>BNJU01000455.1_pt1 | contig 594205 bp, 936 predicted proteins | sample 8539281 | NCBI WGS metagenome assembly BNJU01 (sample SAMD00202456, study PRJDB9452) | human saliva metagenome | isolation source: human saliva | place: Japan
TAGGTACATATCCGAAAACATAACGGATTACATCAATAAGGGTGAATATGAAGTTTTTATTAATTAAAAGCAGCATAATTGACATCAAAGCAACCCTCGGAAGGGTGCCTATCGCTTTAAGGCCCAGCCTGGTTTATATAATTCTTGTACTGGTGTCAACGTTTCCGATGCGGATGCTATATTTCCCTGCTAGATCGATAGGGAAGGATGATTCAGTTCGGGTTTCCTATACTTATGTATTTCATCCTAGCCCCGGTACTGGCAGCAATGAGCATCAGACAAGAAGACTTATCAAGGGGGAACCTTCCTGCCTTGATTGTAGCTGGCGTGATGCTGTTTTTATGTATTCCAATCAGCCGATTAGCGTACTTCGCCTTTTGGGAGAACCAGTATTTCACTTTTTTTCGGCCATTTTTTTGTAACTGTAGTTCCTTTTGTTGTGGCTGTTGTGGCGACCTTAATAAAAAAGATTAAAGTCGCCACAACAAAGGTGCAGTAGTTAGCGGCTAAAGATGAAGCTAGCTAGCGCTTTGCAGCAGGCGGCTATCACGTCTGAATCCGGAGCTTAAATAAAAAATGAGATGAACCCAAATGGCGCTCGCTTGTGCGAGCGCCATTTGGGAGCAATGTTTGTTACAACAAAGCTAATAAACAGTACGATTCGTACTACTTCTTAACCTCGTAGTGGCTCTTTACGGTAAACGTAATAACGTAGGTCTTACGGTACGACTCTGGTGCAGAAGTAAGAATTGCACAGTCAGTCAGGTTATAGTTGGATGGATGTGCGAGGGCCTGGTCAACAGTGTTGCCAATCTCTTCTGCAGACTCAAGTACCTGAGCCCTCTGAGCCGCATCGATAGTTGCTTTTCTCATCAAATCAAACTGGTCTGCTGTACCCTCAATGCGAATAATGATTGGCCAGAGGCTGTCTTCATCAACCTGCGTAGTAATTTGCAGATCTGGATACAGGCTGTTATCAAAGCTGAATCCATCAGGAATATGATAGGTGCCATAGCCGGTTGCGTTTGAATTGTTTGATGAGGAGCTAGAGGAGCTAGAAGAATCTTCTTTTTTCTCGTCTTTCTTCTCTTCTTTTTGTTCTGACGTGGTGGATTGTGTCTGGTCTTGTTTGTTTTCTGTTTGTGAGCAGCCAGACAAAATGCCCACACTCAAGGCTGACGTTACCAGTAGTACAAAAATTGCAGTAAAGAACTTGCTCATCCTAGAGCTACGCTTCATTTGACCTCCATTAAACGGAACGTACTAACTACCAGGAACTCACTGCGATTGTACCCAGCAAATAGCGCCATTTAACTGGGAGAATATTTCACAAGATAAAATAATGTTTCATCTTTTTATGCTTCCCAGAGGAAGTGCCTCATATCTACCTTACCGTTTTCTAGAAATTGCACACCTTCTGCCTCAAGAAGCTCTCTCTGTGCATCTGCCCCACCAAAAGCAAAGCCAGGAGCTAGCGAGCCGTCTTTAAAGACTACCCTGTGGCAAGGTACACCGCCCGCAACACCGGGGCTCTGGTGCATAGCAAATCCCACATAGCGAGCCTTTCTTGGCTCCCCTATCATGCGAGCTATCTGCCCATACGTACTGACCCTGCCCTCGGGAATCTGCTTGACCACTGAAAATGCACGCTGAAAGAAGTTATCCATATCTAGCCCACTCTATCTTCACGGTTACCGGGAATTGCTTGCTCATTTTATGTTGGAATGCTATCGTATCAAAAGCAAACGGGTGGTGGCGCAGCTTGGTAGCGCACTTGACTGGGGGTCAAGGGGTCGCTGGTTCAAATCCAGTCCACCCGACCAGAATTTCTCGCCAGGAGTATTCCTGGCTTTTTATATATTGAAGTAGTTTTTTTCAAAAAAACCGGTGTGATCTAATTTGTAGCATAGACAAACTGACAAATTGATATTTTCCTTTATTCAGAGATACATACTGTTGACAATAAAAGCTCCTATATAGTATTTTTTTTATAAACTACTATATAGGAGCTTTTGTATGAAAACAAACGGAGGATTTCTTGTCACCAAAATAAAACAGCTTGGTGACCGGATTTTTGAGAAGATTCTCAGCGAAAAGAATATTGATGCGTTCAATGGAGCCCAGGGGCGCATTCTTTATGTGCTGTGGCAGGAGGATGGAATCTCAATCAGGTCACTCTCGGTCAAATGCGGATTAGCAATAACATCTCTTACGACGATGCTGGAAAGAATGGAACATCAAGGGCTGATAAGCCGTGTTCAGTCTGAAACGGACAAAAGGAAAACACTCCTGTTTTTGACTGAGAAAGCACATGCCTTAAAGGACGAGTACGATTCTGTATCTGATGAGATGGGCAGCATTTACTACAAGGGTTTTTCAGAGGAAGAAATTACCCGGTTTGAGGAATGCCTCGACCGCATCAGAAAGAATCTTGAGGAACGGCAGAAGTCATGAGTATTTGTATCAAAGATCAGATTCAGAACATGAATCTCGTCATGCGCTCGACATTCCGGTGTTTATGAAGGAAGACCTTGTCCCTATCATAGGGGATGAAAATATGATTCAGGAAATGCCAGAAGAATTCAATAAAGTGTTAGAGGTACAGAGATCATGGCAGAAGTAATCGATGGAATCCTCATTTCTGAGGTGGAAACAAAAAACATCATGACCAAGTCAGAGTCTGCCGGTGAGGCGGTTACTCAGTCAATCCTTATGTGGGCTGTACACATGCCTGCAAGTATTGCTACGCTTCTTTTATGAAGCGCTTTACCGGACACACGGAGGAATGGGGCACTTTCCTTGATGTGAAGCATTGGCCGGAAATTAAAAATCCAAAGAAATATGCTGGACAGCGGGTGGTCATCGGTTCTGTGACGGATGGCTACAGTCCACAGGAGGAGCAATTCGGGAATACCAGAAAACTTCTGGAGCAGTTGATTGGCAGTGACGCAGATATTCTGATCTGCACAAAGTCTGATCTTGTGGTAAGGGATATTGATCTGCTGAAGAAGCTTGGTCAAGTGACCGTTTCATGGTCGATCAACACACTGGATGAAAATTTCAAGAACGATATGGACTCTGCTTCGAGCATTGAACGGCGTATCGCTGCTATGAAGCAGGTATATGATGCAGGAATTCGTACAACCTGTTTCGTATCCCCGGTATTCCCCGGAATCACGGACTTTGAAGCCATCTTTGAGCGGGTAAAGGATCAGTGCGATTTGTTCTGGCTTGAAAACCTCAATCTTCGGGGCAGCTTCAAAAAGACGATCATGGATTATATCGCCGGAAAATATCCTGATCTTGTACCGCTTTACGATGAGATCTATAACAAGCATGATCGCAGCTACTTTGAAGCGCTTGAAGTAAAAAGCTGCGGAAATGGCTAGAAAGTATGATTGTCCCTTTGTGGATAATGAAATGCCTTATGGCAGGGGTCACGCAGGGACATCCGGTGATTGTGGATTATTTCTATCATGAGGAAGTCCGAGGGACAGAAAATACCGGAAAAAGAAATCGTTAAACAGAAATTTATTGCTGCGATGCATTCGTATTTTTGCTTCGCTTCAAACGCACAATTCAGGTTGTCAATTACAGGTGACATTGAAAGAGCCAGCCCATTCAAGGTGCTGGCTCTTTCAAAAATTCCATTCTAATTTATGCGTCTGTACCTTCAAACTGACTCTCGTACAGATTGGCGTAGAAGCCGCCCTTAGCTAAAAGCTCATCGTGAGTACCGCGTTCAAAAATGGCACCGTCTTTGATGACAAGAATACAATCTGCACCTTGGATGGTTGAGAGCCTGTGAGCAACAACTAGTGAAGTTCTGCCATTCATGATGGTATCAAATGCCTTCTGTACCAGCTGTTCTGTACGCGTATCAATACTTGAGGTTGCCTCATCCAGAAGCAGAATAGGTGGATTAGCAAGCATAACACGAGCAATGCAGAGCAGCTGTTGCTGACCCTGAGATAAAGATCCGCCAGACTCTCCCACCATGGTGTCGTAACCTTGAGAAAGCTGCTGGATAAACTCGTGCGCCTGAGCTTTCTGAGCTGCAGCAATAATCTCTTCATCGGTGGCGTCTGGCTTTGCATAGCGGATGTTCTCTTTGATGGTTCCCTTAAAGAGCCACGTATCCTGTAGCACCATGCCAAACTGCTCCCTAAGTGATGCTCGCGTGAGCTTTTGCGTGTTATGACCGTCTACATAAATAGCGCCGGAATCAATGCTATAGAACCTGAGTAGCAGGTTAATAAGGGTGGTCTTGCCGCAGCCAGTTGGCCCAACAAGAGCAATCTTCTGGCCAGGCTCTGCCCTGAATGAGATGTGGCTGAGCAGCGGATGCTTGGGATTATAGGAGAACGCCACGTCATCAAACTCAATGGAGCCCTGTGGATTCTGGATGACTTCAGCGTCTACTGGATCAGGCTTGATCTCCTTTGCGTCGAGAAGATCAAAGACTCGACGAGCGCTTGCATAGGCTGTCTGAACCTGTGTTACAACTGCGGAAATGGCATTAAATGGCTTCATGTACTGGTTGGCATACGAGAGGAAGCTCTGCACCTGACCAATGGTAAGCACAGAAGGAACGCCTGTTAAAACGCAAATGCAGCCAAGTCCAGCGACCAGTGCATAAATGAAGTTGTTTACCAGACGCGTTGAAGGATTGGAAAGCGATGAAGCAAACTGTGCGCGCTCTCCTACTACACGGAGTTTCTCATTAATGGCTTCAAACTGCTCAATAATAGCGTCCTTATGAGCAAAAGCAGTAATAAGTTCCTGGTTAGAGACCATCTCTTCTGCGTATCCGCCTAGCTGACCTTGGTAGCCTTGTTGCTTGCTAAAAGAAGAGCTTGCGTACTTGGTAATGACAGAAGCCACAACAATAGAGAGCGGCGTAGCTAGAGCAACTACAAGGCCCATAGGAATCGACATATAGAACATAAAGCACAAGGTTCCAATAATGGTTACCACGCCCGTGAGGAACTGCGTGAGGCCCTGCTGAAGGCCATCACCAAGCTGATCCACATCGTTAACAACCCTAGACAGCAAATCTCCTTGGGAATGCGTGTCAATGTACGAGAGAGGCAGGTTAGCCACCTTGGCGTGAGCCGCGTCTCTGAGGTCGCGCGTGACCAGGTAGGTGAGCTTGTTGGTAGACCAAGAAGCAAGCCACTGTGTAGCACTTGCAAGCAAAACTACCAGCGAGAGCTGAGCGAGCGTGGGCAGAAGAGCTGCTTCGCCACCCTGCACCAGCCTGATGAGCTGGTCGATGGCGGCGCCTACAATGATGGGTACCCAGAGCTGCAAAAGCACGGTTGCAATTGAAGAGACTGCCGCAAGAACCAGAAAAACCTCCGTGAGGAGAAATCCATGCAGCTAGACGGCGTGTTACTTCTGCTGCAGACATAGAAATAACGTCCGCTGAGCCGCTCTTGCTATGCTCAGGCGCGCTTGATGCGATAGCGGAGGTGCTTCCGCCAGAATACATATCGGCCATTACTCCACCTCCTCAGGACGAAGCTGTGAGAGACAGATCTCTTTATAGAGCGGGCATGTGGCGAGAAGTTCTTTGTGTGTTCCCAGCCCAACCTGTTTGCCGTGGTCAAGAACAAGAATCTTGTCTGCTTGCATAACCGCTGCTACACGCTGCGAAATAATGATGCTTGTAGTGGTGGCACTGAGCTTACGAAGCGCCGCACGGAGGTGAGCGTCCGTAGCAAAATCAAGTGCGGAAGCAGCGTCGTCCAAGATGACAATGCGCGGACTTCCTACCAGGGCACGAGCGATAGTCAAGCGCTGACGCTGGCCTCCCGAGAAGTTCTTGCCACCACGCTCGACAATGCTGTCAAGCTGATCGGGTTTCTCGCGCACAAAGTCTGCTGCTTGAGCAACCTCAAGAGCTGCCCAGAGTTCCTCATCGGTAGCGTTAAGGTTCTTCCAGCAGAGGTTGGTACGGATAGTGCCGCTGACCAGCGAAGTATGCTGTGGAACGTAACCAATAAGGGCACGTAGTTGCTCAAAGGTATAGGTTTTGACGTCGTGACCAAAGACGCTTACAGAGCCAGTTTGAGTGTCAAAGAGTCGCGGGATGAGGGCGGCAAAACTAGACTTACCGGAGCCAGTACCACCGATAATTCCCAGCGTCTGACCAGACTGAAGCGAGAGATTGATGTTAGAAAGAGCAGGCTCTCCTCCACCGTCATAGACAAGCGAGGCATCCTTGAACGCTACAGCAGTTCCGGCAAAAGTCGGAATCAGTGAGGTCAAAGCGTTTGTTACCGCTATCGGTAAGAGCTGGTTTGGTGTTAAGCACTTCCATCACACGCGTAGCAGACGCGGCACCGCGTGTGATGATAATAATTAGGGTTGGCAACGTATCCAATAGCCAGAAGCGCGTTTGTCATATAGCTGACCAGAGCAACAACAGTACCTTGAGATAGCGTGCCAGCGGTAATCTGAGGGGCCGCAAGCCAAAGTGTTACAGCAATTCCCAGGTACATGACTAGGAAGGTTGCAGGATTCAGAAGGGCCGAATAATTTGCTGCATTTGTAGCCGTTTCTGTCTGAGCAAGGACTGCTTCAGAGAACTGAACCCTTTCTTCTGCCTCGTGCCTAAAATGCCCTGATTACACGAATACCAGAGAGCATTTGACGCATATATAAAGAAACGTTATCTAGGCGTTTCTGCAGTTCAGTAAAAAGTTCTGTAGATTTACGTGCAACAAAAAAGAAAATAGCGGCTACTAGCACGGTTGCAATTAAGAAGACCATACCAAGCTGAGCATCAAGCATTAGAGTGGCAATAATAGATCCGGCCGCCAAAAATTGGCCCATCTAACCAGCTGACGAATACCCAGAGCAACTGCTACCTGTACCTGATTAACGTCGTTGATAAGACGGGTTACCAGCGTATCTGGCCCAAGTGCAGAAATATCGGCACTTGAGAGCTCTTGAATCTTCTCAAACAGCTCATTGCGCAGGTCAGTTCCCGTGCGCTGAGAAACAATAGAAGCAATTTTCTGACAGACAAGCGTAAAACTAAAGCCCACAATTGCGATTACTACTAGCAAAATACCGTAGCGAATAATGTCGTACATGTTTGCCCCGTGAATACCCAGGTCAATCATGCGTGCAATAATCAACGGCGTAAGCAGGTCACCAATGACCTCAACCGCTTTGCAGAGCAAGGCAACAAAACTCTTGCGACCATACTTTGGCCATACAAACCTAGAGAGCAACTCTCCCATTTACGCTTCACCAAGTTTCTCTGCAAGTGATAGCCACTCGTCTTCCAGCTCCTTCAGCGCTGCTTCTGCGTCATCAAGCTGCTGCTGCAACTCCATCAAACGCTGTGCGTCAGTAGCATCAGCGGAACTCATCTGCTCCCTAATCTGTCCAGGTAGCTCCTGAGCCTTGCCCATACGCCTCTCAATCGAGTCAAAGCGCTTCTTCATCTCGCGACGCTCAGCGTTACTCAGTACCGAGGTCTCTGGCGAGAAGAACCAGTAAGTCGCCACGCTTCATGAAAGATTGTTGTAGCAAATTCTTCTGCACTCAATATGCAAGAATGGATCAATCGTCCTGTCTATCATCGAATCATCGAGCAGTTATTTTTCTTGTTTAGTCGTTACTCTAATTTTCACTGTAAATACAAAAGGGCGTATCATATGATACGCCCTCTTTTCTTCACTTATCGATTAACGTTTTTCACGATAAACACTAAAAGCAACTAAATACTGCTGCAGTTGTAACAAATCCAGCTAAACCTGATTCTGTAAAAGCCAACTACAATATAGCCCACTGCACTTGCCATGCAACTGTTGCTGCATAAGGTAATTGTGTGGTGACGTGATCCATATGGTTTGTATTTGCTGAGTTGTTGTACAAGAGTCGTTGTATCTGAAACTGGTGAACAGTGAATCGCCACACCGCCGCCAGCCATGACGGCTGAAAAGACAAGGGAGTAATAACTCTGGTGCTGAGATTGGTTTCGCCATTGCTGCTGCGATTGGTAACATAATCCCGAATGTTCCCCAACTTGTCCTGTTGAGAACGCCATTGCCGCACCAAGTACAAATAAAAGAACAGGTAAAAATTGAACAGGAATGCTGCCACTCACCTAAAGAAGATAAAGTATTTACCTGTTTGAGCATCACCCTACCACTTTATTAGTGTCCAAGCAAAGAATAAAGATGGCAGTGCACCTAACATGGACTTTAATACCTGCAATCCAGCGTTTCCCATATTCTTGTAAAGAAACTTGACGCTCAAGGAATAATCAATAATGTTGACATCTGCAACCGCACTAAGACCACCAATCACAAGTGAAATTCGACTGTCATGTATTTTCAAATGCACCTAAGATACTGAAATGCGTTTTTCCATCTGCTGCTAAGGCTCCCTCCCCGTGTGGATCATCATAAATACAGTCACGACAATTAAAACCACAATCGGTAAAATTAAATTACGAACTTTTACACTTTTACACCTTCAATGACTTCTTCTTTATAATCACGTTCCATGGCTAATTTTTCATGACGAGCCATTGATGCAATATCAAATGAAAATAAGCAACAAAAGAACACCATTAATAATGAGAAAAGATCATAGTAGTTCATTGAGCTCATCGCAACGAATGACGCCCATTGGGCGTATAAGATGTAATAGAGTAAGTCGCCAATAAACCTGCTACAGAGGTAATAATATATGACCCAACGATACTGGCATCATGACACACATTGGTGCAGCAGTAGAATCAAGAATGTACGCTAATTTTCGCACGAGAAACTTTAAAACGATCAGTGACTGGACGAGCAATAGCACCGACAGCAAGACTGCGGAAGTAATCATCGATAAATGTCACGACTACTAAAGATGCCGCTAATATTTCGCACCGCGACGACCTTTAGTTTTTATTTTTGAGCCCATTCAGCAAACGCACGGTTGCTGCCTGACTACAGTTAAAAAGTGCGGTCAATACGCCAAGCAAAAACTAAGAAAACACGATATTCATATTTGAATTCATGCCTTCTTCGCTACTATAAACTAATGCAATAATATTATCTTTTAAATAAATGAATGCATTCAATGGTTGAAATTAACCAACATTAATGCACCAACAACAATCCCTGCACTCAGAGACACCAAAAACCCGACGTGTTGCAATCGCTCAAAATAATCGCAAATAGTGGGTATAATTGAATAAATAGATGAAGAATAATCGACTAGTTCCATTAAGTTATACCTAATAATTTAATGGAGACAACGGCATGAAAAAGAGCACATATGACCAGACCGAGACCGTGGCACTCCATGGTTAATACACAAAAACTATGACGAGTCACGTTCCTTTCGAAAGACGTGACCAACCGAATAAGATGACGCCTATTCGATTTCGGCAATCATTCCTTTCCTTTCCTTCAACGCTATCCACTCCAGGAAAATACTCATAATGACCGCACCTCTACTGTTGTATAGGGATAGTGGAGAGATTACATTAAAATGAATAATATTACCAATAAAATCTTATACTTTCCCTAAATACTATTTTCCTTTTATCGAAAAAGTTTTCTAATAGGGGTTATTGCTAAGACTTTGTGAGTTGTTTTATAAGCAAACGTTTGCAATTACATGGAAAACAATCAACTTTATACAGTGAAATATGAGACATCCGACCAATTAGTTCCCGAGTGGGAAATTGCATATTTACAAATATTTTACTTTACTCTACTTTTATGGTTATTATCTGAACAGATAAATTAAAGCATTCACGCATCATATAAGGGTATAATGAACGAATTAACAAAAGGTTTAACGAACCTTCGTGGTTTACGCGCCGCTGTACGCGATTTAACATTAGAACAACGATAGCTCACTTTTAAAATTACAAGCTGCTGTTGAAGAAAAAGCGTGCTCCGAGCCGCTGAAATTGAACAAGCGTGAACAAGAACATCGCGCACATGTACCGTATAAAAGAATTAATTAAACAGAAGGTATCACTGCTGAAGAATTAACTGCAATTATTGGGTGCGCCTTCTTCAATTCGTAAAAACGTAGAACCTCGTCCAGCAAAAATACAAATATACTGATGAAACAGGTCAAGAAAGAACATGGACTGGCCAAGGCCATTACCTCGTGTAATTCAAAAAGGCCTTAGATAAAGGTGTCTCTTTAGCTTCTTTCGAAATCTAATTTCATTATCAACTTATAGAACCCATTTTATGGGTTCTCTTTTTGTTACTCTTGCAAAATATTCATTATGTTTAGAAAAATAACATGACCAAACTGTCCAGATGACAAGAAGCTTAATCGTAAAATCACCAATGATTTGTTACAAACATCAATTAAATATCCTTCACAATAATGAATTTGTTGATTTTGAAACAAAGCATTTCTTTATGCGTACCGAATTAGAAGGTTTTTAACGAAGAAACCTTGCTAGCTGATTTAGAGTGTATAGCTTTGCCGAGAGGGACAAACTGTCGCCTAATCAGTGCAAAACGTAAACGTATTGTAATTTTAGTCACCAAAGAAGCACACTGCATAGGTGATATTTTTTAATGAAAAATTACTACGGTGCGTTAGACGTAGAAAATTGCTGCAGTAATTGGCAAATCACGATAATTTACGCGAATTAGTTGAACGCTTTGATATTCAATTCCATTGTGTCAGCCATGAAGGTCTCCTCGTGTAGAACACGATAAATTGCTCGCTGAAAAATTGATGAATATGCGCCTGATTATATTGTATTAGCTAAATATATGCGTGTATTAAATCCGGAATTCGTGGCGCATTATCCAAATCGATGTGATTAATATTCACCATTCATTCTTACCCTGCATTTGATTGGGTGCAAAACCTTATCAACAAGCCTATGAACGCGCGCGTAAAAATTATTGGTGCAACGGCTCCGCTATTAATAATGAATTGAGATCAAGGTCCGATCATTATGCAAAATGTGATTAATGTGGATCACACTTACTCTGCTGATGCCATGATGCGTGCGGGCCGTGATGTGGAAAAACAGTATTAAGCCGTGCGCTTGATCTTGCCTTACGCGTATGTTTTGTGTATAAAAATAAAACGGTGGTCTTGTAATGAAAAGCAATCACTTTGAGACCAATTTCTCGCATTGAAGGTGAAATCAACACCTGGCTCAAAAAGTTTATCAAACCGTGCATTATTATTAGCTGCATTAGCTAAAAGCACCACAACGGTCACTAACTTGTTGAACGGTGATGACATTCGTCATATGCTAAACGCTCTTAAAAGCTTTGGGTGTGAAATTACCAGCTGTCTGAAGATAAAACTTGCTGTGAAGTTGAAGGCTTAGGTGGCGCATTTCAGGTTGAAAATGAGCATCACTGTTTCTCGGCAATGCTAGGCACCGCCATGCGTCCTTTAACGGCTGCACTTTGTTTAAAAGGCGAAACGGAAGGCGAAGTTATTTTGACTGGTGAGCCCACGTATGAAAAGAGCGTCCAATCAAACATTTGGTGGATGCGCTTACTAAGCGAGGGGCAAATGTTCGTTATTTAGAAAATGACGGTTACCCACCGCTTGCGATTCATAATCAAGGGATTAAAAGGTGGCGTGGTTAAAAATTGATGGCTCAATTTCTTCTCAATTTTTGACCGCACTTTTAATGAGCTGCGCCTCTTGCTGAAGGCGATTTAGATATCCATATTGTGGGTGATTTGGTTTCAAAAACCTATATTGATATCACCCTCGCGATGATGAAAGATTTTTGGTGTTTCGGTTGAAAATCAACATTATCAAGTGTTTTGAGGTGAAAGGTAACCAATCTATGTCTCACCTGGCAAATATATGGTGGAAGGTGATGCTTCATCAGCCTCTTATTTCCCTTGCTGCTGCCGCGATTAAAAAGGCAACGTAAAAAGTGACGAGGGGATTGGTAAGCATTCCATTCAAGGCGACCGCCCTGTTTGCCACGTGCTAGAAAAATGGGCGCTAAAATCACTTGGGGTGATGATTTTTATTCAAGCAGAACAAGCTGAACTTCACGGCATTGATATGGATATGAACCACATTCCTGATGCAGCCATGACGATTGCCACAACCGCCTTGTTTGCAAAGGGTGAAACCGTTATTCGCAACATTTATAACTGGCGAGTGAAAGAGACGATCGCCTTTCTGCAATGGCTGACTGAATTACGAAAAGTCGGTGCAGAAGTTGAAGAAGGTGAAGATTTTATTCGTATTCAAACCGCTTGCGCTCTCCCAATTTAAGCATGCCGAAATTGAGACCTATAGATGATCACCGTATGGCAATGTGCTTTGCGTTGATTGCTTTATCGGATACCCCCGTCACGATTTTAGATCCGAAATGTACGGCTAAAACCTTCCCAACATTCTTCGATGAATTTGAGAAATTAAGTGTTAGAAACTAAATCTTAAACAAAAAGCACCAGTATTCGGTGCTTTTTGCTCGATACTTCTGAATCGAAGATAAAAATTCTTTGCAGGTTTCTCGATCTTCTAAAAAGACTCCCGCCATAAGCTGATGTCACGGTATAACTGTGAGTATCTTTTACCCCACGCGCCTTCACACAGAAATGTGTCGCTTTCACATAAACTGCTACATCATCCGTTTCTAAAATGGTTTGAAATGCCGTTAAAAGCTGTTCAGTTAAGCGCTCTTGTACTTGTGGGCGTTGCGCAAAAAATGCCACAATGCGATTGATTTTAGACAAGCCAATCACCCAATCTTTTTGGATAATATGCCACAGCAACATTGCCATCAATGGTGTCACAAAAATGATGTCTCGCAAGTACTGGTCAAACGTGATGTCATTCACTTGCACCATTTCGCTCACTTTCATTTTGGTTTTTGATTTTCGTCATTTTCTCGGGAAATTGGCGTAGTCCATTCCACTGAAAAATTTCATCAATAAACATTTTGGCTAAGCGATTTGGCGTTTCTTCTAAGCTATCATCACGTAGATCTAACCCTATCAATTTCATCACTTCACGCATATGCGAAGCAATCGCTGCACAGCGCTCATCTTTACGTTGAGTCGAATCAATCATTGGGGTTTCGATGCCTTTGGCTCCAGAGCGCGGCGGACACTTTTCCGCATCGGGTGAAATCGCGTTCATTCACTTTCCATTTTATAAAAATAATGCGTCATTCTAGCAAAAGATGAATTATTCGTAAAAATGCGAAAAATCACCCTAATTTATTAATTTCCTTCATATTGTATTTCAGGCTCACAATATATCCACTTTTATTTTCGCTCAACCCAAAGGATTGATTATGTTGCCACTTGAAGATGCCTTGGCGCAAATGCTCAACCAACTTCCCTTCCCAACAAAAACTGAAACACTGGCTTTAACTGAAGCTGCTGATCGTATCTGTGCGGAAGATGTGATTTCTCCGATTAACGTGCCTTCTTTTGATAACTCCGCGATGGATGGCTATGCAGTTCGTTTAGCCGATTTACAGCAATCCATGACGCTTTCTGTCGCAGGAAAATCCTTTGCGGGTAATCCGTTTCAAGGGGAATGGGTAGCACAAAGTGCGGTCAGAATTATGACGGGTGCGATGATTCCAGAAGGTGCTGATGCAGTAGTTATGCAAGAAGATGTCACCGTCAATGAAGATGGTTCTGTTACCTTTTTCTGCGTGCCAAAAGCCAATCAAAAATATTCGCCGCATTGGTGAAGATGTGAAAAAGGTGATGTGGTATTACATCAAGGGGATGAGTTAAATGCCGTTTCTTTACCTTTACTTGCATCATTAGGCATCGCTGAAGTGAAAGCTTACCCACGATTAAAAGTGGCTGTGCTTTCAACGGGTGATGAATTAGTGCCTGTTGGCAAACCATTAGAAGCGGGACAAATCTACGATACCAACCGTTTCACCGTGAAATTAATGCTAGAAAAAAATTAAATTGTGACGTGCTCGACTTTCGGTATTCTGCCGGATAACCAAGCAGAATTTTGAAGCGGCTTTTAGTGAAAGCACAAGCTCAGGCAGATCTTGTCATCACGAGTGGTGGTGTTTTCGGTGGGTGAAGCTGACTTTCACGAAAAACCGTGTTAGAAAAAGTGGGCCAAGTGAATTTCTGGAAAATTGCAATGAAACCCTGGCAAACCATTTTGCTTTCGGTAGGATTAGAAAATGCTTGGTTCTGCGGTTTACCAGCAATCCCGTTTCTGCATTAGTGACATTCTATCAATTAGTTCAACCGGCTATTGCTAAAATTAAGCGGTAAAAACATCCGAAAAACAACCGCACTTTCAAGCGATTGCTCAAACCAATTTGAAAAATCACCAGGGCCGTTTAGATTTCCAACGTGGTTTCTATCAAATTAATGAAAATAGTCAACTTGAAGTACAACCAGTTGGCTTCCAAGGTTCGCATTTATTCAGTTCTTTTGTGAAAAAGTAACTGCTTTTATTCGTCTCGAAAAGATCAGGGGCAATGTGGCAGCGGGCGAAATCGTCACCATTGAACCGTTTAATCACCTATTGGGGCAATAATGGCTGAATTAAGCTACGAAGAAGAACTACGCTATAACCGCCAAATCATCTTAAAAGCAGTCGATTTTGACGGACAAGAAAAGCTGAAAGACAGCCGAATGTTAATTGTCGGTCTGGGCGGTTTAGGCTGTGCGGCAAGTCAATATCTTGCCGCCGCTGGTGTGGGTCATTTAACCTTGTTGGATTTTGACACCGTATCGCTTTCTAATTTGCAACGTCGGGTATTACATACCGATAGCAGATTAAATATGCCTAAAGTGGAATCGGCTAAAATCGCGTTACAACAGATTAATCCTCATGTCGAAATTGAAACCATCTATGCGCAACTTTCCGAAGAAAAACTCGCGGAAATCATACCGCACTTTGATGTGATATTAGATTGTACCGATAACGTGGATATTCGTAACGCGCTCGATCGTGGGTGTGAGAAAAGCGAAGATCCCGCTTGTTTCTGGTGCTGCGATCCGTTTAGAAGGACAGGGTTTCCGTCTTTACTTATGAACCCAATACCCCAACCTATCGTCAACTTAGCCAACTCTTTGGACAAAACGTTTTAAGCTGTGTAGAAGCTGGCGTACTGGCGCCAATCGTGGGTATTGTTGGCTCTATTCAAGCCTTAGAAGCCATCAAAGTGCGGTTAAAAATCGGTTCAAATTTATGTGGACGCTTATTGTTAATCGATGGATTAACCATGCGTGTACGAGAAATGATTGCCTGTTAACTTTTCTATCAATATTTAGACCAGACAGTAAGTCTGTCTAAATCTAAATTACCCACAAATAATTATCCCTCCCTCGTGCATTAACAAAAACAAATGCTATTATTTCGCTCGACAATTCATTTGTCTTATATCGCAAGTTTTGTGTATAGGAAAATGGCAGACACTTAAAAATCTCTTCATTTTATACCGCACTTGCAAATCATCATTTCAATTTAAGGATTTATTCACTAATGAAAGAGATTTTTGCAGCAATTTCAAACAAAATTATCTGATCAAATACTGGAATCCTGTCGCTGCAGTTATTGCTGCGGGGCTTATTTCAGCTTATTACTTTGGGGTAACGGGCACTTATTGGGCAGTTGCCGGGAATTTACCCGTTGGGGCGGTCATGCTTTGCAAAGCGCTGAGGCGTCGATGTATCCGACTGGAGCTATTATAAAATTATCGGTATGCAAGGCACGATCTTCACCCGTATTGATGGCGTGATGATCTTTAGGGTATGTTCGCGGTGTATTTCTGCTGCACTTTGGGCAAACAACGTAAAATGGCGTAATCAACCACACAAACGTCGTATTGTTCAAGCCCTTATTGGTGGTGCATTAGCCGGTTTCGGTGCACGTTTAGCGATGGGCTGTAACCTCGCTTCCCTCTTTACTGGTATCCCACAATTTTCTGTTCACGCTTGGTTCTTCTACCATTGCGACTGCTGTAGGTACCTATGCAGGCGTAAAGTCACCTTACTTCCGATGTTCCGCGTGAAATTGGGAATTGAAAAAAAGGCGCAGCAAAATTACAAGAAACGATCCCGAAACAAGCTAATCGTCGTTTTCTGGATTGGTATGGTTGTCTTTTTGCCTATCTTATCGCTTCCCTTTATGTGATGACAAACTACGTCAAACTGGGTTTTGCAATGCTTTGCGGTTTAGCTTTCGGCTTATTAATTGAACGTGCTCAAATCTGCTTTACTTCTGCTTTCCGTGATTTATGGGTAACAGGCCGTGCTTATATGGCAAAAGCCGATTATCTTCGGTATTATCGTAGGGTACGCTTGGCGTATTCAGCTACATTCAATTAGGCGTGCCGGCCAAAAATCATGTGGGCGGGTCCAAATGCGATTATCGGTGGTTTATTATTTGGCTTCGGTATTGTGTTAGCAGGGCGGATGTGAAACCGGTTGGATGTATCGCTCAATGGAAGGCCAAGTTCACTTTTATGTGGGTAGGTGTGGGTAACGTTGTTGGTTCAACTTATTTAGCCTACGCATGGGACGATCTCGCTCCCTGTCCTTGCGTTAGATTACGAAAAACTAACTTATTGAAATCCTTTGGCCCTGTTGGCGGCTTTATTAGTGAATTACGGCTTGCTTATTCTCTGCTTAATCGCTGTCGTTTGGTGGGAACGCCATTTCTTGAAAAAGCCAAAAGCAAAAATTGCGGCTGCGAATCCACAAGCTTGTGGTTGCTAATTAAATATTAACGAATTCATTCAAAAGAGGACATTATTATGGCATTTACCGTTGTTCAAAAATTAGATAAAGATCCAAAAGACATCACCCCAGATTACACGTTAGATACGCTAGGTGAACCTTGCCCGTATCCAGCAATCACGATGCTCGAAACCATACCACAATTACAAAATGGCGAAAATTTTAGAGCTGATTAAGTGACTGTGCTCAATCTATCAACAACATTCCTGTTGATACTAAAAACCACGGTTACACTATTAAGCGTAGAACAAGATGGCACTAAATTACGCTATTTGATTCAACGTTAATGTAAAAAGTACGGTCAATTTGACCGCACTTTTTCTGTTAATAAAATAAACGAAAGTTGTACTATCTATACTTACGCAAGGCTTAGCATCAGGTTTACTGTGTTTTTCGCCATTGGATACATACAGGTCTATCCCACATTGTTCTTTCTTCGCAGATGAGCCACCTTCTAGATACCATCCCTTACTTTCCAAGCAAAGATTTACTTCTGCATTATCACTTTCACCACCATGAAAAATCCATACCGCAATCTTTCATATCTTTTTCTTCTACCAAGATATTTAGTTAAAACATCAGGATCTGAGTTCGGAAATAATGCTTTCTCATTATGTAGCTGCCAATGATCATGTGGTGGCGGAGGTTGAAATCCTCAAAAGAACAACCAAACAAAGTTAGAGATAATAATAGTGGTAACGTAAATCTCATCTTATCATTTCCTCGCCTATTTTGATTTTGGAAAAGTTAGTGTATTACTTCTTAAAAGCTCGGTTACTTAATCATATAAGCCCTAAAAACATACATAAAAATATCACTTTAATATTTTATGGAAAGAAAAAATAGAGAATAAACGAAAGTTGTAATGCCTAATACTTACCCCCAAGGCTTAGACATCAGGTTTGCTATGTTTTTCGCCATTGAATACATATTGGACTATCCCACATTAGTCTTTCTTCACAAACTGGACCACCTTCAAGATACCAACCTTTTTTTCTCTAAAACAAGATTCACTTCTGGATTAACACTTTCACCTGTCACATAATCCATACCGCAATTCTTCATATCTTTTTCTTTTTCTATCAACATATTTAGTTAAAACATTAGGATCTGATTCAGGGAATAATGCATCTGCATTACGCAAACGCCAATGATAATATTGTGGTGCTGGCTTAAATCCGCCAAAAGAACAACAAACAAAGTTAGAGATAATAATAGTGGTAATGTAAACTCATCTTATCATTTCCTCGCCTATTTTGATTTTTGGAAAGTTAGTGTATTACTTCTTAAAGCTCGGTTACTTAATCATATAAGCCCTAAAAACATACATAAAATATCACTTTAATATTTTATGGAAAGAAAAATCGAGAAATAAACGAAAGTTGTAATACCCAATACTTACTTCCAAGGTTTTGCATCAGGTTTTGCTGTGTTTTTCGCCATTGGATACATATTGGGCTATCCCACATTAATCTTTCTTCACAAACTGGACCACCTTCAAGATACCAACCCTTTTTCTCTAAAAAAGATTCACTTCTGGATTAACACTTTCACCTGTCACAAAATCCATACCACAATCCGACATGTCTCTTCTGTCAAGAAAAAGTAATACGTCCTCGAGGATCTGAGTTAGAAATAAAACCCTAGAATTATGCAAACGCCAATGATCATGTGGTGGTGGAGGCTGAAATCCGCCAAAAGAACAACCAAACAAAGTTAGAGATAATAATGCTAATGTAAATCTCATCTTATCGTTTCCTCGCCTATTTTGATTTTGGGAAGTTAGTATCACTTCTTAAAGTTCAGTTGTTTAATCATATAAGCACTAAAAACATAGAAAAACCGCACTTTAATCTCTCAAAGTGCGGTCAGTTTTACTCAGTTTTTGCTTATTTGTTTAATGCAGTAAGAATGTCATCAACACGTTCTTTTGCATCACCAAAAAGAGCATTTGAGTGTTTTCTTTGAAGAATAATGGGTTTTGAACGCCTGCGTAACCTACCGCCATAGAGCGTTTGAATACGATAACATTTTTGTAGCTTTTCCATACTTCTAACACTGGCATACCGGCGATTGGGCTGTTTGGATCTTCCATCGCTGCTGGGTTTACGGTGTCGTTTGCACCGATAACCAATACTACATCGGTATCCGCGAAATCCTCATTGATTTCATCCATTTTCAAGCACGATGTCATAAGGCACTTTTTGCTTCTGCTAAAAAGTACGTTCATATGACCCGTAAACGACCTGCAACAGGGTGAATACCAAAACGCACGTTAATACCACGCTCGCGCAATTTTGCCGTAATTTCAGCCACTGGATATTGCGCTGTGCTACCGCCATACCATATCCCGGCGTGATGATTACAGAGCTTGCATTTTTGAGTAATTCCGCTACTTCTTCTGCGGTTGTTTCTCGGTGTTCACCTTGTTCTTCATCAGAAGATACTTGAACATCATTACCAAAAACCACCTGCGATAACACTGATAAATGAGCGGTTCATCGCTTTACACATAATGTGAAAAGAATCGCACCAGAAGAACCCACTAATGCACCGGTGACGATAAGCAAGTCATTGCTTAACATGAAACCTGCTGCAGCCGCTGCCCAACCAGAATATGAGTTAAGCATTGAAACCACAACCGGCATATCTGCACCACCGATAGATGCCACTAAATGCCAGCCGAATGCAAGAGCAATCGCAGTCATGAGTAACACTGGGAAGATATTATCTGGGCTGTTTAAGAATGCCACCATCAGAAAGCGGAAACCACTAATGCCGCTAAATTTAATTTATGGCGATGTGGCAACATTAACGCTTTCTGAATTGATTTTGCCGCTTAATTTACCGAATGCTACGATAGAACCCGTGAATGTTACCGCACCGATGAAGATCCTAAGAATACTTCAACGTTATGGATATTCATTAACACAGGATCAGTTTCATGTGTTAAACCGTAGCTATTAAAAGCCTACGAGCACTGCTGCTAAACCTACAAAGCTGTGAAGGATCGCAACGAGTTCAGGCATTTCAGTCATTTCAACTTTTTAATGCACGTTGAACACCAATCACGCCACCGATGATCATTGCAATAATGATCCATAATGTACCTTCAGATTGTGGGCCGAAAATGGTTGCAACAAGGGCAATTGTCATACCGACAATACCATACCAACAACCGGCTTTTTGCCGTTTCATGTTTAGAAAAGACCGGCTAAGCTCATAATGAAAAAGTAATGCAGCGATAATATAGGCTGCTTGTACTAAACCTTCAGACATTGTCTTCTCCTTAACCTTTTCTAAACATCGCCTAACATACGTTGGGTTACACGAAACCACCAAAGATGTTAATGCTTGCCACCAAGATTGCCACAAAAGGCTAAGGCATCAATAAAAGAAGTTGCCTGTTGGTTGTCTAATTTGCAGTAATGCACCCACAATGATGATACCTGAAATCGCATTGGTTACCGCCATAAGTGGAGTGTGAAAAGCGTGGCTAACGTTCCAAACCACGTAGTAACCGACTACACAAGCCAATACGAATACCGTGAAGTGAAAAGGAATGCCGCTGGCGCCACAGATGCAAAGCCAGAGGAATAACACCACACCCGCCATCACACCGTATTTGATGCGAGGATCAGCTGAGTTTTTCTTCCTCTTTTTAACCGCACTTTTGTGCCGCTTTCGCTTCTTGTTTTGGTTGGGCTGACACTTGGATTTGCGCTGGTGGAATTTCTTCACCATCACGTACCACAGTCACGCCGCGTAATACCACATCTTCAAAAATCGATATTGATCTTGCCGTCTTTTTCTTTACAAAGTAGTTTTAATAAATTAACTAAGTTTGTTCCGTAAAGTTGGGAAGATTGTGTTGGTAAACGACTTGGGGAAATCAGTGTAACCAATGATTTTCACTTGGTTTTCAGTGGTTACGACTTTACCTGCTTCAGTGTAAGCACAGTTACCACCTGTTGCGGCCGCTAAGTCCACCACCACAGAACCCGGTTTCATGGAATCAACCATTTCTTTCGTGATTAAGCGAGGGCTGGTTTTACCGGAATCGCTGCAGTGGTAATAATGATATCCACTTCTTTCGCTTGTTCCGCATAAAAGCGCCATCGCACGACGGTTAAATTCTTCTGACATTACTTTCGCGTAACCATCGCCACTACCGCCTTCTTCTTTGAAATCAATTTCTAAGAAAGACGCGCCCATACTTTACTTGTTCTTTTACTTCTGGACGAGAGTCAAAAGCACGTACAATCGCACCAAGGCTATTGGCTGCACCAATCGCGGCAAGACCTGCGACACCCGCACCAATGACTAACACTTTTGCTGGTGGTACTTTACCTGCCGCAGTAATTTGTCCGGTGAAGAAACTACCAAATTCATGAGCGGCTTCAATCACTGCTCGATAACCAGAAATATTCGCCATAGAGCTTAATGCATCAAGCGCTTGCGCACGGGAAATACGCGGCACGGAATCCATCGCTAATACATTAATTTTTCGACGTGAGTTTTTCATTAAATCCGGATTTTGTGCGCGCCAAATGAAGCTCACCAGTGTTGCACCTTCCTTCATTTGATCAATTTCTGCATCCGTTGGTGGATTCACTTTAAAAATCACATCCGAATGCCACACTTCTGAACTTGAGCCAATTTTTGCGCCGGCGTCGATAAATGCTTGATCTTCAAAACTTGCTTTGAATCCCGCATCGTGTTCTACGATGACATCAAAGCCAGTTTTAAGATCTGCTGAACCGTTTTTGGCGTCGCCGCCACGATTTTCGCTATCAAGCAGTTCTCTAGGTACGCAATTAACATAAATGTTTCCCTCTAGTTGATAAAATTTCAGACAAACTCACGCCTGTCTCTACCTCTTAAATGACAAAAAGTCATGCACGGTAAATGTACCACTTATTGGGATTGTTTGGGGAAATTTTTAACTGGTTTTACAAGATATTGTGATAGGGATCACAAAAAGGATTGAAATAGAAATATAGTGCGCTTAGTTTTTCACATAACTCAATGATTATTCATCAAAAATCAATTAATAAAAATATCTAAAAATTGACTGCACTTAAATGGAGGAACAAAAAGCCCGACATGGTTTATCGGGCTGTATGTTTAATTGGTTCCACCAACGGTGATTTCATCGATTTTTCAAAGGCAGGCTGACCAACGCCGACTGGCACGCTTTGGCCATCTTTGCCGCATACACCAATACCAAGATCTAAGTCTGTTTTTATCTGCGACCATAGAGACTTTTTGCATCACATCGATACCACTACCGATTAACGTTGCTCCTTTAACCGGTTTGGTGATTTTTGCCTTTTTCGATGAGATAAGCTTCAGACGTCGAGAATACAAATTTACCCGAAGTAATATCCACTTGACCACCACCAAAGTGCGGGGCATAAATACCTCGATCTACAGAAGCCACTAAATCTTCAAATTTGCTTTGGCCCGCCAACATATAAGTATTGGTCATGCGTGGCATTGGCAAATGAGCATAAGATTCACGGCGACCATTCCCTGTTGGTTTCACACCCATTAATCGTGCATTGAGTTTATCTTGCATGTAACCTTGCAAAATCCGTCTTTGATTAAAAACATTACACTGACTTGGCACGCCTTCATCATCAATGGTTAAAGATCCACGACGGTTTTGCAATGTACCATCATCCACAATTGTACATAATGGTGACGTCACTAACTCACCAATTTTTCCTGTAAATAAAGAGCTTTCTTTGCGGTTGAAATCCCCTTCTAAACCGTGTCCCACTGCTTCATGAAGCAATACGCCAGGCCAGCCAGCCCCTAATACCACAGGCATTAATCCTGCTGGCGCAGCGACCGCATAAATTGACAAGAGGGCTTGACGAACCGCTTCTTTTGCAAAAATTAACGGCACGAATATCCCCATTTACCACTTCAAAAGAACCAATCTAAGCCAAAGCGTCCACCAGAACCGCAACTACCACGCTCACGTTTGCCATCTTCTTCCACGAGAACAGAAATGGATAAACGCACAAGCGGACGAATATCTGCAGCAAGTGTGCCATCTGTTTGCGACTACTAATACTTCTTCATAAATTGAACTTAATGCTGCAGATACATGCGTAACACGAGGATCTTCAGCTCGCGCTGTACGATCCACTAAAGTGTAATAACTCGATCTTTTTCTCTTTACTTAAACTTTCTAGCGGGTTAATCGCCGCATAACGCTGAACCGCATTCACCGCATTAAATGCTTGAGGCGAAATTAAATTGCCTTCTTTAATTTGCGCAATTCCTTTTACTGCCTCCGCACATTGTTGTAATGAGGCTAAGTTGATTTGGTCAGAATACGCAAAGCCTGTTTTCTCGCCAGAAACTGCACGTACACCCACACCGCGATCAATATGAAAGCCACCTTCTTTAATAATACTATCTTCTAATACCCAACTTTCATCTTGGCTTAATTGAAAAATAAAGATCCGCATAATCAATATGACGATGCGACATCACATCAAAAATATTAAGCAATGATTGATGCGATAAATTGCTTGGTGCAAGTAAGGTATCTGAAACCTGTTTTAACATTTGTTCTCCGAAATTTATAAAAATTAATTCTGCCAAATATCCCCTAGCTCCTCTTTGCTAAAGAGGAAGATAGTTTTTGACTAATCTAAATTATCCAATCCAAATTGGTATAAGGCATTTTTCTTATAACCATAAAGTTCTGCCACAATCGCTGCAGCCTTTTTAAAAGGGAGTTCTTTAGCAATCAAAGTGAGCGCTTTAATTACTTGCAGGTGAAAATTCTTCAGTATCTTCTGATTTGGGTTTGCCTTCTACAATTAATACCATCTCACCTTTCGTGCGATTCGGATCTTCACTTAGCCATTGACGAAGATCACTTAATTTATCCCCTGCAATGGTTTCCCACGTTTTCGTAATTTCACGGGCAAGTACAACATAGCGTTCGCCACCTAATACATCTTGCATATCGGCAGGGTATCTAAAAATACGGTGGGTTGATTCATAGAAGATTAAAGTGCGGTCTTCTTCCGCAACGTTTTCTAACTTATCTTTACGCGCCTTAGTTTTCGCGGGTAAAAACCTTCAAAGCAAAAACGGTCTGACGCAATGCCCGATGCACATAATGCAGTAATCGCTGCACAAGCACCGGTAATGGCACCACTTTAATGCCGGCCTCACGATATTGACGCACTAAATGAAAACCGGGATCGCTAATTAAGGGTGTCCCTGCATCGGAAATTAATGCAATATTAGTGCCTTGTTTTAGCTTTTTCGACCAACACATGCGCTTTTTCTTGTTCATTGTGATCATGCAAGGCGAAAAAGGCTTTTGATACCATAATGACTGAGCAATAAACCACTGTGCGCGTATCTTCGCAGCAATTAAATCCACTTGTGAAAAAGGTCTCTAAAGCACGTTGTGTAATATCTTGTAAATTCCCGATTGGCGTGGCGACAATATATAAAATTCCGGTTAAATCATTCATTTTTGTTTGCTTTTACATTGTGAGATAAGTAAGATCGACCATTATTGATTTATTCATTATGGAGCGAATATGTCTATTCTATTACAAGGCGGTCGTTTTAAAAAAACGTTTAATGCCGATTTTTATTGTCTATTGCATTAGCGGGTTGTTCTAACTTATTTGGCAGCAGCTTTACCCAAACATTACAACGTGATGCCAATGCAAGTTCTGAATTTTATATGAACAAATTAGGACAAGCACAAGATAAAGAAGATCAACAAACTTACAAACTCTTAGCCGCACGTGTATTAATTACTGAAAATAAAGTGCCACAAGCCGAAGAGTTATTAAATGAATTGGTTGACTTAAACGAAGCGCAACAATTAGACCGTACTTTAGTTGAAGCACGTATCGCTGCGGCGAAAGGCGCTAATGAGATGGCTGAAAGTAAATTACGTGCGCTTGATCTCACGAAATTAAGTCCATCACAAAAATCTCGCTATTACGAAACTTTTGCTCAAACTGCAGAAAATCGTAAAGACGTGATTGAAGCGGTGAAAGCGCGTATCAAAATGGATGAAAACTTAACAGACATGCAACGTCGTAAAGATAATGTTGATAAAACTTGGTCATTACTCCGTTCTGCGAATACCGCTGTCATCAATAATGCCTCTGATGAAGGTAGCGTAGCATTAGGCGGTTGGCTCACCTTGATTAAAAGCTTATAACGACAACATTCGTCAGCCAGTACAATTAAGCCAAAGCGTTACAAAGCTGGAAAATCAGCTTATCCAAATCACGTTGCGCAACCTTTTTTCCTGAAAGAGCTAGAAAGCTTGTTGAATTTCCAACAAACGAATTTAGCTCAAATTGGTTTAGTCTTACCTTTAAGCGGCGATGGCCAAATTTTGAGGTACAACTATCCAATCCGGTTTCACGATGCAAAAGGTGACTCAACCATCCCGGTACAAGTATTTGACTCATCAACTGCACCGATTAACGACATTATTGCACAGGCAAAAAGCATCCGGTATTAAAGCGTTAGTGGGGCCATTGCAAACAAAATGTCGATGCCATCATTGCGAATCCAAGCGCAATACAAGGCATGGATAGTACTCACATTAAATGCAACAGCAAATACACAAGCGATTAACCAAGTCTGTTATTACGGTTTGTCTCCAGAAGATGAAGCTGAGTCCGCTGCTAACAAAATGTGGAAAGATGGTATTCGCAATCCAATCGTTGCAATGCCGCAAAAATGATTTAGGACAACGTGTGGGTAATGCTTTCAATGTACGTTGGCAACGTTTAGCGGGTACAGATGCAAATATTCGCTACTATAACTTACCGGCTGATATTACCTACTTCTTCCAAGGTGCACCACAAGATACAAGTGCACTATGTCATCTCTTCACCAGATGAATTGGCTGAAATTAAAGGTTATTTAGATACCAGTAATCCTAATGTCCGTATTTATGCAAGTTCTCGTTCTAACGCAGCAAGCAATACCCCTGAATACTATGCAAAAATGAATGGCGTTCAATTTAGTGATATTCCATTCTTTAAACAAAGCGATTCTTCGCAATATCAAAAAGTGGCTGGCTCAACCGGTGGTGAATTTCCAATTAATGCGTTTATATGCAATGGGTTCTGATGCATGGTTGCTCATCAATCACTTTAATGAATTACGCCAAGTACCGAGGCTACACCTTAAGTGGTTTAACTGGTCAGCTTAGCGCTGATTCAAACTGTGATGTGGACCGTGATATGACATGGTATCAAGTACAAGATGGTAATGTGGTAGCGGTTGCGAACTAATCACATGTTTTTCATTAAAACGTCAACAAAGGGGCGGGCTTTGAACATCAAGCCCGCCTTTTCTATAGAGTCTAAAGGTCTCAAATTCATCGCGGCGAATCAACATTTCAAATGCGGTGAATTAGATCTCGATATGCAAGACGGGCAAACCATTGTTTTTGTTGAAGTACGTCAACGATCTAGCTCAGCATTTGGATCCGCTGTTGAAAGTGTGGATTGGCAAAAGCAACAAAAATGGCTAAATGCTGCAAATTTATGAGCTTGCCAAAACACAACCTAAGCCTCGAAGATGCAGATTGTCGTTTTTGATCTTGTCGCCTTTGGAAAAACTGCCAGTAATATCAATGGATTTCCTAATTTTCTCGATTAACCTTTTCCGATTATGTTACAAAAGAGTTAAAAGATATTTATAGCGAAAGTATTCAGATTCAAATCTCTGCTTCGAGCCTATTATCAGAAAATATTGCAACCGCCACACAAATGGTCATGCAATGTTTGTTAAGTGGTCATAAAGTGATTGCCTGTGGCGTCGCTCGCTCTTACGCGAATGCGCAATTCTTAGTGTCAAATTTGCTTTAATCGTTACGATTTTTGAGCGTCTAGCCTGCCATCCGTACACCTTAGCCTTGAAAGTGCGGTCGGTTTCTTCACTGGTTTTTGATCAACCCTATCGAGCAGCTTTATCAATATCAATTCAACGCTATCGCGAAGCCCGATGACTTATTGATCGCTTTTTGCTCCGCTTGGTACAGAAAAAGCGGTGCTAAATACAATTGCTAATGCCGTCAACAAAGAAATTCAGGTCATTGCCTTTAACCGGGTGCAAACAATGATGCGATTCAAGGTGTGTTAGCTGAAAGCAGATTTAGAAATCTCTATTCCCGCAACGAAAAGAAGCGCGTATTTTGGAAAATCATTTATTCGTCATAAATGCACTGTGTGAGCTTGTTGATAGCACACTTTTCCCAAGAAGCTTGACATTAAAAGGCTTTTCCAGCAAACTATTTCTAAAATTAATTGACTAATTAGTTAACTCACTCATTTATAAAAAGGAGATTAATAATGAAATTAAGTTTATTTAAAAACTCGCCTTCATACTTGGTGCATCGATTATGTTACAAGGCTGTGTAGCTGCTGTTGCTTGGTGGTGCGGCTGCAGGTGCTAAAAGTTACAACAGATCCTCAGTACAATGGGGACGCAAGTCGATGATGAAACTTTAGAAGTAAAAAGTTGAAAAATTCATTGAGATAAAGGATGCACAAATTAAATCGGAAGGTCGTGTACATGCCGTTTCTTATAGTGGCCGTGTATTATTAATTGGTCAAGTACCGAGTGAAGATGTAAAAAGAAACTGCAACCAGTCTTACTAAAGGCGTAGATGGTGTGAATGATGTCTATAACGAATTACGTGTGGGACAATAAAAATTAACTTTGGTCAAATTACTAAAGACAGTTGGATTACCACACAAATAAAATCAAAAACTCTTCGTTGGCGATAATGTAAAAAGCAACAGATGTGAAAGTGATCACCGAAAATGGCGAAGTATTCTTACTCGGCAACCTTACCCGCTCACAAAGCAGACTCAGCGGCAGAAATTGCAAGTAAAGTTACTAAAGGTGTTCAAAAAGTCATCAAAGTATTTAAATATTTGAGATTAGTGATTTTTAACTCTTAAAGTGCGGTCAAAAACGAGATGATTTTTGACCGCGCACTTTTTCTTCTAAAAAGATTTACAAAAAGATCCTGCTAAAAACATCACTTTGAAAAAGATAAGTCATTTATTTTAAATAACTTATCTTTTGTCAATAATCTAAGTAAAAATTTACGCTTGAATTCAATTTTAAAACACTCTATCTTGTGCACTGTTACTTTCCATAACACTATATCTTGTGTTTTATTCAATTCATTTCTCTAGTAGGTTTTATCTTCCCATGAACAAAGTTAATAGTTTACAAAAGCGCGACGGCACGCTTGAACAAATCAATTTAGACAAAATTCACCGTGTGATTACTTGGGCGGCTGAAGGCTTGGAAAAACGTCTCTGTTTCTCAAGTTGAATTGCGTTCTCATATTCAATTTTATGAAGGCATTCGTACGTCTGATATTCATGAGACCATTATAAAGCAGCAGCAGATCTAATCAGCAAAAAGATACCCTGATTATCAATATCTTGCTGCACGTCTTGCAGTTTTCCATTTACGTAAAAAGCGTATGGCCATTTTGATCCGCCACGTTTATACGATCATGTGATTAGTGCGTATGGGCAAATATGATCCTGCTCTTTTAGCCGACTATACTCGTGAAGAATGGGATGAAATGGATGGGTTTATTGATCACTGGCGTGATATGACCTTTTCTTATGCCGCAGTAAAACAATTAGAAGGAAAATACTTAGTTCAAAACCGGGTAACCGGTGAGATCTATGAATCTGCGCAATTTCTTTAGTTATTAGTTGCAGCGAGCTTATTCTCAAAAATATCCACAAGAAACCCGTTTGGATTATATTCGTCGTTTCTACGATGCGACCTCAACCTTTTAAGATTTCTTTACCAACGCCTATCATGGCGGGGTTCGTACGCCTACGCGTCAATTCAGCTCTTGTGTATTGATTGAATGTGGTGACAGCTTAGACTCTATCAACGCTACCTCTGCAGCAATCGTGAAATACGTTTCACAACGTGCAGGTATCGGGGTAAATGCAGGTGCAATTCGTGCGTTAGGTAGCCCAATTCGTGGTGGTGAAGCATTCCATACTGGTTGTATTCCATTCTATAAACACTTCCAAAGTGCTGTCAAATCTTGTTCACAAGGTGGCGTACGTGGTGGTGCGGCGACAGTTTACTACCCGATTTGGCATTTAGAAGTTGAAAGCTTATTAGTATTGAAAAATAACCGTGGTGTGGAAGATAACCGTGTTCGTCACTGGACTACGGCGTACAGTTAAACAAATTAATGTATCAACGCTTAATTAAAGGTGCAGATATTACTTTATTTAGCCCTTCAGATGTACCTGGACTTTATGAAGCCTTCTTTGCAAATCAAGATAAATTTGAAGAACTTTACGTGAAATACGAACAGGATCCAAATATCCGTAAACGTGCTGTAAAAGCCATTGAGTTATTCTCTTTATTAATGCAAGAACGTGCATCAACCGGTCGATGTTATATCCAAAACGTGGATCACTGTAATACTCACTCACCGTTTGATCCGCTTGTTGCACCAGTGCGTCAATCTAACTTATGTTTAGAAATTGCATTGCCAACTAAACCATTACAACATTTCTATGATGAAAATGGCGAAATTGCCCTTTGTACACTTTCTGCATTTAACTTGGGTAAATTAGATGATTTAGACGAGTTGAGATAACTTAGCGAATCTTTGCAGTACGTGCGTAGATGCATTACTAGATTACCAAGGCTACCCTGTTCCAGCGGCAAAACGCTCTTCATTGGGTCGTCGTTCACTGGGTATCGGTGTCATTAACTATGCGTATTGCTAGCGAAAAATGGCGTGCGTTATTCTGATGGCTCAGCGAACGATTTAACTCACCGCACATTTGAAGCGATTCAATACTATCTATTGAAAGCCTCCATGAACTTAGCAGAAAGAATTGGGTGCATGCAGAATACTTCAATGAAACCAATTATGCTAAAGGTATTTTGCAATCGATACCTATAAGAAGATATCGATAAGCAACGCAAGAACCATTGCATTATGATTGGGAAACATTGCGCCAAGAAATCAAAGAGTTTCGGTTTACGTAACTCAACCTTGACCGCATTAATGCCGTCGAAACTTCTTCACAGATTTCTAATGCAACAAATGGTATCGAACCTCCACGTGGTCATGTAAGTATTAAAGCATCAAAAGATGGTATCTTAAAGACAAGTTGTACCGGATTATGAAAACTTAAGTGATAACTATGAGTTGCTCTGGGATATTCCAAGCAATGATGATTACTTACACTTAGTGGGCATTATGCAAAAATTCGTAGACCAAGCGATCTCTGCAAAAATACCAACTACGATCCGAAACGTTTTTGAAGACGGTAAAGTGCCAATGAAAGTGTTGTTAAAAAGATCTTTTAACCGCTTACAAATACGGCTTAAAACCCTCTATTATCAAAACACCCGTGACGGTGCCGAAGACAACCAAGAAGATTTGGATGATGGCTGTGCCGGTGGGAGCGTGTAAGATTTAATAAAACACGGTTCAAAAATAATGAATGAAATTGCCATATGGATTGGAAAAAGCTTGTTGAATTTGGATTATCTAATAATAAGAAGTTGTTATTGGAAAAAGGCAGAACGGAGATTCAATTAAAAGAAAGAATTAATTGAGATTGGAAGAGGCTAAAAGTTTACGCTGAATACAATGCAGAAAAAGCTACGTGAAAAACTAGGTTTACTGCAGAAAAAGAACTGAACGTAATCAAATCATTGCCGAGCTAGCTGATTTAAATAGCAAATAGAACAGCTAAAGAAAACAACAAAATATTATGTATTCTCTTGTTGAAGGTGTTAAAGAATTTAAATCGGAAGATTTAAATTCTAGTAAACTATTCAATGCCAGAGGCTGATTGGCTACAAGATTGGCAAGAAAAAGCCTCTCGCTTTTTCTAATCAACATGCACACTACTTTATGGGAGAAGATTTTAGCTGGTGAAATAAAAACAAAATGTACTTTTCTCCTAGAACATTAGATACTCTTAAAAATTTAACTCAAGAGGACATGAACGTATTTTTAAAAAGCCAAATCAGCATTTCTTTTTAATAATGCAAATATTATTTTTAGAATGATTCAATCCTGAATCATTAACTTATGCAAATTAGGTAACCCCTACAAGATATTTGGGTTAGTAACTCAGTATCTACTATGCCACCAACAATTTCTCAAATGGTGCATCTTCAAGTGAGCCAATGATAGTTAATTCAAGATTTTATACTTTCATACTTAATGCTAATAGTGAACCATTTGAGTTTTCTGAAGGTTGTTATGTTTTCTCTAGAGGCAGGTAGAAGTTTGCTTAAAAGTTATAGATTTTTGAAGAAGATTTAAACTATTTTAAATCAATGAAGGAGTATTTTTGAGAAAAATACCCCTCAGCAAAAAGTTACTATAATAAATAAAAAGATAAAAATAATCATCACTTAGGATAAAAACTATGGCATATACTACTTTCTCCTCTGATAGCGCAAGCGTCTACGCTTTAGTGCTAAGTAAAATAAACTAAAAGGCACAAGCGAAGACGCTTGCCAACATGAAAAACGTTTTTAAAAAAATGACCGCACTTTACTCATAGATTAAAGGACAAACAAAAATGGCATACCACTTTCTCCACAAAACAAAAAAACGACCAGTTAAAAAGAACCAATGTTCTTTGGTCAAAACGTTAACGTTGCACGTTACGATCAACAAAAAAATATGAGACGTTTGAAAAGCTCATTGAAAAACAACTTTCCTTCTTCTGGCGTCCGGAAGAAGTGGATGTATCACAAGACCGTATCGACTATGCGGCGTTGCCTGAACATGAAAAACACATTTTCATCAGCAACTTAAAATATCAAACCCTACTGGATTCCATTCAAGGCAGAAGCCCGAACGTGGCGTTGTTGCCGTTGGTGTCGATTCTGAATTGGAAACCTGGATCGAGACCTGGACGTTCTCGAAACCATCACTCTCGTTCTTACACGCACATTATTCGTAACATTGTGAACGATCCTTCTATCGTGTTTGACGACATCGTGACGAACGAAGAAATCATCAAACGTGCGTGACATTTCTTCTTATTACGATGATTTAATCCGTGATAGCCAACTTTACAGCTTGTACGGTGAAGGTACTTATACGGTAGATGGTAAAAGAATGTGTGGTGACATTACGTAACCAAAAACAGCTTTACCTTTGCTTGATGAGTGTGAACGCACTTGAAGCAATTCGTTTCTACGTATCTTTCGCTTGTTCGTTTGCCTTTGCAGAACGTCAATTAATGGAAGGTAATGCAAAAATCATTAAATTTATCGCACGTGATGAAGCTTTACACTTAACTGGGTACACAGCACATTTTTAAACATTATGGCTGCAGGTCAAGACGATCCTGAAATGGCAGAAGTGCGGAAGAATGTAAACAGAAGCCTATGATTTATTCTTAGCCGCAGCAGAACAAGAAAAAGAGTGGGCAGATTACTTGTTCAAAGATGGTTCAATGATTGGTTTGAACAAAGACATTTTTAGTGCAATACGTGGAATATATCACTAATATCCGTATGCAAGCCGTTGGTCTTCCATTACCATTTGGTGCACGTTCTAATCCAATTCCATGGATTAATGCATGGCTTGTTTCTGACAACGTACAAGTGGCGCCACAAAAAGTGGAAGTGAGTTCTTACCTTGTGGGTCAAATTGACTCAAAAGTAGACACCAAAGATTTTGATGATTTCGATCTATAATCCTTATATATCGCTAAAGTGCGCTCAACTTTTTCAAACGTTTTTAAAAACGCTGACAAAATTGACCGCACTTTTTTATTATATTTTTATATAGTAGCTCACAATCTAAAATAAGTATTAATGCTATAAAAATTACATGATTTCTCTTGCTACTATTCAATTTGTTAAACTTTCTGACTAAAAAGATGACTTAATTAAAAAGGCAACAAAAAACAATGCTATAGGTAGAATAAAGGAAATTCTATTTTTAATAAATCACATTCTAAGTAAAAACTAACGAGGTAAAGGATATGTCAGAACAAGAAGTGAAAGAATTAGATCTCCATGGCGAAATGCTCGTTCGCCGTGAAAAAGATTAGCGCATTACGCGCAAAAGGTACGTTTCCAAACTCAATTCCGTCGTGACGCCTTGCCAAAGATTTACATGATAAGTACCCGAAGCCGAAGAGGGCGAAGTATTAAAAGAAAAAGCCATTGAAGTAGCCGTTGCCGGTCGTATTATGACTCGTCGTGCAATGGGTAAAAGCCACCTTTATTACCTTACAAGATATGAGTGGCAAAAATTCAATTATACGTTGCTCGTGATAACCTTCCTGAAGGCGTTTATGCTGAAGATGTGGGTAGTTGGGTTTAGGTGATATTATTGGGCGTGAAAGGTACGCTTTTCAAAACCAAAACCAATGAATTAACCATCAAAACAACTGAAGTTCAACTTTTAACCAAAGCACTTCGTCCGTTACCAAACAAATTCCATGGTTTAACCGACATGGAGCACGTTATCGTCAACGTTACTCGATTTAATTTCTAATGAAGAATCTCGTCGTACTTTTTGTGATTCGTTCCAAAAGTGGGTGGCGGGTATTCGTGAATTCTTTTATTTCTAAAGGCTTTCATGGAAGTTGAAACGCCTATGCTACAAGTGATTCCGGTGGTGCGTCTGCTCGTCCATTTATCACTCACCACAATGCGTTAGATGTGGATATGTATCTTCGTATTGCGCCAGAACTTTACTCAAAAACGTTTTAGTGGTTGGTGGTTTTGAACGCGTATTCGAATTAAACCGTAACTTTCGTAATGAAGGGGTTTCTGTTCGTCATAACCCTGAATTCACTATGCTTTGAATACTACCAAGCTTATGCGGATTATCATGATTTAATGGATAATACTGAAGAAATTATTACGCAAACTCGCGATGGATATTCTGGTACCACCATTGTGAAATACGGAGATTTAGAATTTGACTTCGGCAAACCATTTGAGCGTATTACATTACATGATGCAACCATTAAATATGGTGCAGATAAAGGTATCGTAAAGAAGATCTTTATGATTTCGATCGTGCAAAAAGCAACAGCTGAACGCTTAGGTATCGAAGTACAAAAATCTTGGGGCTTAGGCTCTATCGTGAATGCGATCTTTGAAGAAGTGGCTGAACATCACTTAATTCAACCAACTTTCTTAATGGCACATCCCAGCAGAGATTTCACCACTTGCACGTCGTAATGATGAAAAACCCTGAAGTGACTGACCGTTTTGAATTATTCATCGGCGGACGTGAAATTGGTAACGGTTTCTCAAAATTAAACGATGCCGAAGACCAAAACGAACGTTTTTGATGCACAAGTTGCAGCAAAAAGAAGCGGGTGATGATGAGCGATGTTTAAAGATGATGACTTCGTTGTTGCGCTGAACACGGTTTACCACCAACAGCAGGTGAAGGTTTAGGTATCGACCGTTTAGCAATGCTTTTTCGCTAACGCCCCATCTATCCGTGATGTGATTCTATTCCGAGCAATGCGTCAAAAAAATAATTAAGTTGAAATAACATAAAAGTCTCTCACTTCCTTTTTATTACCTAAAAAGTGCGATCATTTTTAACCGCACTTTTATAGAGATAACCACTTAACGATTATCTCTTTTACATTCTAAACTAGATTACTTACCCCAAACTTCTTCTACGATATCGCGGATAAAGTCGAGTTTCTTCCATTGTTGTTCTTCAGTCAGGATATTTCCCTCTTCCGTTGAAGCAAAACCACATTGTGGGCTTAAGCAAAGTTGATTGATATCCACATATTGCGCTGCTTCTTTAATACGGGCAATAATTTCATCACGATTTTCTAACTCGCCAGATTTAGAGGTAATCAATCCTAATACCACTTGTTGATCTTTAATAAAGCGTAAAGGTTTGAAATCACCTGCTCGATCACTGTCATACTCAAGAAGAAACCATCACATTACAGTGACCAAATAAGGGTTTCTGCGATAGGGCTCATAACCACCAGCGGAGAACCAAGTTGAACGGAAGTTACCACGGCAAATATGCATTGTAATCGCTAAATCAGCTGGTTTTCGCTGCCACGATTTTTGTTTAACATATACACATAATCTTTAGCAATTTGATCTAAATCTAAACCGCGTTCAGTATAGGGTTTTACGTTTATCTTCCGCACAGAATTCTCCCCAACCTTGTATCATCAACTGTAAGTTACGGCAGCTAATTTATAGAAGATATTCATTGCATCAATATAAGCATCAGCAATATCATCTAATAACAATTGATTGTTATCTTTATAACGTTCAATCGGCTGATAATCTGTGGCACGTACGGTACAAATTAAATGAAGCATAGACGGAGAAAGGAATTGTTAATTTAACTTCAGTCTCCCCTGCAATTTTTGTAATGAGCGATAATGTTCAACAAAACGGATGGCTCTCTGAAAAACCAATTTTATCCACAATTTTTAATGTTTTTGGGCGTACATTATCATGTTTAAATTGTACTGAAAATTTTTCAACATCCACTTCTTTCACGCCATCTAATCCGGCTAAGAAATCTAAATGCCAAAAAGTACGACGAAATTCACCATCAGTCACCGCATGTAATCCGACATTTTTTTGATGCTCCACCAATTTAGCAATTTCAGCATCTTCAACTTGCGTTAAATCAGCACAAGAAATTTCACCACAACTGCATTGATGGCGAGCCCTGTTTTAAAGTCTCCGGACGTAAAAAACTGCCTACAATATCAAAAACGATATGGCGCAGAAGTACGAATAGTGGCATTGGGAAAAAGTTTACTCATTTTGCTTTCCTATATTTAATTAATTCTAAGACGGGCTGAGTGTAACAAAATGAACGTCTTCATTAAAGATTTAGACGTCTAGATGGATATGAATTTTTATTGTCATTTTATATGAATAAAATTGATATAAAAAGAAAAAAGTGCGGTCATTTCTAACCGCACTTTGGTTTGAAAATAAAAACTAACTTACAAAACTGGACACATAAGAAATTATGGTTTTCCACTAATATTGCCATGATAATCACAACAAAACCAGCCCGCAAAAGCTAAACAAATTGGATGTTTATAGCTTCCAACAATGTCACTTCGGTAGGCTGCTAGCAGAAATTAATGCGAGTGCAATTGGGAGAATTAAACCATTCAATGTTCCCACAAAGACTAATACCGCTGCAGGTTTTCCGACCGTCACCAAAATAACTGTAGAAATCACGATAAAGGCAATAATCCAACGATTACGGTTACGTTCAATAGTTGGACAAAGGCTGGTTAGGAAGGAAACTGAAGTATAAGCCGCCCCAATCACTGATGTAATCGAAGCCGCTCAAATCACGACGCCAAATAACACTTGACCGAAAGTGACCTGCCACATATTCAAAAGGTGTTTCAGCAGGGTTTTAGGATTAAGGGAACGCCTTTTACCACGATGCCCCAGTACCGCGAGAATAGCACAATTCGCATAGTTGAGGGCGATCAAAATAGCCGATACAGAACTGCGACTCACTTCTGCCATGGCTTTTTTCACCTTGAACACCTGCATCTAATAAACGATGCGCTCCTGCAAAGGTAATATAGCCCCTACGGTCCCTCAACTAATGTCACAATAGCAATAGGATCAATTTGTTCTGGAATAAAGGTGCGATATGCCGCCTCAACAACAGGTGGTTCCGTTTTAAACATGACATAAAATGTCAGTGCAATCATGATAAAACCCATTAATTGGGCAAAACGATCCATTAATAATCCCGCTTCTTTACGCAAGAAAATTAAAATGGCAATAATACCACTAATGATCGCCCCTGTTTTCTGGTGCAATACCAAACATCGAGTTTAGACCAAGACCTGCACATTACCAATGTTAAACGCGAGTCCGCCATCACAATAAGTGATGCAGGAAATATCCTGCCGGGAGAAAACCGCATTAGAAATATCTTGCGCACGTTTTTCCTGATACCACCACAATTCGCCAAATATTAAGTTGAGCACCAATATCTAACAAAATTGATAATAAAATTACAAAGCCAAAACTGGCTAATAAGGTGTTGTAAACGTTGCCGTTTGAGTTAAAAAGCCGGACCTATTGCTGAAGTCGCCATTAAAAATGCCGCCCCAGCACCGCATTTCGGCGGTGAGTGATTGATGCCATAAAGCACCTCCTTGTTAAGTTGATGTTGTGTGTTATGCTTATTAGGCTATGCCGTTATTGTTATATGATTTTTTTCTAATTCTTCCACAATGCGTGCCGCAAATTGTGAGAGAATGTTGATTATCGCCCATGTAAACAGATACTTTCTGCTTTTACTGGCACAAAGCTTCCATCAATGGCTTTGACTTGACCTTCTGTTACCATTTGTAACATACTTGTTGAATAGCTTCCTCATCAGACTCCACCATGGCATTCGGTTGCGAACGAGGCACTAAACTTCCATCAGGCATATAATGACGATCCGCAAATACTTCAGAAATGGTTTGTAAACCTTCTTCCTCAGCTATACGTAGCATTAAGCTGCCCGCTAATCCCATTAATTTTTAAATTTGGATCAAATTGATGAACAGTTTGAGCAATCAAACGAGCAAAGCTTTTCATCTTTTGCAGCTTGGTTATATAAAGCACCGTGCGGCTTAACATAACTAATTTCCGTGCCCTTCCCCATCACAAATTGCTTTTAAGGCACCAAGCTGATAGCGCAAATGTGCAATTAATTCCTGTTCAGGTAAATCCATCTGAGTTCTCCCAAAATTTTTCTCGATCAGGGAAGCCTGGATGAGCCCCTATGCGTACCTGATTTTCTTTCGCAAATCTGACCGCACTTTGCATTTCTTTTGCTCCACCAGCATGTAAACCACAAAGCAATATTGGCAGAAGAAAAGTAATTTTCAATAATGCCTCATCAAAAGGAAAAGCCTTCGGCAATATCGGCATTTAAATCAATTTTTTCATCGACAATTCTCCTAATTTGATCGAGGTATATCTCATTTTTACGACGTAATTTTTGCGGCCTGTTCTAAACTAACAGCCTCGAAATTGAATGGTTGAGCCTAAACGTACCTGTGCCAACGCCCCAAGATCCGCATCGATCACATTGGCAATTTTGGGATAACCGCCCGTAGTTTGTGCATCAGCCATCAAAATAATTGGTTGACCACTTGGTGGAACTTGTACGCTACCAAATTGAATCGCGTGAGACAGCATTTCCAGCGGTTGCTTTAATTCTAATTTTTGCCCTTGAAAACGATAGCCCATGCGATCACTGCTGCTTTGTAACGTCCATTTACTTCGCCACCAATAATATTGGGATTTTCGTTTTAAATGCTTGATATTCAGAGGACGGTAACGCATGAATCGTATGCTTTAAGTGGAATGGTGCAATCCCAATTTCACTACGTAAAATAGGATCATTTACCGTTTGCAGTTGATCGCCAACTGTAAACAACGCCCTTCTACACCGCCTATTTGAGCTCGAAGATCTGTACTACAAGAGTTCAATTCTTGGGGTAAGATAAAACCACCTTGAACACATAAATAGCCATACATACCAATTTTTGCACGTACCATTTTCAGAACTTGCCCCGCTCTTGCCTGATAACGCCAGTAAGCAAAAAACCGGTTTATCATCTAAGGTCATTTCATAAAATGCTCGGTGACACAAAAATTCATATCCTGCTGAAATTGCAATGTGATACCACCTAAAGGAACTTCAATTGCTGGGGCATCCCTCTGCATTACCTAGTAAAATATTACCAGCGCGTAACGCCAATTTATCCATTGCTCCGCATTGACTAATCCCAAATCGACGTAAACCAAAACGGCCTAAATCCTGAATTGTTGCACGGGATTGCACATCAATAACATGAATCATAATTCAATCCCTCCACCACAAAATTTCACCGTATCTCCTGCTTGTAATAAAGGTTGGTTGCGCCTGTTTTTGTCAAAAGAGCGCTTGCTTGGTATGACCGATTAATTGCCATCCGCCAGGAGAGGAAAAAGGGATAAATGCCCGTTTGAGCTCCCACCAATACCAACAGAACCGGCAGGAACAAGTGTTCTTGGGACAGCACGACGTGGCGTGTGCAGGCTTTCAGGTAAACCACCTAAATAGGGAAAACCAGGTTGGAAACCAATCATATATACCGTATAAATCGGTTCGCTATGCATTTGAACAATTCGTTCTGGTGTGGTGTCATGTAATTTGGCCACTTCAGATAAATCTTGGCCTAATTCGCCACCATAAATTACTGGAATTTCGATATGACGACCTTGAAAAGTGGATACTTTCAATTCTGCCCAACGTTGTTCCAAGCGTTGAATAAGCGGATCAAAATCTACATAAAAATCTGTGAAGACCGTGAGATTATTCATTCCCACGACAACTTCTACAATATCTTGCTCAGACTGTAGTTGATTGGCAAACGCCCAGAGTTGGCGTTGTTGTTGAAGTGAAGCTGGTGGCGGTAAAGAGCAAACCACCGCCGACTCGCTGATCGGGGTTATATTCATAGGATACCCTTTTATTGTGATGTTGTGTTGTTTGTTATTTTTTTGTTACGCTTCTCTTTTAAAGGATATTGATAGCTTTTTTGTCAAGGTTTTGTATCAAAAATAAAATGTGACAAAGATCTCATTCTTCATATTTTGATCTCAATCAAAATTGCGAAATAACATATAATAAAAAGGTCTGTTATTTATTTAACAATGATAAAAAAGGAATAAAAATGAAAACATTGAGTGAATTTATTGTTGAACACAAAGCAGAGTACCCAAATGCAAAAGGGGAACTTAGTGGTATTTTGTCTTCTATTCGTTTATTAGCAAAAATCATTCATCGTGATATCAACAAAGCTAGGTTTTAACCAATATCCTTGGTCAGTCTGGTGTCGAAAACGTGCAGGGTGAAAGCCAAATGAAATTGGACTTATTCGCCCATAACACGATGAATGCAGCCCTTATGTCACGTGAAGAAGTAGCGGGTTTTGCTTCAGAGGAAGAAGAAAGCTTTATCGCTTTTGATACTGAACGTGCTCGTAATGCAAAATATATTATTTTGACCGATCCACTTGATGGTTCATCCAATATTGATGTGAACGTTTCGGTTGGGACAATCTTCTCTATTTACCGTCGTGTATCCCGATTGGCTCACCTGTTACCTTAGAAGACTTTATGCAACCGGGTAATAAACAAGTGGCTGCGGGTTATATCGTATATGGTTCTTCTACCATGTTGGTTTATACCACTGGTCACGGTGTGAATGGTTTCACTTATGATCCATCTATCGGTACATTCTGTCTTTCTCATGAAAATATGCAAATGCCAAAAGAGGGCAAAATCTATTCCATCAATGAAGGACAATATCTCAAAATTCCCACAGGGGTAAAAATACATTAAATACTGCCAAGAGGAAGATAAAAGCAACTAACCCCCTATATGCTTCACGTTATATCGGTTCATTAGTGGCTGACTTCCATCGTAACTTATTAAAAGGCGGTATCTACATTTACCCAAGTGCAACCAACTATCCAAATGGTAAGCTTCGTTTGCTTTATGAAGGCAATCCAATGGCATTCTTAGCAGAACAAGCGGGTGGTATTGCCTCTGATGGTTACAATCGAATTTTTAGATATTCAACCAACTGAACTTCACCAACGTATACCACTTTTCGTCGGTTCTGCAGAAATGGTGAAAAAGCAGAAGAAATGATGAGAGAATTTAAAGAAGATTAAATTCTAAAGTGCGGTCAACTTTGACCGCACTTTTTAACGAACAAAAAGGCGAACTTGTCGGGTTCGCCTTTTTCGTTATTGTTAATTAATCTCGTTTTTCTTGCAAGTAACCACCAAATAATCGCCATAAACAAAGAGACTTGGCATCAGTGCACCTAAAAAGGCTGGTGCATTAAATACCACACTCATTTGTCCAAAAATTTCATTGACGACATAGAACAAGAATCCAAAACAAATCCCCGTTACGATTCTCGCTCCTGCAGTGACACTACGTAATGAACCGAAGATGAAAGATAACGCAAGCATCATCATTACACCCACAGAAACGGGCTGAAAAATCTTACGCCAATAGGTTAATTCAAAACGGCGAGAATCCTGTCCTGTTTGTTTTAAGAAAGCAATATATTCATACAAACCTGAAATGGATAATGACGTTGGACGTAATGAAACTACGCCTAATTTATCTGGCGTTAAAGCTTGTTCCCCAATCTTCTGTTAAACGGTTTGTCGTGGTAATTTGCTCTTTTGATACTGCTGAATTATTGACTTGGCGTAACTGCCATTGATTATTTTCAGCAGAATATTGCGCTTGATTTGCATGCTTCAAATGAGTGAGATTACGCTGGTCATCAAAAGTATAAATATAAATATCTTCTAATTTGCATCATCTGTAATTCGACGCACATACACGAAATTATTACCATCTTTTGCCCATACACCATTTTTCACCGAAAAGCATTGAACCACCGGAAAGTGCACGAGTACGCATATCACGGGCAAAACTGTTCAGTTTGTGGAATCCCCACTCTCCAATAATCATGGTAAAAAGCACCAATGGAAGTGCTGTTTTCATGACGGCTAATCCAATTTTAAAGCGAGAAAAACCCGCAGATTGCATTACCACTAATTCACTACGGCTGGCTAAATTACCTAAAGCAATTAAGGCACCTAACAAGGCCGCCATTGGGAAAAAGTTTCTACATCTTTAGGAATGGTTAATCCTGTATAAGCCACCGCTTGCCAAATATCATAAGAACCTTTCCCTACGCTACGGAATTGCTCTACAAATTTGATAATTGCCGAAAGGCCAACCAACGTAAATAGCGTGGCAAAAATTGCCCCTAAGATGCTTTTACCGATATAACGATCAAGAGTATTCATCAACATTGTTATTACCCTTTTCTGAATACACGACGGAATTTATGCATAGCGGTGCTATCCCAACTATTCAGCATAATCCCTAAAAATTAAAAAGGCGATATTTACCAACGGCATTAATAAACCCTGCATCAAGCTTACCTGCACCACCCGCAGATTTAAATGAGCTTTGTAATAAAAAGTAAATTAAATAAAGCAATAATGCCGGTAAGATCTTCGCAAAACGAGCCTTGGCGAGTTCACTTTACTCATTGGTACGGCAATAAGCGCCATTAAAGGCACCGCTAAAATTAAGGTAATGCGCCAATGCAATTCTGCTTTTGGCTGCTGGGACTCTTTATCTTTTTAATAATTGTTCAAAAAGATAATTCAGCCCGCTTCATCACTTTCTGTAGTTTGTCTCTTGATGGCCTAAATAGGCTTGGTAATCATCAAAATGTATATACGGAAATCAGGAAGTACCGATGTCCTTCTACACGCAAGGTATTCTGTAAATTCAGTACTTGGTCGCCATTTGGTAACGCTTTTTAACTCACCTTTTTTTCAGCGGTAACCACTGATGGTTTCGTTTGACCTTTCTGGCTTTCATTTGGAAAAAGATAGACATCACTGATTTGATTACCGTTAATCTTATCAATGAATAAGACAAAATTATTGTTACTCGTGGACATAAATTGACCCGAAGTCAATGCGCCCATGGTGGGATTGCTTTAGCATCTTCGACAATCGCCGCTTGTTTTTGAATGGCCCATGGGAAAGCCATCAAAGCATTGTAAGCGGCCAATCCCAGCTGTGAGTAAAGAAAGAATTAACGCCACGCGAACAAGAATACGTTGGCCCACACCACAGAGCTCGCATTACCGTAATTTCACTTTCTGCGTAGAGACGACCGAAAGTCAGTAAAATGGCGATAAACAAACATAATGGCAGCATTAATTGCGCCATTGTCGGCATCCCTAAACCGAGTAAAGAGAAACACCAGATCGGCGGGCACTTTACCATTTGCCGCATGAACCAAGTACGCGCACAAGTTGTTGGCTGAAGAAAATTAAAAGCAAAATAAACAAAAATTGCAATCTGGCTTTTTAAAGACTTCTTTGTTAAATATCGGGTTAATATCATTCTTTTTCTAACTAAAAACACGGGAAACTGGCTAATTTAGATGGCGTATGATACCTTATTTTTGACTGATTTAAATAGCAAATTAGCAACATAAGGAAATAACATGAAATATCAAGCAAACTCAACCGCACTCTCTCAATCAACCGATTGCCTTATTATCGGCATTTTAGAGAGCAATGAATTGACAAAAAGTTTCAATGAAATCGATCAAATCACACAAGGTTACCTCAGCCAGTTAGCTCAAAAGCCAAGATCTTTCAGGCCAAAATTGGGCCAAGCGACTCTGCTTCATTCGTTACCGAAATCTTGCAGCTAAACGCGTGTTAGTCGCAGGGTTGTGGTAAAAAGGCGAAACGACTGAACGCCAATTTAAAACAAATCATCAACGCGTAACCCAAACATTAAAAGAATTAAATATTCAACAAGCGGTGAATAATTTAACGGATGTGGAAATTAAGATCGCGATCTATTTTTGGAATGTACGTTTTACTGTTGAAACCATCGAACATAGTCTTTATCAATTTCGATGAATTTAAAAGTAAAAAGCGGATGCTATTCCACTTCAAGAAATCATTTTTAATACCGATGATTCGCAAGCTCAACAATCCATCGCAGAAGCACAGAGCCATTGCAAATGGTGTAAAAAGCTGCGCGTAATATCGCGAATATGCCGCCCAATATTTGTACACCGGCTTATTTAGCTAGAAACAAGCTAAAAATTTAGCCGAAACATCAACCGCACTTTCCTTAGATGTGATTGATGAAGATGACATGACAAAAGCTTGGCATGAATGCGTATTTAGCCGTATCTCGAGGTTCTCAAAAATCCCCGGCTTATATGTCTATTTTACATTTCAACAACGCACCTGATAAAAATGCGAAACCTATCGTATTAGTGGGCAAAGGATTGACCTTTGATGCGGGCGGTATTTCTTTAAAACCAGCCGCAGAAATGGATGAGATGAAATACGATATGTGGTGCCGCTTCAGTATTTCGGTACAATGAAAGCCATTGCTGAATTAAATCTTCCACTCAAATGTTATCGGTGTATTAGCGGGTTGTGAAAACTTACCTGATGGCAATGCTTATCGTCCGGTGATATTCTCACCACGATGAATGGTCTAACCGTAGAAGTGTTAAACACTGATGCTGAAGGGACGTTTAGTGCTTTGTGATACATTGACTTATGTAGAACGTTTTTGAACCGCAATATGTGATTGATGTTGCGACCCTGACTGGCGCCTGTGTGGTTGCTTTGAGGTCAACATAACAGTGAGCTTAGTTTCAACTGATGATGCCTTAGCAGAACAGTTATTACAAGCCGCACAGCAAACTACTGATAAAGCTTGGCGTTTACCGTTAAGTGAAGAATATCAAGAACAATTAAAATCCCCATTTGCTGATTTAGCTAATATTGGCGGTCGTTGGGGCGGTGCAATTACTGCAGGCGCATTCCTCGCTAACTTTACGAAAAATACACTGGGCGCATTTAGATATTGCGGGACAGCTTGACTTCAAGGTGCAAATAAAGGTGCAACGGGTCGTCAGTGTCTCTATTAACACAATTTTTAATTAATCAAACCAAGTAATTAACACATAGGGCTAACATAACGTTAGCCCTAAAATTTTCTCTCAAAATCTGACCGCTCTTTATTCCAATTCAAATTCAACTAGTAACGGATTATGATCTGACGAAGTAACCACTTCTGATGTTGCACTCACCACTTTTACGCCTCGCGTAAAAATATAATCAAGTGAATAACCTAAAAATTTCAATCGTTCATCTTGAGATAGCGTCACTGCATCTAGTCCATATTTTTGCATCAGATTATGGACTAAATTCAGACGACGTTCATTCCATGCATTAAAATCGCCAGACATAATGATGGGGCCTTGATGATTTTCACAAAAGAAAAGAGCTGCTCTAACTGGGTTTGATAAACCGAAATACCCCATTCAAAAATTAATTAAATGCACATTAATAAGTAGCAAGCTATCGCCTTTTTCTAATGGAAAACTCATCACACTTGCCACTTTGGGAATTTGTATTAATGGTTCTGCTACGCCACCACCGCAATACCATTCTGGTTGCGTTTTTGGTGAATGTTTTTACTCCTGATAAGAGATCTTTTAAAAAGAAAAGAGGACACAAAAAGTGCGGTCGAAAATGTACTTAAATTTTGATGCTGCGTCGCCTCTTGTAATAACACAAAAATCAGCTTGTTTAGAGAGTCGCGCTAAATCTTCTTGCCAACCCTTATCTTGCCCTTTATGCACATTCCAATTGACCAAACGAAAATGTGAAGACGTTAATTTAGGTATTAAACCATTAACCTTGTCACATTGCATATTTAACCTGATTTCAAAAGGAATATAATTTTCACTTTTGTGACGTATTAATTGGATAAATGTACGTTCAAAAATTGTTAAATTTGCAAAAATAGTCGCCACCTAAAAACCAGCAATAATAATCCAACAGCTAAAAATCGATAAATTCGCTTTCATGATGATCCTCTCTCAATGCTCGAATAATAACACCCTCATCAAAGCAATGCAACTTTCACTTTTGAATACTCATTAATACCTACCTACAACATGGTAACTTTAACTTTTAGCTTTGATTTAAATCATACTTTTGCTAAAAAACTGTTGCATTTTTCTTTTTATTATCTTAGTATTTTACTCAACTTTTAACTCTACCATTATAAGGAGATTCATTATGTCTTTTGGAGATAAAAAAATTAAGTGAAATCGCTGTCAGCGTACCCAGCTCAACTTCCCTACTTCGTGAATACGATTTGGATTTCTGCTGTGGTGGTTCAGATACACTCGCTCACGCAGCGGCAGAAAAAGGACTCAATTTAGCAGACATCGAAACGCGCTTAACTGAGCTACAAAACAGCAAAGCAGAAAACCCTGAAGAATATTGGGTTGGTGCAAATTCTGGCAAGTTATCGATCATATTTTAGTTCGCTATCATCAACGTCACCGTGAACAACTTCAAGAATTAATCGTGTTAGCGGATCGCGTAGAAAGTGTTCATGGTGATCGCGATGATTGCCCTATCGGCGTGGCGGCAGAATTACGCAATGTCTATGATGATTTAAGCAACCATATGATGAAAGAAGAGCTCGTGCTTTTCCCGATGATCAAAGCGGTAAATTATATGATGGCACAAATGCCAATTCGTATGATGGAAATGGAACACGCAGAACATGGCGAACATTTAGACGTATTAAAATCATTAACAAACAATATGACACCTCCAGCTGATGCTTGCAATACATGGCGCGCACTTTACAGCGGTATTCAAGAATTTGCAGATGATTTAATAATGCATATTCATCGTGAAAATAATGTTTTATTCCCTAGTGTGATTGCTGAAAATCACTAAGAACAAATCATCTAAGAAAAAAAGGGCGAAAATCATTCGCCCTTTAAAATTAACCTAAAACTGACCGCACTTTACTTTCTCTTCACTGCCTTTATATAAACGGTTTTTATACAAATAGCTACCAAGTAAAAGCATGTGCCAACGCTTCTTTTTCATTTCTTCCGGCACGTCTTTTTCGGTTAATGTATCTTTTTCCTTATCATAAACATAGCCTTTTGCTTTGCTATTTGGGGTTTGGATAACGACATCATGATTGCCTTTCATTAACGCTTGGGTTTGATCAAACTGCATAAAGGCACGATTCGGATTCACATCTTGCGTTAAATCAAAGCCAATCATCGGATAATTACCACCTACACCCGCAATAGAAAGTAAGGTTGTCGGCATATCAATTTGACTCACTAAACGACTGTCTCTGCGTGGTGCAACATGATCACCTAAAATTAACGCAGGGAATATGCGAAATGCTTAGTGGCACTAAGCTTGCTCCTGCTGCAGGAATCGTGGTCGGCAATCACCAAGAACACGGTATCTTTCCAATAATTAGATTGTTTTCGCTAACTTGAAGAAATAACCAATCGCATAATCCGCATATTTTGCACTGTTATTACGGGTTGCTTTTGGTTGTTCGTAAAGCTCAATTTTACCATCCGGAAATTTCAAAAGGATCGTGATTACTCGAACTAAACACTAAAGCTAAAGAATGGTTTTCCTTCATTCTGTATTGGGTAAAAGTTTCGTTCGCTTTATCAAATAAATCCTCATCACTCCGCCCCCAAGTCGCGGTAAATTTTCGGATTTTGATAATCTTTTGATCGATAATAGTTTTGGAAGCCGTTGCCATAGAAGAAGCTTGCCATGTTATCAAAGTGCTTTTCACCACCATAAATGAAAAAGAAGTGTTATAACCTTGTTTAGCAAGTAAATCTGCAATGGTAAAGAAACCACTTTGACTGTTATTCAATTTCACCACCGCACGTGCTGGAGTTGGTGTAAAGCCCGCTGTGGTGGCTTCAATACCACGAACAGAACGCGTCCCCGTAGCATAGAGATTTTCAAATAACCAGCCTTCTTTAGCTAATTTATCAAATTCAGGTGAAAGTGGTTTTCCTCTAATGAACCCACAAATTGTGCCCCAAAACTTTCTTCCAAAATAATGACGATGTTTTTCGGTTTACCTTGGTAAGTTGCTTGGTTTTTCGTTAAAGTTGGAATCTTCTCTGAAATATAATCACTTTCAGGGCGCCCACGGCTGGCTCTGACGATACGCAACATTTCATCTGTATCCATTTTGCCATAGGCTTCAGAAGAGGCTCCTTCGTCTTTAAATTGCTGTGCCGCATAAAGGACAGAATAGCCAGAGTTCAACACTAGAGAATTCACTAAACCATCGGAAGAAAAGCGACCATTGCAGGGTTAACACCACGGTGTTGGAAACTCGAACGTGCGCCTAAAAAGTAACTGCAATCACAAAGCAATGCGACAACAGGACGTATTTCCAACTCATTGGGCGTAAATTTTTCACTGCATAACCAGATAGCTTCAATAACAGAAAAGAAAGCCGTAACGGTAAAAATGAGGCTAAAAATGACCGCAGTTAAATGGCCTTCCATCAACATTGAAAAAGACTTCTTTCGGATAAATTAGATATTCGATAAAAGAGACGGTTTGGACGGAAATCATAGGTTTCGATAAATGCAGGTGTAGCAGTTCCATAAACAGAATAAACACACTGCCAAGAGTAAGCCAGATACGTAAAAATCATTTTCCAAATACGGCTATGATGAAATAACACCGTAAATAATGCCGGCACACCAAATAGATAACACAAAGCCACGATGTCCATGCACACGCCTTGCAAGAATAATTGCCCCCAACCCCGCTACCGCAGAGACACGGTCTGCCTGCCAAATCGCAAAGCCCAAGACGAGATAAGGAGAAAATGATCAGATTAATGATGACAAGAGAAAAATCGGATATAAAGGAGAACGTGTTTGTTTCATTTTGGCACTCATAAGTCCTAAAGGAATCGCTGCCCTTGATTAATTTAAAGCGCATTAATGTGCCATTCCTTCCATAGACAGATAAAACACAAAGTGCGGTTAAAAACATCATCATTTTGACCGCACTTTGAAAAAAGATTAAGCTGCAACTAATGCTTTTAATTGTTTTTCATAAGCTGCCCAATCGGTAATTGGACGGGTTGCCACACCTGTTTCCATTGCTTTTTCGCTACCGCAGAAGGACGGTAAACAATAAACGAGGATCGAACGGAGTCGGAATTACATAATCCGGTCCAAATGATACGCACCATAATTTGCAATAATTTCTAATGGAACCAGTTCTTTCGTCAAGACTCGCAATGGCATGAGCAGCCGCTTCAATTTCATTTCCTCATTAATCGCTGTTGCCTACGTCCTAATGACCACGGAATAAGAATGGGAAACAAAGTACGTTATTTGCTTGGTTTGGATAGTCGGAACGACCAGTCACAAACAATCGCATCTGAACGAACTGCCTTGGCTTCATCTAGGGGTAATTTCAGGCTGCAGGGTTTAGCTCAATGCAAGAATTAATGGATTTTCTGCCATGGTTTTCACCATTTCAGGTTTTAATGCACCTGCTTTAGAGCAACCTAAGAACACATCAGCTCGTTTAACAGCATCCGCTAATGTGCGCCAACCATTATCTTCAATCGCGTAGAATTGTTTGGTTTCATCCATGTTATCGCCACGACCTTTTGAAAATCACGCCTTTAGAGTCACACATGGTGATATTTTTCTTTTTGAAACCTAATGCACGAAGCAAGTTGGTACAAACAATAGCTGAAGCACCTGCGCCATTTACTACTAATCGAACATCTGCAATATTTTTACCAATAATTTCTAAACCATTTTAATGCTGCTGCACCGACGATAATGGCAGTACCATGTTGGTCATCATGGAATACCGAATTCCCATTCGTTCACGCAATGCTTTTTCAATGTGGAAACATTCCGGTGCTTTGATATCTTCAAGGTTAATCCCACCAAAAGTAGGTTCTAATGAAGCGATAATATCGATTAATTTATCTGGATCATGTTCATTGATTTCAATATCGAATACATTGATGCCTGCAAATTTTTTGAACAATACCCCTTTCCCTTCCATAACAGGTTTGGAGGCAAGTGCTCCAATATTTCCTAAACCTAATACAGCAGTACCATTTGAAATCACAGCCACTAAATTAGCACGCGCAGTATAACGGCTTGCAGCTGAAGGATCTTTTTCAATTTTCGAGACAAGGCTCTGCAACACCTGGAGAATACGCAAGGGCTAAATCATGTTGAGTTGCTAATGATTTGGTTGGGGTGACTGCAATTTTTCCTGGGATAGGGAATTCATGAAAATCTAATGCGGCTTGGCGCAATTGTTCGCTCATATAAATATACTCCATTTTTCACTTAGGTTAAATAAAATTTGCGCCATTATACTCTCTTTTTAAAAAGAATTTTGTGACATACGCAAAAAATTTTACAAATTTATTACAAAAATATGAGTGAAATCGACCACACTTTTGTCTTTTCTTCACATTCATAAGCAAAAAAACGTTACTATATCCCAAAAATATACAGGATATAAATAATGAGTTTGTTTTCTAAATTTAGAAGCGCCATCAATAAATTACAACGGAAAGCGATTAACAAAACCTTTCAAAAACGGTTAACCAACCAAGGCATGTCTGTGATTTTCGGCAAACTGTGTCGGTGCATTTATTTTGCATGACCTAAATCAACCTTTTAATTCTCCATTTGTTAACCTTTATTTAGACCCAAGCGATTTTTGTTCGATATCTACAAAAACATCACATTCTATCAAGCTACAACTTCAATTTATACAAACAGAAAAAAACCGTATCCAGTTGGCCTATTAGGTGATCTTAAAAGTGCACTTTATGCACTACCACTCCGAACAAGAGGCTCGGGAAAAGTGGGAAGCACGCTCACAGCGTTTAGACCTCGATAATTTGTTTATTATGATGACAGATAAAGATGGTGGAAAAGGTGCAAAATATGAAGACCTACAAACCTTTGATAACTTGCTTTATCCGAACAAAGTGGTCTTTACCCATAAGTCTTATCCCGAGTTTAAATCCGCTTTCTATATTAAAGGCTTTGAAAATGAAAACGAAGTGGGTGATTTATTTACTTTTTCCGGTTGGAATGGCGAAAAATATTACGACCAGTTTGATTACGTCAGCTGGTTCAATCAAAAATAAGAGTTTACGATGCGACTAGATAAATTTATTGCTGAGAATACTGGTTTAACCCGTTCACAAGCCACCAAGGCCATTCGCCAAAAGTGCAGTCAAAATTAACGGTGAAATTAGTGAAAAATGGGGCGACCAAAGTAAGCCAGAAGATGAAATTTATTTTGAAGATGAATTATTGACTTGGGTGGAAGAAGGTCAATATTTTATGTTGCATAAGCCTCAGGGCTACGTTTGCTCTCATGATGACGGTGACTATCCAACTATTTATCAATTCTTTGAACCGCCTCTTTCTAGCAGATTACACAGCGCTGGGCGATTAGATGTGAGATACCACTGGCCTCGTGCTGATTAACGGATGATGGTCAATGGTCACATCGTATTACCTCACCAAAACATCAATGTGAGAAAACCTATTTAGTCACTTTAGCCGACCCAGTTGAAAACCATTATGCTCCAGCTTGTGAAGAAGGCATTTTATTACGTGGCAAAAAGAACCAAACTAAGCCAGCAAAACTTGAAGTGTTAGATGATTACAATGTGAATCTGACTATCTCTGAAGGGCGCTATCACCAAGTGAAACGAATGTTTGCCGCACTGGGTAATAAAGTCGTGGCACTCCATCGTTGGAGAATCGGCAACGTTGAATTAGATGAAAGCTTGAAGAAGGCGAATTTCGTCCACTCACTCAGGAAGAAATCGACAATTTAGTGAAATAATATGAGTCAAAATATTAGACCTACCTTTATTTTTATCGCCACGCTCGGCATCCTCTCAATGCTACCACCTTTGGGCGTGGATATGTATATTCCGTCCTTTTTAAATATTGCCAAAGACTTAAATATCGACTCCGAGCAAGTGCAGTACACGCTGACATTCTTCGCCTATGGTATGGCTGCAGGACAATTGTTCTGGGGGCCGTTTTTGGTGATAGCTTTTGGTCGTAAAACCGATTATTTTTATTAGGGGTCGTGATTGGTGCTATCACATCCATCATTTTAACGGGCATTCATTCTATTGGCAGTTTCACTGTTCTGCGTTTCATTCAAAGGTTTCTTTGGAGCAGCCCCTGTTGTGCTTTTCAGGAGCTTTATTACGAGATTTATTTAGCAAAGATCAGCTCTCTCGAGTCATGTCCACCATTACACTTGTCTTTATGATTGCACCGCTTGTTGCACCAGTGATTGGCGGATATATCGTGAAATATTTCCACTGGCATATGATTTTTATGTAATTGGCATCATGGGATTTCTTGCGACATTGCTTGTCTTTTTCATTATTCCGAGACCCATAAACAAGAAAATCGTATTCCTTGCGTCTTAATATTATTGCCCGTAACTTCATGATGCTTTCTAAACAAAAAGAAGTGTTAGGTTATATGGCAGCAGCCTCTTTTGGATTTGGTGGTTTATTTGCCTTCGTCACTGCGGGATCGATTGTCTATATCGGTATTTATGGTATTCCTGTCGATCAATTCGGCTATTTCTTTATGATCAATATTGCTATTATGACCGCTGCATCTTATCTAAATGGTAAATTTGTATTGAAGCTAGGTGCAGAAACCATGTTACGAATTGGTATTGCCGTACAATTCATTTCAGGAATTTGGTTATTTTAACTGCGCTTTTTGATTTTGGTTTTTGGTCAATGGCAATTGGTGTAGCCTTTTTTGTAGGACAAAACCCATTAATTTCCTCCAATGCGACCGCCTCTATTCTAGAAAAATTCCCAACGATGGCAGGTACTGCAAACTCATTAATGGGAAGTGTCCGTTTTGGTGTCGGCGCAGTAATGGGTTCCCTAGTAGCGAGCTTTAAAATGGAAACAGCAGCACCAATGCTCTACTACAATGGCAGCTTGCGTAGTTATTTCAGCCCTCTTACTATTTCCTGACTTATCGGCATTGCAATTCAACTAAATAATAAAAATTTTATTCATATCTAATAAGTAATTATTAGATATGAATGGACATCAGTGTTTTCAGTTAGACTAGTATTTTTTGTCTCATTTAAAGCGAATACAACAGCCTTTCATGAAATTTGATACAAAAACTCCCCCTCCCTTCAAATTAATAGATTATTTTTGATTGATTTGATAGATTTCAATCGCCAAAAATCTTTTTATATGATGTTCACTGAAATTTATTTCAACCCTACTTATTTCATACATACAAGGAGTTAATAATGAGTTCTCAATGCCCTTTTTCGCATTTATCGTCTACTAAGCTAACTATGGAAATGGCGCCCCTGTGGCAGACAATCAAAACAGTTTAACTGCAGGTCGCGTGGTCCATTACTTGCACAAGATTTGTGGCTTAATGAAAAATTAGCTGATTTCGTGCGTGAAGTGATTCCCTGAGCGTCGTATGCACGCAAAAAGGCTCTAGTGCATTCGGTACCTTTACTGTCACACGATATTACTAAATATACTCGCGCAAAAATTTTCAGTGAAGTTGGTAAAAAAACAGAAATGTTCGCACGCTTTACCACTGTTGCGGGTGAACGTGGTGCAGCTGATGCAGAGCGTGATATTCGCGGTTTTTGCATTAAAATTCTATACCGAAGAAGGTAACTGGGACTTGAGTGGGTAATACACACCAGTATTCTTCTTACGTGATCCACGTAAATTCCCAGACTTAAACAAAAGCAGTAAAACGTGATCCTCGCACTAATATGCGTTCAGCAACGAACAACTGGGATTTCTGGACATTGTTACCTGAGGCTCTACACCAAGTAACCGTTGTAATGAGTGATCGTGGTATTCCTGCAAGCTACCGCCATATGCATGGTTATGGTTCGCATACTTACAGTTTCTGGAATGAAGCTGGTGAACGTTTCTGGGTAAAATTCCATTTCCATACTCAACAAGGTATTAAAAACTTAACTGATGCAGAAGCTGCTGCGGTCATCGCAAATGATCGTGAAAGCCATCAACGCGATTTATATGAAGCAATCGAACGCGGTGATTTCCCTAAATGGACATTATATGTACAAATTATGCCTGAAGCTGATGCGGAAAAAGGTACCTTATCATCCATTCGACTTAACCAAAGTATGGCCGAAAAAAGATTATCCATTAATTGAAGTGGGTGAATTTGAACTTAACCGCAACCCAGAAAACTTCTTTGCTGACGTAGAGCAATCTGCATTTGCACCAAGCAATTTAGTTCGGGTATCGGCGCAAGTCCAGATAAAATGTTACAAGCTCGTTTATTCAACTATGCGGATGCACAACGTTACCGTTTGAGGCGTGAACTACCGTCAAATTCCAGTAAACCGTCCACGTTGCCCTGTTCATAGCAATCAACGTGATGGCCAAAGGCCGTGTAGATGGCAACTACGGTAGCTTACCGCACTACGAGCCAAACAGCTTCAGCCAATGGCAACAACAACCAGATTTTTGCTGAGCCACCACTTCGTATCAATGGCGATGCGGCACATTGGGATTATCGCAACGACGATAACGATTACTTCAGCCAACCGCGTGCATTATTTAACTTAATGAATCCAGAGCAAAAACAAGCATTGTTCAACAATACTGCAGCTGCAATGGGTGATGCACCTGAGTTCATCAAATACCGTCATATCCGTAACTGTCACTGGTGTGATCCTGCATATGGTGAAGGCGTTGCAAAAAGCATTGGGCTTAACAGTTGAAGATGCATTAAAAGCACGTGAAACTGACCCAGCATTAGGTCAAGGCGGATTGTTATAAGTGCGGTTAATTTTATAAACAGATTTTTAAATCTAAAAATAAAGGCAGGGAATTCCCCGCCTTTCATATTCATTGCACACTTATTTCCAAATTTGATGCTCTAATACTCGCTTTTTAATTTCAGGATAAGGTCAATTTTAAATTCAGGCTCTTTTCCTGCTTTTTAATTGATGCTGATAGTCTTTCATTAACTTCCACACAATTGGGGAAAGTAAAACAATCGCGACTAAGTTAATAATTGCCATCACAGCCATCACGGTATCCGCGAAATTCCACACCACATTACCTGATTTTACTGAACCAAAATAAACGAAGAATAATACCGATAAGCGGAATGCCCATACAAACCAAGGTTTATTTTTAATAAAACGAATGTTACTTTCCGCATAAGCATAGTTACCAATAATAGAAGAATAAGCGAAAAAGCAATAAGATGAAAGCTAAGAAGTGTACGTCAAATTCACCTACATGATAACGCAATGCATTTTGCGTTAAGGAAATACTTTTCAGTGTTTCACTGCCGTAATTATCTGAAAGCAGGATAATCACTGCCGTACAAGTACAGACGATCATGGTATCTACAAACACACCAAGCATTTGCACTAAACCTTGGCTTACTGGATGTTTTTACATGTGCTGCAGCAGCCGCATTTGGTGCAGACCCCATCCCCGCTTCATTAGAGAATAATCCCCGTTTTATCCCCATCATCATGGCTTTAGAGACTAAAGCACCAAACATTCCACCTGCTGCAGATTGGAAAGTAAAGGCACTTTTATAAATATTGGCGATTACCGTTGGGATCATATCAATATGCATGCCTAAGATAATTACCGCCATAATTAGATAAAAAGAGTGCCATCATCGGTACTACGCTACTAGAAATGGTCGCAATACGTTTCACGCCACCGAAAATAATCGCAGCAGTTAAAACAACTAAAAACAAGACCAACATATTCACCTTGCCAATTCCAAGCATTTTTAGTTGCTTCTACGATTGAGTTTGCTTGTACTGAATTAAATGCAAAACCAAAGGTAAAAATAAGTGATACAGCAAACGCTACTGCTAAGCAACGTGATTTTAAACCTTGTGTAATATAGTAAGCAGGGCCACCACGGAAAGAGCCATCTTTATCTTGAATTTTTGAATACTTGTGCTAAAGTAGATTCTGCAAAAGGCACTCGACATACCAATAAATGCGGTTACCCACATCAAAATACGGCACCTTCACCACCAAGCGCAATGGCTGTTGCCACACCACTGATATTACCTACGCCAACTCGACTTGCAAGTCCAGTTGCAAAAAGCTTGAAATGGCGTTAAAGAATTTCCCTCAGCCGCACGGCCAAACCACATTTCACGTATACTTGCTGGTAAAAGACGCAGTTGCACTAAACCAGTAGTAATTGTAAAAATAAACCTACACCTAATAAAATTACAATAGTGATGTTCCATAGTGGTTCATCTAAATGTTCAACAACCCATATCAAACCTTGCTCGATCCAGTTACCCAAATTCTGTCAGCATAAAAACCTCGCTTAAAAAAAGATCAATATTTTGATTGTAGAGATAAAAAGAAAAAAATCCAGTTTTTCTTAAAAAGAAACTGGATTTTTATCCTATAACATAAATTTTATTCAAATTTTTACTATTTTTTAGATTAAATCTATTCACGTTTTAAAAAAATAACGCTGCAGCACTACGCACTCCACCAGAATCACCATGTTTTTGCTTTTTGATTGGTGGCACTTTTCGCACTACGCATTAAATGAGGTGGCAATGCTTTTGGTAACGCTTCATAGAGATAATCAAAATTCGATAACCCCCACCTAGCACAATCATATGTGGATCAAACGCAGTGATAATATTACCGATAGAAATAGCCGCTAACTCCACAAAAATGCGAACAAAATCAACCGCACTTTCTTCTTTCTCATAAAAGCGATCGATAATGTCTTTCGCTGATAATGCCTCGCCTTTTTAAGTCGCGGTACAACATTTCAAAACCGCGACCTGAAATATAAGTATCTAAACAGGCATGATTACCACAACCACATTCATAAATAGGTGCTTTATCCCAACCCAATAATTTTTAAGGCATGATAATTTAATTGAAGATGACCTAACTCTCCTGCCATTCCCACTTGTCCTGAGTGAATTTTTCCATTAATCACAAAGCCACCGCCAAAACCAGTGCCTAAAATCAGCCCTAAAACGGAAGGATATTGGGTATTCTCTTCGTCCCAAGCTTCAGAAAGCGCAAAGCAATTTGCATCATTTTCAGCTCGCACTTCACGCCCGAGTATTTTCTCAAGATCGGTTAAAATAGGTTTATTATCTGCGACACGAATATTCGTCACTTCAGCAAGCCCAGTTGTCAAATTAACAAATCCTGGCAACCCAAGTCCTACCGTGCCTTTTTCACCAAAAGTGGGCATCCGCACGTTCGACTAAAGTTTTAATCGCCTGTAACCAATCTTGATAATCTGTCTGTGGCGTTGGCACGCGCTCGGTATAAAGCTTTTCTAATTTTTCATTAAAAGCAGCCAATTCAATCTTCGTGCCACCAATATCAATACCGTAATACATATTGTCTCCTTAAAAGAGCGGTCAAATTTGTTTGGAATATATAGGCTGTATTTTCCTTGAAATCAAAATGAAAATCCATGATAAAAATCATATTTTTGTACAAGCAATAAAGCACAATAAAAAAAGACCGGCTTTATCACTAAAAACCGGTCTTTGATGCTATTATTATTAAACAAGCCTTTTCTTCTGTAAGAAACCAAAAATAATCAAATGAACAATCCACGCCGAAATTATCGCCACAAATAAATCGATTGGATAATGCATTCCAAGGCGGACTCGGCTAATCAACATTAATACGCCCCAAATGGTCATGGCACCAATCAGTAATTCCGCTTTAAAAGAACGATTGCCCTAATAATTGGCTAAACCCGACGGCTAACATTAGCCAAGTGGCTGCAAAAATAGAATGTCCAGATGGGAAAGAATAACCCGTTTCATCTTCATAATGCGCTTTTTAACCGAGGTTGGTGTATCCGCTTGTGTAGAATAAAAATTTATCTACTAATTTTGCACGCTCCGAACGATCTTGATGATAAAAAGGCATCTGTCGTACTTTCTGTTTTTCCGATAAATAGACGGTAAAAGGACGTGGCTCGGCAAAAACTGTTTTTAAACCTGTTTTAATTACTTGTGTAGATAATACCGACAGGCCCATTACAATCACGCCCATAATCCACTGTTTACGGTTTTCAAAAAGAAAACGGAAAAAGTAAAAGCAAATACCCACAGGTAATTAAGGCATAAGGTACGCTACCGGTTTCAGTTAAAAGATAAAGCCAATAATCCCATTCCATTAATTGGTTGTTTCCATGCCAATGATAAGCAAAACCCCAAACAAAAAAATGGTACAAGACAAAGGAATAACGTATATAATGACAGCCTTTTTAAACATTGTTGCCTCTTGATAATAAAAAAATAAAGTGCACATTTTAGCAGAATAAAAGTTGAAAAGGATAAGTTATGTCAAAAATCCAACTGGTTGCTCAAGCCAATTTGCCTACCGAATATGGCATATTTAAAATGGTCAGTTGAATTTCCCGATACTAAAAAGAACATGTCGCTTTAGTGATGGGTGATATTTCAAACCAAGATGAGCCTGTGCTCGCCCGTATTCATTCGGAATGCTTAACAGGTGATGCATTACACAGTTTAAAATGTGATTGCGGTTTCCAGCTTGCAGCCGCATTACGTCAAATTAGCGAAGCGGGTCGTGGTGTGTTGATCTATCATCGTGAAGAAGGACGAGGCATTGGTCTAATTAATAAAATTCGGGCTTATTCGTTACAAGATCAAGGCATGGATACTATTGAAGCCAACCTTGCATTAGGCTTTAAAGCTGATGAACGTAACTTTAATGTGTGTGCCGATATGTTTGAATTATTAGGTGTGAAGCAAGTTCGCTTGATGACAAACAACCCGCAAAAAGTAGAAACGATGAAAAAAGCGGGAATTAATATCGTAGAACGTGTACCGTTGAATGTAGGTGAAAACCGTTACAATACAAAATATCTTGATACTAAAGCAAGAAAAATGGGCCATTATATTGTGCACAATAATGAAGAACATTTAATGACTTGCCCACATTGCCAAGAAGAAGTGATTTAACAAAAAGCCATACAACTAACCGTATGGCTTTTCTTTTATCAAAACAATTATTGATTAACGCCCCAATGACGAGTGTCTTTATCAAATTTCATGCCTGAATAGGATCCTTCCGAACCATTAAAATAAACGTCTTTATTTGCGCAAGCTGAAATCACTAATGCACCGATAACAATAAGAATTAATTTTTCATTGTATTTACCTTTTTTAAAAACTAACTTATCAGAATTGTATCACAATTTTTCTCCGCTTTTTCCTGCTTAAATTAGTCCTTTTTCTTGCAAAAATTTATCTTTGACTTCTACAATACCGCCTCATTTTTTAACCTTGTAGTTCATAAACCTCCTACATAAAACTAGGTATCCTATGAATATTTCAAATCCTAATCTCAACCGTAAAGCCCTGTGATCTTCTCTGGTGGACAAGATTCCACAACCTGTTTAATTCAAGCTATTGCCGAATATAGCGTAGAAAAATGTCGAAACCATCACCTTTCAATATGGCCAACGCCATGCTATTGAATTAGAAAAAAAGCCCGTTGGATCGCTCAGGATCTCGGTGTAAAACAAACGTTGATTGATACGTCCTTCATCAAATCTATCACCCACAACGCCTTAATGGATGCAAACGCTGATATTGCGCAAAAAGACGGTGAATTACCTAATACCTTTGTGGATGGCCGAAATGCGCTCTTCTTATTATATGCAGCAATTTATGCAAAAGGACAAAGGTATTAATGACATTATCACAGGCGTATGTGAAACAGATTTCAGTGGCTATCCGGATTGTCGCGATGTGTTTATCAAATCCATGAATGTCACCCTTAATTTAGCCATGGATTACCCGTTCAATTTAAAAACACCGTTAATGTATCTCACCAAAGCACAAACACGGGCATTAGCTGATGAATTAGGTGCGTTGAGATTATGTTCGTCAGCATACTCACACTTGCTATGAAGGTGTTGAAGGTGGCTGTGGAGAATGCCCGAGCTGTAAATTGAGAGATAAAGGCTTACAGGAATATTTAGCAATAAAAGCAAAAAGCTTAGTATCGAAAATAACTCAATCTATAACAGATTAAATAGATTCAAAATGAACCTCAAAGTGCGGTCAAAATTCACGTCAAATTTTTGGCCGCATTTTTCTAATATAGTACCCTTATCTTTTCTCATCTTTGATTTTATAAACGCATCATTTTTGATAAAATCACACTAATTTTTTATAAATAAAGTAACTAATTTTAAAAATGACTACAAATTATTCTGCTCAAGAAATTACGGTTCTAAAGATCTCGAACCGGTGCAAATTCGCTCCAGTATGTACACGGACACTACCCGTCAAATCATCTTGCACAAGAAGTTATTGATAACAGTGTGGATAAAGCCCTTGCAGGTTTTGCTACTAAAATTGAAGTAATTTTACACGCTGATCAATCGCTTGAAGTCATTGATAATGGACGCGGGATGCCAGTGGATATTCACCCGACTGAAAAGGGTTTCTGGTGTGGAAGTCATCTTAACCAAACTTCACGCTGGCGGTAAGTTCTCGAATAAAAAAACTATGAGTTTGCCGGTGGTTTACACAGGGGTGGGGATTTCTGTTGTCAACGCCCTTTCTGAACGCGTAGATATTCAAGTTAAACGTAACGGCGAAGTGTATAAAATTGCCTTTGAAAATGGTACAAAAGTAGAAGAATTAGAAGTCATTGGGACTTGTGGCAGACGTACGACCGGCACCACCGTTCACTTCAAACCAAACCCAAAAATATTTTGATAGCAGAAATTTTTCTGTTAGTCGTTTACGCCACTTATTACGTGCCAAAAGCCGTACTTTGTTCAGGCTTAGAAATTAAATTTGTCGATAAAGTGAATAACACCGAAGATATATGGTGCTATCAAGACGGTTTATCCGATTACTTAACCGAAGCCGTGAATGGCTTTTGAAACCTTGCCTGAAAAACCTTTTGTCGGTGAATTTAAAAGGCTCTACCGAAGCCGTAAGCTGGGCATTATTAGGTTACCTGAAGGTGGCGAGCTTATTGCTGAAAGCTATGTAAACTTGATTCCAACAGTACAAGGCGGAACACACGTAAATGGTCTTCGCCAAGGCTTGCTCAATGCCATGACTGAATATTGCGAATTCCGCAATAAATTACCACGCGGCGTGAAATTAACAGCAGACGACATTTGGGATCGCTGTGCTTACATTCTTTCACTCAAAATGCAGGATGCTCAATTTGCAGGCCAAACCAAAAGAACGCTTATCTTCCCGTCAAAGTGCGGTCTTTGTTGCAGGTGTTTTAAAAGATGCCTTCAGTTTATGGTTGAATCAAAACATACAAGATGCGGATCAGCTTAGCTGAGAATAGCCATTAGCTCTGCACAACGTCGTTTTAAATGCAGCCAAAAAGTCGTGCGTAAAAAAATTAGTGAGTGGCCCTGCTCTACCGGGCAAATTAGCCGATTGTGCATCACAAAATTTAGAAAAAGACTGAATTATTCTTGGTAGAAGGTGACTCTGCGGGTGGATCGGCCAAACAGGCGCGTGATCGTGAATATCAAGCGATCCTGCCGTTACGTGGAAAAATCTTAAATACTTGGGAAGTAGCCAGCGATCAAGTGCTTGGTTCAACGGAAATTCATGATATTGCGGTGGCGCTTGGTATCGATCCTGATAATGAAGACTTATCTCAGCTTCGTTACGGTAAAGTCTGTATTTTGGCCGATGCGGACTCTGATGGTTTGCACATTGCCACCCTACTTTGTGCACTCTTTTTACGTCACTTCCCGAAACTGGTACAAGATGGACACGTTTATGTGGCAATGCCGCCACTCTATCGTATCGACTTAGGCAAAAGAAGTCTTTTATGCCTTAGATGAAAACGAAAAAGAAGCGATTTTAGAACGCTTAAAAAGGTAAAAGGTACCTTAAACGTACAACGCTTCAAAGGTTTTGGGTGAAATGGATCCGTCACAATTACATTGAAACTACCATGGATCCGAATACACGTCGTTTAGTTCAATTAACCTATGAGCTGAGGCGAAGATCAAGGGGCAGAAACATTAGAATTAATGGATATGTTACTCGCCAAAAAAACGAGCAGAAGATCGCAAAAATTGGTTACAAACCAATGGCGACCAAGTGGATTTAGCCGTTTAATTATTTGAGATCAATCATGAACGAACAACGTCGAGATTTTTAAAAAAACAGCGCATTGAGGCTTAGCAACGATTACATTAGGTGCAGGTTTTAGTTTCATTCCTTCTGCTCAAGCGGAAGAAAAAGCCTCAAATGTGGCAGCTACTGCAGTTGAAAAATTTACCTGAGATTGAAGCAGAATTGACGCTCGCGCCCAATATGCCAAAACCGATTGAACGTAACTATCCTGCAAAAGTCGTGGTAAAACTGACCGCACTTGAACAAATTATGGATTTAATGGATGGTGTGCAATTTAAATTTTGGACATTAAATGGTAGCGTGCCTGCGCCATTCATTCGTGTACGCGAAGGCGACATGGTGAAGTGCAACTTTCCAATTCAGCGAGTTCCATGATGCCACATAGTCTTGATTTTCCATGCAGCACCTGTACCAATGGGGGGGCAATGCGCAAGTGAAACGCCACCAACACGACATCCACCTTCCAATTTAGAGCGTTACGTTCGAGGTTTATTTATACCACTGCGGCAGCCAACCTGTGGATATTCACCTTGCCAAAGGGATGTATGGTTTAGTTTTAGTTGAGCCAAAGAAGGTTTACCAAAAAGTGGATCGCGAATTTTACATTATGCAAAGTGAATTCTATACCAAAGGTGAATTTGGTGATCCCGGCTTGCAACCATTCAGTATGCAAAAAGCCATTGATGAACGTCCTGAATATGTTCTCTTCAACGGTAAAGTCGGCGCAATCATGGATGAAAATGCTTTAAAAGCGAAAACCGGTGAAACCATTCGTCTATTCGTAGAAATGCTGGGGCCAAATTTATGTTCTTCTTTCCACTTAATCGGTGCAGTATTTGACAACGTGTATGTGGAAGGCGGTACGCTTGTTAATCACAATGTTCAAACTACCCTGATTCCATCCGGCAGTGCCACCATGGTGGAAACACGAATTGATGTACCGGGCACTTATGTCTTTATGGATCACTCCATTTTCCGCGCAGTAAATAAAGGCACAATGGGACATATTGTGGTTGAAGGTGAAAAAAATCCGAATATTTATTCTGGAAAACTAAAAGACGAAGCCTTTAAAGAAGCCAATCCACAAAAACCACAACCTGTTCCTTACGAAATTGACAGTCATAAAGGAATGGATATGGGACATTCTCATCACGAACAGTCTGATGGGAATTCCGGTGCAACCAGAAAATAGATTAGAAGAATATGAGCAATATTAATTACGAAGGCATCGAGCAGATGCCACTTCGCACCTTTACAGAAAAGGCTTACCTTAATTATTCAATGTACGTCATCATGGATCGTGCATTGCCTTTTATTGGCGATGGCTTAAAGCCTGTTCAACGTCGTATTGTTTATGCGATGTCTGAACTGGGTTTAAATGCCGCGGCAAAATTTAAAAAATCTGCGCGTACCGTCGGTGATGTGTTAGGTAAATTCCATCCACACGGTGACTTCGCCTGTTATGAAGCCATGGTATTAATGGCTCAGCCCTTTTCTTACCGCTATCCTTTGGTGGATGGGCAAGGAAACTGGGGGGCGCCAGATGATCCTAAATCATTCGCGGCAATGCGTTATACAGAATCTCGCCTATCCAAAATTTCTGAGATTCTATTAACTGAATTAGGCCAAGGCACCGTTGATTTCCAACCAAACTTTGATGGCACTTTAGAAGAACCACAATATTTGCCTGCACGTTTGCCTCATATTCTGTTAAACGGTACTACCGGGATTGCCGTTGGTATGGCAACCGATATTCCACCACACAATATTAATGAAGTGGCGGATGCCGCTGTTCTGCTATTAGATAACCCCAAAGCAGGATTAGATGATGTACTCAATATCATTCAAGGCCCAGATTTCCCAACTGAAGCGGAAATTATTTCGCCAAAAGATGATATTCGCAAAATGTACGAAACCGGTCGTGGCTCCATTAAGATGCGAGCAACATGGCATAAAGAAGACGGTGAAATCATCATCAGCGCACTTCCTCATCAATCTTCACCCTCTAAAATCATTGCGCAAATTGCTGAGCAAATGACGGCGAAAAAATTGCCTATGGTAGAAGATATTCGTGATGAAGCGGATTATGAAAATCCTGTGCGTATCGTGCTTGTGCCACGTTCAAATCGCGTTGACACGGACGCCTTAATGGCGCATTTATTTGCGACGACTGATCTCGAAAAAAGCTATCGTGTGAATATGAATATGATCGGGCTTGATCATAAACCAGCCGTGAAAGGCTTACTTCAAGTTCTTACCGAATGGCTGACATTCCGTCGTACAACAGTAACGCGTCGTTTACAACATCGTTTAGATAAAGTACTCGCTCGTTTACACATTTTAGACGGTTTGATGATTGCCTTCCTCAATATTGATGAAGTGATTGAAATTATTCGTACTGAAGATGAACCTAAAACAAGTTTTAATGGCTCGCTTTAACTTAAGTGATGAACAAGCAGAAGCCATTTTAAACTTACGTTTACGCCATTTAGCCAAATTAGAAGAACATCAATTACAAGCTGAAAAAGATAAACTCGAAGAAGAGCGGTCAAATTTAGAGTTAATTTTAGGATCTGAACGTCGCTTAAATACCTTGATCAAAAAAGAAATTCAAGAAGATGCGAAAAAATACGCCAGCCCTAGAATGTCTCAATTAGTTGAACGTGAAGAAGCGAAAGCCATTTCTGAAAGTGAAATGACTCCAGCAGAACCCGTTACCGTCATCTTATCTGAAATGGGTTGGGTTCGCTGTGCAAAAAGGTCATGATATTGATCCGGAAGGATTAAGCTACAAAGCAGGCGATAAATATCTGGCGCACGCTTGTGGTAAAAGCAATCAACCCGTAATCTTTATTGATGGTACTGGTCGTAGCTACGCTTTGAGATCCATTAAGCTTGCCTTCTGCGCGTTCACAAGGTGAACCGCTCACCGATCAAACTTACATTACCGGCAGGTGCGACCATTGAACAGGTTATTATGGAACCTGAAAAACAAGAGTATTGATGGCATCAGATGCGGGATACGGTTTTATTTGCAAATTTGAAGATTTAATTGCACGTAATAAAGCTGGAAAAAGCCTTGATTTCTTTTGCCAGAAAATGCGAAAGTCTTGAAACCTGAGACACTTTCCGAGTCGGCCTCACTTCTTGTGTCCCTCACTTCAGCGGGTCGAATGCTGATTTTTTTCCGGTACAGGGATTTACCGGCATTATCAAAAAGGGAAAAGGCAACAAAATCATCAGTATTCCAGCAGCGAATGCAAAAGCGCGGTCAGAAGTATTGGTGAAATTGTTCTTAATTTCAGAGCAAGCTAGCCTTGAGTTCCATTCCGGTAAACGAAAAATCACATTAAAACCGGAAGATCTGCAAAAATTCCGAGCGGAACGCGGCAGAAAAAGACTCCCAATTACCACGAGGATTACATAGTAATGTTGATATTGTGGTAGTTGAACCTGAACACAACTCATAAGAATTCTCGAAACCAAACTAAATAGGAGGATATTTCGTGAATATTGTTTTTGATACCTATCAAACACTTGCTTTAGCAAGCTTTGTGTTATTACTTGGTTATTTTCTAGTAAAACGTATTCGCGTTTTACAAACATTCAATATCCCTGAGCCTGTTGTTGGTGGCTTTATTGTGGCTATTGCATTAACCATTTTATACAAAGTAAACGGCACTTCATTCACCTTTGAGAAAAGCTTACAAACATCGATGATGTTGGTATTCTTCTCCTCTATCGGCTTAAGTGCAAACTTTTCTCGCTTAATTAAAGGCGGAAAACCATTAGTTATCTTCTTATTCGCTGCTGGAATACTCATTGTTTGCCAAAATGTCATCGGTATTTTAGGTACTCAATTATTAGGCATTGATCCTGCTTACGGTTTACTTGCTGGTTCAGTTACCCTAACTGGTGGTCATGGTACAGGTGCAGCATGGGCAGAAACATTCACTAAAGAATTTAATCTACCGGCTGCGACAGAAATCGCTATGGCGTGTGCTACATTCGGTTTAGTCTTTGGTGGTATCTTAGGTGGTCCAGTATCTCGTTATTTATTAAATCATCAAAAACAAGGTGAAAATCCAGAGAATGATGAAATAGATGACGTACAAAGAAGCATTTGAGCACCCAACTTATAAACGTAAAAGTGAATGCACGCTCAATCATTGAAACCATCGCGATGCTTTCTTTATGTTTACTCATCGGTCAATATTTAGATGGCTTAACAAAAAGGTACACCCATTCAATTACCAACATTCGTATGGTGTTTATTTACAGGTGTAATCATTCGTAACAGCTTAACCCACTTATTCAAATTCCAAGTGGCTGATTCAGCGATTGACGTATTAGGTAGCGTAGGTTTATCTATCTTCTTAGCGATTGCTTTGATGTCTCTCAAACTTTGGGAATTAGCAGGTCTTGCAACAGATGTATTAGTTATCTTAGCAGTTCAAGTTGTCTTCATGGCCTTCTTCGCTATTTATGTTACATACCGGATGATGGGTAAAGATTATGATGCGATTGTATTAAGTGCGGGTCACTGTGGTTTCGGTCTAGGTGCAACACCAACAGCTGTTGCTAACATGCAAGCAATTACCAGTCGTTTCGGACCATCTCACAAAGCGTTCTTAATCGTACCAATGGTAGGGGCATTCTTTATCGACTTATTAAATGCCGGTATCTTAAAAATGTTCTTAAGCGTTGTTGAAGCGCTTCACTAATCAAACGTAAAAAGAAAAGGCTGACATTTTGTCAGCCTTTTTATTTACTGCTACTCAGTAAGCGTCTTCACCAAATCCATCACAAATTCTAACCGCGCTTTGTTTTCTGGAAAGTGCTTTCACAAACTTAAATTTTAATGGACCATCAAAGCGATAAACAATTGGATTTTTGTTGAATTAATTTGATGAATTTTTCAGGATCAACTTTTGCTGAAGGAGAAAAATTCAATAAAGCCACCTTGAGCCCCTGCATCGATTTTCAGTACTTTTTAATGGTTTTCACCATTAAACGCATTTCAACAATTTGTAAAAAGATTTTTAGTTGCTTCAGGGTAATAGGCCAAAGCGATCGATTAATTCAACTTTTAATTCATCTAACTCTTGTTTACTTTCCGCTGCTGCAATGCGTTTATAGAAACGACAAACGCATATTCACATCACCAAGATAGTCATCTGGTAATAAAGCTGGAACACGTAGCTCAATTTCAGCTTGCTGATGCGTAATCTCTTCTAATGAAGGTTCTCTTCCCTCTTTTAAGGCTTTAACTGCTGCATCAAGTAATTCCATATAAAGTGAAAAACCGATGCTCTCAATTTGTCCACTTTGCTCATTACCTAATAATTCACCTGCACCGCGAATTTCTAAATCGTGCGTCGCAAGAATGAACCCTGCACCTAAGTTATCTAAACTTTCTAATGCCTCTAAAGCGACGTTTCGCATCTTTAGTCATTAATTTCGGTGGCGGTGTAAGCAAATAGGCATAAAGCTTGGTGGTGAGAACGCCCTACTCGACCACGCAACTGGTGAAGCTGCGCTAAGCCAAAATTATCTGCGCGTTCAATAATGATCGTATTTGCCGTTGGTACGTCAATCCCTGTTTCAATAATGGTGGAACAGACTAATACGTTATAACGTTGATGATAAAAATCACTCATCACGCGTTCAAGTTCACGTTCTCGCATTTGACCATGACCAATGACGACTCGAGCTTCAGGCACAAGTGCGGTCAGTTTTTCTGCTGTATTTTCAATACTCGCCACATCATTATGCAAATAATAAACTTGCCCACCACGCAAAAATCTCACGCAGGATCAGCTTCACGAATAATTAAATCATCTTTCTGGCGAACAAATGTTTTGATACTCACTCGGCGAGCCGGTGGTGTCGCAATAATAGAAAGATCGCGAATACCATTCATCGCCATATTCAAAGTACGAGGAATTGGCGTTGCGGTAAGCGTTAAAATATCAATATTCGCTCGAAGTTGTTTAATTTTCTCTTTCTGTCCCACACCAAAACGATGTTCTTCATCAATGATAAGCAAGCCAAGATCAGAAAACTTCACATCGGATTGAATCAATTTATGGGTTCCAATCAGAATATCGACTTTTCCTTCGGCTAAATTTTCTAAGATTTGTTTTTGCTCTTTGGCTGTTTTAAAGCGAGAAAGTACTTCTACATTAACTGGCAGATTAGCAAAACGATCTTTAAAATTCTCGTAATGCTGTTGAGCTAACAAGGTTGTTGGAACTAATACAGCCACTTGTTTATGATTCATGACCGCCAAAAATGCGGCGCGCATCGCCACTTCAGTCTTCCCAAAGCCCACATCACCACAAACTAAACGATCCATCGCTTTAGGCTGGCACATATCCGAAATGACGGCATTAATCGCCATGGCTTGATCGTGCGTTTCTTCAAAAGGAAAGGTTGCAGCGAATTGCTGGAATTCCTCACGATCATATTTAAATTTAAAACCTTTTTTCACTTCTCGTTGAGCATACACATCAAGTAATTCAGCTGCCACATCACGAATTTTTTTCTGCGGCTTTTTGACGCGTTTTCGCCCACGATTCATTACCTAATTTATGTAATGGTGCGGTTTCATCTGAGCCACCGACATAGCGACTAATTAAATGAAGAGAACCAACAGGCACATAAAGTTTGGACTCATTTCGCATAATTGATCAGCAAATATTCCGCTTTTAAACCGCCCGTATCAAGCGTGACTAAACCACCATAACGTCCCAACACCATGATCTAAATGCACACAGGCTGCCCAATTTTTAATTCAGCCAGATTACGCACTAAAGGGTATCTGGATTGACCGCCTTACGTTTATCACGCTGACGTTGCTGTACTCGCTCGCCTAAAATTTCATGTTCAGTAATGACGGTGAGTTTAGCCTCATCAAGAATAAAAACCTTGCTCAAGACGACTTACCCACAGATTAAACTTGTCTTGATTGGCTTCAGATAAGGTTTTAATTTGTTTTGGTTTAATTTTTAATGGTGAAAGTAAATCCAGTAAAGTTTCACGTCGTCCTTCAGTTTCAACTGAAAATAAAACATTTCCTTTAAAATGCTCAATAAACTGACGAAGTTGCGATAACGGTTCTTTTTGCTGTGATTGAATGGTCACGGCTGGTAATGCGGACACCGCTAAATTTTTCTGACGAACAGATGACCGCACTTTTTCTGCTTTAAAATTAATTTTAGGATAATTTTTTAATGCATGATTTACCGCATCAATGCTTAGCCACAAACGTTCTGGCGGCAAAAGAGGGCGCATTGGATCAACTTTTCGATGCTCATAACGCTGTTTGGCATCAAGATAAAAAAACGTTCACCCTTGTGCTTGATTTGTTTCCATATCCACAAACAACGTTTTTTTCAGGGTAAGTAATCGAAACAATGTTGCCATTTCATCAAAGAATAACGGCTGCCAATATTCAATCCCTGAGATTAGTGTGCCTTTACTGATTTGCTGATAAATATGTTCTGGATCGCGACGAATTTCACCAAAGGTTTCTCTAAATTGTGTGCGGAAAAACTCAATGCCTTTCTCATCAGTTGGAAATTCGTGTGCAGGTAATAAATTAATAGATTGAATTTCATCTAACGTTCGCTGCGTATCGACATCAAAAGTACGAATCGAATCAATTTCATCATCAAAAAAATCTAAGCGAAAATGGAACCGCACTTCCCATTGGGAAAAGATCTAAAAGTGATCCGCGCACAGCATATTCACCATGTTCTAGTACTTGCTCTACGGAACGATATCCTGCTGACTCTAATTGTAATCGCAATTTTTCAATGACAAGACGATCACCTTTTTTAATCAGAAGGACATTGTGCTGTAGATATTTCGGCGGGCACACACGTTGCATTAATGTGCTAATCGGTAAAACAAAAGATACCTTTTTAGTATTTTGCAAATGAAAATAGCGCACTTAAACGCGAAGAAATAATTTCTTGATGAGGAGAAAAAGAATCATAAGGCAACGTTTCCCAATCAGGAAAAACTGAACAGGGCTGAGAAGTTAAATCCGGTAAAACTTGTGATAAACGAACCGCACTTTTGGTATCCGGTGTCACAACCACAGTCAATCCATCGTATTGCTCTGCAATTTCACTAACAGCAAGTGCATCTGCACTCGCTAATACATTGCCAAAAATTTTTATGGTCATTTGGGCTGAGTGGGAATATCAAAATTAAAAATAGGTTGTTTTCATAAGTGCGGTCAATTTTTATCTCATTTTTGATGTGAACAGCTGATTAGTTTAGCAAATTCACTCTACTTTTCAATAATTTATCTGTATAAAAAAACAGGGTTAATTAACCCTGTTTTCTCTTTATTTTTTTGAGTGGTTCAAGTGGCTTTCTCTTTTTTACATGCCCATCATCATCGAATTCGATACGTGGCATACAGCCTCTACAAGAGCCTTTATCTAAACCAAGCTCTTTACAAAACTTATTATATTCATCTACGGCTTTGCGAAACCAACCTTTTTTTTCTTGTTCGCTCATCTTGCCTCCTTTTTTTAATTTTTGTGCAATTTCCGAACGTAATAATTTTAACCCATTTTTCTTGTTATAGGGTATCTGTTTTGTGATGAAATAATCTCGCATTAAAGGACAATCTTTTTCATCTAAATTCATTAAAAATCGACGAATTGCCGGCAAAGCGGAAGCTAAAGTGCGGTGAAAATAAGCAAAATTTTTTAAGCTTAGCCAATCTTCATCAAGCAATTCCCAATCTACTGATGTGGTATTAAATTCCTGAGCAAGTGGATGGAAAGACAAAGGCATATTCCGTTGAAAAAGATTGCGTTTGCTTCTCTTTTCTAATTCAATCCCTTGTGCAGAAAGCCCCTTTAGAGCGATAGCTGAATAACAACCACTACTCGCTTCTAAATGCTCGCCTAAATGAACAAGAGAAAAACCACATTTCTGCCAAAATTGAGCCAGTTCTTTTGTATAACCGAAACTCACTGATAAATAATCCACATCGGCATTTTGTGTGATATATTCAATGAGTTGTCTACCAATACCATGTTGCTGCCACATAGGCTGAACCGCAATTCTCGAAATACGTAAAGAATGCAATTCACAAGCCTTTTTGTTGTTGAGCATGAAAACAAAGTGCTTGAGGCACGAGATTGCCTTTCGGGCGTCTAGTCCCTTGTTGAATCGCTTCAATGAGGGCTGATCTTCAATCCACCTTCTTTTTAATGCCCCAAACTGCACCTAGTAAATCTTGTTCATTTTCAGCGGTAAAAACACTGTGAATTGGCATCAAACAATCGCCGGAGATCTAAGGGTGATGTACGATAATGAGCTAATGTCATCAACCCATAGAATTGAGACAATGAAAAAAGTATTTTCCTCTTGTGAGCGTTCAGTAATTTGACATACTTTTGCTTTTATCGTATGGTGTTTGTTTAAAGTCATCCTCTACATTCAATAATAAAAAGCTCATCAATAAAATGCCTCTAAAACATCATCTTTAGACCAACGTAGCGGTTCAATAAGCTCAAAGTCAGAAAAAGTGCGGTTAATTTTTGCTTAAATTTAAGCTCAAAAGCCTCGTCCCAGTTCCCTCATAACTATGAATAGTTGTCGTAAATAAAATATGCTTAAAAATGCTGGGAAAAAGCGGTAAGTTGAGCAATCGGCAGCATTGCCGCCTCATCAACAAAAAGCCAAGCATTTTCAGAAAAAGAAGGATCATTTTGCAAAGCAAGGAAAAGCTCATCTGGTGCAATAAAGATAATCTCTTTTTGTGAAAATTCAGCCAAAATTTTAACCGCACTTTTTATTCGGTGCTGTGAGGTAAATTTTAGTATCCAGTTGATTCGCTAATAAGCCTGCAAGAGCTGATTTCCCTCTTCCTCGTTTGGCAGTAAGAAAGTAGAGTTCAGATTCTTTTTGTAAGATTTGCTCAATGAATTTTCTGCTGATCTAAGGTCGCATTGTGATTTACAAATAACTGCTGAAAAGTGCGGTCAAATTTTTAAATCATTTTGATGATAAAGGACAGGAAAACCATATTTATGAATACAATGCTTAAAATATGTCATAAATCTTGGCGTCGTAATTGCCTCAAGCGAACCTGACCAACGAAGACTATCTTCGTCTATTTGGGAATGAAGTTTCTCCCAATTTGATAGCAAGATAATTAAAGGCGCCATTCATTTTCAATGTACCGGCCGCAATGGCTGAGTGCCTCTAAATGGATACCTTTCCGTGCATCAAACAAGATCGTCTCAAACTCTTGTCCAAGAAGATTTTTGAATTTTTAGAAAACTCATTAATGATCAAGGTATTTGCCGGTAAATTAGACGGCATATTCTCACTGACTAAAAATTTGAAAATGACGTGTCATGAATTACTTTTTCTAAATACGCTTCTAATTCAGATAAATTTTGAGGCCATTCATTACTGAGTTGCTTTATCCATGAAGCAATATCGGATGTCCAATTTGGTAATGAGATATCTTGAGCCTGTTTTGCGATATTTTGAACATTAACAAGTCCTACTGATGCAGCTGCACCTTTAATTTTATGTGCGACATCTGACACTGTTTGTTGCATATCTGAGTTTGCAAGATAATCGTCATACGCTGTTTCTAATTCATCTAAATAAATCAGCATCCATTGTTTGAATAAACTCCACATTAGCTTTAGCTTGAGATTTTCCAATTAACTCAATAAGTGAAATATTGATGCCTTCCTGAACCTGAGGAGTTCTTCTTCATCAGAGGTAGTCTCGATATCATCCCTAAAAAGGTTTTAAAAGCACTGACGCAATTCTGTCAAAGAAAGAGGTTTACGTAGCACACCATCCATACCCTGATTTCTTGATATTCTTCTTCACTGTGCATCACGTTTGCTGTAAAAAGCAATTAAAGGGGAGAAAATCATAAATCCCTTCTTCGTAGTTTTTTACGTAGATAGTAGGGCAATATCAAAAGCCCTGACATATCTGGTAACTTTAATATCAAGAAAAAAACAATATCATAAGTATTTTTCTCAAATAATCGGATCGCCTGTTCACCATTCATGGCAACATCAACATAATGCCCCTGCTTTTCAAGGATACTTTTGGCCACAACTACATTCAATTCAACATCTTCAACTAATAAAATAGAAAGATGCTGCATGGCTGTTTCAGCATTCATCTCATTAGCTTGAGCTTTATCCGCAATAATCGTTAAATAAAAAGTAGAACCTTTATCCAACTCACTTTCAACAGTTAAATCCCCTGCATTAACTGCGCAAGATTTTTAGAAATTGCAAGACCGATGCCACTTCCTGCTGAACGATGAATATTATCTTTGACCTGATAATACATGGTAAAAATCTTATCTAATTCATAAGGTGCAATACCTGCTCCCGTATCAGTAACACTAAATTGATACTGATTATCTTGAATTTTTCTGTACTGTTAGGATAACTTTCACCTTTGTCAGTAAATTTCACCGCATTACCAATTAGATTCCAAAGAATTTGGCTGATGCGAGCACGATCGAGATAAAGCCAATTAGGTAAATTCTCATCCTGTCTTTAAAAGAAAATTTTAGCCCCTTTTGTTCTGCCATTAAGGTACCAAAATTATAGAAATCATTAAGTAGTGAATGAAAATCACAAGGCTGAATATTTAATTCAATGCGTTTTAGAGTCAATCTTATCTAAATCAATAATATCACTAAAAATATGACCTAAACTGACTGCACTTAGATTAATCGTATTCAGATAATTCTGTTGTTGTTCCGTTAATTTATCATCTAGCAAAATTCGACTTAAGCCAATGATTCCATTTAATGGGGTACGTAACTCATGGCTAATGGTAGCCAGTAAGTACTTTTTATCACGATTATTTTTTTCTAATCGAGCAAGCGTTTTTAGATAACTCTAGAACGAGAACGTTCTAGTCGTTCAACAAGTAGGCGTAAAAAAATAAATAACAAAAGGGCAGTAAATAAACCAAAAAGTAATCGAGCGAACAATGTCACTCCAGTGAATACCATCACTAAAAAGCGTACTTAATAAGATTTGTATACAGATAGCTAAAATCGCAAGAATAGCGATACCAAGTAAAGAGAAGCGAACTCGACCTAATCGAATAACCCAATCAACATAACGTTGTGCAAAATATCTAAAGTTTTTCATTGTTTATATTGAGAAATAAAAATTGAGATCATTCTATAAGTTTTTTTAATAAAAATCCATAAACAAAAACCCCAAAGCCATTCAGCTCAGGGTTCTACATTCAGTACCTGGCGGTGTCCTACTCTCACATGGGAAGCCCCACACTACCATCAGCGCATCGGCGTTTCACTTCTGAGTTCGGTATGGGGTCAGGTGGGACCACCGCTCTATCGCCGCCAGGATTATTCCTTTAATAACTTTTCTCTCTCTGCTCCGCTATCTCTAGCGTCTCACAACCAAACAAGCTGATTAACCTCAAAAAAACTTTCTCTTCTCTTTCTGAGTTTGTTTTGTCTTACCCAACACCCAAAACCCTTGAGCGTTGTATAGTTAAGCCTCTCGGGCAATTAGTATGCGTTAGCTCAATGTATCACTACACTTACACACCGCACCTATCTACGTCTTAGTCTTAAACAACCCTTACAGATTTTATAATCTGGGAGAACTCATCTCTTGGCAAGTTTCGTGCTTAGATGCTTTCAGCACTTATCTCTTCCGCACTTAGCTACCCGGCAATGCGTCTGGCGACACAACCGGAACACCAGTGGTGCGTCCACTCCGGTCCTCTCGTACTAGGAGCAGCCCCAATCAATTCTCCAACGCCCACGGCAGATAGGGACCGAACTGTCTCACGACGTTCTAAACCCAGCTCGCGTACCACTTTAAATGGCGAACAGCCATACCCTTGGGACCTACTTCAGCCCCAGGATGTGATGAGCCGACATCGAGGTGCCAAACACCGCCGTCGATATGAACTCTTGGGCGGTATCAGCCTGTTATCCCCGGAGTACCTTTTATCCGTTGAGCGATGGCCCTTCCATTCAGAACCACCGGATCACTATGACCTACTTTCGTACCTGCTCGACTTGTCTGTCTCGCAGTTAAGCTTGCTTATACCATTGCACTAACCTGACGATGTCCGACCGTCATTAGCAAACCTTCGTGCTCCTCCGTTACTCTTTGGGAGGAGACCGCCCCAGTCAAACTACCCACCAGACACTGTCCGAGACCACGTTTCGTAATCTTCGTTAGAACATCAAACGTTAAAGGGTGGTATTTCAAGGACGACTCCAACAATACTGGCGTATCATCTTCATAGTCTCCCACCTATCCTACACATCAAAATTCAATGTTCAGTGTCAAGCTATAGTAAAGGTTCACGGGGTCTTTCCGTCTAGCCGCGGGTACACCGCATCTTCACGGCGATTTCAATTTCACTGAGTCTCAGGGTGGAGACAGCCTGGCCATCATTATGCCATTCGTGCAGGTCGGAACTTACCCGACAAGGAATTTCGCTACCTTAGGACCGTTATAGTTACGGCCGCCGTTTACTGGGGCTTCGATCAGGAGCTTCTCTTTCGATTACACCATCAATTAACCTTCCAGCACCGGGCAGGCATCACACCCTATACGTCCACTTTCGTGTTTGCAGAGTGCTGTGTTTTTAATAAACAGTTGCAGCCAGCTGGTATCTTCGACCGGTTCAACCTTCGCCCGCTAGGGACTACAATCTACGCCGGCGCACCTTCTCCCGAAGTTACGGTGCTATTTTGCCTAGTTCCTTCACCCGAGTTCTCTCAAGCGCCTGAGTATTCTCTACCTGACCACCTGTGTCGGTTTTCAGTACGGTTTAGATAAAGCCTTTCGCTTAGTGGCTTTTCCTGGAAGTGTGGTATCGGTTACTTCAGCTCCGTAGAGCCTCGTCATCATCTCTCAGTGTTAAGGAAGTCCGGATTTGTCTAAACTCCCCACCTACCAACTTAAACGTGCATATCCAACAGCACGCTAACCTAACCTGCTCCGTCCCCACATCGCAGCTTTACCAAGTACGGGAATATTAACCCGTTTCCCATCGACTACGCTTTTCAGCCTCGCCTTAGGGGCCGACTCACCCTGCCCCGATTAACGTTGGACAGGAACCCTTGGTCTTCCGGCGAACGGGTTTTTCACCCGTTTTATCGTTACTTATGTCAGCATTCGCACTTGTGATACGTCCAGCATGCTTCTCAACACACCTTCATCCGCTTACACAACGCTCCCCTACCCAACAGACTTTCGTCTGATGCCGCAGCTTCGGTGCTATATTTGAGCCCCGTTACATCTTCCGCGCAGGCCGACTCGACTAGTGAGCTATTACGCTTTCTTTAAATGATGGCTGCTTCTAAGCCAACATCCTAGCTGTCTAAAGCCTTCCCACTTCGTTTCCCACTTAATATGAGACTTTGGGACCTTAGCTGGCGGTCTGGGTTGTTTCCCTCTCCACGACGGACGTTAGCACCCGCCGTGTGTCTCCTGAGTATCACTCTTCGGTATTCGTAGTTTGCATCGGGTTGGTAATCCGGGATGGACCCCTAGCCCGAGACAGTGCTCTACCCCCGAAGGTGTCCGCTCAAGGCTCTACCTAAATAGATTTCAGGGGAGAACCAGCTATCTCCCGGTTTGATTGGCCTTTCACCCCCAGCCACAAGTCATCCGCTAATTTTTTCAACATTAGTCGGTTCGGTCCTCCAGTTAGTGTTACCCAACCTTCAACCTGCCCATGGCTGAATCACCGGGTTTCAGGTCTATACCTTGCAACTAGACGCCCAGTTAAGACTCGGTTTCCCTTCGGCTCCCCTATTCGGTTAACCTCGCTACAAAATATAAGTCGCTGACCCATTATACAAAAGGTACGCAGTCACCCTTAAAGGGCTCCCACTGCTTGTACGTACAAGGTTTCAGGTTCTGTTCACTCCCCTCACCGGGGTTCTTTTTCGCCTTTCCTTCACAGTACTGGTTCACTATCGGTCAATCAGGAGTATTTAGCCTTGGAGGATGGTCCCCCCATCTTCAAACAGGATATCACGTGTCCCGCCCTACTTGTCGTTAGCTTAGTACCATGACCTGGACTTCGAGTACGGGGCTATCACCCTGTATCCTTAAAGCTTCCCAGCTTGTTCCTCTGTCTCTGTCATTATCACTAACAGGCTCCTTCGCGTTCGCTCGCCGCTACTAACGAAATCTCGGTTGATTTCTTTTTCCTCAGGGTACTAGATGTTTCAGTTCTCCCGGTTTGCCTCACTTACCTATGGATTCAGTAAGTGATAGTAGATTCTTCATCTACTGGGTTTCCCCATTCGGATATCTTGGATTAAACGCCTCTTATCGACTCATCCAAGCTTTTTCGCAGATTAGCACGTCCTTCTTCGCCTCTGATTGCCAAGGCATCCACCTTGTACGCTTAGTCACTTAACTATACAACCTCAAAAATTCTTGATGTTGTGTTTTTCAACTAAACACTTGATTGCTTTTGCTCAATCAAGATTTTCTTCTTACTCAGACTTTTTCTTATCCTTTAAAGGACTTGAAAGTCTCTTCAGTTTTTCAGCTTGTTTCCTGGTTGTTAAAGAACAGAAGATAATAAAGTTATCTTTATTTGGCGTCCCCACGGGATTCGAACCCCGGTTACCGCCGTGAAAGGGCGATGTCCTAGAGCCTCTAGACGATGGGGACAACAAATAAAGATACTCTATCTTACATTTTCGCTTACGCACTTTTTCTCTCTTCATTCATTTTCTACAATATATCAATCAATCTGTGTGGACACTTATTGTCTCTCGTTTTTAGGTAAGGAGGTGATCAACCGCAGGTTCCCCTACAGTTACCTTGTACGACTTCACCCCAGTCATGAGATCATACCGTGGTAAACGCCCTCCCAGAGGTTAAGCTATCTACTTCTGGTACAACCCACTCCCATGGTGTGACGGGCGGTGTGTACAAGGCCCAGGGAACGTATTCACCGCAACATTCTGATTTGCGATTACTAGTGATTCCGACTTCATGGAGTCGAGTTGCAGACTCAATCCGGACTTAGACGTACTTTGTGAGATTCGCTCCAGCTCGCACTATCGCTTCCCTCTGTATACGCCATTGTAGCACGTGTGTAGCCCTACTCGTAAGGGCCATGATGACTTGACGTCATCCCCACCTTCCTCCGGTTTATCACCGGCGGTCTCCCTTTGAGTTCCCGACCAAATCGCTGGCAACAAAGGATAAGGGTTGCGCTCGTTGCGGGACTTAACCCAACATTTCACAACACGAGCTGACGACAGCCATGCAGCACCTGTCTCAGAGTTCCCGAAGGCACCAATCCATCTCTGGAAATGTTCTCTGGATGTCAAGAGTAGGTAAGGTTCTTCGCGTTGCATCGAATTAAACCACATGCTCCACCGCTTGTGCGGGCCCCCGTCAATTCATTTGAGTTTTAACCTTGCGGCCGTACTCCCCAGGGCGGTCGATTTATCACGTTAGCTACGGGCGCCAAACCTCAAAGTTCAACCCCCAAATCGACATCGTTTACAGCGTGGACTACCAGGGGTATCTAATCCTGTTTGCTCCCCACGCTTTTCGCACATGAGCGTCAGTACATTCCCAAAGGGCTGCCTTCGCCTTCGGTATTCCTCCACATCTCTACGCATTTCACCGCTACACGTGGAATTCTACCCTCCCTAAAGTACTCTAGCGACCCAGTATGAAATGCAATTCCCAGGTTAAGCCCGGGGCTTTCACACCTCACTTAAGTCACCGCCTGCGTGCCCTTTACGCCCAGTTATTCCGATTAACGCTCGCACCCTCCGTATTACCGCGGCTGCTGGCACGGAGTTAGCCGAGTGCTTCTTCTGTAGTTAACGTCAATCACCTAGTCTATTAAACTAAATGCCTTCCTCGCTACCGAAAAGAACTTTTACAACCCGAAGGCCTTCTTCATTCACGCGGCATGGCTGCGTCAGGGTTGCCCCATTGCGCAATATTCCCCCTGCTGCCTCCCGTAGGAGTCTGGGCCGTGTCTCAGTCCCAGTGTGGCTGGTCATCCTCTCAGACCAGCTAGAGATCGTCGGCGGTGAGCCCTTTCACCTCACCAACTACCTAATCCCACTTGGGCTCATCCTATGGCATGTGGCCCGAAGGTCCCACACTTTAATCTTTCGATATTACGCGGTATTAGCTACAGTTTCCGTAGTTATCCCCCTCCATAAGCTAGATTCCCAAGCATTACTCACCCGTCCGCCACTCGTCATCAAAGAGCAAGCTTCTTTATGTTACCGTTCGACTTGCATGTGTTAAGCCTGCCGCCAGCGTTCAATCTGAGCCATGATCAAACTCTTCAATTCAAGTTCAATCGCTCAATACTGCTGACATAAAAATCTCACTACTTAAAAAGTATATGAATTTCTAGTTAGCACCTATTAAGACTTCAAAAATTAAAAAAATATTTTTAAAACAAGTCAATCAACAAGTGCCCACACAGATTGTCTGATATATTGTTAAAGAGCAAAAAAATAACGACGCACTGGTTTTATAAAGCTTCACAACAGCGCGTCGTTGTGTGAGAGCGTATTATAGGCATTTCAGAATTCTTTGCAAGTGCTTTTTTACAAAAAGTTCAATTTTTTTATTACCTGATTATTTAATCATCAAAAGCGAATTGTCTTTGTTCAATATTCAAGGTAAATTACCTCAAAAGAGATAGGTAATCTAATGAGGGTCTTTATGAATTTTGAACAAATGATTGGTTTCAGTGTGGCAGGAAATTTTGCAGGGACATTTGGAACAAGCCGGCGAGGCGGCTGATTTCACTCAAGTAAAACAGAAAATACCATTCAACCCAAAGCGATTTTTCCCGTTTTATGTGCCAAGCGAAAAAGCTGGCTTTCTTTCTACCTTTCCTTTAAGTCACAATCAAATTAATTTTCCACAAGGTGCTGATAATCTGCAAATTGAGCCTGAAATTGCGCTTATTTGTGATCTTATCTATAAAGGAAAGCAAGTTGAAACATATTATTCCGCGCTATTTTTGCAGCCTATAATGACTGCTCTATTCGTCGTCCTAATGCGAAAAATCTGTGAAAAAGAAAAAAACTGGGGATCGGCAAGTAAAGGTGTTTCAACCAAACTAATTCCACTTTCTTCCTTTATTAAAGGAAGTGAAATTGATCAATATCGTATCGCTTGTTTCCATAAACGCAATGGCAAACTGAATACTTATGGTATTGACAGTCCTGCTATTGGTTATAGCTATTTCCACCAACAATTATTAGATTGGATCGTGGATAGAATGAATAATCAACCCGATGAGGGACCAATGAATCATATTGCTTCTTTATTAGAGCAAGCAAACTATCCGAAACAAGCGATTATTAGTATTGGCGCCACCCGTTATACTGAGTTCGGTGAAACGCATTTCTTGCAACCCAATGATCTCAGTATTGTTGCTGTGTATGACGGTGAAAAATATTCTGCTGAGGAAATTGAGAAAATGGCAAGAGATGAAAAATTTGCAGATGACATTTCAGCGCTTATTCAGAAAGTGGTTTAGCATACATCTAAAAAGTGCGGCTGATTTTGACCGCACTTTTTACTTTCTTCTTAAAGAAACTTCTCCGGCATTAAAATACCGCTCACCTTCATCGGTTATGACTTTTAAATAACCGCGTTTATCAATCCCCTGCTCTATACCTGAAATCGCGCCTTGTTCTGTAAAGGACATTCACTTCATCACCAAAAAAATTCATTATGGTTTATCCATTGTTGCATGAATTCCTCATCAATGCCCTTTTTCTTCAAATTGAGCTAATCGAGAATAAATACGTTGAATCACTTTAACAAGGATCTTTTCACGATCTATATTTGGATCCTGTTCGGTTAATTGTGCATACGGCTGACTAATTTCGGTTGATTGTGGTAATTTTACATTGATCCCAATACCAACCACTAAATTAAGCAACCCATTCTTATGATTAATGATTTCCACTAAAATGCCACCAAGCTTTTCGACCCGAAAGCAAAATATCATTTGGCCATTTCACTTTCGCATTTAACGCTTCTGCAATAGCTAAACCAATCACCAAACTTAATCCATCCAATGCTTTTTTTAGGATCGATAGTCCAATAAAAACTGAAAATTAACTGCCCTGCAAACGGTGAAAGCCATTGACGACCACGACGTCCTCGTCCTGCTGTTTGATATTCTGCCAAACACAAATCACCTTTTTTTAATTGGTTAATTTGATTCGTTATAAATTCATTTGTTGAAGAAATGGTTTGATGATAATGCACAGAACAAGGGAAAGTGCGGTCGAAATTGCTCGCAGATTTAACAAAGGCATTTCTGGCATCAGCTGATAAATCTCATTTTTCTTCTCGAATATTCAATCCCACTTCTCTCAAGAATGCCATTTCTTGCACCAATTCATTTGACGTAATATTTAAAAACGACATCAAATCTGACCGCACTTTAGGTTGGCAATCAGACAAACAATCCAATAACGATGACATATTCATTCCTTCTCATAAAAACCTTGGCAAATCTTACCATAAAAGCGAAAAAATTCATTTTCAACCACATGAAAAATCTGTATAATCCCGCCGCAATATTTTTTGACACAATTTTTAACAGTGAGATATTGCCATGCTTAGAATCAAACAAGAAGCTCTGACTTTTGACGACGTTCTACTCGTCCCCGCTCATTCAACTGTTCTTCCGAACACAGCTAACCTCTCAACTCAACTCACCAAAGAAATTCGCTTAAATATTCCTATGCTTTCTGCTGCAATGGATACTGTCACAGAAACCAAATTAGCGATCTCTTTAGCACAAGAAGGTGGCATCGGCTTTATTCATAAAAACATGACGATCGAACGCCAAGCGGATCGTGTTCGTAAAGTGAAAAAATTCGAAAGTGGTATTGTTTCTGAACCTGTGACTGTTTCGCCAGATTTAACCCTTGCAGCACTTGCTGAAATGGTGAAGAAAAACGGCTTCGCAGGCTACCCTGTTGTAGACGGTGAAAAATAACTTAATCGGTATCATCACTGGCCGTGACACGCGTTTCGTAAAAGATTTAAGCAAAACTGTTTCACAATTAATGACGAAAAAAGAAGACTTAGTCACCGTAAAAGAAGGTGCAAGCCGTGAAACAATTTTAGAATTAATGCATCAAAACCGCGTAGAGAAAGTACTTGTAGTAGATGATGCATTCAAATTAAAAAGGCATGATCACCGTTAAAGACTTCCAAAAAGCAGAACAAAAACCAAATGCATGTAAAGATGAATTTGGTCGTTTACGTGTCGGTGCGGCTGTAGGTGCAGGCCCAGGTAACGAAGAACGTATTGATGCTTTAGTGAAAGCAGGCGTAGATGTGTTGTTAATCGACTCTTCTCACGGTCACTCAGAAGGCGTATTACAACGTGTTCGTGAAACTCGTGCAAAATATCCAAACTTACCGATCGTTGCGGGTAACGTAGCAACGGCTGAAGGCGCAATCGCATTAGCAGATGCAGGTGCAAGCGCAGTGAAAGTAGGTATTGGTCCTGGTTCAATTTGTACAACTCGTATTGTAACTGGTGTGGGTGTTCCACAGATCACGGCTATCGCAAATGCAGCTGCGGCATTAAAAGATCGTGGTATTCCAGTTATCGCAGACGGTGGTATCCGTTTTCTCTGGTGATATTGCAAAAAGCTATCGCTGCAGGCGCAAGCTGTGTAATGGTTGGTTCTATGTTCGCGGGTACTGAAGAAGCACCCGGGTGAAATCGAACTTTACCAAGGCCGTGCATTTTAAATCTTACCGCGGTATGGGTTCATTAGGGTGCCATGGCGAAAGGCTCATCAGACCGTTATTTCCAATCTGATAACGCTGCAGACAAACTCGTACCAGAAGGTATCGAGGCCGTATTCCATACAAAGGTTACTTAAAAAGATATCCACCAACAAATGGGTGGCTTGCGTTCTTGCATCGAGGCTTAACTGGCTGCGCAACCATCGAAGAATTACGCACGAAAGCAGAATTCGTTCGCATCAGTGGTGCTGGTATTAAAGAAAGCCATGTTCACGATGTAACTATTACTAAAGAAGCGCCAAACTATCGTATGGGTTAACTTTAGGGTGGGCATTCTTGCCTACCTTTTTGTTCTACAACAATCTAGCATCTTTATGAATAAATACGAAAAAATTACAAAAACGAAGATATAAAAACCAAACATCATTATATACCTGTGACCTATTCGAAAGCATGGGTTAATAAAGATGGGAAATTATCAATTAAGGATAGTAAAAAGAATATGACTCTTTACCTACAAAGACTCTTTTTGAGAAAAATCTTAATAAATTATCCTTGATTAACGAAAAACATTTTTCATTTGTTAAAGAGCGTTATCCTGATTTTTAACTCAGATTCAGAAAGTTTGCAACAAATGAAAACTTTTCTTAATAAACTCTATGAAACATCAAAGTTAATTGAAAATTGCATAGAAGGAGATTTGTCAAAAATTTTACCTTTAAAAGATAAAGATAAAATGGAATTGGAACAGATAAGGGAAGTATTCCTGAATAATCTCATTGAAGATCAATTTTTCTCAACGTTGAGAGCCACTATGAGTGAATTCATGCAGATCTTTTTATCTAACAGCTCTCTATAAAAATAAATGGCAATATCTAATCGAGTTTCTAGCAAACCAATATTACCGAGGAAAAAGCATATTTAAATATAAAATATAAAGAGTTAGAACCTTCTTTTTAATGATGATGATATTAAAAACATTATACTTTTTATCATCATTTATCGAAATAGAATTATTGATTGAGCACTTTAGAAAAGGATATCTAATTATTAAATTAATTGAAAAACACTTCATCTCAAGGATTTATTCATCAGATTCCCCTGCGTTTGCTGCTAAACCTAAACTACCTCGGCATACAATCTGAGTATATATTGCTCTAATAGTCCTAAAATATTTAGTCGCAATTAAGAGAATTGAAGATATAAATAATGATTCTGATGCGACTTTATTTATCAAAGAATGTAGTGACTTAAAAACAATTCAAAAATATAAATGATATTATATCTTACTATAGCTTTAGTAGAATTATTCAGTCACCAGAAATAGAAAATATATGCTAAAGTTAGCATCTTAGATATAAAAATATCTGAATTAATTCGTTAATTATTTAACTTTTTATTAAAAATAAGGTAAAAATGACAAACATCCACAATCATAAAATCCTAATCCTCGACTTTTGGTTCACAATATACTCAACTGATTGCACGTCGTGTGCGTGAAATTGGTGTGTACTGCGAACTTTGGGCGTGGATGGACTGAAGAACAAATCCGTGAATTTAATCCAGACGGTATTATTCTTTCTGGCGGTCCAGAAAGTACGACTGAAGAAAACAGCCCGCGTGCACCTGAATATGTATTTAATGCCGGCGTGCCTGTATTGGGTATTTGCTACGGCATGCAAACCATGGCAATGCAACTTGGTGGTTTAACTGAGACCTCTGAGCATCGTGAGTTCGGCTATGCTTCCGTTTTTAATGGATAAATCCGACCGCACTTTTTCGCTCGATTTTAAATGATGGCGATAGCAAATTAGATGTATGGATGAGCCATGGCGATAAAGTCACGCGTTTACCTGAAAACTTCCAAGTTACCGGTACGACTCCAACCTGCCCAATTGCAGCAATGTCTGACGAAAATCGTCGTTTCTACGGTGTACAATTCCACCCTGAAGTAACCCATACCAAAAAAGGTTTGGAATTATTAATGAATTTCGTGGTGAATATTTGCGGTTGCGAAACCAAATGGACAGCAGAAAACATTATCGAAGACGCCGTTGCTCGTATTAAAGAGCAAGTAGGGCGATGATGAAGTGATTTTAGGCTTTATCTGGTGGTGTCGACTCTTCTGTGGTTGCATTACTTTTACACCGTGCCATCGGCAAAAACTTACACTGCGTATTCGTGGATAACGGTTTACTGCGTTTAAACGAAGGCGATCAAGTCATGGAAATGTTCGGTGATAAATTCGGTTTGAACATTACCCGTGTTGACGCTGAAAAGCCGTTTCTTAGGCGAACTTGCAGGCGTATCAGATCCTGAAGCGAAACGTAAAATTATCGGTAAAGTATTCGTTGATGTATTTGATGATGAATCGAAAAACTCACTAATGTGAAAATGGTTGGCACAAGGGCACGATCTACCCTGACGTCATCGAATCTGGCAGCAGCAAAACCGGTAAAGCACATGTGATTAAATCCCACCACAACGTAGGTGGCTTTACCAGACTATATGAAACTTGGCTTAGTTGAACCTTTACGTGAATTATTTAAAAGACGAAGTACGTAAAATCGGTTTAGCATTAGGCTTTACCGGCTGAAATGATCAACCGCCACCCATTCCTGGTCCAGGGTTTAGGCGTCCGTGTATTAGGCGAAGTGAAAAAGAATACTGCGATTTATTGCGCCCGTGCAGATGCGATCTTTATCGAAGAATTACGCAACAGTGGTTGGTATGAAAAACAGCCAAGCCTTTCAGCGTATTCTTGCCTGTAAAATCTGTAGGTGTGATGGGCGATGGCCGTAAATACGATTGGGTTATTTCCCGTGCAGTGTAGAAACCATCGATTTTATGACCGCACATTGGGCTCACTGCCTTATGATTTATTAGGTAAAGTATCTAACCGTATCATCAACGAAGTAATGGCATTTCCCGCGTGGTGGGATGACATCAGCGGAAAAACCCCAGCAACGATCGAGTGGGAATAAAAATCACTTTTTCAGATACTTTCTAATTATTTTCAATACCTTAAGTAAAAAGCCTTGTATATCAGAGGCTTTATTTATTTCATCTTATTTCTAGTCTTCTCTATCTATTTATTATGATGGTATTTTTGGACAAACAATTGAAAAATTCAACATTTTAATTTATTTTCATAACTCAAAAATTATTTAGCGTTACCTCAAAATTTGTTTTAGAAATGGAGTAATTAACTTTTAAAGCACTCTATTGAAACGAAAATGATTATCATACACAATACTCGGTACTTTTAGATTTTTATATGGAAAGTTTGTGTTTCAGCTTAATCAAGTTTCTTTTTCTATTCCCCACGCACTTTGCTCCAACCAACTTCACTTAATTTTTGAAGCGGGCTATGTCCATGGCTTAGCAGTGGGCATAATGGCTCAGGCAAATCCACATTAATTAAATTACTGGCGCGTCAGCAGCCAATTTCCGGTGAGCGTATTCTATTGGACAACCGTTCTATTCAAGATTGGCAGAGCCGTGAATTTGCCAAGCGGGTTGCTTATTTGCCGCAACATCTTCCGCAAGCGACCAATATGACGGCGAAAGAGCTGATTGCGATGGGGCGTTATGCCCGAATGGCTTGTTCGGAAGGAGAAACGGAGGCAGACAAGCAAGCCATTGCGCGTGCGTTAAAAGCTCACGCATACGGAAAAATTTGCCGACCAGCTGGTGGATACCTCTCGGGTGGTGAACGTTCGCGCATTTGGTTGGCGATGTTGTTGGCGCAAGAAAGCCAATTTCTCTTACTTGATGAACCCTTGGCTGCATTGGATATTGCCCATCAGGTGGAAGTGATGCAGCTGGTTCATCGACTCAGCCGCGAGCTGAATCTTGGCGTGATTATCGTGATTCACGACATCAACCTCGCTTCGCGTTTTTGCGATCATTTGGTGGCGTTGCACGGTGGCAAATTGTTGGCGCAAGGCAATGTGCACAACATCGTGAACACGCCGTCATTGCAACAAATTTATGGCATTGAATTGAATGTCGTTGAACACCCACAAACCCATCGCCCCGTGAGTTTTTATTAATATGCGACGTTTCCTATTCACTGCTAATTTCTGACCGCACTTTTTAGCCTCAAAGCTGGGCGGGCGAACCGCAAAAGCAGGTTATGCCACGGTGGATTGGTCTGTGGCAGAAACTTTACCCGTCTCTTGAGCAACCACATCCTTGCCGTGGGCGATGGGAAAAGCTATCAAACCCTGGGTGATAGAACCTCAACCGCCTGAAGGCACACTTGATTTAGGGCATTCGTTTGCAACCGAATATGGAGCTCATTGCCAGACTTCTCATTTCGTCAATGCACAACCGCTGACCTTCATTCACAGCGCATTTTATGCCGCGCTGAATGATCAAATTAGCCCTTTATGGCAAACGTGTATAACGTCACATTCTACAAGGCGGGCAATGCATGGGAAAATGTGGTCGCCGCCACGCAAGAAATCGGGCGGATTATTGACAAACCCGAAGCCGTGCAAAAATTGCTGGCGAACTATTCCAAGATATTGCCAAAATATCAACCGCTTTTACAGCCTTTCACCGATCGTCCCGTCGCTTTAGTGCAATTTATTGGATACGCGCCATTTGCGTATTTATGGCGAAAACAGCCTGTTGGGCGCGGTGATTCAGCAACTGGGCTTTTAAAAATGCCTATTTGCCTGAGGTGAATTATTAGGGGATTCCAAAATATTGAAATTACCGAATTGGCGAAACCGCCGAAAAATACCCGTTTTGTGGTCATCAAACCCTATCCGCACAATATCGCTGCCGCCCTCACGCACAATACCTTATGGCAACAACTGCCCCTGCCAAAGAACCGTTAATTCTGCCCTGCGGTATGGACCTTTGGCGCCATTCCTTCGGCGCAACGTTTTGTGAGCATCTTCGCCAATGGCTTATTGCACGGGGGAAACGTGGTAAATCGCACTGTTATTGTTCGTGCTTTTAGGCGGTCTGTTTATCGTGCTTTGCACGGTGTTGCTAAATGCGCAACGCCTGAAAATACGCCCCTTTTCGCGCTTTTTCATCACACCGATAATCTTGATTTATTGCTGCTGCAAAGCCACACCCTGCCGCGTATTTGCATTGCCTTGTTGGCGGGCGGAACCTTGGCTTTTGCCAGCCTGTTATTGCAACAAGTGATGGGCAAATCCGTTGGCCTGACAGCACCCTTAGCGTACCAGCGGCGCGCAATTCAGCCTGTTTTTAGTCGCCATTTTGCGCCACAACTGTTGGACTATGGCGCCAGTGCCGTTGCACTTGTCGGGGCGGCATTGAGCTTGTTGCTCGTGATCACTTTGGCAATGCGTAAAACGATGCCGCCGTTGTTGCTGATTTTGGCAGGTTTGGTGGTGAACCTTTATTTTGGCGCCTTCACGGGTATGATGATGTTGTTCTACCCTGAAGAATCGCGCGGCTTGGTACAATGGGGCGCGGGGTCTTGTGAGTGAAAGCTGGCGCGACAGCCACTATTGGCAATGCAAAGTGCGGTCTGTTTTGCCATTATTTTTTATTGCGCCGACCGCTCACCATTCTCACGTTAAATGACAGCAACGCCAAAAGTTTGGGTGTGCCTGTGGGCAAGCTGCGCTTTATTGGCGTAGTGGTGAGTGCTTATTTGATTGCCTCGGTGGTCAGTGCCGTGGGAATGATTGGTTTTATCGGCTTGGCGGCGGCGACCATCGTCCGTCAACTGGGCGTACGCACCTTAACGTGGCAGCTGATTGCCTCGATAATCCTCGGAGCCTTATTGTTGGCGATCACCGATTTAATTTTGCAGCTCATCACACTTTACTCATCAAATAAGCCTGCCGACGGGCGCAGTCACGGCACTGCTCGGCACGCCGTTGCTGCTGGTTAATGTTCCGAGCGCTGCCGCTAGCGGACGTGTAACTGGCGCGACGTTGCAAAATGTTCGCCAATATCGACCGCACTTTTAGCATGGTTGCTTATCGCTCTTTGCCATCAGTTTTGCTATTGCACTTTGCGTAGGCAGAGGTGCGTTTTACCAAAGCTGGGAAGTGCTGTTGCCTGATAATGATTTCAGCCGGAGATTCTTGAACTGCGCTATCAGCGTATGCTGATTGCTATTTGCGCCGGCATTCTGCTTTCCGTCGCGGGCGTGTTATTGCAACGCCTCACCCTCAACCCGATGGCAAGCCCGGAATTGCTCGGCGTTTCTTCCGGCGCGAGTATGGGGATTTTGGTGCTGCTGTTTGTGTTCTCGGCACAAGAACCCATTTGGTTTTGGCTTGCCGGTATCTGCGGTGCCTTTGATAGCCCCTGATGATTCTGGCGGCGATTAATCAACGGAATGGCATGCTGCCGGAAAAAGTATTGCTCACGGGATTTCACTCTCCGCCTTGTTTGACACGCTACAACGTATTGCCATTGCTAGCGGCGATCCCCGCGCAAACCAGCTCATCAGCTGGACGTCGGGTTCGACCCAAAGTCTGGATTCGAACCTTGCGATTCCATTTACGCTGTTGGCATTTGCGCTACTCGTAGCGAGCCTTATCTTTAGTCGTTGGTTGGATTTACTCCGCCTACAAGCGTCAATGGCACAGGCGTTAGGGCTAAACATTGCATATACCCGTTGATTCTGATTATTTTCGGTGCGATTTTGACTGCACTTGCCACCTTAATTATTGGTCCGTTGAGCTTTATCGGTCTTTTAGTACCACATTTAACGAATTTTTTAGGCGTTCACAAAGCCAAAAATCAGTTACTTATTTCTGCACTTCTCGGGGCAACCATTATGGTTTTTAGCGGATTGGGTTGGACGACAAGTTTTATTCCCCTTATGAAATTCCTGCTGGCCTTATCGCCACTTTGTTAGGGAGGAAGCTATGAGTGATGATGCGAAAAATTTAATTATCCAAACTGAATTTAGTGCGACATTCGCACATAATAACCGAGAAAATATCATTTTTATCAACACAAAAAGGAACTTTACAATGAAAAATCCTTTCTTTTAACTACTGTCGCAAGTAGCATTTTTACTTGCAATGAACACCATTATGCGGAAGAAAAATGTTGAGCAACTAGATACCATTGAAGTGAGTGCTGATGCCTCGCAAAACTGGATTAAGCAAAGAATTCGCAGGTGTGCAAGTTGCAAGCGGTAGTCGTATTGGTATTCTAGGAAATAAATCGAACTTAGAAAGCTCATTTGCGACAACAAGCTACACCAACAAGTTCATTCAAGATAAACAAGCTCGTAGTGTGGCAGATGTACTAAAAAACGATCCAAATAGTCCGTGTTGCTCGTGGTTTTGGTAATTTCCAAGAGTCCTATTTTATGCGAGGGTTTCATTACCAATTCCGACGATATTCTATATAACGGTTTTATATGGTTTATTGTCACGTCAATATATCGCCTCTGAAATGTTCGAACGTGTAGAAGTTCAACGTGGTTCTTCGGCCTCTTAAACGGTATGGCGCCGGGAGGTGGTTCAATTGGCGGAACCATTGCATTAATGCCAAAACGTGCACAAGCTGAAGATCTTAACCGCTTAAATTTAGGCTACTCCAGCAATGAAAGAGCAGAAATTTCTCTGCAGATATTTCTCGCCGTCTGGGTGAAAATAGAGAATTCGGCGTGCGTTTAAATGCCGCTCATACGGAAGGAGAAAGTGCATTGATAATGACAATGCTCGCAATACAGTCTTCCATTTAGGACTAGACTGGGAAGTTAAAACAGTACGTTTATCTGCAGATTTAGGCTATCAGAAAAACTACTAGGCAGCCCACGTCCGGGTGTTACACTCATCTGGTGTAACCATGGTTCCTTCGACTCCTAACCCTCGTGCAGCAATTGGGGACGAGGATGGACTTATTCTGAAGAAAGAGATATTTTCGGCACATTTCGTGCAGAATATGATTTTCATCCGAACTTAACGGCTTATGCCGCTTGTGGCTATCGATATGGCAGAAGCGAATGTATGGCTAATTTCACTCGTGAGCAATATTAATGGTAATGGCACTGAATACCGTTTTGATAATACTCGACGCTAACATTATTCACACGAGCGAAATAGGATTAAAAAGGTCATTTTACAACAAAATGAAGTGGAACATGACGTGGTCTTATCCGCCAATCGTTATCAAGAAAAACGTAAAAATGCCTATGTCATGGACTGGCAAAATACGTTTGCAAACCAATCTTATCACCCAACATTCATTTCTAGTATTGCTTGATTCTGCGAATGCACTAAAGGCAATGATCTTTCATCACCTGCACTACAACATCGAGCAACGTTAAATAGCGTTGCTATTGACGATACATTGTCGGTATTAGATAAAAACTTCGAAGTGACCTTAGGTGCTCGTTGGCAACAAATTGTTTCAAGAGATTTCGCATACAATACAGGAGTTGAAGGCGGTTACTATAACGATTCACGAATTGGTCCAAGTGTTGGTGTTGTTTACCGAATCCAGCGAATTATCCATTTATGGAAACTATATCGAAAGCCTTGCTCAAGGAGATACCGCTCAAGCACTGCAGTGAATCAAGGTGAAACACAAAAACCTTATATTTCTAAACAAAAAGAAATTGGCATTAAATATGAGTCACAAAGTGGATTTGCTATAAGCATAGCACTCTTTTAGTACTGAGAAACCGCGTGGTTATTTAGATAGTAATAATTACTACACAACAAAAGGCAAAGATCGCCATAATGGGGCAGAAATAAATGTTTACGGGCAAATCACATCGAATATTCGTTTATTAGGCGGTGTGACATTCTACAAGCCAAACAACGTAAAACAGGTTCTAACACAACAGAAGGCAAATACACGATTGGTGTACCAAAATTTCTAAAGGCAATCTAGGGCTAGAATATGATGTGAAAGCATTAGAAGGACTTACCTTAGAATCTCGTACTCTACACAGGTTCAAGCTATGCAGATTCACAAAATACACTGAAAGTTAAAGGCTGGACGATAGATGTGGGAGCTCGTTATATCGCAATCATTGGTAACACGCCTATCACACTAAGAGCGCGAATTGATAATCTCACCAACAAAAATATTGGGAATCTGTTGGCGGCTATCCTAATTATGGATATTTAGTTTCTGGAGCACCACGCACATTTAGCTTAAACGCAAGCATTGACTTCTAAATTGATGTATTAGTATATGAGTTCAAAGTGCGGTTCCATTTAACCGCACTTTTTATTTCCTTTTATTGCTCTCATCAAACATTTTCAATATCTCTACTAGATTTAAAACTACTAAATACTTACATCTAAAGCACAATACTATGTGACGAATAATTACAAAAGTTATTTTTGTTTTTCTTTTATCTATTGTTTAATAAACAAAACTTTTTCTCATCAAGATTCACTATGGATATCACTTTACTCGGCACTAAAATTATTGAACTGACACTCATTGTACTTATTGGCTATGGGTTGTTAAATCAAAATTATTAAAATCAGAAGATAGCAAACCACTTTCCATTATTGGGCTTTATGTTATCAGTCCATCAGTGATGATTGAGGCATTTCAAATTGATTACACACCTGAAATCCTGCAAGGTTTACAGCTTTCACTGCTTATGGCGGTGTTTCTTCACATTATTTTGATTATCATTGGTAGCCTATTAAAACACCTATTAAAGCTCGATCCTATTGAACACGCCACTTCCATTTATTCCAATTCTGTAACTTAATTATTCCGATTGTGATGTCGCTATTTGGCAAAGAATGGGTCATTTACGCTAGCTGTTTTCATTGTGGTTCAAACCTTTCTATTTTGGACGCATTGCCGTTTGATTATTGTAGGAAAAGAAAATTTATCCTTGAAGATGATTGCCAAAAACATCAATATTTGGTCAATTCTCGTCGGAGCATTTTTGTTTGCTTTTCAAATTAAGTTGCCAAATATTATTAATGGCACGCTCTCTTCGATTGGATTGTTTATTGGCCCAAATGCCATGCTTGTTGCGGGCATGTTAATTGCCGCAATTCCATTAAAAAGCATTGTTTCATCTAAGCGCATTTATTTAGTCACACTATTGCGCTTGTTGGTTATTCCGTTTGTATTGTTGGTGTTAATAAAGCTCATTGGCTTTGTACATTGGGTTGAGAAAGGTGAGATTATCGTGTTGATTAGCTTTTTAGCTACCACTAGCCCTTCAGCTTCAACAGTGACACAAATGGCGGTGATTTATAACAACAACCCACAAAAAGCCAGCGCCATTTATGGAATAACGACGCTGCTTTGTATGTTTACTATGCCTCTGGTGATTGCCTTATATCAAATATAGGGGTAAATCGTGGAAAAAGTGCGGTCAATTATTTAAAGCACTTTTTGATGCTGGCTGCTCTTTTTTAAACGATAAAGTTGATATAAAGTTAACGAAAACTAAGAATGCGTTTAGAAGCGCAACTGGATAAGACTTTGATGATCAAACTGTAAACGACAAAAAGTACCGCTCCAATTGCATTAACAACTCTCAAGTGAACAATCGATTTAAATAAAAAGACGCAGCCACAAAGAATGTTGCCAAATAACCTAATAATTCGATGAAATTAAATTCCATAAATCTCTCCGTCAACAATGATTGAGGCGGCATCATAAAAAGATTTTGGAATTGAGGAAAAGAGGCGAAATAAAGGCAACCGATTGCAATATCAAGAAATTTTTATTTTCGCTCAAAATTCTCTTAGATAAAGACTTTTTGCACTAAAAACATATAAAAATTGTGCCTGCTGAGATAGAAAGAAACATGTTCTTTTTTCCAGAAATGTAACCCCAATACCAAAGCACCCGCAATGAAATCGGGTAAGCCGTGATAACCACTCAATACATCCACATTTTTATAGCAATACACGACTAACATTCCAAACATCGCGGCAGGTAGTACTTTACCTAGATAACGAACATATTCCGGAATCAGGGCGATTTGCGGGAAAAGATCCAGAATGGCAATAATCGAGTAAATTGCACGCACAGAATACAAATCACAATGGTGATAATTTGTTCCATCAATGTCATTTTAGTGCCTCCAATTTAGATGAAAGTTTAGGACGTCGTACCGTTAATAGAAATCCAAATACTAATGAGTGTTGGCACTAAAAAATGCTCTTTCCCAACAATTAATAGCGATGCAAAAGCCACACCTAAACCTAATAATGAGCTTTCATGAGACTTCTCTTTGAGCCAGTTTTCAGCAAAAATCACCAGAAAAAGTGCAGTCATACCAAACTCTACCCCTTTTAAATCAAAAGGTATAATTGAGCCAAATAGATTACCTAATCCGGCTCCTACCACCCAATAGAGATGGAGATAAAAACTGACAAAGAACATATACCAGCCTTTATCTAAATGATCGGGGATCTTCGCCATATAGTTCAGGGAAAAACTTTCATCTACTAGGGTACTAATTAAATACCAACGTTTTTTCCCGAGTTGAGCACCATATTTTTCTAACATGGAAATGCCATAAAAAATTTGGCGACCACTGACCATCAGCGTAACCAACGCAACACTTAAAGGCGAAAAAGGCATAACTAAGGCGGCAGCTGCAATAAATTCCACGGAGCCTGCATAAATGAGTGCTGCCATTGCACGGGGAACCAAACACCGAATCCAAGTGCTTTCATATAAATGCCGTATGCTATGCCTAAAAATAAAAAGCCGGCAAGCATTGGCATGCTGTAAGGAAATGCCGCTTTTGCTGCGGCTTTGATGGGATTTTCTGTCACGACTTCTGACATATTGACCTACTACAACTCTAAAACAGACAAACCAGGTAAGGTCGAAAAACTTTGTGCTTTTACTGTTTGATGGAAATCTTCGATATAAGCTAAATTAGCATCTTCTTTACGAATCGCTGCATAAAGGTTGCTATATAGCCCTTCTTCTGTAATTTTACGCGCCACCACTACCCTTTTTCTAAATAAGGTAATGCTGCCCAATAAGGTACGGTAGCAATGCCACGACGACTCGCTACTAACTGGATCAAAGCGATCGTTAGCTCTGTTGTACGACGTGGTGGATTAATACCTTTCGGTTTCAACACTTGACGATATAAATCTAACATATCATCAGGAACGGGATAGGTTACCCAAGTTTCTTCAGCAAAATCTTCCGCCTGCCAAACGTCTTTATTGGCTAATGGATGATCTTTAGAACAGATCCCCACCATTTCATAAGAAAAACAGCGGCTTAAAATAAACATCATCGTTTTTGTTCAACGTCTGACACAATCGCCCAATCTGCACGATGAGATAATAACAATCCAACCGGATCAGTGTGGAAACCAGACACAATATCCAATTCTACCAAGCTCCAATGCTGACGAAATTCATCCATCGCCGGCATTAACCAGTCGAAACAGGTATGACACTCTACTGCAATTCTTAACTGCCCTGCATCACCGTGTTTTACGCGTGCGAGCTCACGTTCTGCATCAACCACTTTTGGAAGAATTTCATTGGCAAGACGAATCAAACGATCGCCTGCTGCGGTAAAACGCAATGGATTACTTTTACGCTCAAAAAGAGGTAAACCGAATTGCTCTTCCATTAACTTAATTTGATGAGAAAGTGCTGATTGTGTTAAATAAACACGTTTTGCCGCCATCGAGACGCTGCCCGTTTCCTTTAAAGCAAGCAAGGTTCTTAGGTGACGAAGTTCAAGAAATGTGGGTTTCATTAGAATAATTCATAAAGTTATAGCATTAGATGAGCAACATGATAACGCAAATTAAATTTGTCGAAAAGAAAGTGCGGTCAAAAACGTTGATATTTTTGACCGCACTTAAGCCGATTATTTATCTAATTGAACAGGAAGAAATAAGCTCAATGGGCGTTTTTTCACAATTTGACAAACTTCATGCCAAATTGGCCACCAGCTATCAATTTCCGCATTCAAAAGAACGCAATGCAACCCAAAGCGTTAATGAAAAACTGACAATTAAATTCACCAAACCAATCAACAATACAAAACCAATGCATTGTAAAAGCAATGAATAGGTAAAATGTCCGCTCACGGCAATATAGCCCACATTTGCAGATGAAAATGCCACATGACGAATATCTAACGGAAGATGCGTTAAATAACCCACCACACCCGGTAATACCAAGCAGCATACCAAAGCAAAGGTTACCGATAAGCGAGCCATAATTCTCATGCATATAATTAGCAAATTTAACGCGAGATCTTCTCAGACATTAATTTTTCAATAACGGATGTTGAGCTAAACGCATGCGCATATTCAAATAATTGCTGCGGTTATCAAAATAGCCCGAAATAATCCCTGAGCAGAATAACTATACACCCTGCAATGGCTGCAAACCATAAGGTTCCCTGCAAAAGGATCAATGCTATGCAACTGATAAGCGATTTGATCAGCATTCATCAACGGCTCACCTGTTTTATATTGGTAACCAAAGGCAATCAATGCGGCTAAGCCCATCGCAATGAGCACATTACCTAGCACAGCAATACTTTGAGAACGAAATACATCCACTAATAATTGGGCCAATTTCATATTGACGGTTTTTACCTTGAGGCGTTTTTCAACAGCCTCAGCAAAACGAGCTGCAGTCATGGCTGGCTGTTTGGTTGCAACTGTGAAATGCAGCATAAAGATCACCATAAAACCTAAGCCGTAATTTAAGCCTTCTGCAATCCCTTTCCAGACTTTGTCATCAATGATGCTACCTAGATAGGGTTTTTAAATAACGCCATCAGTGCAATTAATACCACCACCCGCTGCAGAATAAAAACATTGCCCAATACTCTTTTTATCTCGAGTAATGTAATGCTCACCATGATCGCCGGCATTCTGCGTAACACTACGAGCCATTAATCCTGAGCTTTGTTTCCATAGTCGCGAAATACTATGACGTTCCGCTGCCGCACGAGCAAAAACAACCCGGTTAATAATAAGATTCGACGCGGTAAATAGCGATTTGAAACAAAAATCGCCATCAAGGTTTCTAATCGTTCTAAAGTCTGGGAAAGACGTTCCAATAAATACGCTGTATTTAAGGACGATCCCCACTACTGCCCCACGTTTCTGTAAGCCAATAATCAATGCCTTACATTGATCAAACATTACCTGTAAATGGCTATCATCAAAAACCGTTGATTGACGACGCGCCTCTACCCAATCAACCACTTCATGGTGTAAAGCCACAAAAGGTGAATCAGCATTTCAACAGAGAGGCTCCATTCGCATCAACTCAGGATCCATATCTTCAGCCGCAATCCAAATTGAAAGCATTTCAATGGCAAATAATCCTTCACTTTCAATATGGTTTCTTAAACGTTCACGATCTTTTGTTCTGTATAACGGGTTAAAATACCAAATACACCTCGCCACGTTTTTTAATGGGGAACGGCATCAATCCAACGCGCATCATTTTTTTATCGCTAAACAATAAATAGAAAATATCACGTAAATCATTAATATCTTTAAAAGACGGATTGAAACGCTCATAAATACGCGTTTTCATTTCTTGTCCAAAACCGCCACGCGTAAGAATCCCGCTGCTAATAAACAAGGGATAAAGACGTAAACTACATAACCAACCGCATAATAATTTCGAGACAGAACAGCCTAATTCTTTTATCGTTCTTTAAGATAAACTTAAATAAATGCAAGGTCGGAGAAATTTTTTCTGTGGGGCTGCTACGTAATAATTGGCACAAGCCCTCTACGAGACCAAAAGCATCGTTTTCCGCCACTTTGTTACGCAAAAATTGCGGTAAGGTATCGGTTTTAATCATGAGCTTTCCCCCTTCTATCGTTTATATTCAAAAGCGAGACATTATACAGCTGTGTTAGATAAAGTAAAAATGAGCGGAAAAGTGCGGTCAATTTTGAACGGATTTTAAAAGAAAAGACGTATGCTTCCATACGCCTTTAAATTGATATTATTTCTCTTTCTTCAGCAAGAAAATACCTTGTTCAGAGAAATTCACATAAGCTTGTTTGAGATCAGCATTAAAGTCTTCTGGTTTAGTATTAATGAGCAATTCTTTGCCTGCCCAAATTGCCACCACTTCCCAGTGGTTACCCATATAGACTGCACTCTTGATTTCACATTGTTGTGCTGCCTCGCCTTCTGCTTTTAGGTAAATCGCTTCAGGACGAACGCCCACCAAGCATTCACCATCCGGTAAATTGAATTGCGCCGCATTGCTTAATGGTAATTTATAACCATTCACGTCAATGGTATTATTTTCTAATTTACCTTCAAAGATGCTTGATTCACCCATGAAGTTTGCAAGAAATAAAGAATTTGGACGCAAATAAAGCTCTTTTTGCTGGCGCTTTTTGCATGATTTTACCTTTATTCATGACGATAACTTCATCAGACACCGCAAATGCTTCGGTTTGGTCGTGAGTCACATAAAGTGAGGTAATACCTAAACTTTGTTGTAATTCACGGATTTTTCACGCATAGAACGACGTAAGTTTGCATCCAAGTTACTTAATGGTTCATCAAAAAGTAATACTTTTGGTTTTAATACTAACGCACGTGCTAATGCCACACGTTGTTGTTGACCACCTGAAATTTGATCCACAAAACGATCTTCAAAACCCGCTAAGTCAACCAACTCTAACGCTTCTTTTACACGTTTAGCGCGTTCTTCTTTACCCACGCCTTGCATACGTAAACCGTAGCCCACGTTATCGCCAATACTCATATGCGGGAATAATGCGTAAGACTGGAATACGATACAAATATCACGGTTTTGAATAGATGATTTGGTTACATCTTCACCATCGATAAAAATCTGACCCGAAGTTGGGTTTTCTAAGCCTGCCACTAAACGTAACACAGTGGTTTTACCACAACCAGATGGCCCTAATAAGGTCACCATGGTGCCACGTTTAATGGTTAAATCTAAATTATCAATGACTGTGGATTTACCAAAAGATTTGGTGATATTTTTAATACTAAGAAATCATTATTACTCATAATATTTACCCTACAACTAACGAGTTAATTCATTTTTCGCTTTAGAACGGGAAATTCGGGTATCACCCACAATCCAGTCAAAGAATAAAATAATAGCCATCATTACAATAATTAAAATCGAACCGTATGCGATAGTAACACTTCATATTCACCATCTTCTACACGGTTTAAAAATATAGGCTGTTGCCACACGTGTATCAGCGGTGACTAAGAAGATAATCGCACTTACGGTGGTCATTGCACGAACAAAGCTTGTAACCAATGCAGAAAGTAACGCTGGTTTTAACAATGGTAAAACGATAAACCATAATGTTTTCCATGAGCTACCTTTTTAAAAGAAAGAGACGCTTCATCAAGTGATTTATCTAATTGTCCAAGACCTGCAATCGCTGCACGCATACCGATTGGTAAATCACGCATTACCATTGAAATGATCACGATAATGCTGGTGCCTGTAATGTAAAGTGGCGCATTGTTAAAAGCTAAAATATAAGATACCCCTGCAACAGTTCCTGGTACGGCGAAGCAAAAGCATGGTTAAGAACTCAAGAGATTTTTACCTTGAAATCTTTTACGCACCACAATATACGCAATTAATAAACCGAAAAGTGCGGTCAATGGTGCGGCAATTCCTGCGTAGATTAAAGTATTAATCAATGATGGCCATGCCCCATCAGCTTGCCTTGTCCGAATAACATCGCATAGTTTTTCAAAGGTTAAAGGTGTAATCTACGCCCCAGTTCACCGTGAAACTACCGTAGAAAAAATACTCGCTGTATAACGCTGTTAAAGAGTACCCAGAAACCAAGCATTCCGATGATGGTATATTTTCAAGCCCGGTTGGTAAATCTTGCACGTCACCACGATAGGATTTGCCTGAAACGGTCACATAAGAGCGATTACCAATCCAAATATATTGGATGATAAATACGGCTAATGAGAAGATTAAAAGCATCGAACCTAAAGTACTTGCTGAAGCATAATCTAATTGTGAGCCGGCAATATAGAAAGTAGATTTGTGTCGCGATTACGTCAAAGCTACCACCCAATACTAACGGGTTACTAAAGTCCGCTAAGGATTGATAAACACGATTAAGAATGAGTTTGCCAATGCTGGACGTAGTAATGGGAAAATGATATTGAAAGAACGTTTGGTAACGATTTGCACGTAAGTGTAAGACGCTTCTTCAATTGATGGATGAACAGATTTTAATGCACCATCTAAAAATCATGAATGAAATCGGCGCAAAAGCAAGAATCTGTGCAATGGCAATCCCTGTTGAAACCGTATAACCAGTTATGGTTCTCAAATCCAAAATGTTGTGGATAAGAACCTGTCACATAACCAGAACGGCCAAGCATTAATGTTACCCTAAGCCTACAACGAATGGCGGTGGACGATTGGTAAAATGGAGAAAATTTTACCAATGAATGCCGTTCTACGTGCAATACGGGTGGTATAAAAGCGCAAATGCCAAACTGAAAAATTGTTGATACATGCCTACAAAACCCGATAAGAATAGCGAGTTACTAATAACACGTACAATATAGCTTTTGAGTCAAAAATTCGCATCACTTGTTGTGGTGCAAAGGTATCACCGTCATAGAACATTGAAACAAAGATGGCCAATGTCGGGTAAACGATGAAGAAGAAAAATTAATAAGATAATGCAAAGTAAAGAGGCGATAATAAATTTATCCCCTTGCATCACTTTTTAATTTTGCGAAAGAAAACGTCGCCAATGCGGTTAAACTCGCGATTAATACAATCACTGAATAAACCCATGCTGACTTTACAAATTGTTGCACTGACAAAGATAAATAATGTCGCTGCTGCAATAAGATACAGCTCTGCTTTCGCTTATGTATCCTTCGGTAATTTAAGAAGTGGCATCAAACCGTATAAAATAACCGATAAAAACCATAATGCCGTAATATTTAACGAAGACCAACCCATTGCACCTAGAGTATTCATCGCTTGTGCTTTCAAACAAAGCCATAATCTAAAGCGTGGGAAGGCAGAAGAAGAAATGCAATCACTGCAAGAATTATCCAAAAGTTAGCAGATTGGATAATAGGAAGTTTATTTGCGTTCATACAACCTCGCATAAAGAAAAAGCGAAATAATATAATAGCTATTATTTCGCTATGTATACATCATTATTTTTGCTAATTAACATCATCAACCCATTTTTGTGATCAAACGTTTACGTAAATCACTTGAGCCGTATTTGTCAAAATCATAATTAATTAAATTGATAGATTTAAAATCGAGCGCATAAGGTGATTGTTCTGCGGTACTATTGGTTAAAATAGAATACGCTTCCCCTTTTTTCCAGGTTAACTCTTGCGCTTCTTTTGATAACGCCCAATCCACAAATAATTTCGCATTTTCAAGGTTTCTTGCACCTTTAATAATGCTCACGCCACCAATTTCATAGCCTGTACCTTCACAAGGAACAACTAATTCTACTGGTGCGCCTTTGGCTTTCTCTAAAGAATATTCATGTAAAAAACCAATTCCGATTGCGGTTTCACCACGTGCCGTATTACGGGTCGCTGTATTACCTGATTTGGTATATTGGGAAACATTTTTATTGAGTTCTTTGAGATATTTGAACGCTTCATCCTCACCCCAAAGTTGGATATAGGTGGCTAATTGTGTATAACCCGTACCTGAACTTTGAGGATCTGCTGCTTGGATCTCATTACGATACGCAGGATCGGCTAGATCTTTCCAACATTTTGGTGTTGGTAAATTAAGCTTTTTCAAACGCTCAGGATTGATACCAAAACCTAATACACCGAGATAAATCGCTGAAGAATAGTTGCCTTTAATTTTAGCAGGATCTCTAAACTGTTCAGGAATTTGTGCGAGATTTGATGATTTATACGCTTCAAGTAAGCCCATTTCACCCGCTTGAGAATGAGGATCTAGCGTACCGCCATACCATACATCCCCTTGAGGGTTATCTTTTTCAGCATCAATTTTGGCTAAAATTGTGCCTGTTCCACCACGGATAAAACTGGTTTTAATACCGTATTTTTTCTCAAAAGCCATGGTTTCTTGCTCGCACATCGTATTTTGTGCACCCAATAACACCACTAAACGACCTTCTGCAGCAGATGCGTGAGAGCTTAGCAACACGCCACCAAATACAACACCAGAAAGTGCTAAAGCAACGTTAGACATTTTCATTGGTCCACTCCTGTGTTTATAAAATAAGATGAGCTAATACGCTCATCGTAGAAACCCACGTAAAAACCTATCTAGTGGGACTAAAATGGCAAAAGTGCGGTCAAAAAATCTCATGTTTTTCAACCGCACTTTAAGTACTATTTCGCTAATTTAACGTCTTGAACCCATTTTTCAATTAAGGCTTTGCGTTGTTCGGTTGCACCGTATTTTTCAAAGTCATAATTGATCAGGTTAAGTTTGTTTGGATCAAACGCAGTTGGCGATTGTTCCGCTGTGGTGTTGGTTAAGATTTGTAAAGAGTCACCTTGTTTCCACGCTAACTCTTGACCTTCTTTAGATAATGCCCAATCCACGAATAATTTTGCGTTATCGATGTTACGCGCACCTTTTAAGATACTTACGCCACCTAACTCGTAACCAGTACCTTCACAAGGCACCACTAATTCCAACGGCGCACCTTGACGTTTTTCAAGTGCGTAATCGTGTAAGAAACCGATACCTACCGCAGTTTCACCACGTGCCGCATTACGAGACGGAGTGACACCTGATTTAGTATATTGAGATACGTTTGGATGTAACGCTTTTAAGAAATCAAAGGCTTTTTCTTCGCCCCAAAGTTGAACGAAAGTAGCCAACGCAGTGTATGCTGTACCAGCACTTTGTGGGTCAGCAATTTGCACTTCACCTTTTAAGCGAGGATCAGTTAAATCTTTCCAGCATTTTGGTACTTCTTTAATACCTAACTTTGCTAAACGCTCGGTATTTACGCCAAAACCTAAGATCCCATATAAATCGCAGAAACATAATGTCCTTTTGGTTTCGCTGGATCACGGAAACGCTCAACAATTTCATCAATGTGTTTAGATTTATAAGGTTCGATTAAACCCAATTCTGCTGCTTGTGCTTGAGGGTCAGATGTACCACCAAACCAAACGTCTGCTTGTGGATTATTTTTCTGCTTCAACTTTTTGCAAAAGTACTGCCTGAACCGTTGCAGAATAAATGAAGTTTTCACATCATATTTTTCGCCAAAGGCTTTCGTTGTCGTTTCACAAAGAATATTGGTCGCACTACAATACACCACTAAACGCCCTTGAGCATTAACGGCTGATGATGTCATGAAGCCCGCAGCTAAAAGTGCGGTTGAAATGGAGAGAAATTTTATTCATTTTTCATCATCACTCCTCATAAATAACACTGATGAAATAATAAAAACTGAGCACATCGTAAGCGCAAAACGAAAAATTCCGTGAACTACTTCACAAATTTAAAAAAATTTAAATAAAAAGAAAGATGAATTTTAAACTGATTTTTCTTTTATAATCCCTCGTAATTTTTACCTTCCGTTTTTGAGGACGTTCTATGTCAGACTCATCTTGTATTATCATCGCTATCACGGGGCATCCGCTTCAGGCAAAAGCTCCATTGCATCTACCGTTCATAAAGAACTTTGTAACGACTTAGGTTGTGAAGAAATCGGCATTATTGCTGAAGACAGCTACTATAAAGATCAAAGCCATTTAGAGATGAGTGAGCGCATAAAAACAAACTATGACCATCCTAATTCAATGGATAGAGATTTACTCATTCAACACTTAAAAGACTTAAAAACGGAACCACCGTAGATATTCCTGTCTATAGTTATGTTGATCACACCAGAACAGGCGAAACCAAACACTTCACGCCGATTGTCATTTTAGAAGGCATCTTATTGCTCACTGATGAGCGAGTTCTGCCAATTAGCTGATATTTCTGTATTCGTGGATACCCCATTAGACATTTGTTTTATCCGCCGTTTACAACGTGATATGGAAGAACGTGGTCGTTCATTACAATCTGTTATTGACCAATACCGCGCAACCGTTCGTCCAATGTTCTACAATTTATTGAGCCATCAAAACAATATGCAGATATCGTGATTCCTCGCGGTGGTAAAAACCGTATTGCGATTAACATGTTAAAAGCTCAAATTCTTCATTTATTAAACGAAAAATAGGAAAAATCATGCGTCTTTGCGATACCGATATCGAACGCTATCTAGATGATGGCATTATTTCTTTAACGCCTCGTCCTGAAAATGACAAAATCAATGGGGCAACCATTGATGTGCGTTTAGGCAATTCATTTCGCGTATTTCGTGAACATTCCGCACCTTATATTGATTTAAGTGGTCCGAAAGAAGAAGTCTCTGCTCAACTTGAATCAGTGATGAGCGATGAAATCATTATCGGTGATGATGAAGCCTTCTTCTTACATCCAGGTATGTTGGCGTTAGCAACCACATTGGAGTCAGTGAAACTCCCTGCCAATATTATCGGTTGGTTAGATGGTCGCTCTTCACTTGCTCGTTTAGGTTTAATGGTGCACGTGACCGCTCACCGTGATTGATCCAGGTTGGGAAGGTAAAATTGTGTTAGAGTTTTATAACTCAGGCAAATTACCTTTGGCATTACGTCCAAATATGGTGATTGGTGCTTTAAGTTTTGAAGTGTTAGTGGCCTGCTGCGTCGTATACCAGCCGTAAAGATGCGAAATACAAAACATCAACAAAATGCGGTAGCGAGCCGAATTAATGAGTTAATCTATGAAAAGATCGCAATTAGCCTGTTGATCGTGCTGTTTTCGATCTTTGCTTTTTTATTCACTTCAACAAACTAGAGCAGTCTTTGACCGAACAACTCGCAAACGAGACTCAACTTCAGGAAACGGCAAGTATCATCTTTCCTACAGCCTGCTATTTCTGACAGGTTCAACATCAATCAACAAAAGTATTGATGGTAACTTCTATTTCACTTAGTTTTGGGTAATACCAACGATTGAGCTGACTCAAAATCAGAGTTTCATCACAGAAAATGCATTGAAACTCAGCAAATGTTCACATGGCATTTCAAGATGTTTACCTAATCAATTATTAATAGTGATGATCTCCTTTGCTGTAGCAACTCATATTACTGTTGAACCTTGCAAAACCACTGTTATGGCAGTACACCGCAACCTTTGATTTCTCTTTATCAAAGGTCATATCGTACCTTTCGGGCAAAGGTGAATCACTTATTCAATTTGATGCATGTTCAATTCAATCAGCAAGAATTTTAGGCTATATTGAAATTCATGCAGATTTAACAGCCACAGAAACGTGCCATTGGTTACATTCGACCTAGATGCACCACGAATTGTCTTGCCATACTCAAATTTAGTAGCTATCTGCGTAAAAGTGCGGTCAATCTGGTAAAATTTTCCCGTTAACACAGTTGTTAGCGTTACTTAATTTCTCAAACCATGACGGGCACAAGTGATTTTAATGTTCAATTAGCTTTTGCAAATTCAGAATTAGCTCAAGGAAATTTGATTTTTAACGCACGTGATGGTGAGCTAGACTGAACCTGCAGAGATGGCGGCCTATTTGTATTTACCGATTAATTACAAACTAGTGATTTAACCGCGAGTAGAAATATGAACACGCCTTGATGAGCGTTTTAGAATCAGCTCTTTCATTCGAAAATCATTATCAAAGTCGATAAAAATAAACTTAAAAACAACCGCACTTTTTAGCTGAAGGTTCTGGAGCCATTGATGAGATAATGCACAATGCGACGTCAATTTAACTTTAAGATACTAACGAAAATGACAAAACTGGCATGCTAATTCGCTTTCGATAGTTGCTACCATCCACAATATAAGGTCAATATTGACCAAAACTTTCGTCATCAATTGAAAGAATTAATTAAAGAGAAATTAAAATAATGTCATTTTATCAGAAAGCAGAAAGAACCCAATATTGGCGCGTAGTCATCATGGCTTGCGCCGCTTTTATTTTTAATACCACGGAATTTGTGCCAGTTGCGTTACTCACTGACATCGGACAAAGTTTTGATATGCAAAGCTCCGATGTGGGTTTTAATGATGACCGTTTATGCTTGGACGGTTATGATTATGTCTTTACCCGCCATGCTCGCGACAGGCGATATGGAACGTAAAGGCTTATTGCTGAAACTTTTCGTGATTTTTATCATCGGTCATATTATCTCGGTCATTGCGTGGAATTATTGGATTCTTCTCATTGCTCGTATGTGTATTGCGGTAGCGCATTCACTCTTCTGGGCAATTACAGCATCATTAGTGATGCGTGTGGCACCGAAGAATAAGAAAACACAAGCCATTGGTATGCTCGCTATCGGTACATCCCTTGCGACTATTTTTAGGCTACCATTAGGCCGTTGGTTGGTCAATTGGTTGGCTGGCGTATTACTTTCGCAACATTGCCGCATTAGCTTTGGTTGTGATGGTATTCATTATGCGTTTATTGCCAAATCTACCAAGTAAAAATGCAGGCTCGTTATCTAGTCTGCCGATTTTGGCAAAACGTCCATTACTGATTGGGCTTTATGCCACAACGGTAATCATTGTTTCAGCACACTTTACCGCTTATACCTAGATTGAACCCTTTATGGTTCAAATCGGCGAACTCGATCCAAATCTTGCAACAATAATTTTGTTGGTTTTTGGGGTTTCTGGCATTACCGCAAGTGTGATCTTTAACCGCTTATACCGTTTTGGTCCAACCCAATTTATCAGTGCAGGGCTATGATTTTATTGGCAGTCTCTTTAGCATTTATGCTTGCTTTCTGCGAGTTATACCGTCACGATGTTTACCCTTGCCTTTATTTGGGGTATTGGCATCTCTTGTATCGGACTGGCATTACAAATGCGTGTACTACAACTTGCTACCTGATGCAACGGACGTAGCAAGTGCCATTTATTCCGGTATTTTCAATGCGGGTATCGGTGCAGGTGCACTGTTTGGTAACCAAATCGCTCGCCATGTCGGTCTTGAATATATTGGCTTTATGGGGGCAGCATTAGCGATGATTGCACTCGGTATCTTTGTCTTCTTCAATTTCCGCTATCGCGCTCAAAACGTCTAAAAAATGACCGCACTTTAATCAACAAGTGCGGTCATTTTTTCTTTTTCTAATCGAGATGGAAACAAGCGATTAACACCATCAGGATATTTTTCCAATTTCAGGTTGCTCATTTCGACATTTATCGGTCGCTTTCCAACAACGCGGATTAAATGCACAACCTTTTTAGGTGGATTAATCGGGCTTGGTAATTCGCTCCTTTAATTTAATCCGCTGACGACGTAATTCAGGCGATAATCTTGGCGTAGCCGAAGTAAAACGCTTGTAGTATAGGGATGCTGAGGATTATTGAAAGATCTGCGTCTTTGTGCCCATTTCAACACAGCGGCCTAAATACATCACTATCACTTCATCAGCAATATGCTCAACCACCGAAAGATCATGGGAAATAAACACATAAGATAAACCAAGCTCAGCTTGCAAATCCATCATCAAATTTAGCACTTGTGCACGAACGGACACGTCTAACGCAGAAACCGGTTCATCCGCCACAACCACGTCAGTTCAAGCATTAAACCACGAGCAATCGCTATACGCTGACGTTGTCCACCTGAAAACATATGTGGATAGCGATTATAAAACTCTTCACGCAACCCCACTTTTGCCATCATGGATAACACTTTTTCTTTGCGTTCTTTTGCCGATAGATTGGTATTAATGACTAAGGGTTCTTCCAAAAATTGTGCCAATTTTTCTTACGTGAGTTCAGTGAGGGCATAAGGGTTTTGAAACACGATTTGGATTTTTCTGACGGCGCAATGCTTTCGTTTCGTGATCATTCTCTAGAAATTTTGCCCGTTGTAATCAACTCACCTTCAGTCGGTTCTTCATCATCGTCAAAGACGACCCAGTGTTGATTTTACCACAACCTGACTCCCCGACCACAGCAAGGGTTTTTGCCACGTTCTAGGAAAAAGACACACCATCTAATGCTTTACCTGCTGTGTTTTCGCAAACATCCCTTTTTCACAGGATATTTTTCAGCCCGATAGCATTGAGCAATGGTGCATTTTCTTGTGCGACATCAGACATTGCTTAGGTTCTCCTTGGGCATTTAATGAGTGTGACATTTAACTTGTCGATTTCCTACGTGACGTAATTCAGGTTCAACAGTTCGACAAAGATCAGTCGCATACGGACAACGTGGATTTAACAAACAGCCTTGTGACGATCGTATTTACCTGGCACCACACCCGGGTAAAGGTGCAAACGATTTACCTTCGGCAAATTCAGGTAAAGAACGTAATAACGCTTGGGTGTAAGGATGTTTTGGGTTCACGAAAATATCTTCTGCTCGTCTTCTTCCACCACTTGTCCTGCATACATCAATAATACGATGTGCCGCTTGCGACTAACGCAAGATCTGCGTGATCAGAATCAACGACCTACATTCTTTTTGCTGCAACTCAAGCAGCAATCTACAATTTGAGCGAATAGTCGCTATCCAGTGCGGTGGTTGGTTCATCTGCAATGAGCAATCTCGGTTTTGTACGCTATCGCCATAGCAATCGCCAACGCGTTGGCTCATCCGCCAGAAAGCTGATCGGATGAAACATCAATACGTCGATTCTGGATCAGGAATACCCGACTCAGCGTAAATAGCTCTAAAGTGCGTTCACGGCGTTCTTTTTGCTGCCGCCTTGATGCGCTTTAATGGCTTCCATAATTTGGAAACCCACCGTATAAGCAGGGATTTAAAGCTTGTCATTGGGTCTTGGAAGATCATGGCAATATCTGCGCCAATCAATTTCCTTGCTTTTTCTTTTGGTGCTAAGCAAGATCTTTCCTTCAAATGCTAAACCCTGTCGCTGAAACTCGACCAGGAAAAATCAATTAAGCCCCATTACCGCAAGAGAACTCACTGATTTCCCTGAGTCAGACTCTCCACAATACCTAATACTTCACCTTGATTAACTTGATAGCTAATGCGATCCACCGCTTTAAAAGGCGCTTTTTCATCACCAAAGTGAACAGAAAGTTCTTTTACATCTAATAATGCCATTCTGCCCCCCTATTGTTTTAATTTTGGATCAGAGCGCATCACGCAACCCGTCGCCCGATTAAGTTGAAATGCTAAAACAAGCGATAAAATCACTAAACCTGGAATAGTAACCAACCAGTTTGCCGCCTGCATAAAACTACGCGATTCAGATAACATAGTCCCCAATTCCGGTGTTGGTGGTTTTGCACCAATACCTAAGAAACCTAAGGTTGCTAATTCTAAAATGGCATTAGATATCCCCATTGTCATTTGCACAATGAGAGGCGCAAGGCAATTCGGTAAAATGACTAATAAACATCAGCGTAATACGCTTGCTCCGCCACTCGTGAAGAGGTGACATAATCCTGTTTTTCTCATTTAGTACCGCTGCACGTGTTAAAGCGCACATAACTTGGAATCGAAACCACGGCAATCGCCAACGTCGCATTGGTTAAAGAAGGCTCTAAAATTGATACCACCACAATGGTTAAAAGCAAGTTTGGGATAGCCAACATAATGTCAATAAAACGAACAATTAATGTATCCAAGCGCCACCATAATAACCTGCAAGCAAACCTAGGCTCGTTCCTAAAATGCAAGATAGAAATGACAATAATGAAAACCTGCAAAACAGAAATGCAGTACCATAAATAATGCGAGAAAGAATATCTCGACCAATGTCATCAGTGCCAGTAAATAAGCTGAATTGCCGCCTTCATACCAAGCTGCGGTAACAATAAGGCTGAACGATTTTGTTCGATAGGATCAAAAGGTGCAATCAAGGCCGAAAATACTGATTAATGCTACGAGCAAGAATAAAAAGTGAGCCAATCACCGCCCTTTATTTTGTTGAAATAAAAGCAAAACTCCTGCAACGGTGTGCGAGGCGCAATCGTTTCAATAGATGAAAGTTTGTTCCGTCATTAATAAAGGCTCCTTGTGATGGCGAATACGTCGGTTTACTGCGCCATAAAAAGTAAATCGATCGTCAAATTCACTACAATAATAATTGTAGCAATAATCAACACGGCGCTGTAAGACAGGATAATCACGATTGAAATCGCATCAATAATCCATTTACCAATACCCGACCGCGAAAATTGTTTCCGGTTAAAAACTGCACCGGATAATAGCTGTCCTACAATCAATCCCACCACGGTCACAACGAGGGATAAGCGCATTGCATGTAGCGCATGAACAATCACGAATTCAGGTATAACCCAAGCCTTTTCGCTTTTGCGGTACGAATATAATCTTCACCTAACACTTCCAACATCGAAGAACGTGTCATTCGAGTGATCACCGCAAGTGGAATGGTACCTAACACAATAGACAGTAGAATCAATGACTTAATGGCATTTCAGAGGCACCTGGTACGCCTGAAAGCCAAGTATCGATTAACATAAAACCGGTTGGTGATCGATCCGAAGCTATCTTCTAAAGCGTCCCCTTGCTGGTCAAAGTTTAACCAGGTGGAAACATATAAGATCAAAAATTAATCCCCACCGAAAAGTGGCGTGGAATAACCCGTTAATGACATGGCTGTCACGTGATGAGCAAATCCAGCTATCTTTCTTGACGGCAGCTGAATCGTTCCTAGCGTAATGCGGCAATTAATGACCAAAATAGGTGCAAAAGCCAATTCAAACGTGGCAGGGAAAAGTGTGAAAAACTCGCTCAGAACCAGGTTGTTGAGTACGGAATGATTCACCGAAAATCGCCTTGTATTACATGCCAATATAATTGAAATATTGCTGATACAACGGTAAATCGAGACCAAGTTGCTTTCATCATTTGTTGATGAACTTCTGGCGTTAAACCTCGCTCTCCATCATAATTTCCACAGGATCGCCTGAGATAAAATGAATGAGCACAAAAGTCACAAAAAGTAATGGCGATAAAGGTAGGAATCGACCATTAAAATGCGTTTTAAAAATAAATTTAAACATCTACTTCCCACATGATAAAAGTGCGGTCGTTTCTTCGAACGCTTTTCGCACGCCTGAGCATGGCATGAACACTCAGTCATTCATACCCGCTGCAATAAAATCCTCCGATTCTACCACACTTTTTCTAATTTTGCCAAATGCGCAATCAGCCACTAATGCCTTGCAGCTTGGAAGCAATTTGTAAACAGGTGTTATTGTCTGCAGACCTTCAACGTTTATATCAGTGCCAAAAACCAAACTTTCATGTTTCACTTTTTGCCCCATTTTCCATTCATTTTCCTGGCAAACTCGTGTCAAACTCCCTACTTTCGCTTGGTTTAATGCTCGGGCGTGACAGTTCCACGCAAACAGTTTCTTGAATACACTCTGGTGGCAATTCTGTGATAAATCGCGAAAGGGCAAATGACGTTCTTCTTTCGGTATAAACACGACGACTTTCGCATAACAAATGGTAAGTTTTGCTTAGCTCGAGTAATGCCACATAAAGCAAGAGGCGTTCTTCCTCCAAACGACCAGGCTCTTCAAATAGAACGAAACTTGAGACCGCCCTCTTCTACCCCACCATAAATACGCATTGCAGAATTCCAAAGCTTTTGCAGAGTGCAAAGGTCATCATTTTCCACACAAGATTGATGCGGTGAGCTTGCTCTTCTCCCGCTTCTAAAGAGCATGAGTTAAAAAGGCGGTAAGATCGGTCATATCCTCTGCTTCATCAGGTTTGATAAATTTCCTCGGGTTGCCGTAACCAATTCTTCTAAGTTTTCAATACAGTACTTCACCTTTCTCGCCTTTTTCCTGTTTATACATATCGTATAAGCCAGAATGTTTAATCACGAAATCAGTTTGTGCAAACAGTGGCATTTCGGCTGTATCAACCTGTAGAAATTAATCAACTCTTGAAACGCAAGTAATGCGGTTGAAGCACGTCGTTAGCATATATTTTTCTTGTGTGGCCCACTTGTACTGCTTGCCATAAGGTAATTTGACGTTCACGGGTTAGAATTTCGTAACACATCTAAAGTACGATCACCAATGCCACTGACGGGCGTGATTAATCACACGCTCAAACGCGGCATCATCTGGCGATTATTAGATTAAACGTAAATACGCCAACGCATCTTTAATTTCTTGGCGTTCAAAGTCGCATTCACGCGATAAATACGATAAGGGAATTTGACAACGAATCGAGCGCTTCTTCAATGACACGAGATTGGCTATTACACGATATAAAACAGCACAATCATCTAATTTTCCCACCGTCATCTGCAATTTTTGGATCTGAGATGCCACAAATTTAGCTTCATCTAACTCATTAAATGCCGCATAACTACCGGCTCACCCATTTCACCGATCGGTCCATAAATTCTTACCGAGACGATCACTATTATTCGAAAATAAGTTGGTTGGCACTTTTCAGAATATTGCCGGTAGAGACGATAGTTTTGTTCCAAACGGATAGTTTTCAGCGTTGAAATCTTTTAAGAATTTTTGAATATTTCTCGACTTGCACCACGCCAACCATAAATGGATTGATCATCATCGCCCACTATCATTACTTTTCGCCCGTATTGCCGGCAGAATTTTGATCCAGGCATGTTGAGATTTTATGGTATCTTGAAACCTCATCCAAAATATGCTGGAAACGCGTTGCTGATAGCGTTGCCAAAATCACCGAGCTTTTAGCAAATAATTCCTACGCACGAATTAATAATTCAGTACAAAATCCACCAAGCCCGCACGATCACAAGTATCTTGATAAATTTGATAAATCTTAATCCACTCTTTTCCTGACGATCACCAAAAATCATCAATATCTTGCGGTCAAACCTTCATCTATTATTGATATACCAACACGCTTGTTTTGCGGTGAAATGCTTTATCGTCATAATGTGCAATTTCATCAAGCGTTTTACTAAACGAAGTTGGTCTTCAGAATCCAAAATCTGTAAATCTTGTGGCAAGTTTACATCTAAATGGTGAGCGCCGTAATAATCGATGGGCAATGCTATGGAATGTGCCCAATCCACATACCAAATAGATTCGATTGAGCATGTTTGGATAAGGTATCTTGAATACGATGACGCATTTCAGCGGCGGCTGTGTGGTAAAGGTATACGCCATAATGCTGCCTTTCAGAAATATTTTCTAGCAATCAACCGGCAATACGATGAGTCAAAGACGCGAGTTTTACCACTTCCAGCCCCGCGAAAGCACAAGGTGAGTGCAAGTGCTGCCACTGCTTCACGTTGTTTATCATTCAAGCCATCAAGTAATTCTGAAATATCCATTGCTCTTATTTTTAATCTGGATTTAAATTTACAGGGGATTATAGTGGGAATTATGTCTAAAACAATCCCAGTATTTACAATTCTCCGCCCGCTTATAATAGCAATATCAAAATAATTTACTATATATTGACGCAGAAAAAGGAGACATAATGTCAGTAAAAACCATTTCAAAATTAACCACACTTTCAGCCTTAACCGCCCTCACGTATCGTCGTCACACTGAGCTGAAGCGAAAACTCACTGTATATTGCAGTGTACAAAATGTAGTATGCGAAAAAGTTACTCAAGCCTTTATTAAAAATACAATGTAGATGCACAATTTGTAGCGTAATAGTACAGGCGTCGTATTAGGCAAAATTAAAGCTGAAAAGAAAACCCTGAAGCTGATTTCTGGTTTGGTGGCACACTGAACCTCATCTCCAAGCGGCTGAATTAGGCTTGCTTGAATCCTATCGTTCCTCATTACAAAAAGATATCATGCCACAATTTAAATCTCTGATGGACCAAACGGGCAATTTCACCTCTGTGATTTACTTTCATGGAACTTGGCATTGGGGTCAATACTAAAAATTAAAGAATTGAATATTCCAGCGCCAAAATGTTATGCAGATCTAATAAAACCAGAATATCAAGAGCAAATTCAATATCCCGATCCACGTGTTTCCTGGTACGAGGTTATTCCTTATCAGCACTTTTTCCACATTATGGGAGAAGAAAAAGCTTTGATTATTTGAAAAATTGAGCCAAATCTCATGCAGCATACCAAAACAGGTCTAGCGAGCAATTATTTAGTAAAATGGTACCGTAGCAATTGATTTAGGTTTTATGTTGGTTTACCCACGCGAGGAAAAACGGTGACGCCTGTTGAAGGATTTTACCATGAGGGCGTGGGCTATTCTTTAGGCGGAGCTGAGTATTATTAAAGGAGCAAGAAGCCTCGATAATGCTAAGCTGTTTATGGATTTGTATCACTAGCAAAGAAGCACAGAAATTCCGTAGCGAGAATCAGACTCTTATCAACTTCAACCAATATCCATGCTGAACCTGCACCCGGTTTCCTGCCGGCGAGCAAATTAAAACTCGTGGATCGTGATTTTTATGAAAATTTGGCATGATCGAAAGCAGAAGGTTAATAGAACGATGGATTTTGGATGTTGAAAGTAAATTAACATCTCACCTTATAAAATAATATAAAAAGATAATAATATAATTAGAAAATATAGGAACATGAAATTAAAAATTATCACCTGAAGTATGTAAAGCTATTAAAATTCTACAGTTTATCGTCTGAACGATCACGAAATAGTGAAACTTTTTATGTGGAAAGAGAAAAGATAATCGAGTTTTTTCAACACGTACAAACAGCCGTTCAATATGATAAAAGAAATCGACGGTGAAGACAAGATGAGATATCTCAAAATACACGAGGAATTCGAGATATTCACCGTGCCGGATTAGAAGTTATTCATATTATTCACCGTCACAATATGTCAAGTGAAGTAGCATATTCAGTTGAAGGAGCCCTAATTGATGCTTACCCAGGTTTATCTAATATACAAAATTGGGCATGAAATGATGAATATGGTGTAATGAATACATTTCAAATTGAAGAATTATACAATGCCCTAAAAGCAGAATTTGATGAAGAAGATAAATGTCTTTATTATCAGTATAAATCGTTCAATATCTGAAAGCATCTGTTACGATGCTATTCGTTTAGCTTGGAGACTTGATGTTGAAAAGAGCAAAACAAGCTAAATACATTTTTAGCAGTGAGAAAAGGTTTGATTATAGGAGTATAATTGCTTATCAATGGAGCCTAGCTACAAAAGAAAATTTTCAGAGTTACAGCAGAGCTTCGAAGATAGATATGGATTTACTGAGTATTAGATTTAAGTGATCCAGAGATAAAGCTCACCACGATATTATCATATGTTCGTAAACGACTACATCGAAAACGCGGTGAAGTAACCCCTGTTAAGTATGCATATAAGAAATCTAAAATCAAAAATAATTACAGATTTAACCGCTCTTTCCTACATAGATAGTTGGCTTTTCCTGGGCGAGCAAAGCCGATAAGGGAAAGATTGTGTTGTTCAGCCATATTGACAGCAAGATCTGTCGCGGCAGAAATTGCAACAAGTAACTCGATGCCACAAGCTACCGACTTTTTGGACCATTTCATAACTGGCTCGGCTTGAAACAAGTACGAAACCCTTGCGGTTGATTCTGTTTAGCATGCCAGCCGATTAATTTATCTAGTGCCACATGTCGCCCTACATCTTCTCGAATTGCCAGATAAATTACCTGATAAATCAAAAAGGCGGCGGCATGTGTCGCCCTGTCTCTTTCCGAGTGTTTGATTAGCTTGTAATTGTTCTAAACAGCCATCTAATAAATTTAAATTAAATTGAAAGTGCGGTCTAATTTTGGGCAATTTTTATAGACTTGTGAAATTTGTTCTGTGACCGCAAATGCTACATCCTGTTCTACCCGTTAATGTGCGGCGATGATCTTTTAATGCCACAAATTGACGGCTAGATAATTCAATTTGCACTTCATCACCATTGCATACTTCCACCACATCAATGCCATAAATATCCGCTTTTTCTCAATAATGCCTTCCGCTAATGAAAAAGCCTAAAGCAAAAGTCCTCTAAATCTTGAGGGAGAGCACATCATGACGGTATGTGCTATACCATTATGAGACAAGTGAAACAGGGCACTTCCGCAGCCAAACTATCTTGTTTTTTCCACTAAAAAGTGAGGTCGGATTTTTTCAGATGTAAAAATTAATTGTTTTTTGGATTATCCAGTGCATTATCCCAATAAAAATGACTGTTGTAAAAATGTTACTTTTTAACAAAAATGTTTGTTTTGTGATCTCAGCTCAAGTTTTAAAACGATTATAACAAAGTTTTGATTATAGATTTTTGGTTAAAAATAGTTAAAATCGGTTCCGTTTAAATTGGTCATTGTTATAATCAATTTAATGGTTGATGCGTTATTTTAACGAAATCAAATAAATTATCTATACGAATTTATACTATCGAAATATCTTAACGGTTCGCCGTTATGAAGGAGTGATTATGCAGGTCTCTAGACGTAAGTTCTTTAAGATCTGTGCAGGTGGTATGGCGGGGACGTCTGCGGCAATGTTGGGCTTTGCACCATCATCTGTCTTAGCGGCACCACGTGAATACAAATTATTACGGGCTTTTGAATCCCGTAACACCTGTACATATTGTGCAGTGAGCTGTGGTATGTTGTTATATAGCACAGGCAAACCTTACGATGCTTTAAGCAGCCATACAGGCACCAATACCCGTTCTAAATTATTCCACCTTGAAGGTGACCCAGACCATCCGGTAAGCCGTGGGGCATTATGTCCTAAAGGTGCTGGCGCGTTAGACTATGTTAATAGTGAAAGCCGTGCATTATACCCTGAATATCGAGCACCGGGTTCGGACAAATGGGTTCGTCTTTCTTTGGGAAGAAGCGATCAAACGCGTTTCTCGTTTATTAAAAGATGACCGTGATGCGAACTTCGTTGAAAAAGACGCAAGTGGCAAAACGGTTAACCGTTGGACAACTACTGGTATTATGACCGCCTCCGCCATGAGCAACGAGGCCGCACTTCTTACTCATAAATGGGTGCGGATGTTGGGCATAGTGCCGATGTGTAACCAAGCGAATACTTGACACGGACCAACGGTAGCAAGTCTTGCTCCATCATTTGGTCGCGGTGCCATGACAAACAACTGGGTTGACATCAAAAACGCCAATCTTATTATTGTTCAAGGTGGTAACCCTGCTGAAGCTCACCCTGTTGGCTTCCGTTGGGCGATCGAAGCGAAGAAAAAAACGGTGCGAAAATCATCGTAGTTGACCCTCGCTTTAACCGTACAGCGTCTGTAGCTGACCTTCATGCGCCAATTCGTTCCGGTTCTGATATCGCATTCTTAATGGGTGTGATCCGTTACCTATTGGAAACTAATCAAATTCAACACGAATACGTTAAACACTATACCAATGCTTCATTCTTAGTTGATGAAGGTTTCAAATTCGAAGATGGTTTATTCTGTAGGTTTTGATGAAGAAAAACGTGCTTTACGATAAATCAAAATGGAATTACCAATTTGATGAGAAATGGTTTTGCTAAACGTGATATGACCTTACAAGATCCACGTTCTGTGATTAATATCTTGAAAGATCACGTTTCTCGCTATACCCCAGAAATGGTTGAACGTATCACCGGTGTTAAGCAAAAACTCTTCTTACAAATCTGTGAAGAAATTGGTAAAACCTCTGCACCAAATAAAACCATGACGCACTTATATGCGTTAGGGCTTTACTGAGCATACAATCGGTACACAAAATATTCGTTCAATGGCAATGATCCAATTACTCTTAGGTAATATGGGGATGCCAGGAGGCGGTATTAATGCATTACGTGGACACTCAAACGTACAAGGTACAACAGATATGGGCTTATTGCCGATGTCTTTACCTGGTTATATGCGTTTACCGAATGACAAAGATACGTCTTACGAACAATACATTAATGCGATTACGCCAAAAGATATCGTACCAAACCAAGTGAACTACTATCGTAATACCTCGAAATTCTTCGTGAGTATGATGAAAACGTTCTATGGTGATAAAGCAACCAAAGAAAATGGTTGGGGTTTCGATTTCTTACCAAAAGCAGACCGCTTATACGACCCTATCACTCATGTTAAGTTAATGAATGATGGCAAATTAAACGGTTGGATTTTACAAGGTTTCAACGTATTAAACTCATTACCGAACAAAAACAAAACTGTTGCAGGTATGAGCAAATTGAAATTCTTAATCGTGATGGATCCGCTTCAAACTGAATCTTCTGAATTCTGGAAAAACTTTGGTGAATCAAACAATGTGAATCCAGCAGATATTCAAACTGAAGTATTCCGTTTACCAACCACCTGTTTCGCAGAAGAAGATGGTTCTATTGCTAACTCTGGTCGTTGAGCCCAATGGCACTGGAAAGGCTGTGACCAACCAGGTGAAGCGTTACCAGATGTTGAAATTCTTTCTATGATTCGTGAAGAAATGCATCACCTTTATCAAAAAGAAGGTAGCCGCGGTATCGAATCTTTCGAAGCGATGACTTGGAACTATGCTCAACCTCATTCACCAAGTTCTGTAGAATTAGCGAAAGAATTAAACGGTTACGCACTAGCTGATCTTCTCGATGCAGATGGCAACGTCATGTATAAAAAAGGTCAATTACTTAGTGGATTCGCTCACTTTACGTGATGATGGTACAACTTCATCAGGTAACTGGATCTATGTGGGTCAATGGACTGAAAAAGGTAACCAAAACAGCAAACCGTGACAACTCTGACCCATCAGGTTTAGGTTGTACATTAGGTTGGGGCTTCGCATGGCCAGCAAACCGCCGTATCCTTTACAGCCGCGCTTCACTTGATATTAACGGTAATCCTTGGGATAAACACCGTCAATTAATCAAATGGAACGGTAAAAACTGGAACTGGTTAGATGTCGCTGACTATGGTACACAACCACCAGGTTCTGATGCAGGTCCATTTCATTATGTCTGCAGAAGGTGTTGGCCGTTTATTTCGCTGTAGATAAAATTACAACGGGTCCAGTACCTGAACACTATGAACCAATTGAAAGTCCTATTGACACTAACCCTCTACACCCAAGTGTCGTCTCTGATCCGACTGTTTCGTATTTATAAAGAAGACCGTGAATTTATCGGTTCAAACAAAGACTTCCTTATGTGGCAACGACTTATCGTTTGACCGAGCACTTCCACAGTTGGACTGCTCAATCTGCGTTAAATATCATCGCTCAACCACAACAATTCGTGGAAATTGGTGAGAAAATTAGCAGCAGAAAAAGGCATCCAAAAAGGTGATATGGTGAAAGATTACTTCTCGCCGTGGCTACATTAAAGCCGTTGCAGTGGTAACGAAAACGTTTGAAAGACTTTAGAAGTCGACGGACGTACCGTACATCACGTGGGTATTCCAATTCACTGAATATGAAAGCCTTTAAATGGTAAAAGGTAACCGTGGTTTCTCCACCAACACCTTAACACCATCTTGGGGTGAAGCAGTCACTCAAACACCAGAATACAAGACATTCTTGGTAAACATTGAGAAAGCGGAGGCATAATATGGCAGGAAAGTGGTCAAGGCGTTCAATCGCAAGACATTATCAAGGTCTCCGCTACGTCTGGTTTTAACACCAGCACCTCAAGCGCGTGATCATAAAAGTTGAAGTAGCAAAAATTAATCGACGTATCCACCTCGTATCGGTTGTAAAAGCCTGTCAGGTGGGCTGTTCAGAGTGGAATGACATCCGTTCTGATGTCATGCTCAAATGTGGGATCTCACGATAACCCAGTAGATCTCAACGCAAAAGCATGGACGGTAATGCGCTTTAACGAAGTAGAAGAAAATGATCGTTTAGAATGGTTAATCCGTAAAGATGGTTGTATGCACTGTTCAGAACCAGGCTGTTTAAAAGCTTGTCCTGCACCAGGCGCAATTATCCAATATGCAACGGTATCGTGGATTTCCAATCTGATAAATGTATCGGTTGTGGTTACTGTATCGCAGGTTGTCCATTCAACATTCCACGTATGAACCCAGAAGACAACCGCGTATACAAATGTACCCTTTGTGTGGATCGTGTTTCTGTTGGTCAAGAACCAGCTTTGCGTGAAAACCTGTCCAACCGGTGCACTCGTTTTCGGTTCTAAAGAAGAAATGAAACTCTACGCAGAACAACGTGTTGCTGACTTAAAATCACGTGGTTACGAAAAACGCAGGTATCTACGACCCTGAAGGCGTAGGTGGTACACACGTAATGTATGTATTACACCATGCGGATAAACCATGAACTTTATTCTGGTCTTCCAAAAGATCCAAAAGTTGACCTAACCGTCACCCGTTGGAAAGATGTATTGAAACCGGTAGCAGCTGTAGCAATGGGTGGTCTAGCACTTGCTGAAATCTGCTCACTACTTAGCTGTAGGTCCAAACGTTGAAGAAGATGTAGAAGATCATCACCATGAATTTGAAGAGAAGATAAAAAGGAGGCAAAAGATGAGTAAGATTGAGATTAGCAATGATACTCGAATCATCTCGTCATAGAACGCCTGCTCGTTTTTGAGCCACTGGTTACTCGTAATCTGCTTCTTTATGACGATGTTCACTGGTGTGGCATTCTTCTTCCAGATTTTTGCGTGGTTAACTGAAATTTTAGGTACTCCGCAACTGGCTCGAGCAATTCACCCGTTCACCGGTATCATTATGTTCTGTTGCCTTTATTTTCCTCGGCTATCTTTACTGGGATCACAACATTCCAGAGAAAAACGATATCCGTTGGTTAAAAGGCATCGTTGAAGTATTGAAAAGGGAAATGAGCACGCTGTTGCAGATAACGCAAAGTATAACCTTGGTCAAAAATGTTATTCTGGACATTGAACTTGGCGATGGTCACTTTGCTTGTAACCGGTATCATTATGTGGCGTCAGTATTTTCTCGCACTACTTCTCATTCCGGTATTACGTTTTGCGATTTTACTTCACTCTTTTAAGTGCATTCATGTTGTTCACCGGTATTTTGGTACACATGTACATGGCATTCTGGATTAAAAGGATCTATTCGCGGTATTGTGGAAGGTTGGGTAACCGTTCGTTGGGCGAAAAACACCACCCGAAATGGTATACGAGATGAAGTACTTCCTAAGCTAGAAGAAGACCTCGAAAATGAAGCTGAAGGTAAAAAGTAAAAACCAAAGCATTGTTCAAAGGTATCAATCGATAGAAATCAAAAAGTGCGGTTAAAATTGACCGCACTTTTTTTCTTATCAAATACTTAAGAGACATATTATGAGTATCAAAAATCTTATCTGCAGACGAAATCAAACAAAAACGAATTCATACGATATTCCACCTGTTTTGTTTGCTAACCCTAAAAATCTTTATCAACGTCGCAAAACGTTTAAGAGAATTAGCGAAAGATCACCCATTGGCTGATTATTTACCTTTGCTGCAGATGTTGTAGAAAGCCAATTAAGCGTATTTGGATCCATTAGAAAAACAGTCATTTCGATAATTTAAACGAAATCGAGCCGTTAAATGCTAAAACATTTAAACGCTCAGGCATTTGGATTGAATATCTCAAAGAAATTTTTGCATAGCATTAAACCAAAAGCGAATGAACAGGTTATTGCTACGATTGAAAATCTTGAAAAAGCCTCTGATAAAGAGCTTGAAGAAATGGCTACTCATCTTTTAAACCAAGAATTTAATTTAGTGAGCACCGATAAAGCTATCTTTATCTGGGCTGCACTTTCTTTATTGGTTACAATTGGCTCAACAAATTCCCTCATAACAGTCGCCAAGAAGGCATAGATAACCTACATTACTGTCCCTGTTTGTGGTTCTGCTCAGTTGCAAGTGTGGTCCATATCGGCACATCACAAGGTTTACGCTATTTACACTGCAGCCTCTGTGAAAGTGAGTGAATTTAGTCCGAGCTCAATGTACATAAACTGCAATGAACACAAAAATCTTGAAATGTGGTCATTAAATGAAGAGCTTGCTCTTGTTCGTGCAGAAACCTGTAGTGATTGCCAAAGCTACTTAAAAAAATCATGTTCCAAGAAAAAGATCCGAATGTTGAAGCGGTAGCGTGATGATTTGGCATCAATTTTTCTTAGATATTGAAATGGAAGAAAAAAAGGCTTCGCGCGCAGTGGATTAAATCCATTTGTCTTCCCTGCAGAAGAAGTGTAATGTCTTTACTTTTTCAGATAAACAAAGTGCGGTCAAAATTGACCGCACTTTTTGCATTCTAGAGATAACATGCCATCACGACAGCATTTTTCTCGTCCACCATCTGGTTTTCGGATAATAATCTTACGAATATCAACCTCATTAAATCCCTAGCTTACAAAGGAAACGAGCAGGATCTCGACTCTCGTACTTCCAGCCAAAGGGTTTGAATACCTTTCTTTAAGCTCACCCATTAAACCTTGCAATAAAACGAACCGTAGCCCTTTTCCTTGTTGAATCGGATCTCATCGCAATATTGAAATAATGTCGCTTCATCTAATACTGTTTGGCAAATGACAAAAACCCAGCACTTGCTCCTTTTTCCACTAATTTTCAGATTGAGATAACGCTCGCCGACATTATTTTTCAATGTTCCCAATGACCAAGGCACAAGATGTGCTGCTTGTTCAATTTCATATAAGCGATCCATATCGCATTCTTCAATAGGAAAAAGAGAAGGCATCATGATTAAATTTGTTGATTTGTTGCCAAAGCTCACGCTTAGCTTGGCTATCTTGCTGAAATTGTTGCTAATCAACAGAGCGATAAACACGCTCTGCATTTAAGCTAATAAGGGTAAAGTGCGGTCTATTTCATCTAGCATTTTCAGCTACTAAACCAATACCGCACAGAATGTTGTAATGTGATATGTTGAATTTGATCGAAATTCAGGCAAAGACAATCTTCTTTATTTAACTCGAGTGCAGAGTCGAACATCTGAAAAAGTGGGAGTTCGATATGTTATCTTTTCGCCACCACAATAAATTTCACTTGTTCAGACACACTCACACCCGACCGCTCCCTTGTAATACTTCTAGGGCGATAGAGCTGCCAACGGGTTATTCCCTCATTTCATTTAAAAAGAAGATTGCGTCTATCCATAGATTAACGAGCGATAGTATCTAGCGGATAATCTCTTTAAACCTTTAACAATTGCTTGTTCTTGCGCTTCGGTTGGTTTTTCTTGATACGCTTTTAAGCTACGGAAAGAAAAGAATGTTTTTCGCTTGATAAATCACGGCGATAAAACGTTGGAAAATCTTTACCATCACAAGCATAGTAAACATCTGAAGCGCTACCAATTGTTTTTTTAACTCACATACTGTTTGCATCAAGATATTTTTGTCGTTAATGCTGGAACATGTGAAACATCTTTTGATAGTAGGTTTCACTCAGTAATGAAATTTACGATTGCTACGATTCACATTCTGCCGCTCCACTTAAAAGAAAACGCGGATCTTCTGATTTATCAAAAGCTTTTGTTTGTTTATAGAATTTTTCACCGTTGAAAGTTACTTCTTGATTACCATTTTTAATGCGCTCAAACTGCGCATCTAAAGCTTTGTGCTTTGTGCTGCAGGCAATTCAACTGTTGAGCTAGTTGGTAAGGTTGAAGGCTGTTGCTAGTACCTTGAATTTGTTCGATTAATTGACAGCCAGACAATAAACTTGCCACTGCAACTGGCGGTGATGATTTTTCATAAATAATTCCTTAATAAATACGTTTAAATCGTTATCTTTTTGTTAGAATAACACGTAATTTTAACCAATAAAACCACAGGATTTAAAGCGTGATTTCTCTCGAAAGCGAAGTTTTACAACGCCATCTTCCCTTTTTAGCGGTAAATCAATTCTTCTTGCCGGCGGCATTAATGATGATTTTCCCTCAAATATTGCAAAAACATTGCTCAATCTGTGCAAAGTTTGGAGCTGGTATTTTGATTATGCTAAAACCCAAAGTACGGTCAATTTTGAGGTTGAATTTCAGCCGCAAGCCGATTTGATTATTTATTATTGGACGAAGAATAAACAAGAAGTGAATTTTCAGCTGATGCAACTACTCGCCAAAAGTAAAAATTGTCAAGAAGTGTTGATTATCGGTGAAAATCGTTGTAGCATCCGTTCAGCTGAAAAACCGCTTTGAACCTTATGCGTGAAATTGGCAAAAATCGACTCTGCGCGTCGTTGCGGTTTATATCTATTTTTCCTTACAAAAACAACCGCACTTTGATCTTCAATCTTATTGGAAAATGCTACCAAAATGATGTATTAGGCGATCTCCGTATTTACAGCTTGCCGGGTGTATTTGAGTGCCAATGAACTTGATAGTGGAACGTCACTTCTGCTTTCCACCTTTAACGTCACCAATTCAAGCAAAAGTGTTAGACGTTGGTTGTGGTGCAGGTGTCATTGGTTCAATGATCAAAAACATCATCCGAAAGCGGATGTAACAATGACTGATATTCATGCAATGGCAACTCAATCCGCTCGTCAAACACTGGCAGAAAAATCAGCTTGAAGGGTCAAGTTATCGCAAGCGATGTGTTTTCCATATTGAGGGAAAAATTTGATCTGATTATTTCAAACCGCCTTTCCACGATGGAATCGATACGGCTTATCGTGCGGTGAGGAGCTTATTCAACAAGCTAAAATGGCATTTAACGACAGGCGGAGAACTGCGTATTGTTGCTAATGCATTTCTTCCTATCCTGATTTATTAGCACAACATTTCGGTAAGTTTGACGTACTTGCTCAAACCACCAAATTTAAAGTGTATTCCGTGAGAAATTAAGGAGAAAACAATGTTTGTAAATCAGTTCAGCCATTCAAAATGGTGCATTTGAAGACAAATATGGTAAACGCGGCACACAATTTAGCCCAAATGGTATGCCAACCTACTCTATTCCGTTTGAAATTCATGATGCACCCTCAAGGCACCAAATCCTTTGCGGTTGTCTTAGAAGATAAAGACGCAATTACGGCGAGTGGTTTTGTGGATTCATTGGCTCATTGGGATCTTGAACGTACGGTTATCCACGAAAATGAAAGCCAAACTGCAACAGATTATGTACAAGGTGCAAATACTTGGGAAAGTAAATTAGGTCAATTTGATATCGAAGAAGCCTCATTCTATGGTGGTATGGCCCCACCAAACTGCTTACATCGTTACGAGCTTATTGTGTATGCGCTCGATACCAAACTAAACCTCAAACCAGGATTCCGTTTTCAATGATCTCACATTTTGCAATGCAAGGCATATTCTAGATCAAGCTGTGGTGATGGGCACCTATGATGTTTAATCATTTATAGTCTCATCCTAAAAACACTATAAAAATGACCGCACTTCGATAAAGTGCGGTCATTTCTTGAGGATTTTATAACGTGATTTTATTTGATGAATCTTTTCACTAATTTCTGCGTGGGCTTTTTCTGTTCTTTTCATCTTATTGCTCGTTTCACGGCGTTGAGTAGAAAGTTCCGCATTGCGAATGTTGTACTCATCTACACGACCTTCATAATCATCACGCATATTTTCGATAATCTGCACGAACATCTTCAATGCTCATATCATCACGAATATATTGATTTAAGTTATCTAACAATAAGACACGTTTTTTGGTTATCACGAATTTTACGGTTGTTGTCTTCAATGTCACGTTTAAGTTTATTTTTAAACGATATAAACGCACATACTCTAATACTTCTTGGAAGGATTTATTTACATTTCTCATGATCGACTCTCTCAAAGTTAAAACAAACTTCGGTACTGTAGCCTCGTCCCCGTCAAAAAGCTTAAATTTAAATTGATGGATTAGATCAAAAACTGTTTGATTTTGAGTTGATTATCCTATTCGGTAGTGGTAAAAATGAAGAATCTATTCAAAATAAAAATAAGGAAACACAATGTCAAAAGTCTTTAATTTTAGCGCTGGGTCCAGCCATGATTTTTCCTGAGGTACTACACAAAAGCACAAGCTGAGCTAACTAACTGGCTTGGTCAAGGTGTATCTGTGATGGAAGTCAGCCACCGTGGCAAATATTTTATGGAATTGATTACCCAAGCAGAAAAAGATCTGCGTGAAGTGTATAACATTCCAGATAATTATCGTGTATTATTCCCTACAAGGTGGCGCACGTGGTCAATTTGCAGCATTACCGATGAACTTAATCGATGAGAAAGGCAAAAGCACTTTACTTAAATAGCGGTCACTGGTCTGCAACTGCAGCGAAAGAAGCTCGTAACTTTGCTGAAATTGATGAAATTACCATTGTGGAAAATGGTGAGCACACACGCATTACCAACCTTGACTTCAGCGACATTGCGGAACAATACGATTACGTTCACTATTGTCCCAAAATGAAACCATTAGCGGTGTGGAAATTTTTGATGTACCGAATGTGGGCAATGCGGTACTTGTAGCAGATATGTCATCTAATGTGCTCTTCGCGAAATTGATATTAGCAAATTTGGTGTCATTTACGCTGGTGCACAAAAATCTTGGCCCAGCAGGGATTACACTTGTGATTATTCGCGATGATTTAATTGGTCATGCTCGCCAAGCGACACCATCAATTTGGAATTACGCCACACAGCGTGATGCTGATTCTATGATCAATACCCCACCAACCTTTGCGTGGTATCTCTGTTCATTGCTTTTCAAACACATTCAAGCAATTGGCGGCTTAAAAGAAATTGCAAAACGTAACGCAGTGAAAGCACAAACTCTTTATGACTACATTGATAGCAGCAAACTCTATCGTAACGTAGTAGCTAAAGAAAACCGTTCAACCATGAATGTCACATTTGTGACAGGCAATCCTGAACTTGATGCTAAAGTTTGTTGCGGAATCTACAGCTGCAGGTCTTCAAGCCTTTAAAAGGTCACAAAGTGTTAGGTGGTATGCGTGCATCTATCTACAATGCAATGCCATTAGAAGGTGTACAAGCGCTCATTGAATTCATGAAAAATTTGAAGCTGAAAACAGCTAATTATCTGATTAATTAAACTCAACGTGCGGGCTGAAAGGCCCGCTCGTTTTTATAAGGAAAGCATATGCAATACATCAACGTTGCCAATCAAGGCGTAAAATCTCTTTCACCTTACCAAGCCGGAAAACCCATCGAAGAACTTGAACGCGAATTAGGCATTACGGATATCGTTAAACTGGCCTCGAAATGAAAACCCTTTCGGCTTTCCCTGAAAAGTGCAAAAAAGCCATTCAAGCCCAACTTGACTCATTTCTAACTGCTACCCTGATGCTAACTGGTTTTGAACTTAAAGACGGCTATTGCGAAGAAATTTGGTGTGCAACCAAAACCAAATCACCCTTGGCAAATGGTTCTAAACGATTTATTAGAGCTCTTTTGCTCATACCTTTCGCGAGTGAAGGCGATGAAGTGATTTATTCATCAATATGCTTTTATTGTTTACCCTTTAGTGACCAAAGCCATTAACGCTGTCGCAAAAGAAATCCCCAGCCAAAGATTGGGGACATGATTTAAAACGGATTTTTGACCGCACTTTCAGATAAAACTAAACTGATTTTTATTGCCAATCCAAACAATCCAACAGGGAATTTCTAACGGAAGCTGAACTGATACTTTCTTAACCAAAGTCCCTGAAAATGTGATTGTGGTATTAGATGAAGCGTATACTGAATTTTACTCATCCAAAGCGAGCGCGTTAATTCTTTTGCATTACTGGATAAAATACCTGAACCTTATCGTTTCACGCTCTCTATCAAAAAGCTTATGGTTTGCAGGTTTACGCACTGGCTACGCGGTCTCTAATCCTGAAATTGCAGATTTATTAAAACCGTGTTCGTCAGCCATTTAACTGTAACAGTCTCTGCTTTAACCAGCGCGATTGCAGTGATGAACGATGACGCTTTTGTGGAAAAAGTGGCTGAAAATAATCGCCAAGAAATGAAACGTTATGAAAGCCTTCTGTCAACAATATGGCTTTAGACTTTATTCCGTCTAAAGGTAACTTTATTACCATTGATTTTAAACAACCTGCTTCACCAATTTATGATGCATTATTGCGTGAAGGCGTGATTGTACGCCCAATTGCAGGTTATGGCATGCCAAATCACTCTGCGCATCAGCATTGGCTCATGCAAGAAAAATGACAATTTTCTTTTACGGCACTTAAAAAGTGCTTAATTTAGGAAATGAGAAATAGGAGCTTTTATGAGCAAAGTAACAATGATGGGCAATCCCATTGAAGTAAGCGGTACTCTTCAAAAGGGGAAAAAGTAACCGCACTTACATCACCAATAAAGAACTTGCTGATCGTCACGCTGATGCTTATGCAGGAAAACGCAAGGTCTTAAATATTCTCCTGAGTATTGATACAGGTGTATGTGCAACTCTGTTCGTAAATTCAATCAACAAGCGGCTAATTTTAAAGAATGCCGTGGTACTTTGTATTTCAGCGGATCTCACCTTTTGCACAAGCACGATTCTGCGGTGCGGAAGGTATTGAGAACGTAGAAACACTTTTCACTTTTCCGTCATAAAGAAGTTCATGAAAAACTTAGGCGTAAACATCACAACAGGTCCAATCGCAGGTTTAACTCGCACGTTCAGTGATTGTTTTAGATGAAAAACAACAACGTATATATAGTGAACTGGTTTCTGAACTAAAGATGAGCCAAATTATGAAGCTGCGCTAGCCGCACTAGAGTCGAATAAGGCGCTTTTTATAGAAAGCGCCTTTTATTTATTCAGGAAAAATCTCATTCAATATTAAATGCAATTCCATCATCATTATGCGAAGCAGTGACACGATTAGCAGCCTGTTTAATTTCATCAGGTGCATTGCCCATTGCCACGCCTAATCCCTACGCTTTCAGCATATCTAAATCGTTAAAGTTATCGCCGAAAGCAACACATTCTTCCATCTTCACATGAAAGTAATCTCGAGAAAACGTACGGCATTGCCTTTTTGTCGCGGATTTATGCATCACTTCAAGGAAATTCGCATGAGAACGGCAAATGCTTAAATGTGGGAATTTCTCTTCAAGATTTGCTCAATACCAATCACTTCATCTGTTTCACCAATGATTTGGATTTTATGCGGAGAATAAAACCACACTTTCATCATAAGGATCAATCTGGATGCCCTGTTACGCTACGTTCATAAATCACCCATTTATTATCTGAAATCTCGAGCAACGCAATCATCATAGGTATAATAATTGACACCCAACGCAGGATGATCTGCTAATACTTGGTTAATGGCTTGGATATCAGCGGGATCAATTTTGTACCGAATAAATAGGCGTGGCGTTCTTATCTAAAAATCAAGGCGCCACTAAATGCCACAATGATGTTGTAATTTTCAATGAGTTTCGCATAAGGCAAATACCCAGCGGCGAACGCGCAGATTGGTGTAAATGGAATACCTTGTTTGGTAATGCGTTGAATTGCATCTAAGGTTTTAGGCGAAATTGATGATCGGAAGTTAATAAAAGTACCATCAAAATCGCTGAATACGGCTTTATACATAATCGCTCCAAATCGTCATTATTTTTTCTGAAAGGTAAGGATCGGCAAAGCCTCAAACTCTGCATAATTTTTAGTTTCTAAACTTTCCATTTCTTCGGCTTCATCATCTTCAATGTGATCGTAACCCCAGCAAAATGTAAGCTGCCATGCACAATCATATGCGCCCAATGTGCCATTAAAGGCTTTTTCTTGCTCAATAGCTTCACGCTCCACCACCTGACGACAAATCACTAAATCGCCCAACAGCGGTAATTCCACTTCGTCAGGGACATTCAAAAGGAAAAGACAACACATTAGTTGGACGATCTTTTTCCACGATAAGTTAAATTTAAATCATGACTTTCCGCTTCATCCACAATGCGCACCGTCATTTCCACATTATCACTTTCCTGGTTGCACTGCAGCAGTTGCCCATTGCTGGATTTGCGCTTCTGATGGTAAGCCTTCTGTATTTTCGCTGCGCTAGTTGCAGATCAATAATCATATTACCCATGCTATTCTCCTAAATTCGTTTCATTTTCTGACCGCACTTTTTGCTCACGTTCAGCCTCGACGCTGCGCAGCGATTTCTTGACGGCGGATTTCATCTTGGCTTCCCATTCTTCGTAAGCTTGCACTACTTTTTGCCACTACAGGATGCTCGCACAATATCTTTACTTTCAAAGTAGTTAAAGCTTAATTCCGATACTTTACTTAACACTTCCATGGCGTGACGTAAACCCGATTTGGTGCTACGTGGTAAATCGATTTGAGTCACATCCCCCGTAATCACAGCTTTGGAATTAAAATCCAATACGAGTCAAAACATTTTTCATTTGTTCGACAGTCGTATTTTTGGCTTTTCATCTAAAATAATAAAACTGTCATTCGAGTGTACGCCCACGCATATAAGCTCAATGGTGCGATTTCAATCACATTACGCTCCATCAATTTTTGTACGCGTTCAAAGCCTAGCATTTCAAATAACGCATCATAAAGTGGTCGCAAATAAGGTTCAATTTTCTGTCCCTAAATCACCCAGGTAGGAAAACCCTAATTTTTCGCCCGCTTCCACCGCAGGACGAGTCAGCAAATGCGACGAATTTCTTGGCGTTCTAATGCCTCTACAGCTGCTGCTACTGCTAAAAAGGTTTTCCCTGTTCCAGCTGGGCCAATCCCAAAACCAATATCGTGCGTAAGAATATTATGTAAATACTGAATTTGATTTTCACCACGCGGTTTAATCAAACCTCGCTTGGTTTTTAATTGTGGTGCTATAGACGTGATTTTTCACTGCGTGACTCACTGCCCTCTTGAGATAACATTCTGCTCTCTTGCAAGGCAATATGCACATCTTCTAAATCAAGTTCTTTCACTTTCCCTTTAATTGGTGCAGTTCTCACATATAATGTTTTGGATTAATTTTAGCCGCACGAGCAATTAATTGTTCATGGTGAGATTTTTGGATTTTTCATCATTTGATTTCACCGTAAAAGTGAAATTATTGCGGGAAATATTGAGATTAAATTCTTTTTCAATCAGTTTGATATTTTTCATCAAATGCACCGCAAAGGGATTGCAGACGATCATTTTCTTGAGGTTCTAAGGTAAAAGTTGTCATTAAATGTCATTTTAGAATAGTGAATACTATATCCATTTTAGCCTAATTACGATGAATGAAAACGGGCTTCACCAACTGGATGAAGCCCGATAACTAAATTAAGGCAATTTGGGAAAAGCATCTTAATCACATTCATTGTCAATCGTCGAGATTGCCCACTAAATGGGAAAATATGCATCATCATCATAGGGTTAAAGTTTGCTTCAATCACACCCCACGAACGTAAACTCGGTTCTGCCGGCTGTTTCAAATCAGGAATAATCAAATCACACCACAAACTGCCGCCCCCATTGCCTGCTAATCCCTAACCGCAATTTCTTTTGTAACTGGCATGCATTTCATCCGTCATATCAATAGAATCACCGCCTGTAGCTAATATTGAATTCGCACGTAATTGGACAAGTTGATCTTTCGCTGAATAGAATCCACGTTAGCCTTTGTTCCTTAAGCTGCAACTGCTCAATATCTCCTAATGCAATTTTTCAATGGTGTACGACTGCCATCACCCCTGCAAAGGATGATCATTTTTAGCGGCGACTAATTCAGCAACGGTATGTACTCCATCTCCAATCACATTTGCCGGAACGCGTAATAAGACTGCTAACGTTTGATCTCCCAACACAAAAGAAACGATATTCGGTACCAAGTAGATAATCTTCAACCATGATCTTTTATCTTCACGGAAAGCAATTTCTACTGCTTTTGCAAAATCATCTCGATCCGTTACACCTTGCTGGAAAAATACTGATCCTCAAAACCAAAATTCGTTGACTTTTGGCTTAATCACGATAGCTCGATTCTCAAAAAGTGGGAAATTTTCGACCGCACTTTTCACATCGGTAAAACTCGATGCTTTGCGGTACGTTAAAGCCTGCTTTTGCTAACACTTTTCTTCGTCACCACTTTATTTTTCCATGATGAGTGGGGAAATATAGCTATCGTGAGAAGTCATATTACCATTTTTCACATACTCCAAATGTTCGCCAAATTGAAGACTAATAAATTGATCGCGTTCATCTAAAATCTCATGTTTTAATCCTTTTTGAATTGCATCAAACAATAACGCCTGTGTGGATAGTTCCATATTATCAAACGCACTTAAGTGCATAAAAACGTTCAAAGGCTTTTGGCTTTATTGGATTGCGCGATATCCGCCCCCTAATTGTTGGTAACTGCCGACCTGTTCAATTGCCGCAACCACTTTTTGCACAAAGCGTTTGGCTTGGATTTCGCAAATTGTCCCTAATTTGTCTTTAACAATCGTTTTAATCTCATCACTACATTGAGTTGCTCAAGCATTTTGAGCATTTCAAGGAGGACTAATTCCCTTCTACCGCATAAACACTTTGCTGTCTTGGGTCTTCCCATGCTACCTCTGCAAGACGTGCTTTTACCCTAATTTCTACGCCCTCTTGATCAGCCGTATCTTCAAGCCATGCCATTAACAAAATAAAATAATGAATGAATTTCGCATCATCAAGCTCTATTCCGTAAGGTGCAAAACGGATTGAGATCAAACAAACGGAATTCTAAATATTGAATTCCTTTTTCAAGTAAATCGTGCTTTTTAGCACCACGCAAAGCGTACACTTGAGTAAAACTCTTTTTCCGCAATCAAATCACCCGATTTCACCCAGTGTTCTAAGGTCTCAACATACTCTTGCAAACTGTCATAAGAGACGTGGATCTTCGGATCATTCACATAACCATATTTCCCTGAACGTAAACCCGCACATATTGATGCGGTTTAAGGGGTGAATTGCCTCTGAAATATTTTTCCTCTACCGTTGGTGTCGCAGAAAACAGATAAAGCAAAATCCATTGATAACGTAAGAAGTTCTTCGCTATTTTTAGGTAAAAATCATTTTGAAAATCAACCGCACTTTGTGTTTCATTTTGTGCATGAAATAAGGCTTCAATAAATTTAGGGTCAATTTGAAAATTGTAATGAATACCACTGACCATTTGCTTATATTTACCGTAAGACTGGACTAAATGCTCACGATAAGCCACATCTTCATGATTATCTAATTGTGCGACCTTAATGTGCTCCTCTGGCGGTAACCCCGCAGGCATACTGAAAGGAAAAATAAATTCATTCTCCGGTAAAGTTCGCAAAGTTACTTCATGAATAGCAGAAAGCCAACGCAATGTATCCTCTAATTTTTTCATCGGAGGAGTCACCAATTCCAACTGACTTTCTGCAAAATCTGTTTGAATGTAAGGGTGGAAACGACGATTACCAAAGGCTTTGGGGTGCGATGATGTCACTATTGAACCATCCGAATGCACCCGTTGACTTTCCTTTTCAATCCCAAAAGTGCCTTGCTGGAATAAGAGTTCTAGATGATGTTGTTTAATGATTTGCTGAATGTTCATATCCATTCCTACTCAAGATGTTTGCTCTACATTATGTAAAAAGATTAATAAGTCAAAGTAAGAAAAATAGCATGAAATATAAAATTTTTGATATAAATAAAAATATTTGATAATTATTTGCATTATCTGTTTTAGAGTATATTAGAATGGGACAATTCTTGTTTTTCAGAGAATTAGCTATATTCCCTTCCCCGATAATATAAAGGAGTTTTTATGAAAATTAAACATTTTTCAAATTGCCGCCCTTACTGGCTTAATGGCATTTGCAGGCTTTCGCTTCTGCAGATATTACTGTTTACAATGGACAGCACAAAGAAGGTTCCAAGCTGTTGCTGATGCATTTACAAAAGCAACGGGCATTAAAGTGACCTTAAACAGTGCTAAAAAGTGATCAACTTGCAGGTCAATTAAAAGAAGAGGGCGATAAAACCCCCTGCTGACGTATTCTTTTCTGAACAAACTGCACCTTTCGCTGCCCTGTCTGATGCGGGCTTATTAGAACCGCTTTCTGCAGATACTATTAAACAAACTGCACACAAGGGCGTTCCTGTTGCACCGAAAAAGACTGGGTCGCATTAGCTGGTCGTTCTCGTGTTGTGGTTTACGATCACACTCAAATTATCTGAAAAAAGACATGGAAAAATCCGTGTTAGATTATGCAACACCAAAATGGAAAGATAAAAATTGGTTACGTTCCAACTTCAGGCGCATTCTTAGAGCAAGTTGTTGCGATTACTAAATTAAAAGGTAAAGATGCTGCCTTAAATGGTTAAAAAGGTTTAAAAAGAAAACGGCAAACTTTATGCGAAAAAACAGTGTTGCCCTTCAAGCGGTTGAAAATGGTGAAGTACCAGCAGCGTTAATTAACAACTATTACTGGTATACTCTGGCAAAAGAAAAAGGTGCTGAAAAACCTCAAAACACGTCTTTATTTTTATTCGTCATCAAGATCCTGGGTGCATTAGTGACTTATTCTGGTGCTGCTGTATTAAAAAGGGTCTAAAAAAATAAAGAAGAAGCGAAAAATTCGTTGATTTCTTAGCAAGTAAAGAAGGACAACAAGCGTTTGTTTCAGTACGTGCAGAATACCCACTTCGTACCGATGTGGTTTCTCCATTTAACATGGAACCTTATGCAAAAATTAGAAGCGCCTGTTGTTTCAGCAACCACTTGAAGACAAAGACAACGCAAACAAACTTATTGAAGAAGCTGGTTTGAAATAAGTTTAATTTACTATAGAATATAGGGCGTGTAATACACGCCCTTCTGTTATTTACTCGACTTACTCTATACTTTTTAAAGGATTTTTCTGTGTCTAATCGCCCACCTCGCTGGCTTATAGCCTTAATCGTGCTGATTAGTTTGCCATTATTACTCCCTTTTTTATATGTTATTGAGCGTGCTGCAGATGTCGGATTGGCTCGCAGCATTGAATTACTTTTGGCGCCCAAGAATGTGGGAATTGCTCAGTAACACCCTACTTTTTAATGGTATTTGTTACACTTTTTGCCATTATTCTCGGCACACTATGTGCATTTTTATTAGAACGTTATCGCTTTTGGGGAAAAGGCTTTTTCCAAGTAGCCATGACGCTCCCTCTTTGTATTCCGGCTTTTGTCAGTTGTTTTACGTGGATCAGTCTCACCTTCAGAGTGGAAGGCTTCTGGGGAACCATCGGCATTATGACGCTGAGTTCTTTCCCGCTTGCTTATCTCCCTGTCGCAGCGACCTTAAAAGACTCGACCGCTCTTTTAGAAGAAGTGAGCCTTTCACTGGCGAAAAGCCATGCTTACATTTTTGGCATGCGATTTTTCCGCAACTCAAACCCGCCATCGGTAGCAGCGTATTATTAATTGCGCTTCATATGTTAGTAGAGTTTGGAGCTGTGTCTATTTTAAATTACCAAACCTTCACTACGGCAATTTTCCAAGAATATGAAATGGCCTTTAATAACAACACCGCCGCCTTACTTTCTGGTGTGTTAATGGTGATCTGTATCTTTGTTGTGATGGGGGAAATTCGTTTTAGAGGCACACAAACACTCTATCAAAGCGGCAAAGGCGTAATACGCCCCTATCCGTTGAAAATGCTCTCAGCAGGAAAACAAATTTTAGTCGTTAGCTTTTTCACGACCATTTTTGTGCTTAGTATTGGTGTACCAATTACTATGCTGATTTATTGGCTAACCGTGGGAAGTTCCATTGAAAATGCGGTCGATTTTGGGGAATTTTTTACCGCCTTCACAAATTCACTGACTATATCAACACTGGGTGCAACACTTACCGTTATTTGTGCACTACCATTGGTATGGGCAGCGGTACGCTATCGCAGTAAATTGACGATTTGGCTTGATCGAATCCCTTATCTACTTCACGCTGTACCAGGGCTTGTTATCGCATTATCGTTGGTCTTCTTTACTATCAACTATGCGTATTCGCTTTATCAAACCTTTGCCATGGTTGTCGTCGCCTACTTTATGCTTTATCTTCCAATGGCACAAACGACCTTGCGTAGCTCACTTGAACAAATGTCTAGTAACATTGAAAAGGTAGGACAAAGCTTAGGCCGTAGCAACTTTTTATATTTTCCGTACTTTAGTCATTCCGGCCATGTTACCAGGGATTGCCGCTGCGTTTGCTTTAGTGTTCTTAAACTTAATGAAAGAGCTCACCGCTACCCTATTATTGACCCCTAATGACATTAAAACGCTCTCAACCGCGGTGTGGGAATATACCTCTGATGCACAATATGCAGCTGCAACGCCTTATGCCATTATGTTAGTGCTATTTTCAGGGATTCCTGTGTTTTTCCTGAAACGATACGGTTTTTAAATAACGAGAAAATAAAAATGACAACATTACTCGACATTAAAAATTTGAATAAATCCTTTAACGGATACCAGGTTCTACACAATATCTCTGCAATTAGAGAAAGGTGAAATTTTGTTTCTTCTGGTGCATCTGGTTGTGGGAAAAACAACCTTATTGCGTAGTATTGCTGGTTTTGAACAACCAACAAGCGGTGAGATTTGGTTAAAGAATCAACCTATTTTTTTAAAGAAAACCTCAATGTGCCAACCCAGCAGCGCAAATTAGGCTATGTGGTACAAGAAGGCGTGTTATTTCCTCATTTAAATGTTTACCGCAACATTGCTTATGGCTTAGGTGATGGTAAAGGGAAAACGGAAGAGGAAAAACAACGCATACAGGAAGTGATGAAACTGACGGGCATTAGCAGCTTAGCTGACCGTTTCCCCCATCAGCTTTCTGGTGGTCAACAACAGCGTGTGGCACTTGCTCGAGCCCCTTGCACCAAGCCCTGAACTCATCCTATTTGATGAACCATTCAGTGCGTTAGATGAGCATCTAAGAAATCAAATTCGTTACGATATGTTACAAGTATTAAGAAAAAGTGGTTCATCTGCCATATTTGTGACCCATGATCGTGATGAAGCGCTCTGTTATGCAGATAAAATTGCGGTTATTCAAGAAGGAAGAATCCTCCAAATTGCGACACCTAAAACACTGTATTGGTCACCAAAGCATTTATCCATCGCAACATTTATCGGAGAAAGTATTATTTTCCCTGCAACGTTAAAAAATGATGCCATCGCGACCTGTCAATTAGGTGAGGTTGCTGTAGAAAATAAAGGAAATGGTCATACGCAAGGGAAAGTGTTATTCCGCCCTGAGCAATTCTCTCTTGCAAAAAAAATCCAAGATCCGACAGCATCTTTTAAAGGTGAGATTAAACAGATTGAATCGAGAGGACGAGCTATCAATATTTGTATTGATGTTGGTGGTTATGAATTGAATATCAATGAAGATCTCATCAACGAATACCATACAGGTGAACAAGTCACGTTGTATTTATATGGGAAAAGGGGTATTCTATAATGACTAAAAAAGGCGGAACATATTGTTCCGCCTTTTTATATAATTTAATGACCAAGTGATTTTCGCATCTTTATGTTGAGCATTTCAACTACTGCTGAGAAGCCCATTGCAAAGTAAATGTAGCCTTTTGGAATATGAATATCCAAGCTTTCGGCAATTAAACTTACTCCAACTAAAATTAGGAATGCTAAGGCTAAAATCTTCAATGTTGGGTGGGTATCCACAAAATCACCAATTGGTTTCGCCGCAAACATCATCACACCAACTGCAATCATAATTGCCAAGATCATCACAGGAAGGTGATTTGCCATCCCTACTGCTGTGATCACTGAGTCTAAAGAAAATACAATATCTAAAATCGCAATTTGGATTAATACACCCAAATAACTGACTTTCTTCTTGTTCGTTTCTTCTTCATGATGTGATTCAGGATGCATCGCTTCTTTGATTTCACCTGTACTTTTCACAATCAGAAATAAGCCCCCAAGGAATAAAATCAAATCGCGGCCTGAAATTTCCTGACCAACTAAAGTGAACAGCGGTTCCGTTAATTTCATCATCCAAGAAAGGGAAACAAGAAGTAAAATACGGGTAATCATCGCTAACCCAAGACCGATAATACGACCAGATTGGCGTTGATTTGCGGGTAAACGTCCCACTAAAATACTAATAAAAAAATAATGTTATCGATACCCAAGACGATTTCAAGTGCGGTCAAAGTAAGCAATGAAATCCATGCTTCGGGATCAACAAGCCATTCAAACATAATATGTTCCTATAATAAAATCCGAAAGGTTGAAATAATAGACAGTTCGCGTAGAAAATCAAGATTTTTCCTAACTTTTTAAGGTCTCGAAAATCTTTTTCTGCTAAGGCTTTTAGAAATACCGGGTACTGAGGCGATTTCATCCAATGTGGCATTTTTGACACCTTGTAATCCACCTAAATATTTCAACAAGGCTTGGCGTCGTTTGGCGCCTACCCCTTCAATGGTTTCTAAGCCACTTTGGGTAAAGGCTTTTTGACGTTTTTGACGATGTCCGCTAATCGCATGATTATGGCTTTCATCTCGAATATGTTGGATTAAATGCAGTGCAAGGCTATCATCCGGCAAGTGAATCTCACGATCCTGTTTTGCTGATAATCAACACCTCTTGTCCTGCTCGACGATCCACACCTTTTGCCACACCAATTAAGTGCGGTCGATTTTTATCCCATTTTACGTTGAGATGACGAAAAACCTCTAAGGCACGATTAAGCTGCCCTTTACCACCATCAATAAAAATAATATCGGGGATTTTATCTTCATCAAGATCGCGATCATAACGTTTCTTTAAGGCTTGCTCCATCGCTGCATAGTCATCACCACCTGTAATGCCTTCAATATTAAAACGGCGATAATCTGATTTCAGTGGGCCTTCTTGATTAAATACCACGCAAGATGCCACGGTTTGATTCCCCATCGTATGGCTAATATCAAAACATTCCATACGTTTAATTTCAGGCATATCGAGCAATTCGCAAAGCGCTTGATAACGTTCGTGCATTCGAGAAGATTGTTTGAGCTGAGTTGCCAAAGCTGCTTTGGCATTAATTTGCGCTAGTTGTAGATATTTACCTTTATCGCCTTTAGCGGATTCTTGTATCACTACTTTTCTACCTGCTTGTTCAGTTAACAAGGCTTCAAGCTCGGCTTTTTCATCTAGTTTATGATCCACAATAATACTATTCGGGATACTTCTGCCCTGATGACCTTGCAAATAAAACTGCCCAACAAACGTTGCTGTTAATTCGGATAAATCTGTATTGGCGGGTACTTTCGGAAAATAACTACGGTTGCCCAATACTTTACCTTGACGAATAAACATCACCTGAACACAAGCTAAACCATGCTGATACGCAATAGACATAATATCCATATCGTCCAAACGCTCATTGGATACGAATTGTTTTTCGATAACTGCACGAACGGCTTGAATTTGATCACGATAACGCGCTGCACCTTCAAAATCCAAGTCTCGGCTCGCTTGCTCCATTTTGCTAATGAGATAATCTAATACTTGCTGATCTTTCCCTTGCAAAAATAATCGCGCTAATTCAACTTGTTGGTTATATTCTTCATCTGTCACATACCCCAGCACACAAGGTGCTGAGCAACGCCCGATTTGATATTGCAAACAAGGGCGGGAACGATTGTTATAAACCGAATTTTCACATTGACGAACAGGGAATAATTTTTGCATTAACGACAAGGTTTCACGCACTGCACCTGCATGAGGATAAGGCCCGAAATACTCACCTGCAATTTTTTTCGTTCCGCGATAAGAAGTAATACGAGGATGACGTTCTTTCGTCAATAAAATAAAAGGATAGGATTTATCATCTCGCAATAATACGTTATAACGAGGTTGATAAAGCTTAATGAAATTATGCTCAAGCAATAACGCTTCTGTTTTCAGAAGAAGTAATCGTCGTATCAATATGATGAATTGACGACACCAAGGCTTCTGTTTTTTTGCTGCTTAAGTTTTTGCGGAAATAGCTGGAAAGTCGCTTTTTGAGATCTTTCGCTTTGCCCACATAAATAACCTGATCTTTATCGTCATACATACGATAAACACCAGGTTCATGAGAAACGTCAGAGAGAAACTTCTTGGAATCAAACATCAGTAAAAACTACGCCAAAATTGACCGCACTTTTTCTAAATCTTCTGCTGTATCCACACCAACAGCAGGCACTTCTTTTGCTAACTCTACGTGAATACGCTCACCGTACCACAATACACGGAGTTGCTCTAACTTCTCTAAGTTTTCTAATTGTGTTGGTACCCATTGCACATATTGTTTAATAAAGCCCGCACGGTAAGCATAAATACCGATATGACGAAGATACGCATTAGCCAGTTGTGCTTTTGAAGTGTCTTCTAATTGCATAAATTGATCACGATCGTAAGGAATCACTGAACGAGAGAAATATAAAACGTAGCCATCTTTATCTGTGACGACTTTCACGGCATTTGGATTAAATAACTCTTCCGCTTCATGAATTTTTACCGCAAGTGTCGCCATATTCACATTAAATTTCGCTAAATTTTCTGCTACTTGACTCCACAATAACGGGGGATTAACGGTTCATCCCCTTGGATGTTTACAATAATTTCATCATCAGCAATTCCGAGTTTACTCACGACTTCTGCTAAACGTTCCGTACCAGAATTATGCGCTTCTGATGTCATGCAAACTTCTGCCCCAAAAGCTTTTGCTGCTTTTTCAACTTGTTCGTTATCTGTGGCAATAATTACTCGACTCGCCCCTGATTGCTGAGCCTTTTCAAAAACATGTTGAATCATGGGGTTACCGGCAATATCGGCTAGAGGTTTACCCGGTAAGCGGCTCGATGCAAAACGAGCAGGGATAATAACTGTAAATGACATAATCATTCCTTATTCTTTCAATGTTTCGGCTTTTTCTGCCAACAATACAGGCACGCCGTTTTCAATAGGATACGCTACTTGCTCAAAAGGGCAAATGAGCCGTTGATTTTCTTGATCGTATTTCAATCTTGCCAAACATCGCGGGCAAGCGATCACTTCTAATAATCGAGGATTGAGTTTCTCACGCATATTTCACTCGAATAAGTTAAACCAAATGACGAATTTTTTCCCACAATTGTGGAAGTTTTTGGCCTTGATTTTCAGCCTCTACAATCTCTGCATCAACGGGAACATACCACCAATTCTCTTTAGCAAAAGCGTGGCATTTTACGGCATCCTTTTCCGTCATAAAGAGCGGTTGATTTTCAGCGAGTTTTTCTAATAATTGTGGCTCAAAATGTTGATGATCTTGAAAAGCTTTCGTATTGGCTAAACGAATATTTAAATTTTCCAACATCATGAAAAAACGTTGGGGGTTGCCAATTCCCGCGATGGCTGAACCTTGAGTAAATTCACTTAACAAGCGTTTTTCAGCCGTCACTAAATTAATCGCATAGTGAGGAACGAGCGTCATAACCGCATCAGAATAAGCGTTTTTTCCACCATTGGTAATCACAAAGTCCACATTTTTTAAACGACTTGGTAATTCACGCAAAGGCCCTGCCGGCAAAACAAAGCCGTTCCCTAAAGCACGTTCTGCGTCCATCACCACAATTTCAATATCACGCTGCAACTTATAATGTTGTAATCCATCATCCGAAATAATCAGATCGCAATCCTGTGTTTTCAAAAGTAATTCGATAGCTTGCTGACGATTCGGTGAAATCACCACAGGCACACCTGTTCTTTTGGCAATTAAAACAGGTTCATCGCCCCCTTGAACGGGATCGGTTTCAGGCGTAACAAGTAAAGGATAGGTTTTAGATTGGCTACCATAGCCACGAGAAATCACACCTACACGCAATCCTTGTTTTTGCAACTCTTCAACTAACCACACCACAACAGGCGTTTTACCATTTCCGCCCACAGAAAGATTACCGACAATAATGACCGGTTTTGGAGATTTATAAGAGGATAAGATATTCAGGGAAAATAGTGCTAGGCGAATTTGGCTAATCAACCAAAATAGCAGTGAAAAAGGAAGAAGCAACCAAGCAAGCTTTGAATTAGAGTACCAAAAAGGCATTTCATTTATCCTATATTGATTTTGGGCGAACACATTGGTTCGCCCTTATTATTTTATCCGCTAAACTGCATACTGTGTAATTGTTTATACGCGCCATCAAGCGCTAACAAATCTTGATGCGTACCACATTCTTTAATTTCACCGTGCTCAATGACTAAGATTTCATCGGCATTTTCAATGGTTGATAAACGATGTGCAATCACCAATACTGTACGATCTTTTTTTCAGTTCTTCTAATGCTGACTGAATCGCTCGTTCAGATTCTGTATCTAATGCCGATGTAGCTTCATCTAAAATTAAGACCGGTGAATTACGTAGTAATGCACGAGCAATCGCTAAACGCTGACGTTGGCCACCTGAAAGAGTTGCACCATTCTCACCAATAACGGTATCAAAACCTTGTGGAAGTTTCTCGATAAACTCCAGGGCGTAAGCTGCTTTTGCAGCTTCAATAATTTGTTCACGCGTGTATTTATCTTCTGCCGCGTAAGCAATATTATTGGCAATCGTATCGTTAAATAAAATGTACTTGTTGAGAAACGACAGAACAATTCTCACGTAAATTAGATAAACGATAATCTTGAATTCTTACGCCATCTAATAAAATTTCGCCTTCGTCAATATCGTAGAAACGCGTCACCAAATTAGCAATCGTTGATTTTCCCGAACCTGAACGCCCCACTAAAGCCACAGTTTTGCCTGCAGGCACATAAAAAGAGATATTATTTAAGGCTTTCTCTTCTTTACCCTCATAAGCAAAACTCACGTTTTTAAATTCTAAATCACCTTTTGCAGGTTCTGCTTTATACGTGCCATTATCTTTCTCTGTTTCCAAATCTAAGATGGCAAATAATGTCTGACACGCTGCCATGCCACGTTGGAACTGTGAGTTCACATTCGTCAAAGATTTTAACGGACGCATCATCGCTAACATGGAAGAAAAGACCACCGTGAAAGAACCCGCAGTTAAATTATCATCAGCAATTAATGGTGTCGTTGCTAAGTAAAGCACTGCTGCCAACGCCAAAGAAGCAATTACTTGCACAACTGGATCTGAAATCGCATCAGCAGTCACCATCTTCATACCTTTGCGACGCATATCGTTACTGACTTTATCGAAACGCTCTTCTTCAACTAATTGTCCACCAAAAGACAGCACCACTTTATGCCCTTTTAGCATTTGTTCCGTTGCAGAGGTCAATTCCCCCATGGAATCTTGCATGTTTTTACTAAGCTTTACGGAAAATCTTAGATACCATGCGAATCAGCACTGCAATAATCGGCCCAATCACGAAAAAGTACAAGTGTTAATTCCCAACTAGTATAGAACATCACAACAAGCAACGAAATTAAATAGGCTCCTTCGCGAACAATCGTCACTAATGAACTAGATGAAGAGTTCGCTATCATTTCTGAATCGTAGGTAATACGAGAAAGCAATTTACCTGTTGAATTACGATCAAAGAAGCTCACTGGCATAAACATTAAATGTTTAAACAAACGGCGGCGCATAATCATCACTACTTTACCGGATACCCACGCCAAGCAATAAGTAGAGACAAAGTTGGTCACCCCACGCAATATAATCATACCAACGACAACAAATGCCATCATTTTCAAGAAAGAATGATCGGCTTTTCCGAAACCATCATCAAGCAAAGGCTTAAGCATATAAATCAAACCTGAATCTGCCAAAGCATTAAAAATTAAAGCAAAAGCGGCGACTAATAAGCCTGATTTAAACGGTGAAATCATCGGCCATAAACGCTTAAAAGTTTGTGTGGTTGAGAAATCTTTATCTTGCATAGCTTATTCTTACATCAATTATCTTAAAAAAATTGGCTGCATTGTACCTGTTATTTCGGGGATAATCCAATTACACGGGCAAACCAAGGTGAAAAATCTCCTCTCGCTTTTTCAATTTCAATGCCCTTTTCAGTAAAATTTAACCTTATATGACCTGAAATAGCAGTATTTTTCGACCGCACTTTGATAACGATTTAACCGTTCAATCACGGTTGGATGAGGAAAATTCCACGCATTCCATCGTCCACTTGAAATTAAGGCTATATCCGGTTTTGTCTGTCCCAGTAAAAACTCGCCTGTTGAAGTTTTACTACCATGATGCCCCACCTGTAACACGTTAATCTTGCCGAGGTTTTCAGCAAAAGATCTTTCTGTCGCCACATCAGCATCACCAGTTAAAAGGATCTGATACTGCCCATCCGTTAGTAAAATTACGCAAGATTGCGGATTTTCCGCCCTGTCTGTAATTTGCATTGGTGAAAGAATTTTAAAATCAAGTCCTCGCCACTGCCATTGTTTCCCCTGAAGACAAAAAGTGCGGTGCATTTCGCCATAGCTTTTGCGAGAAGGTGTAATCAGCTCAATCTCTGAGTATGCGGTTAAAATCGTTTTAGCACCGCCTGAATGGTCATTATCATCATGGCTTAAAAATCAAGGTTTCAAGTTCAATCCCTTCCCGTTGAAGATAAGGCAATATTTCTAATTCCGCCATAGAAGAGCCACCTATTCCACTCTGCCAAGCGGGCCCCGTATCATACAACACGCCTTTCCCTTCTTTTACAATTAAGGTTGCTAAACCTTGTCCCACATCTAACGTATCTAACTGCCATTTGGGTTTCGTGATATATCGATACCCAAGAGTACCAATACAAAAACTAGAAATAAGAATAACACCTAAAAGAGCTTGTTTATAAGCTTCTGACGATAAGATTTTTTGTGCTGTTTAATGTGAAAAATCGACTTGATTTTTAGCGGTGTTTTTTTGTTTTTCCTTTGAGATGCAAAAATACAAACCATATAACATTCCGCCAAAAAAACAAGGCTTTAAAAGTGCGGTCAGAATGAGGGATAAATTAATCGAAATCGGAACATACGAGCCTTGGAAAAACACTGAGAAATTGCGTAATACCTTGAGCAATCGTATTTGAAAAGATGCCAAGAAGAAAAATGCGCCATTCGTTAACACTGCAAAGAGAATCAAGGGTACCAGTAAGAAACTATACAAGGGCACTGCGATTAAATTCGCCAAGAATCCATTTAACGCAAAGCCATTAAAAAAGAAAAGTTGAATAGGCGTGAATAAAATCAGCAGCCCAAGTTGCAAATGAAACAAGCCCAAAAATCCACCGCACTTTGCGGGATAATTTTTGATGTTGCCACTCGATTATTGATAAGGGAACATATCGGTACCATACAATCAGGCAGGTAACAGCACCAACTGAAAGCCAAAAGCTAACCGAAAGTGGCATAAGTGGATCACAAAAAAGCAGAAATGCCACGACCAAACAAAGCATTTTCGAAGGCGTGTAATATCGTCGCGAAAATTGAAGGATTGCAATAAAAAGCAATGCCATCATTGCACGGAAGGTCGGTAAACTAAATCCGGCTAAATAGGCATAACCTAAAGCAATCAACACACCAAAGCAAAGTGGAAACCAGGGTGAAATAAAGCGTGTAGGCAGTGCGAGTTGCAAGAATCGAGCAAAGAAAAAGCCTATTCCCATTGCTAAACCAATATGGAGCCCTGAAATGGCAATCAAATGTGCCGTATTCGTTTGTTGGTAAATCAGCCATGTTTTATTATCTAACCAAGCCCGCTCACCAAATGCCAATGCAATAAGCAAGCCTTGCAAAGAAAGCCCCTCTGTCTGATTGAGGCTAGTCTGTAGAAAATGTGTGCGGTAAGAAAAATCTTCGCTCATTTTGACCGCACTTTTCACATTTCCAACGGCAATAATCCTTTTGGAAAAATACCATTGCTGTCGATCAAATCCCTCCCATGATTAAGTCTTGCAGAAATAGGTCGAAGTTTTACATCAGCCCGCCAAATTTCACCTACTTGTGGCTTTTTCCGGCGCTTTCCAATTAATAAAAAAATCTGTTGTTCTTTCCCATCAAATAATGACGTTCTTGCAACCAACGTTTGATAATCTTGTTGATGAAGAATTTCTGAGATATAAAGATCTAAGGTGATTTTATTTGGTAAACTTGAAATTTTCTCTGCTTGTCCCAATAACGATAAAGCAGGTGAATGCGCATAAGCCAAAGTAAGCAAAAACAAGATACCGCTCATGCAAAAATTTCTAGCTTTTAAAAATAATTGAACCAATGGGAACAAAGTGTGGTCATAACCAGCAATAAAATGCCCAGCCCTGCTCGTTGCCAGGTAAACAGTAAAAAATCAGGTACTACAAGCAAGGATAAGGCAGAAACAATAAACATCATGCACAGTTGAAATAGCGTGATTTTCATTTTAAGTGTTATTTATAGCGAAAAATAAGGCAAGCTAACCTTAAGCTTGTAGATACGCAAATGAATATGTCGTTTTTTGCGATCACGATCGCAAATTTGAAATTTCTAGACTAAATTTATTTGCTAAATAGGTGAAGTTCTGCTATTTATATCGCCCTTAAAATAACAGGGTTCTAATGTCAGCTATTTTTAGTTGCTCTGAACAAACTAAAACAAGACAGGATGTCATAAAAAGTCTGTAACATAATTAGGAGTTATCTATGTCTAAGGCCTCTCTAAGTTTGCTGGATTTGGCTGGTGTTAAGCCTTATCAACCTAAAAAAGGTGAAGAATATATGAATGAAGATCAAATTCTTCATTTCAGAAAAATTTTAACTGCGTGGCACGAGCAAATTGTGGAAGAAGCATCAAGAACAGTTGCTCACATGCAAGATGAAGCATCAAACTTCCCTGATCCGGCTGACCGTGCGACGCAAGAAGAAGAATTCAGTCTTGAATTACGTAACCGCGATCGTGAACGTAAATTAATGAAAAAGATTGAATACACATTGAAAAAATTAGATACCGATGATTTCGGTTATTGTGATTCTTGTGGCGAAGAAATTGGCATTCGTCGTTTAGAAGCACGCCCTACTGCTGATCTTTTGTATCGATTGCAAAACTCTTGCTGAAATTCGTGAAAAACAAGTGGCGGGTTAATTTATTCAAATAATCCCAACCAAAAAGTGCGGTCAAAAACAACCGCACTTTTTCGTGTTTTTATCAAATGCGCATTGAACATAGAGAATGGAGTAAATTATTCTTACTTATAAAAAAATTTATTTGGTAAAAAAACTAAAAAGAAACCGAAACCAATATAAATTCGCCCGTTCCCAAAACGGCGCCAAAAAGCAAAAAAATCTAACGTTTCAAAAACAGAGCGTTCACAACCCAAGATCGCCCCGTCCTCTTCTCACCATAAAAAAACCAACACACAAGCGTCTCGTTACGACAAACATAGCGTGAAAGTCTCTCATTTTGGCATTAATCCACGTATGTTTAGCCGTAATGCCATTACTGTGGTAGAAAAATTGCAACGACAAGGTTACGAAGCTTATATCGTTGGGGGGTGTTTGCGTGATTTATTATTAGGTAAACATCCAAAAGATTTTTGATGTGGCAACAAACGCTCGTCCAGACCAAATTCAGGCAGTATTCCAACGCCAATGCCGCTTAGTTGGTCGTCGTTTCCGTCTTGCGCATATTATGTTTGGACGCGATGTGATCGAAGTGGCCACATTCCGTGCTAGCCATTCGGATGCGCGCAGCGAAAATCAAGCCAAACAAAGCGATGAAGGAATGTTACTGCGTGATAACGTGTATGGCACCATTGAGCAAGATGCGGAGCGTCGTGACTTCACCGTAAACGCGCTTTACTACAATCCGCAAGATAATACGTTGCGTGATTACTTCAACGGAATTGATGATCTGAAAAACGGAAAATTACGTCTAATTGGCGATCCCGTTACCCGTTATCAAGAAGATCCCGTGCGTATGCTACGCGCTGTGCGCTTTATGGCGAAATTGGATATGTTCTTGGAAAAACCAAGTGAACAGCCCATTCGTGAGCTTGCGCCATTGCTGAAAAACATTCCACCCGCGCGTTTATTCGATGAAAGCTTAAAATTATTGCAGTCTGGCAATGGTGTAAAAACTTATAAATTACTTCGCCAATATGGCTTATTTGAACAGCTTTTCCCAAGCTTAACGCCTTATTTCACCGAAAAAGAAGACAGCCTTGCGGAGCGCATGATTTTAACTTCGTTAAATTCAACTGATGAACGTATTGCCGACAAATTACGTATCAATCCTGCCTTTTTATTTGCGGCATTCTTCTGGTATCCATTACGCGAAAAAGTGGATGTGCTGAAAAATGAAGGGGGATTAAACAATCACGATGCTTATGCCCTTGCAGGCAATGAAGTGCTTGATCAATTATGCCGTTCATTAGCCGCACCTCGTCGTCATACATCCGTTATTCGTGATATTTGGATGTTGCAATTACAACTGCTTAAACGCACGGGTTCTCACCCTGCTCGCACGATGGAACATCAAAAATTCCGTGCAGCCTTTGATTTATTGGCGATGCGTGCTGAAGTGGAAGGTGGCGAAATCGTTGAACTCGCAAAATGGTGGCATGAGTACCAACTCAGCAATCAAGAACAACGTCGCCAATTGGTTCAAGAGCAACAAAAATTGCATCCAGTGCCGAAGAAAAAATATTACCGCAGACGTAAACCTAAGGCGGCTAGCTAATGGTTCAAGTGTATATCGCCCTTGGCAGCAATTTAAATACGCCGACAGAACAATTAAATTCGGCATTAGAGGCCATTTCTTCGCTACCTAATACCGAATTAAAATCGGTCAGCGGATTCTATCAAAGCAAACCATTAGGCCCGCAGGATCAACCAGATTATGTAAATGCGGTGGCGATGATCGAAACCACTCGCCCACCTTTAGCCTTGCTCGATGAGTTACAACGTATTGAAAAATGAACAAGGTCGCGTGCGTTTACGTCGTTGGGGTGAGCGTACACTGGATTTAGATATTCTGCTTTATGGCGATCAAATCATTCAAAATGAACGCTTAACGGTTCCTCATTACGATATGAAAAACCGCGAATTCGTGATTGTGCCGCTTAATGATATCGCACAAGATTTGGTTTTACCGGAAGGTGAAAAAGTCGCAGATTTGGTGAAAGCCTTTGAAAATCATCAAATGCAGAAAATCAAAAACAGCGAGAAAATTGACCGCACTTAACTCAAAACAAAAGGGCTGATATTCACTATCAGCCCTTCTTTTTACCTGTTAAATTAGGCGGCAACGGAAACAAAGATTTCAGTGCCAATAATCACACAAATAAAACCAACCAACATTGGGACAGACATACGTTTTACGATTTCAAATGGTGAGATTTTTCCCATACCGGATACCGCCACAACCACACCAGAAACTGGTGATAAACCACGACCTAAGTTAGAGGCTTGTAACATTGGAATGGTTAAGAACGCTGGGTTGACGCCCATTTGAGTGGCTAATTTTGGAATTAATTCTGCAAAAGCATAGAACGCAGCGTTACCTGAACCTGTCGCCATGGTGGCTAAAATGGTAATCACCGCAAGTACTAACATCATAAAGAATGCTGAACCGCCGAAGGTTTGTGCAGAGTCGATTAAATTAGTGATAAAGCCGATTGTACTTAAACTTTGTGCAAATACACCCGCTGCTACTAAAAGCATCACCACGCCCGCAAAGGCATCTGCCATACCGCGATATGCCACTACAAGATTATCAAACGTTTGTTTTGCGTTAAAGCTACGTAAGAAATCTACCGCAGCAGTAATGATAAAGCAAAGCACCATCACAGTAACGATGTGTAAATTTGGTAAGCCCCATTTACCGTCAAAAAGCAACACGCCAATAATGGGTAATAATGGCAAAATCGCGTAGTAGTTTGGTGCTGTGGTTTTAATTTCATCTGCATTAATGCGTTCTACTTGCACACCTTCTTTTTTATCTAAATAACGCTGCCAGAAGAAGTGTGCTACAGCAATCCCTAAAATCGCAAAAATTGAAACCGGCAATGCGGTGCCAAAGGCAAACTCACCTAAAGGAATTTTTGAAATTTCAGCAGAAAGCACCACGTCGCCCGATGTTGGGGAAAGGATAATAGAAATTGGTGATGCACAAATTGCTGCCGCAGCCCCACGTGAAATCCCCACGTTGACCATGACAGGGAATAATGTCGCCATTAATAACACGCCCAAGCCTGTTGCAGATGACACGGCAAAAGACATCAAACATGCAAGGAAGTAGGCAAACACCATTAAAATATAAGGGGAACGGATATTTTTCAATGGTTTTGAAACCAATTTCACCACCACATCGTTTGCACCAAGATAAGTCATGTACACGGAGAAACCACATAACACCATAATCATCAAGCCTAGACCGCCGCCACGATTACCAAGTAGATATTTCACATATTCTAAAAATATCAAAATAGGTGGAACCGGTGCTTTTCACGCCTTCCGGTAAAATCGAATGTCCCATCAGCACTGAAATGAATAACAAGACCAAGCCACCGAACATCAACACCCCGGTCGCTGAATAGCCTTTCACGATGTAATATGCCACTAAGACAATGGCAATCAAACCTATAATCAGATCCATAATTTACCTCTTTATTAAAATAATAATATCAGCAAGATAGCGATTGAATTGGCAGTTGTAAATCAGTTCAATACGAAAATTTGAGGTAGATCACAAAAAGAGTTTTGAGAGAAAGCGCGGTCGGTTTTGATAGAATTTTTTTGAAGTTAAAAACATCTGAGAAAATGACTGCACTTTTTTAAAACAGAACGATGGCTCAAGCGCCCTCGTTTGTACCACATGAGCACAAGCGTGGATGCTTGCGCTATCTTGGGGAATACTTACCCTATTATGAGACGTTCTGGTGATTGTGAAAGACTATCTTGAGCCTCCCATGTTTCTAATATATATACTGCTAAAGAGTGTGCGGCATTAACAACCAACCTTGCCTGTCTAACCTCAGGAATATAGGATTCTGGGCCTCCCCATGGGCTGAGCTTTCGTGTGTCCTTATTGATGCTATGCCATCAATTATAGATGTAATACCAGAATTAATTTTCTGTAAATCATCTTGTCCTAATTTACTTAATCCAAACTTAAAATCTTCTTTAACTACTTTCCATAATTCTTTTTAATATTTGTGTATTAGGTAGTTCTAAACCTTTCTCCAAAATATAAACTTTTAAAATAGACTCTAAAAATATTACATGCAGAAGAAATCGCATCTAATGGATTTGTATTTAAATTTTTTTATCGCCCTATCAAATTCTCTATTTATTGACTCCACATTCCTATTTTTTTGATCAAATCAGACAAAGTGATACTAGCAGGCGATAACGATTTTTGATGGTAAGATTTTCCCATTAATATATGCGAAACCATGCTTATTTAGTTCTGTTTCTATATTCTCTTTAAATGTTTTTCTTCTTTTCTTCTCGAGTTTTTTTAGATATCCAAAGGAAAACATCATTTCCCGTCACAGGTTTTTGTAGCCTCATTAAGCAAGATCTCTAATTTTTTGTATTGGTTCTGAGCAACTATCATTTATATTTGATAATTTGCGTTGAACATTTTTCCCTATTTTCATTAGGAATACTATCTGATGCTATACCTGCAGATAAAAAAATAATGTATCTAATTCTGTATGTGAATTAAATTGAGGTAACTCTTTAGATAAAAAAAGCGATAATCTCTAGTGGAATTAACTGTGTACTCATAAAAAAACCTTAGCTACTAATATTTGTAATCAAATTCAAAATCCGTTTATCCGACACCTGATATTTCGTGCCTAATTGCTGCGCAAATAAACTCACACGCAATTCCTCAATCATATAGCGAATTTCCGCAATTTCATCAGAAATCGGTTTGGATTTTGGTAGTTTAGCCAGTAATTGTTGGTAAGCTTGTTGCACTTGTTCCACGCGTAGCATCGCAGCACGATCTCGATTCACATCTTGAGCCAGTTTATCGATACGTTTATCAATGGCTTGCAAATAGCGCTGTAAATCTGGTAGGCGATCATAACCGCTCTTTTGCACAAAACCTGGATAAATCAATCCGCTTAACTGCGCCTTAATATCGGAAAAGGCAAAGGCCATCGTGAAATCCATTTTGCCTTTTAAACGTTGGTTCAAGGCATGATTAAGGGAGAGAATTTGCTCCACTTTCTGCGCAATATCCACGGTCACTTCGTTAAGGTTTTCTCGAACAAAATCACGCAACTTTTCAAAACCTGCTTCATCCCACACAAACCCGCCAAAATCGGCAATCAGCTTATCCACCGCACAAGCGATACAATCGTCGATCAAATCCAACACACGACCGAACGGGGTAAAATACAGCCCCAATTTAGCTTTATTCGGCAATTTTTCATGCAGATATTTAATCGGTGACGGTACATTGAGCAACAATAAGCGGCGCAGACCTTGTTGCATCGCCACCGCTTGCTCAAACTCTGTTTCAAACAGTTTGATACCTACGGCATCTTTTTCATCTACAATGGCCGGAAACGCTTTGACGCTAAAGCCACGTTGTTTTTGTTCATAACATTGTGGTAAATCTGCAAAACTCCAAATATGCAGCCCGCTTTGCTCAATGCCATCATCTGCCACAGCAGAAATACTTTCCTGCACACGATCTTTTAAGTTGAATTTCAGCTCATCCAAATTCATGGATTCGGCAATTTTCTTGCCGTTTTCATCCACCACACGGAAAGTCATTTTCAAATAGCTTGGAATTTGTTCCCAATTCCAATGTTCCGCTTCTACGGTAACGCCCGTCATACGACGTAATTCATAAATTAGCGTATCCAATAATGGCTTTTCCAACGGTACGGCACGACTTAAAAAAGCTTGAGCATAATTAGGTGCGGGCACGAAGTTACGACGATAAGATTTCGGCAGAGATTTAATCAGCGCAATCACCAATTCTTCACGCAAACCTGGAATTTGCCAATCAAAGCCGGTCATTTCCACTTGATTGAGCAATGGCAACGGAATATGAACCGTCACGCCGTCTGCATCGGTACCCGGTTCAAATTGATACGTCAGTTTGAGTTTCAAATTGCCTTGATGCCAGAAATTCGGGAAATCCAGCTTGCTCACCTGTTCCGCATCATCATTAATCAAGAATGAGCGTTCAAAATTAAGCAATTCAGGATCTTTTTGCTGCGCTTTTTTCCACCAGGTATCAAAATGTTTTTGGGAAACCACTTCCGTACCAATACGCTGATCGTAAAATTCAAAAAGCGTACGGTCATCCACCAAAATATCGCGGCGGCGGCTTTTGTGTTCCAACTTCTCTACTTCTCGAACGAGTCGTTGATTTTCTTTGAAGAATTTATGTTTGGTATTCCAATCCCCTTCCACTAAGGCTGATTGAATAAAGAGCTCGCGGCTTATCGTCGGATCAATAGAACCGTAATTCACTGGTCGCGCAGCCACAATCGGCACACCGTAAAGCGTGACTTTTTCATCAGCAATCACGGCACCACGGGATTTCGACCAACGTGGTTCGGAATAGGATTTTTTTAATTAAATGCTCGGCAAGTGGCTCAATCCATTCTGGCTCGATTTCCGCCACCATACGCCCCCAAAGTTTGGAGGTTTCCACTAACTCTGCCGCCATCACCCATTTCGGTTGTTTTTTGAAAAGCACAGAATTGGGGAAAATCGCAAAATGGGCATTATGCGCGCCAAGATATTGTTGTTTTTCCGCTTCTTTTAAACCGATATGAGAAAGCAAGCCGCTTAAAAGTGCGGTATGAATTTGCTGATATTCGGCTTTTTCGGAATTAATCGGTAAGCCCATTTCACGCACGGTTAAACGAATTTGATGATAAATATCCTGCCATTCACGAATACGTAAATAATTTAAGAAATCCTTTTGGCATTGACGACGGAATTGGTTTTTACTCAATTCTTTTTGTTGTTCTTGTAGGTAACGCCAAAGATTGAGGAAAGCCAAGAAATCTGATTTTTTATCGGCAAAACGACGATGTTTTTCATCGGAAGCTTGCTGTTTTTCTTGTGGGCGCTCGCGCGGATCTTGAATAGATAAAGCAGCGACAATAATCATCACTTCATGCAACGCACCTTGTGAAACAGCGGTCAGCAACATCTTCGCTAAACGAGGATCCACAGGGAGTTGCGATAATTGACGACCTACTGCCGTTAATTGACGTTTCTCGCCTGATTTGGTGCGAACCATTTCAAACGCCCCCAATTCTTCCAACAGTTTTATCCCATCTTGAATATGGCGTTTATCTGGGGCATCCACAAATGGGAAAGCTTCAATATCATCCAAACCCAATGCCGTCATTTGCAAAATAACAGAGGCTAAATTGGTGCGTAGAATTTCAGGATCGGTAAACTCTGGACGAGAATTAAAATCTTCTTCCGAATATAAACGAATACAAATCCCTTCGCTCACACGACCACAACGACCTTTACGCTGATTAGCCGATGCCTGTGAAATGGGTTCAATCGGTAAACGTTGTACTTTGGTGCGATAGCTATAACGGGAAATACGCGCTGTACCTGGGTCAATCACATATTTAATGCCCGGCACGGTCAATGAGGTTTCTGCGACGTTGGTCGCTAATACAATACGATTTAAACCGCTTGGATGGAAAATTTTATTCTGTTCTTGCGCAGACAAGCGAGCAAAGAGCGGTAGAATTTCCGTGTGTTTTAGATTTTGTTTTTGTAAGGCTTCGGCGGTATCGCGAATTTCTCGCTCACCGTTCATAAAGATCAAAATATCGCCACGACCTTCCGCCTGCAGTTCATCTACTGCATTGAGAATGCCTTGTAGCTGATCTTGATCGTCTTCTTCCACTACGGGACGATAACGCACTTCAACAGGATAGGTTCTGCCCGACACTTCAATGATCGGTGCATTATTAAAATGTTTGGAAAAGCGTTCCACATCAATAGTTGCGGAAGTGATGATAAGTTTCAAATCACGGCGACGTGGCAACAGCTGTTTCAGATAACCGAGAATAAAATCGTTGTTTAGGCTTCGTTCGTGGGCTTCATCAATAATCAAACAAGAATATTGATTAAGGAAACGATCGTTTTGAATTTCTGCTAACAGGATCCCGTCAGTCATCAACTTGATTTGCGTATCATCACTGATTTGATCGTTAAAACGGACTTTATAACCGACTAATCCACCAAGCTCCGTTTTCAACTCTTCAGCAATACGCGCTGCAACTGAACGAGCAGCAATACGGCGTGGCTGAGTATGACCAATCATGCCCAAATTGCCAAAACCTAACTCCAAACACATTTTCGGCAATTGAGTGGTTTTACCTGAACCGGTTTCCCCCGCCACGACGATCACTTGATGCTCGGAAAGCAGTTTTTCAATTTCTGCTTTGTGTTGGCTAACGGGCAAACTCTCTGGAAAAAAATGATGGGATTTTTGCACCGCACTTTTACGATTTTCTACACGTAATTGAGCCTGTTCAATCTGCAGCTGGATTTCTGCGGCAACAGCTTGTTGAGCTTCTTGGCTTTTAATTTTTCCAATACCATGAATGCGAGCGGATAAACGACGTTGATCCACCAGCATGATATCCTTGAGTTTCGAAAAAAGAGATTGTTGTATCGGGTTTAATTCACGTTTGACTGATTTATTCTTCATACCTATTTACTTTTAACACCACCGTAAGCCAAGCACAGCCAACCAATTAAAAATAACGTTCCGCCAATTGGTGTTACCCAAACAAGGAATTTGCCTACACCAAGAGCGAGCGCATAAAGACTGCCGCTAAAAAGAAGAATGCCGTACGCCCAACTCCCTGCAGCGAAATTAGCCATTTTATTTGTAACCAGTGATTCACGGCACAATTGCAAAATACCAATCGCTAAAATTGCAATGGTGTGGAACATTTGATATCTCACACCAGTTTCAATCCACGCCAATTCTTTTAGGTTCTAAAACTTTGCTTAATCCGTGGGCAGCAAAAGCGCCAATTGCCACACATAACAAACCGCTTAGCCCAGCGATAAATAACCATTTGTTTTTCATCTAAAATTTTCCTACTAATATCGCTAAAATACCGGCGGCGATAAGTGGACCTACCGGAATGCCTCCTAAGAAAGACACACCAATAATCGTACCAATTAATAATCCAGTCACTAAAACAGGTTGTTCCCCCATTAATGGCACCCCTTTCCCTGCAAGCCATGCCACTAATGCCCCAATTAAAATAGAGACACCCATTTTCCAGTTTAAAAATGAACTGAGATCGGGAAGTTGGATTTTCCCCGACACTAACGGTGCAAGCACACCAATTGTTAAAATGACGATCCCAATTTTTATCCCATATTGTTCGAGTATGGGAATGTATTTGGATAATAAGGTTTGCTGCATGATTAATAGCACTGCAGCGGAGATGGTGATTGCGCTATTTTGACTCATTAATCCCAAAACGATTAAGAAAACCAATAATAACGCGATCATATTGAATTGTAATGACATAATACCTCTAAAATGCGGTCAAAACACAGACTATTTTACATGTAAAGTTTTTTTGTAAATTATACCAATTTCTCGCTTTTTCTGTGTTTTTTTATTTATCCAAAAAAAGGCTAGAATATAAGTCAACTTTCTTCTCATACTCCCTGTTTTTTTACTAAGGTTTTTGCCCTATGTCGAATGTTGTCAGCCCTGAATTGATTAAAACCGTTGTTCTACTTGCTACCAGTGTGACCATCGTGCCGCTTTTTAAGCGCATTGGCTTAGGTAGCGTATTAGGTTATTTAGTAGCGGGCTGTTTAATTGGTCCTTCAGTGTTTGGTGTGGTAGAAGATGCTGAATCAGTTCTCCATATGGCGGAACTGGGTGTGGTGATGTTCTTATTCATTATCGGTTTGGAAATGCACCCCGAACGTTTATGGGCGATGAGAAAAGCAATTTTCGGGCGAGGTTTTCTACAAGTAGGGTTATGCGGCGCACTACTCACCTTTGCTGGTATCTATATCTTAAATCTTCCTAAAGAAGTGGCGTTTATTGCAGGCATGGGCTTTACCCTTTCTTCCACAGCCATTGTGATGCAAGTATTAGAAGAACGCTGTATTACAAACACCCCCAAAGGTCAACGTGTTATTTCTACCTTAATTTTTGAAGATTTATCCATTGTGCCATTATTGGCATCCATCGCCTTTTTAACGCCCGAAACAACGCATATTGAACACCAAACTAACTGGACATCCATTGCCGTTGCGCTAGGTGCCGTTGTGGGGTTAGTCGTTGCGGGTAAATGGTTAATGAATCCAATTTTCCGTTTAATTTCCAAAGCCCATATTCGCGAAATGATGACAGCAGCCGCGTTGCTTGTAGTCTTAGGCGCGGCATTAGCCATGGAAGCAAGTGGCCTTTCAATGGCGATGGGCGCCTTTGTTGCTGGCGTAATGCTTTCAGAATCTGCATTCCGTCACCAATTAGAAGCCGATATTGAACCTTTCCGTGGTCTATTGCTTGGTCTCTTCTTCATGGGCGTGGGAATGTCACTTGATTTAACCTTGGTATTCCATAATGCACTTTGGTTATTAAGCATAGTATGTCTTTATATCATTGGCAAAGCCTTAGCCGTTTATACCGTCGCACGAATTACAAAAACTTGACCGAAAAAGAATCAGTTGGACGAATGACTATCATGGCGCACGGTGGTGAATTTGCATTCGTACTCTTCTCAGCTGCGACCACTGCAGGCGTGATGACAAAAGATCAAAATGCAACCTTTACCGCTGCAGTGATTATTTCGATGTTATTCTCCCCATTGATAGGTTTATTAATGCGTAAAATCAACCAACGCAAATCAGCAAATCAAGAGGAAAAAATCGATACTAGCGATCTCGATCCAATTGTGGATTTAGAAGATAGCGTGCTCGTAATTGGTTTTGGTCGTTTCAGCCAAATCGTCTGTCAATCACTTCTTGTTCGTGGCATTAACGTATCGGTGATTGACCGTAACATCGAAAATATTCGTGCGGCAGCTAAATTTGGTTTTAAAGTTTATTACGGTGATGGTATTCGTCTTGATGTATTACGCACTGCCGGTATCGAAAAAGCTAAATGTGTCGTCATTGGGATTAATGATACACAACGTATTGAAAACATCGTTCAGAATTTGAAAGATGCTTATCCGAAACTCCCTATTTTGGCGCGAACTTATGACCGCAGAACAACCGTGAATCTTATCAAGCAAGATGTGGACTTTATTGTACGTGAGACCTTTGAGTCTGCCCTCACGCTCAGTCATGCAACACTAATGCAATTAGGTATCAATAAAATTGAAGCTGACGAGGTCATTGCAGAAGTTCGTTACTTAGACCAGGAAAGGTTGAATGAAGAAGTTTTACATGGTTTTTCAACAGACATCATCCGAAAATATTGGATGCCCAAACCCTTCATAAAACCACATTCTGATGCCGAAGCATTAAATGAAGAAACAGCTGAAATTTTAGAAAAAGAAGATGATACTAATGATGATGAAACGGCGATTGAAACCCTTCTTCACGATGATTCAGAAACCGAAAAACAAAAAGAAGTTGAATAACAAAAAGCCCGATCACTATCGGGCTTTTTTTATTAGGCTTTCATGGTCACAATCCAGCAATTATGGATTTGTTTGTTACGTTCAAAAATCAAGCGGTAATGTTTTTCGCTGAAATTTCGACCGCACTTAGTCCCAGCTCATCTAACGTCTCAAAATCCATTTTAAAACCACGTTTATTATTTGAGAACACGATGGTGCCGTTAGGACGTAAAATACGTTTGAGATTACGCATTAATTTGATGTGATCACGTTGAACATCCCAGCTGTCTTCCATACGTTTAGAATTCGAGAATGTTGGCGGATCCACGAAAATCAGATCAAACTGACGATCGCATTTTTTTCTAACCATTGTAAGCAATCAGCTTGGATGAGTTTGTGCTGTTTGCCTTCAATATCATTTAAAAATCAGGTTTTGCTCTGCCCAGTTTAAATAGGTGTTAGACATATCCACGGTCGTTGTTGATTTTGCCCCACCTAATGCTGCATGCACTGTTGCAGAACCGGTATAAGCGAAAAGATTGAGGAAATCTTTACCTTTTGCCATTTCACCAAGCATTTTACGGGTTAAACGATGATCTAAGAATAATCCTGTATCCAAGTAATCTGTTAGATTCACCCAAAGCTGTGCGCCGTATTCATTTACATAGAAATATTCGCCTTTATTGGCCAATTTTTTTCATATTGATTGGTGCCTTTTTGTTTTTGACGGACTTTCAAAATCAGTTTATTGGTTTCAATTCCAGTGACTTGTAAGGTTGCAGTCACTGCATCCAATAAACGCTGACGCGCTTTGTTTTCATCAATATTTTTCGGTGCGGCATACTCTTGCACCACAATATGATCGCCATAACGATCCACCGCTACGTTATATTCCGGTAAATCAGCATCATATAAACGATACGCATCAAGGCCTTGCTGTTTCGCCCATTTTTTTCAATTTTTCTTGATATTTTTTTCTGTAAGCGATTCGCAAAAATCTACCGCTACCGTTGAAGTGCGGTCAAATTCAAAGCGGATTTTCAACCGAACTTTCTTTACGCTCAGAAATTTGATAATTCTTCTGAACACAATCTAACGGACCGTTTTTCGCTTTAAATTGACGATGAGAACGCATACGCAAGCAATCAAGCAACGTAGATTCACTACTAAAAATCGACGCATTCCAACCACCAAATTCATTTTTTTAAGGCGTTGTCCAAAGACTGAATATAGTGCAATCAAAGCAGGAGTTGTACCTAAACGCTCACCATAAGGCGGGTTACAAATCACCGTTCCCACTTCATCTGGACTTGGATTTTTTAATGCGGCAACATCACCTTGTTTCCACTGAATTAAATGTGCCACACCTGCATTTTGTGCATTCTTTTGCGCTTTTTTCAGTACGCGATGATCGAGATCGAAGCCATAAAAATGCGGTTTTAGATTTTGATTAAAATAAGTTTCAGCTTGCTGTGCCGCTTCTGCTTTGACCTTATCCCAAGCATCTTGATTATGCCCTTTCCAGCAATCAAAGCCCCAATGTAAACGATGTAATTGCGGTGCAATTTGTGCTTCCATCTGCGCGGCTTCAATTAGCAAGGTGCCCGAACCGCACATTGGATCCACTAAAGGTGTCCCTTTTTTCCAACCTGAACGAAGCACAATCGCGGCAGCTAAGGTTTCACGTAAAGGCGCTTGGCCTGTATCTTCGCGATAACCTCGTAAATGTAATGCTTCACCACTTAAATCGAGTGAAACGACAAGCTCTTCTTTATTCAAATAAGCATGAATTCGAATATCTGGATAGTTTTTATCCACATTTGGACGCGCTTTCCCTTGACGTTCAAAATAATCCACAATGGCATCTTTCACACGCATCGCACCAAATTGGGTATGGCGAATTTCTTGGTTTGTCCCGTTGAAATCAACAAAAAATGTAACTTTCTCATCAAAATAACTTAACCAATCTTGCCCTGTCACAATTGAATACAAGTCTAAATCACTATATACCTTGCCATTTACAATCGGTAACAAAATACGTGAAGCTAAACGTGACCATAATAAACTGCGATAAAGTGCTTCATCATCAGCCTGAAAATGTACGCCGCCTTGTGCAATTTTACATTCCGTTGCACCAAGCTCAGTTAGTTCGACTTTTAAGAGTTCTTCAAAACCACGGGCAGTTGTGGCAAATAGTTGTTTCATGCGTTTTCTCGGTAGGGAAAAATTGGGCGGATTATAGCATAGTTTTAATTAGGATTTCGCCTAAGGCGACCTACTTTTCTTTGCTTGTGCAAAGCAAAGTAGGCAAAAGAAAACACACCCCAATTAAATCGCTAATCCTCATTCTTTTTCAATTTTCTTTACAGAAATTTTCGAACTCGCTTCGCTCAAACAAGCGAAAATTTCTTAAAAATTGAAAAATCATTCGGGCGATTTAGATGGGGCAATAAAAAAACAGCCTTAAAGGCTGTTTTTAAGATAAAAGTAAATAAGATTATTTACTTAAACATTGAGCATAGCTATCAGCGGTGGCTTGAAGGAAATTCGCATAAGAATTTGGACCAAGCTGTACGTTATCGCCAATAGGATCTAAACGACCCACATTAACTTTTGTACTTTGCGCTAGCGAATCAATCACTTTTGGTGTGAATTGAGGCTCAGCAAAAAGACAATTTACATGGTGTTCTTCAATCTCTTCTTTGATGTGAGCAATGGTTTTTGCACCCGGTGCCACTAATGGATTAATGGTGAAATAACCGGTTTGATTTAAACCATACGCATCATTGAAATAGCTATAAGCATCATGGAACACAAAGAAGCCTTTATCTTTGAGTGGTGCCAATTGTGCTTTGATTTTATCGCTTTGCTCAGTCAAAGTGCGGTTAAAATCGGCTAAGTTTTTCGCAATGAGTTCTTTTTTATCTGGGTGTTGTTCTGTTAATTTATCCGCGACTTTCTGTGCCACAATTTGGCTAATGGCGGGTGAATACCATAAGTGCCAATTCACGCTTAACCCATTTTCATCTACATCATGGTGATGATGCTCATGGTCATGACCATGTTCGTGCTTATGATCGTGTCCATGTTTATGATCATGACCGTGCTCGTGTTCATCGCCTTCATGATAATGCTCATGATGCACTTTTGCTTAAAAAGTGGTTTAATTTCTGGAATATCAGAAATATTGATGACTTTTTACTATCAATTTGGCTAATCGGTTTTGCTAAGAAAGCGTCAATATCTTCACCAACCCAAAGCACTAAATCTGCAGATTTCACTTTTTGCACATCTGAAAGTTTTAAGCTGTAATCATGTGGAGAAGCACCTGCCGGTACTAAAACCTGTGTATCCGTCACACCGTTTGCAATAGACGATGTAATAAAACCGAGCGGTTTCACGGAGGCCAATACATCTGCATTTGCGATCATTGGAAGGGTTAAAAGTGCGGTAGAAATTGCACTCATTTTTTTAATACTTGTTTCATGTTTGTTTCCTTGCTTTTTATTGGGAATTATTCTCAAAGCCAACATAGACTACTCCTTTTTGATAAAATTGCAACATTCCAAATAAAAATGAAGTGATATTTCTTCATCTTGTTAAATACTTTCATTCATAAAGAAAAAGCAACGTTTTCACGTTGCTTCATTTCTTTATTTTAATAACTTATCGATTACCCGAGAAACGGCAAAAATCCAAAAAGTTGCTGTTATCATAGTTGCTGCACCAAAGCCATTTGCACAATTCATGGTGGCTGATACTTCACAGCCTTCGCCCATTTTAGGGAAAATCAGAGGCTGGCTAGAAAACACCGCATCAACTGCAAACTTACGTTGTGGATTTTGAGTAAAATTGAAATCCTTACGTAAAACTGACCGCACTTTTGCCAATAATGGATCTTGAATCGTTTTGCTTAAATCAGTAATTTGAATTTTCGAAGGATCAGTCTGACCACCTGCACCACCAATGGTAATAATCTTGATTTTATTACGTTTGCAATAGGCAATCATCGCGGCTTTGGTTTTCACATTATCAATGGCATCAATCACATAATCATAGCCACGATTTAAGTATTCGGCTTGATTATCCGGTGAGATGAAATCATCAATGACATTTACCACACATTCTGGATTAATCAGCTTAACGCGCTCGGCCATCACTTCCGTTTTAAGCTTACCAATATTGCCACTTAATGCAGGAAGTTGACGATTAATATTAGTGACACAAATATCATCCATATCAATCATGGTGATCTGCCCTACACCACTCCGAGCCAATGCTTCCACCACCCACGAACCTACGCCACCAATACCAATGACGCACACATGAGCCTGACGCAAACGCGCCAAGCCTTCTGGTGTGTAAAGGCGGCCAATGCCGCCAAAACGTTGTTCGTAATTATCGACTCGAGCCATTATTGTAGTACCCAAACACGTCCATAGTGTTTTGATAAACCAGCGATGTGACCTGCTTGATCGCCAATACCACGGTATAAGTCAAAGTGGTGACCATTTACCGCGCCGCCCACATCAAGAGCCACCATTAAGTGTAATTTGTGTGTGCCCATCCAGTTACCATTATTATCAATATCCGGCACTTCAACCAATAATACGGTTCCAGAAGGAATCACATTGCGATCAGAAGCAACGGCCGCCATTGGCACTAAAGGCACACCTGCAGAACCTTTCACTTCACCTGTTGGATCGTTTTTAAAGAAAACATAAGATGGATTACGTTCTAACAATTCTCGTACTCGAGATGGGTTTGCTTTCCCCATTCACGAATCGCTTGAATGGACATTTTTTCTTTTGGAATTTCACCATCTTCTACTAACAAACGACCAACCGCTTGATATTTATAACCATTTTGTCCCGCATAGGCTAAATAATTTAAATTGCCATCACCGTAATCAACGTAGCCACTCCCCTGCACGCCTAATAGGAAGTTATCCATCATTGAATCACTATAAGCGAGCTCTAAGCCTTGTCCTGCCAATGCACCATTATAAATTTCTGCACGACTATAACGTTTATAGCTTGGCATCGCATAAATTGGATGTTGATATTGACCTTGTGCAGTACGGCGTGCATGAATCACCGGCGAATAATAACCTGTCATCAATACGTTTTGATAACCATCAAAACCTTTCATAATCTGAGGATTAATGCCGTATTGTGCTAATTCATTTACATTGGCTCCTGCAAGCACCCAGTTAGTGATTTTGCCATAATTCGCCGCAAAGCGATTTGTTAATGAATTTGAATAATCACGAACATTCGTCAACTGCGTTAAAAAATCACCTTGATTAACGACCGCCCCTTTGTTCTCCACGGAAGCCACTGGACTTAAAATAGCTTGTTGATAAGTACGTCCACTATACTTGGCCCCGAATTTTTTTGTGGATCGTCTCCTGTCGCAGTACGCGGTAAGCTAGAATTATTTTTTTGAAGAGACTTTACTTGGTGCTGAACCACATGATGCAAGCACTGAAACTGCCGCCATCACAGAGAGAATTTTTTTACGGCGAGATTTTGACGAAATTTCATTCTTATTTTTCCTAAATTAAACTAACTAATACAAAGTTGCATACGCTATCAAAAAAATTCCCTTTTAGGACTAGCACTATTTCATAAAATGATTAATTAATATTCACATTGTTTATTTTTCTTAACAAACGGAAAGTCAAATTCAGTTTAAATCTTGCAATAATTTTTTTGAAACGAGTATATTACGCGCCATCAGACGCGGGGTGGAGCAGCTTGGTAGCTCGTCGGGCTCATAACCCGAAGGCCGTCGGTTCAAATCCGGCCCCCGCAACCAAATTATAAAGCACCGAAATTTCGGTGCTTCTTTGTATTCTAAGTGACTATTTTCTATTCTAGAACGTCGCCGTCAAGCCCAATTTAATCGTTCTCCCCGGTGCAGGCATAGATGAACGAGTCATTGGATCAAGATAATAACGATCGGTTAAATTTGTCGCAGACAATGACAGTGCAAGATTCTCATTCACTTTGTAATTCATATAAGCATCAACCAAGAACACCGGCTGCCAACGTGGGTTGTTATTGCTATTGGCAAACCAGCCTGCATCACGTAAAGATTTGTTACGAGTTTCTTTCACATTAGTGTGATATACCATACGGGTGCCAACTTCTAATCGCTCATCTAAGAAACGTACACCAAGATTTGAGGTAATGCTGTATTTCGGCAAAATGGCATTTTTTAAGTAGCCGTTTTCATTACCACCATTAACACATTCAGGATAGGCTTCAAATGTATGTATATCACCTATACGACCAACATCTCGAATTGCTGAACTTTTATCGCAGAATTTATTTTTGATGTTGTAGCTAATACCGATATCACCGAAGATGCGACCTTGATCATAACGAGCGGATAATTCTATACCTTCTAAAAATCCGTTTATCAAACTGCTTCATCTCATAATTAATATCACGGTCAAAAAAATATTTTTCGTGGTATTTTTTGTACCAATTTAGGCGAATATCCGCACGGCGTAAACTTGGGAAGAAACCACGTAAATCATGCACATATCCCACTTCAATATTTTTTTGCTGTGTTCCGGTTTGCGTTTATAAAGTGGCGTGAGAATATCAATGGAATAGCCAATGGTATCTTCAAAAATACTCGGCATACGTTTGGTTTCATCATAGCGCACATAAATTCTGGCGTTATCACTTAAAAAAATGCGGTAGCACTAAAGGAAGGTGCCCAAGCGTGATCTTTACGCTCCGCCTTTTTTTCATTTTTTTCCCACTGTTCTTTGGTTATTGGTGTTTTTTTCTGGCGAACCGGAAAAATCAGCACTAATGTCATATAAATAATCTTCTTTCCCGGTTTGTGGATGGATTACTTTTTTTCTAACATTTCTTTTTGTAATACGTCCATCCGTAAGCGGAAAAATGCTCAACAGAAAAATTACCATATTCATCCCGTTCCCAATAAATAGTCTGCGTTGCTGATTCATCCCATTGACTATTATTACCACTGAGCTGTGACCAACTATCATATTCCTCATCTGTGGTTGGAGTCCAGCCATGTGAAACAACATACTCATCACGATCATCAAGCCATTTTTGTAATTCTGGTGAATCATCAGCAGGTATTGGATATAATTTTTTTAAATTCTGCCTCAAGTGAAGCTCTTAAATTATTTTTTTCTTTCAAAATTTATATAGTCTTGTGTTATTTCAGGGCGACTTGTTTCAATTTTTCTTACTGTAAATGGAATACGTGATTCGGTTAATACTTCTTCTTGTTTTAAATTTGCAATTTTTTTCTTGCAAGCCGCGATCTTTTGGATTTGTAGTGAGTATATTTCATCCCAGCAGTCAGTAATAACCAATCGGTTGGTGAATATTCAAATTTGAAGCCTGCATTAAATTCATTTCGGTTGCCTTTTCGATTTCCTGAACGAGCAGAGTTTGATACTCGGCAAATACCATGTATATCGCCTTCCACACAGGTATAATTTTCCCTTCCGTTTTAGCATCAGTCTCGTATTGATTAAATGCAGTAAGTTGATATTTATCCCAAAGCTCATAAACATTGGTACTGTCTAAAGTTTCACGACGATAATTTGTCATGACACTTAAACGAAGTTTTTGGGGTCAGTTCCATTGAATTACTAAAGGTAATGCCCATGTGATTATCACGGGCAAATTGCACTGAGCGGGTTGAGTATTAAAAATGCCGTCAATATTATCAAATTGAGGCTTTTTCATATATTCCTTTATTTTTGCTATTAAAAAAATTTCGTAAAAACGATCTTTTATACGTTTATATTCAACGGGATCTTTCACTTGATCTAATTCATAGGCTTTATCACCAAACTCATTTGCGAGATCAAATTGAGATAAAGTACCAATCATTTGAGTATTATAATCACTAAAAAGTACATCGCCCGGTGAGCCGCCCGATGTATTAGTTGCTGTATCATTTTTTACTGCCCAGACACCTATTTTTAAATCAAGCCATTTGTTATCGGGCGGATTATAGGAAAACTCAACATTACCTGTTTTTTGTTTTACATCTGCTAGTGGCCATTGGGTGACGGTATTACGCGCAGCATAGTTATAGCCAAGTCGGGAAGGCATAATGTCGCCGTAATTGATTTTGGTGTCACGGAAATTGGCGGAAAGGGAGGTGTGTTTGTTAAAATGCAATTTGCCTTTCAGCAACCAAGAACGGCTTTCATAAGAGGTATTCGGCACTTCTTCACCCGGTTTATAAATTCGAGCAATGAGTGGAATATAAGGGTCATCGGAGTTTTTATCTAAATCAAGTGGGCCGGTTGTCCCTTCACCGTATTTTTTCCCTCCCCGTTTACCGGCAAAATAATTTCCTTTGTTACGATAAGCATACGCCCCTAAGACTTCATAACCATCATCTTTTGCGGCTAACGCCAAACGTATGGCATTATCGTGTAAAGGTTTGTTTCTGCCTTTTTTTCTTGGGCTAATCCGATCATCATCTTTAAAATACAACGCCCATTCAGCTAATTCTGCACGCCCGTCTGGTGAAACAAGTCGATAATCCTGACCAATAGGTACACCTTCATAAGGACGAGCTTTAATGGAATTGTTGGCGGTTTCCGTTTTAAGTTCAATACCCCATTTTTTACCAGGCTTAATGATCTCATCAGGATTTAGCGTCGACATACGAATCGTGCCTGCCGCCCCGGAGCGCAAAGTGCGGTCTAAATTGGGGCCTTTTTTTCTACATTCACTTCACTCACTAAGAATGGATCGAGATAGTTACGATTACTTACACCGGAATAACCACGCCAAATGGTAATCGCCTGTTCGGTATCATCAACTAATACAGGAATCCGCCCTTGCCCCCAAGAACTTCGAATAATAGGATCAATCGCACCACCATTACGCGCATCACCACTATATACGCCCGTAATACCACTTAATAAATCAGATACAGATTGAGAATGATAAGTTTCAATTTCTTTTTTGCTTTTATATTCAGTGACATTGTTTTTTTACTATAAACCTCATCTTTACCTGCTAATGTCTTACTTTCTACCGTTGCACTAACATTAATGGTTTCCAATTGATTTATTTCTTCCGCCTGGGCTCCTAAAGGGACGATCCCCATAAAGGAAAAAAGCAATAAAGTTGCGGTAGTATAATTTTTGTTTGAGTCATCCATCTCTATCCCTCTCGAAATAATAAAAATAATTATCATTATTATACATGTGGTGATTTTTAAAAACCTATTAAATAACTCAGGTTTATATTAAAAAAATGAGAAGAAGATCACAATTTTTAATTTTTATAGAATACTCAAAAATAAAGGCACAATGTCATGAAACATTATGTCTTTATCCATCAATCTTATTAGATTTGATACTTTGTCTTATCGCCGATATCAAAGTGTAATGGCATTCGCCATTTTTGAACCGCAAGAATCAATAATAACCCGCCGACAATCAACGATAAAAATTCGGGCAATCCAACTACCTTCAAATACCCAAGCAAGCCAAAGTGCAGCGACAAATGCGGGTTGTAAATTTAACAATGGTACTCTAAAACAGAAATATTCTTTAAAACATAAACTGCCAAGTGTTACCAAAGCACCACCTAATGCCAATTCATGCCAACCTAAAAGCGCACATAATAGTGCAAGCCATGTAGCAAATTGGAATGTTAAGCGGTAATGTTTTAAATAGATGTGGAGAGACGAAGCACAACAAGTTGCCGCAATCAATACAGCAATTTGAGCCTGTTGAGGATACCAAGTTAAAGCAAAAATACTAAATGCCGCAATGACAAAACCTGTGCGATAAATAATGACAGTGAGTTTATCCCAAATATCCATTGGAGATTTAATATGTGGATCAGCCATGTGATTTCCTTATTTTTGATGATAAAAGTGCGGTAAAAAACACGCTCATTTTTGACCGCACTTTAAACTAAGATTATTTTAATCGATCTAAAATCTTTTGATGAATGCCACCAAAGCTACCGTTTGACATCACAAGAATGTGATCCGTTGGTTTCGCTTCAGCCACAATCATATCGACTAATTTATCAACGCTTCCAGTGTAATGTGCTGGTTGTACACATTGTCCCGCAATTTCAGCCACATCCCATGGAATATTATCTGGTTGTAGCATAAATACGGCATCGGCACGTCCCAGTGCAGGGGCAATTTCATCTTTATGTACACCCATTTTCATAGTATTTGAACGAGGCTCTAATACAGCAAGAATACGTACGCCACCGCCTACTTTATCGCGTAACGCAGTGAGTGTCGCCAGAATGGCTTCTGGATGGTGAGCAAAGTCATCATAAACCGTAATACCGTTTACTTCACCTTCACTTCTAAACGACGTTTTGCATTGATAAAACTGCCTAATGCCCTGACATGCATCTTCAATTTTTGACGCCTGCATGGTAAGCAGCTGCAATCGCCATTAAAGCATTATGCATATTGTGCTGTCCGACAATGTTCCATTTCACTTCAGCGACTTTTTCACCGTGATGGAATACAGCAAATTCTGAACAATCATTGGTAATACGTTCCGCAAAACCATTCTTTACCTTTACCGATTAATTGCTGTTCTGACCAACATCCCATATTGAGGTTTCTTTTTACGCTCTGTTCATCTGCAAAAAGAAAGAACGCGTCCTGTAGAAGGAATGGTTCGGATCATATGATGGAATTGACGCTGGATCGCGTGAAGATCATCGAAGATGTCCGCATGATCGAAGCTGATATTGTTTATAATCAAGGTTTTCGGATTGTAATGTACAAATTTAGAACGTTTATCAAAGAACGCAGTATCATATTCATCCGCTTCAATCACGAAGAACTCACTTTCCCCTAAACGAGCTGACGTACCAAAAATTTCCCGCAATACCACCGATTAGAAAACCAGGTTTTTAATCCATTTTGTTCTAAAATCCAAGTCAACATGCCCGTTGTTGTGGTTTTTACCATGTGTACCTGAAACCGCTAACACCCAACGATTACGCAATAAATGGTCGTGTAACCATTGCGGACCTGATGTGTAAGGCAAGGCATTATCCAAAACATATTCTACGCAAGGATTACCACGTTTCATGGCATTTCCGACGATCACCATATCGGGTGCAGGTTGAAGTTGAGCAACATCATAATTGGGAATAATTTCAATGCTCTGCTCTTGTAAAAAAGTGCTCATTGGCGGGTAAACATTGGTATCAGAGCCCGTGACTTTATAACCCATTTGTTTGGCAATCATCGCGACGCCGCCCATAAAGGTCCCGCAGATGCCTAAAATATGAATATGTTTCATTGTTCTTCTCTAGTTGCTAAAAATGCTGACTATGATAAATCAACTCAAAGATGGAGTAAATAAGGGCTGTTTACATGAACAGCCCTCTTTATTATTTGATTCGGTCAAAGCCCGCTTGTAGATCGGCAATTAATTCATCAGTGTCTTCAAATCCAATATGTACTCGAATTAATGACCCCGTTAATTTACGCTCAATACCTGGGCGAATTTTCGCAATTTCTTCTGGTTGATTGCATAAAAATGAGCGACTCAAACCCACCCCAAGAATAAGCCATCGTGAACAGTTCAAAGTTATCCATAAAGGCTGAAAGCTCTTCGTCATTTAAACGTTTATGTAATTCAAAAGAGAATAAACCGCTTGCCCCCGTAAAATCACGTTTAAAGTTTTCATGGCCTGGACAGCTTGGTAACGCAGGATGATACACTGCTTTAACTTGTGGTTGTTCACTTAACCATTTGGCCACTTTTAAACTACTTTCGTGATGTTGTTTTAATCGCACACCTAAGGTCCGAATACCACGAGCCGTCGTATAAGCGGAATCGGCATCGACCATTTGTCCCATTAAATAGGAATGCTCGCGTAATTTATCCCAGGTACGTGTATTAGCCACAGCAGTACCAATCATAATATCAGAATGCCCCACTAGATATTTAGTCCCAGCTTGAATAGAGATATCAATATCGTGTTCTAACGCTTTGAATAGTACCCCTCCTGCCCATGTATTATCGATCATAATGACGATTTCAGGACTCACTGCTCGAACGGCTTTAACAATCGCGGGAATATCTGGCACTTCCATTGTTAAAGAACTTGGGGATTCTAAAAATAAGACTTTCGTGTTTGAGTGCACAAGTTTTGCAATTTCTGTGCCTATCATTGGATCATAATAGGTCGTATCAATATGCATTTTTTTCAAAATCACATTGCAAAAATCTTGTGTTGGCTCATAAGCCGCCCCTGTCATTAAAACGTGATCACCTGTTTCTACAAATGATAAAATGGCATTGGTTACGGCTGCGGCACCACAAGGATAAAGATAACAACCCGCCCCCCCTTCCATTTCACACATTAAATCTTGAAGTGCAAAGTGTGTTAATGTGCCACGACGCCCGTAGAAAAGCTCTCCCTTATAACGATTTTTTGTGCAATGTTTTTTATCTGCAATAGTCTCAAATACCAAAGAAGATGCACGCTGAATCACGGGGTTTACAGCCCCTTGAGTAAAACGTTTTTTACGTCCGGCATGAACCAGTGTGGTTGATAAAGTATGATGTTCTGACATATATTTCACCTATAACTTAGACAATATTAATTAATTCAATAGATAAAAACAGCTGTTAAAATGCGGTCAATTTTTTTAGAATAGTGGCCGAGTTTTTGCGTTAGCAAAATTTTTATTAACATTTATATAGGAATTATGACTATGGTATTAGTAACTCGTCAAGCTCCAGATTTTACTTCTTCTGCAGTTTTAGGCAATGGTGAAATCGTTAACAACTTCAATTTCAAAAAACACGTTAATGGTAAAGCTGCGGTATTATTCTTCTACCCATTAGACTTTACTTTCGTTTGCCCATCTGAATTAATCGCATTCGACCACCGTTATGAAGAATTCAAAAAACGTGGTGTTGAAGTGGTTGGTGTATCTATTGACTCAGAATTCACTCACAACGCATGGCGTAATACCCCAACTGAAAACGGCGGTATCGGTGCAGTTAAATATGCATTAGCAGCTGACGTTAAACACGAAATCGCTCAAGCATACGGTATTGAGCATCCAGAAGCTGGTGTTGCATTACGTGCTTCATTCTTAATTGACAAAAACGGGGTTGTTCGTCACCAAATCGTAAACGACTTACCATTAGGTCGTAACATCGATGAAATGTTACGTATGGTAGATGCGTTACAATTCCACGAAGAACACGGTGAAGTTTGCCCAGCTCAATGGGAAAAAGGCAAAGAAGGTATGAAAGACAGCCCTGAAAGGTGTTGCTAAATACTTGAAACAAAAACGCTGACAAACTTTAATTTTAAGAAAAAAAGCCACATTAAGTGGCTTTTTTTATTTTTGTAGATCCTTTAAAATGAACGTATCTTTAACCAAAGTGCGGTTATTTTTATGAAATATAATATTCCCATTTTTCCTGACGATTCTCCGAGTGATTTTTAATTCCATTCTTCGTCTTGGCGTTTTATTTGCCTATCCCTTCCGCGCCTTTTATTACCACTCTTATTTTCTTTATCGCAGGTGTCACCGACTGGTTTGATGGCTATCTTGCTCGAAAATTAAAACAAACAACTCGCTTCGGTGCTTTCCTTGATCCTGTAGCTGATAAAGTGATGGTTATTACTGCCCTTGTGTTAATCGTGGAATATCAACATTCTTTCTGGATTACTATCCCCGCCATTATTATGATTTCACGTGAAATCATAATCTCCGCTTTACGTGAATGGATGGCTGAATTAGGTGAACGTAATAAAGTGGCCGTTTCATGGATGGGAAAAGTAAAAACCACCTCTCAAATGCTAGCTTTAGGTGGATTACTCTGGCGATATAACGTTTATATGGAAACCTTGGCAATCATACTACTCTACTTGGCAGCGATTTTTAACAGTGTGGTCAATGCTCCAATACTTGAAAGCAGCGAAAGGTAGCTTGTTAGATAACATTGAATTATAGAATTGACTAAATTTTAAATAAAAAGGTGCGGTTATTTTAATCGCACCTTTTTGTTTTTGAATTATTTTTAACCAATCAAAAATTTTTTTACGAATTTTATTTGACACAATAAGATAAATCCGTAAAATATGCCCCGTTGTTTGGCAACAAGCAAACGCGGGAATAGCTCAGTTGGTAGAGCACGACCTTGCCAAGGTCGGGGTCGCGAGTTCGAGCCTCGTTTCCCGCTCCAATTTGCCCGAGTGGTGGAATCGGTAGACACAAGGGATTTAAAAATCCCTCGCCTTTCGAGGCGTGCCAGTTCAAGTCTGGCTTCGGGCACCATTTCAAAAATCATACCAGTGGGTCGTTAGCTCAGTCGGTAGAGCAGCGGACTTTTAATCCGTTGGTCGAAGGTTCGAATCCTTCACGACCCACCACTTTAAATCAGCACCTTAACGGGTGTTTTTTTATGCCTAAAATTTAGGATAAAGACTTTCCTACTCTCTTTTTCTAAAAACATATAAAAAAATAACCGCACTTTCGTACGGTTACTTATCTATATTCTAAAATGATTAGCCGTGATAACGTCCTACGCCTAATTCATCTTCTTTACGAGTTCGGTTCATCACCTCTTGTGGTGATTGTGCAATACGTAATCCCATTTGATCTTCTGTACGCACTACTTCACCACGTAGAGAGTTAGTATAAACATCAGTAATCTTGATATCGACAAACTTACCAATCATATCTGGTGAGCCTTGAAATTAACAATACGGTTGTTTTTCAGTACGTCCTGTTAATTCCATAATATCTTTCTTAGACGGCCCTTCTACCAATACACGTTGCTCTGTACCAAGCATACGGCGACTATATTGTGCAGCTTGTTGGTTGATACGCTCTTGTAAAAGATAGAGACGTTGTTTTTTCTCTTCTTCAGAGACATCATCTGGCATATCGGCAGCGGGTGTACCTGGACGCGCAGAATAAATAAAGCTAAAAGCTCATATCAAAATTCACTTGTGCGATCAGGTTCATTGTTTGTTCAAACTCTTCCTTGGTTTCACCTGGGAAGCCCACAATGAAATCTGAGCTGATTTGAATATTTGGACGCACCGCACGTAATTTACGAATGATAGATTTATATTCTAACGCGGTATGACCCCGTTTCATCATCGTTAAAATACGGTCTGAACCAGCTTGTACTGGTAAGTGTACGAAGTCTACCAACTCAGGCGTATCACGATACACATCAATAATATCATCAGTAAATTCGATTGGGTGGCTGGTGGTAAAACGCAAACGGTCGATACCATCAATGGATGCCACTAAACGTAATAATTCCGCAAATGTACAAATACCACCATCAAATGTCGGGCCACGATATGCGTTTACGTTTTGGCCTAATAAATTAATTTCACGTACACCTTGATCAGCCAACTGCGCAATTTCAAATAATACATCATCAACAGGACGGCTCACTTCTTCACCACGGGTATAAGGCACCACACAGTAAGTACAATATTTATTACAGCCTTCCATAATGGACACAAACGCAGTTGGGCCTTCTGCACGAGGTTCCGGTAAACGGTCAAATTTCTCAATCTCAGGGAAACTCACATCCACCACCGAACTTTTACCGCCACGAATTTGATTAATCATTTCTGGTAAGCGATGTAAAGTTTGCGGACCAAATACGATATCCACGTAAGGTGCACGATGACGAATATGTTCACCTTCTTGTGAAGCCACACAACCGCCCACACCAATCACTAAGTTTGGATTTTGTTTTTTTAATTCTTTCCAACGACCTAACTGATGGAACACTTTTTCTTGTGCTTTTTCACGGATAGAACAGGTGTTAAGAAGTAACACATCTGCTTCTTCTGGAATATCAGTTAATTCCAAACCATGTGTATTTAAGAGAAGATCGGCCATTTTTGATGAATCATACTCATTCATCTGACAGCCCCATGTTTTAATATGTAATTTTTGCGTCATATTGCTTAAAAAATAAAGATTAGTAAAAAGATAAAATCGGTCGGCTATTGTACAGATTTGTGGGAATTCTGGCTAGTGTAAAATGGACTTTTACCCATTTCGGTATAGAAAAAGTGCGGTTAAAATCACCTGAATTTTAACCGCACTTTGTTTAGTATCCTTCTTCCTCCATATTCGGTAGGAATATTTTTTGTTTGATTCGTTTCACTCTCGTTTCAATTCGTCCATCTGGATGTAGCTCAATTTCACGCCAACCTGGTTGTAAGGTATCTAAAGCAAAATGGTTGCTGTCCGGCTTAAATTGAATACAAGTCGCCGGTGTTGCCATGGTTTGATAACCTTGCCAATAGCCATCGACTTCTTGATGAATATGCCCGTATAAAATCCCTTTTACATTGTTGAATTGAGCAAGAACAACTGAAAATTCATGAGCATTACGTAAATTATGCTGATCAAGCCATGCTGAATTTGTTGGCAATAAATGGTGGTGTAATACAACCAAGCTATGACGTGCTGGATTTTCAGCTAATTTTGTTTTTAACCAATCTAACTGATAAGGGCTCAATTCGCCATGAGGCACACCGAAAACTTGGCTATCTAACAAAATTACCTGCCAATGTTTACCTAAAAGTAAATGTTTTGACGCATTAATAGGCGATTGGCTTAAATGCTCTGCCATTTTAGGTTGGAAATCATGGTTACCCGGAAGCCAAAATACCCATTTATTTAACGGTTTAACCATTTCAACAAATCGCAGATAGCCTTCGTCGCTACTATCTTGTACCAAATCCCCTGTTGCAAGCACAACATCGTACTCAAAAGACTCTAACTGAATTTCTTTTAACACCTGAGAAAAACTTTCGTGCGTGTTGATACCTAATAAGTCTTTGCTTGTATCTTTAAACAAATGAGGATCGGTAATTTGTAATAATTTAACAACTTCACTCGCAGGTTCGTATTCAAATCTATTGTTCATGGGACTCCTATTGCCAGCGTTGCTGCAATTGGGCGTATTTAATTGAAGCCATTGCAAGCCCATTACTGCAATGCCATTATCAATTTTTTTCCTTCACACATCCATTGATAGGCTTGTTCACGTTTCACCACATGAACACGAATGTCTTCATTCTCTTCTGCTAAACCATGAAGTCCCTTGGCTTGCGAGCTATCTACTCGTCCGACAAACAAATGAATACGTTCGACGACACCACCCGGGCTATCCCACACGCTTAAACAATGTGTGAGATCTTGAACGGATACGCCTGCTTCCTCTTCACTTTCACGCAAAGCGACTTCTTCAGGTTGTTCACCCTCTTCTACCATCCCGGCGATCAATTCTAATAACCAAGGGGAACGAGCTGATTCAGGTTGATATGCACCAATACGTACTTGTTCCACTAAAACCACCGAATCTTCTTTTCGGATCGTAGCTATCACGGCAGAGGCGGCACCTTTTACCAACAACTCTCGTGTTACGATACCACTTTCGCCACCGGCAAAAAGCTTGTGTTTGAACTGTACTTTCTTAAGTGTAAAAAAACCTTTATAAACAGTTTCTTCATTAAGAACTTCAATATCATGCTGACTAAACTGTTGAATTTCTGACATCGTAAATCTCCCAATACTGAGGTCGCATGATACTCTCATAGAAAAATAAAAAAAACCAAACCGCCCGTGTTTTTGTCGAAACTTTGAAGCTGGTCACAAAAAAAGAAAACCTATGATGATTTCTTATTCATCATAGGTTTACATTAAACATTTATTTAAATTAACAAACGCGGCTGGTAATTTCCCCATCAGCCACCTTCGTTTTTAATGGTGTCGCCTGTTTTGACTTGTTTCACACTCACAATAGCATGTCCTTTGACATCTTCTGCGATGGAATATCCTCGTGCTAATACTTTTTAATGGACTTAATCCATCTAACTTGCCACACAATGTTGCCAATTTATTTTTGACGTTCCGTGACTTGACGATTCGCCCCTAAATTTAACCGCACTTGTAACTGAGCTAAATATTGGGATTGTTTTTGCAACCGATAAGGCAACGGATTTTGTTTTAAGCGTGCTGAAAGTGCGGTCAATTTTTGCTGCGTTTTATCCATTTGACGTTGCATCGCCAAGACCAAACGATGATGTAATTGCTCCGTTCTAGCTTTTTGCATCAACAATTGATTTTGTGGATGTTGGTTTTGCAGGCGTAAACGTAACTGTTGTAAACGTTGTTGTTGATGACTAAAAATACGATCTAAAGCCATCTCCAAACGCTGTTGTTTATAAGCTAACTGTTGAAGTAATTCCTGCTGATTGCGACTCACTAGCTCCGCCGCTGCAGAGGGTGTCGGCGCACGTAAATCAGCCACAAAATCGGCAATAGTGACATTCGTTTCGTGACCTACCGCACTGATAATCGGTAAATTGGAACGGAATATAGCACGCGCGACTTCTTCTTCGTTAAAGCACCAAAGATCTTCTAAGGAACCACCACCTCGGCTGACAATCAATACATCCACTTCTTGACGTGCATTAGCGAGTTCAATCATTTGGACAATTTCAGCCGTTGCTTCTTTACCTTGCACTGCCGTTGGGTAAATCACAACCTTTAAACTTGGATCGCGGCGAGCCAAAATATGCAGAATATCTTGCAACGCAGCACCAGTCGAAGAGGTAACAATCCCCACCGCTTTAGCAAAGTCCGGTAAGCTTTTCTTCAAGTTCTGTGCAAATAACCCTTCAGCCGCCAATTTCATTTTTAGCGCTTCAAATTGCTGTTGCAATAATCCTTCGCCAGCAGGGTGCATAGATTCAATAATCAGCTGATAATCACCGCGAGGTTCATATAAACTGACATTCGCCCGCACCAAGACCTGCATGCCGTTTTGCGGACGAAATCCCACCCGCAAATTTTTCATGCGGAACATTGCCCCGCGAACTTGGGCATTTTCATCTTTCAGCGTTAAATACCAATGCCCCTGACACAGGTTGGGTGAAATTAGAAATCTCCCCTGTAAGCCAAATCTGTGAAAAATTTCCTTCCAACATTTGGCGAGCGGCGTTGTTAAGCTGGGAAACCGAGTAAATGTTTTCAGACATTATTCAATCAACACCCAACCATCATCTAACCAGTTACAAATCGAATCAAGCAATAATTCCATTGTATTTTCAGGATCTTCTGTATCATTCACTAAATTATTCAAGAATGCCCAATCTAGCGCTTCACCATCAGAAAGACGTTTCAACACTTCCGCTTCAATGACATTCACTTCATCCAACCATTCGCCATTTGCATAAATGCGGAGCGGATTTTCGGTGTAAAGCAATTTGCAGTTATTGTCCTGCATTAATACACCTTGTTCCTCTTCTAAAATTGACCGCACTTCGTCAGGATCAGACATCTCATCGGATACCAACATTTCATAGCGACGTGAGCTCACTGTGCTAGCTACCGCTTGTTTGAACAAGGCATCAAAGGCTTCTGACTCTGCCAATTTCGCTAAGAATTGTTTTTTCATTGCCTGAATATTTTCATCTGCCAACTTGCCCGTGCTCTGCTCTGATTGCGTTAAGCGTAACGGTAATTGGAATTCGCTTAAATTCAATTCAGGATCTTGATGACAAAATGCTTTATTCACGTTATCAAAAATGTCTGCTAAATTCGGGTAACGCAAACCAAAAGAAAAGGTCAAACAATCATCTTCTGCCACACCATAATGTGACATACGAGCCGGAATATAAAGAATATCGCCTGGGTTCATCACTTCATCAATTACCAATTCCCCCATATCATCGAAAATACGGATCGGCTGATTCGGTTTAAATTCAGTGGAAGAATCGCACCATTTACCTAACTGCCAACGGCGGTGACCATAGCCTTGTACCAAGAATACATCATATTCGTCATAATGCTTACCTACAGAACCACCTTTAGGTGCATAGGATACCATAATATCGTCGCGTTGCCATTGTGGGATAAAGCCAAATTTATTCCAAAGCTGACCGAGTTCTGTGCTCCATTGTTCTAAATTTTGGACGAGCACCGACCATTTCTCGGGTACATCTGCAAAATCTTCTTCAGATAACGGACTGAAAAACACTTTCCAATTATCCTCTGAAAAGGTTTTTACTAAGCGAGCCGTCACCTCTTCGCCTTGTGCTAATTCGATAATATCCTCAGGCTCGAATTGTCCAACAATTTCAGGCAAACCATTACGAATAATCAATGGCTTTTTCTGCCAATAATCACGCAGGAAAATTTCAGGGGTAATGCCATCTGGCAGACAATATTGGTTGGAAAGTGCGGTCATTTTTTACTCCTTTTCCTGTTTTTCTTGTTGGGCTTTTTCTTGTGCTGCTTTGGCTTGCTCTGCTGCACGTTTACGACGAATTTCTTTAGGATCGGCTAATAATGGACGGTAAATTTCAATACGATCACCATCTTTTAATTGATCCGTTAATTTGGCTGGACGGGAATAAATCCCGACTTTATTCTCGCGCAAATCAATCTCAGTAAACTGTTGTAAAATGCCCGATTGCAAAATAGCCGTTTGGATCATCGTACCTTCATCCACTTTGAAGGATTTCAAATAATAACGATCCGGCAAGGCATAGGCGATTTCAATATTAATTTGGTTCATGTCTTATTCTGTCTTGATGAGTTTTCCGTTATTATAGCGGAAAAGTGCGCTCAATATTAACGATAAAATCAGGAGTTCATCATGAATTGGGTATTTTTTGCCATTGGTTCAGCCTTTTTTTCGCTGGGCTTACCGCTATTTTAGGAAAATTAGGGGTTGAAGGCATTAACAGCAATCTCGCGACCTTTATCCGCACAATTGTGGTGTTACTCGTTACAGCGGGTATCATTAGCGCACGTAACGAATGGCAACTGCCACAACATATTGCGGCAAAACCTCTCACCTTTTTTTAATTCTTTTCCGGTGTTGCTACAGGTCTATCTTGGCTTTGTTATTATCGTGCGTTGCAAATGGCACCCGCCTCTTGGGTTGCCCCTATAGATAAACTCAGTGTCGTGATTGCCATTATTTTAGGCGTGGTATTGTTAGGCGAACCTTTAAGTATGAAATTAGTTATGGAAGTCTATTAATTCTCTCAGGCGTTTTTAGTCTTAGCCTTATAGATTGAGAAATTAGCCCTTTTTCGCTACAATACGCCACTATTTTTATTCAAGCAGAAAACTATGTCTGAAATTAAACTCATCGTGGGGCTGGGAAACCCTGGCGATAAATATGCGGAAACCCGCCACAATGCAGGTGAATGGTTGATTGAGCGATTGGCTCATCGCTTTAATGTTTCGCTTAATGCAGAAAATAAATTCTTCGGTTATGTAGGAAAAACACTGATTAACGGCAAAGAAGTCCGTTTTTTAGTGCCAACGACGTTTATGAATTTAAGTGGAAAAGCGGTAAGTGCACTTACTAATTTTTATCGCATCAAACCAGAAGAAATTTTAGTGCTACACGATGAATTAGACTTACCGCCGGGCACCGTAAAATTAAAACAAGGTGGCGGACATGGCGGACACAATGGTCTAAAAGATATCGTGGCTCAGCTTGGTAACAGCAACAATTTTTTATCGTTTACGCATTGGTATTGGTCATCCTGGACACCGTGATTTAGTTTCAGGCTTTGTGCTTAACAAACCCTCGCCAGCAGAAAGAGAAGCTCTCGATAAAGCGTTAGATGAAGCCACCGATTGCATTGAATTGCTTTTTCAAAGAAGGCATGGTGAAAGCTACCAATCGCTTAAACAGTTTTAAAATTTAACTCAAAAGTACGGTGAAAAATACCATAAATTTTTAACCGCACTTACGCTCACAATAAGGAAAACATCATGGGATTTAAATGTGGTATCGTTGGTTTGCCAAACGTCGGTAAATCTACCCTTTTTAATGCATTAACCAAAGCCGGTATCGAAGCGGCAAACTATCCGTTCTGTACAATCGAACCAAATACTGGCGTGGTACCAATGCCAGATCCGCGTTTAGATGCGTTAGCGGAAATTGTTAAACCTGAACGTGTGTTGCCCACCACCATGGAATTTGTGGATATCGCTGGTTTGGTTGCGGGTGCAAGTAAAGGTGAAGGCTTAGGGAATAAATTCTAGCTAACATCCGTGAAACTGATGCAATTGGTCATGTTGTTCGTTGTTTTGAAAAATGATGACATCGTGCACGTTGCAGGTAAGATCGATCCATTAAGTGATATCGAAACCATCAATACCGAATTAGCACTAGCTGACTTAGACAGCTGCGAACGTGCAATCCAACGTTTACAAAAACGTGCAAAAGGTGGCGATAAAAGACGCAAAATTTGAGCTATCTGTGATGGAAAAAAATCCTTCCTGTACTTTCTGAAGCGGGCATGATTCGTTCTGTTGCGTTAGATAAAGATGAGTTATTAGCAATTAAAAGCTATAACTTCCTCACATTAAAACCAACCATGTACATTGCTAACGTGAATGAAGACGGTTTTGAAAATAACCCTTATTTAGACAAAGTACGTGAGTTTTGCAAAAAGAAGGCTCTGTTGTGGTGCCTGTATGTGCGGCGATTGAAGCTGAAATTGCAGAGCTTGATGACGATGAAAAAAATCGAATTCTTACAAGATCTTGGCATTGAAGAACCTGGCTTAAAACCGTGTAATTCGTGCAGGTTATGCTTTATTAAATCTTCAAACCTACTTCACTGCGGGAGTGAAAGAAGTGCGCGCATGGACGGTTTCTGTTGGTGCAACCGCCCCTAAAGCAGCAGCCGTAATTCACACTGACTTTGAAAAAGGCTTCATCCGTGCAGAAGTGATTGCTTACGATGACTTCATCCAATTCAAAGGTGAAAACGGAGCAAAAAGAAGCAGGGTAAATGGCGCTTAGAAGGTAAAAGACTACATCGTTCAAGATGGTGATGTCATGCACTTCCGCTTTAACGTATAAAAACGCTTCCAGACCGCATAACTATGCGGTCTTTTTGTATTTATAAAAGGAAAAAACAATGTCAGATAAATTAAATCAGCTCATCGAATTGTTAAAATTAGAAAAAATTGATGATCTTATCTTTCGCGGAGCCTGTGAAGACTTAGGTTTCCGTCAAGTGTTTGGCGGTCAAGTAGTCGCTCAATCTCTGTCTGCTGCAATGCAGGTTGCCCCTCCTGAGCGTGTACTCCACTCTTGTCATGCTTACTTTTTAGCGCCTGGCGACAGTCAATACCCGATTATTTATGACGTGGAAACTTTACGTGAAGGACGTAACTTCTCTGCATTACGCGTAAAAGCCATTCAACATAAAAATGTGATTTGTCACGTCACCGCCTCATTTCAAGTACCCGAAGAAGGTTTTAACCATCAATCAGTCATGCCGCAAGTGCCGGGGCCAGAACAATGTATTGATGAGCACGAAATCATGTTAAAAGTGGCGCAAACTTTGCCTGAAAGTTTGAGTGAAAAATTTGCCCAAGAACGACCATTTCAGATTCATAGCCGATATTTGAACAATCCATTTGATGGCCGAGAACTGCCCCCCGAACAATATGCTTGGTTTTAAAACCAATGGAGAAGCGCCACTAGATTTGCAGACTCAACAATGTCTCTTGGCCTATTTTTTTCTGATTTTTCACTGTATTTTTGACCGCACTTCACCCACATGGGAAAGGCTTTTTACAGAAAAGGGATGAAAGTGGCATGATCGACCACAGTATTTGGTTCCACCGTCCTTTCAATTTAAATAATTGGCATTTACATGCCATTGAAAGTAACAATGCTTTTTGCGGGACGTGGTTTAGCGAGAGGGCAAATTTTTGCTGCAGATGGCACACTAATTGCCACCACACAGCAGGAAGGTTTAATTCGTTATCAAGAATAACCGCACTTTAAAATAAGGTGCAGACTACCCTTCGTAACCGATATCTTCGAAAGTTGGGTTTTTCTGCGCCTTGTTTGGCTAATTCATCACAAATTTCATTTTCTCGATGTCCTGAATGGCCTTTTCACCCACTGCCAGTCAATGTTATGGGTTTGAATCGCCTGATCTAATGCAATCCATAAATCCTGATTTTTTACCGCTTTTCCCGTACTCGCTTTCCAATTGTTTTTCTTCCAAGTGTAAATCCATTGTGTGATACCATTTTTCATATATTGGCTATCGCTATAAAGCGTCACATGGCAAGGTTCTTTTAAGCTATTTAAAGCCTCGATCACTGCTCGTAATTCCATGCGATTATTGGTGGTTTTAAAATACCCTTTTTGAAATATGTTTTTTTCGTGCTGTTTATAGCGCAGGACAATCCCTATTCCCCCAGCGCCTGGATTGCCTAGGCAAGAGCCATCCGTAAAAAAATTTCAATCTGTTTTTTGCATAACTAATTCGAGCTTGTGTAAAATAGACGGTATTTTTAAAAGGAAACAAATAGGTAGAACAATGATAAATCCGGATCGCCAAATTGTACTGGATACTGAAACCACCGGTATGAACCAAATTGGTGCGCATTACGAAGGACATTGCATTATTGAAATTGGCGCAGTGGAAATGATCAACCGTAAATATACGGGCAATAATTTTCACATTTATATTAAGCCGGATCGTTTGTTGATCCTGATGCCATTAAAGTTCACGGTATTACGGATGAAATGCTGGCAGATAAACCAGATTTCAAAACGATTGCACAAGACTTTATTGAATACATTCGTGGTGCCGAACTGCTTTATTCACAACGCCCCTTCGACGTAGGCTTTATGGACTATGAATTCCGTAAACTTGGGTTAGATATCAAAACGACCGACATTTGCCTGGTCACCGATACGTTGCAAATGGCGCGCCAAATGTATCCAGGAAAACGGAATAGCTTAGATGCGTTGTGTGATCGTTTAGGCATTGATAACAGCAAACGCACACTCCACGGCGCGTTACTGGATGCGGAGATTTTTAGCCGACGTTTATTTGTCCATGACTGGCGGTCAAACCAGCTTATTTGATGAAGAGCATGCAGATAGTTCGATTATCCAAACGACAGCCAATGTTCAAGATCTTTCAAAGTGCGGTCAATTTTTTTCGCAAAATTTAAAAAGTGTTACAACCCACTGATGATGAACTCCAAGCTCATTTTAGATTTCATTAAATTGGTCAATAAAAAGCGATGGCAAATGTTTTTGGTCAATTCGTACGGGAAATGAAACCCCTCATTAATCGGTTATCTATTAATCAGATAAACATAAAAAGAGATTGACGGTTCTAACGTTCATCATTATTATACCCAGCACTTAGCGGAGTGGTAGTTCAGCTGGTTAGAATACCTGCCTGTCACGCAGGGGGTCGCGGGTTCGAGTCCCGTCCATTCCGCCAATTTAAAACTTGTCTTAATATACTCACGGAGTGGTAGTTCAGCTGGTTAGAATACCCTGCCCTGTCACGCAGGGGGTCGCGGGTTCGAGTCCCGTCCATTCCGCCAATTAGCCGAGATAATGAAGCACCTGAAGGTGCTTTTTTTATGCCCGAATTTTACCTGCCAGCCAACATTCGCTATAATTAACCAAATTTACACTTTACAGAGATATTTTTATGACAACTCCTGTCGTTGCCTTAGTGGGTCGCCCAAACGTAGGCAAATCCACCCTATTCAACCGTTTAACCCGTACTCGTGATGCGCTTGTTGCTGACTTCCCTGGTTTAACTCGAGATCGTAAATACGGCCATGCCAATATTTCTGGCTATGATTTTATTGTGATCGATACCGGCGGTATTGATGGCACAGAAGAAGGCGTTGAAGAAAAAAATGGCGGAACAATCCTTATTAGCGATTGAAGAAGCCGATGTAGTGCTTTTCTTAGTGGATGCGCGCGCAGGTTTAACGGCAGCAGACATTGGTATTGCCAATTACTTACGCCAACGTACGAATAAAACAACCGTCGTGGTGGCGAATAAAACTGACGGTATTGATGCAGATTCACACTGTGCAGAATTCTATCAATTAGGCTTAGGTGAAATTGAACAAATCGCCGCATCACAAGGCCGTGGCGTGACTCAATTAATGGAGCAAGTACTTGCCCCTGGCGGAAAAATTACAAGAAAACGAAGCAGAAAAATGACCGCACTTCTGATGAAGAAGAAAAAGATGAATGGGATCACGAATTTGACTTCGATTCAGAGGAAGATACGTCATTAATTGATGACGCATTAGACGAAGAACTTGAAGAAGAACAAGATAAAAATATTAAAATTGCGATTGTAGGCCGTCCAAACGTCGGTAAATCCACATTAACCAATCGTATTTTTAGGTGAAAGATCGCGTGGTCGTTTACGATATGCCAGGCACAACACGCGATAGTATCTACATTCCGATGGAACGCGATGGGCAACAATACACCTTGATTGATACAGCGGGTGTGCGTAAACGTGGAAAAAGTACATTTTAGCCGTTGAGAAATTCTCTGTCATCAAAAACATTACAAGCGATTCAAGATGCAAACGTGGTGTTACTCACAATTGATGCGCGTGAAAACATTTCAGACCAAGATCTCTCTCTACTTGGCTTTATCTTAAATACAGGACGCTCACTCGTGATCGTCGTGAATAAATGGGACAGCTTAGATCAAGATGTGAAAGATCGCGTCAAATCTGAATTAGATCGCCGTCTTGATTTCATCGACTTTGCCCGTGTGCATTTTATTTCTGCTTTACACGGCAGTGGCGTGGGAATCTTTTTGATTCGATTAAAGAAGCTTATGCTTGTGCGACACAAAAAAATGACGACGTCCCTTCTCACCCGAATCTTACAAATGGCAACGGATGAGCACCAACCACCAATGATTGGCGGTCGTCGTATTAAATTAAAATATGCTCACCCAGGTGGTTATAACCCACCAATTATCGTGGTGCATGGTAACCAAATGGATAAATTACCGGATTCGTACAAACGTTATTTATCTAATTATTATCGTAAGAGTTTGAAAATTATTGGTTCGCCAATTCGCTTGCTATTCCAAGAAGGTTCAAACCCATTCGCGGGTAGAAAAAAATAAACTCACACCAAACCAATTACGTAAACGTAAACGCTTAATGAAGTTTATCAAAAAAAGCGAAACGCTAATATCAAAAAAAGCGAAACGCTAATCTTAACAAAACAAAAGAGCGGTCAAAAATCACTGTAATTTTGACCTCTCTTTTATTATAAAAATAACATCAAAACCACATTAAAAATAAGCAACATAAAGTTATCGGTTTGTTTTTGATGAATTTTTAATTTTCAAGTAGTATTATAAAAATATAATTTACATTATTTAAAAGAATGTTTAGACTAAATTTTTAATCCATCCAAAGAACAGTCAAATATGAAAAAAATGTAACATCATTTTCTTACTTATCCCGCTAATTACGACTTGCGGGGTTAATTCATTTTCAGCATCAGACCGTAACGATACTCAAACGCTTTCTGCACCCAAAGCCTTTTGACCCGAAACGCACAGAATATACCTGTGCCACATGGACACCGCCGCCCAACACTGATGTCGAAGCCGAGCAATGGTATCGGGCAGCAACCTTACCCATGCCAAAAGTTGGCGCAGAACTGTGCAAGAGTTACAGGATATGGTGATTCTGTACGAAGCGGCGGCAGGTCGCGGACATTACCGTGCCATCAACAATCTCTACCTGCTCTACACCGGCACCCAAGGAGCGATGGGGGACTTGTTTGACCAACGTCCCGACTACGCCCGCAAATGGTTGCATTACGGCTTGGAGAAGGATTGGGCGATGGCATACTATTGACTGTTTGATGCCTTGTATGAAGGCCATGCTGGCTACCCTTACACCCCCGGAACTCGGCCCTTGCCTACCTGCAGAAGGCTGTGGAATTGGGTGTACCGTTGGCGCAGTATGAATTGGCACGGATTTACGAAAAAAATCTCGACAATTCAAAAACCGCTCAACTGCTGTTTTGAGTGCGCTGCCAAGCAGGGGTTTTCAGCGGCAATGAAGGAATTATCTTCGTTTAAAGCCATTGATGGTGATCAGAAAGAATCCTTGCGGTTAATGCACAATGCAGTGCGCTATGGAGGAGAAAGTGGGGAGAATCGGCTTCACGTTTGAGTCACGTTTATGGTAAAACGAAAGCCCATATGAAGGAATTCGCCTCCACCCTAACTGATCCTGTCCGTGAAACAGCTTACAACGAGTTGTATACAGCACTTACAGGCACAGATACCAAAAAGCGGCAACCCCTTCTACACCTTCCCACGCCTGAGACGAAGTCCTGCCCCTGCCACCCGCCAAAACCCACTGGAAAGGCATCTACTCTGCGATGAGCAAGGAAGACGCAGCGTTCTACCAAAATCCACCTGACACCGCCGCCCTTGCTGCCGATATTCTCAAACGCGGTATCGTCAAAAAAGAAGACGTATATTGGCCACCGCGCAAGGATTAATCGTTAACAAGCATTAAAAAGGCGGTCAGATTTTTAAAAGCAATTTGCTTTGAAAAATCTGACCGCACTTTTTATGTTTAAAAATATGACTAAATTATTCGTCTATAACCACTTTGCCAATATAGCCTAAGTTACGATAGCGTTGTGCGTAATCAATACCATAGCCGACAACAAATTCATCCGGAATAGAAAAACCAATCCACTCAACGGGCACTTCCACTTCTCGGCGAGAAGGTTTATCTAATAAGGTACAAATCGCCAAGCTTGCAGGATCACGTAAATTTAAAATGCCACGCACTTTTTCTAGGGTATAACCTGTATCAATAATGTCCTCAACAATTAGCACGTGTTCATTACGAATATCGCCTTCAAGATCTTTCGTAATTTTCACATCGTGATTACTTGTCATTCCGCTACCATAGCTTGAAGTGGTCATAAACTCTACTTCTACCGGTAATTTTAATTCACGCACCAGATCAGCCATGAACATAAATGAACCGCGTAAAAGCCCGACGACAATCAGTTTATCAATGGCTTTTTGTTGATAAAAATGCGTAATTTCCGCGCCAAGTTCAGCTATGCGACTACGGACATCCGCTTCTGAAATCATAATATCAACGTGGTGTTTTTTCATGGTCTTTCCTTTTTAATTTAATCGTTTGCGTATTCTACAATAAAAAAGGCTGAAGTTTAAACCTTCAGCCTTTTAACCCTAACGAATTTACTTTCTACTCTACCTGTTGAAGCAATCTGCAATCGCTACTAAACAGATGTGCGTATAGTAGCAGAAAGAAATCATCTGTCAATAAGAATTATTATCATTTTTATAAATTTTATTAATTCCTGAGATTTTTCATCTTGTTGAGCAAGATTGAACCTGTTTGGATATTGGAACGATGCTCTATATCATCTGATACCGCAATAATATTTTTCAACATATCTTGTAATTGACCTGCAATGGTAATTTCGGCAACCGGATATTGGATCTCGCCATTTTCCACCCAGAAACCGGCTGCGCCACGAGAATAATCCCCGGTCACAATATTGACACCTTGTCCCATGACATCGGTAACCAATAAACCAGTGCTCATTTGACGTAAAAGTGCGGTCAATCCGCCCGTTAAATTTGGTTTCACGAGCCAGTTGTGAATACCGCCTGCATGCCCAGTACTTTGCATGCCCATTTTTCTACCGCTGTAACTGGTGAGCAAATAGGTTTGCAACACGCCATCTTGAATAATTTCAAGATTCTGTGTGCGAACCCCTTCGCTATCAAAAGGCGTAGAGGCTAAACGTCTTAACAAATGAGGACGCTCACTGATTTGGAACCAATCTGGCAATACTTGTTTTCCAAGATGATCGAGCAAGAAACTGGATTTGCGATATAAGCTGCCGCCACTAATCGCGCCCGTTAAATGAGAAATTAATCCTGTGGCCACATCATTTAAGAAAATCACGGGCACTTCGCGCGTGCTTAATTTCTGTGGATTTAAACGCGCGATCACTTTTTTCGCGCAATTTTGTCCTACCCAATCCGCGGAAGAAAGCGCATCAAACTCACGTGAAACCGTGTACTCGTAGTCATTTTCCAGTTGATCTAGCTCTCCACCAATCACCGAACAAGATAAAGAATAGCGGCTAGATAAGTAACTTTGTAGCATGCCGTGTGTATTGCCATAAACACGCACGCCAGTATGTGAATTAAAACTTGCACCGTTACTATTCACGATTTTAGCATCGTATTCCAACGCTGATTTTTCAGCCTCTAAAGCTAATTTTGTAGCCTGTTCAACATCAACACTTGCCCCCATGATAAAGTTCCAAATCAGGGCGCTTCAAAAAGCCATTAGTTCTTTATCTGCTAGCCCTGTGCAATCATCTGGTGAGGTATATTTTGCAATAGCGAGCGCGGCTTCAACGGTGTTTTTAATCGCTTCTTCACTTAAATCTGAAGTAGAGGCATTACCTTTTTGTTGGCCTAAATAAACGGAAATACCTAATGCCCCATCGTTAGTAAATTCAACATTTTCAATCTCTTGCAGACGGGTTGAAACCGATAAACCACTCACTTTTGTAACGCCAACTTCTGCGGTGGCTCCCGCTTTCTGGGCGGTTTCAATCGCAAAACTGACTGCATCACGCAATGTTTGCTCTTGAGATTTTAAAAGTGCGGTTAAATTTTCTGCTGTTTTCATGGTGATAATCCTATTAAAAATTTGCGCCATTTTATCTTATTTTGAAAGTTTATGCTAAAATGCACCAAATTTTTCATAAGGTAACAGAATGGCAAAACGGAAGAAAAAAGAAGCCTTTGATTGGGAAGATGAAGACCAAGAAGAGATTATTTGGGTAAGCAAAAGTGAAATCAAACGCGATGCTGAGGATTTAAAACAGCTCGGCGAGAAATTGGTGAACTTAACCAAAGCAAATCTGACTAAGGTTCCACTAGACGATAGCTTGAAAGATGCCATTGAATTAGCACAACGCCTGCAAAAAGAGGCGCGTCGTCGCCAATTGCAATACATCGGTAGCTCTTACGCTCAATTGATGCAGAGCCTATTCGTGAAAGCTTTAGAAAAAAATTGAAAACAAAACATAATCAGCAACAAAGCTATGCTGCATAAGTTGGAAATCTTACGTGATGAATTGATTGCAAAAGGTGATGCGGCTCTGACTGATTTGTTAAATGAACATCCTTCTGCAGATCGCCAACAATTACGTAATTTGATTCGTGCAGCACAAAAAGAGAAGGAACAAAATAAGCCGTCAAAAGCTTATCGCGAGATTTATCAGATCTTAAAAACACTCATTTTTAGAAGACTAAAATACCGCTATTTTTGACCGCACATTGTGTCAAAAAGTGCTATGATTGGCTACCCTTTTAGAAAGGAAAAACGTTATTTATGAATATTCGTTGGAATATTATTTTAGGTGTCATCGCCCTCGCTTTATTAGGCTGGTATTATTCGCTTAATCAAGATCATAGCGATTTACAAAGCCTCATTAAAAAGCCTGATAGCCCAGAATACGTCGGTAATAAAATGGAAACCACTGTATTCTCACCTGAAGGTAAAAAACAGTATCTCGCGATTTCCGACAAAGTGGAATATTACACCCAAGACGGCCATACGGATTTTATTTCGCCGTTAGTCTATCTTTTTGATGTCTCTTTGGACAATAAAGATAAAGAAGCGAAAACCGATAAAATTCAATTAGAAAAACAAAATTGGAAACTTAGCGCGAAAAAGGCAAAATTAACGAAAGATCAAATGCTCTATCTTGAAGGTGGCGTGATTGCCGAGAGCCTTGATCCGTTATCTCGCCTACAACGTGTTGAGACTGAAGCCGCAGTAATTAATTTAAAAACACAAGACATTACTTCCAATACACAAGTAAAAATTAACGGATTAAACTTTAACTCGAGTGGATTGAACCTCGTCGGAAATTTACGTCAGCAAGTTGCAACTCTAAAGGAACAGGTAAAAACATATTATGAAATCAACAAACAATAAAATTCTGCTTTTAACGGCGTTAATGATGACTTCTTTTGTCTGCTTTTTGCGTTAAAAGACGATACCAATAAACCGATTAATATGTCTCAGATAATCAATCTTTAGATATGGAGAACAGCGTAGTAACCTTTACGGATAACGTTGTGATTACGCAAGGTTCCATTTTGATTAAAGCCAATAAAGTAGTCATTACTCGCCCACCAGAAAAATTCAGGTAAAAAGAAACTGTTGAAGCATTTGGTAGCCCTGTTACCTTCCACCAACAACTTGATGATGGTAAGCCTGTTGACGGTAGAGCGAATAAAAGTTCACTACGATTTAGGCACTGAATTCTTAACATTGACCGGTAATGCTGAATTAAAACAATTAGATAGCAAAATTAACGGTGAACGCATCACTTATGATGTGAAAAAACAACAGTTAAAAGCCAATGGTAATGGAAAATCACGTGTGCAAACCGTCTTAATTCCGACCCAATTACAACAAAAAAGGTAAAAATAACCGATGTCTGTATTACAAGCTGAATTTCTCGCAAAAAGTTATAAGAGCCGAAAAGTGGTTTCTGATGTGAGTTTGACCGTAAACTCCAATGAAATTGTTGGCCTACTTGGTCCAAATGGTGCAGGTAAAACCACTACTTTCTACATGGTCGTCGGTTTAGTGCGTCATGATCAGGGAAAAATCACCATTGATGGCGATGATATTAGCGTATTACCTATGCATGAACGTGCTCGTCGAGGAATTGGCTATTTACCACAAGAAGCCTCTATTTTTCCGTCGTTTAACGGTGTATGAAAAATCTTATGGCGGTATTAGAAATTGCAAAAGATCTCACTGCAGAACAACGCAGAGAGAGCGGATGAGTTAATTGATGAATTCAACATTGGACATATTCGTGATAGCCTGGGACAATCGCTTTCTGGTGGTGAACGTCGTCGTGTAGAATTGCACGCGCCTTAGCGGCAAATCCTAAATTCATTTTTACTAGATGAACCTTTTTGCGGGTGTTGACCCTATTTCGGTGACGGATATTAAGAAAAATCATCACGGATCTCCGTAATCGTGGCTTAGGCGTGTTAATTACCGACCATAACGTACGCGAAACCCTTGATGTTTGTGAACGCGCTTACATTGTTGGTGAAGGGAAAATTATCGCGACCGGCACACCGGAAGAAGTCATGAATGATGAGCACGTCAAACGTGTCTATTTAGGCGAACAATTTAAACTATAACCGATGAAATTTACAACATTGCTCTCCCCTGATGATATTCGTCAGGGGGTTGCTTTTTCTAGCAAGAAACGATTATTTGAATCTATTGCCGCTTTCGTTGTTGAAAAACTTCAATGCGAAAATGGTGAACAGGCCTGTTTTGAATGTTTATTTGAGCGGGAAAAATTAGGTAATTCAGGATTGGGCAATGGCGTAGCTATGCCTAAAGCCAAGTTACCTGCTACTGTGTCAGATAAGATCCTAACGGTATTTATGCAATTAGAAACGCCTGTCGAATATGATGCAGCAGACAATAAACCGGTGGATATCGTTTTTGCTGTGCTCGTACCTGAAAATCACTGCCAAGAATATATTCCTGTTCTGGCAGAACTGAATGAAAAATTAACCGATAAAAACTTAATTAAACAACTTCGTTCAGCACAAAGTGCGGATGAAATTTGGCAAATTTTTGAATGTGCCGATCATTCAGAGGAATCTGAGGATGACACAAATTTAGATAATATTGAACCTCAAGAGGTATAACCTAACCGACTAACCATAAGGAATCACGCAGATGGAAATTATTATTATCAGCGGTCGCTCTGGCGCGGGGAAATCTGTCGCATTACGAGCTTTTGGAAGATATGGGATATTATTGCGTGGATAATCTCCTCTCGATTTACTTCCTCAACTCACCAATATTCTCGCCAAAACTCAAACAGCTGTTGCAATCAGTCTTGATATTCGAAATCTTCCTCATTCAAGTGCTGATTTAGACAAGATTCTGACAGATATTCAAGCCACTTATTCTGTCAAAATCATCTTTCTGGACAGCGATCGTAGTACACTTATTCGTCGTTACAGCGATTCACGTCGTCTTCATCCACTTTCAGCACAAGATCTCCCACTTGAATCAGCGATTGATTTAGAATATCAGCAACTTGAACCGTTAATTCAACATGCTAATTTTATTATTGATACCGCACCTCTTTCTACTCATTCGTTATCTGAACGTTTAAGAGAGGTTTTACGGGGTAATACAGATAAAGAGCTTAAAATCGTGGTTGAATCGTTTGGCTTTTAAATATGGCATTCCGCTTGATGCCGATTATGTCTTTGACGTGCGTTTTCTACCTAACCCGCACTGGGATCCAGAACTTCGTCCAATGACAGGGCTTGATGAACCCGTTGCACAATTTTTACTTGCACATGATGAAGTGAATAATTTTATCTACCAAACGCGTAATTACATCGAAACATGGTTACCGATGTTAGAGCAAAATAACCGAAGCTATCTCACCATAGCCATCGGTTGTACGGGTGGAAAAACATCGTTCTGTTTACATTGCTCAACAAATTGGTAGAATATTTCCAAGCCAAAAGGCAAGAATGTAAAAATTCAGCATAAAATCCCTAGAAAAGAATAAAAAGAATTAATCAAACCATAAAAAACGCAGCGACTTGCTGCGTTTTTATCATCCCATATTGCTCAAAAATCTCAGGGCAAATGTGCAATTAATGTTTCTTTTTCCTGCCAAGGTTTCATGCTGCCAAACTTGCAATAGTACATCTGGCGTAAATAATTGTGAGGCCTGTTCGGCTAAAGGTAAATAGCTAATATGCCAAGGCTCTCGACCCACTTTTTTACCTTCAGGTTGGCTTATAAACGGCAAAGCAAACTCAAAGTGCGGTAGATTTTCAGTGAGAAATTCACTTAATTCAAAGAAATAGCCACCGCTTTCATATTCCCAAGGTTCAAGTTGTAATGATTGACCTTGAGGCAAAAGATCAGGATCAAAAATATCGATTTCTGTTCCCCAATGATGGCGACTTCCCCTGGAAGCGCTGACCAACGCAAAATAGCTTGTGCTTTTGCCAATCATCTGACAACGTTAAATCTAATAGATTTCCCTCATCATCATGAACCTTGCGTTCACCGTTAAATTTACCGTTCCAAATAAGTTGTTGACGTTCAAAATCACGAAAGCTACTCGCGGGTTGCAAATTAAAGCCATTTTTGAGCCGCACTTTGCTGCAATCTTTGAAACGCTTTCATTGCCTCTGCTTGCAAAAAATGATTCGGAGAATGAGGTGTAGGCAAATTAATCAAATGTTCACGAGATTTGCCGGTTAACATTTCAGGTGTTAATTTCATCTTACTTGTCCAATAAATTCACTAACATTTGATGATAAATCTGACCGCACTTGGCAAGATCATCAACGTTTACACATTCATTCACTTTATGAATCGTGGTATTAAGCGGTCCAAATTCCACCACTTCAGCGCCCATCAATGCAATAAAACGTCCGTCAGAGGTACCACCACCTGTTTCTGCTTGTGGTGTAATACTGGTTGTTTGCTCAATCGCCGTCGTTAACGCATCTAATAATTTGCCCGGTTTAGTTAAAAATGGTTTACCCGATAAATTCCAATCAATACGGTATTTCAAGCCATATTTTTCTAGCATTTCTGCCACTTTCTGCTTAATAATTTCATCAGTCACTTCCGTACAATAACGTAAATTGAATTGCACATAAAGCTCACCAGGAATGACATTATTACTCCCTGTGCCGGCATGAATATTTGCAATTTGCAAACTAGTCGACGGGAAAAATTCATTACCATTATCCCATTGATAGGTGGTTAATTCCTGCAAGAAAGGTGCGGCTTTGTGAATTGGATTTTCCGCTAAATGAGGATAAGCCACATGGCCTTGAATACCTTGAATGTAGAGGTTACCCGTAATTGAACCACGACGGCCATTTTTGACTACATCACCTAATGTTTTTGAACTAGATGGCTCCCCCACCATGCAATAAGTGATTTTCTCACCGCGCGCCATTAAGGTTTCGACAACACGTACCGTGCCATCTTTCGCAGCAGCCTCTTCGTCAGAAGTAATCAATAAAGCAATCGTTCCCTTATGATTCGGATTAGCTTTCACATATTCTTCCGCCGCCACAATCATTGCTGCCAATGAGCCTTTCATATCTGCCGCACCACGACCATAAAGCATATCATCCACAATTTGGGCAGAAAACGGCGGATAAGTCCATTGCGTTTCATCGCCCGTCGGTACCACATCGGTATGCCCTGCAAAGGCGATAACAGGCTCACCACTACCATGCTTCGCCCATAAATTTAACAGTATCGTTGAAAGGCATCCATTCAATGTAAAGCCGAGTTTTCTAAACGCTCAGCAATCAATTGCTGACAGCCCTCATCATTTGGGCTAATAGAGGGACGACGAATTAATGCTTGTGCAAGCTCAATAGTTTTTGTTTCATAATATTTGTTTATGACTAAAAGTGCGGTCTAATTTAACAAAATTTTCCTTCAATTTAAATCTGTTCAAATAAAAACGGACAACCCTCGTTATCCGTTTTTATTAGTTTATAAAGAATCCTAGAATTGAACTTGTAAACGTAACCAATATTGACGTCCTGGCTCGTTCACTCGAACAGTTTGAAGCCCCGCTGAAGGATCTGCGCCTTTACTCACAAATTCTGCATAGGACTTATTAAATAAGTTATCAATTCCGCCCTGCAAAGTGGCATTTATTAATTTTCCACCCTGTATTAAAGGATAACGTTCCAAAAGCCTGCTGAAGCGCCAATGTCCCTGCCCAATAATGTTGCCTTGTCCCGTTGCATAGCGTTTTTGTGCAGAAACCACTCGCTATAATACTCCCGCACTCAAGGTTTCATTGTCCCAAGTTAATGAGTTTTTCCATTCTAATGGTGGTGTTTGAGCGAGTGGACGGTCGTCCGTGCGATTTTTACCATAGGTATAAGCCAAACTACTACCGATTTCCCAGTGGCGTGCAAATTTCCATTTACCTTCAATTTCGCCGCCTAATCGAGTTGCCTTGATATTACGAGCCGAAACATCTTTTACCTACTCGTTCTAACATAATGAAATCGCGGACATCACTACCAAATAGCGACACAGAAAAATCAAAGGTGTCAATCTTCCACATCAATCCTGTATCAATTTGACGGTTTTGCTCTTTATCTAAAACTTGGCTTGCACGGCGTTCCCAATAATCTGGCGCTCGCTCTGCAATCCCTACACCAGCATAATATTTAATGCCATTAATCTCTTCTTCCCAACGGAAGAAGCCCGCATGTAAATCATAAGTACGTTTTTATTCGGATGATTTGTCATTAAGGTGTCATATTCAGCCTTTACTTCATCATAACGATAACCTGCAATGAATTTACGGCTATCATTTATCGTCCATGCTCCTTCTGCAAATCCGCCCCATTGGGTGAAGTTTTTGTTGCGGTTGATAAGGTTTATGCGTGTAACCTTCCCTTTCATTTCCATACGCGCAAGGTGTTTGTCACGCATATAATCAATACCAATCTGTAAATTAATATCCGGCCAATCAAAGGTTGCCTTTAAGTGTCCCGTGTTTGTTTCACGTTTTGGGTTCATGGCTTTTTAACTTGTTTTCCCATCATGCTTAAATAACGCATACTATAAGTATCCATCACGTGATCTATCTTGCTTTGACCGTAGCGTAATTCAAGTTCAGTGAACCATGGTGTAATATTTCTTTGTACAAATCGAACATTCCAGGCATCACGATCAAACTTACTCCCATCCATCATTCGATCTGCATAAGCTGCTTCGCCTCGACTCCGTTCATAAGTTCCTGTCAATAAGGTATTTTCTGTCGGTGTGAAACCAAGCTGTAACATTTGATTACGGCGCTCAAAAGAGGAATGAACTCGATTGCCATCGCCATCTTTTGTAATTTCCTGCCCTCATTGTGTGACATACTCGTACGTAAATAACCATATTTACCACCAGCCATCGCATCAAAATAAGCATCACGGCGTTTATTTCCACCAAGGGTTACACTGCCATTTAAATAAGTGTTTTGCGTATCAAATTCAGGTTCTTTACGAACAAAATGTACTGCTCCAGCCACTAGACCCGTGCCTTGTGTGACTGTTTGAGGTCCTTTAGTAACAACTACTTCATCATAAGCGGATGGGAAAATATAAGCAGTTGGAGGATCCATACGATTGCTACATCCTCCATAAATAAATTGATCATCCGCTTGAATACTTAAACGAGATCCCCCCAATCCTCTAAAGAGCGGATCTCCAGAACTTCCCCTTTGCGAATCACGCTCATATTTGCTACTGATTGTAATAAATCGGCTCCATCACCAGCAGGTAAAGGTTGAAGCGTTGTTTTTAGGATTAAGTTTGACTGAATTAGCATTCGTCTGAGTAACACCGGTGACCACAATAGGATCCAACAATGTTACAGACTGTGCATCTTCAGCAAAAAGCATTAGATAAGAAAAATGGAAGTGGAAGGAGAGCAAAATAAGATTTGTTATGCATAATCAATCCTTTGTTTGGCAATTAATTAAGAAAATTTACAATTCAATCACATAAAAATTCCAAACAAATAACCAACTGCTATGAAATATTTATCACATCAGTGATTGAACTTGTCAATATATTGTAATGAATCTTATTCTTATTAAAAACAAAAATGCAAGGTGAAAAGATTACGCTTTACTATGCATCTGGCAAACATACTACTGCCCACAACAATTGAACTATTCCAAAAAAATAACGCAAGGAAGGAATAATAAAGCATAAGCTCCTATAATAGGATCAATAACGCTATACCAGTTTAAATATGTAAAGATAATCCGACGATAATAGGAATTAAAAATGGCGTAAAAATGCCACCCATAAATACAACAAATAATAGCGACTTGCTTTTTGAGTGATGAAAAGACAAGCGTTGTAATCGCCCAGGTATGAATGAGATAGGAAAAGCAGCCCAAAATCCCCTTCAGAAAGTGGATCTATGGATATTTCAAATAAATAAGTGCAGGCTATACATAATAACGCAATAAAAAGTTCCAATAAAGAAAGTCCCAATAAAAACGTCGTATAGCCCTTTTGTAATGGATCATTCACTTTTATACATCCTTTTTCAAATAAAATTAATAACTCTAATAAGTAGATAAGTAAGTACAATAAATTAGCCTACTTTAATACTAATTAAATGTTGCGATATATACTTTTTCGTTAAAGCCAATCAATGCCTTACCATCTTGCAGAATAATCAGGGCGTTTGATTAACGTTGGATTTTCAGCTAATACGGAAAGTGCGGTAGATTTCGAGATGTATTTTTCACATTTTCATCAAGATTACGCCAAGTCGTACTACGTTTATTGACTAAATTTTTCCCAACCAAATTGAGCTTCTGCTTGTTGTAAGAATTGAGTATCTAATCCATCCACACGATAATCATGTAATTTATGTTGAATATTATGTTCAGTTAGCCACTTCAATGCTTTTTACTGTATCACAGTTTTTAATGCCATAAACGATAATCATATTCTCACCTCTAAAAACAAAAATCCTCAATTCATTTAGAACGAGTTTTAACTGCTAGCATGAATTAATCACAAATAGATTAGCCCGATACAAATTTTTCACATCCAAAAGAAAAAGTGCGGTGAAAAATCAACCGCACTTTTCAAAAAGGAAATTAAATTCGTAACCTACACCCACTTTAGCGCCATAGTTATTCACTTTAGTATCGTCAAAGCTACCTAAACGGTTATATTCTAAACCACCGTTTGCATCTACTTTTTCTGCTAATTTATATTTAGCACCCCTAACTACGCCATAACCCACTTTGGTTTCAGAAGAGCTTTTATAGCGTTGATCTGCACGTTCTTCAAATTTGAAACGGTTTTGCCGCAAGACGAGCACCAACATAAGGTTCAATTTGAGAGTTGGTATCGAAGTCATAGAATACTGTCACCTAAACCTTGAACTTTAGTACCTTGGAAGTTACCGTGATGAGTATAATCACCTGCTACACGCATATTACCTAATTTGTAACCCACTGCAACACGAGGTTCAACTTTAGTTTTGCTTGAACCACCATTGCTTAATTTAGTTCTTGAAAGACCTAGAATCGCCTTCCGCATATAAACCCAGCATTTGCAGTTGAAGCAACCGCTAATGCACCGACAACGATAGCTAATAATGATTTTTCATTGGATAACCCCTGTTATTTGATTGAAAACGCTAGAAATATACCACCTGCTTATGAATTTTCACTATGAAAAACCAATTTTCCTGACATTTTCGGCATAAATAAGTAATTTTATCGCGTTGAATACGATTATGCCGACGAATCGTTAAATAATGGGTCCTGACGTTCACATTGATAAGCAAAACATTTTGCCTTGTACATTCTCTACATCAAATTGATGGCAAGTATCAGCCGGGAGATTAAATAACTGTGTCATCACCGATTGCCATTCCTGTCCATGCGGTTTCACCTGACCAAATACTTGATACACAATAAGATGAGCTAATTCGTGTGGAACTACCTGACGAATAAATTCATCTGAATTCTCAAGTAGCAAAGTGCGGTTAAATTTAATCTCATTTTTTCTGTAAATAGGCAACACCAGCCTTAACTCCTCGCAATTCATAACTAATTGTCGGAACAGAAAATGTTCGTTGAAAGTGATTTTCAGCCAATTGTAATGTCTCTGCAAGTTTGCGCTGCACCTGCATTTTTAAATGCCGAAACTGAGTTTGAGATGACATCATCATGTTCAGTAAACAAAAACCGCTAAATTAGCGGTTTTTTATCATATACATTTAATTTACTTATTTTAGACCAGCTGCTGCACGTAATTCTTCTGCACGATCTACTTTTTTCCCATAGGGAATTGTTCACGACAAAGTGTCCATACGCGGCAGTTTGGCGATAGATTGGTTGAATTAAATTTAACATTTTAATTAAACCATAAGGACGTAAATCAAAGAATTCACGCACTAATTTAACCAATACTTCGTTTGATACTTTTTCCCTGTACCAAAGGTTTTCTACCATGATCGACGTTGGCTCTGCACACCAATTGCATAAGAAAGTTGAATTTCACAACGATCTGCAAGACCTGCTGCAACAATATTTTGGCCACATAACGCGCGGCATAAGCGGCTGAACGGTCTACTTTTTGGTGGATCTTTCTGCGAAGGCACCACCACCATGACGAGCTGCACCGCCGTATGTATCAACAATGATTTTACGACCCGTTAAACCACAGTCACCCATTGGACCACCAATCACAAAACGACCGGTTGGGTTAATGAAATATTTTGTTTGTTGAGATAACCATTCGCTTGGCAGAATTGGCTTGATGATTTCTTCCATCACGCCTTCATAAATTTCTTTTTGTGAGACTTCTTCACTATGTTGTGTAGAAAGCACTACTGCATCCACACCCACAATTTTGTTATCTTCATATTTTTAAAGTCACTTGGCTTTTTCGCATCTGGGCGTAACCAGGCCAGTTTTCCGCTTTTACGTACTTCTGCTTGTTTTTCCATTAAACGATGCGCATAAGTAATCGCCGCAGGCATCAAGACTTCGGTTTCATTTGTCGCATAACCAAACATGATCCCTTGGTCACCCGCACCTTGATCTAATGGATTCTCACGATCCACACCTTGGTTAATATCAGATGATTGCTTACCAATCGCATTTAATACCGCACAAGAATTACCATCAAACCCCATCTCTGAGTGTTTGTAACCAATATCACAAATCACTTGGCGAGTGAGATTTTCAATATCAACCCATGCTGATGTCGTAATTTCACCACCGACTAACGCCATCCCTGTTTTTACATAGGTTTCGCAAGCCACACGAGCTTTAGGATCTTGTTTTAAAATTTCATCAAGTACCGCATCAGAAATTTGATCGGCAATCTTATCTGGATGTCCTTCAAACCGATTCAAGTAAATAAATAGCTAGACATAAGTTCTCTTCTTTTGGATGTATTGACGTATAGACGGCTATAATACGCTTTTTGACTAATAAGCAAGCATTCCTATCAAGTATTTTTGAAATTTAACCAATTTTGTAACACTTGTTCGCCGAATTCTGACATGTAAGACTCAGGATGAAATTGCACAGAAAAATAGGTAAATTTTTGTGCTGTGTTGCCATCACGATTTCATCATCACAAACGGCTGTAATTTCTAATGTCTCTGGCATACTTTCTGTTTGTACTGCCCAGGAATGATAAAGACCTATTTCAAATTCGGCTGGAAGCCCTAAAAATAAGCCTGAATTTGACCGCACTTTTTAAGCGGCGTTTCTGTCCATGGCGCACACTTAGCAAAATTATAGATTTCTCCCGCCAAAGAATTCACAAAGGGTTTGATGTCCTAAGCAAACCCTAGAATGGACTTTGTTTGATAAAAATCGTTCTAACATCGCAAAATAATTGTGGATACATGCTTGGAACATCTGGTCCTGGAGAAATTAAAATATGTGTATAACCTTCTACACAATCTAATGATAAATCTTCAACACTTACAACATCAAAAACGCACCTGTAATTGGCAGATGAGATCCACTAAATTATAAGTAAAAGAATCATGGTTATTGATAACTAAAATTTTTCATACGGGCTAGTGCCATAATTCGAGTGACTAAATTCATTTCAACATTATAGCGATTCTGCGTTAAAATCCTTTTTATTATCTACAAGCCATGCAAAGCATTTATTCAGCAAGCTAATACTTATGGTGCATTACGCCAACCTTTTTCTTCTTAATTGATTTTTGAACAGAAGAAACCGCTTATTTGTTCTTTTTGATGAAAGCACTGAAAAAGGGCTGATTTGGGATATTCAAGGCGTAAAAATATCACTGAAAATCAACCGCACTTTGCTTTGTCATCATTGATAAAAACCCATTACATTACATCAATATGAACAAAGGTTTCATCTTGTTCAACACGAATTACAAAAAGGTAATTCCTATTTACTCAATCACTTATCCTACCGAAATCAAATTAAATGGGGATTTAATCCAAATTTTCCATTCAGTTGAGGCGCCTTATAAATTACTTTTTAAGGAGCAATTTGTCTACTTTTTCACCTGAATCCTTTGTGCAAATTCGACAAAACAAAATTTACACCTATCCTATGAAAGGAACGATTGATGCGAGCCAGCCTAATGCCAAAGCTAATTTGTTAAAGGATGAAAAGAGCAGCGAGAACATTACACCATTGTCGATTTAATGCGTAATGATCTTGCAATGAGTTGCCAAAAATATCAAAAGTATCTCGTTTTCGCTACATCGATAGTATTTACACAGAACAAGGCGAAATACTACAAACCAGTTCAGAAATTTACGGTGAATTAGAAGATAATTGGCAAAATAAAATTGGCTCAATATTAGCCACACTTTTACCTGCAGGCTCAATCAGCGGAGCGCCTAAAGACGGTTTCCATTATCCAACAAGCTGAAAAGCAAGAACGAGGTTATTACACGAGAATTTTTCGGTATTTTTTGATGGCGAAAAACCTAAATAGTGCCGTCGCAATTCGCTTTATTGAACAAAGAGGTGATAAATTTTATTTTTCGTAGTGGTGGTGGCATTACCATTCAAAGCCAACTTGAAGACGAATATCAGAGCAGATTGCCAAAGTTTACCTTCCAATCCAAAAGGAAAAAGTAATGTTCCCTTTATTTGAAACCATCGCCATTGAAAATGGCAAAAATTAAAAATATTGTCTGCATCAAGCACGCTATGAGCATAGCCTTATCACTTATTATGGAAAAAGTGAGATCACTTTTTAATCTTTTGAATCTAATTCAAGTACCTAAGAGCTACATAATAAAGCTTGTTCGCTGTCGAGATTGATCTACAACGCTCATCAAACCAAAATTTCATACCTTGAATATACACCTAAAAACACATCGTGTATTCAAGCCCATAGTCTGTAATGAAATTGATTATTCACTCAAATATGCCGATCGTGAACTTATCAATACCTTATTTGCACAAAAGGGAGAGGCTGATGAAATCATTATTATTAAAGATAGCTTTGTGACAGACTGCTCTATTGGCAATCTAGCCTTTAGAAAAAGGGACTCAATGGTTCTACACCGAGCCCCTTTTATTAAAAAGGCACACAAAGGGAATATTTACTACAATCCGGTCAACTTCAGAAATTGAAATTAGACTAGAACAACTTGAAGTTTGACGAAATTCGAGTTATTAATGCATTGAATGAACTATAAAAAGCCCATTCATTTGCCTCATTTTACTTGACTAAATCCAACATCTCTTGTGCATTCGCTAAAGCAAGATCCGTAATTTCACTGCCACCGAGTAATCTTGCAAGGGCAGGAACGCGTTCTTCTTGAGAAAGTGCGGTCATTTTGGTTTCTGTTTTATCATCAACGGTAAATTTCTCAACATTAAATTGATGATGCCCATGACACGCCACTTGTGGTAAATGGGTCACACACAGTACTTGGCACTTATCGCCTAATTGACGCAACAATTTACCCACTACACTCGCTGTTTTACCACTAATACCGACATCAACTTCATCAAAGATCAGCGTTGGAATCGATGATTGATCGGACGTTAATACTTGAATAGCTAATGAAATACGAGACAACTCACCACCTGATGCCACTTTTGCTAGCGGTTGTGCTTGTTGTCCTAGATTACTGCGTAAAGTAAAGACAATATTATCTGCCCCATTTGCCGTAACTTTCGTTAAATCTGAATTCACTTCAATGAAAAACTCGGCATTCTCCATTGCAAAGCCCTTTAATGGAATACGTCACTTGTTGGGCTAATTTCTCTGCAGCTTGGCAACGGCTTTCATGTAATTGTTTTGCCGTATTTTGCATTTTCTCAAAGGCGGCTTTTTCTTCTAGAATCAGGCGTTCTTCACTTTCTGAAAAATCTAAAAAGTGCAGTCAATTCTGCTTTTTAATTTTTGATGCCACTCCACCAACTCTTCGGGTTTGACATTATGCTTTCGCGCAAGTTGTAAAGCTTGTCCTAAACGTTGCTCAATCTCTTGTAGTAGCATCGGATCTTGCTCAATATGAGAAGCAAGATGTTGAACTTCACTTGTCGCCTCTTGCACTTGGATGAGTGCATCATTCAACATTGTTTGAACGGGAAGCATATCGAGGATCTAACTCACTTAATTCATCAATATACTGTGTCGCACGATAAAGCATAGAATCAATGCTCACTGTTTCATTTTTCACTGGTAGCTGTAAGGCTGATTGAGATAATTGTGTCAATTGTTCGCTATTTGATAGACGACGTTGATCCTCTTCCAATTCTAAATATTCATTTGGACGAAGTGCAAACTCATCCAACTCTTCTACCTGATATTGTAAAAGTTGTTTCTTCGCTTCATTTTCGGCAACTTTTTGTTGGAAATTTTTAACTTGCGTTTGAAGATTTTTCCATGCTCGATAATCTTCTCGCATTTGTGCGAAGCAAATCATGGTGATGTGCAAATGAATCGACTAACTGAAGCTGATAGTCATTTTCAATAATAATTGTGAAGCGTGCTGCCCATTAATATGAATAAGATATTGACCAATTTCTTTTAATTGAGAAGCCGATACAGGCGTGCTATTAATAAAGGCTTTAGAACGCCCATCTGCATTAATAACGCGGCGTAAAATACAATCGGAGGGATTATCAGGATCTTGCAATTCTTGCGCTTGCAACCATTGATAAGCAGGATTAGTTGGTTCAATAAAAAATGTGGCGCAGATTTCGGCTCTTTCCTGCCCTTCTCGAGACCATAGACGTTTCAATACGCTGCCTCAAGCATAATCCCAACGCATCAATAGCAATGGATTTCCCTGCGCCGGTTTCCCCCGTGATCACAGACATTCCTTTCGCCAATTCAATCTCTAATTGACGAACAATTGCAAAATTATTGATGGTAAGTTGGGTTAGCATAAAAAATCTCCTTAACTGTATATCTATATATTATAACTGATATAATATACAGTAAAGAGATTTTTAACTTTTAGATTAGAAATTTTTAAGCCAGCCTAATTTTTGTGCTAATACATTATAATAATTATAATTTTTAGATGTAATAAACGTAGCTTGTGCGGGCTTTTTCAATATGAACGATATCATCAGGAGAAAAATCTGGCGCAATTTGACTATCACAGCCCAACTCTAGCTGTGAGTATTATGTTCAGCAAAGCGAATTGAGATTTTACTGTCTCCATCAATTACTAATGGTCGAGAAGAAAGTGTGTGGAACATTGGCACAAGGGCAGTGCATTTAAATTTGGCGTTAAAATCGGGCCGCCAGCGGAAAAGCGAATAAGCCGTTGAACCTGTTGGTGTGGAAACAATCAAACCATCTGAACGTTGAGAAAAAGGCAAATTTATCATTGATATAAACATGGAAATCAATCATGTGCGCAATTTTAGCGGGATGAATCACCGCCTCATTTACGGCATTGCTACTGGAGATAATTTCTCCGTTTCGTTTCAATTTTAGCTTCCAATAAAAACGCTCTTCTACAAAAATTCACCATGTTCTAAACACGCTTCGAGCTGTGCATAAGCATTTTTCAGGGTCAATATCGGTCAAAAAGCCTAAGTTGCCTCGGTTAATACCAATCATTGGAATATTATATTTAGCCAAAATACGGGCACGCCCTAGCATATTGCCATCACCACCGATCACAATTACGAGTTGTACTTGCTCACCGATTTGTTCAACTGTCGCTAACACCTCTTCCGGTAAACCAAATTTTTCTCCCACCTCTTTTTCGACTAAAACTTGATATCCTCTATCTTTCCAGCCATTGATACAAGTTTTTATGCATTTATAAATTAATATCGCGACGTGGTTTTCCCATCAAGGCGATGGTTTTAAATGATTTAACTAATTCATCCATAACTATGATTGCTCCCAAGTACAGACTTACTGATTTTTGACCGCACTTGAATTTAAAATTTTAGCCATTATATTACATAGCAATTCAGTTTTGCTAAAATAGCACTAATTTTTGATAAATGGAGAAAAAGATGTCAGAACAAGCACAAAAGCTTAAAATGAAAATGAAGAACTTGTTGAAGATGTTCAGCAGAAAACTACCTCAACGGAAGATCCGTTAGAAGAAGCGATCGCCCGCGTACAAGAGCTTGAAGAACAACTAAAAGCACAAGTGGAAGAAACCTCTAAAAAAGAGCAAGATTTATTGCTTCGCACGCGTGCTGAAATTGACAATATGCGCCGCCGCAGTGAACAAGACATCGAAAAAGCACATAAATTTGCGCTCGAAAAATTCTCAAAAGACATTTTAAACACTATTGATAACTAGAGCGTGCACTTGCAACGCCTGCCAATAAGGAAGATGAAAAACATCAAAGCCCTATTTGATGGCGTCGAGCTGACTTTAAAAGAGTTACTCTCAACGGTTTCTCGCTTCGGTGTCGAACCTGTTGGTGCTGTGGGTGATACCTTTAATCCAGATCTTCACCCCAAGCTATCTCTATGCAACCAGCAGAAGGCTTTACAACGAATCAAATCACCACTGTGTTACAAAAAGGTTATACGTAAATGGTCGAGTGATTCGCCCAGCCATGGTAATGGTTGCAGCTTAATTTCTTTTCTATAACTTAAGAGCGGACGATTTTTCGTCCGTCATTGCCCAAAACCTGAGTTCAGATCAAATTATTAAAAATAATTTGAGAATAATTATCAACAAAAACACTCTTTCCTCCCAGATTTGTGAGTTTCACCTTAATTTCAGCCATCAAAAACAGCAAATAACACTACATATTGTGTGTTGATCTATTAAAATAAAAACTATATATAGTGCTTTCGTTTTTTAAGTTAGCCTATATAGGAGTCATAAAATGAATGCTTTCTTCGTGATTAAGCGTGATGGTTCACGAATTGGGTTTGACCTACAACGTATTACTAATGCAATTAGAAAAGCGGCAAGTGCGGTCAATATTGTTGATGAAATGTATATCCATGATCTGAGCCAGCGAATTAATACCGAGATTTTTAGTCACTATCAGCATGAAATTGATATCAACCAGATTCAAAAAATCGTTGAAGATCACTTAATGACAAGCAAGTATCCCAAAATTGACGTGCCTATATTGAATATCGTCACGATCGTGATCTTGCTCGTGAAAAACGCAGCCAATTAACCAAAGAAATTGAAGGGCTGATTGAACAAAGCAACGTGGAATTGCTTAATGAAAATGCGAATAAAGATGCGAAAGTGATCCCTACCCAGCGTGATTTACTGGCGGGTATTGGTCCCAAAACATTATGCCAAACGTCACATTCTGCCAAGAGATGTTGTTGAAGCCCATGAAAAAGGCGAAATCCATTATCACGACTTAGACTACGCGCCATTTTTCCCGATGTTCAACTGCATGCTGGTTGATCTAAAAGGCATGCTTTCGCATGGCTTTAAAATAGGGTAATGCCGAAATTGAACCGCCTAAAATCTATCAGCACAGCAACAGCAGTTACCGCACAAATTATTGCTCAAGTCGCTAGCCATATTTATGGCGGTACAACCATTAATCGCATTGATGAAGTCCTTGCACCTTATGTTCAACTCAGTTTTTGAAAAACATTTGAAAAACGCTGCACAATGGCAAATTCCGGATGCGGAAGGTTATGCAAAAGCGCTAATTGAAAAAGAATGTTTTTGATGCGTTTCAATCCCTGAATATGAAGTTAACACGCTCCATACGTCCAATGGTCAAACGCCGTTTGTTACCTTTTGGTTTTTGGTTTAGGTACAAGTTGGCAAGAACGTTTTAATTCAACAGTCGATTTTTGAAAAATCGTATTCGTGGCTTGGGTAAAAATCACAAAACGTGAGTCTTCCCTAAACTGGTCTTTCACCATTAAAAAGGCGTGAACCAAAACGAACAAGATCAAACTATGACATTAAAAACTGGCATTAGAATGTGCATCAAAACGCATGTATCCGGATATTTTAAACTATGATCAAGTGGTTAAAGTCACTGGCTCATTCAAAAGCTCCAATGGGTTGTCATACTTCTTGGGAGCCTATGAAGAAAACAGTCATGAAGTGCATGATGGGCGCAATAATTTAGGCGTGGTGAGTTTGAATTTGCTCGTATTGCTCTTGAAGCACAAGGAGATGAAGAAAAAAATTCTACCGCACTTTAGATGAACGCTTAGGCCCTTGCGAAGAAAGCCTTGCTTACCCCGTATTGCTCGCTTAGAAAATACCAAAGCTCGTGTCGCGCCAATTCTCTATATGGAAGGTGCGTGGCGTTCGATTAAACGCTGATGATAAGGTCGCGGATATTTTCAAAAATGGCCGAGCATCAATTTCTTTAGGCTATATTGGCATTCACGAAACCATCAATGCACTGTATAAACAAGGGCATATTTTTGACGATGAACAACTACGCGAAAAAGGCATCGCAATTGTGCTTCGTTTAAGCGAAGCGGTCAAACAATGGCAGAAAGAAACGGGTTATGCATTTAGCCTTTATTCCACACCAAGTGAAAACTTGTGCGATCGCTTCTGCCGTTTAGATACCAAACAATTTGAGTGTCATTGAAGGCGTTACCGATAAAGGCTACTACACTAACAGCTATCACTTAGATGTAGAGAAAAAAGTGAATCCATACGATAAATTAGACTTTGAAATGCCTTATCCTGAATTAGCGAGTGGCGGCTTTATCTGTTATGGCGAATACCCTAACATTCAACATAACCTGAAAGCACTCGAAGATGTATGGGATTATAGCTATGATCGCGTGCCTTATTACGGCACCAACACGCCAATTGATGAATGTTACGAATGTGGTTTCACAGGAGAATTTAATTGCACAAGTAAAGGTTTTGTCTGCCCGAAATGCGGTAATCATGACGAGTGCAGTCTCTGTAACCCGACGGGTTTGTGGTTATCTCGGCAGCCCTGATGCTCGTCCATTCAATGCGGGCAAGCAGGAAGAAGTAAAACGTCGAGTAAAACACCTATAATGTCACGACATTGATTATGATAAAATAGCTCATCAAAAGTGAGCTATTTTTATTTCAATAAAGAAGGAAATACCATGCCAACACTTGCTCAGATTACCCAATCCATCATGCAAGATCCGATAATCAATCCTTTACCGCAAAGAGTATCGAACCGCTTTTTGCCGCGCCAACTACCGCTCGTATTAATATTGTCGGACAAGCACCTGGAGTTAAAGCCCAAGAAAGTCGTTTATACTGGAATGATAAAAGCGGTGATCGCCTGCGTGAATGGCTGGGCGTGGATCGTGATACCTTTTATCACTCGGGTATGTTTGCAGTTATTCCAATGGATTTTTATTACCCAGGCAAAGGCAAATCGGGTGATTTACCGCCACGCAAAGGCTTTGCAGAAAAATGGCATGTGCCAATTTTAGCAAACTTACCCAATATCGAGCTCACCATTCTTATCAGGGCAATATGCACAAAAATATTATTTACCAGAAAATGAGCTTAATGTGACTGAAACGGTTCGCCATTTCCGTGATTTTCTCCCTCACTTTCTCCCTCTCGTTCACCCTTCTCCACGCAACCAAATTTGGCTCAAGAAAAATCCATGGTTTGAACAAGAGATAGTTCCAACATTACAAAAAGCAAGTGAAAGCGATTTTATCTCGTTAAACAAATATTCCACGAATAAAGTGCGGTCAAAAATCAGGAGGTTTTTGACCGCACTTTCTTTAATACTAATCAATTTTAGTATGCATTATTTTTCTGGTTAATTACTCTTGTGCTACAATCAGCGGCCATAAAAATATAAGGAAAAATATGCAATCAATACCTGTTACCAAGTCTCAACGAAAGCATGGAATAAACAAACTATTATATTCCTTTCTGATGTCGTGCTCTTTTTATTTTACTTAATACCCTTCCTTTTGAACCTGCGGCAAATAAAGGATTATCTTTACTCGCATTTGTAGCCATTTTTATGGCTTACCGAAGCCGTCAGTGTAACGATCACTGCATTGTTCATGCCCATTTTATCTGTCCTGTTAGGATTGGCTAATAGTCGTGAAGCGCTTGTTGCCTTTGCGGATCCGACCATTTTCTTATTCTTTGGTGGTTTTTGCCCTTGCTACTGCATTAAATGTGCAAAAATTGACAAAATGATTTCGAATAAAATCAGTGCAATTAGAAAGGTCGTCTCTTTGTTGCGGTGCTTTACCTCTTCTTAGCAACGGCATTTTTTATCCATGTGGATGAGTAATACCGCTACTGCGGCGATGATGATCCCGCTTTCAATGACCATTTTAAGTCAGTTAGACCGTAATAAAGATCATATGCTTATGTATTCGTGTATGTAGGGATTGCCTATAGTGCCACCATTGGAGGAATGGGAACACTCGTAGGGAAGCCCACCTAATGCCATAGCCGCCTCTCAACTTCATTTGGGGTTTTGCTGACTGGTTAATGTATGGCACGCCAGTGATGTTAATTTTATTCCCGCTTATTATTGGTTGGTTATATCTTGTATTTAAACCCAAATTAGGCCTTCATTTTTGCTGCTGAATTTGAAAAATTCACATGACCAAACAACGTGTTTTAACGTTGATTATTTTTTTATCACCGTAGCGATTCTTTTGGATTTTTGGTGGGTACCTCAACCCAATTATTTCTCAATCATTGGGTTTACCAAAACTCAATTGGCAGTTTTGACAGTATGGTTGCACTCTCCGCTGCGATTGTCATTTTGTGTAACCAGGGATCGCTAAGTTGGAAAGAAGTACAAGAAAATACAGAATGGGGTGTACTGTTCCTTTTTGGTGGCGGTTTAACCTTAAGCTCAGTATTGACTCAATCTGGCGCAAGCAAAATCATGGCAGATGGCATTGTCTTCATCATTGAAGGAGGCCACTACTATGTGATGGCATTAATTATTGCAGCCTTTTATTGTCTGCTTGACTGAATTTACATCAAACACAGCAAGCGCAGCCTTACTCGTCCCAATCTTTTATTTCTATCGCACAAGCCCTGAATATACCACCGCTTGGTTTTGCGATGATTATCGAGCCCTAGGGGCATCTTGTGCCTTTATGATGCCGGTCAGTACACCACCGAATGCGATTGTGTACTCAACAGGTTTTTGTTAAACAATCAGAAATGATCCGCGTGGGTAAATTTATTGATTTAACCTGTATGGTCATTATTGCAACCATTGCTTATCTGTTCTGGATGTAGCCTTTAAATTAAACAAGTGCGGTTGAAAATAACGTAATTTTTAACCGCACTTTTTCTTCTCACGCAAACGTTTGCGGTGAATAAAAATTAACGTATAATTCGCACAATTTTTCTACTTAAGGGAACCTAATGAATAACAATCTACTTTATACCGTGGAAGACAAACCACCTTTCGGATTAAGTTTACTCCTTGCGGCACAACATTTACTTGCCGCACTTGGAAGTATTGCCGTACCATTGGTCATTGGTAACGTCTTAGAGTACCTCCGAAGATACCATTACGCTGAGTGAATGCTGCTGCTAATTTCTGGTGTAGTGACCGTTATCCAATGTAAAGGCTTGAGAGCCTATTGGTATTCGTTTGCCAAGTGTGATGGGAACCAGTTTTGCTTTTTGGTTGCTGCTGCACTTGCCATTGGTTTTTAGCAAAATATGGCATCGCCGGTATTTTAGGTTCTTCTCATTGGTTCCTTAGTGATGATTATCGGCGGTTTCTTCCATGCCTATATTCGCAAATTGTTCCCACCACTTGTGACGGGGACTGTCGTCATGATGATCGGCTGTAAGCCTCATTCCTGTTGCCGTTGACTGGTTCGCAGGTGGTCAACGTGGTAATGCAAATGTGCGACGCCAGAAAATTTAATGATGGCGAGCTTTGTATTAGTGATCGTGGTAGCCCTCGTACAATGGGGTAAAGGGATTTTCTCTGCAGCCGCCATCGTTATTGGGATGATGACTGGTTATATCGTTTGTTTAGCCATGGGCTGGGTAAGCTTTGAAGGTGTAAAACAAGCACAAACTTTCGCGATTCCCAACCACTACGCTGGTTTAGCCTTCCCTATTTCAGGCGTTATCGGTGTGTCTATCGCCTGTTGGTGACGATCGTTGAATCAAGCGGTAACTTCTTAGCACTAGGTAATGCCACCAAAAGCGAAATCACTGGCAGACATTTACGCGGCGGGGTTTTAGCCGATGGTTTAGGATCAGCCTTAGCCGCCATTATGTCTACCACGCCATTCTCTTCATTCTCACAAAATATCGGCGTGATTTCCTTAACTGGCGTGGCAAGCCGTCACGTGGTTGCACTAACCGGTGTGCTTCTAGCACTAGCTGGTTTATTTCCTGTATTCAGTGCACTAATTGTTTCAATTCCATTACCCGTATTAGGCGGTGCAGGCAATGATGTTTTGCGATGATTATCGCTGCGGGTATCAAATGTTGGATAAAGTCGCACGTGCAAAACGTAATGGTTTAATTATCGCGATTTCCATTGGCTGTGGCTTAGCGGTGACAACTCGTCCAGAATTGCTTGATAAAGTACCGCACTTTTTCAAAGGAAGTGCTCGGTTCGAGGCATTACCGTAGGGCTCATTACTTGCCTTAATTCTTAACCTTGTCCTTCAGAAGATAAAGTGGAAGAAACAAAAAGAATAAAAATAGATAGCGAATAAGGGCAGATTAACACTGCCCTTTCTTTTCCTGTAAAAACATTTCTAAAACTGACCGCACTTTTGCTAAAATCAAGCATCATTTTCCATTTATCAAAGGAATAAAAATGGCAGATTTACCTTTTTGGTTGAGCTCAACGAACAAAATCTTACTGAAACGTTGCAACGTTCTGTTGAAACACCACTTGTCATTAGCTTTTTATGCACCAAGCCATAAAGAATCAGCTGATTTTGCAACAGTCCTACAACGTGTTGCAGAACAACATCAAGGACAATTTATCCTCGGCTTAGTCAATTGTGAAACAGAGCAAATGATTGCTGCACAATTTCGTATTCAAGCGTTACCAACGACCTATCTTTTTCAAAGAGGCACAAAGCATTAGATGCGTTCCCTGGTGCGATAGATGAAACCAGCTTATTGCAACGTTTGGGTGCGATTTTGCCAAAGAAGATTTAAAATTCCAAAAAGCCTAGATACAAGTGAAGATTACAACTCCGCCCTTCCATTACTGAAAGAGGCGTGGAGCTTTCAGATAAGAAAAAAATAGCGATGTAGGCATTTACTTTGCGGAAACCTATATCGCTATGAAAAACAGAGACCTGCAGCGAATATTTTAGCGCAAATTCCGATTCAGGATCAGAGATAGCCGTTGGCATGGATTACAGGCACAGATCGAGCTTTTAATTAAAAGCAGCTGACACGCCAGAAATTCAACAACTACAAGCGGATTATGCGAAAAATCCAACGCCTGAGTTGCGTTGAAATTGGCGGTTCAGCTACATCAAGCTAATCGAAACGAAGAAGCATTGGACTTATTATTTAGCATTCTTAAACAAGATCTTTCTGCGGAAAATGGTGAAGTGAAACAACAGTTTTTATCTATTTTATCAGCCATTGGCAATCGGATCCTATCGCCAATAAATATCGCCGATTGCTGTATTCATTGCTTTACTAATACGATCAACTATATGCATGAAGGCTTTATAATGAACGAATTCCAAAAAGCCTCATGCTTTATTTTATAAACAAAGGTTCTTTATGTCAGACGTTAAACACAGCAAATTATTAATTTTAGGTTCAGGCCCTGCAGATTATACTGCCGCTATTTATGCCGCACGTGCAAACTTAAAACCTGTTTTTATTGACCGGTCTTTCAACAAGGTGGCTAACTTACTACCACGGACGAAATTGAAAACTGGGCAGGTGATTTTTGAAATGACCACTGGTCGGGTTTAATGCAACGTGTGTTGCAGCACGCTGAAAAATTTGAAACGGAAATCGTGTTTGATCATATCAACAAAGGTCGATTTATCTTCTCGCCCGTTCAAACTTTATGGCGATATGCAAACCTTCATGTGATGCATTGATCATTGCAACAGGGGCATCAGCACGTTATATCAGGGATTAGAATCTGAAAACTGCTTATAAAGGCCGTGGCGTTTCAGCTTGCGCAACCTGTGATGGTTTTCTATCGTAATAAACCCGTTGCCGTTGTGGGTGGCGGAAATACCGCCGTTGAAAGAGCACTGCTTGGCTAATATTGCGTCTGAAGTACATTTAATTCACCGTCGCGATAGTTTCCGCGCGAGAAAAATCTAATCGATCGCCCTATACAAAAAGGTCGAAGAAGGCAAAATCGTAGCTTCATGCGGCCGCACTTTGGATGAAGTGTTAGAGCGATAACATGGGCGTAACAGGTGTTCGTTTTGAAAACAGTGAAAACCGGTGAAAAGAAGACGTGAAAGTGGAGACGGTTTATTTGTGCTATCGGTCATGCGCCAAACACTGAAATTTTTCCAAGAGTCAACTTGAACTTAGCAACGGTTATATCGTTGTTAAATCCGGTCTTGAAGGTAACGCAACAGCAACCTCTGTAGAAGGCGTATTTGCTGCGGGTGATGTAATGGATCACGCAACTATCGCCAAGCGATTACTTCAGCAGGTACAGGCTGTATGGCGGCATTAGATGCTGAACGTTATTTAGATGCACAAGAATAAGTGCGCTAAATTCTCATGTAAGAGTGCGTAAAAACAAGGTTTCACGCACCTGTTATTCCCTAAAGGTAGAGTTGTAATCCTCCACCAACTCATCCTATCCTAGGATAAATAAAAACAATGGACAAACTTCGCCAAAAATATTTACAAAAATGGCTTCATGCAGCAACAACCTGTTAAAAATTAATGCGCACCAATATTGCCCGTGCCACACTTTCATCCTTAATTCTTGTGGCTCAAAACCTATTTTCTTGCAACATTGCTCGACAAGCTCATTATGCAACATGTCGATCGTGCTGAACTGGTTCCCTATTTTATTGCATTAATCGTTACTTTTGTGCATCTACGTGCGGTCATTTTGTGGCTACGCGAAAAATTGGCTTTAAAAGCAGGGTCGATTACTGCGCAATCATATGCGCCAAAAGATCTTGAGACAAAATCCATCAAGTTGGTCCTGCAACCATCAATAGTCAAACCAGCCGGTAGTTGAGCGAGTATTATGCTTGAACAAGTGGAGAATCTGCATAATTTCTATGCGATTCTTCTACAACAAAGTTTGTCTGCCATTGTACCTATGGTGATTTTTGATGCTGTATTCCCCACTCAACTGAGGCTGCTGGGCTGATTTTTGATGATCACCGCTCCACTTGTACCCATTTTTGATGATTCTGAGTAGAGATTGCGGCCGAATAGCAGCCAAAAATATGGCTACCCTCTCGCTTAAGTGCACAATTCTTGGATCGCTTTACGTGGTTTAGAAACCTTGCGTCTTTTTCAACCGCACTTCGAACAAACACAACATATTGAGCACAACGGAAGACTTCCGTGAAACGACCATGGCTGTACTTAAAATGGCGTTTCTCTCTTCTGCCGTGTTAGAGTTTTTTCACCTCCATTTCCATTGCTTTAATGGCGGTGTACTTTGGTTTTAGCTATTTAGGCCAAAGTCGAATTTGGTAGCTTATGGCACCACGCTAACCTTATTTACCGGCTTTTCTGCTTAATTCTAGCGCCAGAGTTTTATCAACCATTGCGTGATCTCGGACTTACTATCACGATCGTGCAGCAGGCATTGGTGCTGCTGATGTCATTGTCGATTTCTTAGAGGCAGATTATTTGAGTGCACATCAGGGCAATGAACAAATTCCAGCACAAAGTGCGGTCGAATTCAGGCTGAAAATTTAGTGGCGCTTTCTCCACAAGGTCAACCAGTAACTAAGCCACTTTCAGTTCCATATTCCGAAAGAAAGCCATATTGCCCTTGTGGGCCAAAGTGGTGCAGGAAAAACCTCTTTAATCAATGTATTACTCGGTTTCTTGCCTTATGAAGGCAGCTTAAAAATTAACGGTGTAGAACTAATCAAAGCCGTTTTAAGCGACTGGCGAAACAAATTGCGTGGGTAGGTCAAAATCCATTACTGCTACAAGGCAGCATCAAAGAAAATCTACTTTTAGGCGATATTCAAGCAACTGATGAGCAAATTGAGCAAGCCTTGATTTCTGCGCAAGCGAAAGAGTTTACCGACAAATTAGGCTTGGATAGCGAAATTAAAGATGGCGGCATTGGTGTGATCTGTGAGGCCAGCTCAGCGCTAGCTATCGCACGTGCTTTACTACGCAAAGGCAATTTTATTATTACTCGATGAGCCAACGGCTGGCCTCGATGCTCAATCAGAGAATCTGGTACTTGCTGCCCTTGCAGAAATGAGCCATAACCAAACCACCTTAATGATCACACACATCGCATTGAAGATCTAAAAACAATGTGACAATATTTTTCGCTGATGCAAGAAGGTGAGAATTGTTCAACAAGGGCATTTCAACCAATTAAAAGATCAAGGCTTCTTTGCCCGGAATTATGGCTCAACGAAAGAGGATATTCAATAATGCGTGCTTTACTTCCCTTTTTACGTTTATTTAAATTCCTTAAGTTGCCTTTATTTTAGGACTTGGTTTTAATGATTACAGGCCTTGCATCTGCATTGACTTGCTGACCACATCGGGTTGGTTTTTAGCCGCAACAGCAATTGCGGGTCTTGGCACGTTGTTAATTTCTTCTACCTTCTGCCTCTGTGCGTGGGCTTGCTATTGGCACGTACCTTTTCCGTTATTTTGAAAAGTTGGTGACACACGATGCAACTTTCCGCATTTTTGGCTAAATTACGGGTACAAGTTTTTGAGAAGATTATTCCTTAAGTCCTGCAGTGTTAAATCGCTACCCGCAGCAGCGATTTATTAAAACCACTAGTGTCTGATGTAGATACCCTCGACAGCCTTTTATCTTCGCTTAATTGCGCCATTTATTACAGCTATTTTTTGTGATTCTAGCCATGTATGTGGCCTAAGTTTTGTCAATGCACCTTTAGCCTTAGGTTTAGGGTGTGAGCCTGCTTTTATTGGTATTGGTTGTCCAACCGTTTTTCTACCTACTTGGTAAAAAATTTGGCGATAAACTCGTGCATTCACGTGCACTTTATCGCACGCAATTCTATAGAATTTATCAAGCGCAAGCGGAATTATTGCTCTTTAATGCTGAAGATAGAATTGAAAGATAACATGGCTAAAACTGAAGCGAATTGGCAAGCAGACCAACAAAAGAGCCAATTTAAGCGGATTTTCAACCGCTCTTTCCTCTTTTTAAATGGTTTAATTATTGCCGCGATGTTGTGGTTTACGCTCACAAGCGGAATTTGGCAACGATGAATATCGCATGGCATTTATTGCACTCTTCACTTTTGCGGCCTTAGCCTCATTTGAAATCTTAATGCCATGGGTTCTGCGTTCTTGCACATCGGTCAAGTCATTGCTTCAGCTGAACGCGTGACAGATATTATCGAACAGCAACCATTAGTGACCTTTAATGTACAAAAGCGGGTTCGATCAAAAACGCCACAACATTAATTGAAGCGAAAGATCTTTCTTTCACTTATCCTGAACAGTCAAAATCGTGCTTTAGAGAATTTGAATTTAACCATTCAAAAAGGTAAAAAGTCGCCATTTTAGGTAAAACAGGCAGCGGAAAAATCCACGTTATTACAGCTTTTAGTACGCAATTACGATGCAAATCAAGGTCAGCTATTTCTTGCTGGCAAGCCGATTGCTGATTACGCCGAAGACACATTACGCAGCCAATTCTGCTTTTTAACGCAACGTGTTCATGTATTTAGCGATACACTTCGTCAAAATCTGCAATTCGCAAGTGCGGTCAATATTTCAGATGAAAAAATGATCGAGGTGTTAAATCAAGTTGGTTTAGGCAAATTGTTGGAAAAAGAACAAGGCTTAGATATTTGGCTGGTGATGGCGGCCGTCCACTTTCTGGTGGAGAACAACGTCGTTTAGGCTGGCTCGTATTCTGCTGCAATGATGCGCCAATTTTATTATTAGATGAGCCAACTGAAGGTTTGAGATCATGAACGAAGACTGAAATTCTGCGCTTGATTCTTGCCCATGCTGAAAATAAACCTTAATTATGGTGACTCACCGCTTAACGACGATTGAGCAATTTGATGAGCTTTGTGTGATTGATGACGAAGCTAATTGAAAAAGGCACTTATGCAGAATTATTGCAATTGAGAGGGTTCTTTAAACAATTAGTGGAGCGTGTGTAAAATAAGGAAAGGATAAGTTGGGTGAAATCTTCAGCTTATTCTCCGTACACAGAAATTCCGACTAGCGCTCTTCCGAACCATGACCGAGTAAACGGACACCGTTGCGAGAGAGCGAGAAAGATTTCCATTGATATCGCAATGCGATTAGGTGGGCTATTATGCAGAATTGGCCCCTGTATTGCAGTTAATTTATCAATTCCAGTGGATTTGACGAGAAAATCAACCGCACTTGAGGTAAAACCATGAACTATCTCCAATACTACCCCAACAGATGTTGTAAATGGCGAAGAGCACCCGTTGTACCCTTTTCGTGAGCGGTTGTACGCATGGTTGTCGTGGTTGTTACAATCAAAAAGAGCTGGTCTTTTTGATAATGGCGTATTATTTGATGAGGGCGATGGAACAACAAATCATCAATGATTTAAAGGATACGCGCATTAAACGTCAAGGGCTCACACTTTTCTGGTGGGGATCCGATGCATCCACGTAATGTTGAGCCTTGCTCTTTTGTTCAACGTGTAAAAAGAATGTCCCGATAAGGACATTTGGGTATGGACGGGATATAAACTGGATGAACTGATGATTATCAACGTCAAATGTTGCCTTATATTGACGTACTCATTGATGGAAGAATTTATACAGAACAGGCTGACCCTAGCCTGGTTTGGAAGAGTTCAGCCAATCAAGTGATTTATCGTTTTAGGTTTAACCGAATAAGGTTAAGCTATTCTGCCATAGCCGTTTCTTTAATTGCTTCAGCATTTTTCACTTCTTAAACTACATAAAAGCGTCAAAGGTGTGAACTATCCGCTCTGGTCGAGTTGAGGTTGCCTTGGCCAAACACCGGCATATCGGGGTATCCGTTTTCTAATACCAACGCTCTAATGGCAACTTCGCAATCGCTTGACGCGTTTTGTGCGCGTTCATAAGTAATGGTACCGCCTACGCCAATTTTATAGCCTAAATCCACAAATCGTTTTGCTTGATCGTCGCTTCGAAAAACCATGCACGACACCACATTTAGGCAAATTGGCGCTAAAAAGCGGAAGAATTGCTCGTGGTTTACGACTATATAAATTGACCGACAGATTGTATTTTCTTCGCTAAAATAAAGCTGACTTTCTAAAAAGTGTTTATTGCTTTTTGCCATAATTCATCAGTCAATAAATTAGGAATTGCACATTCTAAGCCTATTTCTGCTACGGCTGTACAATTTTGATTACGAACAGATAATGCCGCATCCAATATCTCTAAATCATGCTCTTGATGCTCTTTGATATAAGAGGATGCAACCCAAGACCCACAATAAAGATGCTCAGGGAAAAGTGCGGTCATATTTTGGATCGTTTTAAAATCCGACTCTTTTACTGCCACAATCAAAATTTTCTGCATCAGCATGCAGCGTTATCCACGAGCTGAGCTAATGGCTCACCTGTGTCATGATGAAGATAATCCAAGGTGGGTATGATATCGAAGAAAGGCATTGCGTTATTTCACTCAAGAAAAAGGTGTGTAGATTGAGCATCACACACCGAATTAATTATTCGACAGAAACTGATGTGATCACGACATCTTCTGTCGGAACGTCTTAATTGAAACCTTTATTCCCGGTTTTACTTTCTTAATTTTATCAACCACATCCATCCCTTCAACCGCTTCACCGAATACGGCGCAGCCCCATTCTTGCACAACTTCGACCGAACATCTCTTTTGAGGCGGTAGATTTAAGAAATTTATTATCAGCCACGTTAATGAAGAATTGTGCCGTTGCAGAATGTGGATCAGAGGTACGCGCCATGGCGATTGTGCCACGTTTATTGCTAAACGATTGTTGGCTTCATTTTTGGATCAGTGCATTTGTTGCTTTTCACGCATTCCGCTTTCCATACCACCGCCTTGGATCATAAATCCATCAATACACGATGGAAAATGTGTTATTATAGAAACCGTTTTTACGTAGTAAAAAGTTTTCTGCGATTGGCGCTTATCAAAAATCGAGTTTAATTTTAATATCACCAAAAATTTGTGTGTAATGTAACCATGTTATTTTCCTCTTGAAAATTAAAGGCGTTCATTATTCCACAAATGGCGAGAAAGTGCCACCATAGAGCAGAAAAGTGCGAGTCGTTTTTCAACCAGTTTTTAAGAGAAAAATATGTTAAAGATCTTTAATACCCTCACTCGTGAAAAAGAAGTGTTCAAACCTATCCATGAAGGAAAAAGTGGGTATGTATGTGTGCAGCGTGACCGTTTTACGATTTATGCCATATTGTATGCAGCCGTACCTTTGTGTGTTTGATGTGATTGCTCGCTACTTACGCTCTTTGAGGCTACGATTTGACTTATGTGCGTAATATCACTGATGAGACGATAAAATCATTAAGCGAGCATTGAAAACAAAAACCTGCGATCAACTTGTAGATCGTATGGTGCAGAGATGTATAAAGATTTTGATGCACTTAATGTATTACGCCCTGATTTTGAACCTCGTGCGACGCATCATATTCCTGAAATTATTGAGATTGTGGAAAAACTGATTGCACGCGGTCATGCTTATGTTGCAAACAATGGCGACGTGATGTTTGATGTGGAAAGCTTTAAAGAATACGGCAAATTATCACGCCAAGATCTCGACCAATTACAAGCCGGTGACGTATTGAAATTAATGAAATCAAGAAAAATCCAATGGATTTCGTGCTTTGGAAAATGTCAAAAGAAAACGAACCAAGCTGGCCATCGCCATGGGGCGCAGGTCGTCCAGGTTGGCACATTGAATGTTCGGCAATGAACTGTAAACAACTGGTGAGCATTTTGATATTCATGGTGGCGGTTCTGATTTAATGTTCCCACACACGAAAAATAAATCGCCCAATCTTGCTGTGCTCGTAATGGTGGCTATGATGTGAATTATTGGATCCATTCCGCGCATGATCATGGTAGATAAAGAAAAATGTCGAAATCCCGTCAGCAGCTTCTTTACCATTCGTGATGTATTAAACCACTACAATGCAGAAGCGGTGCGTTATTTCTTACTAACGGCACACTATCGCAGCCAACTCAATTATAGTGAAGAAAACTTGAATTTAGCACAAGGTGCATTAGAACGTTGTACACCGCTTTACGGCACCGATCAAAGTGCGGTTGCTTTTGGCGTGAAAAAATTTTGTGAAGCCTTCCGTGAAGCCATGGACGATGATTTCAATACGCCAAACGCTCTTTCTGTCTTATTTGAAATGGCGCGTGAAATCAATAAATTGAAAACTGAAGATGCAGAAAAAGCCAATGGTCTTGCTGCGCGTTTACGTGAGTTAGCGGGTATCTTGGTTTTACTTCAACAAGATCCAGAAAAATTCTTACAAGCTGGTTCTGACGATGATGAAGTCGCAAAAATTGAGCGCTTATCAAACAACGAAACGAAGCCCGTGCCGCTAAAAGATTGGACTGCTGCGAGATGCGGCTCGTAATGAACTCACTGCAATGGGAATTGTTAGAAGACGGCCCCTAACGGCGACGTGGCGTAAACAATAATCTCACTTTGATACAAAAACTGCGGTCAAATTGACCGCAGTTTTTCTTCAGAAAGAAAAGTATTACATTTTCGGGGCTTCCATGCTTTTTCTTCATTTCTTTTACTTTCATTTCATCAGTTCATTTCTTCTGACTTCATATTATCCATTTTCATATCCTGAGATTTCATCATGCTATCAGACTTCATACTATCTGATGCCATTTACGGTATATGTAGCAGTTGCATCAGTCCGAAAAATTGACTCAAATTTACGCATAAATTTGAATGCCTTTCCGAATGAAAATTGTGAAAGGCATTTCTTACCCTCAAATTCTAATCTAACCTCGCAAGTTTTTCACATCAATTTTTCCATTTTCAAACTCAAGGTGTACTATTCCGCTCAACCTTCATTCAGGTAACTCAAAGTATGAGTCGCTGAGGTAACTGTTGGGATAATGCTCCAATGGAGCGTTGGTTTCCACAGCTTTTAAATATGAATGGATGCAAGAGGGCGACTATCTAACCTTGGGGCAAGCGATGGACGATGTGAGCTTATGTGATGTATTACAATTTTTGTGTAGCCCCACATCGTTACAATCAGGTTTGCCGCCTGTTTTAACAGAAACAACCTATCGAGGGACTGTTGAATTAGCTGATCACTACATTAATCAGTAAAGATAAAAAGGACGAAGATTATTAGAATCTTTGCCCTTAATGTATCTGCATTTTTACAAAAATAATATTTTCAATTTTTGAGTGTAAGAAAAAAGCTTTATCTCCGACTAATGGAATAACAAGGAAGCATTTCCTACCATAATGAACTAAATAATTTCATAGAAATAGCTAATCAATCAGAGGAAAAATGAAAGATTGTAAGATGCAAGGTATCAGCAGCGGCGTGAGTTTTATTGATTTTACGCTCTTGCGTAGGAATTTTTAGAGGCAGGGTTAGAAAAATGGAATGGTCAAAATTGGTTTCACTGAAATACAAGATCGTTTTCCTTTTTCCATTTCAATCTTATTCCAGCCGATATTAATTGGCACGTTGCAATGGGATCTGAATTAATTTTCCCATTCTTGCTGATATTTGGGGTGCTAACACGTTTTGTGCATTAAGTTTAACGAGTTTTAATCTCTGTCGCGTGGTATAGCATTCACGCCGATTCAGGTTATAACGTTTGTGATAATGGTTATAAATTGCTTAATTTATGTGGTAACTTTATTAATCTCAATTACGCAGGGGCAGGAAACTCTCTTTAGACACGACTTTTAAGAAGGTTTATCCAACTAAAGCTGGTTGAAATTCCTCTAACTATATTCAATATCAAATTCTAGGAATTTAAATGAAAAATTATCCACTTTAGCCGCATTAGCAGGAGCATTAACGATGACAGTAGCTACTGTTGCACGCTGAGCCAAAATCAAGCAGTACAGATAAAAGCTGCAACACCTTGTGAGGTGATAAATGTGTGAAAACAAAAAGCTGCCGAGAAGGTAAATGCGGAGAAGGCAAATGTGGTACCAACAGAACAAAGCCGCAGAAGGTAAATGTGGTGAAGGTAAATGTGGTGCGAGCAAACCAAAAAGCTGCAGAAGGTAAATGTGGTGAAGGTAAATGTGGCTCTAAATAATCATTTTCAATATACGATGCCGCACATAACACTGGTGTAAATTACACCAGTGTGTATTAAAAAGGAGTAAATAATTATGTTACAAGGTGCAGGATTAGGATATCGTCGAGAGTTTAGCTGATGATAAATTTATCATCAAATAATGCGATTCAGTTTATGGAAGTTGCTCAGAAAATTGGGTAAAAATGGGAGGAGCTGCTCGTTATAGAGTTGATCAAGCCGCTGAAAGATATCCACTTGCGGTCACACGGACTATCACTTTCATTAGGCGGGCGAAAGCACCACTGATCGCGAGTTATTAAAAATACTAAAGCATTAATGACTCAATATAATTCGACATTTTTCTGAACATTTGAGTTATTGTGAATGTGAAGGGCATTTATATGATTTATTACCTATGCCATTTACTGAAGAAGCTGTAAAACACATAGCACAGAGAATCCGCTATGTGCAAGATTTTTAGAATTACAAATTTCATTAGAAAAACACCTCTTAGTATTTACACTCCCACCAGCACAATGAATGAGTAGAATTTTTAAATGCTATTGCACGGGGAAAGCGGATTGTGGTATTCATTTTAGATGTGAATAATATTTATGTAAAGATAGCGTCAATCACGGTTTACTTGATCCTTATGTTTTTTAGATCAAGTAGATATGAAACGTGTCAATTACATTCATATAGCAGGACACGACGAAGAACATTCTGCCGCACAAGTTGTAGAGGATTTAGAAGGAATCATTTAATAAAATAAAAAGGGGCATATCGCTGTTACCAGAGTTATTAATTGATACGCACGGTGAGGCAGTAAAAGGTACTGTGTGGGATTTATTAGAATATGCCTATCAACGACTACCCGTCATTCCGCCAACATTATTAGAGCGTGATTTCAATTTCCTCCATTTGCTAGAACTTTTATTCTGAAGTTGAACATATTGCACAACTACAGCAAAAATATGCTCAAAAAGAGGTAATATCCTATGCAGCTAAACCTTCGCTTATTGAAACACAAAAAGCACTTGCCACAGCAGTTCGATTGGCTAATGCTCAACCTCTAAATGGTTATGCTCCGAATCGCCTTGCTGTTTATGCTCGTTTAGTTCGAAAATAACATCTTTGGTTTTTATTGACCGTTGTTTTTGTTGAAGCGCCTAAACACGTTTCTCTGAGTTGGTCTCAGACAAAAGAATTTTTTGTATTAAAAGGAAAATCACATTCGCCTTATTTTTCAAGATATTGCTGGAGAATTTCTCTTATTTTGTCAAGAAAAAGAGAGTTTGACGATAATATACTGGCATTGATGGATTTTGAAAATACTCAATTACTTGCAGAAGTTTCTTTAGCAAAAAGTACCTGAAAAATTTGAGTGGAATAAGTATAGCGTAATGCAGTTATCTGATGCAGCTTATTTAAAAAGCTATGAAGTCGATTTTTTATCAAGCGATTTTAAACAATTTGATGAAAACCCTATGCAAGCTGTTATATGGCGGGATAGCGATTTTAATATTCTGCAACAATGCTTATCTGAACTTGACTTTTGGCTATTAAGTTATATACAAGAACAACCTTCGTCTTTAGAAGAGGTATTATCTGCCTTAAATACTGTAGTTGAAGATAGCACCCCCTTAATTCCATTATTGGAAAACACTTGGGTTAATTGGATTAATGCTGAAGTGCTTTATCCCAAAGTATGAGTCGCCGAGGTAACTGTTGGGATAATGCCCCAATGGAGCGTTGGTTTCGCAGCTTTAAATATGAATGGATGCAAGAGGGCGACTATATAACCTTGGGGCAAGCGATGGACGATGTGAGAGTTTATGTGATGTATTACAATTTTTGTTCGCTCACATCGTTACAATCAAGGTTTGCCACCTGTTTTAACAAAAACAACCTATCGGGAACTGTTGAATTAGCTGATCACTCCATCCCTATTGAGTTAAAATTTCAATCAGGAATTTTAAGGTTTTTAATCGGTTAAACCTTTGTGCAACTGCTACATAATACCGCCATTTTATCATTTTGCATCGGCATCGACTCTTTGGTCATAGGCATGGGAGCTTTTGTCATTGACATCTCATTGGATTTCATATCTATCGCATAAAGACTGGTTGCAAAGAAAAGTGCAGCAATAGCAGTAAAGGTTGTTTTACAGTAATATTTTTCATTTTTGAATCTTCCTAATTTGTGAATAATTAGCGTGATCTAGAAAGGTCTTTTCCTTTCATTATCATTAGACGAATGAGAACCTATTTCTTACACATTTTCAAGGAAAAATATGGAAACCAGAATTTCGATAAAGAACATGATACAAATTAGAGAGCAAATGCTGAAGTTTGCCACATTACAGGGTGAGTAATCCTGTATTAGCTGAAGATTTGGTTCAAGAAAGTTTTTGAGTGCATTTAACAATCTCGAGCACTTTTAAGCGACAAGCCGCATTTAAAACGTGGGTCTTTTGCTATCTTAAAAATAAAATCATCGATTTTCTTCGCCAGAAAAACCGTTGTCCTTGAAAACCGAAATAGAAGATGAAGAACAAACCAATCATTTCTTTGATGAAGGGGACACTGGAAAGCTGAACATTCTCCACTCGATCTCGAACTGAGCGAAAGTGCGGTCTATTCTGAAGAGTTCTGGCTGATTTTTGAAACTTGTTTAACTTGCCTACCAGCCAAACAAGCCAAGATTTTTTATGATGAGAGAGTTTTTGGAATTATCTTCTGAAGAAAGTTGCCAGAAAAATCAACTAAGCATAAGTAACTTGCACGACACTCTATCGTGCCCTTACAACTTCAAAACTGCTTATCTCATAAACTTTAGGGAGTGACTTTTATGAAATGTCGCCAAACAACTCGCCTCATTTCAGATGCGCAGAAACGCCCGATTAATGACTAAAGAAAAATTGGGCTCAATTTGCATCTTGCCATCTGTACACTTGCCGTAAATTTCAACGAGTGTGGCACATTGAAAAATTAATGAAGGATTTCAAAGGATAAAAAGCGGAAGAAAAACTTCCGCTTATAACTCTATTACTTCGCGATTAACGCTGTTGCTCGTGAAATGACTTCCTGACTTCATCATCCGTCAATTTACCTTCTTTCACAAATTGCACTTTGCCGGTTTTATCAAGCAAAATAATCACGCTATCTTTTTCACGTAATCCCCATGTATTTTTGACTGCACTTTTATCATCTAAAATCACGCGGCTGTGGGCATTTTTCTTTTTGCCTTTTTCTGCTACTTTTTCACAAACATGCCTGTGCCCACAACGGCATCATCAGCGTTGATAATCGTCGTGGTTTTGATATTTAGCTTGGTTAAAATGAGCAGCTTTAATAGCTTCGATCATCGCTTGATTTTTCTCTTTTTGCCGCACTTCTGCCTGCAATATGCTGAATCACACGGACTTTGCCAGGTAATGCCGTTGAGCTCCACGATTTATACGCCACATCATTGCCATTTAAAGTGATTTCGCCCTATCCGAAACCGTTACATTGGCTAAAAGTTGGATTTAGGTTGGATATTGTGCGCGAATGCATTGATTGAGATTAAACTGCCCATCACTGCACTCAAGCATGATTTTTCATAAATACCTCATAAATTCCGTGAAATTGCCCATTTTTTGGCGAATAGTCACTTTTTGTTATACTCCGTGCGCATTATGCTTTGCTTAAATCAGATAAAGAAGGAAAAAAATGGATCAAATGCCAGCTTGCCCCAAAATGTAAAAGGCGAATATGTTTATCACGATTCTGTGAATTTTGTTTGCCCTGATTGCGGTAATGAATGGAATGGTAACGAAAGCAGTTGAAGTCGATGAAGATCAACTGATTGTTAAAGAATAGCAACGGTAATTTATTAGCCGATGGCGATGATGTACTGTTTAATTAAAGATTTAAAATTAAAAGGTTCATCAAGTATTGAAAAAGGCACGAAATTCAAAAATATCCGTTTAGTTAACGGAGATCACAACGTTGATTGTGGCAAAAATCATGTTGAAATCAGAGTTCTTGAAAAAGCTAAGAATTCTCAATAAAAGAGCGGTCGATTTTTAACGTTGTTTTAAATCGACCGCTCTTTTTATTTTCATTATACCTTCAGCAGCTTCACAATTTCACTTGGATAACAACCAAGCACTTTCAGATAATTACTGAACTGCTTAAAGCTCTTCCAAGGCAATTTGGGTATCTGGATGATGAATGTCTTCAATCTCCAAATAGAACATTTCTTCCCAAGGTTTGCCATAAATAGGACGAGATTCAAGCTTGGTCATATTAATACCGTGCTTTTTAAACACAAGTAAGGCGTCCACTAAAGAGCCCGCTTGTTGCGATGTAGTCATCAACAATAAGGTTTTCGTGTGGATTTGCGGTGAAACTTCACGTGCTTGTTTTTGCCACGACAATGAAACGAGGTAATGTTGTTTTCTTGGTTGGCAATATTATATTTTAACACATGTAAGCCGTAAAGCTTCCCACCATCTTCATTACCTAATGCCGCAATATTCGGTTTATTCAAACTTGCTACGAGCTGCATTGCATGAGAGCTACTTTCACAGAATTCAATATGCACACGCTCAAGACTTTGAATAAATTGACTACATGCTGAATCACTTGTGGATGGCTATAAAGCGTATCAATTTTGCTTAAATCATCTTGCTCATTCACTAAAACACAGTGCTTGATAGGATAAGCCAACTCACCCACCAAAGATAAGGTGGTATGTTGAAGCAAATCATAAACCTCATTAATTGCACCTGATGTGGTGTTTTCTAAAGGAAGTACGCCATAATCAGACTTCTCCGCTTTCAACTTTTTCAAAAAAATTTGAGCAAAGGAATCGCAACTGATTTCAGCAAATTGTTGATGGTAGCGAGCCGCATAATTACGCGCAGCCAAATTAGAGTAAGAACCACGCTTGCCTAAGAAAGCGATATGTAACGTTTCTTCTCGTTGCTCATTGAGCTTTTTCTGCAAGTACACTTGTTGTGTTAATACAGAATCTTCAATGATTTTTTTGGAAGACTGACGTAATATACTGTGGTTCAAGCTGATAATTTTTGGCTTTCAGCAAATTGCACAAGCTCCTGTAAGAGTTGTTGTTCTCGCTCTAAATCACGTAACGCTTTTTGCGTCATTCTTTGCTTCTTACTACATCATATGCCAGACGATGACGCTCTGAAAGCAGCTTTAACAAGCTGCGATCAATTTGCGTAATTTGCTGACGAATTTCAGATAAATCTAATGCCATTTCATTCCTTACTTAAAGGTTACTTCATTATGAGGGATGTATTTTTCAGCATTAATAGGTGAATTTTTCTCAAAAAATTCTTTTAAAAACATCCGCATCAATAAAACCTGTGTTAACGAAAGTTGGATTTTTAGTCATAACGGATAACCATCTCCACCCGCCGCATTATAACTTGGTAAAGAAATACGGTAAGTTTTATTTAAATCTAATGGTTTACCTTGAATTTTCACATTTTCAACTTTCTTCTCCGCACGATTTACTGTCATGCTGATACCTGAATATTGTGCATAGGCACCAGAATCCACTTCTTTCAATGCGACTACATTTAAATAATCCAGTAATTCTTTACCGGTTAATTCAAAATAGCTCACAATATTACCAAATGGATGGATTTTTAAAATATCTTTATAAGTTACATCACCTTCTTGGATAGAATCACGAATACCACCTGAGTTCATGATACCAATGTCTGCTTTCGCTTTTTGACGTTGTGCTTCTGCAATTAAGTGACCAAGGTTAGTTTGTTCAAAAACGAATAATGGTACGATCACCCTCTAACTTACCGTTTTAATTTACCCACTTTTTGGCTTAATAACGCATCACCTTTATCTTGGTAAGATTTTAAAAAGTTTTTTTCCATTTCTGGATCTTGTGGAATCTCTTCTGCGTAATTTACGTATTCCGTTTTACCGTCTTCTTTTTATTTTCTTCTTCAAGTTCACTGGAATTAATTGATAATTCACTAATTTTAATTCACCATTTTTGAACTCAAAGTCAGCTCGACCAACATATTTGCCCCATTCAAAGGCCTGCATAATCCAAGTACCATTTTGGAAATCTGGTTTACATGGCTGAGTGAGGTTGATAATCTTTAATCCATACGCCTTTTTCATCCACGCAAATCAGAATCATGGCTGTGACCACCGATAATCATATCGAATGCACCTTTATCTAAATTACGTGCAAGACTCACATCACCTGGTGCATTTTGAACCATGTTTCGCATCATAATAATAGCCCTATATGCGTTAAAGCGATTTTTACATCCGGCTTAACTTTTTCATTTAGCTCTTTTTAATGTGGCTTTTGCTACCGTTGTTGGATCTTCAAACTTCACATTATGAAGGTATTCTGGGTTGCCTAATTTTTGCAGTATCCTCAGTAGTTAAACCGACCACTGCAATTTTAGAGATCTTGTTTATTTAAAATCGTATAAAAGGCTTAACTAGGTTTTACCTGTTTTTCGTATTAATCACGTTTGCAGATAAGAATGGGAAATTTGCCCATTTTTCTTGCATATCAAGAATTTGTAGTGGATTATCAAACTCAGTGGTTTACCTAATACAGTTGCCTCACTAGCCCATTGCGTTCATTGCTTTAATATCTGGTTCTGCTGTTTGCATATCTGACTCAGGTACACCAGTATTAAAATCACCTGCATTTAATAAAAATAAGTGAGCCACCTTTTTGCTCGACTTCAGCTTTTACGCGATTAACAATTGTTTTGTGAGCAGGAAAGCCATATTCACCTTTGCATTCGGCCAAAAATGTCCGTGCGTATCATTGGTGTGCAATATGGTAAATTGATAGGTTTTGCCCTGTTCATATGCCATTGCAGCAGAAGTTGCTAGCACAAGAGGAAGCACGGTAAATAATTTTTTCATAATAAAAATACCTCTATTTTTGACCGCTCTTTACCTTCGCTAAAAACAAAAATAACAGAGCAAGATGGGAAATAAAAAAGCTATACTCCCGGAAGAAGTATAGCTTTTTAACAAAAACATTGTTAGATTAATACCTGCACAGGCGCAACATAACCTTGTGGAACTTGTTTCTTATCTTCAAAGGTAACAAATTCCCACGCTTCCTGATCATGAAGTACAGCACGGGATAATTTATTATTTAAACCATGACCCGATTTATAAGCTTTGAAATCACCGATGATGTTATAGCCACACATATAAAGATCGCCAATCGCATCAAGCATCTTGTGACGAACCAATTCATCTCTGAAGCGTAACCCATCTTCATTTAAGATACGGTAATCATCTAATACGATGGCATTATCTAAGCTACCACCTAACGCAAGACCTTGAGATTGAAGATACTCAATATCTTTCATGAAACCAAAGGTTCTTGCACGACTAATTTGATGTACGAATGCTTGTGCAGAGAAATCCATCACATAATTACGTACATTTTTACTAATCGCTGGATGATCAAAATCGATTGTAAAATCTAAACGGAAACCATTATAAGGTTTAAATTCTGCCCATTTGTCACCGTCTTCTACTCGTACATTTTTCTTAATACGAATAAATTTCTTTGGTGCATTTTGTTCTTCAATACCAGCATCTAAAAGCAAGTAAATGAATGGGCTTGCACTACCGTCCATGATTGGAATTTCAGGTGCATCAACTTCAATGATAATATTATCGATACCTAAACCCGCTAATGCTGCGTTTAAGTGTTCTACGGTTGAAACACGTACACCGTGTTCATTCACAAGTGCAGTACAAAGCATTGTATCACGCACTGAATCAGCATTCGCAGGGAAAGTCACCGGCGGATTAAGATCGGTACGGCAGTAAATTACACCAGTATTCGGCATAGCTGGACGCAACGTTAACGTTACTTTTTTGCCGCTATGTAAGCCTACACCTGTTACTTTAATGCTTTGTTTTAATGTTCTTTGTTTAATCATCTCTTTTACCTTATTGCTTCACAACAAGATTACTTCTACTCTTATTTCTCATCACGACCAAATGATGCCGGATTAAAGAAATTAGGATTATTTCTTAACTGTTCTAAACGGCTTGGATCAAGCGGTTTATTTAAGTTACCGTATTGCGGATTTTGTTCCTGTGCTGGTTCTGGTTGTGGATTATGTCTTAATGCATCTAAACCATGTAAACCAACTGGCGGTTGAGGTTGAATCGTTTCTTGCGCTACAGGCTGTTGAACTGGGGCTTGTTGTACTGCTGCTTGAGGACGAGCAATTACGACTGGCTCAGCCGCAACAACATCACCTAAACCTGTTGCAACGATCGTGACACGAATTTCATTGCTCATTTCAGGGACTAAACTGGTACCCACAACGATAGTCGCGTCTTCTGATGCAAAGCTACCTACTGTGTCACCCACCACGTTAAATTCGTCAAAGCCGAGATCCATACCTGAGGTAATATTAACAAGAATACCTTTAGCATTAGAAAGATCGACTTTCTCTAATAAATCATTTTTAATTGCAAGACGCGCAGCTTCTTCTGCACGACCTGCACCTGGTTCACTTTGAGCTGAACCGAAACCAATCATTGCTTGGCCCATTTCCGACATAACGGTTCTTACGTCTGCAAAGTCCACGTTGATTAAACCTGGAGACGTAATCATATCGGAGATGCCCATAACAGAGTTACGTAATACGTCGTTTGCAGCAGCAAAAGCATCAATTAAGGTTGCATTTTTAGGGAGAACTTTTTGGATTTGTTGGTTAGGAATAATGATCATTGAATCCACATATTGTGAAAGATCTTTAATCCCTAATTCAGCAAATTGCATACGTTTTTTGCCTTCAAAGCTAAATGGCTTAGTAACAACAGCAACGGTTAAAATACCTAATTCTTTCGCGACTTTAGCGACGATTGGTGCGGCACCAGTACCTGTACCACCGCCCATACCGGCTGCGATAAAGACCATGTCTGCACCTTCAAGCATTTTACGGATTTCTTCTTGGTCATCTTCAGCCGCTTTACGACCCACATTTGGTTTGCACCCGCACCAAGACCTTTCGTTGTAGCCCCACCATTTGTACAGTTTGTTGAACTTGGCTTTTTGCGTAATGCTTGCGCATCGGTATTCACCGCATAAAATACGATTTTACCGTGTTCTTCGCTATCAATTGCACTTTCGCCCAGAAATTACCATTGAATTCTTGTTGCACCATGTTAGCAACCATGTGGTTAACTGCGTTACCGCCGCCTCCACCGACACCGACAACCTTAATCAGTGCACCTGTTTGCTCTTCAAAATCACCATACTCTGGGTATAACATTTGCTGTTCTCCGTTACTGCTAATACTCTGCTAGCATATTAATAAAAAGTTAAATCTTTCTTATTGTAAATGAAAAAGTCAAAATTATCAAAATTCTGATTTCACTTTGTTGAAAATATTTTTAAGGCCTTTCCAGAATTTTTTACCTAATGCTTCATCGCCATAATTGCTATCCACAGGATCATTATCACTATTTTGATGATGATATTGTAGCAATCCCACGACTGTTGAATATTGCGGACGATTTACATAATCTGTTAACCCCGTGATATTTAGTGGACTACCAATACGCACCTGGCAACCAAATACACTTGATGCACAATCTTTTAAGTCTTCAATCTGTGCACCACCACCAGTGATAACGACCCCCGCAATTAATTCAAATTTAATATGTTTGGTTTCTAAATCTGCTTTAAGCTTATCTAATTCGTCCTTAACAACGCCTAATAGTTCAATATATCTTGCTGAAGTGATTAAAGATAAATCACTTTTTGTTAAAGCACGTGGTGCTCGACCACCAATACTTGCCACTTCAATTTTTTTATCACCATGTAAACGTGCCGGATATAATGCACTTGCATAGTTCACTTTAATGCGTTCTGCTTCTGCACGAGAAACGGTACATGCATGGGCAATATCATTGGTTACAATGTTCCCTGCGTAAGGAATAACTTTACTGAAACGCAATGAGCCATTGGTATAAACCATCATATTCATGGTGCCTGCACCGAAATCAATCAAGCAAACACCAAGATCCTTTTCATCTTCAGTTAAAACAGAATGTGTTGCTGCAAAGCCGGAAAACACAACTTTATCAACTTGTAATCCACAACGCTCAACTGCTTTTTTCAAGTTATTTTGCCAGTCTTGGTGACATGCAATTAAGTGTACGTTTGCTTTTAAACGAACACCTTGTAAACCTAATGGATTTTTAATATTAACTTGTTTATCTACGGCATATTCTTGTGGAATGATGTGTAATAAAGAAAGCCCCTCAGGTAATTTCACTGAGCTTGCTGTATGCAAAGCATCATCGATTTCATCTTGAGTCACTTCATTTTCAGAAATAGCAACAAAGCCGCTCTCATTCAAGCTTTGAATATGTTCACCTGTAATCGCAAGAGTCACGCTCATAATTTGGCAATCGGCCATTGATTCAGCTGCCTCAATAGCACGTTGGATAGAATTAACAACGGCATCTAAATCAGTAATACTGCCACGATCAATCCCTTTTGATGGACAACTACCTACACCAAGTACATTTACTACGCCATCAGGAAGGACTTCCCCAACAACAGCAACAACTTTTGATGTACCAACTTCAAGACCTACAATTACTTTCGGTTCCAACTCTTTTGCCATTTTCTTATTACACCCAATGAATTATTTTTTTATTTCTCTATCAATCCAACCGCTGCTGATGCAGATGCATAGCGCAAATCTACATAATCAATTCGTTTACCTTCAGGCACTTCAATTTGTGGATAAATCGTTACAAATCGATCTAATTTTGGTTTCCAATCCCCGCGCCCAAGTTTCAATACTATATCATTATCTAGCGTAACTTGCCACGCACCACGATCATCAATTGTTACGCCTTTAACCAGCAAATTTTTCGCCTTAAAATCAGCAAAAATTTGATTCCAAGCCTCTAATACCTTCAAGCTTTGATAATCCGGCCCCCTAAATAAGGTAAAGCTTTTTCTTTTAACTTATCCATCGGCAATTGGAAAAACCGTTCCATCTTTTGTAACAAACTCTGTTTTTATTCCAAATGGCAACTGGCTGATATTCTGATAACCAAATACTTAAACGATTTGGCCAAATTTTACGAACCACCGCACCTTTTACCCAAGGGAATCGTTTTAAGCTGCTCTTGAATTTGCTGACGTCTTGTCCCCAAAAAGCCCTTGAGAGATCCCATTTTAAGCAATACGTCTTGCACATCTGGATAAGTGGTAAATTCATTTTTGACCGACTAAGGCATAGGCAGTAATTTTTCTATCACCGTCTAAAGCTTTCAAAGCCAACTTTGCCAGTTTGAATAAACAAAAATACCCTAGCCCTGCACAAAAGTAACACCAAAAGCAAGTTTAATCTGCAACATGAAACGAATTTACCTTCTCCGTTGGATGAGCGACCAAATTGCGTTGGCGGTGTATTTTTGCGCTTAATTACATTCATTACGCACTCAACTCCAAAAATTTTTACGACGAGTTGTTCAAATGAAATACCGACTGTTGACGCAGATTTAGGGAATAAACTGTGACTTGTCATGCCTGGGTTCGTGTTTACTTCTACTAAACGGAAATTACCTTGTGCATCGGTCATTACATCAATGCGACTCCAACCACGACAACCCACAACGTCATAAGCACGTTTAACTAATTTCGCTAATTCTTGCTCTCGTTCAGCTGAAAGACCCGCTGGGCAAAAATATTGAGTGTTATCTGAAATATATTTCGCATCGTAATCATAAAACTCACCTTCTGGCACAATGCGAACAGCAGGCAATACTCACCACCTAAAACAGGCACTGTTAATTCATCGCCAGCCAACCATTCTTCAATCAAAATGGTGTTATCAAATTTAAGTGCATAATCGACCGCACTTTTTAATTCTTCGACTGCTTTTACTTTCGTTAAACCGACACTTGAACCTTCAAGAGATGGCTTAACCATCAAAGGTAAACCTAACTTTTCGACCACAGCTTGTGGGTTTAGTTCGTGAGCGTTTTCTTTGGTTACAATCTCCATATCGGCAACAGGTAAACCAAAGGCTTTCCACAACATTTTAGTACGCATTTTATCCATGGTTAATGCTGAAGCCATCACTCCACAACCGGTGTAAGGCAAGCCGATTTGTTCTAATAAACCTTGCATAGTGCCATCTTCACCACCGCGACCATGTAAAATGTTAAAAACGCGATCAAAACCATCTGCTTTTAAATTCGCGACATTATATTCTTTAGGATCGATACCGTGTGCATTATAACCTTGGCTTACTAAGGCGTTTAACACAGCTGCACCAGAATTAAGAGACACTTCACGTTCAGCTGATGTGCCGCCTAACAACACAGCAATTTTTTCTTGTTTTAAATTCATTGTTTTATCCTGTTTTCTTTTTATTTTCATCAAAAGTGCGGTTATTTTTCGATGTATTTATGCTTTCCAACATTCTGCTAAACCACGAGAAATTTTGCTTACACTTCCCGCGCCTTGGGCAAGAATTAAATCGCCATCTTGAATAATTTGATCTAACACATCACCGAGTTGTTCCGTATCAGAAACTAAAATTGGATCGACTTTTCCTAGATTACGAATAGAACGACAAAGTGCTTTACTGTCTGCACCAACGATTGGTGTTTCGCCTGCCGCATACACATCTAACATAATCAAGGCATCCACTTGGGATAAGACTTGTACGAAATCATCAAATAAATCGCGAGTACGTGAATAACGGTGAGGTTGGAAAATCATCACAATACGTTTATCTCCCCAGCCTTCACGTGCTGCTTTGATGGTCACGCCAACTTCAGTTGGGTGATGGCCATAATCATCCACTAAGCGTACTTTACCATTTGGACGAATAAACTCACCTAATTGGTCGAAACGTCTGCCTGCCCCTTGGAAGTCTGCAAGCGCTTCTAAAATCGCTTCATTGCCAATGCCTTCTTCTTTTGCTACTGCAAGTGCGGCTGTCGCATTTAACGCATTGTGTTTACCTGGAACATTCAATAATACATTGATGCGTTCACCACTTGGACAAACTACGGTGTAATGACCTTGGAAACCTGTTTGTTCATAATCTTCGATATGATAGTCAGCATGTTCACTGAAACCATAAGTTAACACTTGGCGTCCAACTTGAGGAACAAGCTCCATTAACACAGTATCATCAGCGCACATAACCGCTAAGCCATAAAACGGCAAGTTATGTAAAAATTTCACATAGGTGGCTTTCATTTTCTCAAAGTCACCTTCATAGGTATCCATATGATCCGGCTCAATATTCGTCACAACAGAAAACCATTGGCTGTAAGTGTAAGAAAGAGGCATCGCTTTCATCTGCTTCAGCGATTAAATAACGACTTGCACCTAAATGCGCATTTTTACCGGCTGAGTTAACTAAACCACCATTAACGAAAGTTGGATCCAGTTTCGCTTGAGTATAAATCATCGAAATCATGGCAGTGGTTGTGGTTTTACCATGGGTACCAGCCACCGCAATACCATGACGGAAACGCATAATTTCAGCTAACATTTGTGCTCGCTGAATCACGGGAATACGATTTTGCTTAGCGGCGATTAATTCTGGGTTATCTTCATGGATCGCGCTTGATACCACAACCACACTCGCCCCTTGCACATTTTCCGCTTGGTGACCAATGAAAATTTTTGCGCCAGCTTGAGCAAGACGCTGAGTCACGACACCATCTGCAATATCAGAACCAGAGATATCATAACCTTCATTTAATAAAATTTCGGCAATCCCACTCATACCGGCGCCGCCGATACCAATGAAATGAATTTGTTGAACCCGACGCATCTCAGGAATAATTTTTCTAATCTCGTCCGAAATATGTTTCATATTATTTCACCTTTATTTTTTTAACCGCACTTTTTAGGTTAAGGGTTTTTATTTACTATCCCTCAACTTCTCTGTTCTTATTTCGCATTCTCTACAATGACATCAGCTACACGTTTAGCCGCTAATGGTGCTGACATTTCTTTTGCCTTAATCGCCATCGCTAGCAAGGTTTCACGATCTATTTTTTCTAAGAAATCGACCAACACATCCGCATTTAATTCATTTTTGCTGAACGATTTTTTGCTGCACCTACATCGGCAAGATATTTCGCATTTAAATATTGCTGTTGATCTTTATGTTGGAATGGCACGAAAATTGCTGGTGTCCCTACTGCTGCTAATTCACACACTGTTAAAGCACCAGAACGACAAATCACCACATCGGCCCAAGCGTAGGCTTCCGCCATATCATCAATAAATTCTGTAATTTTGACCGAATCTGCATGTTCATCATAAAGTTCGGTCACACTTTCAACAGAACCTTTACCCACTTGATGACGCACGTCTAATTTATCCGCCAAACGAGCAACCACTTGTGGAATCGTTTGATTGAGTACGCGAGCCCCTTGGCTTCCACCCACGACAAGTACTCTCAATTTTCCACTTCTTTCTGAAAAACGCGCTTGTGGTGATGGCATTTCAAATAAATCTTGGCGAACTGGGTTTCCTACCACTTCGGCATCTTTGAATGCAGTTGGAAAAGCTTGTAATACACGTGTCGCAATTTTTGCTAACCATTCATTGGTTAAGCCCGCTACGGCATTCTGTTCATGTAAAATAACCGGCACGCCACAAAGTTTTTGCAGCGATGCCACCTGGGCCAGATACATAACCACCCATACCTAATACCGCATTAGGTTGATATTCTTTGATAATTTTACGAGCTTGCAATACCGCTCTTAAAATAGCAAAAGGGGCACCAAGTAATGCTTTAATGCCTTTACCACGTAACCCTGAAATTTGAATAAAACGAATTGGAATACCATGTTTTGGTACAAGCTGTGCTTCCATTCGATCTTTGGTGCCTAACCAGCAAATTTCCCAACCTTCTTTTTGTAAGGTTTGAGCAACAGCGATGGCGGGGAAAACATGTCCACCAGTACCACCCGCCATAACTAATAATTTTTTACTCATAAATATTCCTAATCATCCCTCAAACGCGCTTGACCACCACGTTGTAATCTATTTTCATGGTCAATACGTAATAAAATTCCCACAGTCGCCGACATAATAATGATACTTGAACCACCGTAACTCACTAACGGGAAAGTTAAACCTTTTGTTGGTAGCATCCCTAAAGCCATACCAAGATTGACGAAACCTTGGAAGAAAATCCAGAAGCTAATACCTAAAGCAAAAAAACCACGGAAACGTTGCTCTAACATGAGAGATTCACGTCCGATTTTCATTGCGCGAAAAATCAATAAACCCAAGAGGATCACAACAACCAAAATACCAATAAAACCGAATTCTTCGCCAATAATCGCCATGATAAAGTCAGTATGTGCTTCAGGAAGATAATCAAGTTTTTGAATGGAGTTACCGAGTCCTTCCCCACTAATTTCACCACGCCCAAAGGCCATTAAAGAGTTTGTCAGCTGAAATCCTGTTCCGTATGGATCTTTAAATGGCTCTAAGAAACCGGTAAAACGTTTTAAACGATAAGAGGCTGAGAGAACCAGCCATACAAAGAAAGTATGCCTGTACCAATTAGCAAAATAAATTGCCAAAAATTCGCACCGACAATAAAAAAAGCATGCCAAAAGGTAATAACGAAAAAGTACAACGGTACTCCCTAAGTCAGGCTGAGCTAGTAAGAATATCCCTAATACCCCCATCACAATGAAAGGCTTAGCAGCACTGAATTTTTACCACGTACTTCATCATAACGACGCGTAAAATAGCTCGCCAGGAAACAGGTCAACGCTAACTTCGCAAATTCCGCAGGCTGGAAATTTAAAATTCCTAAAGAAATCCAACGTTTAGCACCATTAACAGAAGTCCCGATACCAAGAACCAGTATTAATAAAACAATAGCTAACAAGAAGACTTTTGCGTGCCACTTTTTCCCATTAGGGAAGAAGAAATTTGGAGAGTTAAATAGCAGGTTGCTAAAGAAAGCAAGACATAAACGGCATCACGTTTAGCAAAATAGAATGTATCATTAAATACGCGTGCACTGTAAGGCATCGAAGCAGAAGTTACAGCCACCAAACCAATCAACAATAGCACGACAAAAAGCCAAAACAATGCGCGATCGTAAAGTAATCCTTGCGGTGTTACTCTCGCCCATTGTTCATAATGTTGTTTAATTTTATTGATAAATTCCATTACTACCCTAATTTTCTAAGCTAATTTTGCTAAACGAGTAAACTCTTCGCCACGTTTTTTTCAAAAAGAGGTAAACTGATCCAAACTTGCACAAGCGGGAGATAATAACACCATATCGCCTGATTTTTAAACGTGGACGTAAAAATGAAATCGCTTGTTGCATGGTTTCAAATAAATGACTTTGGCTTGAAAGTGCCGCAAGTTGTTTTCCATCTCGACCAAAACAATACGTTGAAATATGAGGTTGGTTGATTAAATCGGCTAGTTCAGAAAAATCTGCACCTTTACCATCGCCACCTAATAAAAGGTGTAACGTTCCCTCAACATATAACCCAGCCAATGCCGCAACCGTGCTGCCCACATTAGTCGCTTTAGAATCATTAATCCAACGAACGCCATTCGTCTGATAGGCTAATTGGAAACGATGATCCAGCCCTTTAAATTGACGAAGTGCGATACGAATTGCCTCTAAATTTATGTCTACTGCTTGCGCTAATGCTGTCGCCGCTAAAATATTCATGTAATTATGACGACCAACCAAGATTGCTTCATCACAAGGTAAAATGACTTCCTCTTTCGCCATTAAGTACTGTTTACCATTTTCGGTTTTCAACCAGTAATCCGCTTGATTTTCAGCAAAAGACACAACCTTTTTAGCTTGATTTTCACCTTCGCCAAACGTGAGTTTATCTTCTAAATTCACTACCGCTGTTTCTGCATTGTAATAAATGCGTAATTTTGCTTGGCGATAATCTTCTAAATCCACATAGCGATCCATGTGATCTTCTGTCACATTAAGCACAGTCGCTGCAGCCGCTTTCAAACTGTTAGTGGTTTCAAGTTGGAAACTGGAAAGCTCTAATACATAAAGATCGCAATCTTCATTTAATAATGACAACGCAGGAATGCCAATGTTTCCGCCCATGCCCACTTTTATTCCCGCCGCTTTCGCCATTTCATAGACTAATGTTGTCACGGTGCTTTTACCGTTAGAGCCGGTAATCCCAACAATTGGCTTCGTTGCTGCTCGGCAGAATAATTCAATATCCCCAATCACTTCCACACCAGCTGAAAGTGCGGTCTGAATTTCAGGTATTTTTACCGCAAGTCCCGGGCTAATGACAATAATATCGCTTTCAAGTAACCATTGTTGATTCAAACTACCTGTGTGTAAGGGTACATTTTTAGGTAATTTATCCGCGCCTGCTGGATGTTGGCGTGTATCAATCACACGGATGTTTGCTTGTTGAGATTGAAGATATTCAACGCAAGAAAGTCCTGTTTTTCCAAGGCCTATAATAGTAATCGTTTTATTTTGGTATAAAGTTGTCATGTTGTTTTTCTTCTCTCGTATTCTGGGATCACGCAGGGTGCAACAAGTGCACCCTACAAAAATTATCTTAGTTTGAGCGTTACAAGCCCCATCAACACCAACATCAAGGAAATAATCCAAAACCGAATAATCACTCGAGGTTCTGGCCAACCTTTTAATTCAAAGTGGTGATGAATTGGTGCCATTCTGAAAATACGTTGTTTTCTTAATTTGTAAGAACCCACTTGCAAAATGACAGATAAGGCTTCAACAACAAATACACCGCCCATAATCACTAATAAGAATTCTTGACGAACAAGGATGGCAACGACACCAAGTGCACCACCAAGTGCAAGGGAGCCAACATCGCCCATAAAGACTTGAGCTGGATAAGTATTAAACCATAAGAATCCTAAGCCTGCGCCTACGATTGCGGTACAGAACACCACCACTTCAGAACTATATTTGATATAAGGGATATGTAAGTATTCTGCGAAATTAACGTTACCGGTCGCCCATGCGATTAAAGCAAATGCACCAGCCACTAACGCTGTTGGCATAATTGCAAGACCATCTAAACCGTCGGTTAAGTTTACCGCATTCCCTGTGCCCACAATCACAAAGTAAGACAACACAATATAGAATAAACCTAATTGTGGCATGATATCTTTAAAGAATGGAATTACTAAACGAGTTGCATCGGTATCATGACCTAACCAATACAACCAAATGATCGCCACTAATGCCACAACAGACATCCAGAAATATTTCCAACGCGCAATTAAACCGTCTGTATTTTTACGCGTGATTTTACGGAAATCATCTACAAAGCCAATTGCACCATAGCCAAATAACACAAATAAACAAATCCAAACATAAGGATTCGTTAAGTTAGCCCATAATAACGTACTTACACCGATGGAGAATAAAATCATCACACCGCCCATGGTTGGCGTACCTTTTTTCGCAAAGTGACTTTCAGGACCGTCATTACGCACTTCTTGACCAAATTTTAAGATTTGAAGGCGTTTGATCACTTTCGGACCAATCCATAAAGAAATGAAAAGTGCGGTCAATAATGCCAAAATCGCACGTACGGTAATATAGGAAATGGCATTGAATGCCGTTTCATAGCGAACTAAATATTCAGCAAGCCAAACTAACATAAGCTATCCTTTAATGAATAAATCGTCTCTTCCATTTTCATTGAGCGCGAGCCTTTCGCTAAAACGACGACTTTTTGGTTTTCTTGTAATTTCTGTTTAATAATATCTAACGCATAAGCTGTCAATTCAGCTTTATCTGTAAAATGTTTTCCTAAAACAGCCTCAGAAATGACCGCACTTTCTGTTCCATAAGAAAGCACTAAATCTAATTTAGCTTGTTTTGCATGCTCGCCCACTTGTTGATGACATTTTAGGCTATCCTCGCCTAATTCTTTCATATCGCCCACAAGTAAAATACGAAAAGCATCGTAACCTTTTAAAACATCAATCGCCGCTTGTAAAGAATCTACATTTGCATTGTAAGTATCATCTAATAGCAACAGATTTTCATTCACTTGAATCGGGAATAAACGCCCTTTTACTTGAGAACGGTGTTCAAGACCCGCTTTAACATCAGCAAGACTCGCGCCCACATTCATAGCAAGAGCCGTTGCTGCCAACGCATTTTTTACATTATGCTCACCTAAATAAGGCAAATTAATCTCAATGCTACCTTTTGGGGAAACTAACATAAACGTTGAGCCATTAGGTGAATGTTCTACGTTTTCAGCTTTGTAATCGCCACCATTAAAATATTGAATGGCATGAGAGCCAATTTCTTTTTGCCACAATTCAATATAATTATGTTCGCTGTTAATAATGGCCATACCATTTGGGGTTAAACCGCGATAGATTTCACCTTTCGCACGCGCTACACCCTCAATTGAGCCAAAGCCTTCTAAATGTGCGGCTGCCACGTTATTCACTAATGCAGCTTCTGGCTGCGCAAGATGCGTGGTGTAATCAATTTCACCTTGATGGTTTGCGCCTAATTCAATAACGGCAAATTTATGTTGTTCTGTTAAACGTAATAATGTGAGTGGTACACCAATATCGTTGTTGAAATTACCATTAGTGAATAACACAGCTTCAGGATTGCCTGCTGTTTGTTGCAAAATCGATGCCGTCATCTCTTTTACTGTGGTTTTACCTGAAGATCCCGTCATCGCTACGATACGAGGATTAATTTTTTCACGTAACCATTTTGCTAATTGACCAAGGGCTAAGCGCGTATCTGAAACAACTAATTGTGGTGTTGAAATGTTAGTGTTAGCTTTTTGCACAACTAAGGCTGTCGCACCTTGCTCAACGGCTTTATCTAAGTATTGATGCGCGTCAAAATGTTCACCTTTTAATGCAAAGAAAAGCGAGTTAAATACCGCTTTGCGCGTATCTGTATTGATATTTTCAACAACGGCCTGCCCATCACCAATAAGATTGGCATTTAAAATTTGGGCAAGCTGTTGGGTAGTAAGTTTAATCATTATGTTTATTTTTTCGTTAAATAGGCTTCAGCCACTTCTTGATCGGAGAAATGAAGTGTTTTATCCCCAATGATCTGATAGTTTTCATGACCTTTACCGGCAATCACGATCACGTCATCTTCAACGGCGTTCTCAATGGTAAATTTAATGGCCTCTTCACGATCTGGAATTACACCAACATCTTCCATTCGGCTAAAACCAGTGAGAATATCCGCTTCAATTTTATTTGGATCTTCTGTGCGTGGATTATCTTGAGTCACAATGACTAAATCAGCAAATTGCTCTGCAGCTTTTGCCATCAGTGGACGTTTACCCGCATCACGATCACCGCCACAACCAAAGATACACCAAAGTTTACCTTTGCAATGTTGACGGGCAGAATTCAATGCTTTTTCTAATGCATCTGGAGTATGTGCATAGTCAACGATAACGGTTGGTTTTCCTGCTTTTTTAATTAATTCCATTCTTCCATTTACTCCTTTTAGCTGTGAAACAGTACGGATAAGATCATCGAAAGAATAACCTAAAGCCAATAAAACAGCCGTGGCTAACAACAGATTACTCACGTTAAAAGCGCCAATTAATGGGCTATGTAATGTGCCATTCTCCCAACTTGATACAAACTCAATGACTGCTCCTTCATGAGTAAAACGAATTTCCGTAGCATAAAGCCATTGTTTAGATGTTGCATGGAAATTGGGGTGACAGCTGACTGCGATACTATTTGGTAATTCATTTAACCATGCGGCCCCAATTGGATCGTCAGCATTAAGAATTTGTAACTCAGATGCTAAATCAACGAAAAAAACGTTTTTTTAGCTTCCGCATACTTTTTCCATTGTTTCGTGATAATCCAAATGATCGCGACTTAAATTGGTAAAAATAGCAGATTTAAATTTGAGTGCTTCAACACGATATTGAGCTAAACCATGTGAAGACACTTCGATAGATGCAAAATCTGCACCTTTCTCTACAAAATCAGCGAGGTTTGCTTGAACTTCAACGGCTGAACCTGTGGTATTTTTGGCTTCTTTGACTTGGTCCAATAAACCATTGCCAATCGTACCCATGACAGCCGCTTTATGTCCTAATAGCGTAGCCCATTGGGCTAACAATTGAGAAACTGTAGTTTTACCGTTTGTTCCCGTGACTCCGACTAAAGTCAATTTTTCGGAAGGATTACCATAAAATTGACCTGCCAATGCCGAAAGCTGAGCAGATAAATGATAGTAACGAATCACTGGCACATTATTTTGCCATTGGATGCTCAAATGCTCGTTTTCTAAATCTGTTTCTAAAATAACCGCACTTGCACCAGAAGAAATGGCTTGAGGCACAAATTGACTCGCATCAAAACGATGTCCCTTTACTGCCACAAACAAATCACCTTGGGTCACTTTGCGGCTATCTAACACCATCGCCTTCACATTTATGTCTGAAAGCACCGGAAGATCAAAAAAAGTGCGGTCAATTTTTTTCATTGTTTTGCCTTTTTCTTAATTCATTTTTTTCAAATTTTTTTGATCGCTTAAGCGAACAGTGCGTCTTGCTGTTTTTTTCTGTAGGGTTCTGCATCTGGTGCAATACCGTTAGCACGCAAGGTATAGCCCATAATGCTAGAGAATACCGGGGCAGATACCGCACCACCATAGTACTGCCCTGCTTTCGGATCGTTAATCAAAATAACTAATGCATAACGTGGATCGCTAATTGGTGCGATACCCGCTGTAAATGCCACATATTTATTAACATAGTGGCCATTTTCAATTTTACGCGCAGTACCTGTTTTAACACCAACACGATAACCTTCAACCATCGCACGTTTATTTTTAATTGCCACTTTCTCTAACATGCCCACTATATCTTTCGTAATTTTTTCAGAGAATACACGTTGCCCAATGACTGGTGGATCGACTTTCGTGATAGAAAGCGGACGATAAATTCCGAAGCTACCTAAAGTGGCATAGGCGCGCGCAATTTGTAATGGTGTTGAAGTAATCCCATAACCATAGGCGACCGTAGCTCGCTCAATATCCGCCCAACGTTTACGGTTTGCATTTAATACGCCACGTTGCTCACCGATTAAGCCTAACTCTGTATCTTTACCCAAGCCTGCATTTTGGTACGTTTCCATCAATGCTGAAGGTGGCATACGTAACGCAAGACGACTTACACCACGGTTACTGGAGTTAATCAAAATTTCATCTAAGGTTTGTTGTGGACGAGGTGCCACGTCGACAATTTCTTTACCACTTACGGTAAATGAACCTGTATTAATTACCTCATCACGTCTCACTGCGCCACGTTGAAGTGCGGTCAACACAACGAAAGGTTTTACGGTTGAACCGGGTTCAAATGTGTCAGTAATGGCACGGTTACGTTTTAACTCGTCTTTTACATTAGCCAAATTATTTGGGTTATAAGAAGGTGCGGTTGCCATGGCTAATACTTCACCTGTACGCACATCTACCAATACCGCAGTACCTGACTCTGCGTTGTTCTCAGTTACCGCTTTTTTGATTTCACGATACACCATGGATTGTAACTTTTCATCAATACTTAGGGTGACATCTTGTGCATCGTATTTTTTCTCATCCGCAATATGCTCAACCACATTACCACGTTTATCTTTACGAACAACGCGAGCACCATCTTTCCCTACTAACATTGAGTTGAAGCTCGCCTCAACGCCTTCAATTCCTTTACCATCAATATTGGTAAAGCCGATTAATTGGGCTGCCTCTTCTACACGAGGATAAAAACGACGTGGTTCAGTCTCTAATGAAATACCTTTAATTTTGAGATCACGGATATAATTTGCCTTGCTCGCTTCTACTTGACGTGCTAAATACAAGAAGCCTGATTTGGCATTTTTCTCAATTTTTTTCACCAACTCTGCAGGGGTCATATTTAATTCGTTAGCAAGAGCTTTGATACGTTCTTTATCATCTAATGCATTTTCTTTTAGCATTAAACGCGGTTCAGCCACAATTGCACTCATCGGCACACTCACCGATAACAATTGGCCGTTACGATCTAAAATTGAACCACGAACAGAAAGTACGTCATCTTTACGTAATGAACGTTTGTCCGCTTCACCAGAAAGGGTTTCAGAATTAACTGATTGCACATAAGCAGCACGAGCTACTAATGCGCCTAATCCTAAGAAAAATAAAACTTGTCGCAATGAGATAACGACCACGAAGAAAGCATTTCTCAAATACCATCTTCGGTTTGTTTGGTTTTACTGACGCAGGTTGAGCCAATTTTCTAATTGTTTTCTTTGGCTTTTCCTGGTTTCTTAGAGAATTAAATCTAACCATTTTATCTAAAATCCCTATTCAAAAATAACCACTTCTTGTTCACTTTGAACACGTTGCATTTTTAATGTACCGATTGCAATGGATTCAACTCTTGTATTATCACTTTCGGTTGCTTCTTGTAATTGCAAATTGCGATATTCGTTTTCAAGGGCTTGGTGTTGTAATACCAACTGCCCGTTTTTCAGAAATCAGGCCTCGTGTTTGATGGGTCATCCAAATTGTGCCCATTGCAGAAGCTAAAATTAATAAAAAGTAGAACGACAATTAATTTATTAGAAGAAAAAAATATCTTCAACGAGAATATGTTGTAAAGGATAACGTTCGCTATTTTCTAACATCTTATTTCACCCTTTCCGCTATACGTAACACCGCACTTCTTGAACGTGGATTCGCTGAAATTTCTGCCTCACTTGGCTGAATCGCCTTACCAATGATTTTTAATTTTTGATTACGTTGGATTTGATCTTCTCGTAATGGTAAACCTCTCGGGATATCGTCACCTTTACTCTGTTTACGCATGAAATGTTTTACCATTCTGTCCTCAAGTGAATGGAAACTGATAATCGATAAACGCCCTTCTGGTGCCAACATATCTAATGCAGAATTTAATACACTTTCTAATTCATCTAATTCCGCATTAATATAAATTCGAATGGCTTGGAAACTACGCGTCGCTGGATGCTTATGTTTATCTTTAAACGGTACAGCTTGAGCGATTAATTCAGCAAGCTGAGAAGTGCGACTTAAACATTCAGTGCCATTTTTGATCGCTCTTTTATTAAATTCTACGATGGCTGTAGCAATTCGTTTTGCAAAACGCTCTTCACCGAAGGTTTTTAACACCCAAGTTAAATCATCAACAGATACTTGTTTTAGCCACTCTGCCGCGGATAAACCTTGTGTGGTATCCATGCGCATATCTAACGGGCCATCTTTCATAAAACTGAAACCACGATCGGCTTCATCAAGCTGTGGAGATGATACGCCCTAAATCCAGCAAAAATGCCGTCAATTTTACCAACTAAATCGAGTTTTTGACAGATATCTGGAATGTGTAAAAAGCTATTATGTTCGATATGAAAACGAGGGTCTTGAATTTTTTCAGCTTCAGCAATCGCACGTGGATCACGATCAACGGCAATTAAACGACCATTTTCAGAAAGTTGGGAAAGAATAAGACGAGAATGACCACCACGACCAAAGGTACCATCAATATAAATTCCGTTTTCTTTCAACGCCAAACCATTCACCGCTTCGTGAAGCAAAACCGTGATATGCTCAGGTGCAGAAAAGGAATTTTGCGTAGTCATAAGTCAAAAAGTAAACGTTAAATCAAAATCGATAAAGAAAAGATAGAGCGGTGCGAGCACCGCTTATCCTGCTAGTGCTGCTGTTCTATAATGACAGCATTTTTAGTTCTTCCGAAGCACCGAATTCAGCGCTTGAGCCAATTTCAATGTCCTCATCAATTTGTGCGTACCATTCTGTATCGCTCCAAATTTCAAATTTGTTCAACTGCCCAACCAACATTAAGCCTTTTTCTAATTTTGCGTGTTGACGTAATGGGCCACTTAATAAGATACGACCTTGCGCATCCATTTCACATTCTGTGGCATAACCGAGCATCACACGTTGTAAACGGCGTTGATTAGGGTCAAAGTTGGAAAGTGAAAGTAGTTTTTGTTCGATTTTTTTCCCACTCATCTAAAGGATAAAAGCAATAAACAAGGCTGACGAATATCAACGGTACAAACCATTTGGCCTTGGTTCTTTTCCATGATTTCAGCACGATAACGAGTAGGAATCGCTACACGACCCTTCGCATCTAAATTTACCGCTGCTGCACCACGAAACATTTTTTTCTACCTTTAAACGTTTATTTTTTAGAAAAATTAGCAGAATTCTCCACAAAATTCCACTTTTTCACCACTTTGTGTAAGTTTATCGGTTGTAGCCTTAACTTGCAAGCAATTAAAACGTAAAGATTGGTAAATTTTTGGTAATAAAATAAACAAAAACCGTTTGAGGTTTTCCTCAAACAGTTTTTTAAATTTTTAACTCAATTTGACTAGTTATTTACATAAGCTTCTTCGTCACGAGCACCTAATGGTTTAAGCTGTGTGAAGAATAAAACTAAACAAAAGTACTGTTAAGCCTAAGCCGATATAAACAGATAATTGATAGTCTAAACCGAAGCCGATTTTTGTTGTATGCAAGGTAAGTGAAACATACGGTACTGATAAATGCCGCAGGGATTGTACATACCCAGTGGAATTTATTATAACGGTATAAGTATGCTGCAGCAGTCCATAACATTACCATTGCTGTGGTTTGGTTTGCCCAAGTGAAGTAACGCCATAAGATAGAGAAATCGATTTTTGATACGATAAAACCAAGCGTAAACAATGGAACAGCAATCATTAAACGTTTAGCTAAGGTTTTTTGCTCTAAGTTGAAGAATTCTGCAATAACAAGACGTGCCGCACGGAATGCTGTATCGCCTGATGTAATCGGAAGAACAACCACACCTAATACTGCAAAAATACCACCAACAAGACCTAAGAAGTGGATAGAAGAATCATAAACCACTTTAGAAGGAGAACCCGCTTTAATCGCTGCTAATAAATCTGGTAAAGAATCATAGAAACTTAAACCAACCGCACACCATATTAATGCAATCACACCTTCACCGATCATCGCTCCGTAGAAAATGAAACGAGCTTCTTTTTCGTTTTCAGTACAACGAGCCATTAATGGGCTTTGTGTTGCGTGGAAACCAGATAATGCACCACAAGAGATTGTTAAGAACAAGAGTGGCCATAATGGTAAATCTGCACGGGTTTCAAAGTTTTGGAAGAATTTCTCAAAAGACATACCGTCCACAGAACGATAGAAAGAAATTGGATCCGCTGAGCTTAGATCTGCACTGACTAAACCATATACCATACCCACAGACATAAATAGCAATAATGCGCCGAAGAACGGATAGATACGGCCAATGATTTTATCAACTGGAAGTAATGTCGCAAGAATATAGTAAATGAAGATGATAGCAGTCCAAACACTGATAACAGTCGCTTTATCCATACCCCAAACGGTAATACCACCTGCTTCAGCTACCTGATGGATTTCTTCCGCATTGCTAATAGAAATGCTACCTGATGCAGCACCGAACACATCCATTGTAATCGTACCCATTAATTGAGCAGGACTTGCAACGAATACCACACCCACTAATAATAAAAGTACAACAGCTAATACGTTAATGAATGCTTTAACTGGACGACCTAAGTATTTACCTGCAAGGTTTGGCATAGATGCCCCGCCATTACGCACACTTAACATTCCGCAGAAATAATCGTGTACTGCACCAGCAAAGATACAACCAATGACGATCCAAAGCATAGCAACTGGTCCGTATAACGCACCAAGAATCGGACCAAAGATTGGGCCTGTACCAGCAATATTTAATAATTGAATTAACCAAATCTTGGTTTTAGACATTGGCATATAGTCAACGCCATCATTCATGGTATACGCTGGCGTTTGACGATTTGGATTGATCACAAAAATGCGCTCAATCACTCGACTATAAAAGAAATAACCTGCAAGCAATAACGCCACGCAGAAGAAAAACCACAACATAAAAAATACTCCTCAGGAATAAATGAATAGCGAAATCTAGCCATATACTAGACTTCGTCGGCGGTATTCTAAGTTAAAATTCTCAAAATCAAAATTTTAATTTTTACATTGTTTCAATTTTGTGAGCCATGTCACGTTTATCATTATGTTTTTCACTTACAATATGTTCATTAATTCAAATAATGAAAAAAAGGATCATAAATGGCTCTTACTCGCTGCCCAGAATGTCGTAAAAAAATCAGCGAATCCGCTCAATTTTGTCCGAATTGTGGTTTTTTTCTTTTTAAAGAAGAAGATCTTGAAATTTACAAACAAAAAAACTCGAAGAACGACGCCAACATAATGCCGAAATTAATCGAAAAAAAGCACTAAACTTCACCTTATTTGGTTGGCTATTTTTACTATCGTTATCTTATTGGCAAGTTGGCTAACTGGAGAATAAAAAGTGCGGTCAAAAAACAATGAGAATTTTGACCGCACTTTAATTAGAACCCAATCCGTCGTGTCGTTGAAGAAAACGCTGGTTTCACTTCACATTCACCTTGTAATGCGCTCAGCCAATCTTGCACCTTTTGAAAAGGAGAAAATTGGTGACGACGAGCCACTGCAGCAAAATCTCCAGGCGTCAGCAGATTAAGCGATTCAATCTGACCTAAATCCTCTTCCGATAACAACGGTAACCCTAAAATTTCCGCTTGTTGTTTAGCAAAAATCTAAACGTTGTGGCAGCGTTAAATAATCAAACTTCAATTTCAAATCAAAACGACGTAATGCTGCTGGATCAAGCACTTCAATCAGGTTTGTTGAAACCACCATTAATCCCTCAAAACGTTCAATTTGTGTCAACATTTCATTCACTTGAGAACGTTCCCAGCTTCGGTCTGCTCCTTCTCGAGAAAATAAGAAGGTATCCACTTCGTCCAGCACTAACAAACAATTATCACGCTTTGCTGATTCAAATGCCTCAGCAATATTTCGTTCCGTTCCACCTACATAAGGATCGAGCAAATCAGAGCCTTGTCTTAGCAACAGCGGCATGTCCAACTGTTCCGCAAGCCACGCTGCCCAAGCGGTTTTTCCTGTTCCAGGCGGACCATAGCAACAAATTCTGCCTTTTTTGGTTCGCATTAATCCTTCGGTGATTTTATGAATATTTTCATTGCAGGAAACCCACTCAAGCTGATAACTCAGTTTACTTTCCACCAACGGCTCAATTTTCTTTTTACCTTGTGCCTGTAAGGTTTCATTAAATAGCGTAAGCAAGATCTCAGAAAAAGTTTTTTTGCCGTTATCAACAGCATTTGCCACATTGAACACGCGCGTTAAAATTGCCGGTGAAAGTGACCGCACTTTGGCAAAATGCTGCACGTATTCCGCCGTTAATTTACCGCCTGCCAGCTGCGAAATTAACGCCGATTTATTTTTCAGCGGTAAATCCGGCATTTCAAACACAAAATCAAAGCGACGCAAAAAAGCCGCATCTATACTGTTTACAGAATTGGACAACCAAATTATCGGCACGTTATTATTCTCCAGCAACTGATTTGTCCATGCTTTTATTTTTTTGTGCAACAGAACGCTCCATGAGCGAACCGTTAAACACATCTTCAATTTCATCAAAAATTAAAAGTGCCTGCTTGCCGTTCAATAAAGTTTGAGCAAGGCGACTGTAATTCAGACGTTGTTCTGCCTTCACAATATCACCGTCAGAATCCATGTAAGTAATGTTATACGCCGAAATCCCTAATGCCTGTGCAAGCAACCCGGCAAATTCGGTTTTACCGGTGCCAGGTACACCATAAATTAAAAGATTCACGCCTTTCTGATGATGTTTTAGTGCCTGTTGCAAATAAGTCAACATCATCTCTTTCATGCCGGCAATATGGGCAAAATCATCTAGTTGCAAACTTGGCACTTGAGGTATTTCTGTACAAGATTTCAAAAGCGCATATTCATTTAGAGGTTGTGTTACAAATTCGTCAAAATCTAAGGTTTCACCCCACGCTAAATAATCTTGCACACCATCTAGGCGATAATTCCGATCAATTAGCCCATAAGCATCGAGTTTACTGCCTTTCTTTAAGGCGGACAGAATCTCATTTTTCGGCTGTTTCAGTAAATCCGCCATGATTGCAGCCGTTCTTTGCAAATCCGATTTCGGCAAGCACTTAAACAAATCTTGCATAGGTCCTTCACTGCGTAAATGCATGGCAAAGCGGAGAAGTTCCTGTTCAACGGGATTCAGTTGCAAAAATTCTGCCAACGTTGCCAAATTTTCATACGCCTGTTTCCATAACTCCGGTAAAAGTGCGGTAGATTTTTGAAGTGTTTTATAACGCGCTTTTTAAAAGCCGACGAGCAACCGTGCGTAAATTTTTATCATTCTCTAATTCTTCAGGCAGCCCAAACGCACTGGCAATTTCATCACTTCGCCAACTACTCTCCCGAAACACTTCGGAAAAACCTTTATGCTCAAATAAAACTTTAAGCATCATATTTTCAGTATAAGAAGACACTGTCGGTGGGTTTAATTTATATTCAGACATAAAAAATACTCCTTACTGGGTTGGTAAGGAGTATTTTAGTGAGGGGTGCGACAAAAGATGTCGTTATAAATTAACTAACCATTCTCTTAATTTCACTCAAATGAGAATTAAAAAAACTCTAATAAAGGCTTCCAGTGTTCAAAGATATAATTAGCTAACTCCCCCAGTTGTAATTTTTTTGCTAAAAACTTCAGAATCCCAATTTATATAAAGCTTCATCGAAACTTTTCCATCCAATCCACCACTGATTCGATTTAAGGCCCGTATTATCTCTCAGGTCAGAAAAAAACAATTATGTAAATATTGATATAACTGAGGATGAACTTTTTTTATGACAGTAAAAACCATAATAACAATCTTCAAGCCATGTTTTTTTCCAAATTCAATTGCTACACCAAAATTAACGTCATCTCTCTGAATAGAAATACCAAATAGAGAGTTTGAGTGATGTCTAACCTTACAGCATTCAAATTTAAACGCCCTTAAATCTGGATAATAACGTTCAAATTTTTTTCAGTTAACTGTTCAACCAACATATCTCCTAATTTTTTTCATACAATGTATTGGTTGTATCAATAACTTTTAAAGCTGAATCTAATGCTTGTTCGTTATCTAATAAATAAGTAACTAAATCATTTGTATCCTGAGTATTCCCCATAACATCCTCACTTAAAAATTTCTTAAAATCATTACAAAAATTGTTTTACGGCTGGTGCAATAATAACAGTATTATCAAGCCACTGCATGATCATACTTGCTGATAATATCATTGCTTTCTTATTAGTAATTAATTCTGACCAATGTTCTTCAGAAATAGATTCTTTCGAAGGATTATCACTAAATACAGGTAGATAAATAAGAAAAATAAGACTCAGAGGTATAATTCTTAAGATCTTCAGCATAATCATTCATCTGCCCTTTCTGATCAACCGCACCTTGCAATTTATTTTCAATAGAAATCGCCCAAACTCGTTTATTATCTAATACACCTTCAATAAAAAAATATCATGACGGCGATTTCTATTAGTTGTTTTTTTCAAGATAGATATTTACTTTTTCATAAGCCAAAAACTGGTGTTTATTAATAAACTTTAAAAAAACTATTTAAAAACAAATCCCTTGCCCATGCGATTCCTTCGGATCTAGCAAAAAGGCAAGAATTTTTTTGATAACCCCATTTCATCCGTTCGCATAAACTGAAACGGATTAAAAACGATTCGAGTCGTATAGTTCAGTCTTTTCACGTTGTAATCTAAAATTTTCAATCACTTGATTGATAGAAATTAAAGAATCAACTATCTGATTAATATTATTTGCCATAGCGGCTCCTTAGGTTAATTAAAACGCACAGATTATAACTGATAAATCATCATAAAATCTTTGTTTTTCAATTAACTTACGGTAAACAGTCAATCTAGATTTATCATTATCATATTGTTTCCAAATTTTTTCTCTTACTTCAGTAGAAAGCCCATCTGTTAATCCATCAGAACACAGTAATAAACTTTCCCCTTGTTGAATTTCAATTTCTTGATAAAAAATTTTATCTTGAAATTCGGAATAATCGGCGACTAAACAAGAAGAAACGCCGCCATAAATCGTGGCAAAAATCTTCTTCTTTTTTTATTGGGGAAAATCAGCCAATAATTCAGACAAAAATAGAATGATCTTGGGTGATTTGTTGCCAGTTTCCTTGGGTATCAATTAAATAAGCACGGCTATCGCCTACGCTGAGAATTTTGGCTTTACGAGTTATTTGATTAACCTCAGCCGCCACAAACGTGGTTGCTGAGCCAAAATAATCCTCCGCTAATTCTTCAGATAAACTGGATTGTAAATCGTAGATCGTTTGACGATTTAAGCTTTCCATTTGGCTTAATAGTTGCATTGCCAACTTGCTCGCTTTTTCAGGTCGGTTGCTATTGGAAATACCATCTGCCACGCCCACAATAAAGTGCGGTCGGTTTTCAAGGCGTTTTTCAGCCGTTTTAAGTTTATATTGAAACACCGCCTCATCATTAAAAAGGGCATCTTGGTTGTGTCGCTTGTTGCTGCCAATTTGTTGGCAGAAGGTAATTTCGCAAAAATTTTCCATTATTCAACCGCTTGTTGATAGGGATTTAGAAGGCGATCAATCGCTTTTAGAGCCTCTAACGCCTTCATTTCGAGACTTAAAAAGTGCATTTTCGGCACACCTGCATCTTGTGGGTTAATACGGATAAATCCACCCTTTTTGGCTTTCGCCGTACGTTCAGAAAATCGACGCACAGTTGGAATAGCTTTTCCCGCTCCCAGTTCGATGACGACGAGATTTTGCACTTCTTTTAACCATAAATCGAGCTTATTTCGTTTTAAATTTTGATAATTACTGCTGTAAAAATAATCGTCAAACATAAGCACATTTTGTCTTGCTAAACGCTGACAATAAGGGCAACGAGGCAGCTCACTCAATAAGCGCAAGTTTTCATTATCCACCACAGGTTGAAATTCTTTTGCTGACCAACTTAAATCTCGGCAATTATGAACACACTGTAAACGCTCTAATGTGCCATGTACTTCATAAATGCGCCCTTCTTCAAACCCCGCTTTCTGAAAATGCCCATCTACATTACTTGTAAAAACAAAATAACCATGCGGTTTGCTTTCTGCCCAACGTTTTAAAATTTGGTAGCCCTCATGCGGGCTTGTTGCACGATATTGCGATAAGCGATGCCCGTAAAACCAATAAGCTAACTCTTGATGGGTCTCATAAGCCAATGGTGTCGCAATATCTTCAAAATTGATATTGCGACCTTTAAACATTGGGTAGGCATTCCAAAACCCGCCGACACTTCTAAAATCCGGCAAACCTGAATCCACACTCATTCCTGCCCCAGCCGTAATTAAAATGCCATCAGCCTTGCGGATAAGTTCTACTGCATAATTTAAGTCATTTTTCATAATACTTTTCTCTGTCCATTTTTCATTGGTGAAATAACGCCTGCTTCTTCTAGTTGTTCTAAAATTCGCCCAGCTCGGTTAAAAACCTAAACTAAATTTGCGTTGAATCCGTGAACCAGATGTAAATTTTTCTTGTTGCACGAATTTTTTTACATCTTCAAAAAGCGGATCGCGTTTAAAAGTCACTTTCATTGCCATAATTTTTCTCCTGTGTTGTTTCTATAAAAAGGGCTTAAGCGTGTTGTAAGAGGTAAAAAACTCTCTTTTATGGAAAAAAATTATATGGAAAGAAGCGACATTTCGTGTCGTTAGTGAATATTACAAGCGGTTATTTTTAGAAGGTTGTTTGCAAATAAGATTATCCATATTGCAATATGCACATTTATCTGTTTATATATACATATGATTTATTAAGGAAAAAGAATATGAATAACCAAAATCCGATTGAAATTTATCAAGCTCAAGATGGCACAACGCAAGTGGAAGTGAGATTTGAAAAATGATACCGTTTGGCTAAGTTTACAGCAGATGTCTGATTTATTTGGGCGAGATAAGTCCGTTATTTCACGCCATTTACGCAATATCTATACTGATGGCGAGTTAAATAGAGAAGCAACTGTTGCAAAAATGCAACAGTTCAAATTGAAAGGCAAAAAGACAAATTAATCGAACAATCGAATACTATAATCTTGATGTAATTATATCTGTGGGCTATAGAGTTAACTCTATTTTAGGTACTAAATTTAGAATTTGGGCAACTGCACGTTTAAAAGAATATCTGACTCAAGGCTATACCATTAACCAAAAACGTTTGCAGCAAAATGCTCACGAATTAGAACAAGCACTTGCACTTATTCAAAAAAACAGCAAACTCATCGGAATTAACGCTAGAAAGTGGTCGTGGATTAGTGGATATTGTTAGCCGTTATACGCATACCTTTTATGGCTACAACAATATGATGAAGGTTTACTTACCGAACCACAAACACAGCAAGGCGGTACATTACCGACTTATGCCGAGGCTTGTTCTGCACTAGCAGAGTTAAAATCACAGCTGATGGCAAAAGGTGAAGCAAGTGATCTGTTTGGACGTGAGCGAGATAATGGCTTATCTGCGATTTTAGGCAATTTAGATCAAAGTGTTTTTGGTGAACCTGCTTATCCAAGCATTGAAGCAAAAAGCAGCACATTTACTTTTATTTTGTCGTCAAAAATCATCCTTTTTCAGATGGTAATAAACGTAGTGGCGCATTTTTTTATTTGTGGATTTCTTACATAGAAATGGGCGTTTGTTTGATCATGATGGACACCCTGTTATCAATGATACGGGGCTTGCAGCACTCACTTTATTAGTCGCAGAATCTGATCCAAAACAAAAAGAAACGCTTATTAGGCTTATTATGCATATGCTTAAACATAAGCAAGAGAAGTAATGATAAATAGCGACCGAAGTCGCTATTTATTTAAAAAGTGCGGTCGATTTTCTATGATTTTTTAATTTTATCCAATAACTCGGCGACCACTTTCGGTACGCCCTCACCCGCTTTTTCTTTAATTGCAATCACTTTCTTACGAACAAACCCTGTATTGGGATTTGGATCGATCAAATAGATAAGTGAACCATATGGAGCAAGATTTACCAATCCATTAGCTGGATAAACTTGTAATGAAGTGCCAATAACAATCACAATATCAGCCTTTTTCACTAACTTTTCTGCTTTAGGAAACATGGGTACATTTTCCCCAAAAAAGACTATATGTGGACGCATTGGGTGACCGTGATTATCCTTATCCTCTAATAGTTGATCACCCAAACATGGAACAATGTAATCGGTATTAAAACTGCTGCGAGCTTTATTCAATTCACCATGTAAATGGAGTACGTTAGTACTTCCCGCTCGCTCATGCAAATCATCCACGTTTTGAGTGATTATATGAACTTCATAAAATGCTTCCAATTCAACCAAAGCCAAGTGTGCTGCATTAGGCTCTGCCGCTTGAGCATTACGACGTCGTTCATTATAAAACGCCAATACTTTTGCACGGTTTTTCTTTAAGGCTTCAGGCGTGCAAACTTCTTCTACTTTATGCCCAGCCCACAAGCCATCTTCCGCTCTAAAAGTAGGAATACCACTTTCAGCACTAATTCCTGCCCCGGTTAATACCACGCAAATTGGTTTCTTTTCCAAAGTCATTTTTCATGCTCCTTTTTGTTTTAAAATTTCATCAATCTGTCTATCTCTAGCCATCATGCCAAAAATATTCCCTGCTTTATAAAGAGGTTGATAAGCATAGCTTTCAATATGCAAGAATGGCTTATCTGAAAGGCGTTGGAAATATTGTTTTAGCTGTGATTTTGAGCGTAATAACTCGTCATATTCGGCTTGAATATGAGCACACATTGCTTCAATACGCATTTTAAATTCATCACTGAGATAAGGGCTGATAATTAAATAGACCGTTTTGTGTTCGGTTACTGTTTCATCCGCATAAACACATGCCAAATTAAACACTTGCCATTTATAGCGATCTGCAAAAGCACCAATGATTCGGCTTTTGCTCTTCATTTTCAACTTGCACGATGGCGGCTGGCTTTTTCAAGCAATCTTGCAAAATATCACTTGGCGTAAAAGGGCCACAGTCCAAATAAGATAGTACGCAGTTCCAGTTAGCAAATTGCTCAGTACCAAAATGTAAGTGCTTACCTTCGAATTTATCCGCTCCCATTTTTAGTGCGATCATCAATTAAATAATCGCCTTGGTTCAGGTTTTTTATGGTGAGATAAAATTAGCCGCTTGTATAATGCCGAGCCTTTTTTTCTTCGCCGAAATAACGTTGAATCCATTTTTACTTTATCGCTCCAAGCTGATGGATTATGCCAAGGAGCGGTAGAAAGTGCGTAAATATGATATTTCTTCATCAATTTATGAACCGCAGAAATCGCGTTTGGCATGGGTTCCATTAAGCTAAAAATGCCCTCAACTTCATCATATCGCCCCTCATACTCTTGCTTGGTTTTCTCATCTAATTTTGCAATTCCAGACGGGAAATCAACCATCACATTATCCATATCAATATAAACAATTTTCTTCATTTTAATGCCCTCTCTGTTGATGGCTTAATGATAAAAGATGAAGCGACAATTTATGTCGTTAGGTATTTTTGTCTAAATAAGTGCGGGCAATTTCTTGGTAATCTTCACCAAAATGGGCAATCCACCATTCCAGCATGGCGCTCTCAATCACGGTCGCGGAAATTTCATAGTCGCTGCCATAATCTTTTACCGTTTGATCAGTTGATAATGGTGTTTCTGTTAAAAATCCACCTGTTTTTTTATCAATACGGAAAGTTAAACGAATCTTTCTACCAGAACTAAAGCCAAATTTTTGGCTTTCAACATAAGCTTTTAGATTAAATTTCGGGCGTTCAAATTTCATTGTGCTGACATTCACTTCAAGTAAACGATGCAAGGCTAAATGTAAAATATCACCATGTTCATACTCTGCCACCACATAACTGCTAGGGCCTTGCTGAACAAGAGCAAGTGGTTTAACTTTAGCCTTATGTTCTTTGCCATGAATGCTACGATAATGCACTTGCAAAAATCGGTTTTGATAAAGTGCGGTACTAATTTGCTTAAAAATTTCAGGATCAATTTTTGCAGGCAATAATGGCTGGCTAGTTGGTGCAATAGCCACTTTATTGAGCCATTCTGAAGCCCCTTTTTTATGTGATTCATAAGCAAGATTGTAATCCGCTTGTTTAAAGAACCCTTCCATTGATTGCATAATATTGGCAGGTAAAATGCCAGCTAAATATTGCTTTGCCAACATCAACACTAACGATTGTTGTTCATTTAAAATTGGCATATCCAAGCCTTTCGCATCAGGCTTCCAACGATAGCTATAGGGCTTATCATTGGTATTGCAGTCAATTTCAAACTGCTCACATAATGTATTCAATGCACGCTGAATACTACGCAAATCACGCTCAATACCTAATGCAAGCAATTTCTCTCGCAGTTCTAATGAGCTAATGGAATAGTTTTTCGGAATTAAACGTAATAGTTCAAGGTGGAATTTTAGAGAAGATGATTCAGACATAATTGCCTCATAAATAGAAATATTTTCTTTAATCATATAAAAAAATCAGGGCAATTTTTAAAACTGCCCGATTTGTTTCTATTTTTGACCGCACTTTATGCCTTTTGGCGGTATCAATACGTTCAAATGCTAACACTTTATTTTTCTAACTGACGGAGTAATAAAGTGGCAATGCCGGTAATGATGAGATAAATTCCACCTGCGATACCGTAGATAGTGAGTGCATCATATTCGGTACCGTAAAGTTGGCGTGCGTATCCCATGATATCCATGATCGTGATGGTAGAAGCCAACGCCGTACCTTTAAATACCAAGATAATTTCATTGGTATAAGAAGGAAGTGCACGTTTTAATGCATAAGGAATTAGGGATTTTTTTAACGTCTGCATACGACTTAAACCTAATGCTGCACAGCTTTCCCATTGACCTTTAGAAATCGCTTTTACTGCGCCATGGAATAATTGGGTTGAATAAGCGGCACTATTCAATGCTAAAGCTAATGCTGCACAGAACCATGCGTTGGAGAATAATCCCCATAATGGACTGTCTACCAACCATTGGAATTGGCCAGGGCCTGCATAAATTAAGAAAAATTGCACTAAAAGTGGGGTGCCTGTAAATAAAACAAGGAATAAATTGACCGCACTTTTCACTAATTTATTACCAATAGAAAGCAAGAAGGTTAAGCCCAATGCGAGGAAAAAAAGGCAATAAACAAATGCGACGACCGTAAGTAACAGGCTAGTCGGAATACCTTGAGCAATGACAGCTAAATACTCTTGAAACATTATTCGACTCCCCGTTCAAATCGAGTGAAACGTAATTCTAATTTGCGAATACCTGCTTGGCTGATCAACGTAATCACCAAATAAATTAACGCAGCAATGCCATACCAAGTGAAAGGCTCATGGGTGTTTGTATTGATATATCCAGCCTGACGCATTAAATCATCGACACCGATTAATGACACCAACGCCGTATCTTTTAATAACACGAGCCATTGATTGCTTAATCCTGGTAAAGCGTGTCGCCATACTTGTGGCATAATCAAATGGATGAAGGTATAAGGACGGCTTAATCCTAACGCTGCACCTGATTCCCACTGCCCTTTTGAAATGGCTTGAATCGCACCACGTAAGGTTTGTGAAGCATAAGAAGCAAAAATCAAAGACAATGCAAATACACCACAACCAAAGGCGCTGAATTCGATATACTCACCCGTCAACATTTCTACGACTTGGGTTGAACCAAAATAAATCAGTAGAACCACTAAAATTTCCGGTAAACCACGCAATAAAGCAATCACAACAGAAGCTGGTTTTTGCAATAAAGACATATTTATTCGCTTCTAAAGGCGGTAAAAATAATACTGAGCAATAAACCAACAATTAACGAGCAAATAGCAAGCCCTAAGGTCATTAGGGCTGCATGTCCAATTAATGTAAGATAATCATAAAACATAGATTATTTTGTCATCCATTTGTCATAGATTTTTTTGGTATTCACCATTTGCTTTCACAGTTTCTAAACCTTTATTTAAGCTTTCTAACAATTCTTTTGCTTGATTTATTCACCGCGATACCTAAACCATTACCGAAATATTTTTTTGTTAGTCACTTTCTCGCCAACAAATTGAATTTCAGGCTCTTTTAGAAATCATATCAGACAATACGGCGGTATCACCAAAGATGATATCAATACGACCATTTTTTTAAGTCTAAGATCGCATCTTGTAAGCTTGCATAAGATTTTTGCATTATATTGCTTGGTTTCTGCTGCGGTATATTGTTGGAATGTTGTTCCGTTTTGAACACCAATTGTTTTTGCTGAAGCTAAATCTGCTTTTGCCTTTTTAAAGCGACATAACTTGCGGTGCTGTCATAATACGCATTAGAAAAATGAAACTTGTTTTGCACGCGCTTCAGTAATATCCATTGCAGAAATCGCTGCATCAAAACGTTTTGCTTTCAAGCTTGGAATTAATGCATCAAAAGATTGGCTTTTTGAAATGACAAGTCGCTTGGATTTCTTTACAAATTGCATTTGCTACATCCACATCAAAAACCGATAATTTCACCTTTTTCATTTGTTGTTTCAAATGGCGGGATAGCTCGGCTCCATCGCGAAAAGTGATTTCTTGTGCATTGCAGCAAAAAGCTGATCCCATTAACATTGCGCTTAAAAGTAATTTTTTCATGTTGTGTTTCCTTATTCTGAGTGTGAAAGATATTGTTTAAATTGTTCGGTTTTTGGATTATCAAAGCAATCTGCACTGCCCATTTCAATAATCTTACCCTTGTTCCATATAAACGACCTTTGTCGCCACTTTTTGTGCCACGTTCACTTCATGGGTTACAATCACCTGAGTAATGCCCGTTTGCTGAAGTTCTTTAATGATATCAACCACTTGAGCTGTAATCTCAGGATCCAGTGCTGCCGTTGGTTCATCAAACAACAACACTTGTGGTTTCATCATTAATGCTCGAGCAATGGCTACACGTTGTTGCTGACCGCCAGATAAGTGAAGGGGAAACGATCGGCATGCTCTTCCAAACGTAAACGTTTTTAAAAGTTCTAATGCATCTTTTTCGCTTCTTCCTCACTAATGCCTAACACTTTTTTTCGGCGCTTCAATCAGGTTTTCAATCACCGTTAAATGCGGCCAAAGATTATATTGCTGAAATACCATGCCCACATCTTGACGAAGTTGACGAATAGCTTTTCGGATTATTATTCCCCTGAGACAAATCAAAATGATTATTCGCAATATGCAATTCACCAGAGGTTGGTACTTCTAATAAATTTAATGTACGGATTAACGTACTTTTTCCTGCACCACTTGGTCCAAGTAACACCACGGTGTCGCCTTCTTGTGCATCAAGATTGATATCAAACAATGCCTGTGATGAACCATAAAAGAAATTCAAATTTTTTTAACACTAATCGCCATACTAAGTTTACTGCTATCCCTCTCTGACTTCTAAGAATGAATAAATATTACTTTTTAACGATTAATTTATGCAAGTGTTTTTTTATAAAAAAATCCCAAAAAATTTTTGGGATCTTTAAATCATTGAATTTTTAAACCGCACTTATTGCGAATTAGGCCTCTTTCGCCATCTCAAATTCAACTAGCATCATTAAAATATGAATCACTTTGATGTGGATTTCTTGAATACGATCTGCATAACCAAAGTGTGGCACTGAATTTCAACATCCGCTAAACCTGCCATTTTACCGCCATCTTTACCTGTCATCGCAATCACTTTCATGCCTTTTTGCTTTTCGCCGCTTCAATCGCATTTAAGATATTTTTTTAGAATTGCCCTGATGTCGATAATCCAAATAAAACATCGCCTTCTTTTACCCACTGCTTCAACAAAGCGAGAGAATACATATTCATAACCAAAGTCATTACTTACACAGCTTAAATGACTTACATCTGAAATCGCAATCGCAGGGATAACCTGGGGACGGTTTTCACGATAACGACCAGTTAGTTCTTCTGCAAAATGCATAGCATCACAGTGAGAACCACCATTACCGCAAGATAATACTTTACCGCCATTTTTAAAAGCTTTTCTGCTAATAATTTAGCTGCTTTTTTTCAATAAAGTTTGATGTTGTCATCATCTGAAACAAACTTATTTAGTACGTCTTGAGCTTCCATAAGCTCAGCTTTAATTTGATCAAAATACATTTTATTCTCCTTAAAAATTAAAATTCGAAATAGCGTTGGCATTGTATAGCGTTCATTTCAAATAATCTAGCGCTCTTTCTTATCTCTCTATTTTCCAGCCTACTTCTCATTCTTTTGCGATACTAATCACAGATTCAATTAAAAACACTGTAAAAAAATGACCGCACTTTTTTAAACTCAAACAATTTAAAAAGGAGAGATTATGAGAGCAGTTTATTTATTACTTTGCTATTCTATTCAGCCAAATAACCTGGGCGAACGAGCGTGATTTAATGCTATTAGGCACTTATGAAAACCAAGATGTTCAAGGTTGGGTGATGTCTGAAAAATTGGATGGGGTACGAGGTTATTGGGACGGCAAAACGTTATTAAGTCGTCAAGGATTACCCTTGCCCTGCTCCGACCTACTTTTACCGCTCAATTTCCGCCTTTTTGCCATTGATGGTGAGACTATTTAGTCAACGTAATCAATTTGAAGAGATTGCCTCTATCACAAAAATCCTTTAAAAGATGATAATTGGGCAAAATTAACACTTTATGTTTTTCGATGTGCCTAATGCCTCAGGCAATCTCTTTGAACGTCTCAAAACCTTAGAAGATTATTTGAAAGAACACCCTACGCCTTATATCAAGATTATTCCGCAAATTCCAATTCGAGATAAAAACACATTTATTCGAGTATTTGCATGAAGTGGAAGCGAAAAAGGTGAAGGGATCGTGTTACGTAATCCTAATGCGCCTTACGAAAGAAAACGCAGTACACAAATTTTAAAGTTAAAAAGCACTTATGATGAAGAATGTACCGTGATAGCACATCACAAAGGAAAAGGACAATTTGAGAATATACTCGGCTCGCTTACCTGTGAAAAATCATCGTGGAAAAATTCAAAATCGGTTCAGGATTTAATCTGAGTGAGCGCGAAAATCCACCACCTATTGGTAGCACGATTACCTACAAATATCGTGGATTAACTAATTCTGGAAAACCTCGTTTTGCCACTTATTGGCGAGAGAAAAATAAGAGCGGTCAAAAAAATATCGCTATTTTTGACCGCTCTTTAGATTTAATAACTCAATTATAGGTGTTGATTAATAAACGCCGCTAATTGATTTTTGGTAATGCACCCGACTTGTGTTGCAACAAGTTGGCCATTTTTGAAAAAGTAGTAAAAGTTGGGATACTACGTACACCAAATTGACCTGCCACTAATTGGTTGTCATCTACGTTGATTTTTAACAATTTTTTTGCTTTACCTGCGAAATTCAGGTGCGATTTCATCTAAAATTGGCGCAATCATTTTGCAAGGGCCACACCATGGCGCCCAGAAATCCACTAATACTGGAATATCAGATTGCACAACAGTAGTTTCAAAATCTGCATCATTAATATGTAATACTTCGCTCATTTTTGTTTCCTTATTTAATAAGGTGCTGACGAATCAACACCTAACGTTAATTGATGTTATGCATAATAGCACAAGGTATATTGAATTGCACAGATTAGTCCGATTGATAAAAACTAATTATTTAAGTTGTGCAAAAGCCTGTAATAAATCGGCTTTGATGTCTTCTACATCTTCTAAGCCAACAGAAAAACGCAATAATGTGTTTGTAATACCACGAGCGACGCGTTCTGCTTCTGGAATATCCATATGGGTTTGGGTCGCAGGATAGGTAATAAAACTTTCTGTACCGCCTAAAGCTTTCTGCAAAGGTAATCAACTTTGATTGATTTTTAAGAACATGTTACCCAATTTTTCATCTTTCAAACGGAAAGATAGCATTCCGCCTTTGTTTGGATATAACACGCTATCAATTTGTGGCTGTTCGCGTAAAAAATTCTGCAATCGCCTTCGCATTATCTTGATGGCGTTTCATACGTAATGAAAGGGTTTTCATTCCACGCACAGTTAACCAAGAATCGAATGGCGAAAGTACTGCACCTGCACCATTTTTGAATATAGGCGATACGATCACAAAGTTCTTGTCCCTTTTCGCAATAATCAAGCCCAACTAAACTATCATTATGACCTGCAATATATTTTCGTGCCACTGTGGATTACAATATCCGCGCCTAAATCTAATGGACGAGATAGCACAGGAGTTAAGAAAGTATTGTCTACAATCATTAATAAAGTTGTGTTTTTTTCGCTAATTTCGCAATTTCTGCAACATCACACTCTTCCATTAATGGATTTGATGGGGTTTCAATAAAAATCGCTTTTGTATTCGCTGTAATAGCCGCTTCAATTTCAGCTAAAGAAGCGGTATTCACATAAACGGGTTTTACGCTGTTGTTATTTTTATAGGCAAAATCCAATAAACGATAAGTTCCACCATATACATCACTTGATACAATCCATTCATCAGGGCCTTTAAATAAATTCATCAGCACTTGAATTGCCGCCATGCCAGAAGCGAAAGCAAAACCACGATCACCATTTTCTAATTTTGCAACTGTATCTTCCAAAACACTACGTGTTGGATTTTTCGTGCGCGTATAATCAAAGCCGGTGCTTTCACCAATCCCGTGATGGCCATAAGCTGTTGAAAGATAAATTGGCGTAGAAACCGCACCAGTGCGCTCATCACTGCGATTTCCCGCTTGAGCTAATAATGTATCGATAGAATATTGTTGTGTCATAATTTACCTCTAAAACATGCAAAAACTTGACCGCACTTTTCTTTATTTAATGGCGAGTAAAACGCTCCAATTTTGTCATAAAGCCACTCTCGATAAAAGTAGAAATTGAAAACTCTGTGAAAATTATATTCTTGTGCTAAATTTTTGCTGTAATTTCAACCGAAACGAAGATTTTTTTCAACATTTGAATTTTTAAGATCTTCGATTGACAGAATTTCAAATTCCCGTAAAATGCACCGCACTAACAGCGTATGCGGGAATAGCTCAGTTGGTAGAGCACGACCTTGCCAAGGTCGGGGTCGCGAGTTCGAGCCTCGTTTCCCGCTCCAAACTAACGGCGTGTTAGCAAAGCGGTTATGCACTGGATTGCAAATCCATGTAGCTCGAGTTCGACTCCGGGACACGCCTCCATAACCACGCAGTTAGTTAATCACTCGATGCCCGAGTGGTGGAATCGGTAGACACAAAGGGATTTAAAATCCCTCGCCTTTCGAGGCGTGCCAGTTCAAGTCTGGCTTCGGGCACCATTTTAATTTCAAATCAAATCCAAATCCAATCTCATTTTTCACTTTAATTTTTAAAAGCTTATTTTTATTAGTTATTTCTTGTACTGAAAGTATTTCTACGAAAAATATAATTGTTTTATTCTTATATTGCTCTTCTCATTCCAAGCCAAAAAGATCAAACTTAAGTTTGATCCGGTCTACATCTTTTTATATTCAAGCATATTAAGTATGCGTTATCAGCGCTAAACAAGAGAACCTCTCTCATCAAATGAAATTTATTCTTGTTTTATTCTACATTGAGATATACAATCGTTTTTCAACTTTAGTCAGGGGTGCCACAAAGTGGCTGAGATGATACCCGTGAACCTGAAACAGTTAGCACTGACGTAGGAAACTAATATGCCAAAATACTTTTTCATTCTTCATATCTATTTTCAATCCTCTCAAAGCCTTTAGTTATTAATCAGTAAGGTTAATACTATGGTGCATATTCATGATCTTAGTCTTGCTTTTGGTAAGCAGGTACTATTTAAACACCTTGACTTAACGCTTTTTGCCCTAATGAGTGGGTGAGTTTACTTGGCTGTTCTGGTGTAGGTAAATCAACGCTTTTTAAGATTAATTGCAGGGCTTGAAAGTACAAGGGAAGATTCAAGGTAATCATCTTTCATCCTAATATTCGAGTGGCATGGCTACCACAAAAGATACTCTTTATCCCTGGCTTTCAATTATTGATAACGTCCAATTAGAAAACGTACTATTCGGGAATAAATCTGCAAAACAACTCTTCAAGCAAAAGTATTACTTGAACAAGTGGGTATGTCAGAGCATCTGCATAAAAAGCTGTGCTCAATTATCTGGAGGACAGAAACAAAGAGTGGCTCTCGCTCGAGTATTAATGCAAAACGCTGATTTAGTTTTACTTGATGAACCTTTCTCTGCCCTTGACGCGATTAGTCGTTACCAATTACAAAACTTGGCCCATGCAGACTATTAAAAAGATAAATCAGTGTTGATTGGTTACACGTGATCCTCAAGAAGCATTACGCTTAAGCCAGCGTATTTTTTTGTATTACGCTCACCGCAGCCTAATCAACCAGCATTATCTGATGTCATAAAACCTGAAGGTAAAACACCACGAGAACTTAACCAAGAAAATTTGTGGATACTCCAACAGCAATTATTAAATGAGTTATTAGAGGGAAAAAGATGAAACTTAGCCTTCTTAAACCACTCTTTATTGGAATTATATTGCTGTGTCTCTGGCAACTTATTGGCGTATTAGGTGATTTTCCTCATTACATATTTCCTTCTCCACAAGCCGTGTGGCTGCAATTAGCTTTCTCATTCAGAACTACTTTGGCAACATACACAAATCACCTTAATTGAAATTGGTTTAGGGCTGCTGCTGGGTTTTTCTTTTTTGGATTGTCATCAGCCCTGTTACTCTCTTTTTCTCCTAAAACATCGTCATTACTGCTCCCCGTTTTAGTGATTTCTCAAGCAATTCCTGTTTTTGCTATCGCCCCAATACTCGTACTTTGGCTGGTTATGGCATGCCATCAAAAATTCTGATGGCCATTCTCATCATCTATTTTCCTGTAACAGCAGCTTGTTACGATGGCTTACGCAACACGCCTCAAAAGCTTGGCTCGATCTCGCCAAAACATTCAAACCATCCCCTTGGCGTTTATTACTTAAGTACGTTTACCAGCTGCTTTACCCGCATTTGCATCGGGCTTTCGCATTGCTGTTTCAATCGCACCAATTGGCGCTGTAATTGGAGAATGGGTGGGTTCATCAGAAGGGCTTGGCTATTTTGATGATTCAGGCCAACGCCCGTATGCAGGTAGATTTAATGTTTGCCTCATTGCTGATATTAGTAGCAATTTCGCTTTGTTTATATTTCAGCATTGATTGGCTACTAAGCCGTTTTATTTGGCACGTTTAACTCTTCATGACACAAAGGAGACAAAAATGAAGAAAATCATCCGTTATTTCAGTATTTTAATTGGACTCACCGCCAGTTTTACCAGCTTAGCAAAAGAAAAATCAGCAATGCTTGATTGGTATGTGAATCCTGACCACGCAGCAATCATTGTTGCTCAACAAAAAGGCTTTTTGAAAAATAACTTAGAGGTCGAGATTATCGAACCGGCTGATCCATCGCTACCGCCTAAATTAGTTGCGGCTGGGAAAAGTGGATTTAGCCATTAATTATCAACCTCAACTTTATCAACAAGTTGCAGAAGGATTACCTTTAGTGCGTGTCGGCTCTCGATTTCCAGCCCATTAAATAGTGTTGTGGTACTTAAAAATAGCAATATCAAAACACTTGCCGATCTGAAAGGTAAAAAAAGTAGGCTATTCAGTTAGTGGCTTTGAAGATGTGTTGCTCGACACAATGCTTCGCTCTATTGGACTCAAAGCAACCAAGACGTAAAAATTAGTGAAATGTGAATTGGTCACTTTCCCTTCTCTTTTTAACAGGACAAGTTGATGCGGTCATCGGAGCTTTCCGCAATTTTGAACTCAATCAAATCCATTTAGAAAAACAAGAAGGTGTGGCATTTTTCCCTAGAAGAATGATGGTGTGCCAGCTTATGATGAATTGATTGTAGTTGCTAACAAAAACAGTCTTGCTTCTAAAAAAATTTCCGATTTTTTGACCGCACTTGAACAAGCTACAACCTACCTACAAAACAACCCAAATGACGCATGGCAAGCATTTGTGAGCTATAAGTCAAAAGAACTCAATACAGAATTAAATCAATTAGCGTGGAAAGATACCCTACCTTTATTAGCAACGAAACCTCGTCAATTGGATGCCAAACGTTATCAACAAATGGCGGAATTTATGCATCAAAAAGGCTTGATTCCAAAAGCACTTGAATTGAAAGACTATGCTGTCGAATTACAGTAAGGGAAAATGATGATTGAACAACTCATTCAGCAAGCGCAACCTTATTGGAAGCAATATGTTGAGCATGAATTTGTGCAACAACTTGCAAAAGGCACCTTACCAAAAGCTTGTTTTCAACACTATTTAAAACAAGATTACCTCTATCTTTTCCATTATAGCCGTGCTTTTGCCTTAGGGCGTATTCAAGGCGAAAAATTTTGCCGAGATGGAAATTCCACGTAAAACGCTAGACATTCTTTGCCAAGAAATCCAATTACATTTGGATTACTGTCGTCAATGGGAAATTAGTGAGCAGGAAATATTCGAAACTCCAGAAAGTTCAGCATGTATTTCCTATACACGTTACCTGCTTGATTGTGGAATAACGGGCGGCTTACCAGAGCTATATGCAGCCGTTACGCCTTGTGCTTTAGGTTATGCTCAAGTAGCAGGTTACATTACAGAAAAATTATCCAAAAGCTATTAAGCAATCCTTATCAAGCCTGGATTGACACATATTCATCGCCTGAATATCAACAAGCGGCACAAGAAACGGTTGATTTTTCTTACCGCACTTTGTGAACCACTTAATGATGCCCAATTCTGCTCGTATCCAACAAATTTTTACTACGGCTACCCAGAATGGAAATCGGATTTTTGGCAAATGGGATTGGATTATCATAAAAAAATAAAGGCGTGAAATGAAATCTATTTATTTATCAAAAATTCGTGAGCAAAACCCGCTTATTCATAACATAACCAACATTGTTGCAGCAAATTTTAGTGCCAATGGTTTACTTGCATTAGGTGCGTCACCATTGATGTCAGCCAACATAGAGGAAATGGTTGACGTGCCCAAAAATCAGCCAAGCATTGGTAATCAATATCGGCACGCTTATCGGTAAGAGAGCGAGAGCTATGTTATTAGCAGGTAAAACCGCTAATTCAATCAGGCATTCCTGTGGTGCTTGATCCTGTCGGAGTGGGCGCTACGAGCTACCGACGAGAAACTATCCGTCAGTTACTGTCTGAAGTGAAATTTGCCTTAATTCGAGGTAATGCAGGTGAGCTAGCTACGATTGCTGGTGAAGACTGGCAAGCAAAAGGCGTGGATGCAGGACAAGGTAAAACGAATCTACAAGAAGTCGCTCAACGTGTTGCTCAACGCTATGGTTGCACAGTATTAATTAGTGGAGAGGTCGATATCATCAGTAATGGAAAGCAAACGGTTACCATCCATAACGGCACATCATTATTCCCCAAAGTCACCGCATCGGGGTGTTTATTAAGTGCAGTATGCGCAGCATTTTTAGCTGTTGATGAAGGTAATCATTTTTCAGCAACAATCGAAGCCTGTGCAGCGTACACCATTACTGGGAGATTGCGGCTAAAAACTTAACCACGCAAGTCGGTCAATTCAAATTCGCTTACTTGATGAATTGGCAGCCTTAACACCTGATTTAATAGAACAAAACGCGGAGGTGAAATATATCTAACATTCCACAAACATTGACTATTGCTGGTTCGGACAGTGGCGGCGGCGCTGGCATTCAAGCAGATTTGAAAACCTTTCAAATGCAAGGTGTATTTGAACCTCAGTGATAACTGCAATAACTGCACAAAAACACGCTTGGGCGTATTTGATATTCACCCCTATTCCACTGAAAACAATTCAGGCACAGCTAGAAGCGGTAAAAAAATGACTTTCAGATTGCAAGTGCCAAAATTGGTATGCTTGGCACGGCAGATATTATTGAATGCGTTGCTGATTTCTTAAAAATCGTCCATTCGGCACATTGGTTATCGATCCTGTCATGATTGCGAAAGGTGGGGCGCCCTTTATTGCAACAACAAGCGGTTTCCGCACTAAGCAAATATTTATTGCCACTTGCCGATGTGATTACGCCAAATATTCCTGAGGGCAGAAGCTTTAACTGGTTTTAAGATTTCTGATACAGCCAGCATTCAACAAGCCGCGTTAGACTTGCAAGAAACAAGGTGCGAAGAATGTGATTATTAAAGGCGGGCATTCACTCAATTCACAAAGTCAGCAATGCCAAGATTGGATCCTTTTACAAGATGGTGAACTTTTTATTTTGGAAAGTCCACGTTTCAATACCCACATACTCATGGCACAGGTTGTACTTTTTCAGCTTGTTAACGGCAGAATTAGTCAAAGGGCACCTCTAAAAGTGCGGTCAAAACAGCCAAAGATTTTTATTACGGCAGCTATTTCTCACCCATTGAATATTGGTCATGGACATGGACCGACTAATCATTGGGCGTATAGTCGTCGCTTTAGGATTGAAAGATGAAAAATATTCAAGAAATTTTACCGCTCTATTTTGTAGCAGGCACGCAAGATTGCAGACATTTAGGTGAGAATCCAGCAGAAAACTTGCTTTCTGTTCTTAGACAAGCTTTAGAAGGTGGGCATTACCTGTTTTCAATTTCGCGATAAAGGCAAATTCTCATTAGAAAATTCTACCAATGGAACAACGTTCTTTAGCCATTAGCTGTCGAGATTTATGTCATCAATATAATGTGCCATTTATTATAGATGATAACGTTGATTTAGCTTTAGAAATTGAAGCGGATGGCATTCATGTTGGACAAAGTGATACGCCCGTAAAAACGATTCGAGCAAGAACTCATAAACCACTCATTATTGGTTGGTCAGTCAACCGTTTAGACGAAGCCAAAATCGGAGAGGAATTATCTGAAAATCGATTATTTCGGTATTGGTCCAATTTTTCCGACTCAGTCAAAAGAAAATCCTAAACCTACTCTAGGAATGGCGTTTATTCAAACCTTGAGAAAAGCAGGTATCACAAAACCACTTGTAGCTATTGGTGGCGTGAAATTGGAGCATGTGAAAACGTTGCGAAAATACGGCGCAGATGGTATCGCGGTAATAACCGCAATCAGTCAAGCCAAAGATATAAAGGCAAGCACCAAAGCATTAAAGAAGCTAGCGGATGCAACCACTGAATAAGCCAAATAGTTTGAAACGTGTAGCAATGGCAACAATGATTGGCACCGCTATTGAATATTTCGATAACTATATTTATACCATGGCTGCAGTGCTCGTTTTCAATCATCAATTTTTCCACGCGGCTGACCCACTTTCGGGCCAAATTGCTGCACTTTCCACACTAGCACTGACTTTTATTGCTCGTCCTCTGGGGGGCGTATTATTCGGACATTTTGGCGATCGCTTAGGAAGAAAAATACCTTTGTTATGAGCCTGTTAGTACTGGGAATCTCAACTGTAGTGATTGGCTATGTACCGACTTACGACCGTATCGGAATATGGGCAACCATCTTACTTTGCTTGTGCCGTATTGGGCAGGGAATCGGTTTAGGTGGCGAATGGAGCGGCGCTGCATTAGTGGCAATCGAAAATGCACCTGAAGGAAAACGTGGTTGGTATGGCACTTTTCCACAATTAGGCGCTCCTCTAGGATTACTACTTGCCAATGGTGTCTTTTTACTCATTACCGCGCTTTTTGGACAGGCAGCAATGACTGACTGGGCATGGCGAATTCCCTTTCTTTCTTCTTTTGTATTAGTTGCAATTGGTTTGTATGTTCGATTAAAACTTACGGAAGCACCAATATTTCTTGCAGACCTGAACAAGCCTAAACCCTAAAGCTTTACCGATGATGGAGTAATCGTTACTCATTTCAAACCGTTCTTCTTAGGCATGTTAATCTGCATTGCTGGCTATGTGCTCTTTTATATTATGATCGCTTTCAGTCAAATTTATGCAAAATCTACCCCAACCGTATCGGAAGCCGGTTATACAATGGGCTTAGGCTTCTCACCACAAATTTTTACCGCTTTATTAATGTGCAGTGCGATTTCATTAGCCATTACAATTGCTATTTCAGGCAAATATATCGATATCGTTGGACGAAGAATTTGGTTAATTTGGACAACCTTTGGTGTGGCTATTTTCGGCTTAGCCTTGCCATATTTTCTCGATAATGGAACAACTACCAGTTTATTTTGGTTCTTGATGATAGGAATGGGGTTAATTGGCATGGGATACGGCCCCCTTGCGAGTTTATTACCTGAATTATTTCCAACACATGCTCGTTATTCCGGTGCATCGTTGACCTACAATATTTCAGGATTATTCGGTGCCAGTGTAGCAGCAATTATTGCGTTACCACTGAATGCAAATTATGGCTTAAAAGGTGTTGGAATTTATCTAACCCTAAATGCTGTATTAAGTTTGATTGGACTTTGGTTTATTACGGAAACAAAAGGATAAACACTTAGCATAAAATAAGGGAAAAGAAACTCATCGTTTTGCTTTGTAGTAAATCTCAAAATAAAACACATAAAAAAACGACCGCACTTGCGGTCGTTTCTATTCATGCTCAAAGGATTATTTTTAATTTTTCACCTTTAAATTCACCTGTTAAACTTTCTAAGAAAGAGGTGATGTCTCCACATCTTTTTGAGCTGGCTGTTGCACATTACTTTGGTATTTCAACATTGCACTCACAGCATCTTTTAGCTCTTTTGCTGAGGCATCATGGAAATATGGTGCGGTAAGTGCGATGTTACGTAAAGTTGGCACTTTAAAGCGATGCATATCGAATGGATCTTTAGTTTGTGCAAAGCGACCTTCATCTGCATCAGTTAATGGCGTACCACGATCTTTAAAGTAATCGCCGTAGAGTCCCATGTATTCATAAGATTGTCCGCCCATTGCTACGCCAGTATGACAAGTATCGCATTTATGTTGTTTGAATAACTCATAACCGCGAACTTGTTGTTCAGTCAAGGCTGTTTTATCCCCTTTCAAATAACGGTCGAAAATCACTATTTGGTGTAATCAATGTTTTTCATATTCACCGATAGCATGCGTTAAGGTTTCTTTGGTCACTTGAGGATATTCTTTTAAGAATTCTTGTTTGAATTCTTCATCCATTTCAAAACGTGCCACGATGTCATCCCAAGAGTGAGACCCCATTTCTACCGGATTTGTTGGAGGACCTTTCGCTTGATCCACTAAATCTGCTGCACGTCCATCCCAGAATTGCACAAAGTTAGAATGCAGCATTGAACACGGTTGGCGCATTAATTGGACCTTTTTGTCCATCAATACCTGTTGAAGTATCAAGTCTATCCACACCACCTTTGTCTAATTGGTGACAGGTATGACATTGAATAGTACCATCACCAGATAAACGTCCATCGAAGTAAAGATTACGACCTAATGCTACTTTTTGCTTTATCTGTGGTAAGGGCATCAGGAATTGGCTGAACTAAACGATCAGCATCAACATTTGGGTGTTTCTTTTTGGTAGAGACATTTTACGTGCTTCACGAATCCAGTTTAAGCAACACCACTTTTTCTTGCTCATCTGGTTTTACTTCCCCAGTGAAGATGTCTGAATTTAGCAATTGGCATTTCGTTATTTTTCAAGTACACGTTGTAATTTTGCTAAATCAGCTTGGGATAATTGTCTCGGATCTTTTAAGCCTTCAACTAAACGATCTCAAGCGGGAAGGCTCTAAGCCCATTCTGAATATCCGATTGCATTTGGTCACCCACAATCGGGAATTTTGAATAAAATGGAAGAGGTGTGTTTGGACTATGACAATATTGGCAGCTGTTATCAAACAACGCCTTTGCCACTTTTTCTTGTTCGCCCGTATAGTGATTTTTCCATTAAAAGTTGGGTCGCGTTCTCTTTATCAAATTGATGTAGATACCCCACAACACCCAAATAACCTAATACTGCAATGGCTGCTCCGCCAATAATCAGTTTTTCATCTAATCCTCCAAATGATCAATAAAAATATAAAAGAAAAGAAAAAAAGCTTAAAAAAAGCAAGTGATTATGCCAAAAATTGGCTTATATTTTTATGGATTTGATTCGATTTGGCTATGGATGTGATTGATTGCATTACAGGTGTTTTTAACTTATAAATAAAGATCTCCTTAAAATTCAGCAATAAAAAATGCGGTTATTTCTAACCGCACTTTACGTTTTATTATCTCTCGTTTATTTCTTTGGCGCTTGCATAAAGCGGAAGAAATCACTGTCTGGTTTCAAGATCATCATATTACCTGAACCTTCAAAGCTACTTTCATACGCTTTTAAACTACGAATAAAGCTATAAAACTGTGGTTCTTGAGCAAAAGCTTGAGAATATAATTTCGCTGCTGCCGCATCACCATTACCACGTAATTCTTGTGCAGTTTTATTTGCATTCGCTAAGATCAAGGTCACTTTACGATCCACGTCTGCTTGAATGAACGCCGCTTTTTCTTTACCTTGTGAACGATGTTCACGGGCAACGGCATCACGTTCCGCACGCATACGTTGGTAAATCGAAGAAGAAACTTCATCCGGTAAATTGATTTGTTTTACGCGAACATCGACGACTTCAATCCCTAATTCAGAGGTACTATCCTGCCCTGAATTTAATGCTTTTTTCGCACCTGCCATTAATTCACCACGTGTACCTGAAACGATATCTTTAATTGTACGAGTACCTATTTCTGAACGCAGACGGTCATTCACTTTACGGCTTAATAAGCTTTGCAGCTTGGTTATAATCGCCACCACCCGTTGCAGTATAGAAACGACCGAAATCGCTGATTTTCCATTTCACATAGGAATCTACCAACAAGTCTTTTTTCTCGACTGTCACAAAACGAGTAGCAGAACCATCAAGGGTACGAATACGCGCATCAAGCACTTTAATGCTATCAATTAAAGGCAATTTGAAATGCAAACCTGGTTCATACACCACTACTTTGTTTTCTGCATCACGTTGTACTTTGTTAAAACGCAACATGATGCCACGAGTGCCTTCAGTTACAACCACGACGCTGGAATATAGCACCGCAGCAATCACCACAATAATCGGAAGTAAAAATTTACGCATTAGTTAAATCTCCCTTGGCGAATGCCTTCATTTGATTGAACTGGTTGAGCCGTTTGTGTTTCTACACGACGTTCCTGTGTTGAAACAGGTGCAGAACTGACCGCACTTTCAGGCGTTGTAGTAGTCGGTTGAGCCGCTTTTTTACCCATTAATTGTTCTAATGGTAATACGGTTAAATTGTTACCATTATTTGCATCTAACATGACTTTCGGCGTATTTGCCATGACTTTTTCCATGGTTTGAATATAAAGACGCTCTTTTAACAAATCAGGCGCAGCTTTAAATTCAGGTAGAAGACGTTGTAAACGTTCCACTTCCCCTTGCGCATCAAGCACAACACGATCTTTGTAAGCAGTCGCTTCTTCTATAATACGCTGTGCGTCACCGCGAGCGATAGGCTCTTTCTCACGAGCATAAGCTTCGGCTTCACGAATATAACGTTGTTCGTCTTCCTGTGCTTTAATTGCATCATCGAAAGCATCTTTCACTTCTTCTGGTGGACGCGCAGATTGGAAGTTCACGTCAATAACTTCAAGCCCCATGTCATAAGGTTTAATAATATCGTTCAACGCTTTCCAAGTATTTTCACGCACCACTGCTCGACCCGTTGTCAGAATATCATTCATGGTCATATGGCCGATTACATAACGAAGCGCACTGTCCGTCGCTTGTCCGAGACTATTATCTGCATTACTCACGCTAAACAAGTATTTTTCTGGATTTTGCACGCGATATTGTACGGTCATTTCCACTTTAACCATGTTTTCATCTTTGGTTAACATTGCACCTTGCGTTTTTAAGCTCGCGAACTTGTTCTACATTCACTGGAACCACTTTATCAATAAAAGTCGGTTTCCAGTTCAAACCAGGTTGAACGGTAGAATGAAACTCACCAAAACGTAATGTCACACCACGTTCCGCTTCTTTAATAGTGTAAAAACCGCTTGCACCCCAAATAATTCCCTCCGATCACCGCGGCGATCGGTAAAATTTTACCTAAATTGAATGAAGGTATATTCGGCGAAGTATTATTTGAACCGCCTTTTTATTACCCCCACCTAATTTTTTTCAACAGATTATTGAATACTTCTTCAATATCTGGTGGTGATTGCTCCTGATTTTTATTGTCTCGCGAGCCCCAGCCATTTTCATTTTGCTTATCTGATGAATTATCTGACTGTTTTGGACCGCTGCTCTGCCCCGGTTTACCCCAAGGATCTTGATCTGGACCGTTTTGCGACATTACGTTCTCCATTTGTCTAAAAAAATTTTTAATGAGTTTATCGAAATAAATGGGGTTAGTCTATGAAAATACAAGTGGCGAATCAAGTTTTATAAAATAAAAATCTTGAATATTTTTCAAGGATTTTTCTTTTATTCATTTACTTGGTAAATCAAGGATTTTTATATTTTTTCGAGTAAATTTTTCCATTCCAGTGATAAAAGTGCGGTTGAATTTTGACTGATTTATAAATGCTGCAAAGTAAAAAGGCAATTCATCCGTAAAGATCAACGCACCTTTCGGACAATAATCTGAATAGATCTGTTGTGGTTCAGGGCAAATGCGTCACATGATAACTTCACTATTCCTACGCCTTGTGATTTCAATGCAGCTTCACGCAAACACCAACAACGATAAAAGGCCAGGTCTGCATCAGGCTGTTTAGCAAACCAATCTTGTTCTACTTGTGGCGCAAAATGAGCCGCATGAGCGCAGAAAAATTCCGTTTTTGGGAAATTCAATATCAATACCGACCGCACTTTTTCTGATTCATTAATATGCAGCAATACAGCAACCCAATCACCAGAGTGACTAATATTAAAATCAATATTCTCGACGGGAAATTGTGGTCTGTCACTTTGTGTACGATAAATTCGCCCTAAAAGTGCGGTTGATTTTTCCGCTGTTTTTAACAACTGCCAAAAGTAAAAATGCGCCAATCGACGGCATTGATGTCGTTGCGTTATCCGAGAAATTTCCCAGCGGTTCTGTACACAAATTTTTCAGGGACGAGCTCCCTAGGAATTTTCATCAAAAGGAAAAGGTTGTTGAATATTGGCGTAGGCAATAAAAGTTGTCATAAAAATAATGAATAAACATATCAGTTTGATTGCATTATAAAAGGAAATCCACCGCACGCCAACATAAGCTAAAACTCATCAAAGCAAGGTGTTAGGTTGAAACTGTGAGCGGTTTCACAGATTTTTCCCTTCAAATACGTTACATTTCAAAAAAGTAATCACAGGAGGTTCTATGTTTAAACAACTTCAACAAGTCGGTAAGGCATTCATGTTGCCGATTGCTATTTTTGCCTGCTGCGGGTCTTTTTACTTGGGATCGGTGGGAGCGCTTTCCAATAAAGCAACGGTGCAAGCTTATCCAATTTTTAAATAATGAGGTGCTGCAAGGCCTGTTTCAGATCATGTCAGCAGCCGGTAGCGTAGTGTTCGCTAATTTAGCCTTATTATTGTGTATTGGTTTAGGTATCGGCTTAGCCAAACGTGACAAAGGCGTTGCCGCTCTCGCTGCGGTTGTTGGTTATCTCATTATGACGGGTACCATTGCTGCATTAATTCCGATTTTCTCTCCTGATGTAAAAAGCATCGATACGGGTGTGATTGGAGCATTGGTGATGGGCTTGATTACCGTTAAATTACACAATCGCTATCACAACATCCAATTACCACAAGTATTAGGTTTCTTTTGGCGGCTCTCGCTTTGTGCCACTCGTGACTGCTTTTTTTCAGCTATTTTTGTTGGATTAGTTTTTCTTCCTCATTTGGCCAACTTTCCAACAATGGCTCGTATCGGCAGGTAAAAGCATCGCCTCCATGGGAACCTTTGGAACATTCTTATACGGTTTCTTAATGCGATTATCTGGTGCGGTTGGCTTACATCACATGATTTACCCACTGTTTTGGTATTCTGAATTAGGCGGTGTGGAAATGGTCAATGGTGAGATGATCGTTGGTGCACAAAAATCTTTTTCGCTCAATTAGCGGATCCAAATCACCATGGTTTATTTACTGAAGGACGCGTTTTCTTTGCTGGCCGTTTTGATACCATGATGTTTGGCTTACCCGCAGCCTGTTTAGCCATGTATCACTGTGTACCGAAAAACGTCGTGCACAAATTGGCGGCTTATTCCTTGGTGCAGCCCTCACCTCTTTCATTACTGGGATTACTGAACCGATCGAGTTTATGTTCTTGTTTGTTGCACCGTGGCTTTATGTATTCCACGCATTCTTAGATGGGGTGTCTTTCTTTTATTGCCGATTATTTAAATATCTCTATCGGAAATACTTTCTCTGGTGGTTTTATTGATTTCTTGCTCTTCGGTATTTTACAAGGTGATGAAAACACTCATTGGCTGCGTGTCATTTTTGTCGGTATTCCTTGGGCTCTGCTCTATTACTTCTCTTTCGTTTTCTTGATTCGCATCTTTAATGTGATGACGCCAGGACGTGGTGAAGAAACCGAAGAAAATGTAGAACAAGAGACCAGTTCACTGACTGAAAATGCACATAAAATTATTGCAGCATTAGGTAACGCTGAAAATATTGAAAATGTAGACGCTTGTATTACTCGCTTACGTGTTTCAGTTAAAGATGTCAAAGCCGTTGATAAAGCCACATTGAAAAAATTAGGCGCGATTGATGTGCTTGAAGTCGGTGGTGGTGTACAGGCCATTTTTCGGTGCTAAAGCCGTACTCTATAAGAGTGAAGTGAATCAAATCTTAGGAAAAGAAGATTAATTTTCTAAAAATAAAGGGCGTTTATCCCGCCCTTTTGAGTAACAAAAATAAAAAGTGCGGTCAAAATCAACCGCACTTTTTTATTATTTCAGCAAATATGCACGTAATTGTGCAAAATCGTCATCCATCTCATCAGAAAGTAATGGCAATTTATTGTGTTTATCCAACGCTTCTGGCAATGGAAGATCGAGCGAAAGAATACGCTCCACTGACTCTTTAAATTTCGCTGGATGTGCCGTACATAAGAAAATACCGGTTTCATCCGCTTTAAGTTGATCTTTCAATACTTGATAGGCGATTGCACCGTGTGGTTCACATAAATAACCTTTTGCGTACATTGCTTTTAAGGTTTCTTCTGTTCGCTATCGCTTAACATACCAGAACCTAAATCACTTAAACTCCAGCCATTACGTTTAAATAACTCTTCGACACGTGGCCAGTTGTTCGGACGACTGACATCCATCGCATTAGAAAGCGTGGTACGGTCGCTTTTAGGTGCCCAGTTACCTGATTCTAAATAACGTGGCACGGTATCGTTCGCATTGGTTGAAGCAATAAAGCGTTTAATCGGTAAACCCAATGTTTTTCGCGATTAATCCCGCAGTTAAGTTACCGAAGTTACCACTTGGTACAGAAACCACGACATTATCGCGTTTTTCTTTTTGGTAACTGTGCGACCGCTTCAAAGTAATAACAAACTTGCGCTAATAAACGACTAATATTGATGGAGTTTGCTGAGTTTAAACCAATCGCTTGACGTAGTTCTACATCATCAAATGCTTGTTTAACTAACGCTTGGCATGCATCGAAATCGCCATTAATTGCAACAGTGCGGATATTCCCACCCTAAGTACAGAATAATTTTTCTTGTAATGGGCTGATTTTGCCTTTCGGATATAAAATCACGACATTGATATTTTCCAACCCATAAAATGCATGGGCAACTGCCGCACCAGTATCGCCTGACGTTGCTGTTAAAATGGTGATTTTGCCATCACCACGCACCGCGGCGAGAGCCTGCGCCATAAAACGACCACCAAAGTCTTTAAATGCTAAAGTTGGACCATGAAATAATTCAAGGGCATAAATATTGTCTTCACTTTTTCTAATGGTGCCGTAAAGGTGAACGCATTTTTCACCATTGCATCTAGTGTAGCTTTCGGTAATTCTTCACCGATTAAGGCGCAAGAATTTTTGGCTACGTTCAACCAATGGTAAGGGCTAATAACTCATCAATATTGGTTAAAGCAGGGATGGTTTCTGGAAAGAACAAACCTTGATCTTTCGCCAAGCCCCTTGACGTACTGCTTGCGCAAAAATTTACTTGTTCTTCAGGGTGTTTGATATTGTACAAATTCATTGTATATCCGTTAATTATAGAGTTTTAATAAAATGTTATTCCCTCTTATAGGGGATAAAAGCGATTCATTGTTTAACCGAGCTCTCTCGCGCCATCATTATCGACCTTACAAACATGCACAAAACCTTCATTGTTTTGTAAATAATGATTTTCTAAATAAGTGGCCAGTTTTGTTGCGGTTTGCAAATCAGGTGCAATGGAGAAAATCGTTGGGCCAGAGCCTGAAATACCGGTCGCTAACGCGCCTAAATCACGAGTAGCTTGTTTCACTTCTGCGAAGTTTGGCAATAAAGCCTCACGATAAGGTTCCGCAATCACATCTTTCATCATCATCGCTGCTAGGTTTTCTTGATGCGTGTGACACGCATGCACAAAGCCACCTAAATGACGACCATGAGAGATCACATCTTGACGTGTGTAGCTTTTCGGTAAAATTGCGCGTGCTTCAGCGGTTGAAACCTCAATGCCTGGATAGGCTAAGACCCAATACCAATTATCAAAAAATGGCAGTTTTTGGCAAATGTTACCGAGAGATTGTACCATAAACTGCACACCGCCAAGATAGCAAGGCGCAACGTTATCATAATGGATAGAACCTGAAATACGACCTTCTAGCTCTCCCATCATCTCTAACAATTCCATTTTTGAGAATGGTTCATCGTGGAATTTATTTAATGCCACTAATGCAGCCACAATAGAACAGGCACTTTGAGCCTAATCCCGAACCAATCGGCATATTTTTCTCAGGGTCAAACGCAATGGTTTGACTCTCACATTGCGTAATTTTAATTGCTCACTAAACAGTACATAGGCCTGATACACGATATTTTTGCGGCTCTTTTGGCAATTTACGCAAAAATAGCCCGCACTTTCAAGCTCAAAACCACTTGGAATAGACTCAATCTGTACGACATCACCTAATAATGAACCATCAATCGGTGAAATGGCTGCGCCTAATGTATCAAACCCTACACTAATATTTGCACTCGATGCGGGAGCATAAATTCTTAACATATTATGTCCTTTTTAGTGGTGTAATGTTCTTAAAATATCCGCAAAGATGCCGGCTGCAGTCACTGCGTTACCTGCACCATAACCACGTAATAGCAACGGAATTGGTTGATAATAACGCGTATAGAATGCAAGGGCGTTTTCACCGTCTTTTCACCTTATACAATGGATTATTTTGATCCACGGCAATGATTGACACTTTGCAATGGCCATCTTTAATTTGGCCTACGTAACGCAATACTTTGCCTTCTGCTTTCGCGGCTTCAACGCGTGCTTTAAATTCCGCGTCTAACTGTGGCAACATTGCCATAAATTCATCGGCTGATTTTACCTTCAGAGAAGCCTTTCGGTAACACACCTTCCACTTCCACATCGGAAAGCTCAAGTTCTAGACCCGCTTCACGCGCTAAAATAAGCAATTTACGTGCCACATCTTGCCCCGATAAATCATCACGAGGATCAGGTTCTGTAAAGCCTTTTTCTCGTGCAAGTGCGGTCACTTCTGAAAGAGACAGTCCTTCTTCTAATTTACCGAAAATGAAAGAAAGTGAGCCCGATAAAATGCCTTCAAAATACTCAAGTTCATCACCTGCTGCCAATAAATTCTGTAAATTTTCAATAACCGGTAAGCCTGCCCCTACGTTAGTTTCGTATAGGAATTTATGTTGGCTCGCTTGGGCATTACGACGTAATTCGTGGTAATAGGCTAATTCACGGGTATTCGCTTTTTTGTTTGGTGTTACCACATGGAAGCCTTCTTTTAACGCACGTGCATAAAGTCCTGCAACCGATTCAGCCGTTGTACAATCGACAAAGACTGGGTTCACCACGTGATGTAATTTAATGAAAGATAATAACACATCGAAATCAGAAGGTTGGGTTGCATTTTCAAGATCGGCTTTCCAATTATCTAAATTCAATCCATTTTCGTTTAAAAAGCATTTTGGTTGAATTCGCTAAAGGCACAAACACGGATTTCAATATCCTTCTTTGCAAGGTATTCTTTTTGTTGTTTAATTTGTTCAATCAATTCACCGCCAACACCACCGACGCCGACTAAAAACATATCGACGACCTTTTTATTATTAAAAAGGGCTTGGTGAGTCGCTTTCACAGCTTCAATCGCTTTATTTTGCGCCACTACTCGCTGAAATTGAACGCTCAGAAGAACCTTGTGCAATTGCTACTAGGCTGATATTCGCTTGAGCCAATGCAGAGAAGAAACGAGCCGCAATACCCTTAGCTTGTTTCATGCCATCGCCCACAACAGAGATAATAGAAAGATCTTTTGCAACTTCAATCGGTTCTAATTCATGGGCTTTTAATTCTGCAGCAAATTCTTGTTCTAAAATCGCTTTCGCTGCATCTGCTGATTTCACTGGTACGCAGAAACTGATGCTGTATTCAGAAGAAGACTGCGTGATTAAAAATGACCGAAATCCCTGCTTTCGACATTGCAGAGAAGACGCGAGCGGCCATTCCCACCATACCTTGCATACCTGGACCTGAAACGTTAAACATTGCCACATTATCAAGGTTAGTAATTCCTTTAACCTGTAACTCTTCAGATTTTACATGGCCATCAATTACAGAACCCTGGCGCAGATGAATTACCCGTATTTTTAATTACACATGGAATTTGTTTTGGTAATAATGGACCAATTGTACGCGGATGGATCACTTTCGCACCAAAATAAGAAAGCTCCATTGCTTCACGATAAGAAAGGCTTGGTAATAAACGTGCATCTGGTACTAAACGTGGATCACAAGTATAAACGCCGTCTACATCAGTCCAGATTTCGCAAACAGACGCGTCTAAACAAGCGGCTAAACAAGCGGCTGAATAATCAGAACCGTTACGACCTAATAACACTAATTCGCCTTTGTCATTACAAGCGGTAAAACCTGCCATTAAGACAACTTTATCCTTTCCGATACTTTTCGCATCAACGCGTTTTATAGATTCTTCAATATCAACTGAAGATTCTAAGTAACCGCCCTGCGCTAATAATTGTTTAACTGGATCAACAATGTGAACATTGTATCCACGAGCTTCAAACCACGCTTTCATCATGGCAATCGATAATTTTTCACCACGGCAGTCAATGGTTGCTTTAACCTTATCTTCTACTTTGCCTGCTTGGCGGATTTCTTCTAATAAACCTTTAATTTGGGCAAATTCTGCATCAATGAGAGCTTTTGGTCCCCGCAAGATCAAATTTATTATTTTCAGCGTGCAAACCATTAATGATGTTATAGAAAATTTCAATGGCTTCGTTAAAGTGGGTATCGGTTGGTTGGTTTAATGCGGCTTTTTCAGAGAGGGCTACAAGATGATTAGTAATTTTTAGCAGGAGCGGATAACACACCGGCTGCTTGTTCTTCTAAATGAGCTTTTTCGATTAATTGAGCTGCTTGCGAGAAACGCTCAGGGTTGGCTAATGAAGTGCCACCAAATTTTTAATACGGCATAATAATATCCTCAGATGTTGTGATTTTTAAATATTAAAAACCCGCACTAGACTGAATGCGGGTTTTTCCTGATCCTGTTTGCTACGCACTAACCCGCCCATTAATTGTCGTAATGGTCATCAATAATGGTGGTAATAGTGAAAGTGCGGTTATTTTTCATTGTATTTTTACCTTGAAAAAGATGTGTTTAGAAATACCGAAAAAGCGCGAGCTTGTCAAACATAAAATCGAAAAATGAAGATTTTTCTAAAAATCATTACTTTGGTATAGAATAAAACGAGGTTTTACATTGGTCAGGAAGGAAATGATGACAATTCAACAAGCTCTCGAAACCATTCATCAACAAATCAAACATCCACTCAACTTGCACATCGTCCTGAAAGTGCGGTCACTTTATTGGCAGTTTCTAAAACCAAACCCAATGAAGCGATTTTAGAAGCCTATCAAGCTGGGCAAAAAGCATTTGGGGAAAACTACGTTCAAGAAGGCGTAGATAAAATTCAGTATTTTGAAGTACAGAATATTCAACTTGAATGGCATTTTTATTGGCCCATTGCAATCTAATAAAACCCGTCTTGTAGCAGAACATTTCGATTGGATGCAAACGTTAGAACGTGCAAAAATTGCCGATCGTTTAAATGAACAACGCCCTGCCAATAAAGCGCCTTTGAACGTTTTAATTCAAATTAATATCAGTGATGAAGCCAGTAAATCAGGTATTCAACCGAGTGAAATGATTGAGCTTGCAAAACACATTGAAAAATCTACCGCACTTACGTTTACGTGGATTAATGGCGATCCCTGCCCCAACAGATAATATTGCTGAACAAGAAGCAGCTTTTAGCCAAATGGAACAATTATTTGAGCAACTAAAAGTCGCTTTCCCTCATCAACAAATTGATACGCTTTCAATGGGGATGACAGATGATATGCAAAGTGCCATTAAATGCGGTTCAACCATGGTACGCATTGGTACAGCCATTTTTTGGGGCAGAGATTATTCAAAAATAATGAATAGAAAATAAAAAGCGGTCAAAATTGACCGCTCTTTTTATCTGGATTTAATTAAACTTCTTCGCTCTTTTTCAGAGAAACGTTCAATCTTCGCACCTAAACAACGAAGTTTATCTTCAACGTGTTCATAACCACGATCGATGTGATAAATACGATCTACAATAGTTTCACCACTTGCGATACATCCTGCTAACACAAGACTGATTGATGCGCGTAAATCTGTTGCCATCACTTCTGCACCAGAAAGATGCTCAACACCGTGACAAACTGCCGTGTATCTTCAATTTTCCGCTTTACCGCCCATACGAATCAATTCTGGAATGTACGCAAAGCGGTTTTCAAAAAGATGGTTTCAGTAATGATACTAGTGCCTTCTGCCACCATGTTTAACAAGGTAAACTGCGCTTGCATATCTGTTGGGAAACCTGGGTGTGGTGCAGTACGAATATTGACAGCTTTCGGACGATTTCCATGCATATCCAATGTAATGCTATCTTCTGTAACTTCAACTTCTGCACCGGCTTCACGAAGTTTATCAATCACCGCATCCATGGTATCCGCTTTGGTATTTTTACATACTACTCGGCCACCAGAAATGGCACCCGCAATTAAGAATGTACCGGTTTCAATACGATCTGGCACAATGTTGTGCTCGCAGCCTGTTAAGCAGTCAACACCTTCAACGACAATGTGATCAGTACCTGCACCCTGTAATTTTAGCGCCCATTTTATTGAGGAAATCTGCTGTATCAACAATTTCTGGCTCGCGCGCTGCGTTTTTCAATCGTTGTAGTACCTTTCGCAAGTGTTGCAGCCATCATGATAGATAAAAGTCGCGCCAACGCTCACTTTTTCCATCACAATACGCGTACCGACAAGACGATCTGCAACAACCGCTTTTACATAACCTTCATCAAGCTCAATCGTTGCACCGAGTTTTTCTAAGCCACTAATGTGAAGATCGACTGGACGTGCACCGATAGAACAACCGCCTGGTAAAGAAACTTGACCTGATTAAAACGAGCTACCAACGGTGCTAATGCCCAAATAGAGGCACGCATGGTTTTTACTAATTCATACGGTGCAACGAAGTGATCAATTTTAGAACAATCTAATAATACTGCACCTTCAGCATCACGCTCTGCCACAACGCCAAGTTTACGTAAGATTTTTAAAGTGGTATCAATATCTTTTAGTTCTGGTACGTTTGTTAATTTAACTGGCTCAGTTGCCAAAAATTGCAGCAAAAAGAATAGGAAGTGCAGCATTTTTTGCACCTGAGATGGTTACAGTACCACTTAAGCGAGATTGCCCGCCATAAACACGAAATTTTTCCATAGAAAATCCTAGCTTGCTTGATGTAATAGACGATCCATTTTCCACTTTGCAGTGGTATAGGTTTTAATAGTTAAAGCGTGAATTTCGCCAGTTTGGAAATAAGGCATTAATGGCGCGTAGATGGTTTGTTGCTGTTTTAATTTTAGAAAGTGCTGAATTTCATCACTTACTACAATCACACCAAAGTGGGCATTTTCACCTTGAGCATAAACCTCATCTACATTCAGGCTTTCTTTTAAAATACGTTCAATTTCTTGCAGTTCCATTCGGATTTCCGTTTTAATTATGGTCAATAAAAGTGCTAATCCAATGAGATAAATTCACTAAATCAGCAAGGGTTAATAACTGTTCTGGAGGGTTTATCAACCGCACTTTTTTATTTGGTAACTGCTCACAATCGTGTAGAAAATCACACAATAATGCAAAACCAGCAGAATCAATTCGATTGATTTCAGTTAAATCAAATTCAATGAGACTTTGATTGTTTTGCTTTTTCTGATAAAAAGAAGCACGTTGTTGCCATAATGGTAACAACGTGTTGCGGATAGCTCCCCCGATAATTGGAGAGCTATCTTATCATTATTTTGGATTAAATCCCACTTTAACGCAGTCATTCGCTTATTTGCTCAATGTCACTGGTGCTGCAGCAGATTTTTGAATTTGAGCAGTTAATGCTTCAATACCTTGTTGACGTAAGATACCGCTCCATTCATTTTGTTTGGTAACAACCATGCTCACGCCTTCAGCAACCATGTCATAAGCTTGCCATTCGCCAGTTTTACTGTTTTTACGCCATTTAAAATCTAATTTGATTGGCGCTTGTCCACCATTTTGCATGATGTTTACACGAATGCTTACAAGGTTTTTGTCGCCTACTTCTTTAGCCGGTTCAATTTGAATATTTTGATCGGTATAAGCGGTTAATACTTGTGCGTAAGCTTGTTCGATAAAATCGCTGAATGCTTTAAAGAATTTTTCACGTTGTTCTGGTGTGGTTGATTTAAAGTGTGAACCTAACACCAAAGAACCTGCATAGTTTACTTGCACGTAAGGTAATAAATCGTTACGCACGATGGTACGTAAATAGTTTGGATCCTTTTTAATTTTTGCCTGATTGTTTTTGATATCGGCAAATAACTTATCTGATGCTTGTTGCATCAACACATAAGAGCTTGTTTCTGCACGCTACAGTTTGAGTCACAAAAAGTGCGGTCACTGCAAATGCCATTACGCTAAACCATTTTAACTGAGTAAATTTCATCATAAATCTCCCTAAATAAAGATTATTAGTTTTACATCTGATTCTGCTTTGTCAGCATTACCGTCGGCTTTTTATCACCGTAAAGGAACTGGCCGATTAAATCTTCCAATACCATTGCGGATTTTTGTGTCTTGAATTTGGCTACCGTTTTTAACATCGCGGTTTCACCATCATCAAAAGCCCATTGTTAGGCGATATATTGCTCGCCCAATAATCCCGATGTTTTGATCGATAACGAACTATTTTCCGGAATTTCTTTATATTCTTCATTAATCGCGATACTGACTTTTTGGTAAGTAAGATTTTTCGTCTAACGTAATGTCAGATACGCGACCAATGACTACCCCACCAAGTTTAAGTGGTACGGACTTTTAGTCCACCAATATTGTCAAAAGTTGCAGTCACTGTATAAGATTTTGTTTCACCAAAACCTTGTACGTTTGCTACACGTAAGCCTAAAAACACTAACGCGGCGATACCGAGTAGTAAAAATAAGCCTACCCAAAATTCATATTTAATTGTTTGTCTCATAAAAATACCCTTTTAGCCTGCCCCAAACATAATGGCAGTTAAGATGAAATCGAGCCCAAGAACCACAAGTGATGCGTGGACAACTGTTCTGGTTGTGGCTTGACTGATACCTTCTGATGTCGGAATACAATCATAACCATTGAATAACGCAATCCACACCACGGCAATGGCGAAAAATACGCTTTTAATAAATCCGTTTAGAATGTCATAGCTCCAGCTGACGGCATTTTGCATCACAGACCAAAAGCTACCTGCATCGACACCTTTCCAATCTACGCCGACAAGCGCACCGCCCCAAATACCAATCGCGGTAAAGAGAAGCGCAAGAATTGGCATCGCAATCAGCCCAGCCCAAAAGCGTGGTGCAATCACTCGACGTAATGGATCGACCGCCATCATTTCAAGGCTAGAAAGTTGTTCTGTGGCTTTCATTAAGCCAATTTCAGCTGTTAACGCAGAACCTGCTCGACCCGCAAATAAAAGTGCGGTCACTACTGGGCCTAATTCACGTAATAAAGACAGTGCTACAAGTTGTCCAAGGCTCGTTTCAGCAGAAAAATCAACCAAAACTACATAGCCTTGTAAGCCCAACACCATTCCAATAAATAAACCAGAAAGCAGGATAATCAGTAAAGACTGTACGCCTAATACGTATAACTGCTTCACTAATAAAGGAAAATGTTGACGAATTTGCGAAAGCTTACCGACTAACGCACCAAACAACATAAAGCCTGAACGGCCTAATGCACGGAAAAATTTGATTACGCTTCGTCCAAGTGAAGAAATCATATCAACGATCATTTAAATAATTCCTCCACATAATCACCTGCCGGATAATGGAATTTTACCGGACCATCTGCTTCACCTTTCAAGAACTGCACTACTTGAGGATCTTGGCTAGCAAAGCAGTTGTTCTGATGTTCCTTCAGCGATCACATGCTTATCCGCACAATATAGGGCATAATCTGCAATACTTAGTATTTCATTCACATCATGAGAAACCACGATAGACGTTAAGTTCAGCGCTTCATTTAAGCGTTTAATTAAGCTCACAATTACGCCCATGCTGATTGGATCTTGCCCTGTAAACGGCTCATCAAACATAATTAAATCTGGGTCAAGTGCGATCGCTCGAGCTAATGCTGCACGACGCGCCATCCCCCAGAAAGCTCTGAAGGCATCAAATCCGCCGCACCACGTAAGCCCACCGCTTCTAATTTCATCAACACAATTTGACGAATTAGACTTTCTGGCAAACGCGTATGCTCGCGAATCGGAAATGCCACGTTATCAAACGTTGAAATATCCGTAAATAATGCACCTGATTGGAATAACATTCCCATGCGTTTACGCACTTCATAAAGCTCTCGATTTGAAAGACGACAAATATCTTGTCCATCAAACAAAATCTCACCTTGCTCAGGATGCAACTGACCACCGATTAATTTTAGTAGCGTGGTTTTCCCGATCCCTGATGGCCCCATACATGGCCGTAATTTTTGCCCTGTTGGACTTTTTAAATTCAGGTTATCGTAAATCACACGCTCACCTCGTTTGAAGGTCAGGTTTTTGACTTCGATTAGATTTTTATTCATTAAAAATCTCATTGGTTTTATAAGAAGAAATTTATTTTTCTCTCACGTTAAAAAGTGCGGTCGTTTTGACTGCTATTTTTGTGAAAGGTTCAAGCGGCGTTTTAATAACGTCGTAAAGCCACTGTCAATAACACAAAAATCAATGACAACACATAAATAGGTAAATTACCTAATGCTGCATAAGGCGTTTTTGCCTTCTGTTGGCACCATTTTATGGGTCAGCGTTGTTTCCTCAAATTGAGGTGCTGGGCTTCAATATTACCCTTTGCATCAATAAACACTGAAATCCCTGTATTCGTTGCACGAATTAATGGTTTACCTAATTCGAGCGCGCGCATTCTGGCCATTTGTAAATGCTGCCAAGGGCCAATGCTATCACCAAACCATGCATCATTAGAAATAGTCAGCAAATAATCTGTTTCTTTTTTCAGATTTTCACGAAGTTGCTCACCAAAAATAATTTCGTAACAAATAGCCGGTGCAAAAGCATGTTGTTTTGCCATAAAAGATGGCTGTACCGCATCGCCACTTTGGAACGCAGACATTGGCAAATTAAATACTGAATTAAGTGGACGTAACAAACTTTCTAACGGCACATATTCACCAAATGGTACGAGATGATGTTTGCTGTAACGATTTTTTGTTGTTAATTCATAAGGGAAATCAGGATTCCCTGCCGTCACAATCGAATTTAATAATTTACCACTTTGCTCATCGCGATATACGGTACCAATCATCACTTCCCGTGTTTTTCTCTTTCGCGACTTTATCTAAAAAGCTTCAAAAATGGCGTAATGGCATTTTCCAAAGTTGGCAATGCCGACTCAGGCAAAATAATCAAATCAGACTTGCCTAAATGCGCCAAAATTTGTTTTTGATAGATATCCACTGTGGCATAAAGGTATTCAGGATCCCATTTTAAATTTTGCTCAATATTACCTTGTGCAAGGGTGACAGTTAATCCTTTATCTCCTTTTTGGTTGAACAAAATTCACTTACCTGCATAAGCACTTAATCCACCCACAACCAATAATAGCAATGCATTCACACCAACTAAATTCCATTGTTTTTCGATAGTGAAAAACAAGATTAAAAAAATGACCGCACTTGCCCAAACGGTAAAAATGTTAGCCCCGTGACACCAAAGATCTGGCGCGATGCCGAAAAATGGACTGTCGATTTGGGTATAACCAAATTGTAACCAAGGAAAACCGGTAAACACCCATCCACGCAAGAATTCAGTCAATGTCCAAATCGCGGCAAAAATGACCGCACTTTGTACCTGAAAACGCTGCACTAAATAAAGTGAAAAGCATTGGATAAAGTGCAAGGTGAGCCGAAAGTAAGCCAACCAAGAGATAGCTCACGCCAAGGGAAGCGCCACCAAATTGATGAATGCTGACATTTAACCAACTTACACCAAAACAGAAAAAGCCCATCGACCACAAAAAAGTGGCTAAAAGTGCGGTTGATTTTTTTGGCATTTTTCGCCACAAAAAGCAAGCCGACCAACGATACATAGGCTAAACCCCAATAATCAAACGGCGAAAAGGCAAATACGCCAATTACGCCAGAAATCAAGGCTATAAGATAAACGACTAATTTATTCATTTTATCAATACTACAAAAAAATATTCCCCCTCTTTAGCAAAGAGGGGGCTAAAACTACGATCAAACTGAGTAACTTACTCAGCTTGTTCTTCTACACCTTCCATATCCGATAAATGCTCATCTGGCACAGTTACACGCACCTGAATTAAACGGCGACTATCGGCGAAAGTCACTTTAAATTGAATATTTTCTAGGTGATTTCTTCACCGCGTTTGGCAAATACCCAAAGGCTTGCATGATTAAACCGCCAATGGTATCCACTTCTTCATCATCGAAATGCGTATTAAATTGCGCATTAAAATCATCAATATCCGTTAGCGCACGCACGGCATAAGTGTGGCGAGAAAGCTGACGAATATCTGCGACATCTTCCTCATCAAATTCGTCTTCAATATCACCGACAATTTGTTCGAGAATATCTTCGATGGTCACCAAACCTGATACCGCACCAAACTCATCTACCACAATTGCCATATGGAAACGCTCAGAGCGAAAATCTTTTAACATACGATCAACACGTTTACTTTCCGGCACAATCACAACTGGACGTAACAACTTGGAAAGTTCGAACTCTTCCGCATCTTCACGTAAAAACTTAAGCAAATCTTTTGCGTGCAAAATACCTTCAATATTATCGCGATCATCCGTATCTGCAATCACAGGAAAACGAGAGTGAGCAGATTCAATAATGGTATTCAAACAGGCATCGAGATCTTGATTCGATTCAATAAATACAATTTGCGAGCGAGGAATCATGATATCGCGCACGCGAAGCTCTGCGATTTCCATTACCCCTTCAATCATCTCGCGGGTGTTTTGATCGATTAAATCATTTTGTTCAGAATCGCGAATCACTTCCACGAGTTCTTCACGATTTTTCAGCTCACCTTGGAAAAAAAGCGGCCTATAAGTGATTGGAAAAAGATTTTTAGTTGTTTCAGTTTGATTACTCGAATGTTCTTCGTTCATAAAAATTAAATGTGTTACTGTCGGATTGACTGCGTAAAAAGTAGCATATTTTTGGACAAAAATCGCAAAAAAACTTAAGCTAAATAGCTGAAAATAAAGTGCGCTTAAAAAAACTCCATTATTTTTAACCGCACTTTTTCTTTCAAGGATTAACTATTTAAATCTAAACTCTGTCCACTGGTAATAGCGTTCACCTGCTTTTTGAATACCACCATAATTTTGCCATTCTGGGTGGTTAGGGGTATCGGGAAGGCATTGAGTTTCAAGTGCGATGCCGCTGAAATCTTGATAAGTGCTACCTTCACGAGTTGGAGTGCCGGCAAGATAGTTTCCCGTATAAACCTGTAATGCAGCTGGGATGTAGGCACTTCAAGGCTTAAATCTTCATTAGAGGAAGTCAATAATACACAAGGCTTTTTGCCATGCTTTATTGACGATAAAGAATGATCGTAACCTTTTGTCACCACTCGATCGCCTTGCTGAAAATCTTGTGCGATTGGTTTTGCACACGAAAATCACAGCTGGTATTCACCACATGCTTTAAAGTGGTGAATTTGGGATGCCCTTCACCATCAACCGGTAAATAGAAATCCGCATTGAGGCGTAATGTATGATTTCGCACATCACTACCCTGCTCAGCATTTTCTAAATTGAAATAAGCGTGGTTTGTTAAAATTAAGCGCGGTATCTTTATTGCTTTCTGCTCATATTCAATTTTTACGCTATTTTCATCGGTCAGCGTGTAAATCACAGTAGCTTGCACATTACCTTCAAAACCTTGATCACCATCGGGAGATACAAGGGAAAAACGCACAAAATTCTGACCGCACTCTTCCACTTTCCAACGGCGTTTATCAAAGCCTTCTTTACCACCATGTAATTGATGATTGCCTTGATTCGCGACCAGCTGGATTGTTCGCTCACCTAATTCAAATTGGGCGTTAGCAATACGGTTCGCATAGCGTCCTACGCTTGCGCCCAAATAAGCAGTTTGATGAGGATAATCTTCCACTTTGCAGCCGAGTAACACTTCTCGCAACTCACCATTCACAGGGACTTTACAAGAAAGCCAGTGGCTCCCCAATCCATAAATTGCACGGTCATGCCATTTTGAATTGGTGAGTTGAACAAGTTGATAAGGCTGTCCATCTGGTGCATTGAACGCCGTTTTTTCTAGCATAGACTCACTCCTTGTGAGGCTGTGCAAACATAGAAATCTTCTTTTAAGCCCGTTTGTTTTTCATAATTATCAGCAATAATTTTACGCACTTCTTCAACTTTATCATGAGGTGCAAGGGCAACAATGCAACCACCGAAACCACCGCCGGTCATTCTCGCACCACCGGTTTTTACCAATCACTAATTGAGCGAGTTCCACAAGATAATCAATTTGTGGCACAGTAATCTCAAAAATCATCACGCATGGACTTGTGAGATTGCCCCATTAATTCGCCTAATTTTGTTAAATCGTTATGTTTTTAAGGCTTCAACGGCATCAAGTACGCGTTGGTTTTCAGTCACCACATGGCGTGCGCGTTTAGCCACTAAAACATTAAGTGCGGTCAATTCTGCTTCTCTTTTTGGAATTCTTCTACTGACACATCACGTAAGGCTTTTTACGCCAAAAACTCTGCGGCTTTTTTTCACATTGCCAGCGGCGTGTGTTGTATTCACCCGTGACCAAATCATGGGGTACATTTGAGTTCACAATAATAACAGCAACATCTTTCGGCACAGGGCGTTGGTTGTGTTTCTAAGCTACGGCAATCAATCATTAGAGATGATCTTTTTGTCCTAAAGCAGAAATTAATTGATCCATGTTCCCGCAATTTGCGCCAGCAATTTGTTTTTCAGCTTTTGACCAATTAAAGCAATTTCTGTATGTGTTAAAGGTAAATCACTGAGTTGTTGGCAAAACTTACCTGTTGCCACTTCAAGCTGCTAGAAGAACTTAAACCGGAAGAATGAGGCACATTGCCAGAAATGACCAAATCAGCACCCTGTTTAAATTGTGGACAACGTTCTTGAATAAATTTCACCACACCACGCACATAATTCGCCCATTTTTGCTCACTTTGAGGGAAATCTTCATCAAGAGAAAAGGTATCCTCAAGATCAAGATCTGCTGCATAAACATTCCAAATATGATCAGTACGTTTTGATCCCCGCAATGGCTGTGCCCATAATTGATTGCACAAGGCATCACAAAGCCATCATTGTAATCCGTATGTTCACCGATAATATTCACACGACCTGGTGCATACACGGTCAGTTCAGGTTACTTATTATATTTTTGAGTAAAAATGTGTTGGGATTTTTGGACTGGAGTCATATTATTTTTCCTTTATCTTTCATACTCCCCTTAACTCAAGAGGAAAAGGATTTCTTAACGTTCTTATAATGCACTTCGCTTAACGCACGTAATCTTTCTGCTGCTTGTTCAGCGGTGAGGTCACGTTGGCTTTCACCCTAACATTTCATAGCCCACCATAAATTTGCGAACCGTAGCAGAACGCAACAACGGTGGATAAAAATGTGCATGAAGCTGCCAATGTTCGTTATCTTCACCATTAAATGGTGCTGCATGGAAGCCCATTGAATAAAGGGAAAGACGTTTCAAAACAAGTTATCGTATTTCGTTGCCAATTTTTTCAATATCACGGCAAGATCTTTAGCTTGAGCTTCAGTTAATTCTGTGTAAGCGTTTTTACATGCAATTTTAGGCAACAACAGGGTTTCAAACGGCCACACCGCCCAATAAGGCACCACCGCAACCCAATGCTCGGTTTCCACCACAATACGTTCTTTTTCTCTAATTCTTTTTGAACGTAATCCACTAAAAAGTACCGAACCCTGTTTTTCATAATAATTTCGTTGAGCAACATCTTCGCGTGCAACTTCATTCGGTAAAAAGCTATTTGCCCAAATTTGTCCGTGCGGATGTGGATTGGAACATCCCATTGCCGCGCCTTTATTTTTCGAAAAATCTGTACCCACTGATATTTTTTTGACCCAGTTCACGCAATTGCTCTTGCCACACTTTTAATCACTTCTTCAATTTCAAGTGCGGTCAATAATGGCAAGGTTTTGCTGTGATCTGCGTGAAAAACAAATAACACGGCTTTCACCACGAGCTTGGCTCATTTTGGAAAAAGAGGATCGGCTGATTGCTCTGGCGCGGGTGTATCTTCTAATAAAGCCGAGAAATCATTTTTGAATACATAGGGTTTATGGTAATCCGATTCGGTTCGCCAGTGATACGTTTATTACGCGGGCAAAGATAACAATTTGGATCGTGGCTTGGCTTTTTGTTCCTCACTCACTTTTTCTTGTTGTCCCTGCCATGGACGTTTAGCACGATGTGGCGAGACTAAAACCCATTGGTCAATTAACGGATTATAACGACGATGTGGATGATCTGTCGGTTCAAATACGGTTTCGCTCATATTTTTGCTCCAAAATGTAAACGATTACAAAAATTTTTCTCATAAGATAACAAATTAAAAATAAACCGTGATCATTATCACAAAATCAGGAAATAAGCCGCTCATCCAATCACTTTTTGTGACGAATGTAGCATTTTTGAAAGTAACCGCTTTCAATTTTATTCAAATTTACTATGATAATTGCTATGAAAAATGAATGAGAGCCCAGTTATGCCTACAATTCGAGATGTTGCTGAATTAGCTTGTGTGTCGGTTGCCACTGTTTCCCGGGTGATTAATCGCTCCCCATCTGTGAGTGAAAAACCCGTTACTCGGTACAACGCGCGATGGAAGCCTTAAATTATCAACCCAATGCAAACGCACAAGCTCTGGCAGTACAAAATACTGATACCATTGGCGTGGTGGTTACCGATGTAACGGATCCGTTCTTTGCTATCTTGGTCAAATCGGTCGATAAAGTCGCTGAAGAGCATCAAAACGATTTTTGATCGGCATTGGATACCATCATGCAGAAAAAGAGCGTGAAGCCATTGATACCTTGCTACGCAAGCGTTGTAGCTGTTTGGTCGTTCATTCCAAAGCCCTTTCTGACGAAGAGTTACAGCATTATTTAGAAAATGTACCCGGTATGGTGGTGATTAACCGCGTGATTGCGGGTTATGAAAATCGTTGCGTCAGCCTTGATAACCGCCAAGGTACCTATCTAGCCACCGAAATACTGATTCGTTATGGTCATAAGCACATCGCCTATATTGGTTCCAACCACGGTATTTTAGATGAAACTGAGCGCAAGGAAGGCTACTTAGAGGCCTTAGAAGCGCATAACTTCCCCATTGTAGAACAAGCCATTGTGCATAATTCGCCTGATTTTGAGGGCGGTGAGAAAGCCATGATTGATTTATTGAGCTACAACTCCAATTTAACCGCAGTGGTGGCCTATAACGATACAATGGCAGCGGGGGCAATTTCCGTTTTAAATGAAAAACAATATCAAAGTCCCGAAACAATTTTTCCATTGTGGGATTTGATGATATACCAATTGCTCGATATTTAATCCCAAAACTCACTACAATTAGATATCCAATTGATTTAATGGCAAATTATGCGGCAAAAACTAGCGTTAAGTTTAGTCGATTCGTCTCATTGTCACACCTACTGTTGTGCAATTTAATCCAACTTTAGTAAGACGTTTCTCTGTAGAAAATGCTAAGAAACCGTGATAGAGATCACAAATTTAAACATTGCTATGTAATCGTTTTCATTTATGTGAGTTTGATCACAGATTAACGGTTTTGATTTCGTTATGATGGATTCAGTTGCAATAGATGTACGCAACATTCCTCTATTTGATATATAAAAATCAACAATAAAATCTCTTTCTCTACATAGAGCGTTTTTTATGAAAAACAGCAGTATTAAGTGCAGTCGCTTTTAGCAATCGGTTTAGGTTCAGCAACTTCAGGTTTCGCAGCCGATAACCGCATTGGTGTTACCATTTATAAATATGATGACAACTTCATGTCATTAATGCGTAAAGAAATCGATAAAGAAGCGAAAGCGCTTGGCGGCATTGAGTTATTAATGAATGACTCTCAAAATGCACAATCTATTCAAAATGACCAAGTGGATGGTTTGCTTTTCTAAAGGTGTAAAAGCTTTGAGCGATTAACTAGTAGACCCAGCAGCAGCTTCAACTGTTATCAAGAAAGCTAAACAAGATGACATTCCTGTTGTTTTCTTCAATAAAGACCCAGGTGCAAAAAGCAATTGGTAGCTACGATCACGCTTACTATGTTGGTACAGACCCGAAAAGAATCTGGTTTAATCCAAGGTGACTTAATTGCGAAACAATGGAAAGCAATGCCAGCCTTCGACTTAAAACAAAGACGGTAAAATCCAATATGTATTATTAAAAGGTGAACCAGGTCACCCAGACGCTGAAGCACGTACTAAATATGTGATTGAGCAATTAAATGCTAAAAGGTATCCAAACCGAACAATTATTTATTGATACCGGTATGTGGGATGCAGCAATGGCTAAAGATAAAAGTGGATGCATGGTTATCTAGCTCTAAAGCTAACGAAATTGAAATGATTATTTCAAACAATGACGGTATGGCATTAGGTGCATTAGAAGCAACCAAAGCACACGGTAAAAATTACCAATCTTTGGTGTGGATGCATTACCGGAAGTACTTCAATTAATCAAGAAAGGCGAAATTGCTGGTACCGTGTTAAACGATGGCGTTAACCAAGGTAAAGCAGTTGTTCAACTTTCTGCAAACCTTGCTAACGGTAAAGCAGCAACAGAAGGTACACAATGGAAATTAGAAAACCGTGTGGTACGTATCCCTTATGTTGGTGTAGATAAAGATAACCTAAGTGAATTCTTAAAAATAAGAAAATCTATTGCTTTTTCTTTAATTTTAGGGGGAAAGGAAACCCAAATTCCTTTCCCTTGATGAGGTTGGATATGACAACTCAAACCCAAGACAGTGATGTACTACTGACAATGACGGATGTCAGTAAGTCTTTCCCGGTGTAAAAGCCCTTGATCACGCCAATCTAACAGTTCGTTTCTCACTCTGTTCACGCCTTGATGGGCGAAAACGGGCGGGTAAATCTACATTATTAAAATGCCTCTTCGGAATTTATGCAAAAAGACGAAGGTGAAATTTTATTCTTAGGCAAACCTGTTGATTTTTAAAACATCAAAAGAAGCCCTTGAAAATGGGATTTCAATGGTTCATCAAGAACTTAACTCGGTGCGTCAAACCAGTGTAATGGATAACCTATGGTTGGGTCGCTACCCACTTAAAGGTCCTTTTGTGGATCACGCCAAAATGTATCGTGATACCAAAGCGATTTTTCGATGAATTGGATATTGATGTTGATCCAAGAGAAAAAGTGGCCAAACTTTCCGTTTCACAAATGCAGATGATCGAAATTGCGAAAGCGTTCTCTTATAACGCTAAAATCGTAATTATGGATGAGCCAACATCCTCACTTTCAGAAAAGAAGTGGAACATCTTTTTCAAAAATTATTCAAAAATTAAAAAGATCGCGGTTGTGGCATTATCTATATTTCACACAAAAATGGATGAAATCTTTCAAAATTTGTGATGAAATCACCATTCTTCGTGATGGTAAATGGATCAATACCGTTCAAGTTAAAGGCACCACCATGGAAGAAATTGTTTCAATGATGGTTGGCCGTGAATTAACACAACGTTTCCCCGAAAAACTAACGTACCAAAAGAAAATCACGCTTGAAGTGGAACATTTAACAGCAGTTAACCAACCTTCTATTCAAGATGTTTCCTTTAATTTACGCAAAGGTGAAATTTTTAGGTATCGCAGGTCTTGTTGGTGCAAAACGAACCGATATTGTGGAAGCCATTTTTGGTGTACGCGAATTAAAAAGAAGGGACGATCAAGCTCAACGGAAAAATCGTGAAAAATCATACCGCACTTGAGGCGATTAACCACGGTTTTTGCTTTTGGTGACTGAAGAACGTCGTTCAACCGGGATTTATTCAAACCTAAGTATTGAATTTAACTCTTTGATTTCAAATATGAAATCTTACCTCACCCCATGGAAATTGCTCAGCAACATGGCAAGCGATACACAATGGGTGATTGATGCGATGAACGTGAAAAACCCCTTCTCACAAAAACAACAATTGGATCGCTTTCTGGTGGTAACCAACAAAAGTCATTATCGGCCGTTGGCTTTTAACCCAACCAGATATCTTAATGCTCGACGAACCAACTCGCGGTATTGATATTGGGGCAAAATTTGAAATTTATCAGCTCATTCAAGAACTCGCTAAAAAAGATAAAGGCATCATTATGATTTCATCAGAAATGCCGGAATTATTAGGCGTAACAGACCGAATTTTGGTCATGAGTAATGGTCGTGTTGCCGGCATCGTTGAAACGGCAAAAAAACGTCTCAAGAAGAAATTTTTGCAACTTGCCGCAAAATATTTATAAATCATAAAAGGAACAAATTATGAGTGCCTTACCATAAATCATTCGATTTCTTAAAACAAAATGCGATTTATTTTGTGTTGTTGATTTTACTTGGCATCATCATCGCACAAGATCCAACATTCTTGAATGTTCGCAACTTAGTAACATTTTAACTCAATCATCCGTCCGTCTCATTATCGCCCTTGGTGTTGCAGGCTTGCTTATCACTCAAGGTACCGATTTGTCAGCTGGTCGCCAAGTAGGTTTAGCAGCGGTTATTTCTGCTACCCTCTTACAATCAATGGAAAACATGAACCGCGTGTTCCCGGATTTTAGGGTGAAATTCCCTATTCAGTAGTTATCCTGACTGTTTGTGCGGTAGGTGCTGTAATCGGCTTAGTGAACGGTTTAGTTATCGCTTATCTCAATGTAACCCTGTTCATTGCAACCATAGGGTACCATGATCATCGTTTACGGTTTCAACTCACTTTATTATGATGGCGTAGGGTGGTTCACCAATTGCTGGTTTCAGTGAATCTTTCTCTAACTTCGCACAAGGCTTCTTCAGACTTGGTTCGTTCAAATTATCCCTACATCACTATTTATGCGGCGATTTGTGCATTCTTAGTTTTGGGTAATGTGGAATAAAACACGCTTCGGTAAAAATATCTTTGCTATCGGTGGTAACCCTGAAGCAGCAAAAAGTATCTGGCGTAAACGTAGCACGTAACCTTGTTGTGATTTACATGATTGCAGGTATGTTCTGTGCATTCGGTGGTATGTTAGAAAGCGGGTCGTATCGGTAGTGCCACCAATAACCTCGGTTTCATGTATGAATTAGATGCGATTGCTGCCTCGCGTAGTAGGTGGTGTATCTTTCGCTGGTGGTGTGGGTACTGTTATCGGCGTAATCACTGGTGTGATCATCTTCACCGTTATTAACTACGGTTTAACTTACATCGGTGTAAACCCTTACTGGCAATATATCATTAAAGGTAGTATTATTATCCTCGCGGTTGCTATCGACTCCTTAAAATACGCGAAGAAAAAATAATTAAAAACAACGATAAAAATAACTGCACTTTAGTAATAAAGTGCGGTTTTTATTGAGGTAAATTCTCAAAACAAAGCGAGCCTCTCAGCTCGCTTTTTTAATCGAATCGATTACTCGTATTCATCTAACCATTTCAACAAAATCGCTTCCAAAATACTCTCGTTAGATTTCATTGGATCATCATCAAAACCGTCTAGTTCACAAATCCATTTATGCAAATCCGTGAAACGCTACTGTTTTAGGATCTAAATCTGGATTACGATCATAAAGCTCTTCTGCGATAAGTTGGGCATCAGTCCATTTCATTAGTGAGCCGCCTCATTTCGCATGGTTAATATTATATTTAGGGATTTCCACCACTAAATCTTCATCACCCACGACACATTGGCAAGAAAGGCGGCTATCCATTTCAGCTCCCATGCTCTATCAACATGTCTTCTTCTTGATCGCTAGCTTCATTTAATGAATCAAACCCTTCACGAATGACTACATGGCATGTTGTACAAGCACAAGAACCATCGCAAGCGTGGTGAATTTCAACGCCCGCATTATGTGCCACTTCTAATAAGTTGTCGCCAGCTGCCGCATCAACCACCATACCCTCTGGGCAGAATTCTTCATTCGGTAAAAATCACTTTTGGCATATTACTTTTCCTCAATATAAAAACTCGTTAATTTATAACCGCACTTTATTGCTCAATGTCAGATACAGATTTACCTGTAAGCGCTTGATTAATGGATTTATTCATTCGTCTTGCCGCAAATTCTTGAGTCGCGACATCAAGGGCTTTGACTCCCTGAACGATAGCATGACGATCTGCGCCTTCTTTTACATCCATTAGTTGTTTCAATGCATTTTCAATTTGGTGGAATTCGGCTGCAGTTGTAAGTCAGCCCCATCTTGTTGTAATGCTACAATCACGCTTTCAATCACACGATCAGCCTCAACGCGCTGCTCAGCTAATTCACGGGCTTGCATATCATCTTGTGCATTATCAAAAGAAGCTTTAATCATTGCCGTTACTTCTTCATCCGTTAAGCCATAAGAGGCTTAATTTGAATCGATGCTTGGACTTTTGTGGATTTTTCCATGGCGGTTACACTTAATACGTCATCCGCATCTACTTGATAAAGTCACACGAATATGTGGCGGCACCTGCTACCATTGGCGAAATACCGCGCAATGTAAAACGACCTAAAGAGCGGCAATCATCCACCAACTCCCGTTCACCTTGTACCACATGTACCGTCATCGCAGTTTGACCATCTTTAAAGGTAGTAAATTCTTGCGCGCGAGCCACTGGAATCGTGGTGTTACGTGGAATGATTTTCTCCACTAAACCGCCCATAGTTTCAATACCTAAAGAAAGCGGCACCACATCGAGTAACAACATATCGCTGTCATTTTTGTTGCCCACTAAAATATCCGCTTGAATTGCCGCACCTAAAGGCTACTGCTATCTGGGTCAATCGAGGTTAATGGTGTTCTACCAAAGAATTCGCCCACTTGTTCGCGTACGTAAGGCACGCAGTTGAGCCTCAACCATAACCACTTCCTGTACATCTTCAGCTTCAACATGCGCATCTTTCAATGCACGACGACAGGTTAATAAAGAGCGTTTTACCAATGAGTGGATTAATTCATTAAATTGCTCAGACTTAACTCACCTTCAAATCCGCGCCAAGAAATGACCGCACTTTGCTCACTCGTTAAAAACAATTTTTAGTCTGAGTCGCTAGCTTTAAAAGCTCACGCTGCTCATTTACATTTTCTGGTTGAATACCCGTTTGTTCAACAATCCAATCTGCAATTAAATGGTCAAAATCATCACCACCTAAGGCAGTATCTCCACCTGTTGCTAACACTTCAAATACGCCTTTAGATAAGCGTAAAATTGAGATATCAAAGGTACCGCCACCTAAGTCATAAACAGCGATGACGCTTCTTTCCCGCTATCTAAGCCTATACGCCACTGCTGCAGCAGTGGGTTCATTTAATAAACGTAATACATTTAACCCGGCAAGGCGTGCTGCATCTTTTGTGCTTTGGCGTTGAGCATCATCAAAATACGCGGGAACGGTAATCACTACGCCAGAAAGCTCACCAGCAAGGCGTTGTTCAGCGATATGATTTAAACGAGATAAAATATCTGCAGAGACTTCAATTGGGCTTTTTACCTTGATGCGTCTCGAATAATGGCAGCCTATTTTCACTTGCCACAAACTCATAGGGTGGTTGTGTAACGTGATTGCACATCTGCAAGACTACGACCAATCAAACGTTTAACCGAAATAATCGTATTTTTAGGATCAATTGCAGCGTTGGCAAATGCTTCGGTACCCACAAGTTTTTCATTTTCACCATAATACACAACTGAAGGTACAAGGCTTCTGTCTTGTTCATCATTCAAAATGGTAGCTTGACCGCTACGCACTGCGGCAACTAAAGAGTTTGTTGTACCTAAATCAATCCCCTACCGCAAGACGATGTTGATGTGGTGCAGCCGTTTGTCCTGGCTCTGCAATTTGGAGTAATGCCATATCTCTTTTTATCTCTAATAATTAATTTGTTAAGGGCTCGTTATGCCACTGAATAAAGCTGTGCAAATTTATCTTGTTCAGTGAAACTTGCATTATAATGGGTTTCAATGTTGACTTCGCGTCGTTCACGCTGATTAATATCAGTCGTCTTATCTTCTGAAAGCTCTGGTGTAAAAACAATCATGTGGTTACCATCGAGTTGTTTTTACATCTTCTTGCAATTTGCCAAAACAGATTTTGGTAAAAATGCTTCAATGTCACCCATTTAATGCCCAAAGCCAAGAAATCCGTATAGGTAAAATTTAAATCATGCCAGTTAAATCTTTTTGTGAAAAATAATAAATCTTACCGAGATTAGAACCTAAAGAACCACCATTTAAGGCAAAATAACCACCAATGACATCATCTGCAACGAGCAAATATTTTGGTTTATCACCCTGATTGATTAAAGATTTTGCTGAAATTCCAGTCCATTAATCCACGTGGTAATTTAAAACTACCTGACCCTAATATACGTAACCAACCATGATGGATTAAAAATACACCGGTTTCATAAAATGACCGCTCCATTGGAGAAAGAAGTGGGCATTTTGCATGGTGAGAAGCTCACGTTCTGCACTAGATTGATCTTTTTAATCATCACTAATGATTACGAGCATGCTCAATCCATTGGGAAATGGTTCCCAAGCAGATTTTGAGGCATCAGTCAGTTGTTCTAAAGTTTGCATAATCGAGTTTTCATTAGTATGAGGGCACGTACCCATTTATCAATAGCGAAAAAGGGCGTATTAAACGCCCTTAAGATTATAATTCAAATAGACGTTCTTCTACTTGGCTAATTTCATCCGCCAATTTTTTAGAAAAACGTAATTTATCACAGAACTGTGCAGCAGTTGACCATTGTTGCTCATTTTAGTTGTTCTTCAAGTGCGGTCAACATTTCTTTTTGTTTCTTTTTAACGCGTTTTCGCAAAGGATTCTAATGCATTTTCATCCTGGCTTTTGCTCAATGTTTTCGAGCTCTTCTCGCCATTCTAATTGCTGCATTAGAAATGCCATATCTTGTGTGCTCTTTTGCTCTAAATCCTGTGCTTTTCCCGTATTTAACGCAATAATCGCTTCTGCGCGTAGAATCGGGTCTTTCAAGGTTTTTAATGCATCATTAACTTCTGTCGACTTTTGCATTGCGATACGTTGTTCTTGCGCATCTGCCGTAACAAAAATTATCAGGGTGCAAGCTCTTTTGAAGCACTAAACATAGCGTTCAGACAAAAAGGGCTTGATCAACATTAAAAGCAACTGGTAAATCAAAAATAGCAAAAGGATTTGTCATTTCTATTCCTTAAACGTGGAAACTTTCACCACAACCACAAGATTCTTTCACGTTAGGGTTGTTATATTTAAAGCCTTCATTCAAGCCTTCTTTAACGTAATCTAGCTCAATGCCATTTAAATAAACCAAGCTTTTTGGATCGACTATGACTTTTACGCCATGCTGCTCAAAAACAAGATCGTCATCATTGAGCACATCCACGAATTCAAGCACATAGCCTAAACCCGAACAACCTGATGTTTTCACACCTAAGCGTAAACCAATGCCTTTTCCACGATTTTCAAGAAAAAGTGCGAACTCGTTCTGCTGCTTTTTCAGTTAATGTTATAGACATGATCTATTCCTACATAATTTTAAATATCATTATTGCTAAAGGTACCGCCAATAGATTGATAATGAGTGTTGAGAAAAATGCTGATTTTGCGGAGCGGATAAAAATTGCAGGCTTAAAGAGTACAATTAAACTTGACAATACAAAGCAAGCCACACCCCAAATTAAATATATAACCCAAATAAGACCACCGTCCTGAACACCATCTCTTAATAAAAGTGAATAAGAAAGGAATACATAAAGAGCAAGAGCTAACAAAAGCCGCAGAAGTTACGGCAGCACTACGTAATCTTGTATATAAAAATAAACGATGCGATCATTGGGCCAGTAAAAAAGCTAGGTTACAACAGAATCTGACCTAAAGGTGGTTCTGGTTGAGCCAACACATCGGAATCTGCAAAGACCAAATAAATAGAAAATATATGTGGTGTAAGCAAACATAATACCACACTAGCAATAGCAATCTCTAATGTCATAGACATAAATTGTTCCTACATAGTCTAAGTATCACAATTGATAAAGAAGCTGCGTTGATAATGAGTGTTGAGAAAAATGCTGATTTTGCTGAGCAAGTAAAAATTGCCGGCTTAAAGAGCACTATTAAAATTGACAATACAAAGCAAGCTACACACCAAACAGAATATGCAGGCCAGATAAATTCTGTACCTGAACCACCATTTTTTACAGATAAATAAATAAGTAGCACATAGATAGCAAATGCAAGCAAAGCTGCAGCTGATACTGTTGCACTACGTAATCTCGTATATAAAATAAACGATGCAATCATTGATCCCTCAAAACCAAGCTAGGATACCCAAAAATATCTGAATCTGAACTGAAGTTTCTTCTTCAACCACATAGGAATCTGCAAAGAGCAAATGAATGGAAAATGCAAGTGATGTAAGCAAACATAATGCCACACTAGCAATCGCAATTTTTCTCTAACGTCATGACAACTGCACCTTTCTAAGAGCTTAATTTCTGACGCTCATATATTAAGTATAAAGTGCGGTCATTTTCGGCCGCACTTTTGATTACTTACCTTGTTTATTTTTGTAGTCTGCAATGGCGGCTTTAATTGCGTCTTCAGCTAAGATTGAGCAGTGAACTTTTACTGGTGGTAATTCAAGTTCTTCCGCAATTTGGCTGTTTTTGATTGCACCTGCTTCATCTAAAGATTTGCCTTTTACCCATTCAGTAATTAAAGAGCTAGAAGCAATCGCAGAACCACAACCATAAGTTTTAAATTTTGCATCTTCAATAATGCCGCTGTCATTTACTTTGATTTGTAACTGCATAACGTCACCACAAGCTGGCGCGCCCACCATGCCGGTGCCCACAGAATTATCTTTTTGTCCATTGAACCAACATTGCGTGGATTTTCGTAATGATCGATAACTTTTTCACTGTATGCCATATTCTTTTCCTTTCCTAACAGTTGCTATCAGGCGGTCAAGCCGCCTTGAAAATTAGTGGGCTGCCCACTCAATAGTGTTTAAATCAATGCCTTCTTTGAACATATCCCAAAGTGGGGATAATTCACGAAGTTTTGCTACTGCACCATGCATTAAATTAATGGTGTAATCAATTTCTTCTTCAGTGGTCCAACGACCAAGCGTGAAACGAGGTGAGCTATGTGCTAATTCATCATTACGACCTAATGCACGTAATACATAAGATGGCTCTAAACTTGCAGACGTACACGCGGAACCAGAAGATACTGCGATATCACGTAATGCCATCATTAACGACTCACCTTCAACATAGTTAAAGCTGATGTTTAAATTATTTGCTACGCGGTGTTCCATTGATCCATTTACGCAGGTTTCTTCACTGTCTTTAAGACCATTGTATAAACGATCGCGCAATGCTCGGATACGTGGTATTTCAGTATCCATTTCTTCTTTTGCAATGCGATATGCTTCACCCATACCAACGATTTGGTGTACTGGTAATGTACCTGAACGCATACCACGTTCGTGACCACCACCATGGATAATCGCTTCTAAACGAACACGCGGTTTACGGCATACATATAATGCACCAATCCCTTTTGGTCCATACAATTTGTGGCTAGACATTGACATTAAATCAACCTGTAATTCCGCGAGATTGATTTCTGACTTTACCGACACTTTGTGTTGCATCTACATGGAAAATGGTTTTGTTTGCACGGCAAAGCTCACCAATTGCTTTAATATCTTGAATCACGCCAATCTCATTATTCACATGCATAATTGACACAACAATTGTGTCTGGACGCAATGCCGCTTTAAATTTCTCAAGATCGATTAAACCATCTTCTTCAGGATCTAAATAAGTGACTTCAAAGCCTTCACGCTCTAACTGACGGCAAGTATCCAATACGGCTTTGTGTTCAGTTTTGCAAAGTAATAATGTGCTTACCTTTTGTTTGATAAAAGTGCGCTGCACCTTTTAATTGCAAGGTTATCTGCTTCTGTTGCGCCAGAAGTAAACACGATCTCACGAGTCTGCGCCAATCAAATCCGCAATTTGATTACGTGCAATATCAACGGCTTCTTCAGCTTGCCAGCCAAATTTATGTGAACGAGATGCTGGATTACCGAATACACCATCAATGGTTAAATATTCCATCATTTTTAGCTACACGTTCATCAACTGGACATGTTGCTGCATAATCTAAATAAATTAGTAATTTCATTTTTCACTCCTAAATAACTACCAAAAATGCCATCATTTTGACCGCACTTTGATCTACTTTTCCTATTATTGGTTAACAACAACCAAATCATCAAAAATCTTTGTGAGCTTTTATGTTTTCCTGATTTTTCTCCACAAGCTCCGCTAAAGTGATCTGATCTAAAAATCAGTAGTACGATCACTTAAATCTTGCCATAAAGAATGAGTTAAACATTCAACCCCACCTTGACAATTTCCCTTTCCAAGGCATCTTGTGACATTAATATTCTCATTTACGGCAGAGATCACCATACCGATAGAAATTTGATCTGCTGGTAACGCTAAAACGATAGCCACCACCCGGACCACGAACGCTTTTTACTAATCCACCACGACGCAATTTTTGCAAATAATTGCTCAAGATAAGAAAGTGAAATATTTTGACGTTCTGAGATATCCGCTAAACAAACTGGATCTGTCCCTGCGTGTAATGCGATATCTAAAATTGCGGTAACCGCGTATCGTCCTTTAGATGTAAGTTTCATAAAGCATCCCTATTAATCGTCGTTTGGATAGTTTACATATCTGACTATGATAGTCAATTTTAGTCTTTTTGCAGATTAAGGCGTTTTTCGACCGCACTTAACATTCCACGCAAAATATTTAATTCATTTTTTTCGAGAGAAGAACGGTTATAAAGCCGTCTTAACTTTTTGTATAACACCTTTGATTTTTGAATAAAACCAAGTGATTGATATACCTGTTCCGTATGCGCAAAAAAATACTCCATTTCTTGCGCTGTCGGATAGATATTTTCTATTGTAGAAAGTGTACTTTCCGTTCTTTCTTTAGCTAAAAATGCCATCCGCATTTCATAACTCACTAACTGTACGGCCATCGCTAAATTTAGCGAGGAATATTCAGGGTTAGCGAGATATTTAAATGATAATGACATTTAAGTAATTCTTCATTTGTGAGCCCAACACGCTCACGACCGAAAACAATCGTTACTTGGCCTTTCGATGAGCACTGGCTTTCTCGGCACATTCTCTGGGTTCAATCAATGTATTCTGTAAATGACGCAATCTCGCACTGGTACCAATTACCAAAGAGCAATCTTCTATTGCTTGCTCAAAAGTATCGACAATTTGGGCATTTCGAACGAGGTCATCTGCGCCAGCGCAATGCAATAGATTGTTCATCCACCGATTTTTGGTGATACTAAATAGAGATTGGATAATCCCATCGTTTTCATCGCACGTGCAGCAGAACCGATGTTCCCACTGTGTGATGTTTCAACCAAAATAATACGAATATTTTGTAACATTTTTATGCCCGACTTAAAGTTGTGGATATTCTACCATAATAACCGCCAAATATAGTCAAGAATTTTGAAAATATTTTAATTTTTGTAAATTTTTAACAAACAGGAGAAATAAGATGTTGACTGGTGGGCTGTGAGAGGCTCGAACTCTCGACCGACGGATTAAGAGTCCGCTGCTCTACCAACTGAGCTAACAACCCAACCGGTTAAAAATGATTTGATAAATGGATGGTGGGTCGTGAAGGATTCGAACCTCGACCAACGGATTAAAAAGTCCGCTGCTCTACCGACTGAGCTAACGACCCATCTAGGGGAATTTTTCGAAATAAAAAGTGGTGGGTCGTAAGGATTCGAACCTTCGACCAACGGATTAAAAGTCCGCTGCTCTACCGACTGAGCTAACGACCCACATCATTTCGTAACAGGTGCGTATATCCGATTTTTATTTTCTGACGCAAGAAAAATCTGAAGAAATTGTGCTAATTGCGTGAATACTCGTCAATTTTTAAGAAAATTTGAGATAAAAAGAAAACGGAGAGCATATTGCTCTCCGTTTTTATAAGAATCAAGATTCTCTAAAAATTAGTATGCTAACACTGCACGACGGTTTTTAGAGTATGCTGCTTCATCGTGACCTAACACTGCAGGTTTTTCTTCACCGTAAGAAACAGTTGATACTTTACCAGCGTCAACACCTTTACCAGCTAAGAAACCTTTAACTGCATCAGCACGACGTTGACCTAAAGCGATGTTGTACTCTGGAGTACCACGTTCGTCAGTGTTACCTTCAACAACAACTTTAGAAGCTGGAGTTGCATTTAAGCATGCCGCGTGAGCATCTAAGATTTGAACGTATTCACCTTCGATGTTGAATTTGTCGAAACCGAAGTAAACGGTGTTGTAACGTTGTTGAAGATCTTCAACAGAGTAACCACCGAAAGTTTGGCCGTTGTTGTTAGCACCGTTGCCTGCTGCATCGTTGTTTGATGAGCTACATGCTGCTAATGCAGCTACTGAACCAACAACTAATAATGATTTAACAAATTTGTTCATTAGATTTCTCCTCAATGAGTTCTTTTTATTTAGTCAAATATGGCGACCAAGCAGGAAATTTCACTTGGCCATTACTTCCTGGAAGCTCGCCTTAAAGCGACCATCTGCAGAAACTAATTGTAACACCTTTCCTAACCCTTGTGTAGAGCTGTAAATAATCATGATACCGTTAGGCGAAATGCTTGGGCTTTCACCTAAGAAAGATGTACTAATGCTTCAGAGCTACCAGTTGTGAGATCTTGTTTTGACCACGTTGTTGTACCGTTGATCATCACAGTGTTTTTACCATCACTACTGATTTGCGCACTACCGCGACCACCTACTGGTGACGCACCACCGCTTGCGCTCATACGATAAACTTGTGGTGAACCGCTTCTATCTGAGTAAAGAGAATTGAGCTACCATCTGGAGACCATGATGGTTCTGTATTATTACCCGCACCGCTAGTTAATTGAGTAGGTTTTCCTCCATTTGAGCTCATTACATAGATGTTTAATAAACCATCTTGTGAAGAAGCAAACGCAAGTTTAGAACCGTCTGGAGAAAATGCTGGCGCACCATTATGTCCAGGGAAAGAAGCAACCACTTTACGAGAACCTGAACCTAGGTCTTGTACAACAAGTTGTGATTTTTTGTTCTCAAAAGATACGTAAGCTAAACGTTTACCATCTGGAGACCATGCTGGAGACATAATTGGTTGTGAGCTACGATTTACGATGAATTGATTGTAACCATCATAATCTGCTACACGAACTTCATAAGGTTGTGATCCACCATTTTTGTACCACATAAGCAATACGAGTTCTGAATGCACCACGAATACCAGTTAATTTTTCAAATACTTCATCACTCACAGTGTGAGCACCATAACGTAACCATTTATTAGTCACGGTATAGCTATTTTGTGCAAGTACTGCACCTGGTGTACCTGATGCGCCCACAGTATCAACTAACTGATAAGAAATGTTATAACCACTACCAGTTGAAGTCACTTGACCTACAACAACAGCATCAATACCTAAAAAGCAGTCCAAGCCTCTGGTTTCACTTCAGCTGCAGTTGTTGGTTGTTGTGGCATTTGGCTTACTGGAATTGGATTAAATTTACCACTATTACGTAAGTCATCCGCAACAATTTGACCAATATTTTCAGGTGCAGAACCCTGCGAAAGGAACAACTGCGATAGGACGAGCCCCGATCAACCCCTTCATCGATCGACAATTCGAACTTCATCTTCTGCCATTGCTGTGCTTGCAAATGCAAAACATCACCACAAATAGCCCCATAACACGTTTGATCAATTTCATTTAATCACCTTATTTTAACGTTGTTATTTTTCTAAAACCGATTATCGAGCATTGATATCAAAAATCGATAGCCGGCGCTTTATATTTCTCATACACTGCATCAGATGGTGCCGCTGGAACTTTTTCGTTCTCGCCACTACGCGCTTAATGCTGCGCTACAGATATCATCAGGTCCAGAAACTCGTTGGTAACCTAAAATAGTACCATCTCGACCGAGTTGAATTTTAATGCGGCAAACTTTACCGGCAAAACTTGGATCTTTTTAGAAACGGCGTTGAATTTTCGCTGCTAATTACACCTGCATATTGGTCACCGACCTTGCGCACCGTCTCCAGCCCCAAGTCCCGCACCACTACCTTGTGTACCGCCTTTTATTCGCATTGCCACCTTTAGATGCGCTACCACCACCGATGTCACCACCGTTCATGAAATCATCTAAAGCTGCTTGATCCGCTTTACGTTTTGCTGCATCAGCTTTTGGCTTTCGCATCAGCCTTCGCTTTAGCTTCTGCATCCGCTTTAGCTTTTTTGCTTCTGCCTGGCTTTTGCTTCAGCCTCTGCTTTTCGCTTTTGCATCAGCCTCTGCTTTCGCTCTTAGCATCTGCTTCTGCTTTAGCCTTGAGCATCTGCCCTCAGCTTTGCCTTCGCTTTGCTTCAGCCTCTGCTTTCGCTTTCGCCTCAGCCTTGCTTTTCAGCATCTGCTTCTGCTTTTTCTTTCGCTTTTTGAGCTTCAGCTTGTGCCTTCGCTTTTGCTCTTCTTCAGCCTGTTTAGCGGCTGCAGCTAAACGTTTTTGCCTCGGCTTCAGCTTTCAACTTCGCTGCCTCTGCAGCTTGTTTTGCTTTTGCTTCTTCAGCTTGTTTCTGTTTTTCTAACGCTCTTGACGAGCAAGCTCTTGTTGCTGTTTTTGCTTCTGCTTTTCAATTTCTTGCTGCTTTTTGTTTTTTCAAGTTCTTTTTGACGTTGAATTTCCTGCCGACGCTTAATCTCTTCTTGTTTCGCAATTTCTTGCTGATTTGGTTCAGGTTCAGGCTCTGGTTTTTCTCTTCAACTACAGGCTCTGGTTTCTTCTGTTTATCAGTTTGACCTTTTTCTGTTGTTGAATACGTCCCCATTCAAAATGTCTGCGCTGCCAGTATCGACCATCACAGCTCCCATGGCATCACCTTCACCTTCTCCACCACCCATTATTTCAACGGTTTTGATAAAGAGAGCTCCAAATCAACAAACCAAACAATGCAAGGTGCATCGCAATAGAGATGACAAAACTCATTTGCACGTTTTTCGTCGATTATTCTGCACGGTTTTTACCTACTTATTCTTAAATTGGGTTGGTCATTAAACCCACAGACTTAATGCCGGCAAGATGTAGTAAATTCAGTGCTTTAATCACTTCTTCATAAGGTACATCTTTTTGCTCCGCCCACTAAGAACATTGTGTTATTGTCTTTATCAAATTCTTGTTTTGATAATTGGGTTACCATTTCTTCGTTAAGGCCTTCTTGGCGTTGACCACCAATCGAAATCGAATACTCGCCCTATACCTGCTACTTCTAAAATAACCGGTGTTTTATCTTCATTTTGATACATTTTTGACTTTTGCACCGAATCAGGGAGTTCCACTTGAACGCTCTGACTGATAATCGGCGCGGTTGCCATAAAATTAACACTAAAACTAAAAAGAACATCGAGAAAATGGCACGATGTTAATTTTCCAGATTTAATGTCTTTACGCTGACGACTGATCACTAATTTCCTCTAAAACTTGCTAAAATCCACCGCACTTTTCGTTTTTATTTATCAAGCGCGGTCAATTTTTCATTTATTTTTAATGGGGCGCTTTACAAAAGCTTTGACGATGTAAAATTGTGGTGAATTCATCAATGAAGTTACTATAATTTTGTTCAATCGCATTTACACGTAAGCTTAAAACGGTTATACGTATTACAGCTGGAATCGCCGCAAACAAACCGATTGCTGTTGCGATCAAGGCTTCTGCGATACCTGGAGCAACCATTTGTAATGTTGCTTGTTTCGCGTCACACTTAATGCCATAAATGCGTGCATGATCCCCAAACGGTACCAAATAAACCAATATATGGACCTCACAGAAGCAACTGTTGCTAAGAAAGGTCACGACTTTCAAGCGCTTCTACTTCACGATTCATCGCAAGGTTCATCGCACGAGTCGTACCTTTGATGATTGCTTCGGCGCATTCGCGTTCACTTGTTTTAAGCGAGAGAATTCTTTAAAAGCCGACAAAGAAAAATTTGTTCGCTACCCGTTAATACTTCACGACGATTAGATAAACCATCATCAAAGTTTATTTAAATCTTCACCAGACCAGAAACGATCTTCAAAAGTGTTCGCTTCTTTTTAACGCGCTCGTCAAAATACGGCTACGTTGAATGATGATTGCCCAAGAAATAATTGAGAACGAAATTAAGATCACAATTACAAGTTGAACAACGATACTCGCTTTTTAGAAAAGATCTAAAAAGTTCAATTCTGCAGTCATTGCATACTCCGAAAAGTTATTTACTTTAAAAATGCCGCTTTTAATTCTTCAGGAATTGCGACAGGTTTCATTTTGCCTAGATCAACACAGGCTACCTTAACAGTAGCCTTTGATAACACCACCGTCTCACGAACCAACCGCTGTTCAAAGAGGATTGTCGCCCCTTTCACTGCCATTATTTCAGTTTCGACAATAAGATAATCATCCAATTTTGCCGGACTACAATAGTCAATAGACATGGTTTTTGACCACAAAAAGCGACTTGTTGTTCCTGCAATAATGATTGTTGGGGAAAAATTAAGCGTTCTTAAATATTCTGTTCTCGCGCGTTCAAAGAAATGTAGCAACGTGCGTGATACACGACTCCGCCACCATCCGTGTCCTCATAATACACACGAACCGGAAAAGGTAAAACATGGGTTATTCAAAATAATGCTCAAATTATCCAGCCATAACAAGCCGCTTATTTTAGAACCTGTTCATAAGATGTGCAAGATCCAAATAATAATATTTGTCTATCGTTCTTATAATAACCAATGCTGAACAATGGCGATTATTGGTGAAATAACCAATAAATGGCAAGAAAACAAGCTGCCATATTGCTCCGGACGAATATCAAATCCAATGCCGTGGATCCACAAATTAATCAATCCCAAAAAGATTGCGAGAATCCAAGCAGGATGAGCAGTTCGAAGTGCAGTCGAAAAATTGACTTAAATTTAAAGAAAAGCCGCAGTTAAAAATAACGCTAAAAATAAACGAAAGGGTTCGCAAGGAACCCTTATTACTTAATTGATAGAGTGAATTAATCATCATTACTCGTCAAATTTACCTGACTTTTCTTTTGCCAATGGTCAATTTTAGCACTCACCATAACTGCAGCCAACACCCACTACCCAAATTACGTATAACATATTGTTTCTCCCTTAGTATAATGAGTTTTTGTTGTCTTCAACAAAGCTTTCATCCAAGCGACCAAACATTTTGTAGTATGACCAAATGGTGTAAAAAGCAATGAGATGGTAACAAATACTAGTGCCAAGTAGAACATTAAGGTTAATGTTAATTCACTTGACGTTGCATCCCATCTAACAAGCTTTTGTTCTGGATGAGTACTGAGGCATTACAAATGGGAACATTGATACTGCCGCAGTGATAATTACACCAGCCATTGTTAATACTGAGAATAAGAACGCGAAACCACAACGATTTGCTTTGAGATGCAACCACATTCAATAATGCACCAACTACTGCTAATGCTGGGAATGCCCATAAAGCTGGATTTTCATTGAAGTTTTTAAACCATGCACCCGCTTCAACTGCCACTTGTTTACCTGAGCTGGCGCTGATGCAGCAAAGTGATCACTGCGCTAGTCACAACATAACCATCTTTGAAAAGAAAGCCACACCTGCAAGTACAAAAGTAATTAATGTCACTAATGCACCGATTTGTGTACTGCTTTGCACGATCACGCAATGCTGCAGTGGTTTTCATTTGTAACCAGTTCGCACCGTGAGTCACTAGCATTGCAAGGCTTTAACACACCGCAAAAGTAATGCAGATGGATTTAATAATGCAAAAGAAAGAACCTGTGTAAGTAGACTTGTGAAAGCTCATTTAATTCGAATGGTACCCTTGTAATAAATTACCAAATGCTACACCGAATACTAATGCAGGTACAAAACCACCCGCAATAAGCTCCCAATCCCACACAGCACGCCATGTTGGATTATCAATTTTCGCACGATATTCAAAACCAATTGGACGGAAAAATAACGCGGCTAACACGAGGAATAAGGCAATATAGAAGCCTGAAAACGCCACAGAGTAAAACAATCGATCATGCCGCAAAGATGCACCACCAGCAGTTAATAACCAAACTTGGTTTACCATCCCAGTGTGGAGCAGTAGGAGTTAATCATAATTCGTTTTTCTACTCTTTCTTACCTGCTACTGGTAAAAGTGCGGTCACGCCCATATCGAATCCATCTGTTACAGCGAAACCGATAAGCAATACAACAACTAGCACCCACCAAATAATACGTAGAATTTCATAATCAAGCATAATCCATCTCCTGCTTTATTTAGATGATTGCTCAAAATAGTATTTGCCGGTTTTTCAATGCACTTGGACCTAAACGTGCATATTTAAACATCAAATACATTTCTGCAATAATGAAGAAGAAGTAAAGTACACAAATTAAAACCGATAGAGAACCATAAGTCACCTACACTCAAGTTAGAGGCAGATACACCTACCGGTAATACTTCATAAATCGCCCATGGTTGACGACCAAATTCAGCTAAGAACCAACCAAATTCAATCGCTAAGATTGGCAATGGGATACCCCAAAGCAATGCTTTAAGTAATAAGCGAGAAGAAGTCACTTTATTACGTAAATTTTGAACAAATGCACCAAAGGTCAGTAAAATAATTAAAACCACCTGCAGCTAACATACCACGGAATGCCCAGAAGTTAGGACCTACGTTTGGAATAGTATCACGTGCTGCTTGTTTAATTTGTTCATCCGTTGCATCAACAACTTTATCTGTGTAACGTTTTAATAATAAACCGAAACCTAAATCACCTTTAACTTCATCAAATTTTGCTTTAGTTTCAGGATTTACTTGGCCTGCTGATTTTTTCTCTGCTTTTTAATTGCGTGAATAAATCATAAGCAACCATACCGTTACGAACGACCTTCATTTTTTGCTTGAATTTCTTTCAAACCAACGATTTCAGTGTCTCAGAAGAACGCGTTGCAATTAAACCACCTAAATATGGGATTTCAATCGCAAAATCATTTTTCATTTCTGCAGTATTTGGAATCGCAACTGGATGGAATGGGGCTGGTGCAGGATGAGTTTCAAACTCAGCTTCCATTGCAGCTAATTTCACAGGTTGTGCTTTACCGATGTCGTAACCTGATTCATCACCCATAATTAATACTGCTGATGCCGCGATAAAGCCAAAGGTTGCTGCTACAGAGAATGAACGTTTAGCAAAAACCAATATCACGACCTTTTAATAAATAGAATGCACTAATACCTAATACAAACATAGCACCAGTTGAATAACCCTGATGTTAATGTATGTAAGAATTTACTTTGCGCAACTGGGTTTAACCAAAAGATCTAAGAAGCTTTGGTCATCTCCATACGAACGGTTTCAAAGTTAAATTCTGCTGCTACTGATGTTGCATCCAACCATTTGCCACTAAAATCCACATTGCAGAAAGGTTTGAACCAAAGGCTACGCAGTAAGTTGCAGTAAGTGTTTACCTTTAGTTAAACGATCCCAACCGAAGAAGAATAGCCCCACGAAAGTGGACTCTAAGAAGAACGCAAGTAATGCTTCGATCGCTAATGGCGCACCGAAAATATCACCTACATAGTGAGAATAATAAGACCAGTTTGTCCCTGAATTGGAACTCCATGATAATACCGGTCGTTACCCCCTAGAGCAAAAAGTTAATACCAAATAACTTACCCCAGAATTTGAGTCATATCTTTATATACTTCTTTGCCCGTTTTAACATAAATGGTTTCCATGACCACAAGAACGAAAGATAAAACCCTAATGTTAATGGTACAAAAATGAAGTGATATAACGCAGTTAACGCAAACTGCAAGCGTGAGAGATCAACAACGTTCAACATCTCAACTCCTTGTATAACTCTGCAAGATTTTCACCTTTATGATTACCAAGATAATCCCAAATAATCACCCCAAACTATCTCAACAAAAGTCGTTAAGAAACATTGAATTATTTTACGTAATAATTGCCTTTTTCTATTCTCAAAACAGAATGCAGTAACTGATTACAATAAAAACATTCAAAAATTTTGCCATATTCTACTACTATTTATGAGGATAAAAATAGGACCGTTATATTGATCACATTTTTGATATAAGTTACAAAATACCCCTATTTTGCATAACAATAACAAATTGATCCACATCAAATTCTGTATTTTTGCTCAAAAATGGAAAAATTTATCTATCACAAAGGAAACTTTATTTATGGACAAAATAATCACTAGACAGGGCTGCAAGATTTTTGCTATTTTTAGCCTAATAATATTTGGAAAGATTTGTGAGGATTTACAATGAAAAATTTGCGTAATTTTGACTGCACTTTTCAGGTTCTATGGCATTATCTGCTACCGCAGCACCTCTTACAGAAAACAAAGCTGCTCTTCCACAACAATGTACACAGTTATTTAAAAAGAACAGAAAATTTGATTGCTCAAGCAGAAAAAAACAGCCTGGCACTCATACTCAAGTAGGTAAAATCAAAAGTAAACTTAATCAAAAGCAAACAGCAAATTCTCGAGATGGAATTAGCGACTCAACAAAAAGCTGTGATGTGGGTTTAGCAGATTAAATAGCATGAAGAGCTATACTGAAGGAACTAACTCGGAGGTTTCAAAAGAAAGGACATATTGATATCAATATGTCCTTTTTCTATCTCTTATTCTGACGGCTTCTAAGTCCGAAGTGTCGATAAGTTAACGAGGTCGCACTCGACCTCGAGGGGTTCGCTGTAAAAATCCTTGTTGAATCAAGTAGGTTCTAAAAACATCCTCGATAGTGTCTCGTTCTTCACCTATTGCTGCAGCCAAGTTATCTAACCCAACTGTCCACCATCAAAACGTTCAATCACTGCGGTAAGCAATTTTTCTATCTAAGTAATCAAAGCCCGCATTATCTACATCTAACATTGAAAGCGCTTGTTTCGCAATGTCTGCCGAAATAATGCCATCATTACGCCATCAGCAAAATCTCGAACACGACGCAATAAACGGTTTGCAATACGGTGCCACGTGAACGAGCGAGCCACTTCAGCGGCTATCTTCTAATTCTAGATTTAAGCAAGAGGCACTTCTTGTCACAATAGAGTTAAATCTTCAACGGAATAAAATTCTAAACGCTGAACAATACCAAAACGATCACGTAGTGGTGGAAGTTAACGAACCTGCGCTCGGTTGTTGCGCCAATTAATGAGAAGTGGTAAATCGAGTTTAATTGAACGTGCCGCTGGCCCTCTCCGACTGCATAATATCTAGCTTGATAATCTTCCATTGCTGGATAAAGCACTTCTTCAATCGCAGGAGAAAGACGGTGAATTTTCATCAATCACAACACATCATGGGGTTCAAGATTTCGACAAGCATTGCTGCCATCGCCGGCTTTTGCAAGCACAGGCCCCGATGTATGCGCAATATTGCACCCATTTCATTTCGCCACAATATTAGCTAGCGTCGTTTTTCCCTAAACCTGGAGGGCCGAAAGATCAAAAGATGATCTCAAGGCATCTTGACGCAATTTCGCCGCCTTAATGAGTATCCATCTGCTCTCGCACTTGTGGCTGTCCCACATAGTCCGCTCAAAAGCTTTTGGACGAATCGCACGATCGATGACATCTTCATCCATCTGCCTGACTGCTAATAATTCTATCTGCTTCAATCATATCTGTTTTAATCTTTATAATGCGGCTTTTTAAAGCTTCGCGAATTAATTGCTCACTGCTCAAGTCAGCTTTAGCGACTTTTTCACGATTTTTTCAGCATCAGTTTGGTTTATAATCCCTAACTTTGCAACCAATGCAGCAACCGCTTCATCTGTAGAGCTTTCAGCGGCGTAATTCTGAAGTTGACGGAATATGCTCGTCTCACAAAGAAATCACTGGCGAACATCTTTAAACTTCCTTTTAGCTCTACTAATAAACGTTCAGACCGTCTTCTTGCCCACACCAGGAATTTTAACTAATTTTGACAGTTCTTCTCGTTCAATAGCATAAGCAAACTGCTCTACTGACGCAGCTGATAAAATTGCGAGTACCAATTAGAGGCCAACACCATTGGTTTTAATTAATTCACGGAATAAAGTGCGGTCAGTTTTTGGGCAAATCCAAAAAGAAGATGAGCATCTTCACGCACAACAAGATGGGTAAATAAAGTAGTTTCTTGCCCGATTTCAGGTAAGTCATAAAAAGCTGGTCATTGGTAACAATAATTCGTCAACCGACGCTTTGAACATCAAGCAAAATTTCAGGAGGTTGTTTTTCTAATAAGATGCCTTTTAAACGACCAATCATAAGATTTCCATGTAAAAAGTCTGCATAGACAAAAATAAAAACTGGATATTAATCCAGTTAAATTTTTAATCTAAATCGACCTCGGCTGTATCTTGTTTTTAAAAGTGCGGTCATTTTTCATGTGTTTCTGTGGTTTTTGACCGAGCCAGCAATATGCAAGGAATGTTGAATAGGTATGAGCATGAGTGATGTCAATGGCTAAAGCATCTGCCGCATCTGCATGAGTTTATCTGAGAGCTTCAAAATTCTGTCACCATATCTTGTGCTTGAACTTTATCTGCAGAACCAATCCCAACGACAGTCTGTTTCACCAAACGAGCCGCATATTCAAATACCGGTAACATGGTTCACGGCAGCCACAATCGCCGTACCACGTGTATGCAGTTTTAAAAGTGCTGAGTCAGCTATTTTTAGCCTATAAACACTTGTTCAATAGCAAACATATCGGGCTGAAATTGCGTGATGATTTCTATCACGCCAGCATAAATTCGTTTTAAGCGTGTGGTAAATCCTCTACCTGCGTGCGGATTGCTCCACTGCCGGGATATTCTAAATGCCGACCATTTTGTCTAATCACCACTAACCCGTTACACGAGAACCTGGGTCAATGCCCAAAAATAATACTCTATAAATTCTCAAAAATAAACAGCCGGTCAATGCGGCCGTTTTTAACGACTAATTATTGGTTTTGCTTTTTGCAGTTGCTTTTGCATCTACATCACCAGTTTTTCACAACAATTTTTATCTGCTTTTTGCCTTTGATTAAGATTCACTGGCGCAACAGAATCAAATTTATCTCAGTTAAACCACCGTCTACGTTCCAAACATATTTGCCTGAAGTAAATGAAGTGAAGTCTTTTGAGCTGCATCACGAGCGAAATCTTTCGCAACTAACTTTGTCTGCCTACCATTACCATTGCCGCTGTTGGCTCTTGGTTTTCGAATTGATAAACTGCAGTTACAGTTTTTCGTTACAAGTATAAACTACTGTTTTATCCGTTAGTAGGGTTGCCACTTTGTTCCGCTTTGTTTTCCATTTTTGGTGCATCGCTTGCGCACGCAGATAAAAACAACAAGAGCGGCCATTGCTGGTAATACTTTTATATAATTTCATTATAAATCTCCTTCAGATTTTAAATCGATGTTATCGGTTTATTTTTCGTTCTTTAAAGTTAATAAAAGCAATTTTTGCCAAAACCTTGTGATCCTCTTTGAATTAATGTGACGGCATCTACAGCTGCGACTTTATTCAGAGTTAAACCTGCATCAACATTCCAGATATATTGATCTGAGATAAATGATGTAAAGTAGTAAAATCATACTCAAGTGATTCAGCAAGCAATTTATTTCCTAATACAATCTTCGCTTCAACAGGCTCTTGCCCTTGAAATGAATAAATAGCCTTAACAGTAGTTTTGTTGCAAAGAATACACAATCGTTCTTTCAGATTGAACAATACGGCCTTTTCTTGCATCATTTTCTTCTCTTAGGAAGAACATGCTGATAATACTAAAATCAGGAAAATAGGAAAAACTTTTATCAACATCATATAAATCCTACAAAATTACAGCTGAGCCGCAACTTCATCACTAATTTCACCGTTATGATATACGTTTTGTACATCGTCACAGTCTTCTAACATGTCAATTAAACGCAACAATTTAGGCGCAGTTTCAAGATCAAGATCAACTGTTGTTGATGGAATCATTGTCACTTCGCGTTATCAATTTTAAACCCTGCTGCTTCGATTGCATCGCGCACAGAACCCAAATCTTCCGCGGCACTAGATTTCAAATGATCCATCATCTTGCGCTGAACATCATCCGCACCGGCTTCAATTGCCGCCTCCATTAACGCATCTCTCACCTTGAGCTAATTAAAATCAAGCCTTTTTGCTGAATAAGTGAGCCCACAGAACCTTCAGTCCCTAAGTTACCACCACATTTAGTGAAAACTTGGGCGAACCTGTGAGATGGTTCGGTTTGCGTTGTCACTAGACACTCAACCATCACAGCAGTTCCACCCGGACCACAACCTTCGTAAATTCTTGTTTCCATATTGGTGTCATCACCACCACCCACACCCTGCGTTCAATCGCACGGTTAATGGTGTCGCGAGTCATATTGCTCGATAAGGTCTTTTATCTACTCGCCGCACGTAGACGCGGGTTAGCACCACATCGCCGCCACCAATTTTTGCCGAGTGACTAATTCACGAATTAATTTTGTAAAAAATTTTACCGCGTTGCGCATCTTGAGCAGCTTTTACGGTGTTTAATATTTGCCCACTTACTATGGCCTGCCATGTTGTTTTCCTTCTTATCTTAAAAACGTTTTTAAATTAAATCCTCTTTTCTATAGAGGAAAGCCGTTCATCAAATATTTTTGATGGACTCGGCATTGTCGGCGATTTCGTCATTTGGATCGCATATCTTGCGAGGAAACCCATTGATACGCCAAATGCTCACTAATATCGGTTCAAATTCGCTCAACTGCCAATAAAAACCAATGTTCATGACAGTGAGTCACATTCGGTGCGTATTTATAGCGGAAATGCGGAAAAATTTCAAATTTGCTCTCTTGCAATCAAAAAGTGCGGTCGAATTTTCTTCTATTTTAATCCTACTTCTTCCCAAACTTCTCGAATTGCTGTTTCTCTTGGTGTTTCGTTGGTTTCAATGTCCCCGCAACAGATTGCCAAAACGTTGTGTCGTCTCGACGTTGAAGCATAAGAACACGATGCGTGCTTTCACATAAATTACCACGAGAACCGATTGATTATTTTTATATTTCAAGCTCGTCATCTACATAATTGAGGAATGGAGCAGCATCATCACCTTTTTCTACTAAAACTTTTCAAAATTACCGCACTTTAAAACCAAAGTGCGGTAATTATCTTAATATTTTAGTTTAACCAGCCAGCGTGTTAAGGACGAGACTTAAGCACTCCCAAAGGCTGGTTACAGGAATAAACCGATATGGGATAACCACAATAAGCCGCCTTTACACTGTAGTTTGCATGTGAATCAGAGATATATTCAACGCAAAAAGATTGGTGCAGAAACAAATGAAGCAATCATCGCGAACTTCAACATCGTACCCACGGCATTATTAAAATAGAAAATAATCAAGTACAAAACCAGAGAATGCAGCCAAAAATCATACCGATATTAAGAATTCTACTGAGCTTTCTTGTTTACCGAAAAAGATACGCAAAGATTCAACATTGGTACGAGAGTAACCATCAATTACTGTAATTGTTGCACCAAACATGCACATGAACGCAATGACTGCAATCAATAAGCGAGACCATTCACCGATAGTACTTGTATACATATTGGGATAAGTTGAGAGACATATTTTCCACCTACCATCTCATGGTTTCAGGAGAACCATATTGTACCAATGCACCAAAGCGCTGCTAAATACGGCCATAAAATAGCTGCACAATGATAACCCATGCTGAAGTCAAATGACCATCTCTGATAAGATACTTTCGTTAGACGACGTTTTGCCACCACCCATATAGAGTTAACGGGAAATTTCAATTGGTGCGGGCATCCAGCCCGATTGAGACGCGACTCACGCTAACTAGCTAATTCCCATGGAGAGAAGCGCGACAAATCAGGTGGGGCTACGCCATTGGATACCATTACTAGCATAAAAGCGATCACGATAGCGCTACGCAGTGTTACCGTTAAAGCAATCATGATGATTTTCGATAAACTATCTATTAAACGATATTTACCCACAATAAAATGCCGGTTGTCACAAGAATCAACACGAGCTTAATACTGCATCGATAGAGGGAATTAGCGTAATGAAGTTAAAATTGCATGGCTATAATAACTCACTGCAGCGAGTATTAATTACTGTTTCGGCACTGTTTAAAGCAAAGAAAGGGTAACCAAAGGTAGAACTTCCCTTTTGACGGTAACCTTCTAACAAGGTAATACCCGTATCAGGGTATATTGAACACTCGAAACGAAAGAAAGGATATTTAAATAAGTTAGCAAGAATAATAACACTCTAATTCCCAACCATAGATCGCACCGGCTGAGTGGATGCAATAATATGCGAACCACCAACAGCTGCTGATGCCATCCACGATGCCAGGGCTCAAGCTGAGAATTTTACTCGCCCACGTTAGATTTTTCTACTGAGTTGCAAACTACTCATAAAATGTTCTCTTATAAATTAATCATAAATCCGAAAAAGGTCTTATTTATAATAGAATTTTATCCTTGAGTAAAGTAAATAAAGTTCCATTTAAAGAATAATAAAGAGTAAAATCTAATTATTTGGAAATTTGGTGATAACTCAAAACAAATAAACTACACTCATATTCATACCAAAAAGATGTATTTAAGTGGAATAAAATTTTTCATTAAAAGAAAGTGCGGTCAAAAATCAGTTGAATTTTAACGCACTTATATCGCATTAGCTCACACTATACCAAAAACTGAATAGTCATGAGAAACAAGCCTCTACCTGACACTTTGAAGTTTGAGTAAATATTATTTACACTTGGTCGACAGAGACCAATCCAAACACAATTAAGCGAACGACTGAGCCAATAAATAAAGTTGAGTCAAGACCGTAGCTAATCTAGCCCACACAATATATAAAAGAGCTGATATTATAAATAAGATCCGACCACCATTTGCCTTCAAGTAATTTTAATACCTGTAAGAAAAATTAATACACCCAGAACAAAATTTATTAGTATAGTCCTCAAAATCTGATCGGAAACTTAAACTAAATGTTTTTCAAATAATGAAAAAGTAGGGAAAAGCAACTACCTTGAAGCCCTGGTATGTATAATCAAGCAATCACACTTACAGATATTAAGCAACGATTTTATACCCTTGCACAACACCCATAACTTGATTAAATTAGGAAAAATCGACCGTAAAACTACGGTCGATTTTAAAAACAGAACTACTCAGCTTTAGTCACTGCGATACTCAGCCCAGAAGCACGCCTGTGGATTTGCAAAACTTGGCGCTCTGTCATTAAACAAGCTGCCGCTGTCGTTTTCAGGAATGCAATCACATCACGAATATTTTTCAGTGCCTGTTAAAAGCATGGTTAAACGGTCTAAACCCAAATGCTAAACCAGCATGTGGCGGTGTACCGAATTTTAATGCATCTAACAAGAAACCAAATTTTTCACGTTGTTCTTGTTCATTGATACCAAGAATGCGGAATACGGTTTGTTGCATTTTCGGATCGAAAATACGCACGAACCACCACCTACTTCATAGCCGTTAATGACCATATCGTAAGCATTTGCTACCGCATCGGTTGGATTCGCTTCTAATTGTTCTGGCGTAAAATCTTGGTGAAGTGAATGGGTGGTGCATTGCTGCAAGATTACCTTCATCGTCACGTTCAAACATTGGGAAATCAATTACCCAAAGTGGTTGCCATTCGTCTAAGCGAGTTAAGCCAAGATCACTGACCTAATTTCAAACGTAACGCACCCATTGCATCAGTGGTGGTTTGCCATTTGTCTGCACCGAAGAACAAGATATCGCCAGTTTGAGCTTTCACGTTCAGCTAAGGCTTTCCATACCTCTTCATTTAAGAATTTCGCAATCGGGCTTTGTACGCCTTCAAGGCCCAGCATTAATGTCATTTACTTTCGCCCAAGCCAAACTCTTTTGCACCGTAAATGCCAACAAATTGTGTATATTCATCAATTTGTTTACGAGTGATTTGTACCATTTGGTACACGAATGACTGCCACACGACCGTTTGGATTGTTTGCAGGCTCATTAAATACTTTAAATTCAACGTCTTTTAACGATATCTGCCACATCGACTAATTCAAGCGGGTTACGCAAAATCTGGTTTATCTGAGCCAAAAACGAGTCATTGCTTCTTGCCAGGTCATTTGTGGGAATTTTACCTAAATCCACACCAATGATGTTTTACATAAACCGTGTACCATGCGTTCCATGATCTCACGTACTTCTGGCGCAGTTAAGAAGAAGTTTCCACATCGATTTGAGTAAATTCAGGCTGACGATCTCGCACGTAAGTCTTCATCACGGAAACATTTCACAATTTGATAATAACGATCAAAAACCAGACATCATGAGAAGCTGTTTGAAAAAGCTGTGGTGATTGTGGCAACGCATAGAATTTGCCTTTTATGTCCACTGGCTTGGCACTAAATAGTCAGCGCACCTTCTGGCGTTGCTTTGGTAAGCATTGGGGTTTCAATATCAAGGAAACCCATTGTCATCCATAAAAACGACGCACAAAGCTGGTGATTTTTGCACGGGTTTTCAAACGTTGTGCCATTTCTGGACGACGTAAATCTAAATAACGATATTTTAAACGTTGTTCTTCGGTGTTGTTTTTGGTTGAAGTCTCATGGTAAAACGTCAGAAGCATTGTAGATGCGTAATTCTTTCTAACACTTTCCACTTCGCCTGTCGCCATATTTTTATTAACTTGATTATCAGGACGCGCGATCACTTCACCTTTAATTTGAATACAAAATTCATTACGTAAGCCTGAAGCTGCAGTTAATGCTTCTTGATATTTCGGGTCAAAACAAACTTGTACGATACCATCACGATCACGCATATCAATAAAAATTAAACCGCCTAAATCGCGACGACGATGAACCCAACCGCTTAATGTTACTTGTCTCAATATGGTTGTGGTTTAATGCACCGCAATAATGTGTACGCATCATTTCTATATTCCTTTCATTTTTCTAAAAATGGATAATTAACGCGTTGATTATACGGAAAAAGACATGCCTTTTAAATTGAAAAGCGAAATTTATTTGATCCTTTTAAAAACTTTCACTAAAATGACCGCAGTTTTTGCATTTTTATCTAAATAAATGCCCTCTCAATACAACAACAGAATTCAATCATGATGAAAGATACAATTTTTGCCGCCCCTGATCGAAAAACTGGGCGATTTTACTTTGATGAAAGCGTAGCGGAAGTTTTTCCCGATATGATTCAACGCTCGATTCCAGGCTACTCCAACATTATCACGGCGATTGGTATGTTGGCTGAACGTTTTTGTGACGGCTGACAGCCAAGTCTATGATTTAGGCTGTTCACGCGTGCAGCAGCTCTTTCTATGCGACGTAATATTAAACAACCGAATGTGAAAATTATCGGTGTCGATAATTCTCTTTGTCAATGGTTGAACGCTGCCGTCAGCACGTTGCGGCTTATCATAGTGATGTCCCCGTAGAAATTCTTTGCGATGATATTCGTCAAATTGAAATTAAGAACGCCTCAATGGTAGTGCTCAACTTCACGTTGCAATTTTTACCACCGGAAGATCGTGTAGCCTTGCCACCAAAAATCTACCAAGGTTTAAACCCAAATGGTGTATTAGTGTCTCTGAAAAATTCCGTTTTGAAGATGGAAAAAGTGAACGAGTTTGCTATTGACCTCCACCACCAATTCAAACGTGCTAACGGTTACAGTGAGCTTGAAGTGAGCCAAAAACGCACCGCACTTGAAAATGTATGCGTACTGACTCGATTAACATCCACAAAGAGCGGTTAAAAAAACATCGGATTTTTCACACGTCGAATTATGGTTCCAATGTTTTAATTTTGGATCGATGATTGCGGTAAAATAATCATAACCAAATCAATAATCTAGAAAAATAAGGGCGTATCAAATACGCCCTTATTTATCACTCAATGCTTTATAGCCCTTTTTAAATCCTTATCTAATAAACGAGCTAGCAACAAAATACCGTCTTTAAAGCGATATTCTGCATATTCTGACTTTGCATAATATTCACCTTTCCTTCTGTAAAGAAATAATCTTGGCTTGGTAATTTCAGGGAATCCACTACCATTATAACGAATTGGTAAACTAAACATTTGGTGTGCAATGTTTAAAAATCTGTTAGTATCTCTGATTGCTCCTCACAAAATGTCGCAACATGATTTTTATCAAGATGAACAAGGATATAAGCTTTTTTCCCGAAGGACTTGATTCATCTATACCAGTGGTTTCAGTGGCTTTCATTAGATTCAACGGCATCAATAGGCTCACTGCTTTCAAGAGATTCATTTGATTTCAGGTAAAACCTGACTTTGCTGAAAACTCAGATAAAATAGCATAATTCAATATCATATAATCGCCTTGCATCAATGAACGAGGATCACAGGGGCAATTTTTAAGACAACAGGCTTCACTGGAGCCAGCACATCTTCAAATTGCTGCACTTTTATAGTTCACTGCCCCCAATAACGCAATCACAAAGACGCCAACAAGCCAAATTGGTGCTTTAAAAACAGAATGGTTTTTCGACCGCACTTTGTGAAGGCGCTTTTATAACGTGCATGCAAGAATAAAGTAACAATCGCAAAAATAACGGCAAAGCTTACTAACAATACCCTTTATAGAGCAATGGAATGCTCAATTGGTAATAGAACCCACCTAAATAAACAACAAAGGCAAATACTAAAAAGGCCGAAGAACGCACGGCTGTCCGTCCAATAAATAAGCAATAATAACGCTGTTAAATATAAAATGACGGGTATCCCAACAAAGCCTAACGCAAACAAGGTTAATACTAATAAAAATTAACACTACTTCTGTGTGTTTGGATTCACTATGCTTATTCATTAGTGCATAGACAATTAATGGTAATGCACAGAACAAGTAAATATAAGATATGGCTAACATCAAACTGGAAGTGTGACCAAAATTGTCCACTTAAAACTTGCAACACATTATCAAGACTCATCGCGTCTGCTGGCATGACATCACTCTGAAACATCTGTATCGATAAGACCATAATCTACCCAAGGAATCGTCATATACGACGGCACAGAGATCCATAGAGAGAATAATACTGTTCCCCGAGACAATAGGCTTTAAATGAATTCGCGCTGATTGATTAGGTCTCATGACCCAATAAAAAGAGTACAATCGAGCTCAGGAGCTGGATTTTATTAAACCATGTGTTATTAAACCACGTGTTATTCAAGCTGTAATTATGGAAATATAGATTATAGGAAATTTGCCAAAAACGAGAAGCTGGGTAACCAGTAGAATCCTCACTAAAGAATTCGCATCAATTTGTAGCTAACGATAATAATGACTGAAAAATCAGTGCGGAGATAAAGATACTGAAATTTGAATCCTCGCTAAATTCATATCCTAATAAAAGAAAAAATCATCAAATTTAACAAGCAAATAGAATCCTAAAAAAACTGTTTTGCGATTAGAAAAATAAACTGTTAAAATTGTAGTGTATTCATTTTTATCTTTATTTAAAGTAATCAACCAAGCTATACCAAATAAAAGAATACCAACGATGAATGCACTAGACGCATCTAAACCTAAAGAAAAATAACCAAACGCCTATCGTCACTAGAAAGCTATCAATAAAGCTATCATCCATAGTATTGAAATCGCCCAATGGGAATTTCTTATTATTTGGATATTCTTGTTTATAGAGTTTCACCAACCACTTGATTGCCATGACTGTGAAAAATAAAGCCAATCAATCCTAAAACCACCCCATCTTCTACACCACGAATCAAAAAGAGATGCCCAAAAAGCAATAAGCGCCAAGTAAGGCTATGACTGAAATAATTAAATTAATAAAATCAAAAGCGGTATTTTTGATATATGTAAAGAGCGCAACTAAAGCAGGAATAGCAATCTGTAAAGAACTTAGTGATGAACGATCAAGCTCACCCCAAGCATAAGCATGAAAGTACACATCATAAATTACTGTTAAACCGAATAAACTGGCAAAAGTCAGTACTAGAAATACTTTTGGGTAAAATGCGCAATGTTGATCATGAAAAGTTTTTACTGAATAATTCAGATACCACGAGGAATCCAGTATTAATCAGCACGGCATAACCCATTGAGTTATAGGCGTTTTGTTCATTAAATAAATAAAACGCAATATTAGCAGTGGCGGCAAATAATAATGCAGAGGCCACATTCGGAAATAATAATAAAAATGGAAGTTGGCAAAGTGTCCAAACAGCAAATAACTGCCATACATCGGCCCCCGTTTGATAGGTTTGGCCAACTAAGGCAAATAAAGCGCCAATCAAGACAGAAACAACAAAAAAGAGGCTATATGTCTTCCACTTTAATTTTTCTTTGGCTTGTCGACGACTCTCTCGAATAAAACAATAAATACCTAATACCACTGTCACCACAAGCAATGTTTGTAAGCCATAAATTTTGGCTAAATCAGAAAAATAATCTAAATTAGCTGCAATTAACGTGATTACGCCACTCGTTAAAAATCCCACGGTTAATAATAAAAACAGTAAATTTAAATAACGTTGCCAAGAAAGATTAAAAAGGCCAGTTGTATTCATCTCATTTTTTTCCTTTTTATAAAAATATTCGTATTATCTTAGCATAATAGTCAGGTAAATAAATAACAAAAATGTGGCTAAATAATACAATTTAGCTACATTTTAATTTAGGTAAAATAACATACTTATTACGCTGCATTCTGGCTTTATGGAGTAAGGTAAAAAGCAATGAAACCAAATCCTAAGAAGCAAGAAACGATCAAGGCATAAAACCACCATCCCAGCCAAATAAGTCGACCAATTTACCCATTACATAGCTCTGCACTCGCAGAACCTAATAAGTAACTGAATAGCCCGGTTAGACCTGTCGCTGTACCTGTTGCAACACGTGCGTACAAGGTCTGCCGCTTGCAGTCCGATCATCATTACTGGACCATAAATTAAGAAACCGATAGCAACAAGACAAATATTATCTACGAGTGGATTACCTTCCGGGTTTTTCCAATAAACAATAATCGCGATTAACACACCAGTTAGAATAATAACATCGGCGGTGCACGGTGGCCTTTTGAAGACTTTATCGCTTAAATAACCACTAGCAAGCATACCTAAAGATACCTGCGTATTCTGTAAAGGAAATACGCCCAGCTTTGTTTGTCTACAGAGAAATGTTTCACTTCTTTTAGATACGTTGGGAGCCCAGTCAATAATGCCGTAACGAATGAAATACACAAATACGTTCGCAAGTGCACCGCCCATAAGAACTTATTATTAATGATGTATTTCATGAAAATATCTTTGAAGAAAGCGTGTGAGCTGATTCTGACTTTCTACAATTTTTCACCTTCCATTCATCTACCGGTGGTAACCCTTGGATTCTGGAGTATCGTGCATTAAACAGAACATGATGAATGCCAATACAATCGCGATTAAGGCTGGTAAAACTAGAATAAAGATTGCCATACGCCGAAAATCGATAAACCGAGGATCGCTAATGGACCAATTAAACCACCACCTAAGTTATGCGATACGTTCCACCAGCTCCACCAAACACCACGTTCCAGAAACCGAGAAACCAGTTGGTCATTGTTTTGCACCTGGTGGATATCCCATTCCTTGAACCAGCCATATTTAATGCAGCTAACACAATCATCAATGGAATAGAAGAAAGCACGCCTGGTACTAAACCGAAAATTAAGCTCACTAATGCAGAACCTAATAAACCAATAGTAATAAAAATATTTAGGATTACTGGTCAGAAATATTCCCTCATAATGAACTTACTAAAACCGTAAGCCAGTGATAACGCTACCCCAACTGTACCTAAATCAGCTTTTAGTAGCTCATATTCATCAATAAGATAAGGAATTGCTAAAGAAAAAGTTTTTGCGGATAAGATAATAAGCCGCATACCCGATAAATACTCCAGCAAATACCTGCCAACGTAATTTTTATACTCGGCATCTGTTCTAGAACTTTCAATTCTTGGTGCTGGAGGAGATGCTTTTAAGAATGAAAACATCTTTGTTCTCCTATAATACTTACAACTTGTCGTATCCTTGTAATAGCTAGGCCACTACAACGAGAAACAGATTACCAAAGCCGAATATGAAACAGAGTCTCGACCACTCCAAATGATTAGTTCATTTTTAGTTATTTAAACGACTCTAATTTCTGGATAAATTACGTCCCAAGTCTATTTAAAATTTCTATGTTATAATACCGACCAAACCCAATAAAAAGGATAATAAGATGAGAATTTTACACACCATGCTTCGAGTGGGTGATTTAGACCGCTCTATTAAATTTTATCAAGACATTTTTAGGTATGCGTTTATTACGCACAAGTGAAAACCCTGAGTATAAATATTCACTAGCCTTTTTAGGTTACGAGGATGGTGAGAGTGCAACTGAAATTGAATTAACATACAACTGGGGCGTGACTGAATATGATCTTGGTAATGCTTACGGTCATATTGCTATTGGTAGATGATATTTACGCAACTTGTAAAGCGGTACGCATAATGGCGGTAAAGTAACTCGCGAAGCAGGCCCTGTTAAAGGTGGCACAACCGTGATTGCATTCGCTGAAGATCCAGATGGTTGTAAGATCGAGCTTTATCGAAAATAAAAAGTGCAAAAATCAGCTTTAGGAATTAAGGAATACATTGTGTCAGATACACCTGAAATTCCTTTATCACCATCAATTAAAAAATCGCTTCCGCGGCTACTTTCCTGTCATTATTGATGTGGAAACGGCTGGGTTTGATGCCAAAAAAGATGCGCTTTTAGAACTTGCGGCAATCACCTTAAAAATGGATGGGAATGGCACTTACACCCTCGATCAAAAATGCCATTTTCATATTGAGCCATTTGAAGGTGCAATATTAATCCGGAATCACTCAAATTTAACGGGATTGATATTCACAATCCATTGCGAGGTGCCGCATCTGAATTAGATGCCATCACAGGATTGTTCCAAATGGTGCGTCGGTCAAAAAGATGCTGAATGTCAGCGTTCTATTATCGTGGCACACAACGCGGCTTTTTGACCAAAAGTTTTGTCATGGCTGCGGCTGAACGTACGGGCGTAAAACGCAATCCATTCCACTTTTCGGATGTTTGATACCGCAACGCTTGCCGGTTTTATGTTTGGACAAACGGTTCTCATTAGCATGCTAAGCTGGCAAAAATTCCTTTTGATGGTAAACAAGCACACTCTGCGCTATATGACACTCGAACGCACTGCGGAATTATTCTGCTATATGGTCAATCACTTAAAGATCTTGGTGGTTTCCCGCACATAGCTCAAACCGATGAAATGGGAAAAACCACTGAAAAATCAGACCGCACTTTAATTTTTCAAAATTTTTTTAGAAAAAGACTTGCAATCGTTTTTCGGTTTACCGTATTTTAAAAATTAATTCAATTTAGTTATCTAAATAAGAGAGTTTCAAATGAACTTTATTCTTCGTCACCATCATCGCCATTCAACTGAATAATCTTTCAGGCTGTTGGGTGTTGGAAAGATTTCTTCCGAGCTGACAAGATAAAAGATCCAAAATCTTACCGGAAGGCAACTTTCGAGGGGTTTTGTTTTATCATTAATTACAGGAGTTTATTACTATGCGACATTTAATCTTAAAACCAATTTTCTTTTTATGCGACCTTTTTCTTTTAATTAATCAATAAGGAACAACAATATGCTATCGAAACCTCGCTGTTATTTCAATTGTCGCTACTGGCGTTGCTTTGCTGCGCGTGAACGTGGGTTATCGCACTGGTGATTTCCGCCCTACCGCTGGCTTATGCGGTGACCTTAGGTTTGCGTAAAAACCATTGAAGCCTTTTACTCGGCGGATTAGGTGGTGGATCTGAAGTAGCGATGAACTATGCCATGCTCGGTGCATTTGCCATTGCGATTTCAAAATCTGGCATCACTGATTTACTTGCCTACAAAAATTAGTTACCCTGAATGAATAAAGCACCAACTGGTAAAAATTTAGCCTGGTTTAAATATACGCTGCTTGGTATTTTTGCTTTTATTCTCACCTCATCCCAAAACTTACTCTAGTGCACATTGCGTTTATTCCAATTGTAGTGCTGCTTTTACTTTATTTTTAATCGTTTAAAAATAGATCGTCGCAGTGGCTTTGTATTATTACCTTTGGTTTAACCGCAACTTATATGATCTTGCCTGTCGGTTTTTGGGAAAAATCTTTATCGAAAGCGTTTTAGTAAAAATATCAATCTGCTGAGTGCGCACCTGGGTTTACAAACCAGGTAGGTGAAGTTTTTTGCTATGCTTATCCCTGTTATGGGTATGATTCTTGGTTTATTCACTGCCGTATTTGTTACCTATCGCAAACCTCGCGAGTATGTGGTGACAACGGCAGAACCAAACTACAACTGAAATTGAACAACACATCGCTAACATTAAACCTATTCAAATTACTGCAGTGCGGTCGCTATCGTCGCCACGTTTGCCACACAGCTTTTCCATGTTCTACAAATTATTGGTGGTTTAGTCGGTTTAGTGATTTTCGGTGCATTTGGTATCTTCAAACTCAAAGAAAGTAACGATATTTTCCAACAAGGTTTACGCTTAATGGCGATGATCGGCTTTTGTGATGATTGCAGCTCTGGCTCTCGCTAATGTCACTAATCCAACAAGTGGCGTGAAAGAGTTAGTTGATGCACTTTCAACGGGTGTGATTCAAAGCAAAGGCGTTGCGGCATTCTCAATGTTACTGTTGGCTTATTGATTACTATGGGTATTGGCCTCTTTCTCAACCGTGCCAATTATCACCCTCAATTTATGTACCACTTTGTCTCTCTTGGTTTCTCACCACTATGACAGTGTCTATCGTAGGTAGCAGCAGCATTAGATGCGGGTTCACTGGCTTCAGACTCAACACTTGGTCCAACATCCGGTTTGAATATGGATGGTAAACACGACCACATTTGGGATTCTGACTGTGCTGACCTTTATTCACCAGCAACATTCCATTATTAGTATCTGCTGGATTGCAGCCATGACCCTTTAATCGTTATAATCCCTGCATTCATTATGGTGGGATTTTTATGTCTCATTCAATCATTACAATACGCTGGAACAAAAAGTACAGCAACTAACTCAAGCCTACTCGCTGACTCCTGATATCAACGCTAAATTCAACTCGCACTTTATTTACTGAAGATTTTGAAACCGTCGGCTTTTTTATCTCAAAGAACCCAACAAAGCTTAACGGCTATGTAGTCCTACCCTATCAAAATGAAGAACAAATCGTATTTATGGTCTGAACATCTTTAGGCAATGTACTGCACTTTAACTGAAGCCATGAATCGTAAGCAAAAAGCTCATTCAACTGAAAATGAACAAAGCTCAGTTACAAGCAGTGCAAAATCACAACATAGCATCTCATCAACTCCTCCAAGAGAGCGTCTAGAAAAAGTATTATGAAGCTCTTGCAGCAACTCACGGAAAAATACGAAGAAGCTAAAGCACAAGCGAATACGGCTCAAACAGATATTCAACGAGATATGCATAAGCAAACCGCATCGATTTATTCAACTCGTCGTCAAAAATGCTTAGGAGTACTGAGACCTTAGAAGAATACCTTGCCTTTTTAAAGAAGTCCAAGAAAGTGCGGTCAAAAATAAGATCTTTTGAAATAGAGGAAAGCAAAACCTCAAATCTTTTCGACTTAGGATTTTTGAATTTGATGGCGGAGGAAGTGAGATTCGAACTCACGGAGGGCGTAAACCTCGCCGGTTTTCAAGACCGGTGCCTTCAACCACTGACCATTCCTCCCGTGATTTAAGCGAGGTGAATAATACGTTTTTCCACCCCGTCAAGCAAGAAAATAAAAATTATCTGACTGACTCACTTTTTCATCACTATGTTTTAAAAATACATCAAAATAAAAACGGAACCTACTGGCTCTGTCTTTATGATTAAGATATTACTCTGCTTTCGCTTGTGTCGGTTCAGAATAACACATGACTAATTGCACTATGATGACTCGCCGCGCCTTTTCACCATTAAAGTAATAACGAGACTCAGTCCATTCTACAATTGGAATGGCTTTAGACGCTTCATCTGGTGCTTTAGCTAATGTCATGGCTGCTTTTTGTATGTGGTACGGCTGAAATCGGTACCTGCACGACCAGTAAACACATAAGAACGAACAAACTCAGCTTTTTCTTGAGGTTCAACTTCTGTCGTTGCGACTTGAGCTACAGGTTCTGATTTACGACGTGCGTTCTAATGATTTTGCACTCTTCTGTTGAACTGCTTCATTTTGCCGGGTTGAGTAATGAAATCTAACGCTACGGTTGTGCTCAACTGATTTTCTCTCCACAACAATACCCGTTGCCGGTGTTATCACACCTTTTTCGTTTTTCTGCTCAGCTAACCTCATCCAATCGATAAGAAATTATTTTCTTCGGTGCATTCACCGCAGAATAATCGATGCATACTTACCGCTTGCTAATTCTGGTGAAGCCACCGCTGCAAATAATGGCATTGGGGACTTTACTCATTGACGACGACGGCGTTGATTATTCGATGCACGTAAATGACGAGGTGTACGACGTTGACGTTCTTGACGTGGTTTATCTTCTGTATTATCTACAGCGTTATTTTCAACCTCTTCATTTTTAATCGCTGGAACTTCAACTGCTTCAATCACATTCTCATTGCGTTATTCGCATTGTCATCAATCACGAACGCGTTTACGTAAATCACGACGTTGACGACGTTCAGCTACAGGTTTTCTGCTTTTTCTTCTTGACGACTATCACTGAAACATTCGCCAAAATTAACTGAACTTTCAGCAATCACTCTTCATTAAGCGTTGCGGCGATTGCTGACGATTATTGCTACGCTCACGAGTTGACGTGCATTTTCTTCGTCTGTATTTTTCGCATTATCGTTGTTTTCATTGCGAGAACGACGATTATTACGACGATCTTGATTGAGACGATTATTACGATTGCCATTGCGATTATTACGATTGTTTTGGTTTTTCTCTTCTTCTTTTGTCCCAGAAGCGAACAACCTTTAATTGCAGCAACAATTTTTGCAAACAGTGAAGGACCTTCTGATTTGCGCTCAACTGGTGCAGGCGCTGCCGTTGGGATCGATATCGATACCGCAGCACTTTCCATCACTTGTTCTGATGTCACCGCTGCGGTTTCACGTATATGTGAAACAAGCGACTCTTCAGGTACGAATGCATCATCTTGTGCTTCGCGGAATTTTGCTGTTGTAGCTTAATTCATTCAGTTCTTCACCTTCACGTACGCGGAACACGCTGGAAAATGCGGGTTTCCATCGGCTTCATGGCACCACGATAATCTCTACATCATGGCGTTTTTCGATGCTGCTTACTGCTTTACGTTTTTTTCATTGAGTAAGCAAGAGGCAATTTGTACCGGCAACGATAGTGTGTACTTGTTTGGTATTTTCTTTAACGCTTCTTCTTCGATTAAACGTAAGATTGAAAGAGATAAGCTCGTTATCACGCACTTTACCCGTACTCTTTGACAGCGAGGGCACACATGGTGAGAAGACTCACCTAATGATGGGTTTAAACGCTGACGCGACATTTCTAACAAAACCGAAAGCGAGAAATACGGCTGATTTGAATACGCGCACGGTCTTGACGCACGGCATCACGGATACGATTTCTACTTCACGTTGGTGACGAACAGGTGTCATATCAATGAAGTCGATAACCACTAAGCCACCTAAGTCACGTAAACGTACTGACGAGCAATTTCATCCGCTGCTTCGAAGGTTGGTATTTAATGCGGTTTCTTCAATATCGCCACCACGAGTTGAACGCGCCGAGTTGATATCGATCGCTGCTAACGCTTCTGTCACATCAATGACAATCGAACCACCAGGAGGTAAACGCACTTCACGTTGGAAGGCTGATTCAATCTAGACCAATTTGATAGTGGCTAAATAGCGGCACTTCGCCCTTGATACAGTTTCACACGATTGATGAAACTGGACGTCTAAGTTTGATGTGTGCTTTCGCTTTTTCAAATACTTTCGGACTATCAATTAAGATCTCACCGATATCTCGACGCAAGCAATCACGGATCGCACGAACGATCACATCACTTTCTTGGTGAATGTAAGAACGGAGCTGACGGCTTTTGTCAGCTTGTTGATCGCTTCCCCTAATGATGTAAAAGCACTTCAAGTCCCACTGCAATTCTTCTGGTGATTTTAACCCACACCCGCTGTACGCACGATAGACCAACGCCTTCCAGTACATCTCAAAGAACTCAATGCTTCTTTTAATTCGATACGTTCATCGCCTTCAATACGGCGAGAGATACCACCTGCACGTGGATTGTCGGCATAATCACCAAACAACTACCTGCAAGGGAAACAGTGGTAAGGCTAGCGCCTTTATTGCCGCGTTCTTCTTTGTTCACCTGAACGATCACTTGGCCTTTCGGTCAAAATATCACGGATATTTGGACGACCTGGAACACATAATCAGTAGGGAAACTACTCATGGGCAATTTCTTTAAAGGAAGGGAAGCCATGGCGCTTTGCACCAGAATCCACAAAGGCAGCTTCTAAACTCGGCTTCACGCGAGTGATTTTCCTTTGTAAAATATTGCTGGCTTTTTCTGTTCATGACCCGGACTTTCAATATCCAAGTCGAATAAACGCTGGCACATCGACCGAACGCACACGCGCAACTCTTCTTTTTGAGTCGCATTGATTAACATTCTTTTCATTGTCAATTTCTCGTTTTGAATTATCTAAAATACCTTGAGAAAATTAACCGCACTTTACAGATTTACCGACCTAGCCTATCGACCTCGTGTTTTCGCGAACAAAGTCAATCTCACGACTGTGTGTTGCTGGGTGCATTGATAGCATACTCAATTGTTATCTAAGACACTTCGTAAAACAATGCGATGTGTTAATTACGCATTGCAAGGAAGCGTCAACTCTCAAGAAAAACATGTTGATTATCAATGTCTTATGCCATTTGCCGCATTGAGTTTTGACCAACATACAAAATTCAGCTTTAAATGCCAAATTTGAGGCGCAGAAAGACGCTCTATTATCCACATTCGGGGCTAAATTAGCAAGGCATTCTGCTATTATCACTAGGATATTGTGATATGATTCAGCCCAATTTTTTAAAGGACAGATTCAATGACTGAAAAACAAGAAAAATCATCAATCAATCCGTCAAAATGTCTGCACCATTTCTGAGGATGAAGCAGGACAACGCATTGATAATTATTTATTGGCAACTAAAAGTAGTACCAAAAAGCTTTGATTTATCGCATTCTGCGTAAAGGCGAAGTGCGTGTGAACAAAGGGCGAATCAAACCTGAATATAAAATTGCAAAATGGTGATGTGGTGCGTGTGCCACCTGTTCGTGTTTCTGAAAAATACTGCACCCAATTTCTAAAAACTTGAATAAAGTCGCCTCCCTGAAAGCTCATATATATTTTTGAAGATGACTGTTTATTAGTATTGAACAAACCTTCCGGCATTGCAGTTCGCGCGGGAGTGGTTTGAATTTTGGTGTGATTGAAGCCTTTGCTGCATTACGTCCTGAAGCCCGCTTTTTAGAATTGGTTCACCGTTTAGACAGAGATACATCGGGCATTTTATTAGTGGCCAAAGAAACGCTCTGCCTTACGCAACTTACACGAACAACTTCGTGCTAAAACCGTGCAAAAAGATTATCTCGCGCTCGTGCGTGGACAATGGCAATCTCATGTAAAAGTCGCAAGCGCCCTCTATTAAAAAAATGAATTAGCCAGCGGTGAACGCATCGTTAAGTCAGTGAACAAGGCAAACTTCAGAAACGCGATTTGCCATCGAAGAACGCTATCAAAATGCAGACCTTAGTGAAAGCGTCGCTCAACGGAAGAACCCACTCAGATCCGAGTTCGCATACCAATATGCAGGTCACCCGATTGCATCTAGATGATAAATACGGTGATAAAGAATTCGATAAATATATGCAAGATATCGGCCTAATCGCTTTGTTTTTACATGTTTTCTATTCGCTTTGAACACCCTAAAAACGGTGAAACATTACGCCTCAATGCGCAACTAGACGAAAAATGAAAAAGCAATTCTGAAAACTGCGTGAAAGCTAAAAGAGATAAACCCAGAGACAAGAAAAATGTTTATTGTTATATTTGATGACGGAGACAACTCGTTTCTATCATTAATTAACATATAACAACAAAGGATAGCAAATGGCAAAAAGGACAATCATTACAAGATCCTTATTTGAATGCGTTATGCCGTGAACGTGGCCCTGTTTCGATTTATCTCGTTAATGGGATTAAATTACAGGGTCAAATCGAATCATTCGACCACTCCGTGATTTTATTAAAAACACGGTTAATCAAATGGTGTACAAAACACGCGATTTCGACTGTGGTTCCAGCATCGCTCTGTTTCTCACCACAATAATAATGGCGGTCATCATGCAGCACAAACTTCGATGCTGTAGCGGAAGTAGAAACAAGCAGAATAATTCTGTTCAACGAACGATTTCATCACTTAAGTGCGGTTGAAAAATTCACCTGAAATTTCAACCGCACTTTCGTCATCTAAAACAGTCGACACAGCCAATCGACAAAAAGATAAAGTTGTCGTCGTGCATGTTTTCTTTCTCAAAAATAAAAACATTGAAGATTCACAAGAATTCCAACTTTAGCGGAATCTGCCAATGCTGGAGATTTTACAAATCATCACCACGAGCCGAGCGACGCCACAAGCGAAAATATTTTATCGGTGAGGGGAAAGCACAAGAAATTGCTGATGCAGTGAAAGCCTTAGATGCCGATGTTGTTTTGGTGAATCATCACTAACGCCTGCTCAAACCCGTACTTAGAAAGCATCTGCCAATGTCGCGTAGTGGATCGCACTGGGGTGATTTTTAGATATTCTGCCCAACGAGCCTGCTCGCACGAAGGGAAATTGCAGTTGAATTAGCTCAGCTTGCGCATTTCATCCACCTCGATTAGTCCGTCGAAAAACAGGCTTAGATCAGCAAAAGGGTGCGGTGGATTGCGTGTCTGGGCGAAACGCAGTTAGAAACGGATCGCCGTTTAATCAAGGTTCGTATCGCACAGTTGCAAAATCGTTTGGCGAAAGTCGAAAAACAACGCAATCAAAATCGCCAAACACGACAAAAAGCGGATATCCCTGACCATTTCGTAGTCGGGTTACACCAATGCGGGAAATCAACACCTTCAATTTCATCACGCAAGCCAATGTCTATGCGGCGGATCGCTTTTGCCACCCTCGATCCCCACATTAAGACGTTTTGCAAATTCAAGATGTTGGTACAGCATTCTCGCCGATACCGTTGGGTTTCGTTCGCCAACTTCCCTCATGATTTAGTTTCCGCTTAAATCCCACCTTTGCAAGAAACGGTAGAAGCCAGTTTGTTATTGCACGTCATTGATGCAGCAGACGCTCGAAAGATCGAAAACATTGAAGCTGTGAATTTAGTGTTGGAAGAAATTAAGGCTGACAAAGTACCAGTATTGCTGATATAACAAAAATTGATTTATTGGAAAAATGGCGACCTCATATTGAATATGATGACGAGAATAAGCCCGCTGCCGCTTTACCTTTCCGCACATTCAGGTGAAGGATTAGATTCACTGCTTGAAGCCATTAAAGTGCGGTTGAAAAATGAGATACTTTCTTCACCCTCACGCTGCTCCCTCACAAGAGGGCAAAATCCGCCACGCGCTCTATCAATTAGATAGCATCTCGTCACGAGCAAATTTCAGATGAAGGTGAATTTATCCTCAATGTACAAATTCGATAAAGTCGAATGGCTCAAACTTTCGTAAACAATTCCCTAAACTGTCAGAAATTATTTACTAATACCGTATTGTTTTTAATTTATTGGCAATCGCCGTGTGTGATACGCCCAATCGTTGCGCCACTTCGCGTACTTGGATATTGGGCATAAAAAGCAGCGCAGTACACTCGCCTCATATTGTCCCATGATCTCATCCAGCGTTTGCTCTCCAAAATCATCTGCAGAAATGACCGCACTTTGTACGGGTTTTAAATTTAAACTTTCAATATCAAGCTGGTTATTTTTCGCTAAGGAACAGGCACGATACAAGACATTGTAAAGCTCTCGCACATTGCCTGCTAAGGCTGCCCCTTTTAAATAATTCAGAAAAATCAGCATTATATTGCGGCATTGAAATCCTAAGCTGTGGTGCACTTTTCGTAAAAAACCTTCCGTTAAAGGGTCTGAATGTCTTCACTCGCTCACGCAAGGTGGTACATTGAAGCGCCAAAACATTTAATCGATGAAATAAAATCACTGCGCAATTTCCCTTGTTCTAACAGCTTTTCCATCGATTCTTGTGACGTACAAATCACTCGAACATTTGCATGATGTTCTTTTTCTTCACCCACTCGACGGAAAGAACCATCGGTTAAAAAACGCAATAATTTTGCCTGTAAACTTAATGAAAGCTCGGCAATGCCATCCAGCAACACTGTGCCTTCGTTAGCATATTCAAAAACCGATGGTTTCACTGTCACCCACTTTACGCCCAAACATTTCGCTTTCCGCATCTTCATCCGGCAAGCCCTGCACAGTTTACTGCAATGAATTTTTCTCACGACGCAAGCTCGCAAAATGGCAAGCTTTTTGCTAATAAGTCTTTACCCTGTACCTGTTTCACCTTGAATTAAAAAGCGGCACATCAAACATCGCAAAAACGTTGTGCATTTTCGACCGCACTTTTCATGGAAAAGGCTTTGAGTGACAAAGCAAGAGAAAGGATCTTGTGATTAAATGTCAGCATAAAAATAAGCTCAATTTTATTGAATGATGCCGATATGATAGGGAGTTTATTGATATGTAAAGATTAATTTACATATAAAAAGGGCAATCCTTGACTGCCCTTTTAGATGATTTTTTGTATTATTTTTTCACTGCACGATCAAGTTCTTGTGCGATGATTTCCATGCTTTCTAAACCACCAAATGCAAGATACCAATTGGCAGCATCAAGATACACAATGTGTCCATCTTTATACGCTTTGGTTTGTTTGATGATATCGTTATCCAACACTTTTTTGTGCATTGTTGGCTTTTTCTGTAATGGCTGCTGTACGATCCACGACGAGTAAAAAGTCTGGATTTTTCTAAAATATATTCAAAACCAACACTTTGGCCGTGCGTAGACGATTTGATGCTGTCATCAATCGGTTTAAAACCAAATTTTTGATACACCATACCATAACGAGAACCATCACCAAAGGCACTGATTTTTACTTTTCATTAACCAGCACCAATAAGGCTGTTTTTGTCTTTTCGCATCTTTGGCGACTTGGTCAACCTTACTTTCAATGCTGAAAGTTTTTCTTTTCGCAACATTTTCTTTTACCAAAGATCTGACCAAGTGTGGTCACATTTTGTTGAAAAACTCGGTAGTAATTGTTGTAGTCATTTTCAACATTAAATACTGGCGCAATTTCTTTAAATTTGTCGATCATTTTTTTCTTGACGTTTAGACGCGATGATCAAATCCGGATTGAGTTCGTTAATTTGTCCAATGATTGTTCTTTCAAATCACCGACATTCTTATATTTTTGTCTGCAAATTCAGAAAGGTAGTTGAATTTTTCCGCTTTGTGGGAAGCCTACGATTTTATCTTCGCACACCTAATGCACGAAGCGTATCTGCTGCCCCAAAAATCAAGCACAATGACACGCTGTGGATTTTGTGGCACAACCTGTTTTCCAGCGGCATTTTCAACGGTAATATCCGCCGCTTGTGCAATACCAGCAAATGCAAAGAGGAAAGCGCTAAAGTTGATAATGTCATGAAGATTTCCTTATTTATCTAAAATAAACGGCATTTTTTATGGTCGTCGATATCCTGAATAGGTATCGCCATATCATAAATATCTTGTAGCACGGGCGATTGCATAATGTGGTTAACTTCACCTTGGTGGACTAATTTTTCCATTTTTCATGGCAACAATGTAGTCTGAGTAACAAGAGGCAAAATTAATATCGTGAATCACAATCACCACGGTTTTGTTGAGTTCTGTCGCTAATTTACGCAAAACTTGCATGATCTCGTACTGAATGTTTCATATCCAGATTATTTAATGGGCTCATCCAACAAAATATAATCCGTATCTCTGTGCCAAGTGTCATCGCAATATAAGCGCGTTGTCGCTGCCCACCACTTAAAAGTTATCGATATATTGATGACGAATATCATCTAAATTCACATAGGCAATAGCATTATCAATAAAAAGTGCGGTCAGTTTTGAGTTAAGTTTCCTTGCTATAAGGAAAACGACCAAAAGCGACTAAATCTTCAATGGTTAGACGTAAATTAATGTTGTTAGTTTGTTTTTAAAGATCGCCAGTTGTTTCGCAATATCAGCAACTTTTTCTTACGATTGAGTAATTCACCGTTGAGATAGATCTCGCCACTATCCGCATTCAACAAACGGCTCATAATAGACAGCACCGTACTTTTCCCTGCAGCCATTCGGCCCGATAAAAGACGTAATTTTCCCTGTAGGAATGGTAACGGACACATTATCCACCACCTTTTTGCTTCCGTAACTTTTTAGTAATATTGCGAATTTCTATTGCCATTTTTGTTTGCTCTAATAACAACAATAAAAGTACACGCCACCGACAAAAATTAACGATGATGCTTAATGTCGTGCGGAACGTAAAAATATGGGTCACTAATAATCGCCCTAAAACCACAGGTTATGATGGAAATTAACATCGCAGCAGGAATGAGTACCTTAGGACGATAATCATCGAACTAAAATTCAAAGGTCACATCTCATCACCAATAACCCAAGGAAAGTAAGGGCCAACAAGTGCGGGTCGACACTGACGTTAAAATTGCACACGAGAATTAATAGGACTCTTTAAGGTCTTTTTGATAATCAATTCCCTAAGTTAATGGCATTTTTTCTCGCCCTAACGCCAACACATCAAAGCAATGCCAATATTTCAAACTGAAAACAATCGTCGCTACTAAAATGGCTAATGCGACCCACAAGATTTGTAGTATTGATTCGGTTGAAACTTGCAAAAGCCAATATCTTGTGCGTGATCTGAAATTCATTTGGATCAATCAACACCTCCATAAAGGTCGTTAAGCTTACCAAAGAAGGTGCTGAAAATAATCCCTGACAAGCAACAAGAAGAAAATATTTTGGTTTCTTTTCTAAACAGGGAAGTGATACAGCTACTCAATGAAAAACGCCATCATTAATCCCGTACACAAGACAAACAAGGCAATCGAATTCATTGAAAAGCAATGTGCTTGAACCGAAAAGGAAAATAATCGCCGTTTGAATCAGTAAAATACAGCGAATCTAACTCCTAAAAATACTCGGCGTGAGAATTCGATTATTCACAACTGTTTGGAAAATCATTGTGGCGAGTGCAATTGCTGCGCCTGTAATCACAATCGCAATTAATGATAAGGCACGATTTTTCCAAGGCATATTGCCAACGGTTTGGTAAGTTGTAGCCTAAATAGAGTGCAAGAGAAACAATGGCTAACAACTGACAATACAATCAGTTGAGAAGAAGATTTCTTAGCCATTTCTATACCGCTTTTAATAATAAAAAACAAAGAAGATACCACTGCCAAATACACCAACCACGGCATTAATGGAAATCTCATAAGGATAAATCACCTCGACCTAAAAATATCGCAGAATAAAAACAAATACGGCGCCTCAACAAGGCGGTATGAGATAACACTTTCTTCAAGTTATCCCCTAAATCAGCGTGACGATATTCGGAATAATTAACCCCAAGAAAGGGATCACGCCAACAGACACGATAATAATCGAAGACACCACTGCACACAATGAGCAACTCGAGATAAAAGTACTTGGTTGTAATTTAGACCCAGATTAACCGCAAAATCTTTTTCCCATTCCCAACAGAAAAACGATGCGCAAATAAATAAGCCACGATGAGTGTAGGAATACTGAAATACAAATAATTCATAACGGCCAGACATCACAAGAGAAAAGTCCTGTAGCCACCCGGATAAGTTTTGCAATAGATCTTCTTTATAAGCGATAAAGGCGGTACTGAACCGATGATATTACCGAACATAATCCCCACTACAAAGGCACAAAAATTGTGTCCTTGAATTTTCAAACGGGACAGAATCGTCATAAATAACAATGTGCCAAGGAAAGACACGATGACTCGCAATGGTGGTTTTTAACAACATCGAAGCTGTTGGGGAAAAACAGCATCGCCATTAAAATGCCTAATCTTGCACTATCCATGGTACCCGCAGTGGTGGGTGAAACAAATCGGTTTCGACTGAGTTGCTGCATCACTAAACCACAAATACTTAAGGATGCACCCTGCAATCAAGATACTGATTAATCGAGCAAGCATCGACTGATGAAAAATATCTGCCATTGATTACCTTCAAAAATTCAGTAACCCTGCAGGATTAACAGTACTGTACCCCTGAGAAAAAGCGAAATAAAGGAAAGCACGATTAAAAGAAAAATCAGATAACGTCTCTCTAATCATAAAAATGAGAATAATTCTAAAAATGCAAAAGAATAGCATATTGAGGAAAAGAGAAAAGGTGAGTGCAGTCAGTTTTCAGCTAATTTTTTAGTTTAGAAAAATGCGGTCAAATTTGACCGCATTTTATTCACTATAATTTTAATGTTCTTTCAACTCTTTTCGCTCGGACTAAGAATTGCTTACGCTCTGCAGTGCTATACTCGCTGCTGGTACTCGGTAATTTCATCAAGCGGTTCACCGCTCGCTCATTGATATGGAAAACCTGTAGTGCAAGTGTGGACCGGTTGAAATACCTGTACTACCAGTTAATGCAATGCGCTCCCTTTCTTCACTGTTTGCCCCAGCACGCACTAAAGCACGACTTAAAAATGCACATACACCGTTTGATATTCACGACCATGGCGTATCACCACATAACGTCCTGCACCACCGGCTTGATAGTCACTTTTTTCCACCATTAACCTTCTGCTGGCGCAATAACTGGCGTACCCAGTGCAACAGCAAAGTCTACCCCTTTTATGCGGGCGAACACGTCCGTTACCGGATGGCGACGATTTGGGTTAAAATGGTGAAGAAATACGGGCTTGACGTTGCAGCTGGGTAACGCGCAAAGCGCTTTGCCAAGAGTTTCCCTTGTTTATCGTAGTAACGACCATTCGCCGCTTGAATACCATAGTACCTTTTACCATCCGCCATAATATGAATGGCTTCAACGTTACCTGCCCCTGTTAATTTTATCGCCCTAAATATTCGCGAGACACTAAAATCGCAAAACTTGAGTCCCTTTACTGAGTTTCTGGAGACTACTGCCATTGTAATGCCGAACTTAATTGGCTGACGGACGACCATCCAAACTCTAAATCACGTAAACTTCGAAGCAAAAGGATCCGTTAATCGTGCTTCTTTAGCACCTTTCTTCCAAATACTTTTTCTTCTAAGATTTGGCGTTTAAACTTCGTTGTCTTCAGTGCGCTCATAAATGCGCTCTTCTCTTTTTCAGATACCAACCAGTCTAAATACTTTCTAGTTGGTCTTCTTTATCTAAAAATCCAATAGAACTGCTGACCCGCACGCGTTTTTAATTCAGGATACGCGGCAATCAAATCTTTCGCCGTATCATCTTCTAAACCGGAAAGCTCTAGTACATCTTTTTAATGAATCGCCACGCACCACGGTATGACTAAATTGATCGGTGATACGTAATGCTCTGATCTGGCCATCATCTAAAAATATCGCTCAGCGCATCTTGAGCATCTTTGCAACATCGAGATCGTCAAATTGCGGTTTGATTTTCATCGACTTCATCATCTTTGGCTTGAAGTTCATCATCATAAGAGGTTGCATCTTCCCGTATTAGCATGTTGTTTTGTTTCAGGGACGTTCGCCTTCTTGAGATTGAGGATTGCCCGATTCTGTTTTTCAGGTGTGAGATTGATATTGAACGTTATCCACCATCTCTGGTTCAAGATTACTTTAGAGAAGGATCATGCGACCGCAGTATCTTTAAGGCAGGGAAAAATGCCTGTTAAAATAAGAGTGCGGCAAAAATCGCCGCTTATGCGGGATTTTCGTTTCGTCTATCTCTGGCTAATTTAACGTGTTGAACCATTTGATACCTTTAAAATGAATAAAAAGAGTTTTCGTTTTTCAGACTACAAACTCTGGGAAAAATTCATTTTACCTAAAATGAAAAATCTTATGCCTATAACATTAGGCATAGTCGGAATTTCTTGAGAAAAATAGGAAATGAGGCATTTTAGTGAGCTATTTTGGGAATTATGCAAATGTGCGGCGCCATTCAACCAGCCCAACCCACACCATTAATTACACTGAAAAATATCAATGGTGGTTTGAACAAAAGACCGTACTGCCGGGATATTAATCTCAGTATTTATCCTAATTCCATTATCACCATTGTAGGCCCCAAATGGTGGAGGAAAATCGACTCTCTTAAAAACACTTATTAAAATTACAACGCCAACATCCGGTGAAGTAATTTTATAGCGCTAATGTCAGAATTGGCTGTGCCCCACAAAAATTCACCTCGATCACAGCTTACTGATGACGGTTGAGCGTTTTCTGGTGCTCAAAAAGGTGTGCTAAACGCAAGAAATATCAACCGCACTTGAGCAACTTTCTATTACGGCATCTGAGAAAAATAATATGCAAAAACTCTCTGGTGGCGAGAGATGCAACGTGATTATTGGCCCACGACGGATTTTTAAATAAACCCCAATTTACTGGTGCTAGATGAACCAACTCAAGGCGTGGATATTAATGGTCAGCTGAAGCTTATCAGCTGATTCATCGTACCCAACAAACCTTAAACTGTGCGGTTTTAATGGTTTCCCATGATTTGCATATCGTGATGGCGGACGCAAAGAAGTGTTGGCATCAATCAACACATTTGCTGTGCCGGCACACCAGAGAAAAGCCTATCCAATGATCCCAAATTTATGCGTCTTTGGGCAATCAAATCTCACAAGAAAAATATGGCTTTTATACAGCACCATAACCATCACCATAATATGCACGGTGATGTTTGGTAGTTGCAGTGCCAACCATCAGAATGCCAACAATAAGGAAAAATCATGTTTTGAGATTTTATTTCCCGCCCTTGCTTTACGCTTACTGCTTTCTTAATTACCGCACCACTCGGTGCTTTTTGTGGTGTGCGTAAAATGGCTTATTTTGGATACCCTCTCCACTCAGCCCACTCGGTGTGGCGTTAGGGCACTTTCTCCTACAAATTAACCCTCATGTTGCCATTGTCATTTTGACGATTATTCTCGCCGTATTAATGGTATGGCGTCTCGAAAAGTAACACGCAATTTTTCAGTGGATACCCTTTTTAGGCATTATCGCGCACAGTTGTCTTTCACTTGGCGTGGTTACGGTTGGCTTACTTAAAAATGTCCGAGTCGATTTAATGAGTTATCTTTTTGGGGATTTACTCGCCATTAATTTTAACGATTTACCTTATATTGCTGCTGGCATGTAATCATTGTATTAGGCACTCTACTTTACTTGAATGTTCCTACTCTCCACACGCACAGTTTCGCCCTGAATTAGCCCAAGTAGAAGGCATTAACATTAAAAATGCGATTTATTTTAATGATTTTGACCGCACTGACGATCGCATTAAGTATGAAGTTTGTAGGGGCCTGATTATTACATCGCTAGTAATTATTCCAGCCGCAACAGCAAGACGTTTTGCCAAAACACCTGAACAAGTGGTGTTTATTTACGATTTTAATCAGTATGCTTTTCCGTCGTTGGCGTGGGTTATTCCTTTCCGCCTTTTGACATGACAGCTACTGGGCCTTCTGTCGTGATTTGTTCCGCATTTTGCTTTTTGTTATCATTACTAAAAAGGAATATTTATAATCCGCTCCAACCAGTGAAAACCATTTGCACCGCACATCTAAATCTTGATAAAGTGCGGGCAACTTTCGACGATATTTTAGGGATAAGAATGAGCCAAGAATATTTAGATTTGAATTACCTACGTTGAACTGAAGCCAAAATTGAAGCACTACGTTCAGCATCTGATGACAAAATTGATTTACACGTGATGAAATTAAACGCTTACAAAAGAAAAGCGATGAATTAACCAAAAACCTTTGCAAATCTTTCGATGCATGGCAGGTTTCTCGTATGGCACGTCACCCAAATCGTCCATACACGCTTGATTATATCGAACATATTTTTACTGATTTCCAAGAACTTGCGGGCGATCGTGCCTTTGCAGATGATAAAGCAATCGTAGGTGGTCTTGCTGTTTAGATGGTCGCGCGGTAATGATTATCAGCCACCAAAAGGTCGTACAGTAAAAGATAAAGTAACACGTAACTTTGGTATGCCAGCACCTGAAGGCTATCGACAGCGACTGTTTAATGCAAATGGCTGAGCGTTTTAACTTTACCATTATTACCTTTATCGACACGCCAGGGGCTTACCCGGCATCGGTGCGAAGAACGTGGTCAATCTGAAGCGATTGCTCGTAACTTACGTGAAATGTCTACCTTAAAAGTGCCTGTTATCTGTACGGTAATCGGTGAAGGCGGTTCCGGTGGTGCATTAGCTATTGGTGTCGGCGACAAAGTGAATATGTTGCAATATTCAACTTATTCCGTTATTTCACCAGAAGGCTGTGCTTTATCTTATGGAAAAGCGCAGAAAAAGCGTCAACCGCAGCCGAAGTCATGGGCTTAACCGCAACTCGTTTAAAAAGAGTTAGGTTTTAATTGATAATAACGTTCCAGAACCATTAGGTGGTGCGCATCGTAATTATCATGAAATGGCACGCAATTTAAAAAGCAATGCCTTGGTTGAAGAACTCAGCGAACTTGATACATCTGACAAAGATGGCTTATTAGAAAGACGTTAGCGAACGTTTAATGTCTTATGGCTATTGTTAATATATAAAAAGAGCGGTTAATTTTAACCGCTCTTTTGTGTTTTGAAAATGTTGCATGGATGCAGAACAGCATCAATGCCTAAAATAGTATAAAAGCGAGAACTCAAATGAAAAACGTATTAGCAATCCAATCTCACGTGGTTTTGGTTTTGCCGGTAATAAATCCGCCACTTTTCCAATGCAGCTATTAGGGCGTAGATGTATGGAGCACTCAATACCGTGCGATTTCAACCATACTACTATGGCAAATGGACGGGCATGGTGATTCCACAAGAACAAATTGGTGAATATAGACGGCTTTAGATGTCATTGAAAAACTGCAAGAATGTGATGCATTGCTTGGCTATTTAGTTCAGCGGAACAAGTTGACAAAAATTATCTATGCTTTAGAAAAATCAAAGCGCGTAATCCAAATGCACTTTTTACTTATGCGATCCTGTGTAGTGCCAAATGCCGAAAAGTCTGCGTGGTCGCCGATGGCGTAGCGTGAACGCTTAATTGAAAAGCCATTCACGTGCAGACATCATGACACCAAACCTTTTCTGAGCTTCGTACACTTTCGATTTTCCCTATCAACGCTCGACGATGTGCTCGATAGCCGCTAATGCATTAGTTGCGAGGTTGCGAAAAGTGTTAGTTAAACACTAGGTAAAAGCAGGTAAATTGAATGATCCTAATACCTTTGAAATTATTATGGCGACACCTGAAGGCGTCATGGCATTTAAGTCGTCCACTTTATAAATGTAGCTTTCGAACCTGTTGGTGTGGGTGATTTAATGCAGGAACTTTCGGCGCATTACTTAACTGTGGCAATGATGTTGAAGCTTTTGAAAAATGAATAATGCTGTTGCTGGCGTAATGAAAACTACCTTTGATTTGAAATCTTACAGAACTCCAACCTATTGCTGCAGTATCGTTTTGAACGTAAAATCCAAGCACAAACTACAAAAGCTGTTAAAGTGGCTAATGGATCTTTTTCATTATTCCAAGCAATAGTCCCCAACCACCGCCAATAAGCTTCTCATTGCTTTTAGCGGTGGTTTGGATCAACTGCACTGCTTTTCTTTAGTTAAAAACTCAGCGACGCGACTGCACTTAAGCCCGAGAGCTATTCATATCCATACACGGATTAAGCCCGAACGATGATACTTGACTGACTCTCATTTGCCAACAACTCTGAGAGCAATTTCTCATTCCACCTATTATTGAAAAAGTCAGCGAAACTGCACAATGGCATTGAAGGGGGCAAGAGAAGCCCGTTATCGGGCGATTTCAACACATATCCAGCCTGATGAATATCTGATACTGCACATCATTTAAATGATCAAACTGAGATTTCTTTTCCTGGCGCTAAAACGCGGAGCAGGATTACAAAGGTTTAGGGTGCTATAAAAGAAAGCCAATTATTTGGGATGACTATTCTACGCCCACCTTTTCTTTTTAGCCGTAATGAATTAGAAGATTACGTTCAGCAAGAAAAATCTGTCTTGGGTCGAAGACGAAAGCAATCAAGATACACTCATTACGATCGCAATTACGCAACCATATTTGCCTGAATTACGCCAACGCTGCTGTATTTTCGATCATGCTGTTCAGCGTGCCGCACAACATTGTTTTGAGCAACAAACCAACTGGATTAATGAATTATTACAGACCTGCTTTTGAGCAGGCACATTCTTGAGGATCAAAACAGTTTTTCGCTCATAAACTTTTCTAGACTATTCATCGCAAAACAAACCGCACTTTTGCGTAGTGGTTGGCTAAAATCAGATTGCGCCAACGCAGATTCAATTAATGCATATTATTGATGATGTTATTCAGCCAAAGCGGATGCCTCCCGCACAATTTCAACTTGAGGAGCATATTATCGCCGCTATCAACAATGTCTCTATTTAACAGGGAGAATTTCGTTGATGTACCAAACTTGCCTTGATATGCAATTAAATCAACCGGTGCCTTCGTCGATAATCTAGAACAATTTATGCCGAATGTCGCACAAGGCATTTTAGTCCATTGGATCAAACAAATGCTTTCAACCTGCAATACACAAGAACTGATTCAAAATACGATTTGCTTTATACTGGCAAAAGTAAAATGACAGCATAATCGCCATGCCGAAACCATGATTTGGCAAGAGCTCGGTGTTCCGCCTTGGCAACGAAATCGCATTCCACCATGGTGATACTTTTACAAAAGTGCGGTGGTTTTTTCCCGTGTTTTTCAGAACTTAGAGAATATGGGTGATGGAGTCACCCATTTTTGATGATTAAGAAAAACGTTTAAAAATGCCCGCTGTAAACTCTTTCCGTGGTAACAAAACCCCTAGCGGCAAGGTATCAATCACTTCCCATTTTTACCAATGCCGTGATCGGCTTTCTATTGTTTGCACCTTTTGACGCAGTTTAGCAATCTCACCAATACGCGCCGTAATCTGATTCTAACTTCCCGAGCACAATATAATCCATCAACTCTTCCCAATCTTGGCGTAATTGATGTTCTTGTTCAGCCGAAAGGTTGCCATAAGATAGGGTTGGCAATATGGCGCTCACGCAGGATATCTCGACTGCCTTCAATGGAATCCACAAACTTTGATAATTTATGACGAACGTGCGAATTTTTCCCAATTTGACCCCTGAGTTTTGAACCAAGGGCGCAAGACTCACAAACGTGGTTTCCAACGGAAACTTCGGTATTAATGGGTAGGTTTTAATTCAATGCCTAAATAGGAAAAGTCCCGTCTGCTTTTACTGCCGGCAGTCGCCCCTCAATGCGGTTTCAAGCAACATTCGCAACCTTTATCACGTTTTAAATCAGGCGGAACGGGAATACGACCCATCGCAAGTTCGCCAAAGGTTAACCCCTGCAATAGATTGCGCTTTTTCATAAGGCTTGTTGGTTTGGCGGGATCATGCGGTATTTCTTCAATAATTTTGGCTTAACGTATTCTACGCCTTTGTCGATGTAGCGAATATGTAATTTCACACGTTTTGCCGGCAATCACCACCAAAACCGGTGATTTTCACATCCTCAATACACGATGACATGGAATGAGCATACTACGGGATACTCCTCACCGCACTCGCCAACGGCACTGCACCGCCTTGGGATTATTAATGCTTTGCTAGCCCGCCATAACTCAAGCTGTTTTACCGCATATGAATTTGACGCAATGCTGTCCAAATTGTTTGTTGAAATTGTACCTTAGGTGATAAAGGAATATTGAAAAGGTCTCTGGCTCGCCCATTAAAAATAACGCATTAAAGCAGAGCGTACTAAAAAGCGGTAAATCTTCTCGTAAAATCCAATTTGATTTGGTGGTTTTGTTCTAACTCACAATCTAAATTTGTAAGATTTTCACCATCAGAAAGCATTAATAACCGACCAATTGGTGAATCCATATAAGCATAGTGCGGTCATTTTCTCTCGTTTTATGGATTGATATAAGAGAGCACACCGAACATACATTCGGTGTGCTGCGTATTATGCCAAATTTTAACAAATTAGAAACTGTGGTTTAAGTTTTAAACCGTAAAGGTTAGCATGATTTAACTTTAAATTGACCTGATAAACCTTCTTTAAAGCTATTTTTCTTACCATGTAAGTGTGCGTATCCAAAATCAGCTGATAAGTTTGGAGTACGATAGGTTGCCCCTAAGCTATACTCACATACGATCTCTGTGTCTGGAATTGAAATTGATGGATGATTTGATACTTGCATTCTTATCATAAGCACCCGTTCTCACTGTTAACGCTTCGGTTGCATCCATAAGAGAAACCTAATGCATAACGTGAAGAAATTACTGAATTTTTCATCTTGTGGAATAAAAACATTTTCCGCTTTCACCATATGCAGTTAAGCTTTTCAAACGTTTTCATTCATATATGTTATAGCTATATTGAACCGCTAATTTATCCGTTAGTATGGAATCCAGAAAAACTTGCAATAAGCTGGCAAGTGTAAGGTTAAACTACCAGGAATGTTTCTCCTCCGGTTGCCTGAGTAATTGGCGAGGCCAACGCCAGCATTTGCTAACTGGGATAATAACGCGTTATATGCTACAGGAAATTCATTTGAATAATTGCTTTAAATTTAACGTTTACTGCGGAGTGATACGCTAAGCTCAACGGTGATTTTCATTGAGTTTATGTTAAACCCGCATTCCATCCAAGTACTCCATTTATCACCTTTTAATGATACAGATGTATGCGAGTGCATTTGCTAACTGGTTAGCTACTGCAGATAACTGTGTTGTTGAGCAACCTGGCCTGCTGCACTTAATTTTGTCGCCATTGACCCAATTGCTGACAATTGCTTCTTTACCACCGATACCCAAATGATGCTTGAACTTCTGCATCAGGAATAAATTGTATGTTACACCAACACCAAAAACTAAAAGCCGTAGCCCTAAATCATATGCACCACTAAATTAAAAATTTAATGCTTTTAAATTCTGTTCGACCACCATATCACCAGCAGCGTATGTACGTTATATTCAGATTTTAAACCATAATTAACGTTCATACCGCCCAATCGTGAAGCGATCATTTACAGGCACAACCACGATACATATTAGGGTATGATTGCGGTAGAATAACGTTTTTATGATTAGCTGGTACTCACCAATAGAACCAGTGACATCAACATCGAGCATCAACAAAATTCACCACAAAGCAGACAACTCTGCTTTTAAACTTAGTCACTAATGCCAGGGTTGGTTGCAACTACTGAGCATTATCAGCAACAGCCGCATTTCCCTGCATGTCATCTCCCAGGCCTGAGGTAGAAAATTTTCTGCTAATTGAATGTTGCTGCATTTTGCACCGCCGCTGCGAGTAATGTCGCTGTTGCTAATAGCGTTTTATTAAATTTTGTCATTTTGGAACCTTTGTTATTACTAATAATGATCCGCGAGATGTTCTAAAACTCCAATAAATGGATGCAAATTATTTTCATACTAATTTGTAAGTGTTCCGACCAGTGGTAAATAAAATGATATTTAAAATTAAAAATGTAGTTACTTTTTCAGGTGGCTCAAAAGTGCTGTGAAAATACGATCAATCTTTAATTTTAAAATAAGGAAATCTTACAGTAACATGTGCAAAGCAGAAGAATCTCACTTAGGTTGTGTTGATGTGGGGACGATTATTGACTGTCAGATTGTCTGTCGTTGATATTCATCAAGCCTATGTGAACAAAGCTGAAGCTGAAGCGGCACTTTAATCGTTTCATTGAAAAAGCACGCAAAACAGAAAGCGATCGCTGACATTAAAAGTGAAATCACAGAAACTGAAAATGGTGCAAACTGAACGGCTCGTTTTACATTTAGCTGCCAAGCTGAAGCGATGATTTCTCGAATAGCGAATCGCTAAAAACATTATTAAAATAACCGCACTTTATCATGCAAAATAGTGCGGTTATGCTTTAATCTCGATTAAATCACTATCGCAAACGTTTGCTTTAATCTGGATACAATCACGCCGTTTTATCATTTAACCTAAAAATATAGGGACAACATTGTGAGCAAACCATCATTAAGTTATAAAGATGCAGGCGTGATAGTAATGCCGGTAACGAATTAGTTGAACGTATTAAACCACACGTAAAAACGGACTAACCTGCCCCTGAAGTCATCGGGGGATTAGGGTGGGTCGGTGCACTATGTGCCATTCCGGGCAAATATAAAGAACCGATCCTGTTTCGGCACAGATGTGTGTGGGCACCAAATTACGCCTAGCCATTGACTTAGCACGATACCATCGGTATTGATTTGTTGTAATGTGTGTTAACGATTTAGTGGTACAAGGTGCCGAACCATTATTCTTCTTAGATTACTATGCGACTGGAAAACTTGGAAGTCGATGTTGCTCTCTGATGTGGTAAAAGGCATTGCAGAAGGCTGTACAATCAGGTTGTGCATTAGTCGGTGGCGAAACTGCTGAAAAGTGCCGGGATGTATCATGTCGGTGACAGACCTTGCAGGTTTCTGTAATGGTGTGGTTGAAAAATCAGAAATCATTGATGGTAGCCAAGTTAAAGTAGGAGATGCTTTTAATTGCACCCAGGTTCAAGTGGCCTGCATTCAATGGTTATTCTTTAATTCAAAGTCATTGATGTTGCTGGCGTCAACCCAGCCACTGAGCAGCTAGCATGGTCATCCATTAGTGAACAAGTGCTTGCACCGACAAAATCTATGTAAAAATCTGTTCTCGCTTTAATCAAAACAAACGGAAGTCCATGCGATCGCACACTTAACGGGTGGCGGTTTCTGGGAAAAATATCCCGCGTGTATTACCGAAAAATACCAGCTGTTATTGATGAAAGCAGTTGGGAATGGCAACCCGTATTCAAATGGTTACAAGAAAAGGCAACATTGAAAACCTATGAAATGTACCGTACATTTAACTGGTAGCGTTGGTATGGTGATTGCATTACCACAATCGCTAAGGTGAAACCGCTTTTAGCGATTTTAAACAATCGGTGAAAATGCCTGGTTAATCGGTCATATTGAAAAATGCGAGCAGATAACGAACCACAAGTTATTACAAATACCCTTTCTCTTTTTCATTTCAGGCGAAAATTTCAGGATGAAAAGGTTCGCCTTCTGCTATGTAGAATAATATGAAAATTGTCGTCCTGATTTCAGGGCAAGGATCAAATCTTCAAGCGATAGCTGTGAGGGCTTTTGTCAAACTGGGTTTATTCCAGGAAAGATCGTGACTGTCATCAGTAATAAAATCGATTCATTTTGGTTTAGAACGCTAAAAGTGCGGGCATTCCAGCCGAGTGCGCCAAGATTTTGCCTCTAATCTCGATATGGATAAGGCTATCGGTGATTATTTAGACGATCTCAATGTTGATCCTATTGTGTTAGCTGATTTACATGGAGAAATCCTTTAACCAAAAGCATGACACAACGTTTTGCAGGGAAAATTTTAAATATTCATCCTCCCCTTCTGCCAAAATATCCTGTTGTATACTTATCAAAGAGCACTTGAGAATGGCGACAGCGAACATGGTGCGCAACCGTGCATTTTGTCAATGAAGAGATCGATGGGGCGCCATTGTGTACAGAGTTAAAAAGTGCTGATTTTCCCTGGTGAGATCGCCGAGGAGATTGAACTTCGTACACGTGAACAGGAATATAATATTTATCCTTTAGTGATTAAATGGTTTAATGAGATCGATTAAAACCTGATTGAAAATCAGGCCTGTATTTAGATGGTAAGTTGCCACTGCCGCAATGGCTATGCTTTACGAATAAAACGAGTTATACTCTCTCTGAAAATGGTAATTTAAATCTACCATTAAACAACCTGATTTTTATGAAAAACAATAAACCCTGTATAATCGGGGTTTTTATTATTGTGGGATATATGTGCCCAGTAACTTTACTCAGATTTTCAAGATAGCGCTCAACTTTTATGCGTAATCAGCGAAAAACCGTGCTGCTTTTCGTTGGGATTTTCATTGCATCACAATTTATCAATGCATTAGTCAGTGTCCCCAATGCTAAGTTTGGGTAATAACCTGATCCATCGCAACAGGATATTAATGCGTTGAGCAAAAGTGGAGCCAACTGCGCTGATTGGATCTCTTTTATTCCAACAATTATTAATGTTCTTTATTGCAACCTTCGGTATTGCAACTATTCATCGTATTAGTCAACAAAATGAAAATCCGATTAATCAAGGTCTCATGCTGACATTGCGTCGCTTTTTGGGTGTGGTGGTTTTAGGTATTTTTATGAGTTTGCCACTTCTATTTGGCCTTGCTGATGTCATGAGCTCATTTTAACAAAAATGCCCTCTCCCTCTAGCCTTTTTGTTTTTCAATGGTATTGCTTGTTTTTCTTTTTGTTCGTTTATGCTTATCACCTGTGCATTATATTGCCTCTAATCAATCTATCGGGCAAAGTGCTTTACAAGTGTGGCGTGCGGGTATTAAACGAAATGGCGTACTCATTACTTATGCCTTGATCACTTATTTACTTTTACCTCTATTAGCGAATAGCATTAGCACAACACTAGGCACATCATTTTTAAGTGTGATGGCATTTTGGTAGCATTATTTCAACTATTTATTTTGGTATTTACTACTGTTTTTACAGCTTATTTTATGAAGGCATAATATGAAACAACTTTCTTGAATTTATTCTCTTGTTCTCTTTTTCATCACCTACAAAATGTTTGCGTGGAGCAGCTGTTGTCTTAGTGATCGCGACCATCATTCAGATGGTTGTATTTAAAACTGAAATATGGCATGATTGAGAAACAACAAAAATCATGGCGATTGCTGTCGTCTTTTGTGGTTTGCTCACTGCTCATCTCAATGAAATCAAATACCTACAATGGAAAGTCACGATTATTAATGCCTTTATTTGCCATTGTTTTATTGGATTGCACAATTCCAATTCAATACACCACTGGTGAAAAGATATGAGCAAAGAAAATCCAATTACCGGATAATGTGTGGAACAAATTGAATTTAGGCTGGGCAGATCCATTCTGTGTATGCTTTGTAATATTTATATCAGCCAAAATATGGCTGAAGATGCTTTGGGTTGATTTCAAATCTTTTGGTTTACTTGGTATGACCTTTGTTGCAACAATCGTCAGCGGCGCTTATGTTACCGTTACTTTACCCAAAAGATGATCAAAAATGATGAGGAAAAATAATGGTTTCAAATCTTACAGATAAAGAAGGTCGTCAATCTAAAGGCGTATTATTACTACGCACCTTGGCTATGCCTTCAGATACCAACGCCAACGGCGATGTCTGGTGGCTGGATTATGTCACAAATGGATATGGGCGGAGCAATTCCCAGCGAAAGAAATCGCCATGGCCGTCGTAGTCACTGTTGCTGTCTGGAAAGTATGAACTTCATCAAACCACGCTGTCGGCAGGTGACGTGAGGTTGTTATGGTCAGTGCCTAAGCGTAGGTCGCTCTTCTATTAAAATTAAAAGTAGAAGTATGGGTGAGTGGCGAGCGAACCAATTGGGGGAACGTTATTGCGTGACCAGATACCGTATTTACCTTTTGTGGCTGTTGGGAAAGATGGCAAAGCTCGCGGGATTCTCGCGAAGGCAATCTTGAATTAGGAACGTGCAAGTTAGCCACCATCGAAGAATTGAGCAATTAAGTTGTTAAAAGGAAAAATGATGTAGCTTACGTGATTTTTGCCCAAGATATTCCTGGTACTTTGAAAACGCCTTTGCTGTACGTGAGCAGCATCTCGCTCGCTTAAAACAATTACAAGCAGAAGGTCGTTTATTAACCGCCGGTCCCAATCAGCCATTGACGATGAAAATCCAGGTGAAGCTGTTTACCGGCTCAACTGTGATTGCTCAATCTCGAAAAGCCTGTCTGCAGCAAAAGACTGGCAGCAAGATCCCTATGTTGAAGCTGGCGTTTACGGTGATGTGTGTGTGAAAACCTTTCAAAAAGTTTTCTAAATAAACGAATCCCTGACACTCAAAGACGGATCTCAAATATCTACTCTTTCTTTATATGGAATCTCCCTATGCGAGTACTTAAACACACGACAATTTCGTTATTAATTTTAACCGCACTTTTCAGGCTCAGCTTTCTAGCTAATCAGTGCTCATAAAAGCTAAAAATGAAAACTGCGCCACAAAATTAACCTTGCAGAAGAACAAGTCAAATGGGCACAACAACAGCACACGCATGAATTAAAGCTGATTGAACAAACGCGACTTTTTCTGCAATTAGAATCGCTCCTAAAAAGTGCGGTCAAAAATAATCATGTTTCTAATAATGCCAAAGTATTTTTGGGCTTATTGATTCTTTAAAAGGCTATCCATTGCAAAACTGATGCTATGGCGGCTTATTTTAGATGCGCGTAAAAACCGTTAATCGCGATGACCTATCATGAAGAAGTGAATGCATTGAGAACAGACATTGAACAATTATTCAGCAACATCTTCCTCATTTTCTACGTGGAAAAATTAGAACAAAGTATTTTGTACGTTGTTAATCAATGCCGAAGATACTCAAGCACTGCCAAACTACGCCAAATAATGAAAGACAAATTGTCGTGCTTACAGCCAAAATATCAAACAGAAGCAGCCAATACCAGTCCAGACGACAGAAAATCAATCAAAACGACAAGAATAAATCGGCTATATTGTTCCGAATATGAACAGCTGGCTCAACAATGCTGAACTTCCGGAATGATGCTCCAGCTCTGGGCGGCTTGTATTCGCAAGGTGGACGGACTGAAGAGAAGATTCATCAGCCGGAAATGCTCTTAGGTATGATGCGAAAGGTCTCGAAATACTCACTAAAAGAGTTAGAAAAATTGAGAACGCTAAAGAAGATGAGCAAGTAGCCGCTCATTTAGCGCTCTATCAGGATCTCTGAAAAATCCAGCCAATTTGAAAACACTCGCCAGAAATATGCCATTAATCGATGGTATTACGAATAAAATCACAATAAATTTCGTAAGTGCTAGTTTTGTCTCGATTACTGCGTACTATTCCAGAAAATATGAAGAGCCAACTCACCCTTCTACGAGCAATGGGCGAAGATTTGGCAATCAAACGAAAACTGAATTACGTGATTGGAAAATCGCCTTATTAGCTGCTCTTTGATAATGAAAGTCCTAATTTTGTCAATGGCGCGATCAAGAACTTCCTCAAACTCAATGCAGATAATCTCATTGAACGTCGTTTTCGGCGTACGGCTATTTGGCAACAAAACGGATTTACTCGCCTGGTTAAAAATGCTCTTCGAATGAAAGCAAACGAAAACAAGAATGGCGTTATTGGATGGGGAAAGCACTGGAAAAAGAGAATGTCACAAAAAGCCAAAGAAACATATTCTCTGATTAAGCAACGAACGCGGATTCTACCCAATGTTGGCGAAAAGCAAAATTATATCCTGAAAAATCGTGGCGCAGGATAATGATGTTTCGGTCAAAACAGAATTATATGTCGCGCGAGTATTTCCGATCCCTACTGGGCACTATGAATATAAAATTTCAGCAGAGCTCGCAGAAATTGCTGAATTACGTCAATGTAGATCGATTGGGCGCTGCCAAACAACGTTGGCGTTTTCGTTAGACAAAATTATCGCAAGAACTAACTACAGATTGCTTTAAGCCCAGTAGCGAATGAACAAAATTGGTTTTGAATTAGGTGGATGGGTTGATTATTGCGAAAGTTATGGGATTATATCGATTACGTTTACCAAATGCTTATAGTCAATATTTTGATATTGCTCTCCAGTAATGCGAATCTCAGCGCAACAGTACAAGCAGTGTGATAATCGTAGCATCAAAAACTTTTCCATGGCTATTGTCTCGTCAAGAAAGGAGTTGAATCCAATGGCACAATCTTCCGCAAATGTCCGGAGATTAATGCAGCTATTACTAAGTACCGCGCACGGCAGGAAAATCAGCAACTTCCTTATAACGGTGAGTTAGATTTATTCAAACGCTTAATAATATTTTACTCCGGTACGGCTCACTTAAATGAGCTGAAATGCTAAATACCCTAATAACTTCGTATTTTGATCAGCCTCCGCCTATGAATGCGGGAGCAAGCTCGTGGTGAGAAAATGGCTTGAGAGCCAATGGAAATTGGCTATGGATGAATTTATTGCATCCATTCCAGTCTTTTGAAACTCGAGGTTATGTTCAAAACGTATTAACTACGATTTTTACTATCAAAATCTACAAGACAAAGAGAAAAATTACACAAACTTAGCAAAGAGGAATACGATTCGGTATACTAGTCGCGACTAGTTTGTAGTATAGGATTGTTGATATGTATATTAGTCGCAATTTAGAACAATGGAATGCTTTTCCTCGCGACCTTGCAAACCGCACGTTTGAGCAAGGCAAAGCACAAGATTTCTTAATCGCTTTCTAAGCCTAATACGCCTGATGAACGCGATGCGGTGCAGTTTACAAATCATCTAGGCACAATTATTGGATAAAAATCTCTCCCCAACGAGAGATTCAACAAAGAAATCTCAATACCAGTGCAGCAACCATTACGCGTGGTTCCCAATATGCTCGAAAACAATGGATCCGGATTTTATAAACTGGGTGAAAAGCCAACTCGATGAGCAAAACTGCAAGAAATCTAAGCGAATTCTAACCGCATCTTTACATCTTTTTCGCCCTCTTGGTGGATTGGCAACGGGTTGCGCGGCGTTTTTCTCGCAATCCTGGCATTTTTCATTTGCTCGCTTTTCATCCCTGTTCCTTCTCTGCCTATATGGTACAGCGCATCGGGCACTTATTACAGTTAGATTTTCAGCTATTCAATCAAATACGATTGGGTGAGCCTCTGATGAAATCTCACCGAATATGCAGCTTGCATGGTGATTGCCGCTGAAGATCAAAAATTCCCCAACCATTGGGGCTTTTGATTTTTGGAGGCGAATTCAAAAGGCCTTTAAATTTAATGAAAAATCTCGCCGAACCCGGAGGCGCTCAACGATTTTCTCAACAAACAGCAAAAACCTCGTTCTCTGGCATGGCACAAAGTTGGTTTCGCAAAGGATTAGAGAGTTCCCACAACGGCATTAATAGAAATCTTTTTGGCCCCAAAGAACGCATTTTAGAAGTGTGATTTGAAACATTGCAGAATTTGGTAATGGCATCTTTGTTGTAGGAGCATGCTAGTCGCTATTACTTCAAAAATCAGCAAGAAATTTAACTCAATCAGAAGCGGCATTACCTCGCTGCAGTTTTACCGAACTCGATTATCTATAGAAGTGGAATAAGCTTTCAGTGCATTAGTTCAAAACAAAGTTGGATTATGGGACAAATGAATGGATTGAGCTGAATTATCTGAAAGAAATGTAGATTTTTCACAGAGAAAAACTTCTGAAACTCACTTTTAAGTCAAGGTTTTAAATTTGCGGAGATAATCGGGATCGAACTGACGACCTCTTTGAATGCCATTCAAGCGCTCTCCCCAACTGAGCTATATCCCCAAATAACGCAGTTATGATAAATTTCGGCTGATAAACTGTCAATATTGAAATAATCAAATCCCGCTTATCAGCCCTAAATATTAAGCGTTTTTGAGATTTAATAAAAATCAATGGCACGTTGGATACGCGCTAACACACGTTCACGACCGATACCCACTAATGTCACATCCATAGAAGGTGATTGAACCTGTGCCACTGCTACGCGTAATGGCATCCCGACTTTACCCATCCCCACTTCTAATTCAGCAGCGTTTGTTCAATCGTCTCATGCGTAGAATGTAAATCCCAGCTAGAAAAGTGCGGTCAATTTTTCTTTTCACTTTTTCAAGTGGTTCAATCGCCGCAGCTTTAAAAGTGTTTCTTCACTGCTGCTTCATCAAACTTTCAAACTCTTTCGAAGAAATAACGGCTTTCGTTGATGCCATTTCTTTTAAAGTTTTGCAACGTTCTGCAAGCATTGTCACGATTTCTGTTAACGCTGGACCATTTGAGTATCACTACCTTTGATCTTTATAGTGCCATGCACAGGTGTTCTGCTCACATATTCAGAGGTAATTCACGAATGTAATGGTGATTTAACCACAATAATTTTTCCGTGTTAAATGCACTCTGCAGACTTACTCAGCATGATCTCAATCTCGAAGAATTTAATCATTTCTTCACGTAAAGATCTCTTTGGTCACCATGGCCCCCAACTCTAAACGGACAAGATATAGTTAATTAAGGCTTTCGGTAACAACCGTCATCACGATATTGCATCACACTTACCGCACCATAGGACGTTTTTGAGAGTTTTTGGCCATCATCACCATTAATCATGGAAACGTGCGCATATCGGAATTGGTGCGCCTAACGCTTTTTAAGATATTAATTTGACGTGGAGTGTTGTTAATGTGGTCTTCACCACGCACAACGTGAGTAATGCCCATATCCCAGTCATCTCACCACACTAGAAGTTGTGAGTGTTGCGAACCGTCTGTACGACGAATAATTAAATCATCTAATTCGCTGTTGCTGATTTCTAATGCGACCACGCACGCGCATCATCAAACACGACTGAACCTTCTGTTGGGTTTTTTAAAAACGTACAACATGTGGCTCATCGGCTGCATGATTGTAATCATGTAAACAATGACGGTCAGTAACGTGGTTTTTCTTTGTTTTTGCTCTTTGTGTATGACGTAATTCTTCTAGGCGCTCTTTAGAGTAATAGCAACGATAAGCCAAGCCTTGTTCAATCATTTCATCAATCACTTGATTGTCAAACTGATCAAAGCGTTTGGTTTGATAATAAGGACCATGTTCCCAAGCCAGGTTTAACCACTCCATCCCTTCAATGATTGCCGCTGTTGCTTCCGGTAGAACGCTCTAAATCGGTATCTTCAATACGTAATACAAACTCACCGTTGTTATGTTTTTGCAACAACCAAGAATAAAGGGCTGTACGATGCACCCCACGTGCAAATAACCTGTTGGACTTGGGGCAAAACGCGTACGTACTTTTGACATTCGGATCTCAATTCAAAAGGAGGATCAATTTTCATTTTCTTAATAACCTATTCATTTACAAAAATTACCCTTTATTTTTACTACGACTTGCGTGACTTTCTAAATAAAAATCTGATTTTTATGCCTATTTTTGCAAACAACTAGACGCTTTTTTCATAAAATATATTGACTGAAATCCATTATACTTATAATGCCAATCCACAACATTAAGGGCGATTAGCTCAGTTGGGAGAGCACCTCCCTTACAAGGAGGGGGTCACTGGTTCGAGACCGGTATCGCCCACTCACTTTTTCCAGTTGAGCTTTTAATGTTGTAAAAAGCTCTGACCAAGCGGGCGATTAGTCTCAGTTGGGAGAGCACCTCCCTTACAAGGAGGGGGTCACTGGTTCTGAGACCGGTATCGCCCACCACTTTTCTAAAGTGTTCTTCCGCTCAAACTTTCCCATTATTTAAACGCTTTTCTTATGTGGGCGATTAGCCTCAGTTGGGAGAGCACCTCCCTGACAAGCGAGGGGTCACTGGTTCGAGACCGGCATCGCCCACCACTTAATTTTAGTGTTTAAATAAATCCGAATACCTTTTCAGGTGCATCGGGCGATTAGCTCAGTTGGGAGAGCACCTCCTCACAAGGAGGGGGTCACTGGTTCGGAGACCGGTATCGCCCACCACTTTTTCTTAAAGTCCTTTTTAAATCAGTCAAATTAGCATTATTTCTGCTTTATCTTGTAAATAAAAACGGCCACAAAACTTTTCATTTTATGACCGCACTTCTATCTAATTTTAGGATTAAACTGGCTCTAAACCTAACACTTTGCGTCCATTAATACTCGCGATATCAACCATTGCATCAAGATGGGAAACGACAGCCCGCAGCAAGTAAAGCTTTTAGTTCTTGCCATAAATCTCCTTCACAAAGTGGCACCATATAATCACAGATATTATCCGTGCCTCAACGCGACTGTAATCCTTCTGGAATCATTTCATCTCGCAGGTGTCAGCGCATTATGGAAAGGCATCAAATCTTCTTTTCGATTACTATCAATCCACGCCATTGGACAAGCAATCATCATCATTTTTTTGCCCTGACGCATCATAAAGTTTATAGCGATATTCTCTACTGTGAGCGCCAATGGAAATACCATGGATCGCCACGACTCTACCCTTCCATACCATGTTCGATGGTTTTGTCACAAAAGCTGCTCAGTTTCTTTTCTTTCGGAGAATTGAATTGATCCACATGCACATGACACATAATGCCGCGAGACTTTAGCTGCATCACAGTAAAAACTATCCATTGCTTCAAGGCCGCGACCATAATCAAGCTCATCGCGATAAGGTAAACCACCAATCATATCCACCATATCAGGTTTTCAATATCAAACCATTTGCGTGCTTCTGGCTCAATCACCCCTTTTTAAGGTTTGATTCGCAAATTTCTAAAATAATGTCATGTTTATAAACTTCAGAGCTTTAGTGCAGCAATGATAGCTCGGTCTTCACAACCGGTCGATATCCACAAAAGTACCAAATGCGGTCACCCCTTGGGAAATCATCAGCTCAATCGATTGACAGAAACGGGCGTAATAATCATCAACACTGGATGTACGTTTAACTTCGTCCACTAAATCCCATTTTTGTTGAAGATTACTATTGTGATAAATGCCAATTTTTTCGGGTGTCATTGTAAAAGCATCGATCTGCGTGAGCATGGGCATAACCCAGCCACCTTTTTAATGATCTCGTCTCGAATAAACGTTTTAAAGCTACGAACGTGATTTCTCACAATAACTCCGCCAAAAAGAAAGGAAAAGAGAGACGAGAAGTGTATTAATCTGAAAAGCAAACCCAATAAGGATCGGGTCTATTGTGAATTGTTTGCAATGTTATGAAAAATTCGCAGATTTTAATTAATAACATCTTTTCAGTCTTTCAACTGAGTGCAAAGTATAAGATTTTTAAGCGCCAAAAAGCATCTATTTATTGATAAAAGAACGCTCTTGTTTGAAAACCTCTAAGAATAAGCCGAGTGGTGGGGACGGCTTGAAGATTGTTCAGTATAAGTGCGGTCAAATTTTTATAGTTTTGCGATCAATATGATACTGTGTGCCATCCGGCTGAATAATGACATTCCAACGGAAATTCGATGCCAACACCCAAGGATCACTATTAAGTTCAAATAAATTGCGACCTTGTGCATAATCCGAAACTGGATTTTTCACTTTAAAGATCGATGACATCAATGCTGGTAATAAATCGGTATGGCTCTGTTAATTTTCGAGACTTCTTGCACCGGCAAATCTTTTCCAGTAAACAATAAACGGCACTTGAATTTCATCACGACCGAAATAGTTTTCTTGCTGCTTTTTCATCCAGCTTTATTAAACGTTGTACCATGTTCTGCTGTAATAATGACAATCGTATTCTCTAAAGAAACTGATGCTAAAGTTTCATCGATCTGTTGATCTATATCTGCAAGCGATTTGGTGTAATTTTCTTCCGTTTGATCCTCAATATCTAAATCCACATAGCAAAACCAAGGCTTTATCCTCTTTTAAGAGATGATAAACACTATTTATCGCCTCTTTTTGGCGAAGAAGCTTTCACTTTAGGTAATTTCACATTACGGAACAAGGCTTGTTTAAATAAGCTGTCTTTTAAATGCCGTAGACGAATAAAGCGACAAATTGATATTTTCTCATCTTGTAGCTTTTTAATTAACACTGACGGTGTATGATTACTCAAAAATACTGTCCGTATAATTTGTATTCAGTCCATAGAATAAACCACTAAGCCGGCATTGTTCGTATTGCCGCTACTGTAATGATTTCGTAAATTGAGTAGAGACTTGTGGCAAACTCAAACAATTTAGGCATTTTTCTCGCTAGTTAGCGCATCATAACGTAAGCCTGAAACGGTAATCACGAGAATATTTGGTTTTGTTTCTCAACTTGCTCAAACTGAAGATCTTTTTCGGATAATCAATTTTTAATGCATCCAAACGCCCTTCTTGCTCTAAACGCTGTGAGTATGTTTCCGCATTAATAAACCCTTGTTTTTTTCCAAAAATGTTCGAGCGGTCATTGGATAAGAAAGCGGGAAGTTTGAACGCTGCATGGTAATCGGACGATATAAAAATGCATCCGCCCAAGCGTAAATTATGTGTCGCGACAAACGTAGAAGTCAGCACTAATCCCACTTTTCTTCAGCCATTTTCTGACGCTCTAAACTACGTAATTTTTCCCAACTCCAACGGGAGAAAAAGCATTTGGATTAGCAAAATAATCGGCATTGGCGCAAAAGAAAATTTGCCAATCTCTTGAAAGATCACCCTTTTCAGGATTTACTAATAAATTCCAAACGATAGAAGAAAGGTGAATATTAAAACGGTTAAAAACTTCCGTATCAAACAGCAATAATGTAGTGCAAATTGTCGCTATAATCACCGTTAGTCCACGGAAAAGTGCGGTGATTTTTGATGATAAAACTCAGCGGAAAATATAACCAGCAAATACAAGGCAAAAACACAAAAAAACTGAAATGGCCCTAATAGCTAGATAAAGAAATAAATTTTGCCGAGTAAAGTATCTGGCCAGTCAATGAGAAAGGCGTAACGACTACCAATAAGAATTGCGATAATAATGTTAAAAAGCAAACCAGTGTCCCCACGAAATTTTTCGTGAGGTTTCTTCACGGTATTCACGTCCGTTGAAATTTGCTCTTTTTAAACCAAAAACATTTTTATTTTTATTTTTACCGAATTCATTAGAGAGTTGGCAAAGGCTTGTAGCTAGATGCTTCACGCTGTGCAGCTGGTACGCTAGTGGTTAATAAATTACTGACCATATTGCCTAAAAGCGATAAGAGAAAGATCAACGGGCGCTTTTGTGAGTTTCAAGCACGCTAATCATGATCGTTAATGATGGCATTAACTTGCCCATCGGAATACTTTGAATGTTGAGCCATTTGGAATGTTTAAGCCTGTTTCTAAATACAAAAACTTCTCATATCATACCCGATAATTTGTCCAATCTGAATAATTTCTTTTTCTTGCTTAAAAAGTGCGGTTATAATTTAAGGTAAATTTTACGAAGGAAAAATTATGAGCATTACGGTTAATCAAATCGTGCTACATCAACTAGTTAAGCACGCTGAAAAATGAAACCACTATGATGGAAAGCGTGTTACGTGATGAACTTCTCACCATTACGCCAGAAGTCGAACAAATGATGTTGCAACTACATCAAGGATATCAAAATAAAGGCAAAAGCATTTTGGTGTCTTTCCAAGAGAAATTCCATTTTCGCACAAGATCTGAATCGTTTATTAGAAAAATGAAATCAACTTTTTAAATTTCAGCCAACAATCCACAAAAATTATTAGCGCAAGAATTGGGCAAAATATAATTTTGCAGACAGCGGCACCCTAATCCTATGTCAATACAACTTTTTAGCAACTGATTACCTATTCATCGCACTATTAGATAGTCGTATCAGCATGTTAGATTGACGAAAAATCTTGAAATTCGCCGTACGGAATACTTAGATATCACACAATTTGATATTGCTGCACGTATCAAACCTAACGGATTTGCAAGTAAACGCAAACTCAAACCGCTACCTTACCTTTTATTAAAGGTCGTGTTGGCGTAAAAATCAGTGACTTCTTTATGGATTTCTTGGGGGAAGAAGGTTTAAATCCACAAGTTCAAAAACCAATGCTTATTACAAGCAGTAAGTGACTACTGTGAACAGGGTGAATTGAAACAAAAGAACAAACTCAGGCGGTTAAAAAGCAGGTATTTGAATACTGTAAAGGTCAATTAGCAAGCGGTGATGAGATTGCATTAACTGAACTTTTCAGCTAATTTGCTGACTCTAAACGAGCGCCCTTTTGTCACCTTTCTACAGAAGAGCAAGATTACGGCTTTGGAAGAAACGATTCCGCCAGTACGCTCAGCCTTAAAAACATTAACGAAATTTTTCAGGTTCCGGTAAGGGGTGACATTAAGTTTTTGATGCGGATTTATTGAATAACCGTATTGAATGGGATCCACTCACGAGATACTTTAACAATCAAAGGGATACCACCAAATCTGAAAGATCAACTTCAAAAAGCATTAAAGTGCGATAATTAATTTGGCAAGATCATAAAGTTTCGGTATCATTCGACATAACTTTGCAGTAAAAAGGTAAAAATATGCAATTAAGAACATTTTTAGGTGCAGTTGTTTTTAGCATTAAGCTTTAACTTCTTGCTCAACGGTACAAAAAGTCGTTTATCGTATTGATGTTCCACAAGGTAACTATTTAGAAGCTGCGACTGTAGCACAAGTAAAACCTGGGCATGACAGCGCAACAAGTACAATATTTACTTGGCACACCGGTTTTTAATTGATCCTTATAGTAACTTAACTTGGTATTACGTGTTCTTACAACAACACTCTTACCAAAAACCTGAACAGTACACATTTACAGTGAAAATTTGATCAAAACGGTTTAGTAAGCAGTGCAGAATTAGATAAAGCTCATTACCTGAAGTAGCAAAACAAGATGAAAATAATACTATTATCAGCACACCTGAAAATGCAGGTAAGAAAAGCTGGTGGAAATTCTGGTAATCATTAAAAAATAACACCTGCTTGTCATATCAAGCAGGTTCGTTGTATTACAAGGGAATTAAAATGTCAAAAAAATTCTATTAGTTGATGATGATATTGAACTAACAGATTTGCTTGCAGAAGTTTTACGACTGACTGGTTTTGAAGTTGAAGTTGCCAATAATGGTCAAGAAGCATTGGACAAGCTGAATGCAAGTCACCAGTTAGTTTTATTAGATATCATGATGCCTGTATTAAACGGCATTGAAACACTCAAGAAAATTCGTCAAATATCAAACGTCCCTGTAATGATGCTGACTGCGCGTGGTGAAGAAATCGATCGTATTCGGGACTTGAACTAGGTGCTGACGATTATCTTACCAAAACCATTTAACGATCGAGAGTTGGTTGCTCGCATTAAGGCGATTTTACGTCGCATTAGGCCCATCAGAAAGTTCTCACAAATTCGACCGCACTATCATCAGAAGAGAAGACAATAGAATTTTGATGGATTAGTACTACATCCTGGTCTTCAACAAGCCTCTTACTAAAGGTCATAGATCTCTCGTCTGACTGGCTCTGAATTTGCTCTACTTTCATAAACTGGTACTCAACCCTGGACAAATTGTTTCTCGAGAAGAATTCAGTGTAAATGTTCTGGCAAAACATCTTTTTCTCCTTTTGATCGCTCGATTGATATGCATATGTCAAACTTACGCAAAAACTTCCCAGAAAGAGACAAATGGTATGCCATGGCTGAAAAACACTACGTGGTCGTGGTTACTTTATTGGTTTGTGAATAATGCTATATCAAAGAAATTCAGTTTAAATCCGCTTTAACCATACGCACATTCTACTGTTTTTCTGGTTGGCATGTTTGCCATGACCGCACTTTCGTCGTCATTCTTCCCTTATTTTGATGGACGCTTTATATTCTGAGCTTGATGATCAAAATGAAATATCTAGCTATCAAAAGAAAACTCGTTGAATCTATTCGTAATAATAGAAATTAAAGGGACTTCTCGCGGGTGTTCCTGTGCTTCCAACTGATAAATTTGACTCAGCTCGCCCAGTCATCATGACGCCCAAAAAAGAAATTTTCGGTGCTTTAGAGAAGAAGAAAATGCATATTGCTCAGTTTGCCCAATGAATCAACTAACTTTGCCCAGTCCACAACGAAAAACGTTTAAAGATATCCAAATTGCAGGATCCCTTTTAAAGTCTATATAGAGCGATGCTGACCAAGCATCTGAATTATTCTTTGTGTCTCGAGTAAATGGCCAACAAGAAATTTTACGTTATATGCTAGACCATCCATGGGATCTTACTGCTCTTTAACCCTAATTATTACAACTCCCTTTACTTTGGTGGTTTACTCATACCATCGTCAAACCTATTACCAATTTACAAAAAGCCGCTAATAGTGTGGCATTAGGGTAACTTTAAAGTTGATAATGAACTAGCAAATCAAGGCCCATCTGAATTACGAGAAGTCGGACAAAGTTTTAACAAAAATGTCGATTGCGATTGATAATCTAATCTCTAAACCAACACAATTTACTTTCATCTCATTTCACATGAATTAAAAACACCAGTTAACACGTTTACAACTTCTACTGCACTTGTTCGTCATCAAAACGTAGGTGATATTGAGACCAGTTAAACGCATTGAAAAAGAAATACAACGAATGGATAAAATGATCAGTGAGTTGCTACTCATTTCTCGTCAACAAATGCATTCTCAAATGGAGCATAATTTATTTTACTATTGATCAGCTTTGGGACTGACGTGATCAAAGATGCCTTATTTGAAGCAGAGCAACGTAAAAATAACTTTGTGATGTCAATATTTCTATTTTACATCCTGAAAAAGCACATGATTTATGGCAACTTTAAGACTTACTCACCAGTGCTATTGAAAACATTATTCGTAATGCGTTGAAAATATACTAAAAGATCAGTATTTTTTTCTGACTATTTAACTTGCATAAAAATGAACAGGATGATACTGTCTACAAATTCGAGTTGATGATAATGGACTTAGGCTACCACCTGAAGAATTTGATAAAAATCTTTAAGCCATTCTATCGTGTTGATGAAACCAGAACACGAGCCACTGGTGGGAACCGGATTAGGGTTTAACTCATTGTTTATAATGTAGTTAATGAGCATCATGGAAAAGGTATGGGCTGAACCAAAGTAATTTAGGTGGGCTTGCTGTCACGATTCAACTTCCATTATGGAAACAAAGTTAATTCAAAACAAGGCGATATTTTCATATCGCCTTGTTTCTTATTTAATTTTTCACTCGTTTTTAATCTCAATGCATTAGACAGACACAGAAAGTGAACTCATCGCCATCGCTGCACCAGCCAAAGACAGGGCTTAAATAGCCCAATGCCGCAAGTGGAATACCCTAGCACATTATAAATCAAGAGCAAAGAATAAATTTTTGTTTTAATATTCTTTAATGTTGCTCGAGAAATCATTAATCCATCAACTAACTGATTAACCGAATGCTGCATAGAGTGTCGCCGATGCGGTTTGCTCTGCAACATCAGAACCCGATTTCATCGCAAAAGCTTTACGTTAGCTATCGCTAATGCGGGCGCATCATTCACACCATCACCAACCATTGCCACCACTTTTCCTTTTGCTGACGTAATGTTTCAACATAGGCCGCTTTGTCACGTGGACTACAATTACCCCGTGCGGTTTTTCACACCAACTTGCTGAGCAACATAATCAACGACAGATTGCTGATCGCCACTCATTATCACCACATCAATATTATGTTGATGTAAAGCGTTGAATCGCTTGCAAACTATCCTCTTTAGACTATCAGCTAATGCAAAGGCACCGATTGGACTATTATCTACAGATACCGCAACAATACTCGCGATTTGCCAAATTTGAGGCATATTATCTGGTAAGGTTAAGTCACAATAAGTCGGTTTACCGACTTTAACCAAACCTATTCCGTCAATGTGAGCTGAGATGCCCTGCCCCACTTCTGAATGAACTGAAAGTGCGGTCGGAATTTCAAGTGATTTTTCCTGCGTCAGCCAGGACTATCGCTTTAGCTAAAGGATGATTGGCGTTTTGTTCAACGGAAGCCGCAATGCGATATAAATCTTCCTCAGAATAGACCGCACTTTGTGGTTGCCAAACAGCGGAAATTTTGAGTTCTCCTTGAGTTATCGTTCCTGTTTTATCTAATACCACCGTATCCACATGCGCTGCCTCTTCCATAGATGCCGCATCTTTAAACCAAATCCCTGCATTGACTGCTTTTCCCCATACCGACCATTATGGCAGCAGGTGTAGCAAGCCCTAACGCACAAGGACAAGCGATGACTAACACGGCAACACGAATGAATTAAAGCGGTTACCCAATCCCCTTTTATCCACCAGGTTAATCCAAATGTTATCGCAGAAATCAATAACACGGCAGGCACAAATACTAGCAGCGACTTTATCAGCAAAACGAGCAATCGGTGCTTTTGTACCCTTGCGCCTCAGAGAGCGCTTTTCATCATATCGCCCAATAGGGTTTGCTGACCGAGTTGATTGGCTCGATAGATAAGGCTACCTTGTGTCACCATTGCCCCTGCAAGCACAGGACTTTGAAATATTTTTTCTAATGGTTGAGATTCACCGGTTAAATGACTCTCATCGCACCAACCACTACCCTGTTCAACTACGCCATCAGCTGCAATACGTTCACCTTGATTAGCTCGTAAAATATCGCCTATTTTTACTTGATCGAGAGGAATCGTTTCCCAACGATTTTCACGTTGAACACTGACTTGTTTTGGGGTGAGTTGTAATAATAGCCCTAAACTGTTTAAGCTTTGTTTCTTCGTTCTTTCCTCAAGAAATTTCCCAAGGCTGACGAAACCGATGACCATTACTGATGCTTCAAAATAAACATGAGATGCACCATCATGCCCCATTGACTGATGATAAAACAGCATAAAGACCGAATAGAGATAAATCGCCAACGTACCAGTACTCACCAGTACATCCATATTGGCCAAACCACCTCGAATACTACCAATCGCACCTTTATAAAAAGGAATGGCTAACCCAAAGTTGCACTAATGCTTGCAAGAACAAATTGCCACATTGGCGGCATCATCCAAGAATGATGATTAAACATCATCCCGATCATTCCGATTAAAAAAAGGAATGTTAATGAAACAAAAAGCAACCATAAACGTGGACTAATCTTTCGTTTCATTAGATGCGCTAGGTAACACATTTTGCTTTTAGAATGCCATTAAATCCAGCCTTTTTGAATAATTGTTAAAATATCTTGTTCTGAAGCCTGAGATGAATCAAATACGACATGCGCTTCCTCCGCAGCGAAAATTCACGCCCAGCTTCAGAGACAAAAATCTTTTTCGATTCAACACCTTTTTCAATCCGATTAGCACAGGATTGACAGGTCATCCCCTCGATTTGAATGGCTATTTTTTATTCTGTTGCATCGAAAACCTGCGTCTTCAATTGTTTCAATTAATTGTGCAATACTGACCGCACTTTCATCAAAGGTAACTCACTGCTTTACCATCATCAAGTGTTACAACAGCTTTTTTTCTACGCCATTAAGTTCTTCCAACACTCTAGTGACGCTTTTCACACAACCACCACAAGTCATTCCCTGTTACATGTAATGTAATTGATTTCATATTTACTCCTTAATTATTGATATAGATTGAAATTGAGTTTACTATAAACCTTAACATAAGGTTAAGGTCAAGGATTTTTATGAACATTAGTGAAGTGGCAAAAATTAGTCGGGTTTATCAAGCAAAACAAATTCGAGATTATGAGAAGTCCGGCTTATTAAAACCAGCACAGCGAAGCCCTTTCTGGTTATCGCCATTATGAAGAAAAAGGATTTAGAACGACTACGTTTTTATTCGTCACCCTCGAGATGTAGGGTTTTCACTCCAACAAATTCACCAGCTTTTGCAATTACAGGATAATCCCAATCGTAGTAGCCGAGAAGTTAAAAGCACTCACGACGCAGCATATTAAAACATTGAATGAGCAAATTCATCACTTGCAAAAATGGTAGAGGAATTGGAACGATGGTATAACGCTTGTCAGGGCAATGACTGCCCTGAATGCAGTATTTTGAAGGGATTAAAAAGGATAAAATTAATATTCCCAGCTTTCAGGATCGATGCCTAAATCACGCATGATCTCTTTGGCATTTTTTCAGGAATCTCATCATGGCGTTCTTTCATTAAATCTGCATCAGTCGGTAATGGCTGACCAGTAAAAGCATGCAAGAATGCCTCACAAAGCAATTCACTATTTGTTGCATGGCGCAAACTTTTCAGCTGACGACGCGTACGCTCGTTTGTCAGAATTTCCAATACTTTTAATCGGAATAGAAACGGTAATTTTTGACTTGTTCGCTCTTTTTGCCATGTTCTGCATAAGGGCTAATATATTTGCCATCCCAGTTTGCCATAATGCACCTTAAATAACCTGATAATTTGTCCGTATTTTAATGAAAAATAAGCAAATGACAATCTAGACGGCTAAAAGTATAGCATGCTATTTCCCTTTACATTCACTTACAAACATTTACAATAATTTGCAGAACTAAAAACCATTACCTTTTGACTAAATGCCTGTTGCATCTCGCAATACATTATTGTTATTTTGAAGATAACGACATGTTTAATATTGAGGTTCTATTATGTCAAAAACTTTTTGCTGAATTCTTCAGCACATTTTTGGTTAGTGTTTGGTGGTTGTGGTAGTGCAATCTTTGCTGCTTCTGTCAACCCAGGTATCGGTTATGTAGGGCGTTGCATTTGCGTCTTCGGTTTAACCGTATTAACCATGGCTTACGCCGTAGGTCACATTTCTGGTGGTCACTTTAACCCAGCTGTAACACTTGGTTTAGTGGCTGGCGGTCGTTTCTCCGCGAAAGATGCTCTTCCATACATCGTTTCTCAAGTGGTTGGTGGTTTAGTCGCGGTGCTGCACTTTATCTTATCGCATCAGGTAAAGCGGGCTTTTGATGTGACTGCATGGTTTCGCATCCAATGGCTACGGTGAGCATTCTCCTGAAGGTTATTCTTTAGAAGCGGTATTTCGTAGCAGAAGTATTATTGACTGCATTCTTCTTATTAATCATCATGGGTTCAACTCATAAAAATGCAGCTGCAGGTTTTGCGCAATCGCAATTGGTTTAGGCTTAACGTTTAATCCACTTAATCAGCATTCCTGTATCAAATACCTCTGTAAACCCAGCGTCGTAGTACTGCATGTTGCGGTATTCCAAGGTTCTTGGGCAATCGACCAATTATGGTTATTCTGGGTTGCGCCGATTATCGGTGGTATTTTAGGTGGTATTATCTACCGCACTTTATTAGCGAAAAATAACTAAGATTTCGTTTCATAGAAAAAGAAGAAGGCATCACCACGATGCCTTCTTTTTTTATCTTTTATATTGTGTAATCCAAATATATAAATAAAAACCACCTTTCGGTGGTTTCAGTCAATTATAAGGTTTTTTGCAAGATCTTTTTAGGAAAGCTTTTAAACTCTTTACCTAATTTATCATGACGAAGACCATATTCTACAAAAAGCTTCCATATAGCCAATCTTGTCACCACAGTCAAAGCTTCTGCCTGTCATATGGAACGCTTCAACGGTCTCTTTCTCAATAAGCATATCGATTGCATCCGTTAATTGAGTTTCATCGCCCACACCAACTGGTGTTTTTTCTAATAAATCCCAAATTCGCAGCAGAGAACACATAACGACCAACAACCAAGAGATTTGATGGCGCCTCTTCCACAGATGGTTTTTCAACAATGCTGTTAATTTTAACGCTATCGCCACCTTTTAACTCTACGCCACCACAATCCGCAATACCATAGCTACTCACTTCATCAGCAGCAACAGGCGCTACCATAATTTGGCTTGCTTTGATGTTTCTTTTAAAACGTTTGATCATCGCGGAAAGATTTTCTTTTCTTTTGATTTTGCCGTAAAATCCGCTAAAAGCACATCAGGTAACACCACAGCAAATGGCTCATTCCCAACAACTGGACGACCACATAACACCGCATGCCCCAAGCCTTTCGCATTCCCTTGACGAACATGCATGATAGTTACATCTTTTAGGACAAATAGAACGAACTCTCTTCCAAAAGTTGACGTTTAACACGTTTTCTCAAGCATGGTTTCCAACTCAAAAAGACGTATCAAAGTGGTTTTCAATCGCATTTTTAGAAGAATGTGACTAACACGATTTCTTTAATTCCTGCTGCGACACACTCATTCACAACATATTGAATAAGTGGTTTATCCACAAGCGTTAACATTTCTTTTGGAATCGCTTTGTTGCTGGCAACATTCGTGTACCTAAACCTGCTACGGAATAATGACTTTCATTGATTTTTCCTTTTTGTTTAATATTCAATGACCACACTTCTGTAACACAAAAAGTGCGGTCATTATTTATTAAATTTTGATAGATTTAAGTTGAAAAAGTTCCTTCTCTACCTTTTATAACTCAAATTTCCGTTATTTAAAAATCTTGCAAACCAATGGGTTTAATTTTCTTTGAAAAACGTTAATTAAATTATAAATAGAATGTAAAACATTCATAAAAACTCTAGGTCTAAGATGCCCTCATCTATATGTTCATCTTTTTGACTGCAGAATTCGTTGGTAAAACTTTCCTCTCGTGAACGGATACTTCTTTAGGCGCTTGCACACTGAGTTTGACTTGGTTTCCACGTACACTCAAAAACCGTAGATAGAAATATCGTCTCCAATGAGAACACTTTCGCCAACTTTTCGAGTTAAGATTAACATCTTTTTATCTCCTTAGTTTTGCATTTATTAGATATCCCTATCAATCAAGTAAAGATCGGCATCCCACCGACCCTGCTTTGTACTACAGATTATTGCTTAACCAGTTTTGTGCGACAGTTAATGCTAGATTCACATTTTCTGGTTGGGAGCCTCTGCCATTGCCATATCAGGGCGACCACCGCCTTTTCCCACCAACTTGCTGAGCCATTAAATTCACTAGCTCACCAGCCTTTCACTTTAGTAGTTAAATCGCTTGTTACGCCAACGACGAGGTTGACTTTATCATCTAAAAATAGATGCAAAATACAATTACGCCCTGAACCAAGTTGATTTTTAAATCATCAACCATCACACGTAACGATTTAGTTTCAATTCCGTCTAGTTGATGTACGATTACAGAAACATCATTAATTTTAACCGCACTTTTCACTAAATCGGAACCCGCTTGCATTGCGGCTTTTTCTTTTAATCCTTGTAATTCTTTTCTGCTTTCTTCGCTTTTATCTTGAAGTTGCTGAATTTTTCTCAACAGGGTATTAACGTCGATTTAAACAAATCTGCACTTTGAGTAAGAATACGTTGTTGATTATGTAACCAATTAATTGCATTTTCACCCGTTACCGCTTCAATACGACGTAACACCCTGCTGCAACTGCAGTTTCCGCCACAATTTTAAATAAACCGATATCACCGGTACGTTTAGCATGAATGCCACCACAAAGTTCAACGGAGAAATCACCCATTGTTAAAACACGTACCACATCAGCATATTTTTCACCGAATAACGCCATTGCACCTTTCGCTTTTTGCTGCTTTCGATATCCATTACGTCCGTTTGAACCACAAAATTCTCACGCACTTTTTGGTTTACCAACGTTTCAATTTTCATTAAGCTGTGCTTTGTAATCGCTTTCCCGGATGAGCAAAGTCAAAACGTAATGCGGTATCAGATACTCAACGATCCTTTTTGCACTACGATGGTGACCTAAAACTTGACGCAATGCGGCATGTAATAAGTGTGTTGCAGAATGGTTAAGTGACGTTTGATGACGTCTTTGCTGCATCCACAACCGCATTGACTGTTTGTCCGACTTTTTAAACTACCTTGTTCTAACTCACCAATATGACCGAATACTTGACCATATTTTTGAGTATCTTTTACATTAAACTGAATACCTTGAGAGGTTAAACAACCACTGTCACCAATTTTGACCACCTGATTCCGCATAGAATGGGGTTTTTCTAAAATCACCACGGCACTCTTTGACCTAGCAGTAATACTTTCTACTGATTTTCATCATGGGAAAAGTGCGCGGTCACTTTGGCTAAAGATTCTGATTCAGTATAACCTTCAAATTTTCGTTTCGCCTTCTACACGAATAACATTGTTGTAATCCATGCCGAATTGGCTTGCAGATTGTGCGCGTAAACGTTGTGCTTCCATTTCACGCTCAAAACCTGCTTCATCAATTGCAATATCACGCTCACGACATACGTCTGCGGTTAAACAAGTGGGAAGCCATAAGTATCATAAAGTTTAAAGGCAACTTCACCTGACAACACACCATCTTTCACTTGAGCAAGCGCATCGTCTAATAAGCTTAATCCGCGCTCTAATGTACGAGCAAATTGTTCTTCTTCTAAACGAAGTAATTTTTCGACATTAGCTTTGTTTTTCTTTTAACTTTTTCCCTGCTTCCGCCATGACTTCAAATTAAAGTCGGCACAAGTTTGTAGAAGAAGGCTTCTTTTGCTCCCCTAACAAGTGGCTATGACGCACTGCACGACGAATAATACGACGTAATACATAACCTCGACCCTCGTTTGATGGAATTACGCCATCTGCAATTAAATATGCACAAGAACGAATGTGGTCTGCAATTACGCGTAATGATTTATTGGTTAAATCTGTTGTTCCTACGATTTCTGCTGTTTTTGCAATTAATTTTTGGAAAATATCGATCTCATAGTTAGAGCTTACACGTGCTGTAATACGGCAGAAAATACGCTCTAACCCCATCCCTGTATCAACCGATGGACGTGGTACTTTTTCCATTGTGCCGTCTCGCTGAGCTGGTTAAATTGCATGAATACCACGTTCCAAATTTCGATATAGCGGTCACTATCTTCTTCTAGGGTGAGCCCTGAGGGACCCATCCCCCAAATGTGATCACCGTGATCGTAGAAAAATCTCAGTACACGTGGACCACAGGACCGGTGTCACCCATTGCCCAGAAGTTATCAGATGCATAAGGCGCACCCTTTGTTATCACCGATACGAATAATACGCCCTGCTGGCACACCAACTTCTTTTATGCCAAATGTCATAAGCTTCATTATCGGTTTTCATACACGGTTACCATAATTTTTCTTTTGGTAACCTGAGCCATTGTGAGAAGTTAAATACTCCCACGCAAAAATTAATCGCATCATGTTTTGAAATAGTCGCCAAAAGCCGAAGTTACCGAGCATTTCAAAGAAAGTATGGTGACGCGCCGTATAACCCGACGTTTTCTAAGTCATTATGCTTACCACCTGCGCGCGCACACAACGTTGTGCAGTTGTCGCACGTGAGTAAGGACGTTTGTCCATACCATGAACACGTCTTTAAATTGGTTCATCCGGCATTGGTAAAAAGCAATGTCGGATCGTTTTCAGGCACAAGTGAACCACTGTGACGACCTGATGCCCCTTGCTATGGAAAAATCAAGGAATGACTGTCTAATTTCTGCTGTTGTTTTCATTGATAAAACCTTGTGTCTCTATCTCGATCACGATTTATAAAAATAGGCTCACTATTCTTGCATATTTTGACCCTAGAGAAAAAGGCTTTTCACTGATCTTAAAAAGAAAAACCGCACTTACTGCATTAATTGAGAAGTGCGGTTAAAATTTACGTTATTTTAATAGGGCTAAAATAATTTTTGATCACTATTCGTCGCGAAGTGGCACAACCAACATATCAATTTTAATGGTATTCATCACTTGACGTGTTGAAGACATTAATTTACTCCAGAAATCTTGGTGATGACCCTGTCACTAGTAGATCTCACATCATACTGCATCAATAGCGTCCGTCAAAACTTGACTCTAAATCACCGCTACCGCTCAATTTTTTTCTTTTCACTGGATAACCAGCATGTTCTGCTAAATTAATTAGCGCTTTTTGTGTCTCGCTCGAAATTCTATCTTGCATTGATGACATATTGACATCAATCAAACCAGTATAGAGATCCGAGAAGTTTACATCTACATGGATAATGGAAAGTTGCGCATCATTGCGTTTTTGCAATTCCCTACGGCTTTTGAGTAGAAATTCACTTTCATCAGAAAAGATCTCACCGCAACTAAAACGTGTTTGTACATAATCGACCTCTACTGATTTAATTGGCCTTTTTATCTAACTGCATAGTAGCACACTTTGGCTACAGGAAAAACTTTGCACTAGATCACAAATTTTGAGAATTTCTTTCTCAATTTTTCATTAAATTCTCAATGTCATCAATTTCTTTTATGCGCCGCTGCTGTCAGATTTTTGTTGCCATATTCAGTCATCAACAAGTTATCTTCAATACGCACACCAATGCCTTTTATATTGAGCTGGCACATCCGCCTCTTCTGAAAATATAAATACCTGGCTCAACGGTGATGATCATCCCCACTTCAAGCGTGCGGCTACGATCATCATCATAGCGACCAACATCGTGCACATCTAAACCAAGCCAATGGCCTAAACCATGCATATAAAATTGGCGATAGGTTTTCTTCAATCAGCTTATCTACATCCCCTTTCAGAATGCCTAAATCCACCAAGCCTTGAGTCTTTAATACGAATCACTTCATCATTCGCCAGTTTAATTGAATTACCTGGCACTCAATAACTCAATCGCGCGTTTTTGTGCTTTTTAAGACTAATTCATAGATCTCACGTTGTGGCTGGGTAAATTTGACCATTTCACAGGAACGTACGCGTGATATCGCCTGCACTACATAGCAAACTCACACCCTGCATCAATCAACACAAGATCGCCATCTTTTCAATGGTTGATCATTTTCGGTGTAGTGCAAAATACAGGCATTATCGCCCCGCAATAATGGAATTGTAAGACGGGAATCTTTGCACCGTGACGATTAAATTCATGCAGAATTTCGCTTTCAATTTCATATTCAAAACGATTTGGACGAGTCACTTGCATCGCTTTAATATGCCCAAATGCTGTAATTTGTCCCGCTTGCTGCATTAAGCGAATTTCGTTTTGGAGATTTAATTAAAGCGCATTTCACTTAACATCGGCTGCCAATCAAAAACAGCGTAAAAATTTCACCGCACTTTCAGCTAATAATTTATCGCCCCAAGGATGACGATCTGCCACATGATAAAGTGCGGTCAATTTTTCCGTTAATTTTGGAAATTCTGTCTTTGAAAATCATCAATAGAATAGGCTTCATCGACATTGAGTTTTTTGCGGTGCTCGCTCAACGCCCTAATCGGCGACCATTCCACGTTTCAAGCAAAGGATCTCGCGGACGAAGAAATACAACCGCCTTTTTCTGCACTCTTCCGTTTTAATCAATAACAATGCTGCATTTGGGCTCATTAAATCCCGTTAAATACCAAAAAGTAACTGTCCTGACGGAAAAGGAAAAATCGCAGTCGTTATTACGACGTTTTTCAATTTCCGGAAAAATAGCAACAAGGCAGAATTTGGCTGCATTTGCGCGAATACTTTTGACGACGTTCTGTAAATTCTTCTGCGGTAATGCCGCCATATATGCGAGATCCATGTTTCGCTCCTTTTTAATGTAATATCGGTTTTATTTCTTGCGCATCATCGTTGAAATGGTGTAAAACAACATCGCAATGGTGCGAACATATTCAATAATTTCTTCTAAGAGCTTTCAGCAAGCTCTTCTTCGTCATCTTCTTCATCATAACCAAGCTGACAAATATCTTGTAAATCATCTACCGCTTCACCAATTTCGCCTTTTTTCCTTTATCCAATTCTGTCTGAACAAGACCTAAACCCAGTAAAAATTGGTTTGCCCAGTCTGATAGACTATCTGCACGTGCAAACACGCTCTCATCTTCTGTTAATCCCAATTCAAAAATCAAAACCCTTCTACGTCCCGATAAGGTTTTACCTATCTGCTCATAGATTTTCGGTAATCGGCTGAATTAATGCGGTTGGGATAGGCGTGGTTATCGTTACTGAATTGATATAAAAGTGGTAACCAGCTTTGGTCTTTTCAGTCCACCACAAATTAAGCCGCTCAAAACCATGTAATTCAGTTGCATTAATACCAATACCGGCAGATTTGAGTTGTTGATTAAGTTCAGTTTGGGAAATTGTCATTGTTATACCTATAAAATCATCGAAAACCAGTTAAAGTGTAGCACTCACACAAATAAAAATGCGATCGTATTTCTATAAAGAAAAACGATCGCACTTTCTTTTCGCAAAGGGGAATTACATCATTCCGCCCATGCCTCCCATACCGCCCATTCGGCAGCGCCCTAAATCGGCTTTATCATCTTTTGGAAGATCAGTCACCATACATTCTGTGGTAATCATTAAGCCCGCTACAGAAGCGGCGAATTGTAACGCAGAACGAGTGACTTTAGTTGGATCTAAAATACCCATTTCGATCATATCACCGTACTGTTCGGTTCCTGCGTTATAACCGAAGTTACCTTCGCCATTTTTTTAACCGCACTTGCTACAACCGATGCTTCTTCACCTGCGTTAGTGACGATTTGACGAAGTGGCGCTTCCATTGCACGTAATGCAAGTTTAATACCTACATCTTGTTCTTCGTTATCACCTTTTAAGGTTGTCGCGACTTTAGTTGCTGCGCGAACTAATGCGACACCACCACCGGCAACAATACCTTCTTCAACCGCGGCACGAGTTGCGTGTAATGCATCATCCACACGATCTTTTTTCTCTTTCATTTCAACTTCAGTTGCTGCACCAACTTTGATTACAGCGACACCGCCGGCAAGTTTAGCCACGCGTTCTTGAAGTTTTTCTTTGTCATAATCAGACGTTGATTCTTCGATTTGTTGACGAATTTAGCTACGCGACCTTTGATTTGCGCTTCATCACCCACACCATCGATAATCGTGGTATTGTCTTGTTAATGACTACACGTTTCGCTTGACCTAAATCTTCTAATGTCGCTTTTTCAGGTTCCATACCGATTTCTTCAGAAATCACAGTACCTGCTGTTAAGATCGCAATATCTTGTAACATTGCTTTACGACGATCACCAAAACCAGGTGCTTTCACTGCTGCCACTTTTACGATACCGCGCATGGTGTTCACGACTAAAGTTGCAAGTGCTTCACCTTCGATATCTTCAGCGATAATTAATAATGGTTTGCCCGCTTTTTGCACACACCTTCTAATACTGGAAGTAATTCGCGAATGTTTGATACTTTTTATCGACTAAAAGAATGTATGGGATTATCTAATTCAACAGTCGCCGTTTCTGGTTTGTTGATGAAATAAGGTGATAAGTAACCACGATCGAATTGCATCCCTTCAACAACTGCTAATTCATCGTCAAGACCTGTACCATCTTCTACAGTAATCACGCCTTCTTTACCCACTTTTTCCATTGCTTGAGCAATTAATTGACCCACAATGCTGTCTGAGTTCGCAGAAATTGTCCCTACTTGCTCAATTTCTTTAGAGGTTTCGCAAGGTTTAGATAAATTTTTAAGCTCAGAAACAACCGCACTTACCGCTTTATCGATACCACGTTTTAAATCCATTGGATTCATACCCGCAGCCACAGCTTTTAAGCCTTCATTTACGATAGCTTGAGCAAGAACTGTTGCGGTCGTTGTACTCGTCACCTGCTGCATCATTGGCTTTTAGAGGCAACCTCTTTCACCATTTGTGCACCCATATTTTCAAATTTATCTTCTAATTCAATTTTCACGTGCAACAGATACACCATCTTTTAGTGATGGTTGGTGCACCAAATGATTTATCTGAAATGACATTACGACCTTTAGGGCCAGGGTCACTTTTACCGCATCTGCTAATACATTCACGCCTTTAAGCATTTTTACGCGTGCATCGTTACCAAATTTTACGTCTTTTTGCTGCCATTTTCTTTTTTCCTTAATTTAAATTATTCCACAATCGCCAAAATATCGTTTTCAGAAATGATTAACACTTCTTCACCCATCGATTTTTCACTTTTTCACGCCATAACCATCATTGAAAAATGACTGTATCACCAACTTTTCACATCTAAAGGTTGAATGGTACCATTTTCTAAAATACGACCTTTACCCACAGCCAATACTTTCGCACGGGTTGATTTAGTCGCTGCTGAACCGGTTAATACGATACCGCCAGCTGAACGAGTTTCTACTTTTCACGTTTAATGATTACACGATCGTGTAAAGGACGAATATTCATGATTAATTTCCTTCTTATTAAAATAAAGTGTTTTTAAATGTGGGGATAACTTTTTCGGTTTCAAGGGGATAAATAAAAAATTTCACCCTAAAAATTTATGAGAAAATGAAAATATCTCTTATACGTCTTATTTGAAATGTGATCCACGTCAAATTTATTTTTCTATGTAAATTCCTATAATTACCTCAAATTAATTAACAACCAAAAAGGTGATTAAAATGACTCAATACAGAAAAGAAGTGGATTTATTAGGTGAACGTGATGTGCCAGCAGATGCATACTGGGGTATCCATACCTTAAGAGCGGTTGAAAACTTCAATATTTCTAATGTAACCATTTCTGATGTACCGGAATTTTCGTTCGCGGCATGGTAATGGTTAAAAAGCAACTGCCCTAGCGAATGGTGAATTAGGTGCTATTCCAATGATATTGCAAAAGCGATTGTGAGCAGCTTGTGATGAAATTCTTACCACGGGAAATGCTTAGATCAATTCCCATCTGATGTATATCAAGGTGGTGCAGGTACTTCTGTCAATATGAATACCAACGAAGTGAGTTGCCAACCCTCGCGCTTGAAAAATTGGTCATAAAAAGGTGAATATGATGTTATTAACCCAATGGACCACGTGAACGCTAGTCAATCTACCAACGATGCGTATCCTACCGGTTTCCGTATTGCGGTATATAACAGCATTTTAAAACTTATCGACAAAATCCAATACTTACATGATGGTTTCGATAATAAAGCAAAAGAATTTGCTGAAAATTTTAAAAATGGGTCGTACCCAATTACAAGATGCTGGTACCTATGACCGTTGGTCAAGAGTTTAAAGCGTTTGCCGTCATTACTTGAAGAAGAAGTACGTAACTTAAAACGTACCGCTGAGTTACTCCTTGAAGTCAAACCTTGAGTGCAACGGCAATCGGTACTGGTTTAAATACACCACAAGGCTATACAGAACTAGTTGTAAAACACCTTGCTGAAGTAACTGGATTAGCTTGCGTACCAGCTGAAAACTTAATCGAAGCAACATCTGACTGTGGTGCTTATGTCATGGTTCACGGTGCATTAAAACGTACCGCAGTCAAAACTATCTAAAGTATGTAACGACTTACGTTTACTCTCTTCTGGTCCACGTGCAGGTATTAAAGAAATTAACTTACCTGAATTACAAGCAGGTTCTTCTATCATGCCTGCAAAAGTGAATCCTGTTATTCCAGAAGTGGTAAAACCAAGTTTGCTTTTAAAGTAATTGGTAACGATACTACCGTTACTTTCGCATCTGAAGCGGGTCAATTACAATTAAACGTAATGGAACCAGTGATTGGGCAAGCAATGTTTGAATCTATCGACATCTTAACTAATGCTTGCGAACTTACGCGATAAATGTAGACGGTATTACTGTAAACAAAAGAAATTTGTGAAAAACTACGTATTTAACTCAATCGGTATCGTGACTTACTTAAATCCATTTATCGGTCACCATAATGGCGACTTAGTGGGTAAAATCTGTGCTCAAACCGGTAGAGGCGTACGTGAAGTGGTAGTGAAAAAGGTTTATTAACCGCAGAACAATTGGATGATATCCTTTGCTGTAGAAAAACTTAATGAACCCAACTTACAAAGCGAAATTAAATAAATAATCTCGCTGAGAAATAAAAGAGCGGTCAGTTTGACCGCTCTTTTTCTAACATCTCGTTATAGTGATTAATGGCACTCAATTACCATTGATGTCTCGCACTCAAATGCGCCACTGAAACCTTCTCTCTGATTGATATAAACACCACCCATTTCATTAGCATTTTCACCAAAGACATGCCTTGCAGTTTTGTATCATTTTTGTACCACTGAATTGGTTTCCAGAGATAGTTCCTTCTAATTCAGCTAGTGCATTATTATTCTTCGCTGCACTGGTATGAACTAGGTGGCCAGCAACTGTTTTATCTTCAAAAATTTGCCGTCATATCAACACCCCAATACCAAATCTTGGAGAGCGCCTCAACAGGATCGAAGCACCTTCAAGTAGTGTATCATCATTCACATGGTGTAGCTACTCAGGCCAAGATAACGAGCTGTGCCACTTTTCGGAATATTATCTGTCGGGTGAGTTCACCTTGGATATAAACGTAGTTTTTCCATCTTTTTGCTTTGATAAATCCCATTTTGCATACTGTCTTGGAAAACTACATCATTAACAAAAAGCCCCATAGTGGCAAATGAATTTCTCCATCCTATCCACATAGTAGTGCTGGATTCGACAGCCCTCTGGCGTCAATATCAATGCGTTTACCTAATGTTTAGAACGTGAGATATTATCCGTTGACACTGATGTACTTTTGGATTCTCAATTCTGTCAGTGTTATAGTGGCTGCGAAACTCATAAGCAATCCCATAAATCTTACCAGTTGTTGGAATAGCGTAATCTTTCACTTTGATGATGGGTGCCCTTTACTAACGGTCCCTCAATTATGTGTCAAGTGAGGTCGAAGTTGATTGTTTTTGGTTGTTTGATTCGTTTGTTTGATTTGCTGAGATCATGATGCAGATTGGTTTGACGATATTTTCTGATGCAGATTGGTTTGACGAATTGTTTTCTGATGAAGATTTATTCGGTTGGAAAGTTGCAACATCATTGAAGACAGGTGCTAACTTTCTTCTTGGCTGATGAACAAAGCAGATAATCCCATAAAGAGCTATAGCTAATGCGGAAAGTGTTACTTTTCTCATAGGGAATTCCTCGACTAAACGGATAAATAAAGATAATCACTATTTCTATCATAGATGATACGGGTACATAATAAAAATAATTCAATAAACAACTGGCAAGATTAATAAAGAGTAAACTATCGAGTAAATCAAATTTATATTGTTAACCGTCTTTTCATTTAGAAAATGGAAAAATATTGGCACGATAAAAACAGTCACCAGCACAACAATTAAAGGTAAAGGTACGCCGATTTTTAATAAAGTCAGCAAATTTGTAGCCACCTGGTCCCACCACCATGGTATTTACTGGAGAAGCGACTGGCGTCATAAATGCAGCTGAAGCAGCAATCGCGACAACCATTGCAAAATGGGCACGGGAGACACATTAAGTTGCTGAGCAAGAGAAATCGCAATGGGAGCCATCAAAATTGCAGTAGCTGTATTTGAAATAAACAGTCCAACTAATGCACAAAATATAAAGAGCACAACTCAATACAGGATACATTCCCATCCATCAATGATTTTAGAGCTAGCCATTTCTCACCGCAAACTCAACCCCACCTGTTTTTGAAGTGCGGTTGAAAAATGGCATCATTCCGATAATCAAAATAAGGCTCGGCCACTGAATGGAGTCATAAGCACTTTTAGCATCTACGCAACGGAAATAAGCCAACATTAAACAACCAATCAAGGCAGCCACAACATTCGGCTACGCACCTGAGACCATCAGTACCCACCCTAGTCAGATGGATAGTAAGGCTAGTGGTGCTGTGACGTTGAGCTGGTACGGCGCTCCATCTTTCGGATAATCAATACAAGGAAATCTTTTCGACGATCACGCATCGCTTGAATAAGTCGCCAATCACCAATCACTAAAAAGCAAATCACCTGAGCTGATATTTTCTCTTTTAGAAAGCATCACTCAACACCACATCCATCTCGTTTTAATCCCAACCACATTTAAGCCATATTTTGTAGCGGAATTGTAACTCTGCAGTGGTTTTCACCAATACAGGCTGAGTTCTGGCATACACTAACTCAGCCATTCCCAATGGAACGTGCCTGCTGATCAAACGATTGTGATTTGATTTTCGGCTGGCTCTAGATGAAATTCTTGGCAAAACATATCGAAATTAAAAATCACAGCGTTCCAAATCCACCATGAGAATATCTTTTGCTTTTATCTCTGAGGTGCCAGAGGCATGATGTAACTTGGACGGATATCTCAACGCTCAATCGCCAACATATGAGTTGATAGCTAGAACGCAAATGAAGTTGGTCCATGGGCTTTTACCTACGAAGGAGACGTGCTTTTCACCACCAAACGTTTGGTACGATCTTCAAACCATATTCATTAATTAACTCATCCATGGAGCTCTGCGCCGTATCTTGATTGCTTTCATCACTATTATCAGAAAGCCATCGATCGAGCGATAAGCATAGAGCCCATGCCCAAATACTCAAGATCATAATCCGATCGAGTGAAAATCAAAAACTCAAGACGAAGATTGCGTCTTTTACCTAATCCCGCATTCACCACTGAGGTTAGGGGACTGTCGAGATTAATGTCATCATCCCACTGATTAATCCCTGCTACACTTTAATGGCATCATTAATCGTTTGGGTGGGAAATATTCATTTGGCGGCAAATCATCATCGACAACAGGAATAAACACCGCAACCACCTCAGTTGAGCTCACAGTGCACCTAATCCTGCCACTGAAAGCATCAGTAAAACATAAGTACTTGGCTTCACTATTTCCTGCTACTTTCAAGATGCCATCGCTCACGCGATAGCAATTCCTCACGGACCAAACTTTCCCCTACAATGAAGAGTAAAGCAATGAGGATAATATTAGGATCACTAGAAGCTCATTCAAGATCTCCTGGATACTGAGAATGCTGCTTAGATAAAAGAAAGCATCACCAATACACGCCACCACATCCATGCGAATTTTATATGCACAAATAAAATGATGGCTGGCCATAGCAACATTAATGTCCAAAAATAATGGACTCACCAAAGTGCATAGATCAAAAATGGTGTTCATAGTCTATCCTTCAATCTTAATCTTCAAGCTAACTACTCTTCTATGCCTAGTGCTTTCTTCACGGTGAAAAACTACGACGATATTCTGCAAAAGGACCCAGTTCCAGCTAATTTTCTCTAAGTGTAATTTAGTGGATAACCTTTATGTTGAGCAAAAAGCATACTCAGGATGTTTTTATCTAATGCTTCCATTTCCTGATCCCGTGCGACTTTTGCCAAAATAGAGGCGGCACTGATTTCAGCTACAAAGTGAATCCCTTTCACTGCCGCTTGAGCGGATAAACCAGGTTCGGCGGAATACGATTACCATCTACTAACACAAAGTGTGGTTGAATTTTTAAGGCTTTACTGCTCGCTCGCATGGCTAACATAGAGAGTATGGAGAATATTCAATTCATCAATCTCGGCTGGCTCTGCTCGTCCCATTGCCCAAGCCAAGGCCTCTCTTTAATTTCTGCTGCGAGTGCAAGACGTCTTTTTCTCGCTGAGCTTTTAGAATCCGCCAAAACCCGAAATCGGCTTATTCGGATCTAAGATCACTGCAGCCGTAGCAACCGCTCCCACCAGGGCCTCGGCCAACTTCATCCACTCTGCAAATAATTGATAACCTTCAGGATAAACAAAATCAGTCATGCTTTTTGCTCCAACTAAATCAATCCAGCTTGTGCGGCTTAGCGTCCGCATCACATTGAATTAATTTGCTAACTCTGTAAAAACGTTGAATTAAAACACTGCGAGATTTGACCGCACTTTCGTCATCGCCTAAATACTGAGAAAGTTGTTCTACCTAATTTTTGCGGTTCGCAATCTTCTTTGAATCATTTCTGGCACAAGCATTTCATCCGCTAATCAAATTAGGCATGAAATATATTTTGTTTTGACCAATCGTTTTGCCAAGAAATGCGTGAAATGGTTCTCATTCGATAGCCCACTACCATTGGCGATTTACAACATCGCCTCAAGCGCTGCTGGTACCCGAAGCAAGTAAAGTTGCTTCGGCAGCATCATCACTATGGCGTTTACCATCAATTAAATGCATATCGAGATCAGGTGCAATCTGAGCTCTTTATTTCCTCAAATTGCTGGCGACGCTTTTTCATCTCACTCAGCGAACTAAAAACTGCAGAGTCTGGATATTTTTCTTTAATAATAATGCGGTTTTAGAAAATGGTTCTGAGAGGATCCAACTCACTACCCGACTCTCTACTAAAATGGCAAGATAACGTCCTTTTCATCAATACCTAAGGTCTGGCAAGCTTTCCGTTCATGTTGGTTTTAATGGAATCGCATCTGCCATGGTATGAGCCAATAAAACGGCAGGGCATGCATTAGAAAACGATCAGCAAAAAGGCTTTTTCAAAAGGAAGAAAAGCTAATACTTGATGGGTTGCTTTTAGCAATTTTATAAATCGATTTTGACGCCAAGCCCATACAGATGGGCTCACGTAATGAATAGTTTTAATCCCTTTTTCTTTTTAATTTTAGTTCAACGGTAGATTAAAATCTGGTGCACTCAATACGATAAATACATCAGGTTTAATATCAGAAAGTTGTTCAATGATACTGCGACGAATTTTTAGCAATCGAGGCAAATGCGCGAGAACTCTCACTAGCCCCATAACAGAGAGCTCTTCCATATCAAAAAGCTTAAAACCTTTGAGCTAATCATTCTGCTCCCGCCAATCCTGACAAACTTAGCTTGCGGATAGTGGCGTTTTAGCGCTTGAATGAGACTGCACCAGAATATCACCAGGACTTCCCCGGCAACAATCGCAATAGGTCGGATTTTCTTTTATCATTAAATTTATCTCTAAAAACGACCGCACTTTGAACAAATCACTAGTGCGGTCTCTTTTGTTATTCATCATTTCTCTTAACGAGAAAAGAAACGTTAATTAACGAATAATGCCTGAGTAGAACGTTTGAAGAATTCCACAAAGAAACTAATTGTAGATTCAGTTTGTGCAATTTGTTCAATTTTCGTGCAATACTTTCTTCAAGGGTTTTACCAGCTACGGTAAATCATTCTATAAACATTACGGATACGCGTGCATGGTTGGTTTATCAAAACCACGGCGTTTTAATCCTTCCAGGTTTACACCGAAAGGCTGCGCATGGTTACGCTGAAGCCATCGCATAAGGCGGCACATCTTGGCTAACCATAGAGCCACCACCTAACATTACGTGCGCACCTACGATCGCGTCAAATTGCGTGAATCGCAGACACACCACCCTAAATAATCACAAAATCATCTAATTCAACGTGACCTGCAAGTGTTGCATTGTTTGCCGAAATACAGTTATTTTTACTTTGGCAATCGTGAGCAACGTGGACGTTGATCATCAGTCAGTTGTTGTTACCAATACGTGTTACACCACCACCTTGGATGTGCCGCGGTGAATCGTCACATGTCTCAGAATAAGGTTGCCATTACCAATAATGGTTTTTAGTTGCTTCGCCTTTATATTTTAAATCTTGCTGACTTCACCGATGCTGGCGAATTGATAAATCTGGTTATCCTCACCAATCACGGTGTCGCCTTTCACGACAATATGAGAATTTAAAACGGTACGCGCTTTAATCTCAACGCTCCCTTCAATAATACAGAAAGGACTCGATAACAACGTCTTCGCCAATAACTGCGCCATCAACAACAAGCGCGGTTGGGTGAATTTCTTGCACTTGGGTGGATGCATACTACCTTTATAATTTTCTTTAATTATCGACTGAGCACACTTAATTTGGCTTCTACAGCTACTTCACCGTTTACGGCTGCAATGCTCTGTAGAACTGCTGAATACCACGACGTTCTTTAATCGCTCGAACGTTCAATTCCATTTGATCTCCAGGTAATACTGGGCGTTTGAAACGCGCTTCATCATCAATACCTGCGAAATAGAATAATTGCCACCTTTTAATTCATGGGTTTTTAAATGCAAGGATCCATTGATTGCCAAAGCTTCAAGAAATTAACACGCAGTAAAATTGGCTCTCCAGGAAAATGACCGGTAAAACAAGGTCTCGTTTACACTGATATTTTTAGTTGCTTTTAACCATTCGCCTTCCTTGTAGTCTACACACGATCCACTAATAAAAATGGATAACGATGGGCAATAAGGTCATAATTTCTTTTGCTTCCAATTACTTTACTTCTACTTGATTCCTTCTGACACGTCTAATACCTTTAAAATAAATAATAATAAAACGCTGGAATTATACGATATTTTCTGTATAAAATAAAACGCACCTAGGGTATCGTTTTAAAAATCTTACTAAGTTTTTTCTCAAAGGGCTCAGTCGTTTATTCATACCATCAATCCCCAGTAAGTGCAGCTGTTTTTCGCCACTCTTTATTGGTTTTGTAATGGATACCCGATGAGTAAACACCCTGGTTCTAGTACTGGACGCATTACCATCCCCATGCCAGTCACTGTTACTTATCGCAGATTTCCATGCGATCATTAATCACACTTGCTCCGCCAATTAAAACAATAACGCCCCACTTTTAGGCTACCGCCATAATGACACCGCCAGCGACTGCTGTACCCGTGCTGATATGAAACGTTATGCGCAATTTGACAAAGGTTATCAACTAGATGACGTTGTCTTCAATGACTGTCGCGTCTAAGCTCCACTGGTCAATACAGGTACAAGCACCGACTTGGACATTATTACCAATAATCACTTGTCCTACTTGTGCGGAATTTTTGACCCAGCGACCCGATCATTTGTGACAGCCAAAACCATCACTACCGATGACATGCGTCCTGATTGAATTAAGCAATTTTGTCCGATTTCTACTTCATGATAAACGCTTGCACGTTTGCCCAAAGCTGTGTGCCGCGCCAATTTTTGTAATTTCACCTACAAAACAACCTGCGCAATAATCACGTTATCGCCTATTACAAGCACCTTCTTCAATAACGGCATTTGCACCCAATTGATACAGCTACCAATTGAAGCTTTTCTGAAATAACTGCACTTGGGTGGATATTTTGAGCAGCTTTCGGGTGGTATCCATATATTGAGCTCAATAAGGCGTAAGCAAACATAAGGATCTTTTAACGATAAAGTAAATTACTTGTCAGGTGAGCAAAAATTCCACATCCGCTTCTGACACGATAAGAATACCTGCTTTAGATTCCGCTAATAAAGGACGGAAATTTTGCATTGAGAAATGAAGTAAGCTGATTTGGTTCTGCTTTTTGAAAGAAAGCAGCAATATTATTAACGACTAACGTCGGCGTTACCGCGAAGGGTACCCGCCGACTTTGTTGCTAACTCCTGTAAAGAATAGGATTTTTGCATTATGAGAACCTCATTATTTTTCTCTTCAGTTTTGCTGGAGCTGCTTTTTCAGTTGCTGGAATAGATTTTAATACTTCTTCAGTAATATCTTTACCATCTCACTCGCAAATACGACAGAGTTAGCATCTAAAACATAAGTATAACCTTTTGCTTTTTGCTAAGTTATTCGTTGCAACTTGAATGCTTTCTAACAATTTACCACGCCCTTCAGCTTTGACGTTTTCGTTTTAACTCTTGGAACTCTACTACTTTTTATCTTGCTCTTCCATTAATGTTATTTAATGCAGCTTCTTCATCTGAACCAAATTTAGTGATTTTCTTCTGGCGTTTTGAATTTCCAGCTTGATCGTAAACGAGGTGCATCTTTTGTAAAGCTGCAACTTTCTGCTTCTACTTTTTACGAGGATGCTGCATGATTTTGTCATCACTTTCTTTCTTAGCAGCAAGTTTATCCGCCATTGGTTTGAATTCTGCATCTCAACTATCTGCAGCAGCTTGACGATCTGGGTGATTTTGGAATAAGTAACCCGCGTTGATGAATGCGATATTTTCATCTGCAGCAGCAAACCTGATGCAAAGTGCAAGACCCAAAAGAAAGTGCGGTAACTTTTACTACGTTTTTCTCATGTTTGAATTTCCTTAAATTAGTTTAGTGAATATTTCTGTGTCAGCTAACTCACTGACACAGAACGAAGATTTTGACTTAAATAGAACGTAAAAGTTCAATTTGATTAGAAAGAACCACCAATACTGAAATTGGAATTGTTCTACATCATCATTTTCATATTTTTGATTGGTTTTCGCATAAGAGAATACCAATGGTCCAACTGGTGATTGCCATTTGGAAAGCAAACACCAGTTGAAGCTACGGACTCGACCTGCTTTGCTCGTAATCAGGTAATGTTGCATAAAATTTCGAGATGATTTTTAAGCCTTCTTTATCTGATTTCCATTTTTATTCCAAACACTCGCCTGCATCAACGAAAAAGTGAGGTTCTCATTATTTTGGCTTTTTATCTCCAACAAATGGGTATGGCATCAATAAGTTCCACGCTTGCTGTAGCCATCGCGTACCACCAACGACACTTCAGTACTTTGATACCATTGGCCATAGTTTGTCTTGATAAATACGCATTAGGACCTACTGCACCCATAAGCAAAAGACCACGTAATGAACTGATACCACCAGCAGTATAAAGTTGATAGAGACGGTCACGCTTTTACCACTAAAGCCATTTGCATAAGAAGCGGTTGCGTTTCTCCAGATAATACCCAACGATGATCACGATCTAATGGGTGAAACCTCGAAGCTCAGCAGCTAATTTATAATATTTATTGATCAGATCCTGGAATGGTTACGCGACCACCTAGACTTTGCTTTTTCACCCCCTTTAGTTGGAAATAGCCACGGTTTAGGGCTGTTAGTAGTTCCAACCAAATAGAGAAATCAAAAATCATTAGGTTTTGATTGAGTTTCCAGTCAAATTCATTGACTTCATGTATAAATCAGGTTGTACTCATACGCGGTTTACTGATTTTTATTGTAAGTATAACCTAATCCCACGTAATATGAGTTATTCTCATTGACTGGGAAACTAATGTCATGTTACCACTCATAAGTGGTATGTTTATAGGTTGATGAGGTATCACTTTTTCGAGTTGTCGTAAGCTCATAGAATACGTTTCCACCTAAACTTACCCATCTTTAGTAAAGTATGGTTCCGTATAACCCTAAGTTTACACTTGGTACCGTAGTCATTGCGCGATGCCACTCAAACTTACGCAGCGCCCGTTCCCAAGAAGTTATCTTGTTTCACACTCTGCTTGATAGCTAGACTCGCTTTCTGTACCATAACCGATACCAAAGTTGATACTACTCGTATTACGTCTCTGACTTTATATACACATCAACTTCATCATTAGAACCTTTGGATTGGTTCAATACGATTTTCTACGCTCAAAGAAAGCCTGTTCTATCTAAACGCACTTACCCTAAGCTCAACTAACTGTGGAGTTATACCAAGTCCCTTCTTGCTGACGCATTTCTTGACGTCAATGTACTATCAGCAGAAAACCGTATTACCTTCAAAACGAACTTGACGTACAGATCAACGACGTCCCCGCATCCACAACAAATGTTAAAGCGCCAGTGTTTTATCTCGCATCATCACGAGTTGGTACGCATTAACTCGTTGCGCTACCGTCAACCATCGCTCGACCTAATTTATCTTTTAATTGCTTTCAACATGCTGCACATCTGAACGTCTGAATGTTTCGTTCAAGTGAAGCTCGCGCAATGGTTGTAACCATTAGCCATACCACCTAAGTTACCAACAATACGAGCTGAACTTTAAATTATATTTTTCACCTTCACTACACATCAATAGGGTCACATCCGCTTTTAGTATGAATCTTTCATTTAAACTGAACATCTGTTTTAGTTACTTTTGCTTTTGCATCGTAACCATTATTTGTGTAGTAATCTTTGGATAGCTTAGACTATCTTTATCAAACTGAGAACCATCAAACTTATTACCCCAAAGTTTCCACCAAGAATCTGGTTGAAGCTCCATTTGTTCTTGTAACTTTGACTGCTCGAAATCGTTCATATCCATTAAAAGTCACTGAACGAAGTTTTTGCAGTATCATCTTCATCAATTTGAAGGGTAACTTTCTAGCGGTTATTGAGTAAAGTTGTCATGATTGGTTCAACTTTCGCATTATACGACCTACACTCTTATAATGTTCTCTTAAGGTTTTTCGCAAACTCTTCAATTTCGCACGATTTAATACATCACCACTTTTGAAAATCCCATTTGCATCAAGATTTTGCTTTAAAGCTTCTGTATGGAATAGATGAATTGCCTTTAATATTCACTTCAGAAATGATTGGTTCTCGCGATAACGCCTCACAACTAACGCATCACCATCTTGGAAAGCTTTGACATCATCAAACTGTCCACTACAGACAATGAACGTACAATATGGCTACGTCTTTATCCGTTACACGCTGACCGACTACGAACAGGAAGGCTCCCGTAGAATTTGTTGTTCTAGTCTCCCTGAGTACCGTCAACACGAATGTCTTTGCTACAAATGGTGCCGCAGTACACTCGATGTAGTACCGAATCAACAACTTGCGATTAGAAGTTTCTATCGACTTCTATCCTATAAAAATAATAGTTATAAACGTAAGAAATCGTAAAAAGCACAAAAATTGTTTGATCTAAATAAGATCGTGAGCCCATACGATAATCCTAAATTTTATAAATCCCGTTCTGAAAACAGGTTTTCCTTTTGATAGCTTTCCGCTGCCAAAATACGAGGATGTCTGACTCATTCAAAACTGGCAACGGGAAATAAATTCATTATGCCTAAATTAACACTAATTAACGCGAGAAAACTTAAGAAAATAAATCACGCCTGCGTTAGAAGATGCGCCTGCCTTGGGGCAATTGAAATTGGCCCAGCCAAACTGGAAAATGAAAGCTCACCACTCAAAGCAATTCTGACTGCCTGCAATAAAACCAAGAAATTTGGCCTGTCTTTTTCCACACCTTTTTGTAGGCATCAAGAATACCTATTTTAATCTCAGTCTCGATACTGTTCGCCAACTTTTAAGAACGTCTGGATCTAACTCCAACAAAACCATTTACCATCTTGATTCTTCTCCGGTTGCAAGGCTTTTGTCAAAAATTTTCTGATTATCGTCTCAACCTTGATTGCAAAGGTTGACCTTGTTGAACCCAGCCCTGACAAAAAGCTTTCCAATCAAGTGCGTCGAATTTTTCTGCTAAAATTTTATCGCCACTCAAACAAGCCTGCTTTTTCAGCTGGTGAGTTCTCCACTCACTTTTGATAAAGTCATCTCCACTTTACTTGAAACTGGATTGATCCCAATGTTCTCAAATGCTGTTTCTCTTTATCTGGCTCAAATGTCCAATTTTCGGTGATTAAATGGTTCGTCTGATAAGGTTGGTCTTCACCAAAAGGTTAAGCAGCGTGGAGTTTCAACAGAATCAGGAAACCTCCCAACTTTCAGTAGTGAGCAATAAAAATTAATGGTTTCCCAATCGCGTATTCTTTCCATCAAATTGCCAAAATCTGCATCAGGTTTGTCTAATCTGAGCCACTGCAGCGAGAATTTGAGTGACATTTTCAATGACTGGGTTTTACCACCGGAAATCTGCTAAACGAACAAATGTACCCAATATGCCAAAATCGCAAAATAAAATTAGGCAAGAGGCCTGCAGCAATCACAAAAGCACGTTGAGCGACAGATGCATTTCTCAAATGCCTGCGATTTTAATTCTGCGGGAACTTCTTCATTTCGTCCCAGTCGAGCATCTTTGACATAACCGCCTAGCGAATGTGGCTGAAATGGTACTCTGTGCCTAATCTATCTGTGCGTCGCCAAATTACTTTACTCAAAGCCAATCGAAAACGATGAACTTTTAATACTGCACCCTTCTTGCTGCCCAAAAGGACTGGTATTCTGCATGGCAAACCAATACAGCACCGTCACACAAATGAGCCAAGGACCACAAAAACGACATGTTCTATCCCTATAAAACACAAAAGAAATAGAAGTATGTGAAGAATGGTACTGCGTGCCGCTAAAGCCATCAATACGATTCAAAAATGCGCCATGACCTGAATTAATTGACCATCATTCCTAATCGCCTGATTCACGTTTTAAACATACTTTCGGCTAAGTCACCCAATACAGAAATAGCCACAGTTGCTCACAGAAAAGCACAACAAAACCGACTCATTGCACTCGACTACTCTAATAAGGTTTCACCTGAGAAATGGATAGTACAAATATGCGTCACCGCGCAGGATCATGCCACCAAACATGCCCTTGCCAGCGTTTTTCCTGGAGAGACGTTTCGCAAGTCTTGTGCTACTAAAGCGTTTGTCCCAGAAATAGTGCACCTAGAGTCCGCCGCCCATACTAATACAAAACACATAAAAGCAACAAGACAAAGCCATGATGAGGGATCAGCTGTATAATTATCAAACGTAAAAACGCGACTGCAAAAGGAATCAACGTAGAAAGCAACAAAGATCGTAAAAGGAGCATTTTTACCCAAAACTGCTGAGCTTGGATGTCACCACTAATACTCTAATGCAAGCGCCCACCAACCGACTGAATTTAGCAATAAAAGCGTAAGAAGTCAAACACCTGACCTGCATCTAAATAATTACTCTGCTATAAAGCCAGAGGAAGATAAATGCGCCTAGAAATGCTGCGATGACATGTACGCGCCAAAGGATTTTTAAACGAGCAAATTGAGCCCACTCCTAAATACCAAGCGTCGCCACAAAGCCCAAGGCTAGGGCAAAATATGGGGTAAAGAGAACAAGGCATATAATACCAAAGCAATCAAACACAATGGCTGATAATATACGTTCTTTTGCACATGTCTCCGCTTATTCTGTCCCGCCAAACGGCGATGATCGTTGTTGATAGCAGGCACCGCCTGATTAAAAATCTTTTCACTGAAAATCCGGCCAAAGCGATACCTGAAACACACATTCCTGCATACGCACCTCCAGAGTAAGAAAATTATCTAATGCGTTGCTCACCGCCTCAGTCCGAATTCAATAACCGACCGGCGGCTCATCTTGTGTGACTAAATGTTGCTGGAAAAGTGATTCATTATTATCACTCACTGAAATCTCATTATTTTTACTTTTTCATAAGTTGTTGGAGTCGCTTTGAACAATATCCCAACAACCACCGTAATTCGCCGCAATATTTAAAGTCAGTGCAGTGGTTATTTCTCCGTTAAATTTCTCTTTCTTTTAGTGATCTTCTCTGCAATTTTCTCACTAAAACGAGAAAACATCACCGATAATCTTTAAACGAATATTATTTTATGTAATTTTTGACTCTCGCTGATCGGCGCTTGCATAAAGATGTCATTAAAGCGCTCACTTTGCTCAGGGCGATTCCAGCTTTTTCGCCAAACGGCATAACGTCGTACTTAACGCCAGTTTGTCGTGCATAACTCACTGCACGGGCGCACGTTGCCACACTATTTGTAGGTGGCCAAAAATACGCAGCTTATTTTGTTGTTTCGCCCAACGCCCATTACCATCCATCATGGCAACATGTCCGGGGAATATTATTGTTATCAAGTTCTTTCTTTCATTCTTAAAATATTCGGATTTTATGACTGCACTTTTCGCGTATCTCTGAGATCAACTTTTAACTCAGGAATCGGCTAACTTGGCCGGGCTTGCTTATTCTACAGTGCCAGTACATCATCACGCTTGAAAAATAATAGAAGATGGCATTTGTTCAACTGATGCTTGGTTAATTTTTCGCAATATCCGTAAATTTAATACAGCCATCTAAAAAGGCTTTGTACCGGCAATCTGCTTGCGGATTCATTGCGGTTGTCGATACCGCCTTCGCAAACGCATGATTTGGGTTAATCAAATGGATAACGATTAAAATCTAGGTTCTGATAAATGTCACTTTTTGATTTTGAAGAAGTCTAATGGTTCCAGCACCACTGATCATGATTTGGATGAGCTGTTTCCGCAATGCGTATGTATATCCGTTACCCATTTGAGCAATGACCGAGCCATCTCCATACACCGCCCATTGAATGAATAATAGATTGAGGATGAATCAATCATCCATTCTCATCTGCTGATGCATTAAATAAACCAACGCTCAATGTACTTAAACCTTTATCTCATCATCGTGTAGAATCATGAGATTTTTGCCCATTGACCAGCTTGATGAGCAACGGCCTGTTCCATGGCTGAATATGCTCAAACTCGCTTTAATAGCGTATAACGGAAAGGCCTACCAGAACTGTTAAGACAATTTCTATTGACCCTAATCTTTTTCAAAGGACAAAATCCCAACCTTTCTTTTGTGCCTAGGCAGAAGGATGATCGCGTTATGCCATCGATCACAAGCAATTTTGCTTTTTGACTGCTTCACTGCATCAATAAAAGATCCGACCAAGTCACCAAGGATTCTTTATTCCGCAAGCAAGACTTCACTCGCTTTACCAGCCGAAAGAGTCTGGCAGTAATCCTGCCGCCCCAACAATGGCTGCCATAACCTGATCAGCATCTGGATGCCGCTAACCCACAAAATGGCTTTTCGTCCATGCTAAGACTTCTGCTTTTAATGTGGTGAAGATAATCTCGCAATACCTTGCTGCATTTTGTCATTTATTATGCAGGCAAAGTGCGGCTTGAAAATTACGCATTGTTCAAACATTGTCTCAACATTTTTGCCCCTACTAACGCAAAAGGCATGCATTTGCGATTATATTGCGATAACAGAAAGGGTGCTATGGGCCAATAGAACCAGCTGATCCTCAAAATAACAAGATTTTCGTTTTGCATAAAACTTTCGACCGCACTTTTGTGCTTTTTATTTTCATCAGAAGGAACAAGGGCAGATACTCTGGTCTGCCCTAAAACATGGTTCGACAATTAGAAATCATTAATTCTTTTCTTTATCCGCCAAAGATCTCATCCACTTTTGATATAACCATCAGTCACTTTTTGAATGATTTCTTCTGCTTTGTGTTGATCGTTTTTCGCTGATTTCTGTCTTTTAATAATGCTTTGATTTAGTCACGTAGATCACGACGCACGTTACGAATCGCTGACTTTACCTTGCTCACCTTCGCTCTTTTACGACTTGATTAAATCACGACGGCGTTCCTTCAGTTAATGGATGAAGAGAGCACGAACTGTTACCCGCTGAAGATGGGCTCAAACCCAAATCAGAGGTTAAAACTGCTTTTCCTACTGCACTGATTTGGAAAGAATCGGTCAGAAATACTGTTACTGCCAAAGTACGCGTGCATCTCTCTGCAACACACGTTAGCTAATTGACGAAGTGGGTGTCGCTGCACCATAGTATCTCACTTTGGACTCTGTCCAATAAGCTTGCTGTGCACGGCCTGTAATGGATTTTTGCAATATGCCCACGCACGCTTCTGAGGCTTTTTCCATGCGAGCTTCAGCATCTCAGTTTGATTTTCATTAATCATCTCATCTGTCCTCATGTCAAACAAAGATAAACACATGTGATTTTACCTGGATTTTAGGAGTTTAGTGAATAATCTATTCATGAGTTATGAGACAATCTCGCTCATCTTTTCATTCGTTTACAAAAATCAATGGAAATCGTCGTCTCCTTCCGTGCTGAGGCACGACTTTGCGTAACGCACCTGGTTTGTACACATTAGCCACACGTAACTGGCATACAGTGGTCAGCGATGCAAGCGCGAATGCTGCTGCCAACCCGCCACTTGATAAATCTTTTATCAATTACTTCAGCATAAGATAAATTATGGTATAGCTTCGCATCAGGATTTTTGCAGGGTCACAATCGCATACACGCCATCAACTTTTGGTCGCTTTAACACGATATCCGCTTCAATTTCGATACCACGCAGCATGCGGCGGAATCTGTGATAGCGAACGGGACTACCTCGTACCAGCTGAGAAAATCACATACGTTTTCACGCAACATTTGATCGCTCAGACCAGTTATACGTATCGCAAACCCATTTAATTGGAACGTGAGACATTAATTTTCGCATTGACATCTGCAGTGAAGCGCATCACGCATAGCCAAACCATTCATCACGGTTGCAAGCATCCCCATATGGTCGCCCACTACGCGATTCATGCCAGCTTTAGCTAATTTTGCGCCACAGAATAAGTTACCACCGCCGAGCACAACACCAACTTCCACGCCCATTTCAATTAATTCTTTAATCTCTAACGCCATACGATCATAAGTATCGAAGGATCGATACTGAAGCCCTCATCCCTTTGATAATGCTTCACCACTAATTCTCAATAAAAGATACGTTTGTAAAATTGGTTGGCTCATTTGTCTTTTCCTTTGTCGGTTACAAAAAATTGGCTTTATTCTAGCAAAAGAGCGAAAAAGTTAAAAATGGAAATTGAGTCAGAAAAGTGCGATAAAATATCGCTGTTTTGATCTAGGGTAAACTTTATGAAGATTTCAAAAACCTCACAAATTTTTAACCGCACTTTTTCTTTGGCTTGTCATTGCTGCCGGTTACTTGATTTTTACGAGGTTCAGGGATGTTTCAGAGCCACTCTATTAGTCTGATTTTTACTCACGGCTATTTTCATTATTTTATTAAGTAGTTTGTAAAAATCTTTCTATTTTCATTTTTATTACCTTTAGTTTGCTTACACGCATTTTATACGCACGACAGGCTTTAAATTTTGGTGCGCCAAGCTATCAATATATTGCTTTCGGTTCTCGTGACAGATATGTTAGAGACCAAAGAGTTTCTATAGCAAATCCTGAGCAGCTATTTAGCAGCATTGGCTATTCCAGTTTTAGTCTTTTTACATTTACAAAAGTGCGGTCAAATTTAGGGTAGAAATTTTATCGCAATCAAAAACATTCTATCGCCTTTGCTACCCTGTATGGGTTGGCTAACTCTACCGATGCTGGCGCCATTACGATAGATTCGAGTGTTAAAATCGTTGATGAATGGCAAAAATTGAAAATGTCACAGGAAAGCAGCTGGGGACAATCCACTATTAGAAAAATTCTAAATACAAGATTATGTGATTATTTTATGAGTAGTGCAGAAAAGATTACTTGCATGCGTATGGATATCCGTCAATGACATCCATTTATGTCATCAGCAAATGGTACATCTGATTGATGGGATGACATCTGCTGGCTCAAACACAGTCGCCCTCATTACGCTTGATGCTGACTTTCACCCTGACAAAGAAAAATGGAGCCAAACTATGATTTAAGCTTAGTGGATCTCATTAAGTCTGCAGGTCTGAAAACCTACTGGCTGTCTAATCAAGGTTTCTTAGGTGAATATGACACGCCAGTTGCTTCTGCTAACCCTCAAAATCTGATGAAACCATTTTTCTTGAAAAAGGTGGGAGCTTTAATTCTGACAAACTATAGCGATTTTGATTTAATTCCCTAAATTTGCCCAAGTTTTTAGAAGATCCAACACAAGGTAAACGCTTTATTGTGTTACACATTTATGGTTCACATCCGCTTGCTTGCGATCGTGTTGAAGATTATCAAAATTTTCACGACAATGACATTGAGAAAAAGAACGAATACTTAGAATTGCTATATTACATCCATTAAGAAAACCGATGATTTTATTAAGAAAGTGTATGAAACCCTCAAAGAAAACGAGCAAAAACGCACCGCACTTTCTCAATGATTTATTTTCTCAGATCATGGTTTATGTCACCAGGAAGATGATAAACATGGTGTAACCTTGTTTAATCAAAACTGTCACAGCCAATTACATCATAATATTCCGCTCTTTAAGATTTCATCTGATGATACGGCACGTAAAGAATACAAAAGCCTTTTAAATCTGGTTTGAATTTCTTAGAAGGCATCGCTAATTGGATAGGGATTAAAATCCAAGCTCACATTAGAGGAAGATTTATTCTCTGAACAAGCTGACAAAGATGACTATGGACTGAAAAAACTGATTGAAGAGAAAATATCGTAAAGATGCAGACCCCTGCCATTGATATTCGTCCAAATAAATAGGAAAAATCTCAAATTTAGATAACAAAAAGCCGATATTCAATATCGGCTTTTTATATCTCAATGGAGAAAAATTAAGCGTTACCGCCAGTGATTTTGCAACTTCAGCTGCGAAATCTTCTTCTTTTTCTCGATACCTTCACCCACTTCTAAACGGATGAAGTTAGACACTGAAGTGTTTACTGATTTTAAGAAGTCACCTACAGATACAGAAGGATCCATTACGAATGGTTGACCTGTTAATGAAACTTCACCAGTGAATTTCTTCATACGACCTTCAACCATTTTTCTCTGCGATTTCTTTTTTGGTTTACCAGAGTTAACTGCGATATCGATTTGGATTTGACGTCTCGTGTTCAACCACATCTGCAGATACATCTTCTGGGATTCACGAATTCTGGTTTAGATGCCGCACATGCATTGCCACTTTTTAAGTTCATCTTCTGAACCTTCACCTGCAACTAATACACCGATTTTCGCACCGTGTAAGTATTGAGCAATCACTTGACCATCTAAGTAAGCAACACGACGGATGTTCATGTTCTCACCGATTTTAGCCACTAATGCAGCACGTTTTTCTTCAAATTGTGCTTGTAATGCTTCGATAGTAGTGCCTTTGTTTTCTGTTGCTGCGAAATCAGCCACTTCGTTTGCCTAAACCTAAGAAGCCAGCATCTTTTGCTACGAAGTCAGTTTCACAGTTCATTTCAACTAATACACCGAAACCATTTTCTACACGAGCAAGGATACACCTTCAGCTGCAACACGGCCTGCTTTTTTAGCAGCTTTTAGCTTGACCAGATTTACGCATGTTGTCGATTGCTAACTCGATATCACCGTTTGCTTCAACTAATGCTTTTATATTCCATCATACCGGCACCGGTACGTTCACGAAGTTCTTTTTACTAATGATGCTGTGATTTCAGCCATTTTAAAAATCCTCTGTCGAAAAATGCGATTCATTTTGACCGCACTTTTTAGATAAAAATATAGGGGCTAAATTTTAGCCCTCTATGCCAATTAATCGTTTGATTATTGAGGGCTTCGCCTTATTGCAAAACTTAAATTATTCTGCGTCAGCTGCTAATTCTTCAGCAACTGAGCTTCGTTACACGACCTTCTTTAACCGCCGCTGCAGCTGCAGAAACGCAAGTTGGATAGCACGAGTCGCATCATCGTTACCTGGGATAACGAAATCTACGCCAGCTGGAGTTGAGTTAGTATCAACGATAGCAAATACAGGAATACCCTAGGTTGTTTGCTTCTTTAACAGCGATATGTTCGTGGTCTGCACCGATAACGAATAACGCATCTGGTAAGCCGCCCATATCTTTGATACCGCCAAGGCTTAATTCAAGTTTTTCCATCTCACGGGTACGCATTAACGCTTCTTTTTTTGGTTAATTTGTCAAAAGTACCGTCTTGAGATTGAGTTTCTAAATCTTTTAAACGTTTAATTGATTGACGAACGGTTTTCCAGTTAGTCAACATACCACCCTAACCAACGGTGGTTTACGTATATTGTTGACAGTCTAATGCTGCAGCTTGTACTGCTTCTTGAGCCGCGCGTTTAGTACCAACGAATAATACTTTACCGTTGTTGCTAGTAGATACGGGTTAATTCCCGCTAAAGCTTCGTTGAATAAAGGTAAAGTTTTTTTCTAAGTTGATGATATGAACACTGTTACGAGCACCAAAAATGAAAAGGTTTCATTTGTGGATTCCAGTAACGAGTCTGCGTGTCCGAAGTGTACGCCCGCGTTGATCATGTCGCGCATTGAAACTTGTGCCATAATATTTTCCTTTTGTTGAGTTGAGCCTCCATATCAGCTAATCGACCGTTTGGCACCCCTGATTAAGCCTTAATGATATGTGTGTGTTGTTAATAATTAAAAACGCTGCTTTTGAAACCCAAAAACAGCGGTGCGATTTATACCATAAAGTGCGGTCAAAAACCAGTTTATTTTGTTAAATTCATCACTTTTCTTGCTTTAATAAACAATAAAGGGGGACGATGCCGCAAATCTTTAAATTCATCATGCCATTGTGGCTGCTCGTCTAACATTGGGTTCAGCCATTTGTTCAATTTTGAAAACCTGTGGCAATTAAATCATTAATAATCGTTGCTGTCGTGCGGTGATACGTTTTGAAAGGTTGTTGAAACCAATTTCGTTCTCTCAATCCTTCATCACGATAATGATTTAAACGATAAGCGACTTGCTGTTTTTGCTCATTTTTATTTTTTTCCCAGCGTTCCCCTTCTTTATGGCTAGTCGTAATCGGATGCTCTTGGGAAAAAACTAATGTGCCGTTAGGCTTAAGCTTATTGGCTATCATCGCTAATAAAGCGGGAAAATCCTCAATATAATGAAAAGCAAAAGAGCTGGTAATGACATCAAAATCACTTTCTGGCAATTCCGTTAATTTTTCCATCGGTAACTGATATAACGAAAAACGTCCTGAAAATTGACCGCACTTTTGCAGATCTTGTTCAGCTTGTTCTAGCATTTTAGCTGAAAGATCTGTTCCCACTACGCTCTCCGCATTGCGTTCTAAATAGAGTTGCAAATGTCCGCCCGTTCCACAACCTAGATCGAGCAATTTTTTTCCTTGTAAATCAGGTAACAGGGAAAGCATAGTCGGCTTTTCCACTATTTCATTGAGACTGATTGGGTTAGATCGAAGTTTTTGATAAAGCGCAAAGAAGTTTTCTTTATCGTAAACGCTCGTTTTGGTTACTCATCTCGTTTCCTATGTAAAATTAAAAAGGGCGTATTCGATACGCCCCTCACAATATTAACGCGAAAACTTATCCTGCGAAACTTGCAAACCATCCTAAGTTTGCGCCTACTTGTGCCACAATATTTAACACACCGAATAAGATCACAAAACCAATCATAAAATTACCGCCATACACTTTATAAGTCGCATTTGGGAATTTTTTGGCGACTGGCTTTAGCAAGCAGTGCTGGCACGATTGCAGCCCAAATGGTTGCAGCTAATCCAGCATAACCAATGGCAATCACGAAACCATAAGGGAATTGTAAACTTAACAATAGTGGAGGTAAGAATGTTACCAATGTGGTTTTTGTTCTGCCTAATAAGCTGTCATCAAATTTAAATAAATCGGCAATATAATCAAATAAACCTAACGTTACCCCTAAGAATGAGGTTGCAATAGCCATATAAGCAAAAGAAATTCAATACAACCGCAATGTATTCTACTTCAATATATTTGTGTAATGCTTCTAATAATGCCGATACATCGCCGCCTTTTTTTCAATCACGGGTGCAAATTCTGTACGTGGTAAATTACCTTGCACTGCAAGCTGCCATAAGATGTAAATCACTAAGGCTAAGCCCGTACCAATAAAGATCGATTTCATTACGCGACTACCATCGCGATCGTAATATTTTACGAGACTCGGTACATTTCCATGGAAACCGAAAAGACACTCAAGCAAACCGGAAAGTGCGGTCAATAAATAAGGTAAATAAGTTTGCTCACCTTCTGCAACAGTATTGAATAATACCTCTGTTTTCACCGAACTCAATAAACCTGCAGTAGAAAGGAAGAAAGCGACTACCATCCCAACAATCAATACTGTTGTGAAACGGTCTACAGCTTTAGTGGAAAGCCACACGAAAGCCGCAAGAATAAAACAGAAAATTAAGGATCCAGAAGTACGTCCAATATCGACCGCACTTTCAGCGGAACCAAAGGCTTGATTAAGCAAGTTTTGTGTAATACCGCCGCCAGAGGTGATATAAGCATAAGTTAAAATATACAAGACGAAAGCAACAGAAAGACCATTGATAATATTCCAACCTTTACCTAACAAATCTTTTACGATGGTGTCAAAGCTTGAGCCGGTAGGATAATGTAAGTTGGCTTCTAAGATCATCAAACCTGATGTGGTCATACAGAACCAAGTGTAAACCAAAGCCAGAATAGAGCCGATAAACCATACCCAGCCGTTGAGGTTGGGTTTGCAAGCATACCTGCACCAATCGCGGTACCTGCAATAATCATGGCGCCGCCTAATAAAGAAGGAGATTTTTATTGTCATCAGTAAAGTCCCTAGAATATAATTTTGCACTATTATAATAGTACAAAATCAAAAAGGCAATCTTTTTATATCGACAACAATAAAGTAAATTTATATAATCATGCTATTTTCAAACCAAAAAGGACTTAATTTATGAAAAACAACTTAAAAAGTTTTGCTTTTGCCGCGTTAGCGTGGGCGTTGTATTAACTTCCTGTGCTGATTCTGCCTCTATCAATCAACAAGCTGCAAGTAGCTATACCCAAGAAATGGGTAATATGCGTGCACATGGTGTGAAATTGATACTCATCAAAAACTGCAAAACGTGTTCATGCAGTGTTTAATAAAATGGTGCCTTATGCAGACCAAGCGAATGAAACTGGACAACAATTTAACTGGCAAATCAATGTCATTAAATCAAAAGAACTGAATGCTTGGGCAATGCCAGGCGGTAAAATGGCATTCTACACAGGTTTAGTGGATACCTTACATTAAACGATAATGAAATTGCTGTTGTAATGGGTCACGAAATGGCACACGCTTTAAAAGAACACGGTAAAGCGAAAGTGAATTTTGGTATGGCTACTAATATTGCAGCAAGTTTAGGTCATGCTGCACTTTCTACTGTTATCGGTTCAAGTGCAAGTGAATTAGCAGTAGGTTTAACCAAAGACTTTGCTTTAGATAAACCTTACTCTCGTAGTGCAGAAACTGAAGCGGATGAAGTTGGGTCTCATGTTAATGGCTCGCTCAGGTTACAATCCTCAAGTCGCACCAGGTTTATGGCAAAAAATGGCTAAAGCCTCAGGTGGTTCTAAAGGTGCACTTGATGTGTTAGCTTCTACTCACCCGAGTGATGAATCCCGCCAAGAAAACTTACAACGCTTATTACCAGAAGCGATGGAACTTTACAAAGCCACTAAAAATAAAAATGGCTAAATAAAACGGTCAAAAATTGACCGCACTTTCATAAATAAAAAGCGAACATCATGTTCGCTTTTTTAATATCTAAAAGAAAACCGCACTTGAAAAATCAAAGTGCGGTTTGTTTTTATCGTATTTTCAATTAATGTTGTTCGTTAATGTGACCTTCAATTGGTTTTACATTTTCATCAAACACTGGTAACGGTTTGTGTTCGCTTGCAATGTAAGAATAAATCACTGGCAACACGAACAAGGTAAACAATGTACCGATAGCCAAGCCTGCCCAGCAATAACGATACCAATACTGAAACGAGATACCGCACCCGCACCCTGTTGCATAAAGCAACGGTACAAGACCTGCAATCATCGCAGCGGTAGTCATCAAAATTGGACGTAAACGTACTTTAGCCGCTTCAGTGATCGCTTCAATACGCGTTTTACCGTGGTTTAACTGCTCTTCTTTCGCTACTTCACACATCAAAATACCGTGTTTCGTAATAAGACCAACCAGGGTAATCAAACCCACTTGTGAGTAGATATTGAGTGTCGTTCCAGCAATCCCTACAAATCCAAAGGCATTTAAGGCTAATAACGCACCACTTACAGCTAACGGCACAGAAATCATAATCACGATTGGATCGCGAATTGATTCAAACTGAATTGCCAAGACTAAGAAAATAATCACTACCGCAAGTAAGAACGTTACTGCAAGTGCATTACCTTCTTGTACTAACTGACGCGCTTCACTTTTAAAGTCATAGTTATAACCCTGTGGTAAACGTATTTTTCGCATTGTCCTGTAACCATTGGATCGCATCACCAATTGAAGTACCTGGCATCGGTACAGCACTAATCACCGCAGAGTTTAACTGGCTGAAACGAGGCAATGTACTTGGTTGTGGTTCCAATGTAGCCGTCACCAAGCTGCTTAATGGAACAGAGGTACCATTTGCTGCGGTGATGTAATACTTATTAAAACTTTCCGGAGATAAACGATTGTCACGTTTTACTTGGGAAATAATTTTGTAAGCTCGACCATCAATATCCACACGTTCAATGGTTGCGGCAGATAAGAAGCTGCCTAACGTACGGCTGATTTGTTGCATTGTAATACCGTAAGTCCCCGCTTTTTCACGGTCGATCTTAATACGCATTTGAGCAGTATCAAATTTAAGATCGAGATTGGTATAAACGAACTTGCTGGATTTTTGCATATCCTCTAAGAATTTACCCGCCACATTTGCTAAATCACCGTAGTCTTGTGATGTGCTGATCACAAAACCAATTGGAGGACCTTGCTCCCCTGTATTAATTTCTGGGAACGCAAAGCCTTGTACAGACACTTCAGGAATAGATTTCGCTTTTTCATTCAACTCATTCATGATAGCTGTTTGGCTTTTTGAGCGTTCTTTCCAATCTTTTAAAGTCACAACGTTTAAAGATTGGTTAGAGCTTGGTGCCCTGAAATCGTCATCGCAAACTGTACTTCTGGCGTATTGGTTAAAATCTCTTGATAAGGTGTCATCGCATTTTGCACGTAATCTATGTTTACGTTAGAAGGTGCAGAACCGACCGCTATAAATGCGCCCTTATCTTCTGTAGGTGTTAATTCACTCGAAAGTGATTTAAACAACACTGGTAAGGTTGCAAAAATGATTGCCGCAAACATCAACATACATTTACGGTTTACCATCACCAAATCAAGTACATACGCATAAGCTGCATTCACTTTACTAAGGGTATGCTCTACTCGTTGTTCCAATTTACTTGGAGCCTCATTGGATTTTAGCAATTTACTGGTCATCATTGGTGAAAGCGTTAATGCTACGATACCGGAAATAAATACTGCTCCAGCAAGGGTTAAAGCAAACTCTTTAAACAACGTACCCGTAATACCGCCCATTAACGCCATTGGAGAATATACCGCAATCAAGGCTATAGTCATGGAAATAACCGGAACGGCAATTTCACGCGTACCAATAATCGCCGCACGGAATGGTGTTTCACCTAACTTAATGTGGCGGTCTACGTTTTCCAATACCACAATCGCATCATCCACCACCAAACCAATGGCTAGAACCAATGCCAGCAAAGTCATCAGGTTAATAGAAATCAAATGATTGAAGCAACATAATTACCCCTGATTAATGAAATCGGAATGGTGATAACCGGGATTAAAATCGCACGGAATGAACCAATAAACATGGTAATCACCACCAACACGATCAGCGTTGCCTCAACAATCGTTTTGATTACTTCATTAATGGAGTTATTAATCGCAATTGTACGGTCATATAAGATGTCAGATTCAATAGCATCCGGCAGATTATTTTTAATACTGTCATATAGCGGACGCACTTTCGCAGCTACCGTTAATGGGTTTGCTGACGAAGTTGGATTAATCGCTAATACAACGGAATCTGCGCCATTCGCTACCGCACGTGAGCTATCGCTTGATTTATTTAATTCAATATCAGCGATATCGCGTAAACGTACTAACTTATCACCGTTTGATGTCACAATTAAGTTGCCTAATTCTTCAACCGATTTTGTCGTGGTTTCTACTTTGTTTTTATAGGTCACAAAATAGCCATTATCATTACCTGCTGCTGTTTGAACGTTATTCGCCGATAATGCTGACATCACCTGTGTTGCCGAAAGGTTTTGAGCCGCCATTTTTTCTGGGTCTAACCAAACACGAAGTGCGTACTCCGAAGCACCAAAGATCTGCACGCTCGCACACCTTCTACGGTAAAGAATTGTGGTTTCACTACGCGTTGAATATAGTCAGTCACTTGGCTTGCATCAAGTTTGTTAGAACGGAAACTAATATCATAATCCCCGAACCACCGGTTGATGAAGAAATCGTTGGATCTTCAATACCACTTGGCAATTCAGAACGAACTGAGTTAACTTTAGCTAAAACATCTGCCAAGGCCGCATTCGGATCCGTATTTAATTTCATTTTTACGGTGACAGTTGACGTACTTGGGCTGGAAAGCTTGAAGACATATAGTCCACATTATCTGCTTGCGCTACCGCCTCTTCAATTTTGGAAGTAACAAACGCTTGAATTAAGTTCGCATCCGCCCCTGGATATGCAGTGGTCACCGTAATCACCGTCGTAGTCATTTTCGGATATTCGCGCACAGCCAATTTCGAGATCGCTTGTAAATCCTAAAAATAATGATTAACAAGCTAATCGAAACCGCCAAAACAGGGCGACGAATAAATATATCGGTAAATCTCATTCGCTTTTTCCTAATTAAAGATTCGTTTTTATTTGCAGGTTGTTCTGTACCCACGCCCGCTTTATCTGCAACAGAAACTAATGCACCATTACTTAAGTTTTGCTGACCACCGGTCACAATTTTATCGCCAACTTTGACTTCATCGCCTTTTAATTGTGCATAAATACCTTGACGATCTTTCGTAAATACAGTGATTGATTTTGCACGGTACATATTTGCCGCTTTTTCTGCGCCGCCTAATTTCTCAATATCTTCATCGGAAAGTGCGGTCAAAATATAAAGCGATTCGCCATACATGTTGTAGCTCACTGCCACTTGCGGCACGACGATTTGATTATGTTCAGTTGGTAACGCGACATTTAATCGAGTAAACATACCGGACAATAATTTTGCGCCATCTTCTGGCTCAAATGTTGCTTGAACATCAACTAAACCCGTTGAAGAATTAATTGCTGGCTCAATTGCAGTAACCTTTGCTGCAAATGTTTCACCTTTACGCGCATCTGCCGTAGCCGTTACTTTTTGACCAATATGCAATTTATCTAATAGGTTTTGCGCAATCGCAAAATCCACTTTCATTGAAGAACGATCTTCCACACGCACAATTTCAGTACCGTTTGAAACGTACTGACCAACATTCACTTTCACGATACCGGCTTTACCATCAAATGGTGCCACGATTTGGCGACGTTCAATCGCCGCTTTTAATGACTCAATATTTGCCGCTTGTGCTTCATAAGCTGCTTTTGCATTATCTAATTCTTGACGAGAAACAGCACCGCTGCCCTGCAAGGTTTGCATAACGTTGATAAGTTTGACGTAATGACACCACCTGAGCTTGTGCGGCTTGTAAGCTTGCACGCTCAACGGAACTATCTAACTCAACTAACAAATCACCCTTTTTCACGCTTTGGCCATTTTGCACGAGCACTTTAGACACGGTTCCAGCGCTTTGTGCACTTAACATCGCCCCTTGATTTGGACGAACAAGACCGGTTGTTTCAATGATCGGCGTCCATTCTGAAGCCTTTAACTGTCATTGCGGTAACAGGAGAAGCTGTTTCAGGTTTATTTGCTAAGAAATCAGCAATGCCTTTTGCTTTCATTTGATTAAGAAAAATCATTGCAGCAAAAATTAACACAAATACGCCTAACGCTAATTTCAAAAAGAAAACGTGCGAACGCTTTGGTCTATTAGTTTGAGTTATACTCATTTGGAAAACTCCATTAAGACAATAAAATGACTACTTCTGAATTGCACGCCAAGAGCGTTCAATGACAGATTCTAACACGACATCGGTAACCGCTATACCGAGAAATTTGTTATCTGAGGCTAAAACTATTGCAGTATCTAGACTCAGCAAAAATAAAATTCGAGGATCTAAATCAGCTAACACATTTGCTGCTTGTCCCTTGAGACAAAACTGATCCCCAACACGAATGCTCCATTTCTTTGCAGGTCTCAATAAATTCTGGCAAGGATCGATATTGGTTCATATTAACAAAATCGTTTGGATTTTCTTGAAGAAAATGCCAAATATTCCACCACATTTTTTCTGTATTGTTCGAAAAAGGTTGACTTTTCATCAAAACCTTCTTCAATCGCCACAAACAAACTTATTGAACACTCGACGAGCAAATTGTGCTAATAACTCGTCTTTACTCTTAAAATAAAGATAAATCGTACCCGCTGCGATGCCTGCTTCCTTGGCTAACTTATGCATAGAAAGATGATGTAATCCTTCTTTTGCCATAAGACGATCTGTTGCATCAAAGATCTGCTCGCTGACATCAAGCTTCGTTTTAGAGGCTTTTACTTGTCGCATAATAAAAATTAAATTCTTAGGGTTATATATGAGAAAGGTCATTTAAGATGAATATCAAAAATGAATGAACGTTCATTTTATTGATTTTTCATTTTTGCAAGTGAAAATATAAAAAGTGCGGTTATTTTTAACCGCACTTTTTAAATTCTGAATTACATTCCAATCACAACGCAACTCGCCACTGATTTTGCTTTATCTTGTGCTGCTGTTGCGGCATCTCGACTACCAAATGGTCCCACGCGTACGCGGTTCCATTCTTCACTTGTCGCAATTTGTGCATTTACGCCAGCCATCGCTAGACGACCTTGTAAGCTTTCTGCTTGTGCACGATTTTTAAATGCTCCACATTGTAAACCAAATTTTTTGCCGCCAGCCTGTACTTGTTGTTCAGCTGGGTTTTCGGTTCTGCTTTTTCGGTTGCTCAGTTTTAGCTGGTTCTGTTTTTACTGGTTCAGCTTTTCACTACTTCTACTTTTTCGGCAGTTCAGGTCTTTTTTTAACTGGCTCAGGCTTTTTCGCGTCTGGTTTTTGCTGTTTGCTGAGCTGGCTGAGTTTGAGCTGTCTGTGCTGATTGAGCTTGTTGTGCTTGAGCTACGGCTTTTTCTGCATTCGCCGCTTCTTGCTCTTTACGCTGGGCTTCTAATTTTTTCGCTTCTTCTGCCGCTTTTTGCTCTTTTTCCATCTGGATAAGCACTTGACGTTGTTCTTCCGTCAAACGCATATTTTTTTCAACTGAAGAAGGATTATTATCCACCGGCACCGTACGGGTTTCTAATTCTTTAATATAGTGCCACACTTCTTCTGGACGATTTGGTAACACACTTTTCGGTTGCGGTTTTTCCGGCTGAACATTTGTCGTCACTACAGGTGCTGGTGTTTTTACTTTTTAAGAAGTAAAGCCCTAAACCCAAAAACCCTAATACCGCCACCAACGCAAGAACAATTAAGGTATTGCGATTAAAACTTTTCTTTGCTTTCTTTTTATTATTTTTGAGCCGCTTCGACCAGCAAAATCTCGATGAGCCACGATAAAAATCCTAAAATATTCGATAAATTAAACTTAGAGTATAAAAACGCTTAATTCTACTGGAAAACAGTGCATTTTCTAGGGAATTTTTGCTAACTCAAATCCAATGGATCCACGTCTAAAATCAACCGCACTTGAGAAGACTTTATCAGCTCTGGTGAATATCGACTTAATGCCGTCTGTAATTGCTTCCGAGAAGCGTGTTGTAATAGCAACTGCCAACGATACTGCCCCGCTTTTTTGCTGAACGGTGCGGGAATCGGCCCCAACACTTGCAAGCCTTCTATTTTTTGTTCATAGAAGAAAGAGGCTAATTGCGACAATGCATTTTCCGCCTCTTCAGAATGACGACATTGTGCTTTAAACAACGCTTGGAAACTAAACGGAGGCAAGCCCATATTATGACGTAACTTCAAGGTTTCTTCTGCAAAGGCTTGGTAACCCTTTTCAAGCAAGGTGGTTAATAACGGATGATCCGGATAATGTGTCTGCAAAACCACTTCACCCTGTTTTTCGGCTCTGCCTGAGCGCCCTGCAACTTGTACATAAAGCTGCGCTAAACGTTCTTCGGCTCTGAAATCAAGGAAAATAAGGCATTATCTACATTCACTAAAGCAACCAAAGTGACATTCGGAAAATGGTGTCCTTTAGCTAACATTTGGGTGCCAATTAAAATCTGACTTTTACCTTGCTGAATATCCTCTAAATAACCTTCAAGCTTGCCTTTTCGTGCAGTGCTATCACGATCGATACGAGCAATATTATATTGTGGGAAACGTGCTTTTAGGGTTTCCTCCAGTTGTTCTGTACCTAAACCCGTTGTGACTAAATGCGTTGAACCACAATGGCCACATTGCATCGGCACTGTTTTTTGTGCACCACAATGATGGCAGCGTAAAACGCGCTGATGTTGGTGATAAGTATAAGGCTTTTCGCAATGATGACATTCATCAATCCAACCACATTCATGGCATAACAACACAGGGGCAAATCCACGTCGATTAAGGAATAACAACACTTGATTACCTTTTTCTAAGTGTTCTTGCATACGTTGCAATAGCGGTTCAGATAAGCCGTTTTGAATTCGTTGATGTTTTAAATCAATCACAAACTGGCGAAGTGCGGTTGCATTTCCAGCCCTTTTTGATAGCACCAAATGATGATATTTACCATTTTGTACGTTATTCACACTTTCCAAACTTGGTGTGGCAGAACCTAATAAAATAGGAATATTGAGCTTTTGAGCAAGCACAATGCCTAAATCTCTCGCATGATAACGCCAACCATCTTGCTGTTTAAACGAGCCGTCATGTTCTTCATCTAAAATGATTAAGCCAAGATCTGAAAACTGGGTGAAAAGCGCCGATCTCGTGCCAATTACGATTGCACTCTGTCCTGTTCTTGCTCGCTCCCAGACATTTAAGCGTTGCGTATCGTTCAAGTTAGAATGCAATACATCAATTTCTACATTAAAGCGAGCTTGGAACCGTCTCACGGTCTGAGGGGTAAGCCCAATTTCAGGAACAAGCACTAAAACCTGTTTGCCTTTCTTTAAGACTTCTTCAATGTATTGCAGGTAAATTTCAGTTTTACCTGAACCGGTCACGCCCTCTAACAACCACACATTAAAGCCTTCTTGGAAAAGCAACTGGCTAAATGCAAGGGCTTGTTGCTTGTTTAAGGTCAATCGGTTATCAAGATTAACTAAAGGATTATCCCCTAGAGCTTGCTGCCAACTTTTTTGTTCAGTAGGCACAATAATCTCTTCCACATAATCTTTGCTTTTAAGGGCTGACCAAATTGCGGAACTGATCTCATTGTTACCTTTTTCTAGATCTTGCGTTAGCAACAAATTTAAGGCTTCAATTTGTTTTTTGGCGCGTTTTAATTCACCTGATTCTAACGCTTGTTTTCCAAGGTCCGTAATACGCCAAAAAGTGCGGTCATTTTTAACCGCACTTTCTCCATTACGAAGTTTGACTGGCAACGCTTGAAACAACACATCGCCTAATGCTGCACGATAATAATTAGCCGACCAAGCTAACCAATCCCAAGTTGTGGAATTAAAAAGTGATTCAGCATCAAGCACATCAATAATCGGTTTTAACTTTTCTTTTGCTACATCCGAAGAAGCTGGCAAATCCACCACGATCCCTACTCGTTTTTGCGAACCAAAAGGCACCAACACTCGTCCACCAACGATTGGCGTCAAGTCGGGCGAATAGAGATAATCAAAAATCGAGGGAGCGGTACGGCTAATGCAACTCGGACAATATTCATAACAAAAACAATTAAAAATTTTCGCTATTATACGGGAATTAGGGTGGAAAAATCCCACAACCTTGCCTTTTTAGTGTATAATCGCCGCCAATTTTAATTGAGCGAATAAAAACCATGACAGAAGAGCAAAAAACCTTTGCTGATCAAAAACGTAAAACCGTTGAAACGGCTGAATTTACAGAAGATGGTCGTTATAAACGTAAAGTTCGTAGCTTTGTGTTGCGGACAGGTCGCTTAAGTGATTTTTCAATATGATGAACGATCACTGGGCTGATCTTGGATTAGATTATCAAAAACGCCCATTTTGATTTTGCCACGATTTATGGCAATACAGAATCCCGTTATATTAGAAATTGGCTTCGGGAATGGGAAATCTTTAGTGGATATGGCGAAGCAAATCCTGATAAAAATTATCTCGGTATTGAAGTGCACACACCTGGTGTGGGTACCTGTATTGCTTATGCGGTAGAAAAAGGCGTGAAAAACCTTCGCGTGATTTGCCATGATGCCACTGAAATTTTACGTGATTGTGTGAAAGACGGCGAATTGGGCGGTTTACAGCTTTTCTTCCCAGACCCTTGGCATAAAGCAAAACATCATAAACGCCGTATTGTTCAACCGCACTTTGTAGAGCAAGTCGTCCAAAAAAATTACAACCCAATGGCTTTTATTCATATGGCTACGGACTGGGAGAACTATGCGGAACAAATGCTCGAGGTTCTTTCAGCCAATGAAAATTTAGTCAATACTGCCGAACAAGATTATATTCCACGTCCTGATTTCCGCCCTCTTACAAAATTTGAGGCGCGCGGTCATCGCTTAGGTCACGGTGTGTGGGATTTATACTTTAAGAAAAAATAATCATCGAGATGATGACTATACCCCATTACCTTAACATAGGGAGAACATTGAAAATGAAAACTCGTAATCAACGTCAACGTAAAAAACTTCACTTAGCTGAATTCCAAGAATTAGGCTTTTTAGTGAATTGGCAATTTGCTGAAGGAACCAGCATCGAAACTATCGATGAAACCGTTGATCGTTTTATTGCTGAAGTGATTCAACCAAACGGCTTAGCTTATGAAGGTAGCGGCTATTTACATTGGGAAGGCTTAGTTTGCTTAGAAAAAAATTGGCAAAATGTGATGAAAGCCATCGCCAATTGGTACAAAAAAATGGTTAGAAGAGAATAAATTGCAACAAATCGAAATCAGTGAATTATTCGATATTTGGTGGGATTACCCAACAAAAAAACGCATAATATTTTTAAGCACACTTCAGGGCGGATTATCCGCCCTATTTAATAATCATTTTCACTTATATTTTAACAATTTATTTACATTCCTAATTTCCTTTCAAAATATCCTTGATCTACCTCAAGAAAAGTGTATATTTCTTAAAAACTACTCCTTTTAGGTAGTTACTATTTTGTTATCGGAGCTAGATAATGCTCCCCTTGAAAATACCGAACTTTAAAGAAAAATATGGCGATTGAAAATCCTTCTCGCAGACAATTATTACGTGGGCAATTTTTACAATCGTTACATTCTGAAAACGCTAAAATTCAAGGTATCAATGCTATCCGTCCACCTTGGTCGGTAAACGAAGCAGACTTTACAGATAAATGCACTCGATGCGGTGATTGCATACTGGTATGTGAAACCCAAATTATCGTAAAAGGCGATGGTGGCTTTCCTGAAATACAATTTGACAAGGGCGAGTGCACTTTCTGTCAAAAATGTGTTTTAGTCTGTGAACAACCGATTTTTCACTCATTAGAAGAAGAGCCTTGGACACATAAAGTTGAGATTACAACGCAGTGCCTAACAGAAAATCGAGTGGAATGTCGAAGTTGCCAAGATAGCTGTCCGATGAATGCCATCCGTTTTCGATTACAGCTTGGTGGTGTTGCAAAACCCATTTTAGATTTAGAAAGTTGTAATAGTTGTGGTGCTTGCTTTAAGCGTTTGCCCAACAAAAAGCAATAAAAATTTCTTAATATTTGAAACAAATATCGATGAGTCAATTTAGCGAAAATGAGAACTGGTATGTATGCAGCATTGTTGTGCAAGCCAGACCAGAAAAACTTAACCAAGTCAAAGAAGCCATTTTAGCGATTCCAACTGCTGAAATTCATGGCGAAAAATCTGATGAAGGCAAATTGGTGGTCACCCTTGAAAGTAACCGTCAATTAGCATTTAGCGGATCTTATGGATGAAATTAAAAGATATCCCAGGAGTAATTGTCGTTTCTTTAATTTCTAATTACTTTAGATGAAAAAAATAAATAATTTAGGTATACATGCCATTTTGTATATTCTAAAAAATTCAACAACGAGTGGGGAAAACTATGGAACTTAATCGTAGAGATTTTATGAAAGCCAATGCTGCGCTTGCAGCAGCAGCGGCTGCCGGTATGACCATCCCTGTTAAACAGGTTGATGCGGCAGAAGATATGGGCATCAAATGGGATAAAGCGCCATGTCGTTTCTGTGGTACAGGATGTAGCGTATTGGTAGGAACCAAAGATGGTCGAGTTGTCGCAACTCAAGGTGACCCAGATGCAGAGGTAAACCGTGGTTTAAACTGTATCAAAGGTTACTTCCTTTCTAAAATCATGTACGGTGCAGACCGTGTACAAACTCCGTTATTACGTATGAAAGATGGTAAATTCCATAAAGAAGGTGACTTTACACCGGTTTCTTGGGATCAAGCTTTCACTATCATGGCGGAAAAAATCAAAGACATCTTGAAGAAAAAAGAACCAAATGCTGTTGGGATGTTCTCTTCCGGTCAAACAACCATCTACGAAGGTTACGCAAAAGTAAAACTTTGGAAAGCTGGTTTCCGTTCTAATACTATCGACCCGAATGCTCGTCACTGTATGGCGTCTGCAGCAGTTGCGTTTATGCGTACATTCGGTATGGATGAACCAATGGGTTGCTATAACGATATCGAGAAAACCGATGCATTTGTGCTTTGGGGTTCAAACATGGCGGAAATGCACCCAATTTTATGGTCTCGTATTTCTGACCGTCGTCTTTCTTCTGATAATGTGAAAGTGGTGGTTATGTCAACATTCGAACACCGTTCGTTTGAATTAGCTGATGTGCCTATCGTGTTTAATCCACATTCAGACCTTGCAATCCTTAACTACATCGCAAACTACATTATCCAAAACGATAAAGTAAACTGGGACTTCGTTAATAAACACACTAAATTCAAACGTGGTGAAACCGATATCGGTTATGGTTTACGTCCAGAACACCCACTTGAAGTTGCAGCGAAAAACCGTAAAACTGCAGGTAAAATGCACGACTCTGACTTTGAAGAATTCAAGAAAATCGTTGCACCTTATACATTAGATGAAGCACACCGTATTTCTGGTGTACCAAAAGATCAGCTTGAAACTCTTGCGAAGATGTACGCAGATCCAGAACAAAACTTAGTATCTTACTGGACAATGGGCTTTAACCAACACACTCGTGGTGTATGGGTTAACCACATGATCTATAACGTACACTTATTAACCGGTAAAATTTCTAAACCAGGTTGTGGTCCGTTCTCATTAACTGGTCAACCTTCAGCTTGTGGTACAGCACGTGAAGTAGGTACTTTCGTTCACCGTTTACCAGCGGACATGGTAGTAACCAATCCAAAACACGTTGAAATTACAGAGAAAAAATGGAAATTACCAAAAGGCACCATCCCAACTGTACCTGGCTATCCAGCGGTACAACAAAGCCGTGCCTTAAAAGACGGTAAACTAAATTTCTTATGGCAAATGTCCACCAACAACATGCAAGGTGGTCCAAATATCAATGACGAAATTTTCCCTGGTTGGCGTAACCCTGAGAACTTTATTGTTGTTTCAGACCCTTACCCATCAGTTTCTGCGGTTGCAGCAGACTTAATTCTTCCAACTTGTATGTGGGTAGAAAAAGAAGGGGGTTATGGTAACGCTGAACGTCGTACCCAATTATGGCGTCAACAAGTAAAAGGCCCAGGTGAGTCTCGTTCTGACTTATGGCAAATTGTTGAATTTGCTAAATACTTCAAAACGGATGAAGTATGGGGTGAAGAGTTATTAGCTCAAATGCCTGAATATCGTGGCAAAACTTTATATGAAGTGCTTTACGAAAATGGTGAAGTAAACAAATATAAAGTACCAACCGATGTTCCGGATACATCAATGATGAAGCCGATCACTTTGGTTACTACCTACAAAAAGGTTTATTCGAAGAATACGCTGACTTCGGTCGTGGTCATGGTCATGACTTAGCACCATTCGATACTTATCACCAAGTACGTGGTTTACGTTGGCCGGTTGTTGACGGTAAAGAAACCTTATGGCGTTACCGTGAAGGCTTTGACCCGTATGTCAAACCAGGTGAAGATATCGCATTCTATGGCTATCCAGATAAAAAAGCGATTATTCTAGGTGTTCCTTATGAAGCACCTGCAGAATCACCGGATGAAGAATATCCATTATGGTTATGTACTGGTCGTGTACTTGAGCACTGGCATACCGGTACCATGACTCGTCGTGTACCTGAATTACACCGTGCATTCCCGAACAACTTAGTTTGGATGCACCCAGCGGATGCGAAAAAATATGGCTTACGTCATGGGGATAAAGTGAAGTTAATCACTCGTCGTGGTGAAATGATCACTTACTTAGATACCCGTGGTCGTAACAAATGTCCTCAGGGCTTAATTTATACCACCTTCTTTGATGCGGGTCAGCTTGCTAACAAATTAACATTGGATGCAACCGATCCAATTTCAGGCGAAACCGACTTCAAAAAATGTGCGGTTAAAAGTGGAAAAAGCGTAGGATTTTCCTTTCGTTTCTAGTCGCTCCTCTCTTTCAAGAGAAGGGAATTTAAAATAAGAGCGGTCAAATTTTGCAACATTTTTACAAAATCAGGCCGCTTATAAAAGGAAACGCAGATGAGACTTGATCCTAACCGTCGTCAGTTTTTAAAAAATGTGACAAGAACGGCTGCCGGAGTATGTGGGGTTGGGTTATTCTTGGCTTACAGCAACAACAAGCTAAAGCTAAAGAAGGAATCGCCTTACGTCCACCTGGTGCTTTACCGGAAAAGGATTTCTTGGCAGCTTGTACCCGTTGCGGACAATGCGTCCAAGCGTGTCCATATGATATGTTGCATTTAGCTTCGCTGATTTCACCAATGGAAGCGGGTACGCCTTATTTTATCGCTCGGGATAAACCTTGCGAAATGTGTCCGGATATTCCATGTATGAATGCTTGTCCAAGTGGCGCATTAAGTGAGGAACTTAAAGACATCAATGATGCGAGAATGGGGTTAGCAGTATTGCTAGACCATGAAACTTGTCTTAACTGGCAGGGGTTGCGTTGTGATGTGTGTTACCGCGTTTGTCCATTAGTAGATAAAGCGATTACACTTGAACGTATCCACAATGATCGTACAGGGATTCATGCAAAGCTTATTCCAACTGTTCACTCTGATGCTTGCACCGGATGTGGTAAATGCGAACAAGCTTGTGTATTAGAAGAAGCGGCAATTAAAGTCTTACCGATGGATATCGCCAAAGGACTACTCGGTCGCCACTATCGCTTAGGCTGGAAAGAAAAAAACAAAATGCTGGAAAATCCTTAATTGAGGAGCAACATCCGGATGGCTTTACGTCCAGCAATGGATGCTCGTATGCCGGAAGGCTCAGCATGAACCGGTTTATCAGCCAATGCAAGTTCAACCGAACCAAAAAGTTGCAACACCAAACCGTGCAACAATGGATTATGTACCAAATCCAACAACAGTTCCGGAAGCAGAGCAATTCCCAAATCTGGACTTAAACATTAAGGGGGTTAAATAATGGCTGAAAAATATACCCCGAATAAGCCTAAAAGATGCAGGCTTAGAAGCTCGCCAAAAACTCGGTTGGTGGCATGCTTATCGCTTTTTAATTCTACGTCGAATCAGTCAATTAAGTATTATTTTAATGTTCTTAAGCGGCCCGATTTGGCAAGTTTGGATTCTAAAAGGCAATTACAGCTCAAGCATGCTTTTGGATACTGTACCATTGACAGATCCATTGATTACCGCTGAAAGTTTAGTGACAGGTTACCTACCAGAAATCACAACGATTATTGGTGCCTTAGTGATTGTCATATTCTACGCCATTGTTGCGAGTAAAGCCTTTTGTAGTTGGGTTTGCCCAATGAATATTGTGACTGATGCTGCAGCTTGGTTACGTAGAAAATTAGGTATTCGACAATCATTAAAAATTTCACGTCAACTTCGCTATGTGATTTTAGCCGTGATTTTAGTTGGTAGTGCAATAACGGGTACGCTCTTATGGGAGTGGATAAATCCTGTCGCAGCACTTGGACGTATCTTTGTCTTTGGAACAGGCGCAACCCTTTGGTTGGTTACGGTCATCTTTTTATTTGACTTACTTGTTGCTGAGCATGGCTGGTGTGGTCACCTTTGTCCAATTGGTGCGATATATGGTGTCATTGGTGCTAAAAGCCTGATAAAAATTAATGTAGTCGATCGCGATCGCTGTGACCGTTGTATGGACTGTTATAATGTTTGCCCAGAACCGCAAGTATTAAGACTTCCTTTACACGGTGGACCTGAAGATAGCCAAATTATATTGGCAAAAGATTGTATTACTTGTGGACGCTGTATTGACGTTTGCGCAGAAAATGTATTTACATTTGGCTCTCGCTTTGAGAAACAAATAAAAATTAAAAATATTTAATTATTTAATGGAGTGGATTTCATGAAAAAATCATTTATTTTCATGCTGGCTTTATGTAGTGGATTGGCATTTGCCGATGCGCCGCAAGTTGCAAACAGCATTGATAAAACAGCAGAAAGTATTGCACCAGCATTTACGAATCCTTATAAAGATGTTGGTAATATTCCTGTAACCTTCCCTCACCAACCACCACTTGTTCCACACAGCATTCGTGGTTTACAAGTGACTAAGAATGCTAACCAATGTTTAGGCTGTCACTCTCCGGATGTTGCTCCAACAACGGGTGCACCTCGCGTACCTGAAAGCCACTTTCTTAACACGTGATGGACAAAAAACAGAAGGCACTTCGCCACGTCGTTATTTCTGTTTACAATGCCACGTTCAACAAACTAACGTGAACCCAATTATCCAAAATAAATTTGAAACTATTCGTCAAATGCAAGGTAAATAAGGAGCTAAACCATGATTAAATCAAGCATTCAGAAAGTTTGCCGTTGGTTACGCTCTCCGAGCAAAATGGCAATTGGTGGGGTTATTTTATTAACTATCATTGGTACTATCGTTGGAACTAACCTGTTTAATGCTGGAATGGCGACAACTAATACAGAGCAATTCTGTTCAGACTGTCATACTAATGACGTTGTACCTGAGTACCAAGCGTCAATCCACTTTAGTAACCGTTCAGGTGTGAAAGCAATTTGTTCAGACTGTCACGTTCCACATGAATTCATTCCCAAAATGGTTCGTAAAATGCAGGCATCGACTGAAGTTTATGCATACTTTACAGGTAAAGTAGATACTAAAGAAAAATTCGAAACAAACATCGTTTAGAAATGGCTGAACGCGAATGGGCGCGTATGAAAGCGAATAACTCACAAGAGTGCCGTAACTGCCATAACTTCAATGATATGGACTTTACTCAACAAAAAAACTGTGGCACAACAAATGCACGCACTTGCACAGGAACAAAAACAAAACCTGTATCGATTGTCACAAAGGTATTGCACATAACCTTCCACACATGGAAAAAAAGTACAACAAAGCTTTTATTCCAGCGGATATGTTAAAAGCAAATGAAAAACCTGCTGATAACAAAGATGCAAAAATAATCTTATAGTGAAAATAATAAATCGGCACTCATTTTGAGTGCCGATTTTTATTTTTATTTTTAAGGAAATCTTTATCAGATAATACCCTTATGGTTGCATATCGCTATTTCCCCATAATGACCAAACTCGGGTCTGAGCGTAAACAGCTACCACCATAATGCCCGCCTACAGTAAAAGTACAGACCTGAACATATTGGTCTTCCACTTTTGGTAAACACCAAAGTTGTTGATAGATACTCTCCTGCTTACCAAAACGACCATCTTTGCTATCAAGCACTGATTTAGACTCACCAATCAATTTCACATTATCACCACGGCGACCTGCAATTGGTTTTTGTGCGTAACCATTTTTAATCAACTCAGGCGTCAATTCAAATCCAGCCTCCAGTAGATAACGATGATTTGGAAATAATGACCACAACACTGGTAAAATCGCTTTATTACTTGGAATCGCTGTCCAAAGTGGTTCATAAACTAAAACTTCTGGACGAAGTAACACGTCAATCAACCGCACTTTATCTTCTGGATATCCTGTACGAATTGGTGGTGCCACTTCCATGCCTGTTGCATCTTCACGAAGTTGCTCCAACATGGTTTCCCAGGCCCACGTTTTTCCATACGGTTTTTGACCTGGTTATCTTCATCATCAATCAAACGACCACGACTATCCCAATGTAATCCCTCTGTGCCATGAATAATTTTGGCTTGAAATCCTGCTTGAACCAGTGCGTTGCGCATAAATAATGAGTGGTAATCTTCTTCATCATCATGATCTTGCATAATATGAACAAGCGGCGTAGCTTCACTGTGTTTCCAACAATCCGCTAATGCATTACGTAAGCCATCAGCTGGATTATCACCAATATTCAATCCGCCCTGAATTGCCCATCGATTCATAAACTCACCAGCTTCAGCGTGACAAGAGGCTGAATCTGCATTGTATTCATACACTTTCAATCCACGACTATCCATGCAGAAATCTAAACGTCCCGTAATGGTTTGGTAACGGCGATTTTGCCAAGACAATCGTAAACGAGGCCAAAGCAATTTAGGAATATTGAAATATTGTAATAACTTATCGTCTTTTAAAGACTTTATCTGTGGCATGCAAATACATTAAATGCAATTCATTAGTTGCACGAATTAACTCATGTTGTGCTGTTTCAGATATCGTAAAATAGCGATATTGATCCGAATGGCTGACTTTATGCCCGCCCATTGCTTTCACATATGCCGCTTCAAATTCGTTTTGCTCATTCAGCCATTTATGCTCAAACTGACCATTGTTTTCTATATGTTCAGCATGAATCTCAAGTTTCTCTTTTTCTGGTGTTGGCTGCGGCAGACTGTATTCGGTGTCTTCTGTTTGGATCATCCAACCCTAAAATTTCGGTGTCATCAAAAGGTATCATGCAGAAAATAACCACTTTCAGAAACCGTCATCGGTAATTCGCGAGTCCATTGCTGCCCGCTTGGTAAGCGAGAGTGAATCACGTTTTGCTCAGCAATGCGAATTTTATCTTCTAATACCTCGGTAATGATCGCCACATGCCCCGTATGTTTAAATTCTCCACCCTCTTGCCAAATTAACAATGCACCTGCTTCAGGTTTACGTTTACAACCATTTGCAAAGGCTTGTAAGGGTAATAAGGCATCATTTACCACTTGACGTAAAAATCGTAGAGAAAAGATCTCGTAAGCCATTCCTACATCAGTAAACACCATGCCATGGTTGAGATAGAGATAACGACGTGCAAACTCCACACACTGCCATTTATATCCCATATACTCTCGCCCTAAATAACTACGAAAGGCGGCATCATCGGGATACTCATTCTCATCTGCTGTATGATAATCGGATGAATAAATTGCAATGCCACCCGGCGCATAGCCTAATAAGCTCCCGAAAGGATCGTGTGTACTGATGTTTGCTGAACGTTCAGGCATAAAAACTCCCTGTTAAATAACAACTAGAAATAGTATAGATCTTTTGTCTGATTCCCCCAAAAGGCTTTTACAAAGAAATATTGAAAATTTGAATCTACACAATTTTGAAAAGAAAAAGGGCTGACAGATGTCAGCCCCTCAAAACAAACCTCAAAAATAACTGCACTTAAGGTTATTTCACATACCAATGTGCTAATAAAATCCCTGTGTTTACTGCAATATTTAATCCGGTTTTTAATGGATTACTTTAAAGAAAAGACGTACATTTACATCTTGTTTCTCACGAATATCATCCGTACTGCCCTTCACTCAATACCAACGCGACTTTATCTGCAAATTTGAGTTGTTCCAACGCAACGCCTTGTTTATTGAGTTGATACATGAATAATCTGATAGCCAGCCTTACGTAAAGCCTCTAAAGCGATTTCAGTACTTTCTGTTTCTAAAATACGAATATGCTCCATTCCGCCTTCAGCCACACGCATAGCAGCGGGCGCATAAAGCTGTTCAACTTGATTTGTTACTACATTTTTTAATGCCGTAGAAAAGCGCAAGTACGCACAACGCCACCTAGGGTTTTGCGCATTATTGACTTGATCAAGCACGACTAAACAATCTTCTTGACGCGGTACATCTAAATAACCTTGCAAAGAAAAAGTACGTTGTTTTTTCACTAACATACAAATGCCGCCGTGATGCTCCGTGCCGCTTACTAAGCTTAGCTCATCGCTATCCACCACGTGATACACTTTTTTATTTGCGGCTAAATAACTGAAAATCTCGCCAATTCGATGTGCCATTTGCACCGTTGCCCATACGCGAACGATGCCTCTGGACGCTCTGCAAACAATTCTAAGCACGCATTTTTCACCATACACTTTCATTTCTTCAGCGCGGTTCTTTTTTAATTTTCTCTGGTGCTCGTGGCGATAATCGCCCTGTTTTCTTTTCTTTCGCTTTATAACTCACGCCAGTACTTTTCACTGTTACTTTTTACCGAGCCACTTTCACCATTGGCTTTATTTAATGAAAGTTCAGCAATTTTCGGTTCTCTCACTTCTTGCTGTTGGAAGCCACGAGAAGGTTTTTCGATCATCCTGTTTTTTATCAAAGTGCAGTCGATTTCCCTCACTTTTTTCATTATTACGACGATCATCAAAGCGACGTTCTTTTGTCATTAAATGCACGTTTTTGGGCTACGCTCTTGAAAAGATTTGGTGGAATTTGTTTTGGAATGATGGTTTGCGTGAATTGCTCATAATTTGCTTCTCGAAGGAAAAATTGGATAATAATTCGCCAAAAATGCGAAAATTTGTGAGCATTATAACGAAAAACCTTTTTCTATCAATCCTCAAAAGGAAATATTGTAAACTAGAGCATTAATTTTTAGTGTAGAGATAGATTATGTTAATCAATAAAGCTAAACGAGCAGAACAAAATTTAAAAAATTTACCTTTTTCTTCCTTTACAGGCAGAACAGGTTGAGTTTCTGTTTAGTCCACTTGAATTCAAAGCACAAATTATAGAATTAATTCGCCAAGCTAAAAACGCATTTACGTGACCGCACTTTATTGGCAAAAGATGAAGCGGGACAAGAAATTCTCAATAGAGATTTATCGCGTAAAACAAGATCATCCTGAATTAGATGTGAAAAATTTTTAGTGGATTGGCATCGCGGACAACGCAATTTACTCGGTGCAGAAAAATCGGCTACTAATGCAGATTGGTATTGTGAACAACGCCAAACCTATCAACTTCCCGATGAACCGAATATGTTCTTCGGTGTGCCAATTAATACCCGTGAAGTCTTCGGTGTATTACATATTAAAGGCTTTGTCTTTGATGATACCGTACTTTATAGCGGCGCAAGTATCAATAACGTGTATTTACAACAACAAGATAAATACCGTTACGACCGCTATCAAAAAATCCATAATGCTGCACTTGCGGATTCTATGGTGAATTTCATCAATGATTATTTATTGGATTTCAGTGCGGTACATCCATTAGATGTGGCTAATCGCCCTCGCACCAAAGAAATCCGCAGTGCAATAAAAGCTTATCGTAAAAACTTATCTGCCCATGCTGAATATCAGTTGGAAAGTGCGGTTGGTTTTTCAGATGTTTTAACCATTTCACCACTTTTTGGTTTAGGTGCATCAGGCAATGAATTAAACCAAGTCATTGAAGATTTATTCTTACAAGTGCAGGAAAAATTGGTGATTTGCACGCCTTATTTCAACTTCCCTCGCACGCTAAGAAGTAAAATTGCCCATTTGTTAGAACAAGGTAAAAGTGTAGAAATTATTGTCGGAGACAAAGTCGCGAACGATTTCTATATTCCACCTGAGGAATCTTTTAAAATGGCAGGTGCATTGCCTTATTTATATGAAAGTAATCTTCGTCGTTTCTGCGAGAAATTTGATGCTTACATTAAAAACGGCCATTTAACGGTGCGGTTATGGAAAGATGGCGATAACACTTATCACCTCAAAGGTGTTTGGGTGGACAATCAGTATATTCTTTTTAACAGGAACAACCCTAAATCCTCGTGCATGGCGTTTAGATGCGGAAAATGGCTTATTAATCCACGATCCAAAACAAGAACTTTTGTCACAAGCGGAAAAAGAATTATCGCATATCCGCCAACATACCAAAGTATTGCAAGATTATTCTGAACTAGAAGAATTAACGCAATATCCTGAACCAGTGCAAAAACTGTTGAAGAAGTTTGCTCGGATTCAGGCAGACAAATTGGTCAAAATGATTTTTATAAACATAAAAATAAGCCGGCAAATGTCGGCTTATTGCTTTGATCTTACGCAAAAATATCAACTAACATTGCGCAAGCGAAATAAGTTGTTATAATCGCTCAACTTTTTAATCTTATCGGAGAAATCAATGAACCCAATTTCTTATTGGCAACGCCTAAAAGTTGCATTTCAATATGTGATGCCACAAATCTATATGACACAAGCAGCAGGTTGGTTAGCTAAACAAAAATGGGGGCGCAGTGACACATTTTGTGATTAAAGCGTTTGCAAAAATACAACATTGATATGAGCATTGCTGAAAAAGAAAAATTCAGTGATTACGCTAGTTTTAATGAATTCTTTATCCGTCCATTAAAAGAAAATGCACGACCAATTAACCAAAATCCAACCGCACTTTGTTGCCCTGCGGATGGCCGTGTAAGTGAATGTGGACATTGAAGATGACCGCCTATTACAAGCGAAAGGTCACTTCTTCAGCTTAAATGATTTATTAGCAGAAGATAAAGATTTAACTGAGACCTTTAAAAATGGGGAATTCATCACCACTTATTTATCACCACGTGATTATCACCGTGTGCATATGCCATGTGATGGTACTCTTCGCAAGATGATTTACGTACCGGGTGATTTATTCTCCGTCAATCCGTTTTTAGCGAAACATGTGCCGAACCTCTTTGCGCGTAATGAGCGTGTAATTTGTGTCTTTGATACTGAATTCGGTACCATGGTACAAATCTTAGTGGGCGCAACAATCACTGCGAGTATCGGCACTGTTTGGGCTGGCGTTATTAATCCGCCACGTCATAACGAAGTGAAAGAGTGGACTTATGAAGGTGAAAGTGCGGTTAAATTAAGCAAGGGTCAAGAAATGGGTTGGTTCCAACTTGGTTCTACCGTGATTAATTTATTCCAAGCCGGCCAAGTGAAAATTGCCGATCATTTAAGTGTTGATGAACCTGTTCGCATGGGTGAAATCTTGGCATTGAAAAAATAGTTTTACAACAAAGGAAAAAACATGACAGCTCAAATTTTTGAACAAGTAAAATTAGAAAGTATTTCTGAAAAAGGCAGCTACGGTATCGGTTTACAAATCGGTCAACAATTAGCAGATAGCCAAATGGATATTTCTGTTGAAGCGGTAGCAAAAGGCATTTTTCGATGCATTAAACCGTAATCAACCTGCATTAGAAATTAATGATTTAATGCATTCTGTTCAAGCACTTCAACAACAAGCGGCTGAAGCACAACAAGCGCAATTCAAAGCGATTGAAGAAGAAGGTAAAAAATTCTTAGAAGAAAACGCGAAAAAAGCAGGCGTAAAAGTCACTGACAGCGGTTTACAATACGAAATTTTAACTGAAAGGTAACGGTAATAAAACCATCTGCGACTGATAAAGTACGTGTTCACTACACAGGTACATTACCAGATGGTACCGTATTCGACAGTTCTGTTGCTCGTGGTGCACCAGCTGAATTCCCAGTAAATGGCGTAATTCGTGGTTGGGTTGAAGCATTACAAATGATGCCTGTTGGTTCTAAATGGAAACTCACTATTCCACACGAACTGACTTACGGTGAACGTGGTGCGGGCGCATCTATCCCACCATTCTCACCCCCTAGTGTTTGAAGTTGAATTACTCGATATTCTTTAAAAAGAAAAGTGCGGTTAAAATTAACCGCACTTTTTATTCTTCGTCTCTCGCTATAACGATCATCATCGTCATAATCATAGGTTAAGAGAGCATCCTCATCATAACCCTCTATATCAATCTGAACGCCATTTGAGCCTGCATCAAAACCGTTAAACCATGCGGTTCTCAGCTCTTCAGGTACACGTCGGCCACAATAATTAATTCGTTTATTCAATTGAGATTGGCTTTGCGCTTGGAAATCTTTTCCTACACGATAACCATCTAAATACCAGTCATCTTTATCATGACAAACCGTCGTATTTAAACGCTTTACGTGTTTGCTCACTGAAATTGGGCTACGATGTTTTACATAATAGCCCTGCGTACAAGCACTTAATAGCCCAACAGCTAAAACGGTCGCTATTAATCTCATGTTGTCTCCTTTTACTACTTAATGTCGGGCTATTGCCCTTTTTATGGTTTTATAGACCAACAAAATAAAAGGAAGGTTCAGAAAATATAAGAGATCCGATTTCTATTTTAAGCTATAGCACAATCATGTCATCACGATGTAACGCAACTGCACCGTATTCATAACCAAGAATTTGTTCAATTTCTTGGGATCCCTTTGATTAATTCCAACGCATCGCTGTTATAACGCGGCATACCAAGTGCAATCACTTTACCTGAGGTATTTTTAATTTTGACGACTTCACCGCGTGAGAAACGCCCTTCCACAGCCGTAATCCCTGCAGGTAGCAACGATTTATTCTGTACTAACATCGCATTTTCAGCGCCCTCATCAATCGTCAGCATACCCGCTGATGGAGCTGCAAATAACCACTGTTTACGGCTTTCTAGACGATCTGAGTGATGAGCAATAAATTTCGTGCCAATTGGCTTATCGTAGGCTAAATCCACTATCACATTAGCTCGACTACCTGGTGCAATTATCGTTTCAATACCTGAACGCGTTGCCACATCAGCTGCAATAATTTTTGTACTCATCCCGCCAGTACCAAGATTTGTACCGCTACCGCCTGCAATAGAACGAATATGATCGGTAATGTTGCTCAACCACGGGATTAATTTCGCATCTGGATTTTTACGAGGATCGCTTTCTCTATAGGCCTGTTGATCCGTTAATAAGTAAAGTTGTTCCGCTTGCACTAAAATCGCGACTAACGCCGATAAGTTATCGTTATCCCCTACTTTAATCTCTCAGCCGTTGCCACCTGCATCATTCTCATTAATCACAGGAATAATATGATTGTCCAACAGCGCATGTAATGTATCGCGCATTTTAAAAACGTTCACGGTCTTCAATATCGGCACGAGTTAATAAAATTTGTCCAATATGAATATCATAATCGCAAAATAATTTTCCCAGGCTTGAATAAGCTGACTCTGCCCCTACCGCAGCTAAAAGCTGTTTTGACGCAATAGTTGAGGAAGTTGAGGATGATTTAAATAATGTCGTCCAGCGGCAATCGCACCTGATGTCACAATCACTACACGAAAAACCTGCTTGATGAAGTTGGGCAATCTGAGCGAACAATATCGACCATGTGAGGTGCATTCAATTTTGGGGAAACCATGCGTTAATGCTAGTACCAAATTTTTCACGACGATTGTTTTGCGATTTGCCGACATAGTTTATCCTCAGTGAAAAATAGAAAAAGTGCGTTAAATTAGCACTAAAATTAATAAAAACTCACGAAAAATCCAACCTCATATACAGATTTTGTGAATAGCTATGATATAGTGCAAAAAGAAAAAAATAGGATAGAAAATATGACATTAAGTTTGATCGTTGCGACAACATAACGTCATCGGAAAAAGATAATCAAAATGCCTTTGGCACTTACCTGCCGATTTAGCTTTGGTTTCGTAAAAACACCACAGGCAAAACCGGTAATTATGGGTCGTAAAAACCTTTGAAAGCGATTGTCGCCCACTACCCAAACGTACCAATATTGTCCTTTCACGCACGCCCTTACGTAGATGAAGGTGTCATCTGGAAAGAGAGAGTCGAAAGTGCGGTCGATTTTGTCAAAGAATTTGATGAAATTATGTTGATTGGCGGCGGCGAGTTATTTAAACAATATTTACCTAAAGCAGATAAACTATATCTCACGCAAATTCAAGCAGACATTGACGGCGATACCTTCTTCCTGAAATTAATTGGGCTGAATGGAATATAGAGTTTGAAGAATATCGTCAAGCGGATGCGATAATCCCTATGATTGTCGTTTTTATTTTAGCAGCGTAGAGAAATACACTCAAAAGCTTAATCTCAAACAGATAAAAATCACTAAAACAATGATTGCTTTAGCCCGATTTATTTTGTTTCTAAATAACCTTTAAAGATTATTCTAAGCGTTTAGCCATTTTCTAACAATCTGCTTTTAAATTCACGGCGCATATTGTTGATTGCATCAATAATATCATGGTGAACTAATTTTTCATTTTGAATACCCACACAGTAGCTCACCTTTACCTTGTAGCAATATATCTACCGCATATACGCCCATACGTGAAGCTCAAAATACGGTCGAAGGCACAAGGCGAACCACCACGTTGAATATGGCCTAATACGGTTGCACGGGTTTCATGGCCTACGCGAGCTTCAATTTCACGAGCGAGAGAATGCACGTCAGTGATTAACCCAGTAATCGCAATGATGGCGTGGCGTTTTCCACGAATAATACTGCGTTCAATTTGACGAATTAATTCTTCACGATTAAATTCCATTTCAGATGCCACGATATATTCACAACCACCCTGCGATGCCTGCAGAAATAGTTAAGTCACTACAGTGACGACCCATGATTTCTACGATAGAAATACGTTGGTGAGAACTTGAGGTATCACGTAAACGGTCGATGGCATCCACTGCTGTTTGTAGCGCTGTTTCATAACCGATTGTGTAATCCGTACCTGCCACATCATTATCAATCGTGCCTGGAATACCCACGCAAGGGAAACCATGTTCTTCTGTAGCAATTCGCCCCCATGTAAGAACCGTCACCACCGATAACAACTAAAGCATCAATACCATGTGAACGTAAAATTTCTGCACATTTTTCACGTACCGCTGGATCCTTAAATTCAGGGAAACGAGCAGAACCTAAGAATGTCCCACCACGGTTAATTATATCCGATACGCTATAACGATTTAACTGTTGGATTTTATTGTTATATAAGCCTTGATAACCATCATAAATGCCGAATACTCAAGCCCTTCTGCAAGAGCTGCGCGAACAACACCACGAATGGCAGCATTCATACCTGGTGCATCACCACCACTGGTTAATACAGCAATTTTTAATCATATTTACCTCACTTTTGAATTCTTAAGAACAAATTGGTGCTAAGATTACACCATCCATAATTTCTGCTCTAGCAAAATTTGAAAAATTTACTAAGATTTGATCTAGTTATACATTTTAGTGATTGAAATAACTTTCACATTTCCAAGAAAGATCTGCTTTTTGCAATGTTTTACTTTTCTTTTTGCGACAAGATACTTTTGTAAATTTTTCTAATTTTTACTTTGCTTAAGCGCTGAAACTTTTTCATTTCCACTTTTTGGGGAATATTGGTATTGCACAAAACCACAATGGGAAATATTTTTCCCTTTCGCAATATCCACCTGCCAAGACGGATTTTGTTCTGTCGGTGCATAAATGACATAGCCGTTTAATTCTGTTGCGGGCTTTTTCGATTCGTTGAATTGGCATGAATTTTTGAAAATCTTGCACACCCAAATTACGATACACTTTTTCACGTAATGCCACACGTTGCTCAATAGAACGTGTTACATCCCGATCAAGCAATACTTCAATTTGAGATTTCCAATTTTCCAAGGTTTCCGGCTCAGCGATATAAACGTAACGCGCAATCGTATCTAAATCTTGGCTTGCGGTAAGCTTATAGGGTTTTTACCGTTATACTCAATTTTTCAGGTGTTTGAAGCTGACTCACTTTTGCTGCACAACCTGTACAAGTAAAAAGTGCAGTCAATATAACCAGGAATTTATTCATTGATATCTCGCTTAAATACAAATTCTTTTTCAGTTGAGGATGCTGAATCAAACCAATAACCACCAAGATCAAACTCTTTCAGTTGTTCAACACATTCCAAACGATTTTGAATGATAAACGACACATTAAACCACAGGGCTCGCATAAAAGCTGACCACTTTGTATTTACTATTCTTATTATCTAAGAAAATAGGCTAGCAATATGCATCTAATTGGTTTCTTTTACTGATCTATAGTATTCATCGGAGCTAAATTGATCACACACGATCGCCTTGCTCATCAAGTGCCTGTTGTACTGATTGAGTGATAATGTTACCCCAAAAAGCATAAAGATCTTTCCCTTTGGGATTCGCTAACTGTCGCCCATTTCCAAACGGTAAGGTTGCATTAAATCAAGGGGTTTTAATAAGCCATATAAGCCGGAAAGCATACGTAAATGACGTTGCGCGAATTGTACATCTTCATCAGATAAACTATCAGCATCCAAACCAGTGTAAACATCACCTTTGAATGCCCAAATGGCTGCGCGTGAATTTTCGTTGTGAGATTTGTCCATTCAGCAAAACGAGCGGCATTTAAGCCCTCGCAAGCTTTGATCGCTGATAGACATTAAGGAAGAAAAGATCTTGGGGAGATATTGACGACAGATTTCAAATTAGTTGCTCACTATAATCCGTCAAGTGCGGTTGAGAAACAGGCAGATTTCTGACCGCACTTTCAAAATCTAAGGTTTTTGCCGGGGAAATAATGGCTAACATAGGTTCTCCTTTCTAAAACTGAACCGTATCTTAGCACAGGATAGTCTCCTTACTCTACCCCGTTTATGCTATCCGCTTATAGAGTCCATTCTCATTGACGATTAAGTCTTGTAATTCCAAATCTAATAACTGTACTAGAGTGAATCTACCGGCAAATTCAATGAAATCGATAAATCATCAAGGCTTATGGGTGTAACTGATATGTTGATAAAGTTCAGGATGACTTGGCTCCACTGTAGGCATTTTGGCAGTAAGTGGTTGAGCCACCGACTGATTGATTGGCGTATGTACTGGAGGCTGAAAAACAACGCTATGATTGAGGCTATCTAAAATATCTTTGACATTTTCCACCAACATCGCACCTTGCTTAATCAGTTTATGACAGCCCTGACTGTATTCACTTTGAATATTTCCTGGCAACGCAAAAATGTCACGATTTTGTTCTAAGGCATAACGCGCCGTAATCAATGAACTGCTTTTTCTGTGGCCTCAATGACCAAAGTCCCCATGAAAGCCCGCTGATAATGCGATTACGACGAGGAAAATTTTCAGCAATCGGTGCTTGCGTAGGGATAAATTCAGAAACTAATGCGCCGTTATTCTCGATAATTTGATCCGCTAATCGTCGGTGTTTAGCAGGATAAATATGCTCTAATCCACTGCCCAATATGGCAATGGTCTGTCCTGAATATCCACACAGCTTGATGACTAAATCCCATCAATACCTAATGCAAGCCCACTCGTCACCGTCAATCCTGCGAGAGAAAGCTCTGTCGCAAAATATTTTGCCCAATATTCACCGTAAGCCGAACAATAGCGGCTCCCAACCATGGCGATTTGCTGTGCAGAAAGTGCGGTCAAATTGCCTTTCACAAATAATAAAGGCAGAAAACCACTAATTTGTTTGAGTAAAAAAGGGTACTCATCTGAAAAACAGTGAATTAAATGATGCCCTTCTTTTTTCTGCCCCAACTCAAAGCGGGACTCAATGAATTTCATTTCAGGCTGAAACCAACGACGAATCTGCAAAGTATTCCAACCCATTTGTTGAAAATGCAACTTCATCATAATTTAATAAGTCTTCTATACCTACATGGGCTAGAATTTGTTGAATTCGCACACTCGCCTAATTTGGGTATTTGTGACAACCGCAATAAAATCGACGCAAAATCGCTCATTTATTCTCTCCTTTAAAAAGAGAATTATGACGATGGTTATACAAAAATGAAAATTTTGTCTTAATTCATGCGATTCAGATCATAAAAAGCGAAAAATTTTAGAAAAATCTGGATACCAGAAACAAGGAATAAAACAGAACAAAAATGGCTTCTAAAAAGCCATTTTTAGAGATAAATTCGAACAATGGTTTATATTTAGAGAAATAAACTTTTAAGATTATGGTGAGATATTCATTTTAGATATAAATCACTGATAAATGATTTGACAGCAAAAATTTTTTTATCCGTAATATGGACAGCGTTTTATAGAATTTTTACAGGATTATCTTTTTATGTACTAGCTGTTTCTTTATCTCTCAACCTCCTGCTCTCACATTCTTTGTGCGGCTAGTTGTGGATAAAAACACCTTTATGTAAAAATCTATTATCAACCCGCACTTTCAGATTGCGGGTTTTTTGTTCAAAAACAGTGCTAAAAGCGACCGCACTTTTGAGTGATAAAAGAAGGAAAAATACTATGACAGATCGCGTTATTATTTTTGATACCACCTTGCGTGATGGCGAACAAGCGTTAAAAGCAAGCTAACCGTTAAAGAGAAATTACAGATTGCTTTTAGCCCTTGAACGTCTAGGGCGTGGATGTGATGGAAGCGGGTTTTCCAGTTTCTTCTCAAGGCGATTTTGAATCTGTTCAAACCATTGCACGCCATATCAAAAATAGTCGTGTTGCGGCACTTTTCCCGTGCGGTAATTAAAAGATATTGATGCGGCAGCTGAAGCCTTAAAAAGTGGCAGAAGCGTTTCGTATCCACTACATTTATTGCAGTTTTCAGCATTGCACGTTGAAGTCAAAATTAAAACGTACCTTTGATGATGTCGTTGAAATGGCTGAGCCGCGGTAAAACGTGCACGCAACTACACGGATGATGTGGAATTTTCTTGCGAAGATGCAGGCCGTACCGGTATCGACAATATTTGTCGTATTGTTGAAGCTGCAATTAATGCAGGTGCAACAACTGCAAATATTCCTGACACTGTTGGTTTCTGCTTACCTAATCAATTGGCAATATTATTGCTGAAGTACGTAACCGCGTACCAAATATCGATAAAGCTGTGATTTCCGTACATTGCCACAATGACTTGGGTATGGCAACGGCTAACTCCTAACCGCTGTACAAAATGGTGCACGCCAAATTGAATGTACTATCAACGGCATTGGTGAACGCGCAGGCAATACCTCTCTTGAAGAAGTGGTGATGGCAATGAAAGTGCGTCAGAATCATGGGCGTGGATACACGTATCAACACACAAGAAATTCATCGTGTCAGCCAAATGGTGAGCCAACTTTGTAATATGCCAATCCAACCGAATAAAGCGATTGTAGGTTCAAATGCTTTCGCACATTCATCCGGTATTCACCAAGATGGTATGTTAAAAACCAAAATACCCTACGAAATCATGTCACCAGAAACTATCGGCTTAAAGAAAGAGAATTGAACTTAACCGCTCGTTCTGGTCGCGCAGCAGCAAAAGGCCACATGGCGGATATGGGTTACACCGAGCAAGATTACGATTTGGATAAATTGTACGAATCTTTCTTGAAATTGGCAGACAAAAAGGCCAAGTGTTCGATTATGACTTGGAAGCGTTGGCGTTTATCGACATGCAACAAGGTGATGAAGATCGCTTAGTGTTAGATAAACTTTCGGCACACTCCACTAAAGAATATCCAGCAACCGCTTTTTGTTCAAGTGGAATTAGATGGCACAAATTAAGCACGTCGTCAATTGGCGGTAACGGTCCTGTCGATGCGGTTTACAATGCTATATTGAACTTAACCGGCTTAGAAATCAAAAATGTCTCACTATAACTTAACCGCGAAAGGCGAAGGCGCTGAAGCGTTAGGTCAGGTGGATATCGTGGTTGAACATGAAGGCCGTAAATTCCACGGTGTTGGTTTGGCTACTGACATTGTTGAATCATCAGCCCTCGCCTTAGTTCACGCGGGATCAACGCGATTTATCGCTCGCATAAGGTGGCGAGATATTAAAAATCATAAACATCATTAATTGATTGAGTCCCCTCTTTAGCAAAAGAGGGTTAGGGGAGATTTCGGCAGAAAGTAACATCAACCTCAGCAGTGAATTTTATATCGTTAAAATCTCCCCAGCCCCTCTTTTACAAAAAGGGGAGAAAATTAACCGCACTTTTAGTGTGAAAGAAATAGGAAAAATAATATGCAATCATACAACATCGCTGTTCTACCGGGAGACGGTATCGGTCCTGAAGTCATGGCTGAAGCCATCAAAGTATTAAACAAAATCCAAGAAAAATTTGGTTTCAAACTTAACTTCAACGAGTTTTATGTCGGCGGTGCCGCAATTGATAACTGCGGTTGCCCATTACCGGCGAGACACCTTAAAAAGGTTGTGATGAGGCTGATGCGATTTTGTTTGGTTCTGTGGGTGGCCCGAAATGGACAAAATTTACCACCAGATCAACAACCGGAACGCGGTGCATTATTACCATTGCGTAAACATTTCAAATTATTTTGCAATCTTCGTCCTGCTACCCTTTATAAAGGTTTAGAAAAATTCTGTCCATTACGTGCAGATATTGCAGCGAAAAGGATTTTGATATGGTGGTTGTACGTGAATTAACGGGCGGAATTTATTTCGGTCAGCCTAAAGGTCGTGAAGGTGAAGGTGCACAAACCAAAGCATTCGATACTGAAGTTTATTACAAATATGAAATCGAACGCATTGCACGTGCGGCTTTTGATGCGGCAATGAAACGTCGTAAACATGTGACTTCTGTGGATAAAGCGAACGTATTACAAGCTTCAATCTTATGGCGTGAAACTGTGACTGAAGTGGCGAAAGATTACCCTGAAGTCACCTTAGATCATATTTATATCGACAATGCGACCATGCAGTTAATCAAAGCGCCAGAGTCTTTCGATGTACTTCTCTGCTCTAACATTTTCGGCGATATTATTTCTGATGAAGCGGCGATGATCACGGGGTCTATGGGGATGTTGCCATCTGCTAGCTTAAATGAAGAAGGTTTCGGCTTATATGAGCCTGCTGGCGGTTCTGCACCAGATATCGCAGGCAAAGGCATTACCAACCCAATCGCACAAATTCTTTCTGCGGCGATGATGTTGCGTTATAGCTTCAACTTAAACGAAGCAGCGGATTCCATTGAAAATGCCGTACAAAAAAAGTCTTATGCAAGTGGTCACCGTACGAGAGATTTAGCTGATGATTCTGCACCTGTTTCAACTGCAGAAATGGGCACATTAATCGCTAACGCAATCTAATAAAAACAATTAAAGTGCGGTTTAAAAACACTGTCAAATTTAACCGCACTTACTACTCTAACGAATTGAGAAAAATTATGGCAAAAACTCTTTACGAAAAATTATTCGATGCCTCACGTGGTATACGAAGCTGAAGGCGAAACGCCGATTTGTATATTAACCGTCATTTAATCCATGAAGTGACCAGCCCACAAGCCTTTGACGGTTTACGTGTTGCGGGCCGACAAGTGCGCCAAGTAAGCAAAACTTTCGGTACCATGGATCACAGTATTTCTACTCAAGTACGTGATGTGAACAAACTTGAAGGCCAAGCGAAAATTCAAGTATTGGAGCTCGCAAAAAACACAAAAGCGACCGGTATTCAATTGTTCGACATGACCACCAAAGAGCAAGGTATCGTGCATGTGATGGGGCCTGAACAAGGCTTAACCTTACCGGGCATGACTATTGTTTGTGGTGACTCCCATACCGCCACTCACGGTGCATTCGGCGCTTTGGCATTTGGTATTGGTACATCTGAAGTCGAACACGTATTAGCCACACAAACCTTAAAGCAAGCCCGCGCAAAAATATGAAAATTGAAGTGCGTGGCAAAGTGGCGCCAGGCATTACGGCAAAAGACATTATTCTTGCCATCATCGGTAAAACCACCATGGCTGGCGGTACTGGCCATGTGGTGGAGTTCTGTGGCGAAGCCATTCGTGATCTTTCTATGGAAGGCCGTATGACCGTTTGTAATATGGCAATTGAAATGGGATTGCCAAAGCCGGCTTAATCGCACCGGATGAAACCACTTTCGAATACTTAAAGGCCGTCACATGCACCGAAAGGTAAAGATTGGGATGATGCCGTTGCTTATTGGAAAACCTTAAAATCCGATGATGATGCAAAAATTTGACACGGTCATCGCATTAGAAGCCGAAGACATTGCACCACAGGTGACTTGGGGAACAAACCCAGGCTGAGTAATCGGTATCGATCAGCCAGATGCCAAACCCAGCAGAAATGACCGATCCCGTGACTCGTGCTTCAGCAGAAAAAGCATTGAATTATATTGGCTTAGACGCTAACACTGATTTAAAAGATATCCCTGTAGATCAAGTATTTATCGGTTCTTGTACTAATGCTCGTATCGAAGATTTTACGTGCAGCGGCCGTCATGAAAGGTCGTAAAAAAAGCCGATAACGTAAAACGTATTTTTAGTCGTGCCAGGTTCCGGATTAGTGAAAGAACAAGCAGAAAAAGAATGGATAAAATCTTTATCGAAGCGGGTGCTGAATGGCGTAATCCTGGCTGCTCAATGTGCTTAAGGGATGAACGATGACCGTTTAGGGTGAATGGGAACGCTGTGCTTCACATCAAACCGTAACTTTGAAGGTCGCCATGGGTCGTAATGGTCGCACTCACTTGGTGAGCCTGCCATAGCTGCCAGCACGCAGCTGGAATGTTCGGTAAATTCGTTGATATTCGTGACGTTACATTAAACTAAGGAGCAGAAAATGGCGGGATTTAAACAACTTTCAGGCTTAGTAGTGCCATTGGATGCGGCAAACGTGGACACGGATGCGATTATTCCAAAAACAATTTTACAAGCCATTACCCGCGTAGGTTTCGGCAAACACTTATTCCATGAATGGCGTTATTTGGATGTAGAAAGCGCAAGCCAAATCCAGATTTCGTATTGAATTATCCGCAATATCAAGGCAGCGACCATTTTATTAGCACGTAAAAACCCTGGCTGTGGTTCATCTCGTGAACATGCGCCTTTGGCATTAGCTGATTACGGTTTCAAAGTGATGATCGCACCAAGTTTCGCGGATATTTTTCTATAACAACAGCTGAACAATCACATGTTACCGATTCGTTTAAGTGAAGAAGAAGTAGAAGAAATCTTCCAATGGGTGTGGGCAAATGAAGGCAAACAAATCCATATAGATTTGGAAGCGATGACCGTCACTGTAGGTGACAAAGTCTATCACTTTGAACTGGATGAATTCGCCGTCATTGTTTGTTAAACGGCTTTGGATAATATCGGTTTGACGTTACAACACGAAGATGCCATCAGTGAATACGATATTCAGCATTTTACGTTAATCTGTTTTTGACTCGGACAGCAAATATTGCTATCATTCGGCGGACAATTTGTCCGCCTTTCTTTTTGAAAACATTCCATTTTACCGACTTTTTCCCTTTTATTTGACGGTATCCATGCTTATCCCTATCATTCCGACCAATATTGATTGATTTTAAAAAGAGCTGTCTATGCTCACATAATCAAAACCGAATTACTGAAAAATCCTCGCTGAACGCATCCTGTATTTTTAGATGGTGCGATGGGAACGATGATCAAAAATATAAACTCACCGAGGGCTGATTTTTAGAGGCGAGCGTTTTAAAGAAAGTGCGGTGGATTTACGTGGCAATAATGACTTGCTCACTTTAACCCAACCCCTGTTAATTTCTGCCATTCATGAGAAATACTTTAGCCGCAGGCGCCGATATTATTGAAACCAATACTTTCAGTTCTACCACCATTGCGCAAGCGGATTGCGATTTACAGTCTGTGTCTACGAACTGAATTTTGCAGGTGCAAAAATTAGCGCGTTTACTGCAGATAATACAGCACACCAGAAAAACCTCGCTTTGTTGCTGGCGTGTTGAGGCCAACTAACCGCACCGCCTCTATTTCTCCTGATGTAAACGACCCGGGGTTCCGTAATGTGACGTTTATGGAATTGGTCGATGCTATGCTGAAGCCACTAAAGAGCTTAATCGAAGGTGGTGCGGATTTAATTATGATCGAAACCATTTTCGACACGTTAAACGTCAAAAAGCCGCCATTTTCGCCATTGAAACCGTATTTGAAGAATTAGGTTTGGAATTGCCGATATGATTTCCGGCACCATTACCGATGCTTTCGGCCGTACGCTTTCAGGGCAAACCACCGAAGCATTCTACAACTCGCTTCGTCACGCTAAACCACTGACGTTTGGTTTGAACTGTGCGTTAGGCCCGAAAGAACTTCGCCAGTATGTTGAACAACTATCTAAAATCAGCGAAACCTATGTTTCCGTTCACCCAAATGCGGGCTTACCAAATGCCTTTGGTGGCTATGATCAGGTGCTGAAGAGATGGCGGCACATCTTAAAGAATGGGCTGAAAGTGGCTTTGTGAACATTGTCGGCGGCTGTTGTGGTACAACACCGGAGCACATCAAAGCCTTTGCTGATGCAATGCAAGGGATTGCGCCACGTAAAGTGCCTGAAATTAAAAACCGCCATGCGTTTATCAGGGCTTAGAACCACTCAATATTGATGATGAAAGCCTATTTGTTAACGTGGGCGAACGTAATAACGTGACAGGTTCGGCGAAATTCAAACGCTTAATTAAAAGAAGACAAATTTGCTGAAGCCATTGAAAATTGCTATCGACCGAGTGGAAAACGGGGCATAGTGATCGATGTGAACATGGACGAAGCCTTGCTCGACGGCAAAAATGCATGACCCGTTTCCTCAATATTATGGCTACCGAGCCTGATGCCGCTAAAAGTGCCAGTCATGATCGACTCATCTAAATGGGAAGTAATTGAGGCTGGCTTGCAGTCAGTACAAGGTAAACCAATCGTTAACTCTATTTCCTTAAAAGAAGGTGAGGAAAAATTTATCCATCAGGCTAAATTGGTGCGTAAATACGGTGCGGCAGTTGTGGTGATGGCATTTGATGAAGTGGGACAAGCCGATACCGAAGATCGCAAAGTCGAAATTTGTAGCCGAGCTTTATGACATTTTGGTAAATCAAGTTGGCTTCCCACCAGAAGACATTATTTTCGACCCGAATATTTTTGCGATCGGTACAGGGATTGAAGAACACAACAACTACGGCGTGGATTTCATCAATGCCACAGGTCGTATTAAACGCGCGCTACCGCACGCAAAAATCTCGGGCGGGGTGTCAAATGTGTCTTTCTCATTCCGTGGTAACAACGTGATGCGTGAAGCCATTCACGCCGTCTTCCTCTATCACGCCATCAAACAAGGCATGGATATGGGGATTGTGAATGAGGACAACTGGCAATTGCGACGATCTCGATCCTGAATTACGTGAAATCGTAGAAGATGCGGTATTAAACCGCAGCCCTGATGCCACCGAAAAACTGCTCGATATTGCAGAAAAATATCGCAATCAAGGCAACGATGAAAGTGCAGTCGATTCTGTGGCTGAATGGCGTACTTGGCCAGTGGAAGAACGTTTAAAACACGCTGGTGAAAAGGGATTACCACCCACATTGTGGAAGATACGGAAGAAGCTCGCCAAACCCTGCAAGCCCATTAGATGTGATTGAAGGTCCGCTAATGGCAGGCATGGACGTAGTCGGCGAGTTTATTCGGTGACGGTAAAATGTTCTCTCCACAAGTGGTGAAATCTGCACGCGTGATGAAACAATCTGTGGCGTATTTAGAGCCGTTTATCAACGCCACCAAACAAAAAGGTTCAAGCAACGGTAAAGTGGTGATTGCGACAGTAAAGGCGACGTGCACGACATCGGTAAAAACATCGTGAGCGTGGTAATGCAATGTAATAACTTTTGAAGTGATTGACTTGGGCGTGATGGTGCCGGCGGACAAAATCATTCAAACCGCTATTGATGAAAAAGCGGACATCATCGCGTTAAGTGGTTTGATTACCCCTTCTTTAGATGAGATGGAATACTTCTTAGGTGAAATGACTCGCTGAAGCTTAAACCTGCCTGTGATGATTGGCGGTGCAACCACCTCTAAAGAACATACGGCAATTAAACTTTATCCAAAATATAAAGAACACGGCGTATTTTATACCTCAAATGCCTCCCGCGCGGTGACAGTGTGTGCAACATTGATGAACCCAGAAAGCCGTGCAGCATTATGGGAACAATTCAAGAAAGATTACGAGAAAAATTCAGCAATCTTTCTCTAACCGTAAACCACTTCGTAAGCAACTGAGCATTGAAGAAGCACGAGCAAACCGCTTTGATGGCTTTTAGTGGAGAATGGGCAGATTATGTGCCACCAAAACCAAATCAAACTGGCATTGTAGAATTTAAAAACGTACCGATTGCTACATTACGTAAATTCATCGACTGGTCGCCATTCTTCCGCATTTGGGGCTTGATGGGTGGCTACCCTGATGCCTTTGATTATCCGGAAGGTGGCGAAGAAGCACGCAAAGTGTGGAATGATGCACAAGTGGTTTTAGATGAATTAGAGCAAAACCATAAACTCAACCCAAGCGGTATCTTAGGCATTTTCCCTAGCAGAACGTGTGGGCGATGATGGTGCTTTTTCGCTGATGAAGACCGCACGCAAACCATTGGCACGGCTTACGGCTTACGCCAACAAACGGAACGTGGCAAAAACAGCAAAAAGTCAATTTAACTTTGCCTTAAAGCGACTTTTATCGCTGATCGCAAAAGCGGTAAAAAGACTGGTTCGGCATGTTCGCCGTGTGCGCGGCATTGAAGAAATGGAGCTAGTGGAAGGCTATAAAGCCGCCGGCGACGACTACAACGCCATCGTTGCCAAGCCGTCGGCGACCGCCTCGCCGAAGCCATGGCGAGAATACCTGCACTTTGAGCTACGCACCCGCATTTGGGGCTACACGCAAGAGGATTCGACAACCAAGGGTTAATCAATGAAAACTACGTCGGCATCCGCCCTGCACCGGGTTATCCAAGCTGTCCGGAACACACGGAAAAAGCCTGATTTGGGATTTATTAGAAGTAGAACAACGCATCGGCATGAACTCACCGAGCTACGCCATGTGGCCAGCAGCTTCCGTCTGCGGTTGGTACTTCACCCACCCTGCAAGTAACTACTTTCACTTTAGGTCGCATTGATGAAGACCAAGCTCAAGATTATGCTAAACGTAAAGGTTGGGATGAGAGAGAGATGATGAAATGGTTGGGTGTGCGATGAAGTAAAATTTATTGACCATTTTATTAAATAAATTTTTATGTTTTATATAAGGAGATTATAAATGAATAATCAATTAGTTCCGATGGAAGAAAATCTTACCAATAAGTAACTTTATTAATAAAAATCAGTATTAAATGTTAGAGAAGATATGCAGATAATCCATATATCAGAAGCTATCAGAGTTCTACCTGTAGGGAGGATATAGAAGTGCTATTGGATGTTTTTGGAATGCTGTTATAGATGATTTAAGAAATAAAAATTTTTGCATAGAAGCATTGATTTATTTTAATAAAGAAATAAATCCATCTAGAACTGTGAAAAATTATGATGATTTTCAGAATTATATAAATGATGATCAATTAATCGATGGTGCTTACAAGATAGGCGTAATAGGTTGGGAAGCACAAAAATTCTGAAACGCTAAAGAAACAAGACATATCTTTGATGGACATCCTAAAAGTAGCGATCCTAGTATAATCAAAGTGCTAGATATGTTTAATGATTGTATTAAATATGTTCTAAATGAAAGAATACCTAGTCAAATTATTAATATCGATGAGTATATAAAAATCCTAGAGTCTTCATCTTTTGATCGAAATAAGATCCATGATTACAAAATGCCTTTGGAGATTTACCTGAAATATATAAGAATGAACTAATTCATAGATTATTTGGAATTTACATACATCCTCAAACCCCAAGTACATTAAGTTCAAACATAGAATTTGTTTCTCCAATGCTATGGGAATTGCTACCAAAATCAACCAAAATAAATTTAGTAAGAAAAAGTGAGATCAAGAAATTATTAAAGGAGATTCAAGTATTACAAATAAAGCATTCTCTTTTGTAAAATTAGTTAATGCTACAGGTTATTTATCTCAGTCAGCAAGAGAATATAGTTATCACCTCTGATAGAAGAGCTAAAAATAATACTTATATGTGGGATATAGAAAATAGATGCGTTAAAGAATTAAGTGACTACGCAGAAATCATACCATCTAACCATATAAAAGATTATGTTTGGGCTATCACACATACATATATAGAAACATAGGTCATAGTTATCAATATAGTAGAACTGATTTTTATGCAAATATAGCTTCTCATATACCTTCTATGTTTGAAAAATTTAATAGTGAAATGATTGAAGCATTTATAGAAACGATTAAAACAAGCGAAGCAATAAAAAGATTAGTAATCACTCCTTCAAAATTAAGAAGATTAAGGAAATTTAGCACTAAAAATAGAAGATAAACTTACTAACTCTAGTCATGAAAATTTATTAGTCAAGTTAATTGATGAGGCTAAAGAAAAGAGTTTCTTCAAGCCTTAAAATAAATCCTAAGATGGCGCACGCTTCTAGTGTGCGCTTAACTTAAAAACACAGTAAAAACTAACCACACTTTAATCTCTAAAGACTCCCCATCCCTTGCACAATCCCCAATTTCCGCTATCATAGTCCCTTTCTCATTCACTCTACTCTCGGAACTTTATCGATGAATAAATTGAAAATAGCATTACTCACGGCTGCATGCGTAGGGTTTGTTTGCTTTGTACTACAACACAACAACCAAAGAAAACCGTTAAAACACGATACCTTAAAAATAACATTAGCCAAAGCGGAATTAAAACAATCCTAAAGATTACAAACGTTATTACTATTCTTGCCGCAATTCGGAAACGGGCTCGAATTCTTTATTTAACCATCTTACTTCCCGCTTTCAAGAGAAAGTCGCATGAAAAATAACTTTGGTATTTATTTCCAATTAGACGGTGGGAAAAAGCCGTGCCGTTTGATCATGTGGAAAATCGCACCTTAAATGCACGCGGAAATCGCTTTGAAGTGATTTATCGCTCTGTAGAGCCGATTGATGGCAGTTATGTTGATTTAATCGCTCGTGAAAAATAATTCTGTGTACTACAAGAATAATCAAGGCATGAGAAGCACTTGGTTAAACTGTCGAGAAGGCTAATTCTCACTGAAAGTGCGGTCATTTTTAGACGTATTTTTCCTCAAACAAAAAGCACGAGATTAAACTCGTGCTTTTTCTTTTTATTCGATTATGCTTTTGCTTGTGCGCGTTTCACGAAAACGACTGAAAGCGTGAATGCCACCACAAATGAAATCAACATACCAATGCTGTACATCGCTAAGGCTATCTGGTTTGATCGATGGAATACCCTAAGAAACCTGCTGCACCTAATGCAATGGCTTTTACATTAAAGAATGCGATAAAGGCACTTTGCAAGACCTGAACCAATCATCGCCGCAAAGAAAGCTTGACGATAGCGTAAGTTTACCCCTGAACATCGCCGGTTCAGTAATCCCTAATAATGCAGAGATACCAGATGGTACCGCTAAACCGCGAACTTTTGGATCTTTTAATGCCACTGCCACACCTAAACAGGCTGCACCTTGTGCGATGTTTGACATTGCGGCGATTGGGAAAATAAAGGTACCACCCGTATTCGCCATTTCCGTCAATAATTGTGTTTCAACCGCAATGAAGGTTTGGTGCATGCCCGTGATAACGATTGGTGCATAGAATGCCCCGAAGATCGCGCCACCAACAAAACCTAAGGTGTCATATAACCAAGTTAAGCCTGATGCAATTAATGAACCTGCCTCACGACCAATTGGACCAATGACGGTAAACGCTAAGAAGCCCGCAATAAAGAGCGAGAATAATGGGGTAACTAAGTTATCTAAGTAAGACGGAACAAATTTACGGAAGGTTTTTTCCAAGGTTGCTAATACCCAAGCAGAAACTAATGTTGGGATAACCGTGCCTTGATAGCCGACTTTTTCAATTTCAAGACCGAATACATTCCAGTATTGGATTTTGCCTTGCGCAAGGGTTAATGCGTAGTTCCAACCATCTGCTAATGCAGGGTGAACCAACAACATCCCAAGCGCTGCACCTAAGAATGGGTTACCGCCGAATTTACGGGTGGCAGAGAAACCAAGTAATACCGGTAAGAATACAAATGGTGCATTCGCGATGGTATTAATGAAGTCCACCAAATCCGCAAGACCTGGGTGCATATCAATCACGCTTAATTCATCAACGAAGAAACCTTTCGCTGTAAGCATGGAGTGAATACCCATTAACAAACCGCCTGCTACGATTGCCGGAATGATTGGCACGAAAAATATCCGCTAAGCCTTTTCACCAAACGTTGCAATAAGTTTTGATTACCCTGATGCTGCTTCAGCCACTTCGGCTTTGCTCACATCGCCGATACCAAGCAATTTGGTAAGTTCAGCATGGACTTTATTCACTGTGCCAGAACCGAAGATAATTTGATATTGACCCGCGACAGCAAAACTGCCCTTTCACGCCTTCAATGTTATCAATACCTTCTTTGTCCACTTTTGCTTTCATCGTTTAACACTAATACGTAAACGCGTTGCGCAATGTGCTGCGGTGGCGATGTTGTCTTTACCGCCAAGTTTATCAATCACTTGTTGGGCGATTTGAGGGAAGTTCATAGTGCTCTCCTAATGAGTTTTCTAAAAGAAATTGACCGATTGTAACTCAAAACGGGGGATATAACTAGCGGTCTAAACAAATTTTTAGGCGAAAAACCGACTTGATTAAGTCGGTTTATGATTGAGTGCTCTGAGCGAGACTTGAACTCGCACGGCCTGCGGCCACTACCCCTCAAGATAGCGTGTCTACCAATTCCACCACCAGAGCATTTATTCTGTTTTTATTCCTTATTGCGGAATATCATTATTTTTGTGTTTTCAACTGCCGGAACAACTTGTTGTTGCTGTTGTTGAACTTGTTCAGCAGTTTGAGATAAATCGTCAAACGAACCTTTTGCAAGTTGCCACGGTGAGAGTTAATGTTACCCTAACACTAAAGCAATCACAAAAAGCCTGTTGCTAAGATTGCACTGGTACTGAGTTAAAAAGTTACCAGCACCTGCAGAACCAAACATCGTACCTGATGCACTGCCGCCAAATGACGCACTCTGCGTTCGCGCCTTTACCTTGTTGAATAAGGATAAAGCCGATTAAGGGATACAAATTAATACATAAACAATAATAAAAATATTGTACATTATTCTTTCTTCTCAAATTGCGATTTCGCAAGAAAACTGAGAGCAAATGTTATATAAAATTCACGCTGCAAGCGCTTTTCCCATACTAATTGTATTAAGTTTAATCAATTTTCAGCGTTTAAATCTTCCGATTTTTGACCGCTCTTTTTCGTTTCGTTGCTGGGTGTGCTTAAACCTTTTGAAATCTGACTTAGACGACGTAATGCGGTGAAATCAACAAAACGCACCAAATCTGGCAACATTTGATTAAGCGTAAACATAAATTGCTGATAACTCGCCTGTTTTTGACTGATATCCGTTAATTGCGCTTCCCAATGTGCCGTCATGTCAGGTTGTGGCAATATCAGGTAAAGCTGAAATGAGGATCCGCCCCGTTTCTGTGCTGTGAATATTGCGTCCTTTTTTCGTCAAAAAACCTCGTTTAAATAGCAATTCAATAATTCCTGCACGGGTGGCTTCTGTACCAAGTCCATCCGTTTCTCGCAGAATTTTTCAATTCTTTATCTTGCACAAAGCGCGAATCCTGTCATTGCGGAAAGCAACGTCGCATCAGTAAAAGGTTTTTGGCGGTTGTGTTTTTGCTTACTACTTCGCCTCGTTCACAATACAGGATCTGCCCTTTCTTGACGATCGGCAATAGCGGCTCTTGATTTTCATCTTCATCTTCTTTGCCAAGTAACTCTTTCCAACCTGCGGTTTGCAAGTTGCGTGCTTGTGCCACAAAAGTACCGCCTGCAATACTTAAGGTAATTTTGCTTTTACGATATTCCGCATCGGGACAGAACTGCACAAATACTGGCGAGCAATCAGTTCATAAATACGTTGTTCATCAATGCTTAAATTGATCGAACGTGTGTTAACCGTTGAATAATTGCATGGTGCGCTTCACTTTTTATCATTCCAGCAACGATTACGCTGATCGCCGTCCACCACCGATGGCAAGGTTTGATAAGTCTGACAATGCTGTGAAATCGCATTCATCACTTTATGTCGCTCAGCAAAATGCTCTTCTGGCAAATAGCGACAATCAGAACGCGGATAGGTAATCAAACGATGGGCTTCATATAACCGCTGACAGGTATCCAACACGCTTTGCGCCGACATCCCAAAACGTTTTGCCGCATCAATCTGCAATGCTGACAACGAATAAGGCAAAGGCGCCGTTTCTTTCTCGCGCTTATCCACATATTCTGTCACTTCGGCGGGTTGATCGGTAATACGCTTCACCACATTTTCGGCCAACCCTAAAGACAGTACGCGACCATCCTCATCTTGGTAATCTTCACAAGCCTTACTCGGTTGCCAAAGTGCAGAGTGCGGTCGGATTTTTCAGATGTTTTTCTTCTTTCACCCATGCCAACACTTCATAGAAATCTTTTGGTTGGAAATGTTCAATTTCCAAATCACGACGCACAATCAAACCTAATACGGGAGTTTGTACTCGCCCAACAGAAAGCACGCCATCATAACCCGCTTGTCGACCGCGAATGGTATAAGCGCGGGTCATATATGCCATAAAGCCAATCGCACGAGCTCGCGCCAGTGCAGAGGGTGGCTAATGGAATAAAATGACGATTCGGTTGGAGTTTTTGTACGGCTTTTTCGACCGCACTTGCAGGTTAAGATCGCTAATCAAACAACGTAAAAATGCCATCACGTTTTTCGGCGGATAAATTGGCATAACTAAACACTTCATCCACCAGCAACTGCCCTTCTCTATCCGGGTCGCCTGCGTTAACTAAAACATCGGCTTGATGAATCAGTTTTTCCACCACAGAAAGTTGTTTTTTCACTTCTTTTCGCGGTAACAGAATCCACTTTTCAGGAATGATGGGAAAATGTTCTAAACGCCATTGTTTGAATTTCGGATCGTAGGCATCCGGCTCTGCTCTGTTCGAGCAAATGCCCCACGCACCAAGTCACAACATCATCATTGCCGCATTTAATAAAACCATCACCCCGTTGATGAGGTTTTGGCAAGACATCGGCAATAGCTCGCCCAAGACTGGGTTTTTCGGCAATAAACAGGCGCATAAGATTAGTCGATCTGACGACGACCTAGAAAGAGTGGGTTAAAGTGAAAGTGCCGTCCACTGTTTCTAATTCCCCCACCGACAGGGATCCCATGAGCAATACGACTCACTTTAATATTATGTTGATGGCAAATTTCAGCAATATAATTAGCTGTGCATCGCCTCCACCGTTGGATTGGTCAGCTAAAATTACTTCGTGGAAAGACTTCAACTCAGACGTTTTTGCAATAAATCTAAACCAATCTCTTTTTGGACCAATACCATCTAAAGGCGATAAGTGCCCCTATTAAGACAAAATAACGCCCAGAAAAATTGGCCTGTTTGCTCAATAGCCTGAATATCCGCCGCATTTCCACCACGCAAAGCAAACCTGAATTTTTGACGGCGAGATTGTTACAAATATTACACGTTTCCTCTTCGGTAAAATCACGACACTGCGAACAATGCCCAATTTTAGACATCGCTTCCGTTAATGCTCATCAGCAATTCATCCCACCACTACGATTGCGCTGTAAAAGATGATAAGCCATGCGCTGCGCTGATTTCGGGCCAACACCCGGCAAGCAACGAAGGTTTTCAATAAGATGTTCTAAAAGTGGACTGCTTTGCATAATATTTATGATGGGAGAAAATGGATGGTGTGTGGACCTATAGATTCCACACCCTGATGAATTAAAATGGAAGTTTCATTCCTGGAGGTAATGGCATGCCAGCGGTTACAGACGCCATTTTTTCTTTTTGTAATTCTTCTGCGCGACGGACTGCATCGTTGAATGCTGCAGCGATTAAATCTTCCAACATTTCTTTATCGTCTTCCATTAAAGAAGGATCGATCTCAATACGACGACAGTTGTGCACCATTAATCGTGATTTTTACTAAACCTGCACCGCTTTCGCCTGTTACTTCTAATTGGGCAATTTCTTCCCTGCATTTTTGCATTTTTCTTGCATTTGTTGGGCTTGTTTCATCAAGCCGCCTAAACTGCCTTTTTCCAAACATTGGATTTTCCTTCTTAAATTAACTAAAACGAGCCGCATTTTGAGCGAAAAATTTGCCTTTGGGAACAGAGAAATTTATTATTCCACACTTCAAAACTTGGTTAAAAATGACCGCTCTTTTATTTAGGAATTGCTAATGGAAACTCGTTATTACTTTATATTTACGGCAGCTATTATTTTGTTACAACTGCTGATTTATATTTTTAATAAAAACACTGATTTGGTGGCTGAACAAACCACTCTCCCAAAAGGCAAGACGAACTATCACTTTTACCAGTTTTTGCTTCCCTAATGTCTTAGTTATTTGTCATTTTTAAAAGCTTTTTACGGCATTTCGACTTATTGCTTTAGTGCTCGCGCTGCTTCTTTTTCAGCCTTTGCGAGCATTGCCGTCGGAGGTATTCATTTTTCTTTTCCGAAAATCTAAATCCATCACCAAAAATCGACCGCACTTTACGCATTGCTTACCCCGTTTTATTTATTGGCATCATTACTTTAAGTGTGTATAACGCCTATGTTACCCGTGTTATTCATTATGAAATCACGCTAGATAAGCCCATTAAACCATTGCGAATTGGCATGGCAAGCGATCTCCATTTAGGTAAATTATTTGGCGGGAAAGAATTGGATAAACTGGCTGATATTATGCAGCAGGAAAAGGTCGATATCATTTTACTGCCTGGCGATATTATGGACGATAACGTTAATGCCTATTTAGCGGAAAAAATGCAACCTCATTTAGCTAAACTCAAGGCTCCAATGGGCGTTTATGCCACACTTGGCAATCACGATTTATTTGGAGACCAAGATCGAATTGATCAAGAAATTCGCAAAGCAGGTATCACCGTGTTAAGAGATGAAACATTAACGTTAAATAATGAATTGGTACTGATTGGACGAAATGACAATCTTGCTCACGATAGACCAAATACTGAGGCGTTATTAAAAACAAGTGAATACTGACTTACCGATTATTCTCTTAGATCACCGTCCAACGGATATTGAAAAACACGCTTCACTCCCGCTTGATATTCAAGTTTCAGGGCATGCGCATAAAGGGCAAGTATTCCCCGCGAGTTTAATCACGAAAATGATGTATCGTCTGGATTATGGCTATGAAAAGATTGGCAATCCACATGTTTTTGTCACTTCAGGTTACGGCTTTGGGGCATTCCAATGCGCTTAGGATCGCAGTCGGAAGTGATCATTATCGATGTAAAAGGAAATAAAAGAGCGGTCAAAAATGACCGCTCTTTATTATCAATGAAATCTTAAGAACACACCACTTTCACCGCTAAGCCACCTTTCGATGTTTCACGGTATTTAGCATTCATATCTTTACCTGTTTCATACATGGTTTCGATCACTTTATCCAAGGTTACGCGAGGGTTTGTAGTACGACGTAATGCCATACGGCTTGCATTAATCGCTTTTACTGACGCAATTGCGTTACGTTCAATACAAGGCACCTGTACTTGTCCACCAACAGGGTCGCAAAGTTAAGCCCAGATTATGCTCCATCGCAATTTCAGCTGCAATGCACACTTGCACCGGCGTACCACCCTAAGATTTCCGTTAGACCAGCCGCTGCCATCGAGCATGCCACACCCACTTCACCTTGGCAGCCAACTTCTGCACCAGAAATAGACGCATTCATCTTATAAAGTGAACCAATCATACCAGCAGCTAATAAATAGCGCTCAATCACATCTTGTGTTAAAGGGCCTACAAATTTTTCATAATAAGAAAGCACGGCTGGCACAATACCACAAGCACCGTTAGTTGGTGCAGTCACGACACGTCCACCGGCAGCATTTTCTTCGTTTTACCGCAAAGGGCAAACATATTCACCCAGTCGATAACATGCATTGGATCATTTGCAAGACGATTACTATTGGCTTGCAAGAGACGATAAAGTGACGGTGCACGACGCACCACTTTTAATGGGCCAGGTAACACGCCTTCTGTATTGACACCATGCTCAATACAATCTTTCATGGTTTTCCAGACATTATGTAAATGTGCTTCAACCTCTTTTTATCGCGTAATGCTAACTCATTTCTTATCATCACCGTAGATAGCATTAAGCTCATTTTCCTGACAATGTTTCAAAATATCTTCAGCATATTGATAAGGATACGGCACGGCCACAGGATTCTCTTTCTCTTGACCAAAATGCGCTTCATCTACGATAAAAACCACCACCGATAGAATAATAGGTTTGACGATAAAGCACATTACGCTCAGCATCTAATGCGGTAATTGTCATGCCGTTTTCATGCAATGATAAAAGGAATTATGGAATACCATATTGGCATCCCAATCGAAATTAACCGTTTTTGCCTTTGCTGCAATCGACAGTTTTTGGTTTGCTTAACCTGTTCGATAAAGGTTGGGATTAAATCAATGTCATCATCGTGCGGTAGATAGCCGGCTAATCCCATAATGATTGCAATATCTGTATTATGACCAAGCCCTGTCATTGAAAGGGATCCATATACATCCACATGCAAGGGTCGCGACTGCATCAAATTTTACCTTGCTCGATTAAATCGTCAATAAATTGCTTGCCTGCTTTCATTGGGCCGACAGTATGGGAGCTAGATGGCCCAACCCCCACTTTAAACATATCAAATACACTAATCATATTATTTCAATCCCTAAGCTAAACTAAAAAGCCGCTTATAATAATCCATATACAACCGCAGAGATAGCAATTAATCCCCATAATTGTAACAAATACATTGCTAAAACGACCTTGATAGCGTTTCATTGCAGGCACATTACGGATTGCATACATTGGCATAATGAAAAGGATCATCGCAATAATTGGACCGCCAAGCGATTCGATTAAGCCTAAAATACTTGGGTTAATGATTGCTACGCCCCATAAAGTGAGTAAGAAGAATACTGCAGTACCGTAATTTAATTTTTTACGATTCACACTTTCACCTTTCATTTTGAGGTATAAACCTTCTAAACCTTCACGAGCCCCTAAATAATGGCCAAAGAATGAACTCGTAATCGCTAAGAAAGCCACTAATGGTGCAAAATAAGAAATGTATGGATTATCAAATTTGTTCGCAAGATACGACAAGATACTGATATTTTGTGCTTTTGCCTCTAATAACTCTGCCGGTGTTAAAGTTAATACACAACTAAACACAAAGAACATCACGAAGAAAAGTAATACGGTTGAAGTCCCTTTTTCTGTACGACCAATGTGATATTCCGTTGTATCAAAATCTTTATATTCACGTTGTTGAGAAAGCGTGAAAGAAGAAATTGCCGGAGAATGGTTAAAAGAGAAGACTAATACTGGGATAGTTAACCACAATGTAGTGACAAAACCACCAGCAGTAGGAAGCTCATAAAGCATTGATGCATTCCATTGAGGAATGAGATAGATTGATAATGCAAAGAGAATCAATACCAATGGATAAACTAATAATTCAGTGATTTTCAACATTACTTTTTCACTGAATAACATTACCGAAATTAAGATCGCAATCAATACAAAAGAAAGGATTACACGATTTGGTGAAGCTATGCCTAATTGATTAACGATGAAAGAATCGACGGTATTCGTGATTCCATTTCCATAAATCAATAAAATTGGGAGAAGATCGCGAAGAAATATAATAAAAGTAATTAATTTTCCTGCTGTTGGACCGAAATGCTCTTCCACCACTTCAGTAATATCACTACCTGGTTTAGATGAAGATAAAACGAAATAAGCCAAACCACGGTGTGCAAAGTATGTCATAGGCCAACCAAAGAGCTCATAACCACCAATGGCCAGAAGCCCCCATACCTGCATTGATTGGTAAAAATAACACCCTGCGCCCACTGCAGTTCCAAATAAATTTAACACCCAAGCAACATCAAATTTATTCCATTTTTTTATTAGTTGTCGTGCTCATATATTGCCCTCTAAATAATTATAAAAATCTCTTATTTTTATGCTCTCGCACCAAATTTAGTGGCGGCATTATGATAAGGTTTTAAATTGGGTGCAAAGTACAACATAAGAAAATGTGATCAGGGCTAACAGTTTTATATACGTTTTTTACATAAATATTTATCTAGATCAAAAAAGCGCGGCGCACATTATAATCATTTTTAGGTAAAAGCGTGCAAAACACACTATATAAACTTAAGCACATTCCACCGAAAATGAAATCACTTCTTTAATACTTTCAGCGCCTAATGCAATCATAATGAGACGATCAACACCTAAAGCCACGCCTGATGTATTGGGGATTCCTGCTTGTAATGCCGCCAGTAAACGATGATCAATTTCACGTTGTGGCAAACCTGCTTTTTCGCGTAGGCGGTTATCTTGCTCAAAGCGGTGTTGCTGTTCACGCGCATCAGTAAGCTCATGGAAACCGTTGGCTAACTCTAATCCTTTATAATAGAACTCAAAACGTTCTGCCACGCGGCTATCTTCTGGGCTAAGTTGTGCGAGCGCTGCTTGGGAAGAAGGGAAATGATAAACGGCAACAGGCACTTCTTGTCCGATTTTTAGGTTCTACCACTTCGCTGAATAAAAATTGCAATAACGTATCACGATCTTCATCTTCATCTGCCATAAAGTTGTGCTTGCGCGCTGCCTCTACTAATTCTTGACGAGTCGCTGATAATGGATCTAATCCTACATATTCTTGGAAGACAAATTGATAACTTAAGGTTTCTGCAGGTTTACAATCAAGGATCTGTTGTAATAAATCATCCACTTCATTCATCAGACGATACATATCAAGTGCGGTCGATACCATTCAAGCATGGTAAATTCTGGATTATGGCGATTACTTGCTTCTTCATTACGAAACACTTTGCCAATTTGAAAGATCGGTCCACTGCCTGCCGCCAATAAACGTTTCATGTGATATTCCGGGCTGGTAGAAAGCCACAGCGTTTTCGACAGCTCATCAAAAGGCGCGATAAACTCTGTACTAAAAGTTGAAAGGTGAAGATCCGTCACGCCAAATTCACTTAAAACTGGGGTTTCCACTCTAATAATCCACGTTCAGTAAAGAACTGACGAATATCCGCAATGATTTTTGGCTCGCGCCAATAAGTTTTTTAATTGAGGCGGAAGGTTGCCATTGTGTTTTTCATCGCTAAGTGCGGTCATTTTCTCCGTTTTTCACGTTTAAAATGAATTAGGCTATTGTAAACAAGACTGATTTTTAACTCAATAATCCGACTAAAACTCATTCTTAAACGCAAACGGTTATCATCTATAAATATATAAAAATTAACTTTTTGAGTTAGATCACACTTTTGATATTTTATCTGTTTATTCGGGAAAAAGTTACTAATTTGTAAACAAAAAGTGGCAGAATTACCATGCCCCTATTAATTTAGGGCGTTTTTATTTTACTTTCTATATGATTGAGGATATCGTGCAAACAGTTAATGTCGATATTGCTATTGTTGGTGCCGGTGGCGGCGGTTTACGTGCAGCAATTGCAGCAGCAGAAGCAAACCCTAACTTAAAGATCGCATTAGTTTCTAAGGTTTATCCTATGCGTAGCCATACGGTGGCAGCAGAAGGTGGTGCGGCCGCAGTAATTAAAAGAGGAAGATTCCTACGATAAACACTTCCACGATACCGTTGCCGGTGGTGACTGGTTATGTGAACAAGATGTGGTGGAATACTTCGTTGAACATTCTCCAGTGGAAATGACTCAACTTGAACGTTGGGGTTGCCCTTGGAGCCGTAAAGCAGATGGCGATGTGAACGTGCGTCGTTTCGGTGGGATGAAAATCGAACGTACTTGGTTCGCAGCAGACAAAACCGGTTTCCACTTATTACATACTCTTTTCCAAACATCCATTCAATATCCTCAAATTCAACGTTTTTGATGAGCACTCGTTTTAGACATCTTAGTTGATGATGGCCATGCTCGCGGTATGGTGGCGATGAATATGATGGAAGGTTCACTTGTTCAAATCAACGCAAATGCGGTTGTGATTGCAACAGGTGGTGGTTGTCGTGCATTCAAATTCAATACCAACGGCGGTATCGTAACTGGTGATGGTTTATCAATGGCATATCGTCACGGTGTTCCTCTTCGTGATATGGAATTCGTCCAATATCACCCAACCGGCTTACCAAACACCGGTATCTTAATGACTGAAGGTTGTCGTGGTGAAGGCGGTATCTTAGTGAATAAAAACGGCTACCGTTATTTACAAGATTATGGTCTAGGCCCTGAAACCCCAATCGGTAAAACCTGAAAACAAATATATGGAACTTGGTCCACGTGATAAAGTTTCACAAGCGTTCTGGCAAGAATGGAGAAAAGGCAACACCTTAAAAACTGCAAAAGGTGTCGATGTGGTTCACCTTGACTTACGTCACTTAGGTGAAAAATATTTACATGAACGTCTTCCATTCATTTGTGAATTAGCAAGTGCGCTATGAAGGTGTAAACCCAGTTATGAACCAATCCCTGTACGTCCAGTTGTTCACTACACCATGGGTGGTATCGAAGTAGATTACAACAGCGAAACTCGTATTAAAGGTTTATTTGCTGTAGGTGAATGTGCGTCTTCTGGTTTACATGGCGCAAACCGTTTAGGTTCTAACTCGCTTGCTGAATTAGTGGTTTTAGGCCGTGTTGCAGGTGAATATGCCGCACAACGAGCAGCAGAAGCGAAACCTGCAAACCGTGCAGCAGTTGATGCGCAAGCACAAGATGTTGTGGCTCGCCTTGAAGCACTTTATAACCAAGAAGGTAATGAATCTTGGTCTGAAATCCGTGATGAAATGGGTACCGTAATGGAAGAAGGTTGTGGTATCTACCGTGACCAAGAAAGCATGCAAAAAGCAGTAGATAAAATTGCTGAGCTTAAAGAACGTTATAAACGTATCCGTGTAACAGATCGTTCAAGCGTATTCAATACCGATGTACTTTACACAGTAGAATTAGGTTACATCCTTGATGTAGCACAATCTATTGCAAACTCTGCAATTGAACGTAAAGAGTCTCGTGGTGCACACCAACGCTTAGATTACACCGAACGTGATGATGTGAATTATTTAAAACACACCCTTGCTTACTACAATGGCGATGATGCACCGCGTATTGAATACAGTCCGGTGAAAAATCACTAAATCTCAACCAGCAAAACGTGTTTATGGTGCTGAAGCAGAAGCGGCAGAAGCGGCTGCGAAAGCTAAGGAGCAAGCAAATGGCTAATTCACCGGTAATGACTGTAGAAGTATTACGCTACAACCCAGAAAACGATCAAGAGCCACATTTAAGCTCTTATCAAGTTCCTTATGATAACCAAACCTCTCTTTTAGATGCGTTAGGTTACATTAAAGATAAACTTGAACCGTCTCTTTCTTATCGTTGGTCTTGCTGTATGGCGATCTGCGGTTCTTGCGGGATGATGGTCAATAACAAACCAAAATTGACTTGAAAACATTCCACGTGATTACAGCGGCCATATGCGTATTGGAACCATTAGCAAACTTCCCAATTGAACGCGACTTAGTGGTTGATTTAAGCCACTTTATCGAAAGTTTAGAGGCAATTAAACCTTATATTATTGGTAATGAAGCACCAGCATTAGATGGTAAACCACATCCATCGAAAGAATTGCAAGTAAGCCGTACTAAACAGACTCGGCACAGCTTGAAAAATATCGTCAATTCTCAATGTGTATCAACTGTGGTTTATGCTATGCCGCTTGTCCGCAATTTGGTTTAAATCCTGAATTTATTGGCCCAGCTGCAATTACAATGGCACACCGTTACAACCTTGATAACCGTGACCATGGTAAAGCACAACGTATGCCATTATTAAATGGTAAAACGGTGTTTGAGCTGTACTTTCGTGGGTTATTGTTCTGAAGTATGTCCAAAACATGTGGATCCGGCTTCTGCAATCAACCAAGGCAAAAATTGAAAGCGCCAAAGATTATGTTATCTCAATGCTAAAAACCAAAAGGCTAAGGGGAAGAATATGTCAGTAACAGTAAGTAAACGTAAAAAATATGTTCGCCCAATGACGGCTACTTGGTGGCAAAAATTGGATTTCTACAAAGCTTATATGGTGCGTGAAGCAACCTCTATCTTTGCTGTATGGTTCTGTATCGTATTGCTTTATGGCGTACTTTTGCCTTGCAAAGCAATCCTGTTCGAGGTCTAGGCATTATTGATTTCATTGGCTCTTAAGAAATCCAATTGTGGTGTTCTTAAATATCATCACATTAATTGCGACCTTATATCACACTGCAACTTATTTCGTGATGACACCAAAAGTGATGAACATCATAGTTAAAAATGAACGTTTACCACATCATGTGTTAAGAAATGCACTTTGGGCAGTGACAGCTGTGATTAGTGTTATCGCATTAATTTTAGTTTATATGTAGGGAGAGAAAAAATGGTCGATCAAAATCCAAAACGCTCTGGTGAACCACCAGTATGGTTGATGTTTGGTGCTGGCGGGACTGTCAGTGCGATTTTCTTCCCTGTGGTAATCTTAATCCTTGGTTTATTGTTGCCATTCGGATTAATTGATCCACATAACTAATTACATTCTGCTTATTCTTGGATCGGAAAATTAGTTATCTTAGTTTTAACAATTTTCCCAATGTGGTGTGGTTTACACCGTATCCATCACGCGATGCACGATCTTAAAATTCACGTGCCAGCAGGCGGATTTATCTTCTACGGCCTCGCAACCATTTACACTGTTTGGGTGTTATTTGCCGTATTAGGTTTGTAATTTAAAAAGTACTAAAGTGAAGAATAAAAGGTGCGGTCATTTTTGACTGCACTTTTTTCTTGAATTTTTCGTTCATCTCTATAAGATCTGAGAACATTTATTCTAAAAACAACTTTATATGAAAGAAAAATCTCAATTAACCAATTTACAAACAGAAATACAAACTCGTTACGATAGTTTTAAGTAAAAGACTTAAACAAGTTGCAAAAATATATCCTCGATAATAGCGACAGTATTGTTTTTGATACTGTTGCCGTTATTGCAGAAAAAGCTGATGTTCCTCCTTCAACGCTTATTCGTTTCGCTTCTGAATTCGGCTTTTTCCGGTTTTAACGAATGAAACAAATCTTCCGTGAAAATCTTATGGAAAAAGACCACTAATTACACGGAAAGACTTCAACTTTCACATAAAATTGCTAAAATCAGAAGGTGAAGAATCACCAGAAGATATTTTGACTATTTTCTCACAGGCTAATGAGCTAGCATTACATCAGTTAGCTGAACAAACTACAAATGAACAAATTAATGAAGCAGCCAAAAATCCTCAAAGAGGCCAATAATATTTTTATCATTGGATTAAAAGCGTTCTTTTAGTGCTGCCTGCTATTTAAACTATGCCTTACAACACTTAGATTGTCGTTCTTTTTTAATTAATGGATTAGGTGGAATGTTTGATGAGCAGCTTAATCAAGTAAAAGAAGGAGATGTTGTTGTCGCCATTAGTTTTCACCTTATGCAGCCGAAACGGTTAATATTAGTAAAGTTTGTGCTAAAAAGAGGGTTAAACAAATTTCTATTACGGATAGCCAAATTAGTCCATTACTTGCATTTAGTGATATTGCATTTGTCATCAAAGAAGCACAAGTACTCGGCTTCCGTTCTCAGTGTTCAACAATGACCCTCGTGCAAACACTCGCAATTGTATTAGGTTTAGAAAAAGAAAAAGATAAAAACACAAATAATAAAAATGCCCCAATATAGGGGCATTTTTACATTTGCAATTATTGACGAGATTTCCAAAGTTTAATAAGTCTTCTGTATCTTTCACTCACTTCAGCAACAAGCCCATCATCTGTTAATTTTCCACTTAACCAATCTCCTGATGGTTGCCCGAAAAATTGTTCGTCCTACAGCAAAACCTTTGACTAAAGGTGCATTAGCTGATGCATCAAATACTGCTTTAAACTTATCTTCCGGTGCATCCAAACCTAAAATCAAGATTCCACGGCAATATGGATCATTTGCTTGAATGACTTCGCTAATATGTGCCCAAGCTTTTGCTGAAACACCCGGTAATTTCCACCAATCCGGTTTAATGCCCAAATGATAGAAATGCGTAATAATTTCAGCATAGTATTCTTCATTTTGCTCCATATCTGAAGGTAAAATCACTTCTAATAGCAATTCATGTCCTGTTCGACAGCAAGCTTGATACACTTGTTTTAATGTTGCATCTTGCTCTGTTTTCATTTCAATACTGTCTTTCGGATGGTAAAAGACCAAACATTTCACCACATGTTCTTGTGGCCAACTTGCTAATTGACTACCTAAATCACCATATTCCAAACGTAATGGGCGAGAGGCTGAAGTTCAATTGGACGTCCAATCCACCAATGTTTACCGGTAATTTCATTTAATGCTGCTTGACCAAAAGTAGTATCAGCAAGAATTCCTGCTTGTCCATCATACAACTCTCTTCTTGTGCTGTTCTTTCTGCAGCTTGTAAGAGAAGTTGTTTTCAATTTAGGAATTCGTTTGACATCTGCACCAGATTTCTCAGCGAGATCAACTAACTGTTTGCGATGATCAAAAGCAAAGATACATAAATTATCCCATTTTGCTTTTCGGGTTGTCACGCGATGTAAATGATTCAGTTGTGGATCTCAAATCTGGACGAGGTACTGATTCTGCGCGAGCTAAGTAATTATCTAACTCGGCTTTTGTTGGCATTGCCGGAGCACAACCGTGGCGAGATACCACTAATGCACCACACGCATTTGCATAACGACAAGATTGTTCCCAACCTTCATTATTAATGTAACTCGAATGAGGCCTGACATGAATGCATCTCCTGCACCAAGCACGTTCAGTACTTCCACTCACGCCATAAACATTTTAATCCGCCATCCAAATCATCAGGGATATCCCCTTCAAATACTGAACAGCCTAATGCGCCACGTTTACAAACCAAAACTGCATGGCTGAACTTACGTACATTTTTAAGTGCGGTTAATGTATCGGTTGAACCACCAGCAATATGGAATTCTTCTTCAGTACCCACGAGTACATCAAAATGATGTAATACTCTTGTAACGATTTCGTCACCGCTTCTGAATCAATAAAGCGAGTTTCACCATCACCAAGAGAAGTTAGCCCCCATAATACCGGGCGATAATCAATATCTAACAAGCGTTTCGTATTATTTCTACCGGCATACTCTAATGCGGTTAACACGGCTTCTCTGGTTTTCGGGTGGGATAAATGAGTCCCTGTAATAGCTAATGCTTTAGCGGAGGCAATATAGCTTTCATCAAAGTCTTCTTTTGTAATAGCCATATCGGCACAATTTTCACGATAGAAAATTAATGGGAATGTATCCTGATCTTTAATACCTAAAATGACAAGTCCGGTTAAACGTTCTTTATCCGTAATGAGATGACTGGTATCTACGCCAACACGCTGTAATTCTTCACGCAAGAAACGGCCCATATGCTCATCTCCAACACGTGCTAGCATTGAGGATTTCACACCTTGAACAGCAGTTCCATAGGCAACATTACCTGAAGATCCACCTAGATATTTGGAAAAAGAAGATGCATCTTCTAATCTCGCACCAATTTGTTGCGCATAAAGATCAACAGCTACGCGACCGAGACAAATGAGGTCTAGTGTTTTTCTACTGTTTTCATAATGCCATTCCTTCTAATTAATAAAGTTGCTTCGCTGATACAAATTGAAACATATATTTCAGCAATAACGAAATTTCATTTTTAGATATTAATCACAAAATCAATCTCTAAAAACGGTTCTACTACATCTAAAACAATCCTGTTTACTACACTGTCTAACCTTCATTTATAAAATCGAATTCTCGAGCTAAAAAATTTGATCTATGTCTCAAAAATGAAATTTTTATTTCAAAAAAATATTTAAAATTAGAAGAATGCTTATATACTAGCACTAATGCAAGTTACCCTAAAAAGGAGATTACAATGAAAACTGTAAGACTAACTGTGGCACAAGCGCTAATAAAATTCCTTGATAATCAATATATTGAGTTTGACGGTAAAGTCACTAAATTTGTTGAAGGTATCTTTGGTATTTTTGGACATGGCAATGTATTAGGCATTGGTCAAGCATTAGAACAAGACAGCGGTAATCTCATCGTTCGTCAAGGGCGTAATGAACAAGGTATGGCTCTATGTGGCCATTGGTTTTGCAAAGCAAAATCTACGTAAAAAAATTTATGCTTGTACCTCTTCTGTTGGACCTGGTGCTGCTAATATGATTACAGCCGCAGCAACCGCAACAGCCAATCGTATTCCACTTCTTCTTTTACCGGGTGATGTGTTTGCAACCCGCCAACCAGATCCTGTTTTACAACAAATTGAGCAATTTCACGACTTAAGCATTAGCACAAATGATGCATTTAAAGCAGTAAGCAAATATTGGGACCGTGTTAGCCGTCCAGAACAATTAATGACTGCCTGTATTAATGCCATGCGAGTATTAACTGACCCGGCAGATACCGGTGCAGTAACTCTTGCGCTACCTCAAGATGTTCAAGCTGAAGCCTATGATTTCCCTGAATATTTTCTACAAAAACGGGTTCACAGAATTGAAAGAATACTACCAACTGAGCCAATGTTGAAATCTGCCATTGAGCTTATTATGAGTTCGAAAAAACCATTAATTATTTGTGGTGGTGGTGTGCGTTATTCAGAAGCCGCAGAACAACTCAAACACTTTGCAGAAACATTCCATATTCCTTTTGCAGAGACTCAAGCGGGTAAAAGTGCGGTCGTTTCTGAACACAGTTTTAACGTTGGTGGTGTAGGCGAAACAGGTTGTTTAGCCGCTAATCTTTTGGCAAAAGAGGCGGACCTCATTATCGGTATTGGTACTCGCTATACAGATTTCACTACTTCTCTAAATGGATCTTCCAAAATCCAGAGGTGAAATTCCTAAATATTAATATTGCCCGTTTTGATGCTTATAAATTAGATGGCATTCAAGTGGTTGCAGATGCGAAAGAAACGCTAGAAAAACTCACCGCACTTCTCTCTCCAACAGGTTATCGCTATCGTGCGCAATGGGGTAATTCAATTAGTGAGGCTAAAGCACAATTTAAACAAGAATTACACCGTATTTATCACGCGACTTACACTGAAAAAGATTTCATCCCAGAAGTGAATGATGCCTTAGATCGAGAAAAAGTTTATGAGGAGTTTATTAAACTTACTCAATCTTGCTTAACACAAAGCCGTGTTCTAGGCATTCTCAATGAGACCTTAGGTGAAAACGATATCATTGTAGGGGCAGCTGGTAGCTTACCTGGCGACTTACAACGCGCATGGCAATCTAAAGGCGAAAATACCTACCATTTAGAATATGGTTATTCTTGTATGGGCTATGAAGTCAATGCGGCTTTAGGCGCAAAATTAGCTCAACCAGAAAAAGAGGTTTATGCCTTATTAGGTGATGGTTCTTATATGATGCTTCATTCTGAACTTGTCACATCCGTACAAGAAAATATTAACGTCGTTTTATTCGACAATATGACTAACGGATGTATTAACAACTTACAAATCGGCAATGGTATGGATAGCTTTGCGACAGAATTCCGTTTCAGAAATCCACAAACCAACAAATTAGATGGTGGATTCGTGCCTGTCGATTTTGCCATGAACGCTGCTTCTTACGGATGTAAGACCTACAAAGTCACAACAGAAGAAGAATTGTACGCCGCCTTAGCTGATGCTAAAAAACAAAATGTTTCCACCTTAATTGATATTAAAGTACTACCAAAAACCATGATACATGGTTATGGCAGTTGGTGGCACGTCGGCGTAGCAGAGGTTTCTGAAAAAGAGACTATCCGTAAAGCTCATGAAAATAGTGTGAAACACATTAATGAAGCGAGACGCTATTAGTCAAGAATTTGATTTATCTCCAATTTAACCACTCTTTCGAGAAGGAAAAACTATGAAAGCTGAAAACGTGAAATTAGGTATCGCGCCAATTGGTTGGACTAACGATGATATGCCTGATCTTGGCAAAAGAAAATACCTTTGAACAATGTGTTAGTGAAATGGCGCTGGCCGGTTTTTACTGGATGCGAGGTCGGAAATAAATATCCGCGTGATGTGGAAAGTGCTAAAACACAAATTGAGTGTTCGTGGAATTCAAATTTGTAATGCTTGGTTTAGTACCTTTTTGTAGATGGCAAAAAGAAGAAACAATCAAAGAATTCTATTAAACATCGAGATTTTCTTCATGCGATGGGAGCCAAGGTTATTGGCTGTTCTGAACAAAGCCGTAGTATCCAAGGCACAACAAAAGCTGTTTTTAAAGAAAAACTGTTTTTACTGAAGAAGAATGGCAACTCCTTGCTGAGGGCTATAATGAACTAGCCAAATTAGCAGCTGAAAAAGGAATGAAAGTATGCCTACATCATCACATGGGTACAGGTATTCAAACTCCAGCTGAAATTGATAAATATATGGATGTCGTTAACGATGACGTGTATTTGTTATTTGATTCAGGTCATATCTATTATTCTGAAGGCTCACAAAAGCGATGCTAGAGGTATTAGAAAAATACATAGATCGAATTTGCCACGTGCATTTAAAAGATGTGCGTGATGAAGTCGTGGCTGAAGTAAAAGCAAATGATCTTAGCTTTTTAGAAGGTGTTCGCAAAGGCACATTTACCGTACCAGGTGATGGTGTAATCGATTTCAGACCAATTTTTGATATTCTTGAAAAAAACACAATTATAAAGGCTGGATGGTGGTTGAGGCGGAGCAAGACCCAGCCATCACTAACCCATTTGAATATGCCGTCAAAGGCCGTAAATACATTAAAGAAACAGCGGGGATCTAATTATGATTAAAGTAGGTATTATCGGCGCCGGTCGTATTGGTCGCGTACATTCTGAAAGTATTACAAAATATGTGAAAGGTGCTGAAATTAAAGCAATTTCTGACGTCAGAGTGACGGATGAACTTAAACAATGGGCAAAAAGGCATGGGCATTGCTCATGTTTATGAGGATTACAAACAAATTTTACAAGATCCGGAAATTGATGCTGTATTAGTCTGTTCATCTACCAATACCCATGCGCCTATTTCTATTGAAGCTGCTCGAGCAGGCAAACACATTTTTCTGCGAAAAACCAGTTGATGCAGATGTCAATCGCATCAAAGAAGTGTTAGCAGAAGTAGAAAAAGCTGGCGTGAAATTCCAGGTTGGCTTTAATCGCCGCTTTGACCATAACTTCAAAGCGATTAAAACTCGTGTAGAAAATGGTGATATTGGTGAACCGCACTTAATTCGAGTGACTCGCGTGACCCAGATGCACCACCAATTGAATATGTAAAAGTATCTGGTGGAATGTTCTTCGATATGACCATTCACGACTTCGACATGATTCGTTATTTATCTGGCAGTGAGGTTATAGAAGTGTACGCAGCTGGTGGCGTACTAGTCAATCCAGAAATCGGTAAAGCTGGCGACATCGACACCGCTGTTATTACCTTAAAACTTGCTAACGGTGCTATTGGTGTGATCGATAATAGTCGAAAAGCTGTTTACGGTTACGATCAACGAGCAGAAGTATTCGGCTCAAAAGGTGCGGTGCAAACTCGCAATGATACCGATTCTACTGCGGTTTATTCCTGTGAAGCAGGTGTGATTGCCGAGAAACCTCAAATACTTCTTCTTAGAACGTTATATGCAATCTTTTGCTGACGAAATGGCTTGTTTTGTTGATTCCGTAGTAAACAACAAACCAACTTTAGTGAATGGTAATGATGGGTTACAACCGGTGATTATCGCACTTGCGGCTAAACGTTCATTAGATGAAGGACGCCCAGTCAAATTAGCAGAAATCGCTTAGAACTAAACATATAAATATGGAAAGAGACCTAAAGGAATTTAGGTCTTTTTATATCCTAAAACGACATAGTGAGAAACATTCCTCATTTACCATAGAGATTTTGTTGCCAATAAGTCCAACTAGCATTTTCAGATAATTACTATATGTCATTTCAAAAAAACATCCTCTTTTTGACCGCACTTTTTCTTAATAAAAACGCATACATGCATTCTCTTTATGCTTTAAATTTTAATGTAATAAAAAGGCTACCATAGGTAGCCTTTTCTGAAAATCAATGGATATTTTTACCCTTTTTTGCGACGTTTTAAGGTATCAAGTAATACTGCGATTACAATAATTGCCCCTTTAACAATTTGTTGCAGTATGGATCCACACCTAACATATTTAAGCCTTTTATTGGTGGTACCGATAATTAAAGCACCAATCACACACATTGGAATAGTACCAAAACCACCACTTAAAGAAACCCCACCAATAACTGCGGCAGCGATAGCATCAAGCTCCCAAGCCAAACCATAAGATGGGTTACCTGCATAGGTTCGAGATGCGAGTAAAGCACCTGCTAATCCTGATAATGCACCACCGAGAATATAAACCCAAATTAATGTTCTATTTGTGTTAATACCACAGATTTTAGCTGCATTCAGGTTTCCACCTACTGCATAAACATGACGACCAAAAGGTTGAACGGCTAAGTAAAATATGAGAAGCGATTACAATTAAGATATACAGCAAGACCAGCCCCTGGAAGTCCAAAAATATTTACATCCGCAATCCAGGTAAATGCTTCTGAAGAGGCATCAATTGGACGACCATCAGAGTAAAGCTGTGCGGCACCACGTGCAATAATCATCATACCTAAAAGTTGAGATAAACGGCGGAATGCCACCAAGCGCAGTAAGTCCACCATTAAACAATCCCAATAAAGCACCAATTAAAATTGATGCGGCAAAAGCCAGTAGCGCAGATGATACACTATCGCCACCAGTCACAATTGAAGCTGAAACGACTGCTGTAAGCGCCACCACTGAGCCAGATGATGAGATCGATACCCGTTGTGATAATGATGAAGGTTACACCAATTGCAATAATACCAAACATGGATACCTGTTCGATAACACTCCATACTGTTCTAGCTGAAAAAGCCGTCTATTGAAACAGACAATGCCAAAAAGAGAAGAATTAAAAATTAAGACCATCCCATACGCATTAATCATTTTCTTCAGTGTCACGTTTTCCATAATAAACCTCTCATTTTTTAATCTTAATAAATAAACCATTCTAATTAATAGACACTAACCCTGAAGCCAATTCAAGTACTCGCTCTTGAGTCAATTCTGCATGAGGAATGATGCCAACTTGATGCCCTTCGTGCATAACCATGACGCGATCACTCATTGATAAAAAGTTCCAACATATCTGACGTAATCATAATGATCGTTTTTACCTTGTTTTTGATAACTCAACCATCAATTTATAGAGCTCAGCCTTAGCCCTGACGTCAATCCCTTTTGTTGGTTCATCTAAAATCAAAATTTCAGGCTCTAGTAATAACCAACGAGCAAGCAATACTTTTTGTTGGTTACCACCGGAGAGATTATTAGTAATCACCTCTACATTTGGTGCTTTTATTTTGAGTTTTCGTTTTTGTTCATTTGCCGTTTTTGAGCTCTTGCAACAGACACGAGGAAAATTCTCTAAATAAGGCGACATTTCGGCATAATCATATTGTCTGTAATGCTCAGATTTAGGAACAAGCCTGTCAATTTTCTGTCTTCAGTTACAAAGCCAATTTTATGCTTCATGGCATCTAGTGGATTATTAATAACTACTTTTTCGCCTTTATATAAATTTCACCACTATCTGCCGGTTTATAGCCAAATAATCCTTCCACTATTTCTGAACGACCAGCACCAACCAATCCTAGCGATACCAAAGATTTCACCTTTACGTACAGCAAAAATTAATATCTTGATATTTTTCCTTCTGAGTAAAATGTTTAATTTCTAAAACAATCTCATCAGATAACTCAAAACGCTCACGTTGGAACATTTCTGACATATCACGGCCAACCATCATGGAAATGAGTTGTTCTTTGGTCACTTCTTTTGTTGGCTTCGTATCCACATATTGACCATCACGAATTACCGTAATCTCATCAGATACTCTAAAGACTTCATCTAATTTGTGAGAGATAAAGATAATCGCAATACCTCTTGCTTTAACCGTTTCAATAATGCGATAAAGTTGATCTACTTCATTTTCAGTTAATGCCGTTGTTGGCTCATCCATAATGATCACTTTCGCATCATTAGAAACGGCAGTCGCAATCGCAACCAACTGAGCTTTTTGCCACCGATACATCTGACATTTTTTTCTGTCACATCCATCGGCACACCAAGTTCTTTTTAGAATCGCGGAGGCTTGCTCATTCATTGCTTTTTTTGATTGAGGAAAAATTTTACCTTTCGTTATTTCCCTGACCTAAATAAAAATTATCCGCAATCGTCAAATTAGCAGCAGGAGAAATTTCCTGAGGCACCATAGTGAGACCTCGACGAATCGCATCAATAGGACGTCCCGGTTTAAAAGGTTTATCATCTAGAATAAGTTCTCCACCTTCATCAGGAATATAAATTCCATATGAATTTTTCATCAATGTGGATTTACCTGCTCCATTTTCCCCATCAGAGCGTGAACACTTCCACGCTTGACCCGGAGATTGATCTGATCTAATGCCTTAACCCCAGGAAATGTTTTCGATACATTTCTCATTTCTAAAATATAGGGAGAATTTGAGCTATTACTATTAGTCATGTTTAACTCCTTGACTCGATAAAAATAAATACGGAAATAACATTATAAAGTGCGGTCAATTTTACTCCTTATATTTGTTGATATATTGTTCCTTCATTTCTGGGGTAACCAATTCAAAAAGGAATCCAGTTATATTTGGGAATTTCTTCACCAAGCGCTGCCTTAAGCCAATTCAGCACTCAATCGTCCTTGTCCTGATGCAGATTGATAAACAGTAGCATCCAATCCATTACCTAAATAAGCTAAAGCATCTGGTGTTGCATCAATTCCTACAATGAGTATATCTTCATCTTTGAATCCGAGTTTCTTCGCAGCCAATAAAGCCCCTATCGCCATTTCATCATTATTACTCAGAATTACATTTGCATCTCGGTGAGCTGAAAGCAGATTTTCTGCGACTTCCATTCCCTTAGCTCTATCCCATTTTGCCTCTTGTTCTGCGACCACTTTAATTTCAGGATGATGAGCAAAGATCTTTTTATTCCCTTCTGTTCGCTTAATTTGAGCTTCTAAACCCAACGGTCCAAGTAAAATAATGGCTTTAGCTGGTTTACCATTCAATGAGTTAACAATAAATTCACCTTGCATTTCACCGCTTTTAATTTCTTCAGAACCAACGTAGCTCGCTACGTATTGCATGTCTTCTTCATTCGGTTTCACTGTCACCACAATTAAAGGAATCTTCGCTTTTCTTGCTTTTAATCCAATGGCTTTTTACGATCTTTTGATCTGTTGGCATAATGATCAAAGCATCAACCTTCGAATCAATAAAATTTTTCCACATCATTTAACATCTTGGCGGGATCGCCATTCGCATCGGCATATTTAAATTTAAGATTAGATTGGGAGGTGACAAACTTATCCATGGAATCCTGCAAATAAGTGGGATATTTATCTGCGAGGCTATACATTGAAACACCAACTACTATCGACTTGGCTAAAATAACTGGGGCGAAAAAGAGACTAATAACTAAAATGCATACTCTTTTTAACATTGTTCATCCCTCCATTAATAAATCTCTTTAGCTTTTAACCGGAAGGGTTATCACCCTTCCAGTTATTTAGATGAGAAAAATCTATTTTTATATCTTGCTTGATATTCCTCTTTTTTTATCTGGTGTAACGAGTTCAAAAGGCACCCATTTCACAGCGGGAACTTTTTCACCTTTTGCAGCAAGATAGGCCATTTCAGCCCCCGCAGAACCTTGTCCTGCAGCTGACTGGAACACTGTTGCATCTAATCTTTTACCTAAATAATCTAATGCATCAGGTGTTGCATCAAGACCAACAATAATTAAATCTTCATCTTTAAGACCTAATTTTTCTACCTGCTAATACCGCCCCAATCGCCATTTCATCATTATTACTAACAACAACATTTAAATTTTTTTATTTGCCGCAAGTAAGTTTTCTGCAATTTCTAAGCCTTTAGCTCTATCCCATTTACCTTCTTGTTCAGTAAAAATTTTGATATTTTTTTATGCTGACCAAAAATTTCCTATTGCCTTGCGTACGCTTAATTTGAGCATCTTGCCCCTAAAGGCCCCATCAAGATTGCAGCTTCAGCAGGGTTACCTTTTAAGGTATCAACAATAAAGTTTGCTTGAATACGTCCACCTTCGATTTCATCCGATCCCTACATAACTAGTAACGTACTGCATATCTTCATCTAATGGTTTACGATTGATAATAATGAGAGGGATACCGGCTCGTTTAGCTTTTTGCCAATAACCTTAACAATATTTGGATCTGTTGGAACAACAAGTAATGCATCAACTTTTTGATCGATAAATGTTTCTGCATCATTTAATAAACGAGCGGGGTCACCATTCGCATCTGCGAGTTTAATTTCCACATCATCATGTGCTTTATCAAACTCACGAATGGCATCTTGAAGATAGGTTTGCCATTTATCAGAAAAAGGCAAACCATTGGTGCACCAATCACAACATTTTTAGCGATAACAGCTTGAGACGTTAATAAAACTCCACCACAAAGTAACGCAAGCAATGTTTTTTTCATAATGCTACTCCCTTTATTAGTTAAACGAATAACAAAGATTGAAATACAGCTATACTCTCACAGTATGTGAATATAAATTTCATCGAGGTACAAATTGGAATAAATCATCCAACATTATCTATATCATTAAAAGAAGATTTTCTGCAACTGTCATTTTTGAAAGTGTAAGTAGATCTTACTTTTTAGTCGAAAATATTTACTATTCGCAAAAATCTTCCGATTAATAATAAAAATAAGAGGCACTATAATTGAATGCCCCTCATCGAATTACGCTATTTCTTCACATTTACCCAACGTTTTTGGTGATACGATAATGCTATTGCATCTAACACATGAGACACCTTATATCCTTCTTCAAAATCAGGATATAAAAACATCTTCAGGTGAAGCTAAACCATTTACTAAATCTCTGATCTCACCGTTTTCTGATCGTTAAAACCAATGCCATGACCTGCGCTCACAAAAATTCTTGTAATCAGGATGCAATGGTCCAGTAAGGATTGTTTTAAATCCTTGTCTTGCTGGATCTTCATCATGTAAATAAAGCTTTTAATTCAGCCATTCTTTCTTGAGTATAAGAAATACTGCCTTTTTGTCCCCCGTAATCACATAGCTCAGTCCCATTTTTCGTCCACATGCAATTCGAGACGTTTCAATCGTTCCCATGCATCCATTATCAAATCGAACCAAAGCTGTCGCCTGATCTTCATTCTCTACAGCTAAACGCTCTTGTACATTATGAGGGTTTGGGACGATTTTTAATTACTGTTTGCATGTCTCCATAACAGCCCGAATATCCTGCCCTAATAAGTACTGAGACATCTGTACAATATGAGCGCTAAACTCTAATGCACCTAGTCCTGCTTTTTCTTTCACACAGTGCCAATCTAATGGTGTATTTTTTTGTTAGCTAAGTAATCTTCATTATGAGTACCATAAAATGTACTACTTCTCAATTTCACCATTAGCAATAATTTCTCTGGCTAATTGAGTCGTTGGATTCTTTATGTAATTAAACCCAACCAAGGTCTTAACATTTGCTTTCTTCGCCGCTTCATACATTAATTTGGCATCTTCTGCAGTGAGAGCTAGCGGTTTTTCAGAGTAAACATGTTTACCATTAGCAATGGCTGCTAATGCTATTTCTTTATGAAGAAAGTTTGGAGTGCAAATATCTACTACATCCACATTTGGATCTTGCACAATATCCCTCCAATCGCCCGTAAAACGATTAAAACCGAATTCTTTTGCCTTTTTCTCTGCTAATTCAGGTGTAATCTCGGCTAAATATTCCAGAACCAATTCAGCATCAAGAGGAAATACTGTTGGTGCCTGAGCATAAGCAATAGCATGGCAACGACCTATATATCCAGTACCAACCAAACCAATTCGAACCTGTTTCATACGATATCCTTACTATTTATTGCATAGAACAAGAGGAGATAACGTCCTCAATGCGATTATCTCCTCTTCATGATTTAAAAAAATTATGTTAATTAAAGTGTCGGCATACTAAATGCAGCATTTTCAATTACATATTTATTTGGCCAACGTGTTGTTGTTGTTTTCATCTTCGTATAGAAACGAACGCCATCTGGTCCATAAACATTTAAGGTGCTGTAAGATGAGTGTTTCCAACCACCAAAGCAATGGAATGACATCGGTACTGGAATTGGCACGTTAATACCCACCATACCAGCCTGAACGTGATATGCAAACTCACGAGCAGCACCACCATCAGAGGTAAAGATAGCTGTACCGTTTCCATAAGGGTGTTCATTAATTAACTTCATTGCTTCTTCAAAGCTTTTTGCTCTGACAATACCCAATACAGGGTCCAAAAGATCTCTTCTTTATAAATCACCATATCGGAAGTGACATTATCGAACAAGGAACCACCGATAAAGAAACCATTCTCATGACCAACTGGTTTTTTACCTCGACCATCAACAATAAGTGTTGCACCTTCTTCTACACCGGTTGTAATGTAATTTGTCACATTATTGAGATGTTGCTGAGTAATTAATGGACCAAAATCATCTCTTTTTTCACCATCTTTTGGAATACCTGGACCATAACGCAGGGCTTCTACTTTTGGTTTTAAAGCTGCCACTAATTTATCTGCAGTTTCATCGTCAATCGTAACAGCCAATGCTAACGCCATACAACGTTCACCCGCAGCACCAAATGCCGCACCTAATAAAGCATTTGCGGTAGATTCAATATCTGCATCCGGCATGATTAATGCATGATTTTTCGCTGCACCAAAAGTTTGTACGCGTTTGCCGAATTCTAGAACCAACTTTATATACATGTGCTGCAGCTGGTGTAGAACCCACAAAACTCACAGCATGAACACGCGGATCACGCAATAAAACTTCATTATCATGACGATCACCATGTACTACATTAAATACGCCATCTGGTAAACCTGCTTCTTTTAACAGTTCAGCCAAGCGAATAGATAAGGAAGGATCTGCTTTAGCTGGTTTTTAAAATGAAAGTATTACCGCAAGCTAATGCAATTGGGAACATCCACATTGGAACCATTGCAGGAAGTTAAACGGTGTAATACCAACAGTTACCCTAGTGGTTGCAAAGATGAATGAATATCGATGCCGCGTCCTGCTTGCTCTGAAAATTCACCTTTTAATAAATGAGGAATACCGCATGAGAATTCAACAACTTCCAAACCACGAGTCAATTCACCACAAGCATCAGAATAAACTTTACCATGCTCCTCTACAATTAAACGTGCTAATGAATCCCAATCTCTTTCCAATAATTCTTTAAACTTAAACATAATCCGGGCACGACGTAGCGGAGAGGTTGCTGACCAATCAGCAAAAGCTTTATGTGCTACTTCGATAGCTTCATTTACATCATCCGAGTACTCATAATCACTTGGCGAATTTGCTCACCTGTTGCAGGATTATAAATTGGATGCGCTTTTGTCCCTCTGCTTGGCACTTGTTTACCATTAATAAAGTTATAAACAGTTTCCATTTTGAACTCCTTCATACAGTTTCAGAAATTAAGATGCGACAAATGAATAACAACTTGCATAAAAACAATACTCATTCTTTAAATCTAGTATAGAGTAGGCAAAATAAATTGAACTTTTTCAATCCACTTATTAAAATATTGGATATTTTATTTCATTTATGTGATCTATGTCTGATTTTTTTAGAAATCTCAGCTAGATTAATTCACTGAACGGAGTATTATCTTAAGAAGTTATTCAGCTATTTTTAGGAGCATGAAAATGAGTTATTTACTATCCAAATCACGAAAAGATCATCCTGAAAAGAATGGTGAAGTACAAAAATCACCCCCAAAAACAGCGAATTGGGAGTACGTTGGTTTTGAAATGTACCATCTACAAGAAGAGCAAGAACTAACTTTTGATACTGAAAATACTGAAACCTGTTTTGTTCTCGTTGCTGGTAAGGCTACTATTGTTACATCCCAAGCCACTTTCGAGCATATCGGCAATCGCGTCTCTCCATTTGAGCGGATTCCACCTTATTCAGTCTATGTCCCACACCAACAAAAAGTACAAATCAAAGCTGAAAGTTATTTAGAATTGGCTGTTTGTAGAGCACCAAGTCAAGGTAGTTTACCAATTCGTTTAATTAAACCAGAGGATGTTGGTGTAGAAAAACGCGGATATGGAAATAATAAACGCTTAGTACATAATATTCTCCTGAAACTGAAACCGCAGATGCCTTATTGGTTGTCAAGTATTTACAGATGAAGGTAATACGAGTTCTTTCCCTAGCCACAAACACGATGATAAAAACTCTCCGACTGAAAACCTATTTGGAAGAAACCTACTATCATCGTTTCTCACCATCACAAGGTTTTGCATTACAACGAGTTTATACTGATGATCGTTCACTAGATGAATGTATGGCTGTGTATGATGGGGATGTTGTTCAAGTACCAAAAAGGATACCATCCGGTCGCAACTCATTGCAGGTTATGACAATTATTATTTAAATGTTATGGTTGGTCCTGTAAGAAAAATGGCGGTTTACTTGGGAACAAGATCATTCTTGGATTAATAGTGAAAAATATGCAGATAAATTTAAATAATTTGAGATATTATCTTTAACTAAGAAAAATATTTTTCTAAATCTATATAACAAAAACCCGACATAATGTCGGGTTTTCTTTATCAAAAACTTTGATAATTATTCTGCAACAACGATAACATCTAATCGTTGCAAATACTTTCGCCGTGAAGTTGGAAACGAACATCGTGATCACCAAGAGTACGGATTGGACCGTTTGGTAAACGAACTTCGCTTTTCGCACTTTCAACACCAGCTGCAGTTACTGCTTCTGCTACATCACGAGTAGTGATTGCGCCGAATAAACGACCTTCATCACCTGCTTTAGATGCGATAGTTACAGAACCTAATGCAGTCACTTGTAGCTGCACGAGCTGAGCTGTTGCTAAACTTGCTGCTGCCGCTGCTTCTAACTCTGCACGACGTGCTTCAAAGTGTTCAATGTTAGCTTTTAGTTGCCATAACTGCTTTACCTTTGTAGGGATTGAAGTTACGAGCGAAACCAGATTTAACATTAACTTGATCACCTACGTTACCTAGGGTGAACGATTTTATCTAAAAAGAATTACTTGCATTTCCTAACTCCTTCTTAATTGTGATGAGAATCAGAGTAAGGTAATAACGCTAAATAACGAGCGCGTTTGATTGCGCGTGCTAATTGGCGTTGGTACTTCGCACGAGTACCGGTAATGCGGCTTGGTACAATTTTGCCGCTTTCAGAAATGTAGTTCTTTAATGTAGCGATATCTTTGTAATCGATTTCAACAACATTTTTCCGCTGTGAAACGGCAGAACTTACGACGACGGAAATAACGTGCCATTTGGCTGTCTCCTAATCTATAAATTCGATTTGCTCGGCATGCAATACTAACTGCGTTAAACCATTTGAGGTTTTTATGTGAAGTAATAAACCCCACCACAAGAAGTTTACTGCCGACCGTAATGCTTTTGAGTTTTTCTATTAACTGATTGCCACCGACTTGAACAGGCATCTTTAACCACGCTTGGCGTGATAAACCACTTTCGACTTGTTCGGAACGATGTTCCAGCCAAAATTGGCAATGCGCAATCCCTGTTAGGGCTTTTTGCTTCGCTTTGGGTAATTGACACACTGTGCCGATTAACGAGAAGCGATTATCAGTTTTGAATTACTCTTCAGCATCCTCAAAATCGTTGTTTTCAACTTCAGCCAAAGGTTTACGTTCTTCTTTAGCCGCTTTCATTGGGGACGCTTCGGTTACGGCGTGCTTAGTATGGATAACAAGACTGCGTAATACAGCATCGTTATAACGGAAAGTCGTTTCTAGCTCGTCGATGACTTGTTGAGGCGCTTCTACATTCATAAGCACATAGTGTGCTTTGTGTAATTTGTTAATTGGGTACGCTAATTGACGACGACCCCAATCTTCTAGGGCGATGAACTTGACCACCAGCTTCTTTAACAGAACCTGTGTAACGTTCGATCATACCTGGTACTTGCTCGCTTTGGTCCGGATGAACCATAAACACGATTTCGTAGTGACGCATTACTGCTCCTTTACGGGTTAATCAGCCTTTGACGTAGATTAGCCACCAATCTGCAAAAGGCAAGGAAACGAAAAATGAACGTGGCTAAGGGCGCCGATTATACAGATTTTTCCAGACTTCAAATAATTTGTACGCTTTTCAAACAAAAAAAGCCGATATCAACATATCGGCTTTTCTTTTATTTCTAAATTAACGGCTACGGAAAATGATACGACCTTTGCTTAAGTCATAAGGCGTCATTTCTACAGTTACTTTATCGCCCGTTAAGATACGAATATAGTTTTTACGCATTTTGCCAGAAATATGTGCAGTCACCACGTGACCATTTTTCTAACTCAACGCGGAACATGGTATTTGGTAAGGTTTCCAAAATTGTGCCTTGCATTTCAATGCAATCTTCTTTTGCCATTTTATCCTCTAAAAATTATGATTTTTTGACCGCACTTTTTGTGAGTTATAAATGAAAAACGGGCGGATTATAGCCGTTTTTGGCGTTAGACGAAAGATTAAAATAAAATTGAACAGAAAAATCACTTTTTCACCAATTTGTACGTTGTATCAAGACTCAGGAATGATTTACAAAAGAAATACAGGCTCTATAATAACCGCACTTTTTCTTATTAAATAGTACTTATGAATTCAAAAACACTTTAGGCTATACGGCGCGTAAACGCTTTGGTCAAAAACTTTTTACATGATACATCTGTGATTCAAGGGTATCGTGGCGGCGATTTACCCACAACCCAATCAATTTTAGTAGAAATTGGTCCGGGACTTGGTGCATTAACAGAGCCTGTTGGTGAACTTGTCGATCATCTGACTGTGGTCGAGCTTGACCGAGACCTTGCAGAACGTTTACGTCATCATCCATTTTTACATCAAAAACTCACCGTTATTGAAACGGATGCGATGCAATTTGATTTTGGTGAGCTTTATAGACAAGAAAACCCTAGCAGAAAAAGGCCAGAAAATTACGCGTGTTTGGTAACTTGCTCTTACAACATTCTCCACTCCCATTGATGTTCCACTTGTTTAAGTATCATGATGTGATTCAAGATATGCACTTCATGCTGCAAAAAGAAGTGGTCAAAACGCTTATGCGCAGGGCCAAATAGCAAAGCTTACGGTCGTTTAACCATTATGGCGCAATACTTCTGCCAAGTGATGCCTGTACTTGAAGTGCCACCTTCTGCATTTAAACCAGCACCGAAAGTGGATTCAGCCGTTGTGCGTTTAATTCCGCATAAAGAATTGCCACACCCAGTGAAAGATTTATATTGGTTGAACCGTGTTTGCTCCCAAGCGTTTAATCAACGTCGAAAAACATTACGCAATGCACTTCTCAACACTATTTTCACCTGAAAATCTGACCGCACTTGGTATTGATTTAAATGCACGTGCAGAAAATTTGGCTATCGCAGATTATGCGCGTTTAGCAAACTGGTTAGCGGATAATCCTCCAGCTGATATTAATAAAGATGAAATCTTAGATTCAGAAGAGTAAAAAGAGCGGTCAAAAATGGCAAACCTATTTTCGTCGGTGATTTGCAAGGCTGTTATGATGAATTACAGCTTTTATTAGAACGTGTAGATTTCAACCTACGCAAGATAAACTTTATCTTGTGGGGGATCTCGTAGCGCGTGGGGATAAGTCACTTGAATGTCTTCGTTTTGTTAAATCCCTTGGCAATGCAGCACAGACAGTGCTGGGCAATCATGATTTACACTTAATTGCGACCGCACTGGGTATTAAAAAAGTGAAACCTCGTGATCATGTCGATGCTATTTTTAATGCACCCGATTTTGATGAGCTGATTCATTGGTTACGCCACCAACCATTACTTGTGCATAATGAAGAATTAAACTTCCTGATGGCGCATGCTGGTATTTCGCCCGATTGGGATTTGGAAACTGCGAAATCTTGTGCGGCTGAAGTTGAACAGATTTTACAGCACGGCGATTTTCATTATCTCATTGAAAATATGTATTCCGAACAGCCTGATCGCTGGTCACCAGATTTGCAGGGCTTAGCGCGTCATCGTTACATTATTAATGCTTTCACTCGAATGCGTTTTTGCTATTTAGATCATCGCTTTGATTTTGCCTGTAAATCCCTTTAAAAGATGCACCAGCATGAACTCACGCCTTGGTTTAATTTAGATAACCCACTTTATAAACAAATTCCCATTGTCTTTGGGCATTGGGCAAGTTTAGTGGATGAAGCTACGCCACAAGGTATTTATGCACTAGATACGGGATGCGTGTGGAATAATCGAATGACTATGTTGCGTTGGGAAGACAAACAGTTCTTCACGCAAAGTGCGGTCAAAAATTACAGTGATTTTTTTAAGGAAACGCTATGCTCTCGCTTACGGCTGAATCTTGTGAACTGTTCAATATTCCTTTCTATCAATTCGCTCAAATGAAGAAAATTCTGTCCGGAAGATATTCCGGCGATTAAAGCGGATTACAAATTACATTGGGATAACTGGAAAGCGATTATTCAAGAAGTCGCAAAGCAACTTGGCACACCTTTTGCGAAGCCGCATATTGAAAGTTGGACCAATGGCTGGCAGGTACGGGCGCATTTCTTCGCTTATTTTTAAATACGAGTTTAACCAAAATTCTGCAGCAATCTTTTTCTAGTGCTATTAAATCGTCGCCGACTAAGAGTGTGTTTAGATTGGCATTGCTATCGTGCGGATCGCTCACAAATTAATGTGCAACAATATAATCAGTGGCTTTGATCAATTTGATTTCAAACAATTTGCTGATTTTTGATATTTGGCGAGAAGATGAAAGCGAATATGATGATTTTCGCCAAGTGAAGGACATTTCTGAAAAAGATCTCCTCTTACGTTCAGATGAAGATTTTTGGTGCATTGGGAAAAGTATTGAAAAAGCTGAACTTCATCAAATCGACCCTGTTTCATTTTATCACCCAAACCATTCAACAGTTACAACCGCTTTTACGATCGCTGCCACCAATAAAGTGCGGTCATTTCCATTAAATTTTTTTCGTCTTTTTATTTGTTATGCTATCATTACATTAGTTTAACATTTTTAACAATTTTGCTTTTAGGAGTACTTTATGAAAAACGTCGTGATCGTTGGCGGTGGCGCCGGCGGCATAGAGTTAGCGACATTTTTAGGTGATAAATTAGGTCGCAAAAAACAGGCTAAAGTGACGCTTGTGGATCGCAATGCGACCCACTTGTGGAAACCCTTATTACATGAAATTGCCACAGGTGTAATGGATGATGGCACGGACTCTCTGAGCTATCGTGCACACGGGAAAAACCACCATTTTAGCTTTGAACAAGGTCCGATCACACGTATTAATCGTGAGCAAAAATATGTTGAACTAGCCCCTGTTTATGGGCAAGAAGGCGATATGCTCGTGGTTGCGCGTCGTATTCCTTATGATTACTTAGTGATTGCGATCGGTAGTAAATCGAACGATTTCAAATACAAAAAGGTGTCGCTGATAACTGTATTTTCTTAGACAGCTCTGATCAAGCACTTCGCTTTCAACAAAGAATGTTGGAATTATTCCTTAAATTCTCAGAAAACCGTGCATTAGACGATATTGGTGAAGAAGAATTTAAACAGAAATTAGTGGATGAGAGCAAAAGTCAATATTGCCATTGTTGGCGGTGGTGCAACTGGCTGGAATTAACCGCGGAGCTTTTATCATGCCACTGAAGACCTATCTTCTTACGGTTACGGCAAAATTGATAATTCTTGCTTGCAAGTCACCTTAGTTGAAGCGGGGCCTCGCTTACTACCAGCTCTACCTGAAAATTTATCTGCAGCGGTATTAGATGAATTGCAAGAAATGGGGTCAAAACGTGAAATTAAATACGATGATCACGGAAGCCCAACCAAATACACTTATCACCAAAGATGGCGAAGAAATCAAAGCTGATCTTATTGTGTGGGCGGCGGGTGTTCGCACCTCAACGGTGACACAGCACTGATGGATTAGAGCTTAACCGTATCAATCAATTGGTGGTAAAAGATACCCTTACAAACCACAGTTGATGACAGTATTTTCGCTATTGGTGATTGTGCGGCATTAATGCAACCAAACGGTAAAGTTAGTCCCGCCAAGAGCGCAAGCAGCACATCAAATGGCAAAAGCCTGTGCAAAAAATATCTTTGCACTTTTTGAGCAAAAACCATTAAAAGCAGTTCAAATACAACGATAAAGGAACCTTGGTTTCTCTTTCAAGCTTTTACCGCATTGGCAGCATTTCAAATAAATTTGGGAAAAACCCACTGACTGTTCAAGGTAAATTTGCTCAGTTTGCGTATGTGTCTTTATATCGTATGCATCAACATGCTTTACATGGATGTATTAAGATTGGCTTGATTATTTTAGTGGATAAACTTAACCACTATTTAAAACCAAGATTGAAATTACATTAATACAAAAAGTGCGGTCAAATTTAACCGCACTTTTTTCATTCCTTAAACTAATTGATTGTTATGCTCATAAGCATAAAGTGTATTAAACATCAGCATGGCAACCGTCATTGGCCCTACTCCACCCGGTACTGGCGTAATATAAGCCGCTTTTTGTATCGCCACATCATATTCCACATCGCCCACTAATTTGCCATTGATACGGTTAATCCCCACATCAATGACTGTTGCCCTTCTTTAATCCAATCGCCTGGAATAAAACGAGGTTTGCCCACAGCTACAACTAAAACATCCGCCTGACGAATATGATGCTCTAAATCTTTGGTGAAAACGGTGTGTCACCGTGACAGTTGCACCTGCATAGCAATAATTCAAGCGACATCGGGCGACCTACAATATTTGATGCACCAACGATCACGGCATGTTTACCGTGTAAATCGATACCTGTGGTTTCTAATAATTTCATCACACCATAAGGGGTACAAGCGCGTAAAGTTGGGATACGTTGGCATAAACGTCCCCACATTATAAGGGTGAAATCCATCCACATCTTTTTCAGGGCTAATACGCTCAATCACCGATGTACTATTAATTTGTTCAGGCAATGGAAGCTGGACGAGAATGCCATCAATGGTTTTCATCGGCATTTAATTGGTCAATCAGTTGTAGTAATTCCGCTCTGTCGTGGTTTCAGGTAAATCATAGGATTTCGAGACCATTCCAATCTCTTCGCAACTTTTACGTTTACTGCCCACATAGACTTGAGAAGCGGGATCTGCGCCCACTAAAATTACTGCAAGTCCTGGCGCACGTTTACCTTGAGCACGATAATGTTCAATTTTATTGGCAACATCAGATTTGATTTTTTTTGATAGTTCAGTACCTGAAATAATTTGAGCGGTCATGCGTTTTTCCTCAAGGTGGAATTAAGTAAACGTTTGCTATTTTAACTGACAACGCTTTTATTTTACAAAAGACAACAAAAGAGCGGTTGAAAAAACTGGAATAATTTTGAGCAGTTGAAAGAGGAATCTAAAAAATTAATTGACTGAAAAGAAAAGCTCACTATAATTGTGCTCAATCGTCGGCGAGTAGCGCAGCTTGGTAGCGCAACTGGTTTGGGACCAGTGGGTCGTAGGTTCAAATCCTATCTCGCCGACCACTTCTTTTATATTTCCCTCGAAATTCCATACAAAAGATGTAACCCTTGAAATGCGCCCTTAGCTCAGCTGGATAGAGCAACGCCCTTCTAAGGCGTAGGGTCAAAGGTTCGAATCCTTTAGGCGTGCCATAACTCATCTCAATCTATTATTGTTTTTTTCTATTTACTTTTTCAGCGAAAGTAATCAATTCAACGCATATTTTGTACATATCGTAAATTCTAGATCTCAAAATAAATTAGTTTAAAAGATGATTTTTAAATTCAGAAAAGAAAAATATTTGAATGGCGGTGAGAGGGGATTCGAACCCCCGATGCACTTTCGCACATACACGCTTTTCCAGGCGTGCTCCTTCAACCACTCGGACATCTCACCGTTTTGAAGTGCGTGAAATATAAAGATTTATCTAAGATTAGTCAAGTTTTTTTGAGCTAGAACATAAAAATCCTATTCCTTTTAGCTAAAATATAAACTTATTCTTTTTCTATTGTCGTATTTTTATGCAAATCAAATCTCTCTTTTCTAAAAATGTGTTTCTGGCTGTAAAACCATTTAGCGCATTGAAAGAATCTTTCCGTGAAGGTTACGGAAAACAAAAATTGATTAAAGATATTATTGCGGGTCTCACTGTAGGAGTCATTGCGATTCCCCTCTCCATGGCCTTAGCCATTGCCAGCGGTGTTCCACCACAACACGGCCTTTATACGGCTATCGTAGCGGGTATTGTGATTGCATTAACCGGTGGATCGCGTTTCAATATTTCTGGACCAACCGCGGCATTTGTCGTGATTTTATATCCCGTCACCCAACAATTTGGACTCAGTGGTTTGCTCATGGCAACGCTACTTTCGGGGATTATTTTAGTCATCATGGCCTTGTCTCGATTAGGACGACTAATTGAGTATATTCCTCTCCCCGTTACACTGGGCTTTACCTGCGGGATTGGTATTACCATCGGTACATTACAAATCAAAGATTTCTTAGGTTTAGATATTGCCCAAATGCCATCTCACTATATTGAAAAAGTACAGGCTATTTTGGCCGCACTTCCGACGATTAGCTGGGCTGATACCGCTGTTGGTGTCGTCACCTTATTTGTGCTCACCCAATGGCATAAACTTCGTTTACCTGTGCCAGGTCATTTACCTGCGGTGATTATTGGTACACTGATGGCATTAGCCTTAGGGCAATTTGGTTTCTCGATTGAAACCATTGGTACGGCGTTCCACTACACCTTAGCGGATGGCACAACGGGAAATGGTATTCCGAATGTCTTGCCTGAATTTGCCTTACCTTGGAATATTCCAAACGCGCAGGGGAAATCATCAATTGGAATTTTGATCGCATACAGACGCTCTTACCTGCAGCCTTTTCAATGGCAGTATTAGGTGCGATTGAGTCACTACTTTGTGCGGTCATTTTAGATAATATGACGGATACCAAACATCGCTCCAATAATGAATTACTCGCTCAAGGCTTAGGGAATATTGTCTCACCATTCTTAGGCGGGATTACCGCAACTGCCGCAATTGCTCGCTCAGCAGCTAATGTGAAATCAGGAGCTGTATCACCAATATCTAGTGTCGTTCATGCACTCTAGTCTTATTCTCACTGTTATTCTTTTGCGAATGCGCTATCTTACTTTACCACTTTCCTCCATGGCTGCATTGTTGTTAATGGTGGCTTGGCATATGGCAAACGTGCCTGAAATTATTCGTTTGGCGCGTCGCTCTACACAAAATGAAATTGCCGTGTTGTTCACTTGCTTAATTCTCACTGTGTTATTCGATATGGTGATTGCCATCTCAGTCGGCGTATTATTGGCGAGCCTCTTATTTATCCGCACCATTGCAGAAATGACAAAAAGCTATTGAACAACCTGCACCAGAAGATCTAGATGATGTGTTAGCTTATCGTATCAGTGGCCCATTGTTCTTTGCGGCGGCAGATAAACTCTTTGCGGATTTGCACGATAAAACCGTACATACGGATCACGAGATCAAACATATTGTATTGCAATGCGATGCCGTGACCGTGCTCGATACTGGGGGCATTCATGCACTCACTCACTTTGTACAACATATGTTGCCACATCAACAAATCTACTTGTGCAATATGCAGTTCCAACCACTCAGAATGTTAGTGAAATCAAACTCTGTTCCTGAATTGCAAAAAATCAACTACGGCTCCGATTTACAAGATGTCTTTAATAAAATTCGTGAGTTTGAACAAGCAAATCCATAAATAGTGAAAAGCGTGCTAAAATAGGCACGCTTTTTTATCAATAAAAATAAAGGAATTCAGAATGCGTCCAAATAATCGTGAAAATCATCAATCTCGTCCAATTAAAATCACCCGTAATTATACGAAACATGCTGAAGGCTCAGTATTAGTTGAATTTGGTGATACCAAAGTATTATGTACGGCGAGTGTTGATGAAAGCGTACCGCGTTTCTTAAAAGGACAAAATCAAGGTTGGGTGACAGCAGAATATGGCATGTTGCCACGCTCTACACACAGCCGTATGCAACGTGAAGCAGCAAAAGGCAAACAAGGTGGACGCACCATGGAAATTCAACGCTTAATCGCTCGTTCATTGCGTGCCATGGTTGACTTAGAAGCCTTGGCGAACGCTCTATCACCTTAGACTGTGATGTCATTCAAGCAGATGGCGGTACAAGAACAGCTTCTATCACTGGTGCAGCAGTGGCTTTATGTGATGCTATCAACGGTTTTAATCGCTAACGGCACATTAAAAACCAATCCAATCAAAGGTCTGGTTGCTGCAATTTCGGTTGGAATTGTTGAAGGTGAAGCCGTGTGTGATTTGGAATATGTGGAAGATTCAGCCGCTGAAACAGACATGAACGTTGTGATGATGGAAGATGGCCGCATGATCGAAGTGCAAGGTACGGCAGAAGGTGAACCATTTAGCCACGAAGAATTACTCACCTTATTAGGCTTTAGCAAAAACAAGGCTGCGAACAAATCTCGCGGCACAACGTGAAGCATTAGGTTTATAGGAACAAAAAAATGGAAAGCTACAAAAATCGAATTTATTAAGTTCGCGTTGAGTCGCCAAGTGCTCAAATTTGGTGAATTTACCCTAAAAATCAGGTCGAAAAAGCCCTTATTTTTTCAATGCCGGATTGTTTAGTACTGGCGCAGATCTTGCTCGCTTAGGTGAATACTACGCGAAAGCAATTCAATCAAGTGCGGTCGATTTTGATGTCATTTTTGGACCTGCCTATAAAGGCATTCCGATTGCGACGAGCGTTTCCATTGCACTATTCAATCAATTTAATCGTGATACACCTGTTTGCTTTTAACCGCAAAGAAGCCAAAGATCACGGTGAAGGTGGTAATTTAATCGGCAGCCCATTAACCGGCAATGTGTTGTTAGTCGATGATGTCATTACAGCTGGCACAGCCATTCGTGAATCCATGGCGCTTCTTGAGGCCAATAACGCCAAATTAGCCGCTGTATTTATTGCATTAAATCGTCAGGAAAAAGGCAAAGGCGAGCTTTCCGCCATTCAAGAAGTGGAACGCGACTATCAGTGCCAAGTCCTTTCCATTATTGATTTTGATGATTTAATGCAATTCATTGAAAATGAAGCCGATTATCAGCAATATTTGCCAGCAATGCGTGCTTATCGTGAAAGTTATGGTGTGTAATTCATCACTTGAAAAATAAGAATAAAGCCATATTAATGTAAGGGCAGACATTTGCGTTCTGCCCATTATTGTCAAAAAGACCTTTTTGACCGCACTTTAGGGGAAGAGAATGTATTTTTTTGGAAAGATTATCGGCGTTTTTCTCGGTTTTAAATGGGGGGGCTTTTTCGGTGCCATCGCAGGACTCATTTTAGGTTCAATCGCAGATAAAAAACTCTATGAGCTTGGTTCGGTTAACTCTAGCTTTTTTAAGAAAAACGACCCGACAAGCGCTCTTTATGCAAACTACTTTTGCGGTACTTGGACATTTAAGTAAATCCAAAGGTCGAGTGACGGAAGAAGATATTCAACTGGCAAATCAATTGATGAACCAGATGCAATTAGATGAGAGTCATCGCAAACTTGCTCAAGAGGCATTTAGTCGAGGTAAAGCAACAGATTTTCCACTACGTCAGGTGATTCGCGAATTCCGCATTGGATGTGGACAACGAGCTGATTTACTGAGAATGTTCTTGCACGTACAAGTGCAAGCCGCATTTGCTGATTCTCAATTACATGAGTCGAAAAGAAGTCCTTTATGTGGTGGCTGAAGAGCTTGGTCTTTCCCGTATGCAGTTTGAGCAAATGCTGGCAATGGAAATTGCAGCTCGTCAATTTACCCAGGGTGGATTCTATCGCCAATACCAACAAGGCGGTTATCAACAGCAAGGTGGCTACCAATACCAACAACAAGGTGGTTACCAGCAATCTTCAGGCCCAACATTAAGTGATGCCTATAAAGTATTGGGCGTGAGTGAAAGTGATGATCGTAATGCTGTAAAACGTGCATATCGTCGTTTAATGAATGAGCATCACCCGGATAAATTAGTGGCTAAAGGCTTACCGCCAGAAATGATGGAAATGGCCAAAGAAAAAGCACAACAAATCCAAGCTGCTTACGATTTAATTTGTAAAGTAAAAGGCTGGAAATAGTGCGTGTTATCCTCGCCCCCATGCAAGGGGTGCTCGATCCTTTCGTTCGCCAGCTTCTAACTGAAGTGAATGAATATGATCTCTGCATCACCGAATTTGTCCGCGTGGTGGATCAACTCTACCTGAAAAAGTCTTTTTATCGTCTTTGCCCTGAACTCAAAAATCAGGGCTTTACCCCTTCTGGAACACCTGTTCGCGTCCAAATTTTAGGTCAACATCCGAATTGTCTTGCTGAAAATGCCCATCGTGCTATTGAGCTAGGCTCACATGGTATTGATTTGAATTGCGGCTGCCCTTCCAAAACTGTGAATGGTAGTAACGGCGGTGCCGCACTCCTAAAGCAACCTGAATTAATTTATCGTGCTACACAAGCTCTACGACAAACCGTACCTAGCCATTTGCCTGTCAGTGTGAAAGTGCGATTAGGTTGGGATTGTACTCACAAGCTTTTGAAATTGCCGATGCCGTACAACAAGGTGGTGCCACTGAAATCACCATTCACGGCAGAACCAAAGCCGATGGGTATCGTGCCGATCGCATCAATTGGGAGAAAATCGGTGAAGTGAGATCTCGCTTAACAATCCCAGTAATTGCTAATGGTGAAATTTGGCGTTGGGAAGATAGTCAAGCATGTTTAAAAGCGACAGGTTGCGAAGATCTAATGGTCGGGCGTGGTGCATTAAATATCCCAAACTTAAAGCCTTTGTACTTAAAACAAAATTGCGAAAAATGCCTCTGGGTGGATATTCAAAAATCTTACAAAAATATGCAGAAATGGAAAACTTCCATGATTCTGGTTTTTATCATGTTGCCCGCATCAAAACAATGGCTACGCTATCTCAATAAAGAATATCCTGAAGCGGATATCGTTTTTGAAACGAATTAAAACCAGCAAAACGGCAAAAGATCTGAGAGCAAGACTCTGTCAGGCTAAAAAGTGCGGTCGAAATAGACGGTTTTTAGCATTTCTCACCTGTACGATGAGTCCAACACCCAAACAAAACTTGACCGAAATCAAAAAGTTATCATACAGAACCAGTAGAATCAATGAGGCATATACCACAAAAAAGGAGAGGTGCCTTATGAAGACTCGTCTATTGCTTTCTAGCTTACTTATCGCATTAAAGTGCAACATCATTTGCCCAAACGCATAAAGCGCATTGGTCTTATAATGGGAAAGAAAGCCCTGAACATTGGGGTGATTTGCTCACCGAGTATCAAACCTGTAAGCTAGGGAAGGTTCAGTCGCCGGTTAATCTTGAAGCAGATAATGGCATGAAAGTGGCAAATAAACTACTTAAGATGAATTACTTCCTGCAGAGTATCAAGTAGAAAACAATGGACATACCGTGCAAGTCAGTGTTGCACAAGAAAATGCCCCATTTATTACGCTCAACAATAAATCATTTTATTTAAAAACAATTTCACTTTCACACACCAAGTGAGCATACCTTTAAACGCCAACATTATCCTTTAGAAATTCATTTTGTCCATCAAAGTGAAGATAAAAGCATTAGCGGTTGTTGCCGTAATGGTGAATGAAGGTGAAGCTAATCCAGCATTAGCGCCAGTCGTTGAGAAAAACTCACCGTTGGACAAAAGAAAAATTGGCTCAACCACTTGATATTCAAGCACTAATGCCAAAAGAGATGGCACGCTTCCGCTTAAAATGGATCGCTCACTACTCCACCTTGTAGTGAAAACGTGGCTTGGACCATTTTTAAAGCCCCAATTCAAGCAAGCAAAGCACAAATTGCCGCGATAGAAGAGATGGAAGGCAAAAACAACCGCCCAACGCAACCATTAAATCAGCGTGATGTGGAAGTTGAATAATAATATGCTGGATAGTTTCCACGCATTTTTATTCGATTAGAAGAGATTAAAGGTGAATGTTGCCATCATAGATATGAGTCGCATCGCCCGTCATATAAAGCGGTGATCCTACGCCGTCCCACTCAATAAGCAAGCTACCACCAGGTAGATCAACTTGCACTTTGTTATCAAGTAAACCTTGCATAATTCCCAACAGCCGCTGCTGCACAAGCGCCGCTGCCACACGCTTGTGTTTCACCTGCACCACGTTCATATACACGCAATTTAATGTGGTTACAATTGACGACTCGTATAAATCCAGCGTTTACCCTTTCCGGAAAACGTTCGTGATTTTTCTAATAATGGACCTAAACTCTGCAACATTGGCCGTCTCTAATATCGTCCACTTGAACAACACAATGTGGATTGCCCATTGATACTGCACCACAAAGCACTGTTTGAACATCGGTACGTAAAATATAGTCAAATTTGTTGGCAGTAAAAAGGAATTTTATTGGGTTCCCAAATTGGCTCGCCCATATTGACACGAATTTGCCCATCTTCTTTACGGTTAAAACCATTTTTCCTTTTTGCGTGCTTACTGCAATATCCTTTTTGATTGGTCACCCTTTTAAGGTGACAAAACGCGCAAAACATCTTGCCCCATTTCCACATTGTGACACTTCACTACCATCTGCATTAAAAATACGATAATGGAAATCTAAATCTGGATCATAAGGTGGTTCAACAATTAAAAGCTGATCAAAACCAATGCCACGATGACGATCGGCTAAGCGTTTAATGGTTTCAGGGGTAAAATAGGCATTTTGTGTCACAGCATCAACAACGACAAAGTCATTGCCAAGGCCATGCATTTTGGAAAACTGCATGTTTCCTTCCTTGATTTGAAAATTTTTTGGCATTATAGAGAGCAATAAGCCGAATGGCAAATAGCCAGAATAGACAAAGTGCGGTCAAAAAACACTTTATTTTCTCACCGCACCTTCATCATTACATCCAAGCGTTATTACGAATGATCCCTACTGCAATCCCTTCAATTTCAAAAATGAGGTTGTTCTTCAAGATTAACGATAATCGGCTGAAACTCTTCATTTTCTGCATGCAGATAAATAACAGAACCTTTTCGTTCTAAGCGTTTTACTGTCACTTCATCTTCAATTCGGGCAACAACAATCTGTCCATTTCGCACATCTTTTGTGCTATGTACAGCAAGAAGATCGCCGTCTAAAATACCGATATCTTTCATGGATTGGCCATATACTTTTAATAAGAAATCAGCTTGAGGCTTAAACATATTAGCATCAACACGATAAGTGCCTTCAATATGTTGTTCTGCCAAAATTGGCTCCCCAGCGGCCACGCGACCAATGAGCGGTAAGCCTTCTTCTTCCTCATCATTTGCACTGTCATCAATAATACGAATACCGCGAGAAGCTCCCGCAACAATTTCAATTGCACCTTTACGAGCAAGCGCTTTTAAAGTGTTCTTCTGCCGCATTAGGGGATTTAAAGCCTAATTCACGAGAAATTTCAGCACGAGTTGGCGGCATACCCGTGGTTTCTAAATGGCGCTTTAAGAGTTCCAGCACTTCTTGTTGTCTGGCAGTTAATGGTCTCATATACACTCCTGTTACTTTATACAGAGTAACTGTTAGTATATACAGAAAGATGACGATTGCAACAACTATTTTTCTAGCGATAAAAGTGCAGTCAATTTTTCATATTTTTTGAGTGCTCATCATAAATCCAAATGTAAATTTTTAGAATTTGACTGGTCGAATGTGTTAAAATGCCTGACAATACCTAGAAATGTCTAACAAAAAGAGAATATTAATTATGTCTGGCATCGTAAGTACTTATCGTAAATTATTAGAATTACCGCTTTTCGGTTTTTAGTAAAAATAATCCTATCCCTGCTCAACCCATCGAAGAGCTTCAACTCAATATCAATCAACCTATTCTTTATGTTTTGCCTTATACCTCTCAAACTGACTTCGTGATTTTCCGTCGTAACTGTTTGAGTGTGGGTTTCCTGATCCGGCTGAAAAAGAATGTGATTGATGGCGTAGCATTACCACGTTATGTCTATTTAGATGAAGGTCGTCGCTTTTTAAATCAAAAGGCAAAAAGATGAAACCGCTAAAGTCTTCAATAAATACTTAGAACTGCACCGTGATGCAGCTGATTTAGATGTACAACTCATTCCTGTTTCGGTGCTTTGGGGGCGCTCACCAGGTAAAGAAGATAAAGCAAGCTTGCCCAATCTTCGCTTATTAAACGGTATTCAAAAAACCTTTGCGGCAATTTGGTTTGGACGTGATACTTTTGTGCGTTTTTCTCAAGCGCTTTCTTTGCGTTACATGGTAAATGAGCACGGTTCAGATGAAAAAATTGCGCAAAAACTGGCTCGCGTGGCTAAAATGCACTTTGCTAAACAACGTATTTCCGCGACAGGGCCTCGTTTGCCAAACCGCGAAGCCATGTTTAATAAACTATTAAATTCTCAAGCAATTCAAAAATGCCATTGAAGATGAGGCAAAAATCAAAAAAATATCAGCCGCGATAAAGCCTATGCTGAAGCCGAAAAATTCTTCATGAAATCGCGGCTAATGTAAGTCATTCAAGCCTTCGAGCAGCGGATCGTTTCTTACGTTGGTTATGGAACAAACTGTATTCCGGTATTGATGTACAAAATGCGGACCGTGTACGTAAACTTGCGCTAGAAGGTCATGAGATTGTTTATGTGCCTTGTCACCGTAGTCACATTGACTATTTATTACTTTCTTATGTGCTCTATCACCAAGGTCTTGTACCACCACACATTGCAGCGGGGATTAACTTAAACTTCTGGCCAGCGGGACCTTTATTCCGTAGCTGGGGGGCATTCTTTTATTCGCCGTACGTTTAAAAGGTAACCGCCTTTACTCTGCAATTTTCCGTGAGTATTTAGGAATTATTCCACCGCGGTTACTCCGTCGAATACTTTATTGAAGGTGGTCGTTCTCGTACAGGCCGTTTGCTTGCGCCAAAAACCGGCATGATGTCGATGACGCTACAAGCACTTCAACATAACCAAACGCGTCCAATTTCTGTGGTGCCCGTGTATATCGGTTATGAGCATGTATTAGAAGTAGATACTTACGCGAAAGAATTACGTGGTGCAGCAAAAGAAAAAGAAAATGCGGGCTTAGTTTTACGTGTGATTAGAAAATTGCGTAATTTAGGTCAAGGCTTTGTGAATTTCGGTGAGCCAATTACACTTTCTAACTACCTCAATCATCATTATCCAGAATGGAAAGAACAACATCATGAAGATAAACCTCACTGGTTTAACCATGCGGTTGGGTCTGTTTCGAATCAAGTAATGGTGAATATTAATAAAGCTGCAGCCGTCAATGCGATGAATTTAGTAGGGACCGCTCTACTCTCTTCTCGTCAGCGTGCACTTTCTCATGAGCAACTACTAGAACAACTCTCTAGTTATCAAGAAATGTTAAAGAATGTACCGTATTCTACTGATGTGGTACTCCCAACTGATACACCAAAAGCGATGCTTGACCACGTATTAAGCTTAGATCGTGTGGGTGTATTAGTTGAAAAAGATAACTTCGGGGAAATCATTCGTTTAGAACGTAATTCTGCTGTTCTCATGACGTATTACCGCAATAATATTCAACACTTATTTGTGTTGCCTTCACTTGTTGCGAGTGTCGTTTTACATTATGAAGCAATCCAAAAAGATTTATTATTGGATGCAGTACGTAAAATTTATCCATTCTTAAAAGGCGAACTCTTCCTTCATTTCACTGAAGAAGAATTAGATACACAAATTAAAGCCATTATTGATGAATTTGCGCGTCAAGAGGTTATCCAAGCCAATGATAATTTCTTATCTATCCACCGTTCTAAAGTTCGTATTTTACAACTTTGGTCTGCAGGTATGCGTGAAATCTTACAGCGCTACTACATTACAGTAAGCATTTTACGTAGAGATCCTGAAATTGCCCGTGGTTTACTAGAAAAAGAAAGCCAATTAGTGGCACAGCGTCTTTCAGTATTACATGGTATTAATGCACCAGAATTCTTTGATAAAGCGGTATTCTCTGCCTTCATTGCTCACTTGAAAGAAGAAGGTTATTTCGATGATGACAAAGAAAAATTACACGAACTTGCCACAATTTTAGAGCATTTGATTTCTAGCGAGATTTGCTTAACGATCAATGGTGCTGCAGATAAAGCAGATGAAGTTGAGATTGAAGTAGAAGAAGAGGATAAATCAAATAAAGATGAATAATCTTTATCTCTTTAAAGGATAAAAAGGCGTGTTAAACACGCCTTTTTATTTAGACTATGATTTGTCGTCTTATCAAAAAGCTTCTGATGTTATTTTATGTAACATTTTCTTCTAAAAATCCTTTATGATCCATCTTGAATTTCAACGCATTATGGTGTTAAATCTGCACACATTATAAGGTTATAAAAAAATATAAAAAAATAAGCTGTAGGAATTTATGTGCCAATTACTCGGAATGAACTGCAATACGCCGACGGATATTGTCTTTTTCTTTTTGAAGGTTTCCGTCGTCGTGCTGGTCTTACTGATTGCCATTCAGATGGCTTCGGTATCGCTTTTTGAAGGTCGTGGTGTGCGTATTTTTTTCGCGATAACCACGCTGCATCTCAATCCCCGATTGCAGATTGTGTAAAACAATACAACATTAAATCGCTGAACGTGATTGCCCATATTCGCAAGGCAACACAAGGCGGTGTAACTATTGAAAAATACCCATCCCTTTATTCGTGAAATTTGGGGACAAAATTGGGTGTTTGCTCACAACGGTAATTTAAAAGAATTACCGGATATGTCTGAGAGTTTCTGTCAGCCTATTGGCTCGACCGATTCAGAAGCTGCATTTTGTTATATGGCGGAATACTTAAAAAATCGTTTCCGCCGTAAACCGTCTGAAATGGAAATCTTTGAAGCCATTCAAGATATTACTAAAGAGCTATCACAAAAAGGCACCTTTAACTTCATTCTTTCAAATGGAGAATGGATGATTGCCCACTGCTCAACTAATTTGCATTATTTAACGCGTAAAGCCCCTTTTGGTAAAGCACACCGAATTGATGATGATGGCGTCATCGATTTTAATGATTATGCGAAAAGATGGCGACAAAGTCACGATCATTACGACTTTCCCTGCTCACCAAAGATGAACCTTGGGTCAAAATGGAACATGGTGGTTTCGTTTTCTTCAAAGAAGGAGACAAAATTGCTGAGATCGTCGGTGTGGCTAAAGAAATGGAAGATGATGGTACATTAGGCAATCGCGCTGCAGCCTAATAACAAATCACATAAAAAGTGCGGTCAAAAACATCAGAGATTTTTGACCGCACTTTTTTTATCTGCATTAACGCATTGTCACAAATTCTTCAGAACCTGTTGGGTGAATTGCCACCGTATTATCAAAAGTCTGCTTTAGTTGCACCCATTTTGATTGCTACAGCAAAACCTTGGATCATTTCATCCACACCGAAACCAATACCGTGTAAGCCCACGATTTTCTCTTCTTTGCCGACACAAACTAATTTCATTCGGCAAGGTTGACGATGTTCAGTGACAGCGGTGTACATTGCCGTGAAAGAGGATTTATACACTTTCACATTTTCTTCGCCATATTGCTCAATCGCTTGCGGTTCAGTAAAACCCACCGTACCAATTGGCGGATGGCTGAACACGACGGTTGGCACAAGATTGTAATCCAAATGCTCATTTGGTTTGTTATTGAATAAACGCTCAGACAAACGACGACCTGCCGCCACGGCAACTGGCGTTAATTCAATACCACCTTCGATAATATCACCCACTGCATAAATGCCAGGTACGTTTGTATTTTTGATATTTATCGACAATAATTTGTCCACGTGAATTGGTTTTCACACTGTTACTTCAAGATTAATCACATCCGTTGCCGGTTCGCGACCAATCGCCCAAATTAACGTATCCACTGTGGTTTCACGACCATCTTGTAATTTCAAGGTAAGCGAACCATCCGCATTTTTCACTACTTCTTCAGGCAACGCTTTGGTATGTAATTGGATACCATCTTGTGCTAACACTTCAACTAAAGTTTCAACAATTAATGGATCTTGATTACGCAATGGGGCATGTTGGCGAACAAATAAATGGGTTTCGCTGCCTAAGCTATTTAAAACACCCGCTAATTCAACTGCAATATAACCTGCGCCTACTACTGCGACACGTTTTGGTAACTCATTTAAAAGCAAATACACCATTTGAATCAATCCCGTATTCTGCGCCTTTTACCGCAGGAATACTCGGACGACCACCCGTTGCAATTAAGATATGATCTGCAGTCACTAATTCTGTTGAACCATCTGCATAGCTCACTTCAATCGTTTTCGCATCTTTAAAACGTGCAAAACCATTTAGAACATCTACATTATTTTTTGCTAACACATTATTGTAAGATGTATGAATACGACCGATGTAAGCTTGACGACTCTCAACTAATTTCGCGTAATCAAACTTTTTCACTTCTACATCAAAACCATAAGCTGGTGCATAACTATTAATGAGCTTCTGCAATTTGTGCGCCATAGAACATCACTTTTTCGGTACACAACCTACGTTCACGCAAGTGCCACCGAGATGTTTTGCTTCGATAATCGCACATTTTTTTGCCATAGCTTGCCGCACGGTTAATTGAAGCAATCCCGCCGGAACCGCCACCGATTGCAATATAATCGTAATGTTTAGTCATTTTCATTATCCTTTTTTACTCATTGGAATTTTGCTCTATTTTGCCTAAAACTGAATAAGAAAGCTATAAATTGATGTAATTGGAATTGTCTATATGAAGATTAGAAAACAGTTGAGTTGGAAAACAAAAAAAGCCGCTAAATTTCTTTAGCGGCTTCTTAGAATTTGGCTCCTCCTGCGGGACTCGAACCTGCGACATATGGATTAACAGTCCACCGTTCTACCGACTGAACTAAGGAGGAAATGGTGCCTCGAGGCGGAATCGAACCACCGACACGGGGATTTTTCAATCCCCTGCTCTACCGACTGAGCTATCGAGGCGTTATCGTTATTGGCTACTGCCTGACAACGGAGCGTATTAAACTATTTTTTCGGGTATCGGTCAACAACTAAATTCAAAAAAAGTGAAAAATTTAGTGTGTTTGAATGGTTAATAACCAAAACGTCTATAAAAAGAACGTATTTTGAAAAACTCAATCAAAAATAACCGCACTTTTATAGAAAAATAATGCCCGAGGAAAAGTCTTTCGGGCATTGTATTTAATTTCTGAAATTATCGTCTTACACGGAATTTCTTCTGAGCCGCATCCACTTTCAACAAGTAGTTTCTTGCTTGTGACGACGGATGTGCTGTAGTTAAGATGCGATATACCTGTTCAGGATACATCTGGTTGATTTTATAAATCGCTTCATCTTTATCACTATCAAACACACGCAATACCGCGCCAGCTCCACTGTTATAAGCAGAAATCATCGCAAAGCGTTTAGAGGTTGGATTGGTGATACCGTCTAAATATTGATTTTGTAGAATCCATAAATAAGCCACACCTGCATCAATATTGTTTGCTGGATCATACAAGTAACGTGCTGACGGTTGTCCACCTTTACCTTTCATGGCAAAGATATCACGACCGGCCGTGCTTGGTACTACTTGCATTAAGCCGATTGCATTTGCATAACTGATTGCATACGGGTTGAAGCTAGATTCTGTTTGCATAATACCTAAGATCAAGCTTTCATCAATACCATAGCGCTCTGCGGCTTTACGTACCAATGGAAGATATTTTTGTGCACGCACTTCAACGTGGTTTGCAATCATCGAGATCACGACAAATTGCACGGTATTACCATTTTGTAAACGGCGAGTTTGCAATTTATTTTGGATTAAATAGGTGGCGAAGTTGCTTGCAATAATTTGGTTAGCAATTTGTTGGCCATTATTGTCCACAACCTGTCCTAATAAGAAAGGACGTGTACTGATCGGCACATCACCAGAAGCAAATAAGTCGATCCCTTTTGCATCTGAACCCATCAATAAGGTATGCACAATCGCATTATGTAAGCGATTAAGATCTTTTTGTGTTTCAATGATGATCGAACCTTCATCAAAAGCTTACGTGGCTACGCGTATAGAAAGAGTCCGTATATTTCACATAGTCTTTACGGCTCGCCACTAAAGAGCTCATTCACCCCCCAAATACGATCGATATTATGAGAGAATTGACCCGTTAAAAATATCTAAACCTTGCGTGTCTTTTGCAAAACACTTCGTCATAATTAACGCCACGTCGATGGGTTTGGCGAGTCGCTACAAGCATATAAAAGCGGAAGTAGCGCCAATAATAAATACTTTTTTTCATAATCTTTTGTTATTTAGATGGGGGAACGTAACCTTCAATATGCACTTCTTTGCCTTCAAATAAGAAATTCACCATTTCTTCTTCTAATAATTTTCGATGTTCGGCATTCATCATATTGAGTTTTTCTCGTTCACTAACATGGTTTGCTTTTTGATCCATTCGCCCCATGCTTGCTTTACTAATTGAATTAAAAATACGTTTACCTAATTCACCGGGATACAGTTGAAAATCCAACCCTTCCGCATCTTGTTTTCAAATATTCGCAAAAACGGTTCTAGCCATAATAATTCCTTACAAATTGCGTTAATAAATTTTTTTCACAGGCTGAGCTAACCCGATCTGTTCAGGTGACGTTGGATCATACCAATATTTGACCACACTTAATAGACCAGATTGAGATTCTTTTCCTTTTTCTGACAATTTATTCCAATCTGAACGATCGCCATCTTCAGATTTTCGATCGACTTCAACATAAATAGGATGGATATCTAAATGAAAATGACTAAACGTATGACGGAAAGTCACCCATTCTTGATACTCGGTAATCCCTTGTTCTTTCAGAAAATTCAGCAATGTTTGTTTATCATCAAACTGAGGAAAACAGTACAAAGCACCCCATAAGCCTTTTGCTTTCACGCTGTTCCAACCAGACTTTTCCTTGATGAGATAAAAATCAAAAATAGCTTTGTTTTTTTCCGGCAACGATTTTTTTGGTTTCTTTCCAGGAAATTCTGTCCACTTTTCGAGTTTATTGGCTAAACAATCGTTACTTAGAGGACAAAGATCACATTTAGGTTTTGTTCGAGTACAAATCGCCGAACCGATATCCATCATCGCTTGATTAAATTCAGCGACTCTCGTTGTTGGTGTAACCTGTTTCACTCAACTGCCATAATTGATTTTCGACTTTCTTCTCGCCAGGCCAACCTTCAACAGCAAAATAACGAGAAAGGACGCGTTTTCACATTGCCGTCTAAAATCGGATAAGGTTGATTTTTGCACAGAAGATAGTATTGCGCCAGCCGTAGATCGTCCCCACGCCTGTTAATGCCCAAACTTGCTCAAATTGTGTAGGAAATTCACCTTGATATTCATCTCTAATGGTTTGAGCGGCTTTATGTAAATTTCTCGCACGTGCGTAATAACCTAGTCCCGTCCACAGATGTAACACTTCATCTTGTGATGCATTAGCAAGTGCGGTCACATTGGGAAAGGTTTTGATAAAATCGTTCAAAATAAGGAATAACCGTAGAAACTTGAGTCTGTTGTAACATCACTTCAGAAAGCCAAACACCATAAAGGGTTTTATTTTGCTGCCAAGGCAAATTTTTACGCCCAAACTTTTCATACCATTGTAGAACTGAATGGGCAAAAGGGGCATCAACAGAGGATTGAGCTAACATAACTTTCCTAAAGTGCGGTCAAAAATAAGCAAAAATTTTGCGATGATTCTATCACTAAAGCACACCTCTTGATCAATTTGATTTTTTCAGTATAATTCGCAGTCTATTTGGTGCCGGATTGTCGGCGATTATTAACTCACGCGGTGTAAGTGGAAAGCATTTATAGCGGCGTGGCTTCAATTTGAGGTTTTCTATGAAACAAGGTATTCATCCAGAATATAAAGAGATCACTGCAACTTGTTCTTGCGGTAACGTGATCAAAACTCGTTCAACTTTAGGCAAAGACATCAACCTTGATGTGTGCGGTAGCTGCCACCCATTCTACACTGGTAAACAACGTGTTGTTGATACTGGTGGTCGTGTTGAACGCTTTTAACAGCCGTTTCAAAATCCCAGGTACAAAAATAATTTGAATCTGTGTGAAGAACCCCTGCCTATGCAGGGTTTTTTTATTATCTGAAAATTCACTATTTTTCCAAATTCAATCAATAAAAAGTGCGGTCAAAATCGACCGCACTTTTAATTCCTGTTAAGCAATTAGAGATTTATTTAAAAAGGTATAATTAACATTTAAACGAATGTCTCGACCTGGTTCAGGTAATGTTGATACACCCTGCACGTTGGCTGTGGCTTCGATAATATTTGTTAAACGCATTATCTAGCGCAAGGTTCACATTAATATTTTTCAACTGGTTTCCATGTAATATAGAAATCACTTACCCCATATCCTGGACGTTTAGTGGTTGTTGCACCACCGCCACGATTATTCGTTGTTGCAGTCATAACTGGTATGTTGTACAAAACGACCTTTCCAGCCAATTTCAATATCAGGTTGAGTAAAAGCGATAAGACACACCTGTCGTCCAAGTACGTCCAATCGGAATAGCTGTCACGGTACTATCCACTGTTCTGCCATCTAATTCTGGTTTACTATAAGCCACGCCTGCACGTAATGTTAAACCTTCATATTTATAAGCTGCACCGACTTCGTATCCGTGATTTCTTAATTTGCCTGCATTTGAATTTCATAAAACCCGAGCTTATTTGTGTAAATGCGTGTATCTTTTACCGTTTGCCAGAAATAGCTTCCATTTAAGGAGAAATTATCGGCGAGTTTGTACTGAAACCCACTTCTGCATTGCGTGATTTCTCTGGTTTGATATTTCGATGCAATTGAATAAACGGCTGTCTGACCTCGAGTTTCACCTGAAGATAGCATCACTCATGGAAACGAGGGACTTCGTGTTGCATAGTTTAAGCTCGCATTAAAGCTTAGATCATTATTCACTTCATAAATTAAACCAACGCTTGGGTTTACACTTCCTTTATGAGATTTTTGCCATTCATTGCTCGGAAATCAAAAGTGATCATAACGTAATCCGGTTGTTAAGGTAAAAGCACCTAAGCCCCAAATACCTTCTGCATAAACACCCTACATCACGTTTCTTTTTGGTTTTCATTTGAACACCGTTTTTGTACGGTTAGCGAATTAGGTTTACCCTTCTTGATCACGATAATTAACACCGTATTTAATGAGATGAGATTGACCGACTGCGCTTTCTAAATTTAAAGTTTGCACCCATTCGCAATTAAGCGTGTTTTTGAATTCTCACTCGGCTCTTTACGATTGATCACAGAATGATATCACATTGGCTTTTAGCATTTGTCACAAAGCCCATGTCCTGCCTATTCCATTCTACGTTTGTCGTATCAGTTTTTGTGTAATACGATAGCGAGGAGCATTATTTGCCCTCATTATTGTCTTGCGCAAAATCAAACTCTTCACTGAAGTGCACGAGACACCATAATGACGTTCTCGACGATGACTGACTTCTGATTCATGTGAGTTTTCATTTCGATATCAAACACCAAGCTTTAGTGCAATAAAGCCACGCTGTCCTAATGCACTATTATACTTATATCCATTACCAGTCTTTATAATCACGTTCAGTCACAAAATTAGCAGAAATTAACGCATCTACTGGACCAGCTTTTAGAATAAACGGTCGCACCTTTAGACCAGCCACTATTTGAACTTACACCTGCGTGAACTTTGAAGCCAATATCTTGCCCTTCTTGAGCAAATCTTTTGAATCACTGTTTCGGCAACAATCGCACCGCTTGTTGCCCCAATCGCCAGCGCTTGCTGACCCTGTACCTTTTGCACATCAACACGTTTTAATAAAGACGGATCAAAACATAAAACGACCTTTGGTGATGGAATAATTGTGCATCGGTATAAGCACCATCAATTTTTTACATCAACTTGATCTTGTCCCATACCTCGGATCGTAAACCATTGTGATGTACCACGACCGCCACCAAAATTAATTGCTGGTTCATCTTTTAATAAACCTTTTAATTCAGTCTCAGTGCTACGCTCCATTGTTTTTGTCGTAATCACATTGGTTTTACTTTTTTGCCCCGCTGTTCTCAGAAACGACATTAATCACATCTAGTTGTTCTTCAGCTTGGACATTCGCTGCAATGAACACAGCAAGTGGCAATAAGGCAAAATTGGCTTTCTTCATCATGTACACCTCTATACAAAATTAAAATGATAATAATTATTATTTGTTTTATTATGTTGAGTCAAGATATCTTTGCTTTTTTGTTGCCTAATAATCAGCCACTCATAAAAAAAGCCCTGTATAAACAGGGCTTGAATCATCTATTCTTACTTAGAAAGTATATTTTACCGTTGCGTAATAGCACGACCAGGTTCGTTATAAGTATGAGCATTGTAATTTGTACTGCTTGATGAACGATAAATGCGTTTATCAAATAAGTTACTTTACGCCAACACGAATGCTGATTGTATCTTTCAAATTATAACCTGCACTTAATCCCCAAACTGCATAACCACCAATATCTTCTGAGCCAGCAAGCTGATTAATATTTTTATCGTTACCATTTTCCATACGGTTCTCCGGATTTTTACGGGATTTTTGTTTACCGTATTGCGTATAAGTTAACATTGCATCCAAACTATCGGTAATTTTGATAACTTAAAGCTTGAATTCAAGGTATATTTTCGGCACGATAGAAAGTGGGTTACCTGTATCTTTATTTTTGGTTTTTATGCATATAAGTGAAGTTATTCACCCAGTTTAATTTATCTTGGATTAATGGTAATGTCAGATTACCTTCAAAAACCTTCAATCACTGCGCGGTTTGCATTACCCCCATTTATACACATAGTTACCTAAGTTAGTTAAACCGATAAATTCACCATCAGATACGATTTTTATTACGATAATCATTACGGAAGTAAGCTACAGAAGCAAGAAGTCCATCTTTTATCATATTCAATTCCGATTTCTTTATTCCAGCTGGTTTCTGGTTTAATGTCGCTATTACCTTGGAAAATAACAAGTTTTATTATTTGGTACATTCGTTGGACAACCTTGACCTAAGGTAAATAGCAAGTAATTTGGGTTAGTTTGATAAAGATTCGGTGCTTTATAAGCTCTTGCTATCCCACCTTTAATTCTCCAATCATCGTTGAGACTTTGTAAGAAGTTTAATCCACCACTTACATTAGAACCAGAATAGGTGTTGTAATCATAACGCAAAGATGGCGTTAAGATGGTAGATTGGGTTGCTGAAATATTATCTTCAACAAATACTGCCCATTCCGTTTGACTGCTATGACCACCTCGTACATTTGAGATACCGGTTGGTAGGCGTTCTTTCAAATCATAAAGTACTTTCCCTGTCTTTTTATCTCGTCGTCCACCAAGTAACTGTGTCATAGAAGCGTCATCATCTAAACTGCTGTGTACACCTTCAAAACCAATTGTCAGCATATGATCCACACCCAAGGTAAATGGGATATAGAATTCTGAACTAAAACGCGTATTTTTAAGAATGGAATCACTAAAAGCTGATGTACTAGAATAACTGCCCTCTGGGCCACCTGCTAAATATTCTGGTAAACGGCTGTTTTTTAGTTTTATCAAAAGCAACATAGGTTTTATTGTCGAAATGATCGAATTTACCTTCATAGGTTAAAGCATAGTTCTGACGATATAAACGAGCGGTTTCAGCTTTGCTTCCTGCCAAGGTTTTGGTTTCAGGATAGTTTTTATTATTGTAAAGCCCTGCTGAGCTATTTTGTGTATCACCGTTATAAATATTGCCTTGACGACTGAAACCAGAATCCAAGGTTAATTTATTTTTTTCTCATTGATATTCCAGACTAAACGGCCATTAATATCTTTATTACGTACACCTTCACGACCCAGCAATCGCAGGATCGCCATTAATGCCGACTTCATCCGCTTGCGTTTTGTTCCAGTTACCATATAAACGGAATTGCAATACATCTTAATTAACGCACCGCTTAGATTAAAAACCGACACGGTTCGTTGCACCTTCATCGCTGTCTTCTGGTTGATTGGTGTAATAGCTTAGCTACCGTGTAAATCATTGGTAACAGGTTTAGTGATAATATTAACCACCCCACCCATTGCACCTGAGCCATAGCGTGCTGCTGAAGGGCCACGTAATACTTCAATTTTTTCAATGGCTTCAACCGGCACCCAGTTGCTGTCGCCACGGGAATTACGTTCACCACGCACACCATAACGTTCTGCATTACGAGAGGTGACTGGTTTTACCATCCACTAAAATCAATGTATTTTTCTGGTCCCCATACCACGAATATCAATTTGACGTTTATTTCCGCGTTGTCCTGTAGATGAGTTACCCGTTAAATTCACACCTGGCATAGTACGTAATACTTCAGAAATATCATTTGTCGCAGGACGTTTCTCTAAATCCTTTGCCGTCACAAGAGAAGAACCAAGTGATTGTTTTACCTGATTTTTCTGCTGTAACTTTAATTTCTCAAGTTTCTCTTCCCATAAGAATAGCTTGAAAGCGCGATGGTTAACGTGCTTAATGCGAAGAATGATGTTGTTTTTTTAAATGATTGGTTTTATACATTGAATGCTCCCCAGGCATATGTGAAATAAAAATGCCTGAGAATTCTAGTACAATATCATTTTAGTGTAAATGAAAATTTTATCACTGTTATTAAAATAAAAGATAAAACAAATAAAAGCCTAAATTTTTGACCGCACTTTCTTGCAATCCCAATAAATTCTAGTATTATTCACGGCTCGCTAATTTGGCGAATTTATTTCTCATGTCGGGTTCCCTACCCCGATTAACCAACTAAAAAGGTCTTAAAATGAAAATTAATACTCCGATCTTCAATGATCAACAAAAACGTTTTGCTTTAATTTTTATTAGCTTATTTCACATCTTTCATCATCACAGCCAGTAACTATTTCGTTCAAATTCCATTTGAAATCAATTTAAAATTGACCGCACTTGGTTTTGCTGATGATTTTCTCATTCCACAGCACATGGGGGCACACTCACTTTCCCATTCATTTTCTTAGCCACTGATTTAACGGTACGTGTATTTGGGGCAAAAGAAGCGCGTTGGATCATCTTTATCGTGATGATTCCAGCACTTATCGTGAGTTATATTGTTTCGGTTGTTTTCTCTAATGGACAATATCAAGGCTTAGGTGCATTAAGTGAATTCAATATGTTTGTTTTCCGTATTGCGTTCGCCAGCTTCTGTGCTTATGTTTTCGGACAATTATTAGATGTGTTAGTATTCAACCGTTTACGTCAACTAAAAAACGTGGTGGATTGCACCCGAGTAGTTCCATGACATTTGGCTCTCTTGCCGACACTTTCATGTTCTTTGGCGTAGCATTCTATCAAAGTAGCGATCCATTTATGGCGGAACATTGGTTCAGCCTTGGATTTGTCGATTACTTATTTAAATTATTTGTCGGCATCGTCTTGTTTGTTCCCGCTTATGGCTGTGGTACTCAGCATGATTTTGCGTAAACTCCAATCTCTCGCAAAGCTCTCGCCAGTTTGCTTAACTTAAGGAAATAAAATGACTGAAACCCTTTCTCTTAGAGCCAAAAATAGAACAAAGCCCAATGAGGGGCTTATCAATGGATGATTGTGGTCATGGCTGCCATCATGAATTTACTTGATGGCTTTGATGTATTAGCCCTGGCCTTCACTGCAACAGCCATTCGTAGCGAATTTGGTCTCACGGCGATTGAGTTAGGTTATTTATTAAGTGCCGGCTTATTTGGTATGACTGCCGGCTCACTTTTTCCTTGCACCACTTGCGGATAAAATTGGTCGCCGTCCCATTGTTATTAATGGCGGTATCACTCTCCGCTATCGGGATGTTAGGCTCGGCGTTTATCTCACAATATCAATGGCTCGGTTTCTGGCGCGTTATCACCGGTCTTGGTGTCGGCGGTATTTTAGTGGGCACAAACGTGATCACCAGTGAATATTCCTCTCGCAAATGGCGTAGCTTTGCGATCAGTGTCTATGCAGCAGGATTTGGTATCGGTGCGGTATTAGGCGGTATGTTCGCCGTGATGTTGCAAGGTGAATATGGCTGGCGTTCTGTGTTTCTAGCGGGTGCTATCTTAACCGGTTTACTTTTAGTGGTGTTATTTATTTGGTTACCGGAATCCATTGATTTCCTCACCTCTAAACAACCTAAAAATGCAGAAGTGCGGTTAAATTTAATCGCCAAAAAAAATTGGTTTAGCCGGTGATTGGAAACTTCCTGCAAAAGTAGAAAAAGTTAAAACTAAATTACCTATTAGCCAATTATTCAGCGAAAAATACTTACATTCTACCCTTTTAATTTGGACGGCTTTCTTTGCGATCATGTTCAGCTTCTATTTTATCAGCTCATGGACACCAGCCTTATTAAAAGAAGCGGGCATGACGACAGAACAAAGTGTGAGCGTCGGAATGATGATCTCATTAGGGGGCACTTGTGGCGCCTTAATCTATGGCTTACTGGCTAGCCGTTGGACAGCACGCGGCGTGTTAATTTTATTCACCGTCTTATCTTCTGCTGCAATCATTACCTTTATCTTATCCTCGTCCGTTTTATGGATTGCGATGGTATTCGGTATTTTAGTTGGTGCACTCATGAATGGCTGTATCAGCGGTCTTTATACCTTAAACCCACTTACTTATGATGCCGATATTCGTAGCACCGGTGTGGGCTGGTCGATTGGTGTTGGTCGTATTGGTGCAATTCTTGCTCCCAACGATTGCCAGGTCAATTATTAGATATGGGCTGGGACAAACAGAGTTTATATGTTGGCGTTGGCTTTGTGATGTTGATCTCAACCGTCGCACTCTTTTTTCTTAAAAAGCCGCTCCGAAATTAAAGCATAATCTTTGTAAAAATAATAAAGGGCGTGTTGAATATATCCACACGCCCTTTTCTTTATATGATTAATTCAACCAGAAATAATATCCTATTGTCGCGATAACGAGTATACACACAATATTTAAGATAAACCCAGCTTTCACCATATCACTTTGACGAACATGTCACCTGTACCAAATACGATTGCATTTGGCGGTGTCGCCACTGGTAACATAAAGGCACAAGAAGCACCTAAACCGATGATTAACGCAAGACCAATTTCTGGCATACCAAGAGATTGCGCGATAGAAATAAAGATTGGCACTAATAATGCTGCACTCGCCGTATTGGACGTAAATTCAGTTAAGAAAATAATGAAGGTTGCGACCAATAAACCAATGAGATAGTAATGTTGTCCTTGAACTAAGAATACAATACCGTCAGCTAATACTTTACTTGCACCAGAATCTTTTAACACTGCACTTAAAGTTAAGCCACCACCGAAAAGCATTAATACACCCCAGTCCGTGCTTTCTTGGATTTGTTTCCAATTTGCCACACCGGTTGAACAAATAATGACAGCAGCAAGCAATGCGACTACACTATCAAAACTACCGATATTTTTAGCAAGACCAAATACACCTGAAATGATTGGATTAATATAACTACTAAATACCCAACAAAGCGCAATGAGACCAAAAATCACAAGCGTTAAAACACGTTGGCCATTCATTTCAATACGTTCAAAGTTTTGTTCAAAATGTAAAAATTAAGTCTTTGGTTTAAAGACAATGAAAAGTGTACCAATCATCAACGGCATCAAAATAGCATAATTGGTAAAGCCATACCATAACCAATCAGAGAAAGTTAAATGTAAGTTACTTGCAACGATAGCATTTGGTGGGACTACCCTACTAATGTTCCCATACCACCAATACTTGCACTATACGCAATCCCTAATAAGACGAAGACATAAGTATTATGTTCTTTTTCTTTATCAAGTTTGCTTAAAGATCCCCATCGCTAAAAGGTAACATCATGGCAGCTGTTGCTGTGTTACTCATCCACATGGAAAGGAAAGCAGTAATGAGAAAAAGATACATCACAGCGACAAACAAATTACCACGAGCCATCGCCATGATTTTTATTGGCATATCATTTTTATCGAGCTTTTTGTATATGCAAAAGCTGTCGCTAAAGCAAAAGCCCACCAAAGAATAAGAAAATGGTTGGATCGGCAAAGGCAACCAAAGCTTGTTTAGTTGTCACCAAATCAAGTGCAATCGCAAGCAATGGCACCAATAGCGCGGTAACTGTTACATGTAATGCTTCAGTTAACCAAAGGATTGCTACCAAAGCTAATAATGCTAAACCTGCATTTTTCCTTAGGTGCAAAAGGTAAGGCTTTAAGTAAAATAAAAAAACAGGCTATCGCTAGCAGAAAGATAATCCCACTTTTTATAATTTTTTTGTTGTGTTTGTTTCGTTCATGAGTCCCTCCAAACTGATTACAGATGAACTATTTGCGATGTTAAATGAATGTTACAAACTTTCAACCAACAAATGTTTTAAAAATGTGATCTTGTTCAAAAAATTTTTAACAAAAAAGTGCGGTTATTTCTAACCGCACTTTAAAAAGGTCAATAATTTCAAAATTATTCTTCTTCGAAATCTTCTAAATCTAATGCTTCTTGTGAAAGAATAATACCTGTTAAATCAGCATAAATATAATCTTCAGGGAAGAACGTCACGCCACCAAAATTCACTGGAAGATCACTTTCACCATGATTATTTTCATCTGCGCCAACTGGAATTGGAGCAAGCGCATGAATACCAATATCAATATTTTCAAGTTGTTGAATTTGACGCACTGCACCATAAACAATAATGCCCGCCCAGTCATTATCTGCGGCAAGTTGTGCAAGCTCAGCATCAATTAAAGCACGGCGTACTGCACCACCACCATCTACGACAAGCACTCTGCCTTCACCATTTTCTTCAAGGATCTCGGCAATTAATCCATTATTTTCAAAACATTTTACTGTCGTCACTTTGCCGTAGAAATTGCTGACGCCACCAAAGCTAGAAAAAATTGGCTCAACCACATCTACTTGATCAGCATAAATATCACAAAGTTCTGAAGTATCGATATACATAATGTACCCCTTGTCGTTAAAATTTTTTCTCTAGTATAAGCCGATTTAGCCGATAAGCAAGCCTAAACTAAACAAGATATTGATAAATAAAGAAATCATAGACATCTGAGCCAACATCGGACGCAACACTGCGGGCTCTTTGCTGCGATAAACAAATAATGCGTGTTTTAATAACAATGGAAATGCCAGCAAAAATAAGAAATGCCAAGGACTAAAACGCTGTTGAGGCCGCAAATAGCACTATAACATAAAGCGGCAACGCTTAATAAAAATACAATGATAAATACGTCCTTTCTTCGGGCCAATACGCACAACCAGAGTATTTTTCCCTACTTTTCGCATCTTGCTCAATATCACGTAAATTATTGATATTTAAAACGGCTGTTGCTAATAAACCTGAGCCTAACGCAGGTAAAGTAATTAAGCTATCAATGCTGTGAGTTTGTAGATAATAAGTTCCACCTACACCTAATAGTCCAAAAAAGAGCAACACTGACAGATCGCCTAAACCTAAATAACCATAAGGTTTAGCGCCCTACGGTATAAGTAATGGCAGCAATAATGGCAAGAATACCCAAACCAGCAAAGGCCAATAAATCAGTAAGACTTTGATATGCGATACCAATTAAGAATGCACCTGAGAAAAATGCCCCCACCGCCATTAAAATTAAGCCCCATTTAAGCTCATTCACAGAAATTGCACCTTGCTGAATACCACGTAAAGGCCCAATACGTTCTTCGGTATCTGACCCTTTTTGATGATCGCCGTAATCGTTAGCAAAGTTGGAAAGTACTTGCAATAAAATGGTAGTAAGCAAGCAAAGTAACATCACGGTGAGATTAAAACTTTCTTTATCCGCCCAATATGCCAATGCTGAGCCAGTAAAAATAGAAGCTAATGCCAAAGGCAAGGTTTTTGGGCGAGCGGTTTCCCACCACATTTTCAATTTATGATTTGTCATTTTTTTTGACCGCACTTTTGATTACAATAAAGGGCGTATTCTACACGGAAATTGCCTTTTTATGAATGATTTAACACTGACTCTTCACCCAATTGCGGTGATTCACACGCCTTACAAAGAAAAATTCTCGGTGCCACGACAGCCAGATTTAGTACAGGATGGCATTGGTATTGTGGAACTGCTCCCTCCGTATAATTCACCAGAAGCGGTACGAGGATTAGAGCAATTTAGCCATCTTTGGCTTATCTTTCCAATTCGACAAAGTACCCTCATGGAAAATGGCAATCCACTGTTCGCCCCCCTCGTTTAGGCGGCAATCAACGTGTCGGCGTATTTGCTTCACGCGCTACGCATCGCCCAAACCCGCTAGGCTTATCCAAAGTTGAATTACGCCAAGTGGAATGTATTCATGGACGTGTTTTTCTGCATTTAGGCTCCGTGGATCTTGTCGATGGCACACCTATTTTTGATATTAAGCCCTTATATTGCCTATGCTGATAGTGAGCCTGAGGCAAAATCAAGTTTTGCGCAAGAAAAACCACCTGCAAAATTAAACGTAGAATTTACAGAAATCGCCCAAAGTGCGGTAGAAAAATATCACAAAAACCGACCGCACTTAGCAAGATTCATTACGGAAGTGATCGCACAAGATCCCCGCCCCGGCTTATCAACAAGGTAAAGAAACCGATCGTATTTACGGTATTAGTCTGTACGAATTTAATATTAAATGGCGTATTAAAGCGGGGACAACAGATTGTGTCGAAATTCTGGATATCCAAAAATTAAAAGAACAAAAAAGCTGACTTTCGTCAGCTTTCTTTTTATCGTTTTAATTCTGTCTAATCTGGCAATGCGTTCAGCACAGCTTTGACGAGCGTTGCCAATGGAATAGCGAAGAATACGCCCCAGAAATCCCCCATAATCCACCGAAAAATCAGCACCGAAATAATGATTACTAAAGGATGTAAATTAACGACTTCAGAGAATAAATACGGTACTAACAAGTTTCCATCTAGAAGTTGACTCACCGCAAAAGGCCACAATTAAATACCAAAACGTTGGGAGAAATGCCAAACTGGAACATGGCGACTAAAGCGACGAGGGAATCGTCACCAATACCGCGCCGATATAAGGCACTAATACAGACAATCCCAACGGCAACAGAAAGTAACAGCGGATAATTTAAAACCAAAGCTTAAAAAGATGATATAAGTCACCACGCCAACAATCAAAATTTCCAACAACTTTGCCATGAATATAATTCGCAATTTGTTGCTGCATTTCATTCCATACTTTAGAGGCTAAAAGACGGTTTTTAGGTAAAAAGCGACTCACTCCAGCAAGAAGTTCAGTTTTATCTTTTCAACATAAAGAACATCATTAATGGCACTAAAAATGCATAAATACCCAGTGATACAAGGTTCATTAATGAGGTAATCGACAATTTCACCGCAGATTCACCAAAGCCCAAAATCTTCGCTCGAGCTGCACTAAAAAAGGTGTCAATCATGGTGTAATCAATGAGTTCAGGATAATGCTCAGGAAGGGCTAACAACCATTCATGTAATTTATTGAACATGGCTGGCAAATCGCTTAATAAGGAAATCGTTTGATTCCATAATGTTGGCACAAGCCCGAAGAAAATTAATAACGCCAAGGTTAGAAAGCCACCAAAAATAATTAACGTGGCGAGCATTCGAGGAAATTTTAATTTTTTCGTCAGGAAATTAATTGGCATTTCCAATAAATATGCTAATACAATGGCAATCAGCAACAGGGGCGATTAAATCACTAAAGAAATAAATCGCAATAAAGCCAAACAACAAAATGGCAAGTAGCCCCCATCGCCTGCGGATCGCTTAAGCGTCGGCTATACCAACTTTTTAGCATTTCAAACATAAAGTCTTCCTAAACAAGTATTTTTTGTCATTATAAGTTAAAATTTAAATCAATCCTATATCCACTCATTCAACATAAAATAGAAGGAAACGTTATGTCTGTTAAGATTTACCATAATCCGCGCTGTTCAAAAAGCCGTGAAACCTTAGCTTTATTAGAAGAAAAAGGCATTCAACCAACTATTGAACTTTATTTACAACAACACTACTCTGTTGAAGCATTACAGCAACTGGCTAATAAATTAGGATTAGATGATGTCAGAAAAATGATGCGTACCAAAGATGAGCTTTATCAATCATTAGGGTTGGATAATCCAGCATTAACTAATGATGATTTATTAAAAGCCATCAGTGAAAATTCAGCCCTATTAGAACGCCCGATTGTGGTAAAAGGTGAAAAAGCTAAAAATTGGACGACCGCCTGAAAGCGTACTCACCATTTTTGTAATTCTATTCATTTTTCGCTATAATGACTTGCCGTGAAACACTTCACGGCAATTTTTTTAGAGGTACATATGACAAAAAACAAAAAGTGCGGTTGAAAATCAGCCCATTTATCAACACGCCAAAGGAGTCGTGAAAGATAATGCTGTGATGGCACTATTACACGACAAATTATTCCGCCAACGCGTTGAGAAAAAACGCAAAGGCAAAGGCAGTTACCAACGCAAAGCAAAATATGCGAGCAATTGGTTTGAAAAGCCCGATGATAAAGTTTTTGATTTCAGAAATTTTATCATCGGGTTTTTCGTTTCAATTTCAGTATAAAAAAATAACAAACAGAGGAAGTCTATATGTCAATCAAAACAGAAGTTTTATTTAACAATACTTGGAATGTCCGTATCAGTGATCCGGGTGAAGAAGGGCTCAAAGCCACTTTTTTGAAACCATTTATCTCACGCTCACGGCTTATTTTGAAGGCGAAAATGTGCGTTATGAATTTGTGCGTAAAGTAGAAGATCAAGTAAAAATCAAACGCTCATTTACAGAATTAAGTGAGTTATTCAAATTCTTAGGGGATTATCTGGATCCGGTTTCTCTCGGTAACCTCGGCGTAAAAATGGGTAACTTAGGCGTGAAAAGCTGAATAAATCTGTTTCAATAAAAAGTGCGGTCAAATTGAAACCGCACTTTTTATTTATCAACTTACTATATTATTGCGCAAGTAATACACCCTAGCGCGGAATAGAGGGATTGAGCCGCTTCATTTGGTAATGCCTTGCCATCTTCATCAGTGATCACGACCGCACTTTGTTTACCCACCGCAGAAATTTGCATTTGGTAAACACCTTTTTCTAGATTAGGCGGATTCACACCTAAACGTAGCCACTCTTGTTTATCCAATGGTTTATATTTTAACTCGCGATAGCCACGGCCAGCAGATTCCGATGTAGCTTTAAAGCCTAATTTCGGTAAAGTCGAACCTAAACGTTGCCATGCTTGACCAAAGCTTGCATCCATACCTAATGCCATTCTACCGTTCGTATCAGTAATTAAACCTGATTGGAAAGGTCCTGCTGAGAGCATTATTTAAATCTTGTTGTTGCTTGTTATAAGCATTAGTAAGCGCAGCAACAAAACGATTTAAACGATCCGATGCATAGCGTTGTTTATCTGCTTGATTTGGTGTGTAAATCACACCATCACGACGCATTTGCTCTACAGAAACCGCTAACGCACTTGCATCTTGCGCCGTAACTTGTTCAATTTTATAACGGATCTCTGTATTGGCTTTATCATCTGCACGACCTGTTGGCGCCCAATCGCTAATTAATACCGCACCATTTAAAGTTGAATTCGTGCCTTCTTCTTTCAATAAACGCTCAATTTGTTTGAGATTATAAAGCTCTGCTTGTGCATCCGTATAAACAATCAATGCGCGTTCGCCATCAAATTGTGTCAAAGAATTTTTGATAATCGCTAATGGGGTTGAAGGCGGACGAATATCCACGCGTTCTTTTTTCGCATTAAGCTGAGGAAGTTCATAAGTCGGATCGGCTTGCGGCAATGTTACACCACCACTTGCTAAAGGAGAAAAGCTCGGTATTTCACGATCAGAATTTTGATAAGTGTCATTAGCCGTCTGCATTTTTTCCACGCTGTTTGAACACGCCGATAACAATGCTGCTGCGACTAAACTCAGTACGATTTTTTTCATTCCTTAAATCCTTTCAATAAAAATAATTAAAAATAATGACCGCTCTTTGACAAATAAAAGAGTTGAAAGTTTAAAGGGCTGTAAAAACAACCCTTTAATTCATTAAATTAATCCAGCAACTTTTTAATGCTTCTTCTACTTTGACTTGCGCACCTTCGCTTAACACGGTAAGTGGTAAACGTAAGTATGGAGTCTTAATTAAAGCCTAAACGATATGCCGCCCATTTGACTGGGATTGGATTTGATTCAATAAATAAATTCTTATGTAAAGGCATTAAACGTGCATTAATTTCTTCCGCTTTCGCAAAATCGCCCGCTAAAAAGCATAACGACACATTGCCGCCATATCTTTTTGCTGCGAGGTTATTCTGTCACCGAAATAACACCCTCACCGCCTAATTTCATGGCTTCTAAACCTGTTGCATCATCACCGCTTAACACGATGAAATCTTTTACCTGCAAGCTCTTTAATTGCAGTAACACGTGAGACATCTCCCGTTGCTTCTTTAATTCCCACAATGTTATCAATTTGAGCTAAACGCGCCACGGTTTCAGGTTTCATATCACTACCAGTACGACCCTGGTACATTATAAAGAAGTTGTGGTAAATCCGTGCATTCTGCAATGGCTTTAAAATGTTGGAACATGCCTTCTTGAGTTGGCTTATTGTAGTAAGGTACAACAGATAAGCAACCCGGCTACATCCGCTATCACGTAGCAATTTTGTCATTATAATGGCTTCACTCGTTGCATTTGCACCTGTGCCAGCAATAATTGGAATACGCCCTTTTGCTAATTCAACTGTCTTTTCAATCACCTTCACATTTTCTTCAATGCTTAATGTGGCAGATTCTCCCGTTGTACCCACAGATACAATTGAATCTGTACCCGAATTGATATGAAACTCAATAAGTTTTTTTCTAACGTTTCAAAATCAATGTTTCCGTAGTTATCCATCGGGGTTACTAAAGCAACAATACTGCCTGAAAAATAAAGGGGTTTTTGCGTAGTCATAAGCACTCCATTTACATCTATTTTGCGTTTTAACAATAACATTTGAAAATATTTGGTTATAATCGCTAAAAATAGCTTGAAATTTACAAATCATTTTTTTACATTTTTAAGGATTTTTTTATGAAAAACATTACAAGTGGGTGACTTAGCACCGCAATTCACCCTTTTAAATCAAGACAATCAGCCAATTTCACTTAGTGACTTTAAAGGCAAAAAAAGTACTCGTGTATTTTTTTATCCAAAAAGCCTTAACACCAGGCTGTACAACTCAAGCCTGCGGTTTACGTGATGCTAAAAAGCGAGTTAGAAAAATTAGGTGTGATTATTTTTAGGCATCAGTACAGATGCACCCAAAAAAACTCGCTCAATTTGTTGAGAAAAAAAGCACTCAATTTCACCTTACTTTCCGATGAAGATCACCAGGTTGCCGAGCAATTTGGTGTATGGGAGCGAAAAAGAAATTCATGGGCCGTGTTTATGATGGTATTCATCGCATTACCTTTCTCATTGATGAACAAGGCAAAATCCAGCACGTTTTTGATAAATTCAAAACGGGCGAACATCATCAAGTTGTCTTAGATTACCTACAATCCCGTTTAAAATACCTCTCAAAAACAACCGCACTTTTTCTGATTTATCTCAAAGTGCGGTTAAAAAAATACTCATTTTTTTAATTTATATTTACGCTCTATTTTTCCATTTGATAGAATTCACATCTAATTGAAATTCATTCTCAATTCAATTTGTGTTTTTATTACCCATACAAGGACTATCAAATGCTACAACTTTTTGAGTTTTTAGAACAATATAGCGATTACGTGATTATCGGAATTCTACTTCTGATGAGTGTGATCATGCTCACCGCCGTAATTGAGCGTTTTCTCTTTTTAAAGAGTGTGAACGTAGCGAAATATTCCAATATTCACGCACTTGAAATTGATTTAAATCGTAATATGACCGTAATCTCCACTGTTGGTGCTAATGCGCCTTATGTTGGTTTACTCGGTACAGTAATTGGGATTTTATTAACTTTCTACCAAATTGGTCATGGCGATGGCGAAGTCGATGCAGGAGCCATTATGATGCACCTCTCTCTTGCATTAAAAGCAACTGCAATAGGTATTTTAGTCGCGATTCCTTCCATGATGTTCTATAGCGGTTTAGGTCGTAAAGTAGAAGTAAATCGCTTGAAATGGAAAGTATTAAACGCTCAAAAAGATAAGGAATAATCGTGAAAAAATTTGATGAAATCAACATTATTCCTTTCATCGACATTATGTTGGTGTTATTAGCGATAGTGTTGGTCACCGCATCCTTTATTTCCCAAGGGAAAAATTAAGGTAAATGTTCCAAAAAGCGAGTCTCAACGGTCGCATTCAAATCAGATGAATTAACAAAATTATTAACAGTTACGGCTGATAAACAACTTTATTTTAACGATAAGCCCATTTCACAAGAAGCGCTTGAAAAAGAAATTATGAGTTGGAATAAAGACCAAAAAGTAACGTTAAAAATTGATGCTGACGCCTCTTTCCAAGATTTCGTAACCATTACCGATATGTTATCGAAAAATGAAATCAAAAATGTCGCCATTGTTTCCATGAAAGATAAAGGCGCCCCAAGCAAAAACGACTCAAGGAAATGAATCAAAAAAATACGCCTGAAGTAGGTGGAGTTGCAAGCGGAGGCGTTGGAGTAGGACGTAGTCAATGAACAGCCAACAAACCAAACGATCATTATTAGGTTTGCTTATTTCTTTATTGGTTCATGGTAGCATCCTTGGAGCGTTATTTTGAACTGGCATACGCCACATGAAGCGGCGAGTAATGCTCCAGGTGAAATATCCACGACGATTTCAATGGAAATGATTCAAGGGAATGAGAGTGGAAGAACCCGCTCCTGAGCCGGAACCCGAACCTCAACAGGCAGAACCGGAACCTGAAAAACAGGAAGTCGTCGCGGATCCAACGAAGAAACCAGAGCCTGAGAAGAAAAAAAGAACCTGAGAAAAAGCCAGAAAAACCAATAGAAAAACCGAAACCAAAAACCGAAAGAGAAGCCAAAAGAAAAACCTAAAAAAATGAGGTAAAAAGCAGAGAAAGCGGTAGAAATGCCGAAGAATTTACCGATTGGCGATAAGAATATTAATTCAACGGCTACGGCAAATTCTAAAGCGACAACCACTGGGTCAACCTGGCACAAATGGTATTCAAGGTGGTTCTGGTGCCAATACAGATGAACATAATGCCTATCGTGCGGCTATTCGACGTGAAATTGAACGGCATAAAGCGCTATCCCTGCTCGTGCTAAAATGATGCGTAAACAAGGTATTGTTAACGTCAGTTTTAGTGTTGGAGCAGATGGTTCTCTGTCTGGAGAGCGTGTTACTAAATCTTCTGGTGATGAAAGCTTAGATAATGCAGCACTTGAAGCTGTGAGAAGTGCGAGACCTGTTGGTCCAAAAACCCTGCTGGATTTGCGTCTTCAGTAAGCGTACCAATTAGTTTCACCATTCAATAAATAAAAAGGCGAACATCATGTTCGCCTTTCTTTTTGCTAATTTTAATTAGCCCATACCGTATTTTTTCAATTTCTTACGCAATGTACCACGGTTGATACCGAGCATATTAGCTGCGCGGGTTTGGTTACCGCGGGTGTATTGCATAATCATATCTAACATCGGGTGTTCAACTTCCGCTAATACTAATTCGTAAAGATCATTCACATCTTGACCATCTAATTGTGATAAGTAATTGCGTAAAGCTTGTTTTACAGAATCACGTAATGGTTTATTTGTTACTTGTGATTGAGAGTTTAAAACTGAAACGGTTAACGCTTCAGACGGACTACGTTGTTGTTCTAACATTTTTTTCTTTATCCAAAATTGAATTTAAAAAAATCTTCCAGCACAATTAACTGCTCTTTCGGTTCATTAATTGCGTTAAAAGTCTGTCTAAAAAAACGGAATCGGGTTGAATTCCTGTAAATACCTAAGCCACGTGTTTACGGGCTATTCGATAGCCTTTTTGCTCACCATAGAACTGATGGAGTTCCTGAATATGATGCAAAATATGACCGCACTTTTCACGCAAACTTGGTGTTTGAATTATCGAATCATGTTCCACTAAAGCCTCGACGGCTTGAAAAAGCCATGGATTGCCTAGTGCGGCACGACCGATCATTATTGCATCGGCACCTGTATACTCAAGTACCTTTTTCGCTTTCGAGGCAGAATCAATATCACCATTCGCAATGACTGGAATTGAAATTGATTGTTTCACTGCTCGAATATTGTCGTATTCCGCTTCACCTTCAAATAAGCATTCTTTCGTCCGCCCGTGAATGGTTAAAGCCTGAATACCAGATTGTTCTGCAATTTTGCCGATTTGCACACAGTTTCGATTTGCTTTATCCCAACCTGTGCGAATTTTTTTAACGTCACAGGCACATCAACGGCATTCACGACTTCTTTTTAAAAATTTTTCTCCACTAAATCGGGAAATTGAAGAAGTGCAGAGCCCGCCAGTTTTCGATTCACTTTTTTTGCGGGACAGCCCATATTGATGTCGATAATTTCAGCGCCATAGGCTACATTAATTGCTGCAGCTTGGGCCATTTCTAAAGGATCAGAACCTGCGATTTGCACCGCATTTAATCCTAGCTCTTCACTATGTGCTAAACGAAGTTTCGATTTCTCTGTATGCCAAACTTGTGGATTAGTGGACATCATCTCTGAAAAACGTTAATCCCGCACCGTAATGGGCACATAAACGTCGAAAAAGGTTGATCCGTGATACCTGCCATGGGTGCCAATAAAATACGATTTTTTAATTCATAAGAACCAATTCGCATTTTATGTTATCCCCAATTACAAGTCCTAATCTCTAGCAAGTCAGGCAACAGCAGTCACCGACAAGGGTGCTATATTACGCATTTTTTCTTTTTTGCAAAGGGAAATTTTGTTCAAAAAAATGCACTTTTTTTAATTGACAAAAAGAAATTAAGCCGATTTTAATTTACCTGTAATACGGCACCATTCCTCTTTCACCGCCACAGGATCTAAATCAAAGGATTGCGCATAAGCATCGCATACCGATTGTGCTTGGGTTTCTAAAATACCCGATAATCCAAGATCGCCACCCTCTTTCACTAATTGAGAAATAATCGGGTAAAAGTTCTTTTAATGGACCCTGCAAGAATATTCGCGACAACGACATCCGCTTTTTAAATCTTCTGGGTTTATCATCGGATAAGAAAAGTTGCAGACGATCCGCCACACCCATTTCTGTTCTGCATTATTTCGACTGGCGAGAATCGCTTGTGGGATCGATATCAATACCGATTGCATTTTTTTGCACCCTAATTTAAGAGCAGCAATGGCAAGAATTCCTGAGCCACAGCCAAAATCGATGACGGTTTTTGCCAGTTAAATCCAAACCATCTAACCACTCTAAACAAAGTGCAGTTGTCGGGTGGGTACCTGTCCCAAAAGCTAAACCAGGATCAAGCATCACATTAACCGCATTTTGATCCGGCACTTCACGCCAGCTTGGGCAAATCCATAAACGTTTGCCAAATTGCATTGGGTGGAAGTTATCCATCCATTCACGTTCCCAATCTTTATCCTCGATTTGCTCGATTTTGTAAGCGGTATTTTCATCTAAATGATGTGCTTGTTTAAGCAAACTCACAATTTCATTCATATCGGTTTCTGCATCAAATAATGCAATCACATCGGTATTTCCCCACAAACGCGTTTCGCCTGGAAGTGGTTCAAAAATCGGCGTATCTTGGCTATCCATAAATGTGACCGAAACTGAGCCAATTTCTTCTAAAAAGTCGCTAATTTTCTCGGCTTTTTCATTTGTACTATTTAAGCGAATTTGAATCCACGCCATCTTCTTTTCCTTTTAATTAATTTCTTTATGTAACCATTTCGGTAATAAACTTACGCCTAGGGCTGAAGCCACAATAATGATAATCCCAAGCGCTGAAACAAGTGAAACCTCTTCGTTGAGTAATAATACCGCCAAAAAGACACCAAAAATCGGTTCAAGTGCGGTCAAAATTCCCGAGATTTTTGCATCCACTGAATTTAAGCCTTTATTCCACAACCAAAAAGGCAAACCAACTGCATGCTACGCCGAGATAAATCAAACCGAAGAAACCAAGCCAGTTAAAATGGATATCCCAGTTTTCAGTCAGTAATAAAGTAAATGGCAGCATGGTGATGGTTGCTAACACGATCGAAATCGATGTATAGGCTTGTGCTGAAACCGTTGCCACCACTTTTTTCGTCCAACGCAAGCAACAAGCAAACACAATACTTGCCGCCACTACTAAGGAGCAACCCAATAAACTAATTTCACTTGAGCCTTCATTGCCCTGCCCACCTAGAATTAAAATGGCCACGCCTAAAAAGGCAAAAGCCCCACACACCCAATGATACCATTTCGCACGATCTTGAAAGAAAAAATGCCCTATAAAAATCACACATAACGGCTCTAATCCAATCATGGTTGTTGCGCTCGCCGCGCTCGTATATTTTTAAACCAATAAATTGCAGCAAAAAGGTCGCGGTATAATTGAAAAAAACCTAGCCACCAAAGCTGTTTTCGCATCGGTTTTAGACACGCCTTTCCAACGACGAAAAAAAAGTGGCATCACAATAATCGCCGCCATTAATAAACGGGACTTGGATCATTAAAATAGTATCCATCATTGTAAAGGTGTATTTCGCGGCAACAAAGGCACTACTCCAAATAAACAATGCTAGGATTTGATAAACCATAAAGTGCGGTCCATTTTTACTGTTTTTTTGTGCCGAATTGGTTACCCAAGATGAAAGCAATCAAACCAAATACAAGTGCTGGAACAATCGCATTAAAACCCAATAATTTGATGCCAAATTGAGTCAGCAATACAAAACTGCTTAATCCCACCACCATCGAGCTTATTGCCCCTGCTGCATTTGCTTTTATCCCAATAAATGCCTAATACAATCACCCAAAGGAAATGCTGCTTCTAATCCTCCGAAAGCAAACAAATTCAACCAAATAATCATATCCGGTGGATTCAGTGCCGCAAGAATTAACAACGCCGATAAAACAAGTGTGATGACTGATGAAATACGGCTAATTCGTTTTTCATTCTTCGCTGCTTCAGGTTTGCTTGCAAGATATAAGTCTTTCACAAAAATTGAGGAGGATTGAATGAGTTGTGCATCAACTGTGGACATAATCGCCGACATCGGCGCGGCTAAGAAAATCCCTGCAACAATAGGAGGAAGCACTTCCAACATTAAGGTTGGAATGACTTTATCTGACACCGTTAAATCTGGCACAACGGCACGTCCTAAAGCGCCCGCCAAGTGCATCCCAAACATAATGACTGAAAGGACAATCGTACCAATGAGCATGCCTCGATGTAAGGCTTTACTGTCTTTGAAAGCCATGCAACGGACGGCTGTATGTGGTAAACCAACCACACCGAAACAGACTAGGATCCAAAACGATGCCATAAATTGAAAATCTAGCATCTCATTCGGGCCGTAAGGACTTACTAAGCTCGGATCAATTTCAGTTAATTTATTGACCGCACTTTCTACGCCACCGAGATGGTAAATCACGCCCACTAATAGCACGATTGTGCCCAAAATCATTACCGTACCTTGAATCGTATCGGTTAACACGACGGCTCGGAAACCACCAATAAACGTATAAATACCAACCGTTAAGGCAAAAATAAGCAAGGCATGAGTGTAAGGAATCCCTATCGTGGTTTCGAGCAATCTCGCCCCACCAATAAATTGCACAACCATGGCAGCAAAAAGAAGGCAAGCAACAATGCTAGACTGGAAATCCAAACGAGATATTTATTTTTATAACGATAGAGAAATAAATCATTGATGGTGAGAGCATTGGTTTCGCGAGAAAGTAATGCAAACTTTTTGCCCAATGCACCTAAGGCTAACCAAACAGCCGGTACTTGGATCATGGCGAGTAATACCCAACCTAGCCCATATTTATAAGCTGCCCCTGGTCCACCAACAAAAGAACTGGCACTAGCATAAGTGGAAGCCGTTGTCATCGCAAGGACAAAGCCCTGTCATGGAGCGATTTCCCTACATAATATTCCGTAAGGAAATCACCTTTACTGCGTTTTACATAAGCAAATAATGCCGCGCCAAAGATGAAGACTAAATAGATAGCTAATGGGGAGAATAATACCTAAATTCATTATTTATTCTCCTTTGACTCAACATCTAGCGGGATATCTAAAAAGACAATTTTGACAATCCAATACCCAATGACCACAAACAAAATAGGGTAAATAAATGCAGGATAATTCAAACCACAACGGAAAACCTATCGGTCCCAGGCGAGTCTTTTGGGTAAATAAGCACAAACACACCATCCAATCACATAAAGAATAGCTAAACCTAATGCCCAGCGAGCTTCCTTAGCTGCTTGCTTTATACCGTTGTGATAAAGATCCATTATGAGTTCCTGTTAGAATATTTTACCGTCAATAATTATATTAAACGATAACAAAAAAAGGCAGAAATATTCTGCCTTTTGCCTAGAAAAATTATAAATTAATCATACATCCCCTAATTTCTTCTCTAAATAGTGGATATTTGCACCACCTTTTGGAAGTTTTTCATCTTCAAGAATGAGTTCATGAAGAGGATATTTGTTTTGATACCATCAATGATCGTCTCTGATAATGCATTTTGCATACGACGGATTGCGACATCACGAGTATCACCGTATGTGATTAATTTTGCGATCATAGAATCATAATGCGGAGGAACTGTATAACCAGCATATACATGAGAATCCCAACGAACCCCTAAACCACCTGGTGAGTGTAAGTGAGCAACTTTACCTGGAGATGGTAAGAATGTTTTTGGATCTTCTGCATTGATACGACATTCAATTGCATGGCCTTTCACTTTAATATCTTCTTGTTTATAAGAAAGTGGTAAACCAGCTGCAATGCGCAATTGTTCTTTCACCAAATCTACACCGGTAATCATTTCTGTTACTGGATGTTCTACTTGAATACGGGTATTCATTTCGATGAAATAGAACTCACCATTTTCATACAAGAATTCAAACGTACCTGCACCGCGATAACCAATTTCGATACAAGCATTCGCACAGCGAGTGCCGATGTCACGACGAACTTCTTCTGTAATACCTGGCGCAGGCGCTTCTTCCACCACTTTTTGGTGACGACGCTGCATAGAACAATCACGTTCTGCAAGATAAATTGCATTACCGTGTGTATCCGCTAAAACTTGAATTTCAACATGGCGTGGATTTTCTAAATATTTTTCCATATAAAACCATGTCATTATTAAATGCTGCTTTTGCTTCAGCTTTTGTCATCGCAATGGATTCTTCAAGCGCATCTTCGCTACGAACGACACGCATACCACGACCACCGCCGCCGCCAGATGCTTTGATAATAATTGGATAACCAATACGTTTTGCAATTTCTTTATTTTTCGCGATATCGCTACCTACAGGACCATCAGAACCTCGGTACACAAGGCACGCCCGCTTTTTTCATTGCTTTAATCGCAGAAACTTTATCACCCATTAAACGAATGACATCTGCTGTTGGGACCGATAAAAAGTAAAAGCCCAGAACACTCAACTTGCTCCGCAAAAGTCCGCATTTTCAGAAAGGAAACCATAACCCTGGATGGATAGCATCTGCACCTGTTACTTCTGCCGCTGCAATAATAGCTGGAATATTCAAATAACTTTTTACAGATGGTGCTGGTCCCGATACAAACTGTTTCATCTGCAAGTAATACGTGTTTTAAATCACGATCGGCGGTAGAGTGAACCGCCACAGTTTTAATGCCTAATTCTTTACAGGCACGCAAAATACGCAGTGCAATTTCACCACGGTTAGCAATCACAACTTTTTCTAACATAACAATTTCCACTTAGTGAAAAATGGCGAGAAAGCTCGCCATTTCAGATTGATAGGGATTATTCGATAACGATCAATGGTTGATCAAATTCAACTGCTTCGCCATCATTTACTAAGATTGCTTTTACCACACCAGCTTTGTCTGCTTCGATACGGTTCATCATTTTCATTGCTTCAACGATACAAAGTGCATCGCCTACTTTGACTGTTTGTCCCACCTCTACGAAAGCTTTCGCTTCTGGGCTTGGGCTACGATAGAATGTCCCTACCATTGGTGAACGCACTCGTGGCCAGAAATTTCAGCCGCTGGCGCTTCAGCAGGCGCTGCCGCTGCTGAGCAGCTGCAGAAGCCACAGCGGGTGCTACAGGCGCCGCTGCATATTGAATCGCAGCTGGTGCAACTGCTGGTGCTGCACGACTAATACGTACTGTACCTTCTTCTTCTTGCACTTCTAATTCAGTGATACCCGATTCTTCTACTAATTCAATCAGTTTTTTTGATTTTACGAATGTCCATACGCTCTTCCTAAAAAAATAATAATGAATTGTTAACCGCACTTTCAGAATTGATTTCCCAAAGTGCGGTCATTTTGAAACCTGTTTTTGTGTCGGCAAGATTACCGCAAAATCACGCACTTTTGCGATAAATTTCTGCGAAAATCTGTAAATTTTGTGAAATTTTATGCTTTTTATTTAAAAAAATCTAACGCAAATTGGAGAGCAAACTCATAGCCTTTTCGCACCTAAGCCACAAATCACCCCTTCAGCCACATCACTAAAAGTAAGAATGATGACGGAATGGCTCGCGCTTATGTACATTAGACAAAATGGATTTCAACAAAAGGAATTGACACAGCAAGCAACGCATCACGCAATGCAACACTGGTATGCGTATAAGCTGCAGGGTTAATTAAAATAAAATCCACTTTCTGAAAACTTTGATGAATCTTATCGATTAACTTTTCTTCGCTATTTGCTTGAAAGCACGTCAAATTCACATCATGCTGCGCCGCAAGTTTTGCCATATTTTCCTCAATGGCAGATAACGAAAGCGAACCATAATGTTTTTGGCTCTCTTGCGCCCAACATATTTAAGTTCAGGGCCATTTAACAGCAAAATATTGAATTTTTTTGACATTTTCACATCCTTTAACTTGTGCGAATTATAGCGATTTTTTGTGTAATGGTGGTCGTATCTCTAGACAATTTTGGTAATAAATTCTGAATTTAAATCAATTAGCGGTAAATCTGAGCCTCGGCCACGCACGTAATACCCTGATGTTGCATCAAATTTAACGTATCTAATCCCTGGTGTCACATTGGGGTATATTGTGCCGCGATACGAGCGAGTTGAGTCAATCCCTAGACTACTTTCAATGCTCGAGCTAATCACTGCTTTTATGCCTAAACTATGCGCTTGTGCAATCAGCTTTTGACAATCTTGTAGTGAACCAACCAGTGTTGGTTTAATCACAATGGCACTTAAGTGCGATTCATTTTCTACAAGAAAATCTGGCTCACGTACACTTTCATCCCAAGCAATATTAATGCCTGTTTGAGCTGCAAACTGGCGGCTTTCTTCACGGGTTTTACAAGGTTCTTCTAAAAATTGAATACGAGAACGATGTTGCGGTTTCACTTTCTCCGCAAATTTTAATGCCTTTTCCAAGGTCCATTGACGATTCGCATCTAGACGTAATTGCAAATCAGGAATAGCTTCAAGAAACATATCCGTAATCAAGCCATCACGATTCGCTTCATACATGCCGACTTTGATTTTAGCGACTTTGTCACCTGACATTTGATTAAGTTCTGCATATAACTCATCAGGATCACCATAACACAACGGTGCAGTATGATAGTTACCTTCCTCATTTAAATAACGTTTCATCTCATCCATCGCCGTGCTAATACCGAAGGCAACAGAAGGATAACAACCGTCAAGGGGACTCTTGGTGCTTCGCAGCTTGCATGACACCAATTCGTCAGCCATTCAATGGCTTGCTCTTGCGCTTGTTCGATGGTTTCTTCACTAAACCCAGGCAAAGGTGCAATCTCTCCCCATCCATCACGGCTGCAAGCAACACGCACAATCAAACCTTCACGACGTTTTTAAAAACGTCCACGTAAAATCAATTGGCTATCGACGGGAATAGAATAACGATAAAGATTAAATGATTTGGTTTCCATCTTATTCTCCTTGATGACAAAAGTGCGGTTAAAAACACAGATTTTTAACCGCACGCATCCTACTTTAAAAGGCACTTGTTTCATAAATAATTTACGTTTTACTCTCATAAAGTTCGTTTATGATTCTTTCAAAGACTGAAAAATTTTCGTTTGATTTTTCACAAACCGACTCTCGACCTTTTTGCAAAACTGCTTTTCAAAAGGCTTATCCGGATTCACAACAAAATCTTGCACACAAATCCCTGGTGAAAGCTGAACCACTTTGTAATCCTTTAAATTCAAAAATGCTCAAAGATAAGAGAATCAATGGCCACCTCAAGGGGTTTATTTTTACCTGTTCGAGAAGATATTTAGCGCCTTTCGCTGTCACTGTATAACCTGCAGTTCCTGATTGCTTAAATGTAATAGGGGATAAATCTTTCTATCATACTTTTGCTGGTTTAGGCGCGAAATACCATTTCTTTCCATTAGCTTCAAGCTTCAGTACATCAATATCATCAGACAAATAATCGACTTCTAAACAGCTCTTTGCATTCTCGCCTAAGTGAAATATCATCTTCAAAAATATTGATATAATCCAAGTCTTTTTCTACTGCTAAATTCCATAGTGAGATATGACTTAATGCACAACCAATTTCACCCATCCCATAATTTAGCTTCTGACGAGCGATCTAAAAGTAATATTAAATTTCTTTGCAACATCCTCAATATCGATCTGGTGTCACTGCATCAAAAATGAAAAAGGGATATTTTGCCGACCAAATTCTTGTTCAATATGTTTGCGACGTTTTGTTTCTCTGATTAAACTAATCACATAATTATGTTGTTTCGACAGCAGTACATAAAATAATTCTAAAAGTATGAATAAAGATTTGAATATATCATGACAAGTGCGGTTAAAAACACACTGATTTTCTAACCGCACTTTTTATATTCAAATTAAGGATTGCGTCTGAATTTGCTGAAGTCTGGTCGCGTTTTTCGTTGAAACGCGTTACGACCTTCTTGACCCTTCTTCAGTCATATAGAACAACATGGTTGCATTACCCGCGAGTTCTTGTAAACCTGATTGACCATCGCAGTCTGCATTCAATGCGGCTTTTAAAGCAACGTAACGCAATTGGGACTGTTACGTAACATTTCACGGCACCAACGCACAGTTTCTTTTTCTAAATCAGCATAAGGCACCACAGTATTCACTAAGCCCATATCTAATGCTTCTTGCGCATTATATTGACGGCATAAGAACCAAATTTCACGTGCTTTTTCTGACCAACTAAACGCGCCATATAGCTTGCTGCCCCCAACCCACCGTCAAAATGAACCTACTTTTAGGACCCAGTTTGACCGAAAAATCGCATTGTCTGCCGCAATCGTTAAATCACATAACATATGCAGTACGTGACCGCCACCAATTGCATATCCAGCCACCATTGCTACTACTGGTTTTGGACAAGTACGAATATCACGTTGGAAATCCAATACATTTAAATGATGCACACCGCTTTCATCTTTGTAACCGCCGTAGTCACCACGAATTTTTTTGGTCACCACCAGAACAGAATGCTTTTTCGCTTCACCGGTTAACACAATCACGCCAATTTTTTTCATCGAAACGAGCATTAGAAAATGCATGGATCATTTCTTTAACTGTTTGCGGACGAAATGCATTGCGCACTTCTGGACGATTAATGGTAATTTTTTGCAATACCATCAGTCGATTTGTGGAAACGAATATCAGTATAACCTTCTGCTATGATCAACCCACTCAACTGGTGCATATAAAACATCATCTTTTGATTTTGCATTGTTCTTTCCTTTATAAGTGTAAAAAGTGCGGTCATTATAGCGGAAGTTTTTTAGTTCGGGAAAGAAAATCACTGTCTAAGTATAGAATCACTTTACAATCAGATCGTTGTTGTTAAAATTTCCGCCATTCCAGACTTTTAGTAAGGAAATTTAAGTGAGAAAAATTTATTCTTTGCAGTATACGATGTTATTAAAGTGCTTGTAGTTTATTTCGGGCTCATCACAATCATCGATCCTCGCAGAATTTGCACAAGCAGATTATCTCCTTTTCAGATGTCAATGCGAAAAACATGGGCAATCGGCAAAGCAAAACGTCTGAACAATGTATCTATCCGAATTTAACTCCGTATTCAGCAACAGCATTTTGCCAAAAGAAGATAGCTACATTCATTCTCAATATGTCTTTTTTCTATCCGTTAGAAAAATCATCGGTGAAGACTATGTGAAAATGATTCAAAAAGATGAAAAATCGATGAATTATGCGACCTATCAATTCAAGAAATTCCGCACAGAAGTCGGTGATGTTGATGCATTAGAACCTAAAAAGCTTGCCAAAGTCTTACGTACTCAGGCAAAAGAAGATTTGGATGTCGTGAAAGGTCAATATGTAAATGGTATGGTGGATGAAACGAAGAATGATGATGGCACATTGAAGAAAACGAGATGGTATTGCTACCAATCAGAACAAATTCTTCTTTGATATTATCAAATGGGGTTCTGCTCTTCTTCTCTAATTTTTTTATTATTTTTATAAATTTATATCACCACGGCGTAAATATTTTTTTACGCCGTTTTTATATCTGAGAAAACGGTTACGATCAAAAAGCTTAGATTTTTCAGTAAAAAAGCAAAATAGTCATTTTAAATTAAAGTCATTTTTCAGCTAGTCTAGCAAAGAAATTAGTTTTTACAAGGAGAAAACATCATGACAACGCTTTTTGATATTGCACAAAAACTGGTTAAACCAAGATCCTGATGCTGAAACTCATGCAGAATTAACCGCACTTTTAACGGTGGCGAAAAATGGTGATGAAAAAGCACAATCTGAATTACAAGCTCGCTTTTAGTGGCCGTTTACAATTTGGTACTGCAGGGCTTCGTGGACCATTACAAGCAGGCCCTATGGGTATGAACCGTGTTTTAGTGGCACAAGCAGCAGGCGGTTTAGCGGATTATTTAAAAGATTACGACAAACAACCATCTATCGTGATTGGTTACGATGGTCGTAAAAACTCTGATGTTTTCGCTCGTGATACCGCAGAAATCATGGCGGGTGCAGGCGTGAAAGCTTATTTACTTCCACGTAAATTACCAACGCCAGTATTAGCTTACGCAATTCAATATTTTGATACCACTGCTGGTGTCATGGTGACTGCAAGTCACAACCCACCGGAAGATAACGGTTATAAAGTGTATTTAGGTAAAGCGAACGGCGGTGGCCAAATCGTTTCTCCTGCCGACAAGGATATCGCCGCATTAATCGATAAAGTAGCAGCGGGCAATGTAAAAGATTTACCACGTAGCCAAGATTATGTGGTGTTAGATGATGAAGTGGTTAACGCTTATATCGAAAAAACCGCTTCTCTTGCTAAAGAACCTAAAGCAGACATTAACTACGTTTATACTGCAATGCACGGTGTAGGCTATGAAGTATTAAGCAAAACCTTAACCAAAGCAGGCCTTCCACAACCTCATATTGTGGCAGAACAAGTATGGCCAGATGGCAAATTCCCAACAGTAAACTTCCCTAACCCAGAAGAAAAAGGTGCATTAGATTTAGCCATTAAAGTAGCAAAAGAACACAATGCAGAATTCATTATTGCCAATGACCCTGATGCAGACCGTTTAGCAGTGGCTGTTCCAGATGCACAAGGTAACTGGAAACCTTTACACGGTAACGTAGTAGGTTGTTTCTTAGGTTGGTATTTAGCAAAACAATACCATGCAAAAGGTGAGAAAGGGGTATTAGCGTGTTCTTTAGTGTCCTCTCCAGCGCTTGCTGAAATTGCGAAAAAATACGACTTCCAATCAGAAGAAACCTTAACCGGTTTCAAATACATCGGTAAAGTTCAAGGCTTATTATTCGGTTTCGAAGAAGCGCTTGGTTACTTAGTTGACCCTGATAAAGTACGCGATAAAGACGGTATTTCTGCGGCGATCGTGTTCTTAGATTTAGTGCGTCACTTTAAAAGCACAAGGCAAAACCTTAGCGGATTATGCTAATGACTTCACACAAGAATTCGGTGCTTATGTCAGTGGTCAAATTTCTATCCGTGTAAGCGATTTATCTGAAATTGGTAAATTAATGGCCGCACTTCGTAACACGCCTCCAGCTGAAGTAGGTGGTGTTAAAGTGGCACACTCATCGACCACACTAAAACTGATCGTCAAAGCGACATCCTCGTATTCGTATTAGAAAAACGGTAGCCGCTTTAATCGTTCGTCCATCTGGTACTGAGACCGAAAAATCAGTTCTATCTTGATGCTCGCGGTAAAGATCCAAAAAGACGCGGATCACGTTTTAGCACAATTCTGATGAAGGCGTTCGTCAACTCCTTCGTCAAGATGCTTACGGCAAACAAGATTGCTAATTGAGCAAAACTATTAATAATAAAAACGCTAGGTTTGATGCCTCAGCGTTTTATTTTTTGCTTATTTCAATGCAAGTTGTAACTTTGCCCTGATGTTTTTCTAATAAAGCCTCTGCTTGAGCACGATTCAGTCCACTCAGAATCATCATAATCGCTAATTTCGCATTTTTGATCAGCCTGCTTTTAATGTCTCTTCTGCGAGAGCCTTATCGCAATCCGTGGCTTGCATGACAATACGAATGGCACGAGCTTTCAGTTTTTCATTACTTGCCTGCACATCCACCATTAAGTTTTGATAGCATTTACCCATTAAGATCATGGAAGCCGTAGTCAGCATATTCAGTACTAATTTTTGTGCCGTACCTGATTTTTAAACGGCTCGAACCAGTCAGTACTTGGTCCCACTACCGTATCAATGGCAATATCCACAATATTCGCCATCGCCGAATTCGGATTACTTGCAATCGAAACCATCACTGAACCTAAACTTTTCGCATATTCCAATGCACCGATCACATAGGGCGTTCGTCCACTTGCAGCAATACCCACCAACACATCTTTTGAGGAAAATTGAATTGTTTGTAAGTCAACCACGGCTTGTGCTTTACTGTCTTCCGCCCCTTCAATTGGATGACGTAATGCACGCTCGCCGCCTGCAATAATACCTTTCACCATTTCAGGTGACACGCCAAATGTTGGCGGGCATTCAGACGCATCGAGTACGCCTAATCGACCACTGGTTCCAGCGCCAATATAGACTAATCGACCGCCTTGTTGAAATGCAGCAACAATACATTCGACCGCTTGGGCAATTTGAGGTAAACATTTTTCAATTGCCAAAGGCACTTGCTTATCTTCCTGATTCATTAACTGCACAATTTCCAATGCAGATAAGCTATCTACATGCATGGAATTGAGATTCCGTTGTTCAGTAATTAAAGTTGAAAGGGTTTGTAATAAATTTCTCGCCATGGTTTATTCCTTTGAAAAATCGCCCTAAACTGACCGCACTTGTGGCGCCCTGTCACACTCGGCAAATTAGCTGGCAAATTATGCATACGACGATAGGCCAACCAAGCAAAAGGCTGCCGCTTCCACATAATCGATATCAAGCTCTAATTCAGTCGTCAGTTGAATACGCCAAGTTGGCAACGCCTCTTTTAAACCATTCATGATCGCCTGATTTTTAGCGCCACCACCACAAACAAGTAATCGACATGGTAATGTCGTCTGGATATTATTAAGGGCTAAAACAATACTTTGCACGGTAAATTCTGCCAAAGGTAGCTTGCACATCTTGTGGTAAAAGTGCGGTCGTTTTGCGTGCTATTTTTTGAATTTTATTCTCTAGCCAAACCAAATTAAATAATTCACGCCCCTGTGCTTTTCGGTGGTGGAAGCTGAAAGAAATCCTCATCTAATAATGCCGCTAACAAATCTGGATTCACTTGACCTGAAACCGCCTCATTCACCATTTTTTTGTCGTAAGCTTTGCCTTGATATTTTTCGATCCATTGGTCGAGCAAGGTATACTCGGTCTCGTATCAAAGCCAATGACAGGCTGTTCGCATCAATAACGATACATTACTAATACCGCCAATATTCAGCACCACGGTTGCCCAGTGAGGATCAAAAATACCGCTTGATGAAAAAGCGGGTACCAGAGGGCGCCCCTTGTCCACCAAACGCCATATCTTTGCGTCGTAAAATCACCAACGACCGTAATGCCTGTTTTAGCGGCTCAATAAATTCATATCACCAATTTGCATGGTAAACGGAAATTGACCTTTTGGGGAATGCCACACTGCTTTGCCCATGGCAACCAATAGCGTCGATCTGTTCTGGCTTTAACTGGTGTTTACGTAAAAAGGCATTTACGCAATCGGCATAAAGTAAACCAAATTGATGATCGAGTTCACCCAATGCTTGTAACGACGTTTCACCTGATTGAATAAGTGCGGTCACTTTTTCGCGTAAATTTGCCGGCATCGGCGTAAAATCTGCTGCAATTAATTTTGGTTTGATTCGAATGGATGTCAGTAAGGGCAATATCCACCCCATCAAGGCTGGTGCCGGACATAATGCCAAGATAATAAGTCATAGTGTTCAATTCGTGAGTTTTTCAGAATTATAGCGGATTTTAAAAAAATAAAAAAAGAGAGAACATTGCGGCTCTCTTTTCATCACTAATGATGCTTATAAGTCATCAATGACTAAATCGTTAGCTATTACGGAATAAGGTAATTGGTCCAATTTTCAGAACAGTTCCATCTTCTGGTAAAGCGGGAAATGCGTCCCTTCTTCAAATCGTTATTCATCACCACTTGTAACCATAAAACGCGTCGTACTGGACCGCACTACGATAGTGCCCAGTTTTACGCCGCTGTTTCAACTGCATTTCATTTCGCTGCCGATTTTCGGTGTAAACTCTGTCTCACCCGGAAAAGCACATACATCGCACTGCCTTTTATTGGCACTACGATATTTGGCTCACGCGACAGTTTTCTTGCCCGATAACAGCCCTTTAGTAAAAGAAATCGCTTGTTCATCAGCTTGTAGATTTAATGCCCTGCGGGATAAATTCATTTTCAGTTTCGCGCCCGCTTCGGTAAGCCCGCTTGAATATCCGGCTACAAAGCCATTGTTTTTTCATCGCCACTAAAAGTGACATCTGAATCGCGACTGAGATCGATCAAATCGCACGGTTTTTATCAATCATCTCAATTGAATCTGCGCGAATCTGACCGCACCCTTTTCACCAACTGCTTCGACACTGCCAATCCAATACTTGTTAGGTCACTTTGAAAACGACGCTATAAATGATCGAGTGAGCTAATAAAGCCGGCATCAAAATCAAAAACTGCGCTCTGTCTGAAAGCTAATTAAGCTGGAACATGAAATCATTTTACCTTTAGGATCGCAATGCGCAAGCGTGCTGAAAAGGCCAGCTGCCAAACGCACTGCATCACGTTAATTGGCACTATCGTGCAGACATTTCTCCGCATCCACGCCCGCCACTTCCACTCAAATCATAGTGGTTTACCGAAACTAAATGTTAGCCACGATTTTTCCCAGTTCGCGTCTTTGAATGTTTGGCGCACTCTGTTCGATTGTTTGGCCTTTAATTCCACGGCAGAAGCGGTGATTATCTGGCATGCGGATTTAGATGCCAACGTGCGGATTCACGATTCTGGGCTCTGCATCATGTCAGTCCAGTGCCGCCCACACTGCCCCACCTCAAGATATTGCTGGTTTCTTTCACGTGCTGCAGACGATCTTACCTCTTCCGCTACGTCCACCATGTTGCGCCAGTCAAAAATCATTTCGTGTCTGACCTGCCAGTGATCTCAGTTGAACCTTCGCTTCTTTCAAAACGTTGCTATCAAACGCTCACGCCAGCATGTAAAACCGCTACATTTGTGACCGCACTCAGCCTCTACCGCAATACCATCTAAAGACGTTAGTGCTGAATCATGGCATGGCAATTTTTCGCCTTCACTGTCCTCACTGCATTTCAATAAAATTCCACCACTAATCTGATCAAAAGTCGTCAACAAATCTTTGACCGATGGCATCTAAATCTGCTCTCGTCAAGCTTCCACCACTGCCGGGACAAACTGTCACACATCCCAGTAAATTGATTCGTCTCGGCCGCAGCCTGCGACTTCAATCCATTGGTAAAGATTGGACAACTTGATCATGCCAATTTTTATTTAAACTGAGCTCAGCTGCCGCTTGTTTTTGCGTCAACATGCAACGAACATTCAATCTACCGAGCGAGTGATCTTTGATTTCGAAGTTTCTCGCAAAAGTATTTTCAAGCCACGGAATTGTTTGGCAAGTGGAAAAAGTTTCCAACAACGTTGGTTATCCGAACGAATTTCCTAAACCGCACCTGCCCCAATCTTTCTGATTTCAAGGCGTGCAAAGGCCGTCACACTATACCATAACCATAAGCTGCCTCCTGCCATTGATCTCTTGTCTTACTGATTTGCCGGCTATTTTCATCGGAAAAGGCACTGGCTTTCTACCGCACTATTTTAGAAGAATTTGTGTCTCCCATTTTCTCTCTCTCTTACACACTGTAAAAGATTAAATACAATCATCGTCAAATTTATTATTACAAACTCCATGAAGATACATGAAACAGAAGTACGTGGGAAGCACTCCTACTATGCTGTGAACCTGATTGGTGCGGGATGTTGGCAATGCCACTCACCTGTGCGACATGGCTTAACGCGACCAGCTTATCACACTGGTTTGTAAGTGTGTACTTATCACCCGCACTTTCTTATTCTGTGGAACTGTATCAAACCGCTGGACAGTGATGCGGCGGATCGGCACACTTGCTGCACAATATTTTGCAAAGCAGGGCGAATTATTTCCACCGCTGTTTTAATTTGTCCTTTCATACGCCTTTAATTGCCGCTTACGGGCGGTGGTGGTCCTTATTAAATGGATTTACTCTCAAGCCTGGGCTGGGCTTTTCGATAAAGACACCATGAACAAAATCGCGGTGCTTGTATTCACGATTTTCTTCGGTAGTTTTATTGTGACTGTACGCACAGTGTGGATCAAAATCAATCGCGGTTATTCTCCAGGATGATTGCCGCTTTATCTTAGTGCTCGCATTAATGCCACTCGAACGATCGTATTTGATAACTTAATGGCGATGCCAATTGATTAACCAGTCTTTTAATTATTTGCTAAAGCTCCCGTATTTTCACGCATATGGTTTCTAAGTGTTTGTCTCCATTCCTAGTTTAAATAAATACTTAGATCGGCAACGCAAAAGTCTGTGCATTGCGATCTAGTGGCTCTGGCATCATCGTCGATTTGCTTACTCATATGCTATGTGCTTTCGCACGCACGGCATACTCCAGCCAAAAGCTGAGTTTTTACAAACTACGTGAAGATTACGTTAAATGGCTTATGAAAGCTAAACCTTAGAAATCACCCAAAGCCCAACTAGTGCGAATGCGGCATCTTTCTCCACTCTTAGCATTGGTCACTTTCATTCTAGTGGTAATAGGCCTATTAGAATGTATCGAAGACTTACTCAAACAATTCTTTGATATCTCATGTGTAAGTGTCATTAGGTTTAACGACCTTATGTCTCGCAGTACTTTTTCTCCCTTTCATCCGGAAAGGTAGTTTATTTCGTGCCTTGGGTTGCGCTGGTCAAATGTTCGCGTCTCTACGCAGTGGTTGGTACTGGTAGCATGGCTTTGGAAAGCACGCTCAATTCATCTCAAACTTGCCATAGAGTGTGCAAGCACGCATATAGTTAGTACTTGTATTAAGTGCTTGACGATCATTATCCAAATCCCTTTTGCCATCCGAGCGGGTTATTTACCTTACACGGTTAGTCGGTTGCGTCAGATGAGACCCGCAACTGGCAGTGGTCTCTTTTTATCGTGTACATATACATGTGCCATACTAACCGACCAGTCCAAGCATTCGCCAATATACACTTGCTCAATCGTCATGGTTCTGCTTTTCTAACTCAGCCTTTAACCCATTCTTCATCACGATCAATACTTTTAAACATCATCATCCAATTGTCCATCAATCAATTACTGGATAAACTGCAATCATCATCAGTGCATCGATCAATCGAAAGTTGTCCATTTGTCTTTCACAGCGCTCGTTTTGCTTAACCGTTTTGATTTCTACACCGCATGTCACGTAACTTAAACAGCGAGGTCATCAGTATAGCGAGTATATAATTGTCAGCAGCAGCATTTCACGCGCTGCCTGAAATCACTCCGAACTGGCTTTACCATCAATCAACGATTTAACCCATCTGTTATGACTTTGATAAAACGGAGGGTAAAACCAACAATGTCCAAAGCTAACGAGCACGAGAGAGAATCTGACTGAATTTCACTACCTACGCTATAAACTCACAGGACCACCAATACTGCTAGCTGTACATAAGCTTTTGTACCTGATCCATCGCGGAAGTCGGTCAGAAGTCACTTTTTCCCATGGGTACAGCACTGGAGCAGTCAGTGGGTCATCCATGGCCACCTCTACGTTTCGTCAATGTAGCCATCCATTATTTATCCTCCTCATCAATCACAAAACTATTAGGCTTGGTTTACTGTTACCGTACGCCACGGCGCTGAAAATCATTCACAAGCGCTGACCTCGAAATACCGATCCCGAAGATGTATCATGCCGTTTCGTTAATGTACGGCTACATTGGCACGAATATCTTCTGTCAAAATTTTCGACCATCTCTCACCGAATAAAATGTCACCACTGCCAGAGATATCAGGTCGTATAGACTGTCTCGTTCTCATATTGCTTATATTGCACACCGAGAGCAAGTAGTACATTAATAAAACGAAAGATAATATCGAGATCGCGATATTTGCTCGTAACCGATGACGTAAATATAAGCTTGTCGCACAAGCAATGCACTGGATCGTGAATGTGCACGGCATGATATATTTAAAATAATCTCAAAAGACATCGTATGCAAAAAGCAAAAGAGAAAAGACATTGTGCCATTCCTAACTTTAAAGAGAAAAACAGCTCACTACTATAGCACACGGAAAACTGACCAAACTATTTTTGATCAATAGAAATTAAATTGTGTTCTGAAAACTTTATAATGACCGCAATTGGAACATAAAAGAGAGAGATGAAAAGCAGGTGCCTGCAGATTCCAGCCTGTGCACCACCAAAGGATCGACCACTATTGGCAGGAAAAATGTATCTGCTCGGAACAGCAGCGAACTCGGCCTCACAAAACGCAAATAAAGCAATGTTTGCTCGGGAAATGGAAAATCACACCTTATGCGGCTTGTGGCAGAAAATGATCAAGACGAAACGAGTAATACCTTTTCCTGAGTTTGCCGTCATTACTGACCGAAGATTTTCATTTATTAAGTCGAGGTGGAAATCAATCATGAAAACCCACCACTTTGTGGAAAAGTGCACAAAAGCGGAACAAACCTCACTGATGAGTTAGGCGGAATTCACTGCACGGTGTTAGCTATCGTACTTACCCTGTTATTTGCCCTTCTGATTATTGTCGCCGTTCGCCGTGGCACAGAGATTTTGATCAGCCATCATAACGCCATTACGCCAGGCAAAAGCAGGTATTTACACCCACGCCAGCCGGTTTCCTGTAGAAGTGGTGAAACCTTTGAAGATGCCGCCCATCGTGAAGTGTTTGAAGAAACCGGTATTCGCAGTGAAGAATATTCGCTATCAGAGCCAACCTGGGCACCTCCTGAATTCACAAATGGTGCTAGCTGATCACGACAGTGGAGAGAAATTCAACCGGCAAGAAAGCGAACTGTATGATGGTCAATGGTTTTCAGCGCCGCTTGCCAGAATTACTGCCAACAGGGTACCATCGCACCCCAACCACTACCACTGCTACGCTTGAGCTGGTAAAGCGAACACAAATAACAAAGGAAAGTCCGTGTCTGGAATGAAAAATGATCGTTATTAAAAGCTCTTATTACGTGGAAACCCGTGGATATGACCCCGCATGGATGATGCGCATGGGACGCTATTTGCCTGAATATAAATGCGTGAAGCGCGATTTTACTCTTTTGCCGCAATGCGGATTTGCTTGTAGTTACTCACAGCCACTTCTGCGCATGCTTTAGACGCGGCTATTTTATTTCAGATATTTTAACCATTCCTGATGCAATGGGTTTAGGCTAGTTTTGTGCAGGAAGGCCTGAATTTGTCAGTCCAATTGAAAAATAAAAGTGCGTCGAAAAATTTACCATCCCTGACCCAGAAGGCGAACTCAATATGCGATGAATGCGTGCGTACAATCTGTCGTAATCCAAAAAGGAAGTGCCACTGATTGGTTTTCTCTGGTAGTCGTGACACTGGCAACTTCACATGGCTGATGGTAGCAGCAAAAACCTTCAATAAAACAAAAATGATGTATGCCGAACCACCAAACTTTGCACTTTATTAGATAAAGTGGCGATTCCGTGATTTTATACCTAAACTCACAAATCAAAGCAGGTGCACAAGCGGTCATGGTATTTGATACTTGGGGTGTGTATAGGTATCGTGAATATTAGATTCTCTGCAATATATGCATAAAATCGTTGATGGTTTAATTCAGAACACGATGGTCGTAAAGTACCGGTAAACCTTATTTACTAAAGGCGGTTTATGGTTAAAGCGATGGCAAAATACAGGTTGTGATGCACCTGATTAGACTGGACAGCTTAATTTACTGATGCGAAAAGTGGGCCAGTGAAAGTGGCACTACAAGGCAATATGGATCCAAGCGTGTTATATGCACCAGCAGAGCGTATTGAGCAAGAAGTGCGGTCACTTAGTTGATTTTGGTCAAGGCAGCGGACATGTATTTAATCTTAAACTATGGAATCCACCAAGATGCCCTGAAAGTGCACCCAAAATCTTCGTGGATGCTATTCATGAATTTCAAAAGCCTATCATAAATAAGCGAGAAAAATGGAAACCCAATTCACGAAAGCGCTCGAAAATGTTGAAAGTTGGCAACATCTGACTTTTATGGTTTGCTTATGCGAACGCATGCACTGAACTTTGCCCTGTTTTGTCAAATGACCGAACATGAGCAAGCAGAAGACCTATCACAACATTTTAAATTTAGTGCGGGAATTTCTAACGGTTAAAGGGCAAAATCAATTTCGAAAACCAATTAGAGAAGCTCGAAAGAGATTATTCTGATGTGAATGATTATGACTTTTTGCAGTGATACCTGCTCGATGCTTGGTAGTTGTTAGTGAATTATATTGCATGCTATTATTACAGGCGAAACATTAGAAAAAGGATTCAAATGTCAAATTTCGTTAGGTATGGTTTGTTCTTGTTAGAGACACAAGAAAGATCGTGATCTTCTGAGAGTCGAACTAGCCGTGAAGAAATTGAAGAAGAACTTGACCTTCAATGGCAAAACTATCGCTTACCAAAGACTGTGAAAAACGATCAGACTCTGATTTTATCCCTCCGAAATGAGATCAAACAGGAGGAATCTCCAGCTATTGGTATAAAAATTGAGCACAACGAGATTTGTCGCACACTTACAAATCTAGTATTTCCCACCAGTTAGATTAGACTCTGCTGCTGTACAGCAAAAGTTACGCTTATTTTAAATAGACAATAATTTAACAGAAGGTGACAAATGTCATGAACAAAACAGATTTAATCGATGCAACTGCAAAGTGCAGCTTGAATTAAACAAAAACAAGTTAAAGCTATTAGTTACCGTAGCCATCACCGGTAGTTTTAGGTGAACCTGTTCAATTAATCGGTTTGGCACATATCTAAAGAAACAAACGTGCAGCACGTGCTGGCTGTAACCCACAACCAGAACCAAAATCCCAGCATCTAAAAGTTCCAGCTGTATTCAAGATTAAAAAGACGCATCAAATAATTGGTCTTTAAAACGAATTTTACACTGAACCCTGCTTTGTCAGGTGTCGCTCTAAATTTTTAGCTTACAATCATCATTTTGTCGATATAATTCCGAACTGGAAAACTTATTACGGATACAAAATAATGAAACGAAACATTCAAACACCGAAATACCTGCAACAGCGCAGACATGCCATCATGCAACTGCTGCAAGAACAAGTGAAGTCAGTGTAGAAATGAAAGCAGTACAATTATTTGATCACTTGAAGTGACGATTCGAAAAGATTCCCACTCGCATTAGAAAAGCATGGTTTTCTTCGTAATACGGTGGTGCCATTTTAATGCGACAAGAAATCATCGAAAGAAGAACAGCGATGAACTCTGCAACGAAAGTTAGTCTAGGCAAAGCAGCCCGCAGAACGTATTCGGATCACAACCGCATTATTGTAGACAGTGGCACGACCGCAGCATTTGATCAGCAGCTTAATCAAACAAGGCTGTAGCCGCGATGACAACTGCTGTTTCTGTATTACGGCATTACGTCTACTCGAAACGAACCGACACGCTTAATGACGGGAGGCACTTGGGACATGACCTGAATCCTTCCAAGGGCAATATTGCTGAAGCCAGTGCTCGCCCTTAAGGATTTTGACATTATTTTATTGCGCCGATGGCACTGATTAGAACGGTACAACGACATTTAATGAGTTAGTCGCTTCGCCAAGTGATGGCTGCTATCTCGCGAAGTGATCGATGGTGAATCACAAAATTGGCAGAAAACGCCAAACGTGGAATTAACTGGCGGCAAATTGATGTGTTACACCGACAACAAATTATCTCCAGGCTGACAAAGAAGCTACAATGACGCAAGGCGTAGAAGTAATTTGTGTAGATGTGGCATAAAGTGCGTCAGAAAATAAGACTTTAATTTTAGTAAATAAGGAAAAACTCAGGTGGTATAGCTGGTCGCAGTAAGCAACGTGATAGTGCGTAGAAATTTTAATTAATGGTTTACACCGCTTAGAGTATCGTGGCTATGACTCTGCAGGTGCTACTGTCGTGATCCAAACCATGAATTACATCGCGTGCGCTGCTTAGGTAAAGTAGCCCTTTTGATGGCTGCTGCAGTAAAACCATTAATCGGTGGTACAGGGATTGCGCACACGTTGGGCAACTCATGGTGAACCTTCTGAAGCTCAATGCTCACCCACATACTTCGTAACTTTGCTGTCGTACATAATGGCAGCATCATCGAAAATCATGAAGAATTACGAATTGTCTAAATCTGTGGTTATGTGTTCGATCTCACATACGAAGCAACTGTCACCTGTTGAATGGGAAAATGCGTACAGCCTCTACCTGCTTGAAGCCGCCAAAAACGCGAACAACTTACCGGTGCATGACGCGGTGGTATTAGATCGCGAACATCCAGAACATTTAGTGGCTGCAATGTCCAGGCAGCCCTATTAGGTACTGGTTTAGATTTGGGAAAATTTCCTGCATCTGACCAACTCGCGTTATTAAGCGTGACTCGTGCTTTCATCTATTGAAGAAGGCGACAGTGAGAAATTACACGTCGTACCGTGGATATTTACGACAAATGTCAAGCAGAACGTGAGGTACGAATTTAACCTTGAGAAATGATGCGACAGAAAAGGCACCCCGCCATTTTAAGCAAAAGAAAATCTATGAGCTAAACCAAATGCATTAATCAACACCATGAAGGTCGTATCCTTCATAATACGTGATTGTGGATGCTATTGTACTGGTGCAGCTGAAATTTTAGAAAAGTTGAAACACATTCAAATCGTGGTAGGTAGCTCATATAATGCAGGATGACTGCTCGTTTCGGGTTTGAAGCACTGCTGGCGTGAGCTGTGATGTCGAAATCGCGTCTGAATTCGCTATCGCAAATTTGTCCGCCCAAATAGCTTGTTAGTGATCTATTTCAATCAGGTGAAAAGCGGGATACCCCTTGCAGCACTTCTCTGCAAAAGAAAAAGGTTACATGGCAGCTCAACGATCTGTAACGCATCAAGTTCATCTTTAGTGGCGCGAATCTGATTCTCATTCATGACTCGGTATGCCGTTAAAGTCGGTGGCATCAACCAGAAGCATTTACCACCAGTTAGCCGCATTATTAATGTTGGCGACTGCGATTGGTAAAAGTAAAAGGCAATATCTCAATGAAAAGAAGTGGAAATTGTAAAAGCTACAATCACCTCGATTGAAAATTGAAAAAGCCCTGCTTTTGATAAAGATATCGAAGATTAGTAGAAGACTGCAGAGAAAACCATGCTTTCTTTAGGTCGTGGTGAGTTCACCCTATCGCGGTGGAAGCCTATCAGTTAAAAGAAATTTTTATATTCATGCTGGGAAGCTTTGCGCGGTGAATTAAACACGTCCACCTGCCTTTAATCGATGCGGATATGTCATCTGGTGGCTGCACCCAACAAATGAATACTGCTCTGAAAAGTGAAACTAAACATTAAGAGGGTTCGCGCTCGTGGTGGTCAGTTTATGTGCTCGCTGATAAAGAAGGGTCATCACCAAGCGAAGGTGCATGAAAAACTCATCACGATGCCAAAAGGAAAGTGGAAATTATTGCACCAATTTTCTACACTGCCTATGCACTATTGTCATACCATGTGGTAATTAATGAGGAACTGACGTGGATCAACCTCTAAACTTAGCAAAATCAGTAAACCGTAGAATAAAAGTGCGGTTGAAAATTAGCATCGTTTTTATCGCAAAAAGCCAGGTTTAATCTCGCTTTTTGTTTTAAATAAACCGATAACCGCTTTTCGTCACTTCCAAAAATTGAGGCATAATCCTTTCGCCAATCGCCCAACACAACTCGCGTAGTGCCTCCTGATGAATGGCTTTCGATGTGTATGGCCGAATTAACCGATTAACGCCAAATCTTTACGGTTTTGTGCCGTAAACGCTAAATTACATCCATGATATCCAGTGACTTGTATTGCTTATCTTGTTTATTCTTCGCACGAATTTTCCTGCGATGTAACTGCACTTTAGGGCAAAACTAAAACAGCCTTTTGTCGCCAATTTTGATGCGCTGATGAAACTGCTGATATTTCACATCATCAACACATAAGGTATCGCCATGACAAATCAAGGTCACACCATAAAGATCAATACAACGATAATCCGGCAAAAGCACAACCACTACCCAGTAAATACTCCATCAAAACCTGATTACTCATGAATAAAATAACAGCAATGCCTTTTTCTGTCAGGTTTTTAATCAACTGTTTGATTTAGAAATTAGTGATATTTCATCATCACCAATCCAAAATCAAAAAGATCCCGCAACATGTAAAACCGCTGGGCTCTTGTGCTTTGTTTCACAAAATCGTTAAAAAGTGCGGTTAATTTTGGATGGGTTTCGCTCAAATGAAGATCTGCAGTAAAATAAATGGGTTTCATAACTATTCCGTCATCATTAGATTAGCACACATTTTTGTGTAATTTGCATACTCTTCCAAAAATTTTAATTAGGTATTTTCATGTTAAAATCGCCAGAATTTCATCGTTGCACTTTGTTGTATTTTAATTTGTGGTTTCGGCATGATTCATTCCTTTATTCTTCTCAAAAACCCAAGCAATGTAAGGGCAGGGCTCGTTGGTTTGGCCGCTTATACCCCTTTATTTGGCTTAGTAGAGAACACCGCTTCTCGTCAAAACAAAGAGAATATGCTGCGTTGTATTTATATCTGGTAACCACCAAAATAATTTCTGATATGGTGACCATCTCTACATGGCCACCGTACGAAAGTGTAGGTAAAGCCCAATTTGGACCTTTTCTTTTCGCATTTTATATTAGAACCGGTAAATATCTTCAGATCGTATCGTCTTCAGCCACAACAGCACCATGACTGAACTTGCTCGTCGCATCAATAAAAGATCAACGTCAATTTGATGTTCCTGAAGCTGTACACGTAGCCTGGTCGCGGTTTATTGCCATTCAAAACAGGTATTCCATGCAGCGATTGCGCTGGCGCACCAACCGTGCCCGTTGTGTGTTCGACGACGACAACAAAATTGATTTCAAATGTTGGGATAACGGTAAAGTATCAGAAATGATGGATTCAATTGATATTTCATCATATACAAAAGACAATGTTCGCGAACCTGCTACTTACTGCCAATGATTTCTGATGGAAAACGATCTGCTGAACTCGATGCTGAAAACTGCACAAGGAAAATAATATGTTACGTCTCGTCACCAATTATTAAAAACTACCGCACTAACCGCACTAGCTGCCAATAATCAATCGGTGGTAGCGGGCATCCCGTAAAAATTAACCATTCTCCGTTGATGGAAGCGAAACGGTCGTCCATTATCTTAATATGGAAGAAAACCCATGATGAGCCCATAGGTGTGTGTGGGGTTTAACAATTATCTTGGGCCCACTAGTCGCATCAAATCGGGTTCCGCCTCAATTATCACAAACACCTGCATTGCTCTCTATTCAGGGACATGCCAGTGGTGACTATTTGCGTCGCAAAAATCAAAAGGAGAATCTTTAAATCAATCATCCCAGACAACTAACTGTTGACTAGGCCTTCTGCCACCCTTGCGAACTCGGCCTATCAAACCCATCGCGGCATCAGGAATGTGGTTAATTAAGATGATCAAAGCTCAAAAATCACAACCTCCTCATAAACAGTAGTGGACGATATTCCATTAATCTTACAAGACATGGAATTTAACGGCGACGGATTACAATTATTTAAGCAAATCAACCGCACTTTGTCGGTAATCGTCTTTCTCGTTAATGGACAAGCAGCGCCTTATCTTGACGTCCCTCGTGGTTGATACGTTTACTCTACCAATGCTTCATTAGCAAGCAGCCCTGCATGATCCTGCTTTAGATAACGAACAGACATGCTGCTTATCAAGAGATTTAGGTTTTTACCTCAAGCAAAGCGATTAACTCTTTCCTGCACCAGTGAACTGCCGGAAGTGTTAATTTCACCCATGCGAAGAGAAGGTGTCGTTTATTCTCTCGCGAAACGGTATTTTTGACAAAATCAAAAATGTGTTCAGTTCAGGTAATGATTTTGCAGATAACACCGTTTTAGAATCTCGACCACAGAAATCTCCGCATCTAGTATGAATGAGCAATTTACATCACTGATGCTACGGCTATGCTCGAAAGTAAAATCGCCCAAGAACGCACCCTGAATTGATGCACCGAATGGCTTTAATCAACAAACAACGCTTTGACCCGCGTCGCGTTGATGTTTTTTAGCTAGCGGTACCGTCGAACGTTGGGTCATCAACAGCCACTGCCTGTGGTTTCACCCATTCAAGGCTAAATTTGTTATTGAAAGCTAAGATAATGTCAAGGTCGATGACGTCGAACTTGCCCGGAAAGACACGGTTTGGTGAAAAGAAAGTACAAATTTTAGTAAAATTTGTTCAACCTCACAACACCCATCCTTCTTATTTGGATCATCCAATCTTAATGCTGGCAGAGATAGGCTGCTCTTGGTATAATGCTTGTTCAACAAAATAATCATATAAAAGGAATCTAACATGATCACATCTGCGTTTTAATTACGACTTTATTTTTCAGCAGGCGTATTCTGCTGCAGCACCAAAATCAAAAAGATACGACTAAAAGATACTGCAAATGAGCCTACTATCTATCTTTCTGTCTTTTTGATAGAACGAATGAACCCGCAACATCCCCCTGATTTACACAAAAAGAAATGTCAGTTTCCTAAAACTGAAAAAGGTGTTACAGCAACTCAAATTTCTGGCAAAAGCCAGTAAGTGAAACCTTCAAAAGCGCAAAGCAAAGCTAGAATTTATGATCGAACCGAAAAGTCGTTTTCATCGCCAACAAAAAGCTTCATACTATCACTTATACTAGACCAACGATTGATAATGGTAAGCATATGATGAACTGTATAGGCCTGACCGCAGAGATCCAATGGCAAATATGTACTCATTTGCAAAATTAGAACACGAATTTGAAAACAAGTTTTCACGTCACTGAATAGCCAAAACAAGCTTAAAGAAATAGGCACTTATCAATAAAAGAAATAAGAAAAAGAGAGTCTAATGCCTCAAAGAACTGATAAAAACGATTCGCTTTGAATATGATTGCGAAAATGAAGCAGCTATCATCCACGATACATTAGAGAACATTATTGCTCATATTCCATTGATGATTATGTCATTAGTGATACTGGCTCTGATGATAATAATGCAGAAATTATCGGAATGTCTCTTTCATGAAAAGGCACAAAGGCGAAATTCATCACGATAAATGGGTTAACTTTGTCTATAATCGAAACTGTGCTCTACAACATGCACAAGGAAAACAGATTATGTATTAATTTTGATGCTGATGACCGCTTTGAGGAACTTTTGAATTACCTGAAGAACTGACGAGGATCCAGCATTATTTCCGCATGGCAACAGTAACGTGCAAGTTTATTTCCGCACGCAGTATGTTTCGTAATGATGGGTCATTCTATTGGCGTGGCGTATTATACGAATTTGTTGAACAACGTAAAACTGTTGAGCAGAAAATCTTTTGTGATTATTATGTAATTAGTGGTCGATCGGGCGCGGCAAAGCAATCCACAAAAATATTTCCAAGATGCTCAAGCAGTAGAAAAGGCCTTTATTCACCTGGAAGATGAAGATTTGAAAAGATCGGCGGCGCTTTTACACTGCACAACCTATCGTGATGCTGATATGTATGAAAAAGCCATTGAATGGTATGCACCCGAGCTAATCAGGCGGATGGCATGCGAAGAAGTTCTATCATTCACTGCTACAAATCAGCTTTATTAAAAATTGAATTAAATGCGCTACCAGATGAGATACAACGTTTATTACTAGCCACGTATGAATATCGTCACAACGCGCTGAAAGTTCTTTATCATTTAGTTTCGCCAATCGCGCTACCATGACAAAAGCCAAACAGGCTTATATTTATGCAACTGTAGCAGCAAACTATTCCACTGAATAAAGATATTCTTTTGTCGATCACCAGTTTATGAATGGAAAGCTAAAGAGGAACCTGCTAGAGCGCCAATTCCGTGGGCAATTATCAACTTTGCCATGATCTTTTGCGTCGAATTATTATTTAATCCAGCGGTCACAGAATCAAACAGAAAACTGTTACTAGACAATTTGATGTTTGCAAAAGAGCACCTAAAAACATTAGCCGTTTAATAATAAGGTAAATGGATATGAGTAAAAACTGGTTGGCTTAAGTATGGTGCGTAATGAAAGTGATATCATTGAAACTTTTATTCGACATAATTTAACCTTATTAAATGAGTTCATGTTGCATCGATCATGCAGTAGTGATACATACACGGGAGATTCTCACACTCTTGAATACAAGAAGGATTACCAATTCATATTTATCACTCATAATGAATTAGAATTTGCCCCTCGAACGCGTATTAAATCATATGATGCAGCATATTCTCAATCAATGATGCTGACATTGATTATATTTTTCCACTTGATGCCGATGAGTTCATTTATTGCCCTTCCCGTGAGAAATTGAACGCTTTTCTACTCTTTATTCCTCAAAATCATGTAGGCATGTACATGCACGGCGAGGCTACTCACCGCATTCCACCGAATATGACCCTGATTTTATCATTTTACTGATCAACGGAAAGAAGCAAATCTCACTTCAAAAGTCATTATTCCACGAACGATTGCAGAAACTCTGTAATTAACCATAGGTAGTCATTCCACGAGATAAAGAGGCAAAGAGTTCAGTAGTATCGTATTTATTGGTTCAACAACCAACAATTTATTATTGGTTCATTAATCGATTCAATGCAGAATTTATTGAAACGAACACTGATGGTTGGGGCACCACCCTATTCGGTCAACAGCTCAGCAAATTAAAAAGTCTTGGAAAAATCTATCACGATGGTGATGGAGATAGGGATATCGTGATTCAGCTTGGGAAAACTCAATTACGTGATTTCTACTCGCTCATAATCTTGACATATCACTTGATGAACCCGCCTACCGCCTATAACTCATCGTGCATCTGATGAGAAACAAATACAAATTGCTTGCCAACAACTCCCTGCGCTCCACGAAATTGGCATTGAAATATCAACATCTCATTAAACAACGATCCACTTTCCTGTACCTCGCAAAACTCATCCTCGACCTTGATGAAATTGCGCTAGTTATCTAGGAATCTAAGATCAAACCATAAAATTTTTATTCGCTGCATAATAAGATAAGACCAATCTAGATGGCGGAAAACCAATATTTTTCACGTTCAAATAATCGTCGGGTTATGATTATCCCAAGGCTTTATGTTGCAGCACAATGGATAAAACAAGAGGTGGAATATTGAGATTAACTTGAGTGATCACCATGCTCTCGTTTAATCAATATATTGCACCTGAGCAGTTACTTTCAGTAAAACCATAATATTTTGCCTTTTTCTCGTAAAACGATATTCAAAACACATTGATCCCCATATAGCACTCTGGTCACCATACCTTCAACAGTTTGCAATAAAGTATCAACCAAACCTTCATTTCTCCACTTAGCGCAATCAATAAGCAGAACGCCGCTATTAAAATAATTTCTGAAACTGATGTATCTAAACAAGTGAAACGGGAAAGTGTCTCCATCCCATAATCCTTCATCAACACCAACAGGTGCGCTTATTAAGATCGCTATAATAAAAATCAGATAACGACCCATTCACTATAATATCTGCATCCCAAATACAAGACGCGCGCTTGATTAATAAGTTTTGGGATCATAAGACGGTAATAACTCACTCGATGAAGAGATATGTTCTAGCGTCTTATAATCTTTAAAAATATCGTCAGAAAGTCACGAACAGAAAATAGGTTATAACCCATTTTCTAATTTAAATTGAATACCCCAAACCATTCTTGTGGAATATCATTATGCAAGACATAAGTTTACATTTCTATTATAGTAGCAAATGGATTTTAGCAACGCTTTCCAAATGGGAGGTATATTTTGCATCAATCGCAAATGCAATATTAATCTGAAGGCGGTCATTAGATTACATATCCTTAAGTTTGTCTAATTAATCACAAAACTATTTTTAGAAATAGCATTGTGTGCTCATTCTATCCCATTTCATCCTTAATTTATGATAATAAAAACCCAGCTGAAGCTGGTTTATCTATATTACCTGGAAAGAATACTATTGGTAACCCACACCCACAGAGCCACCCACGTCGCCTTGGGTATTTGCGTTACCTGAAGTTTGAAGATAACTTTACCATTGTCGCTTGAGCGTGAGTAACCTACTGCCGCTGTAGCGCTTTCACCTTTGAAAGTACCTGCAGAAGCGGCAACCATTGATTTACCTAGATGTAAACTTGTGGTAAACCTGTTGCTGCGTTAGCACCTGCGATACCGCCGTCGAGCCTTTTTACGTACGCCATCAATGCGGTTGTTAACGTTGGTGATGTTGCATGCAATTTCGTAGAAACGTTTAAGCATCAGTATCCTTTACACCTGGGAGCAACATTTTGGATAGTCTTGTTGCCTCGCATCGATACTGTCCTGTTAATGGTTACTGGACCTGCTTTAAGTTCATTTGTTGTTACGCTATTAACAGTTACATCTGGGTTCAGACTTACTTTTAATGCATCACCATCTTTCTTAACGAAGATGTTTTGAACTTCTTTCTCAACAGTTTTACCAGTTTGTTTATCGTAAACTTAACCTTAGTACCTGCATCACCTTTAATCTGAATTGTGTTATCTCAGTTTCTTCGGATTGTACCTGGTTTGAGCTCAGTTTCATCAACTAAACCAAATGCACTGTCGGCATCTTTACCGTCTCTACCATCTTTACCATTTCTAATGGTTGTGACAGTTTGTTTACCGTTACCATCTACGATAGTTACTGTATGAGTGCCATCTTTGTTATCTTTAACTTCAGCTTGAGCATTCTTACCGTCTTCACCGTTTTTAACGATAGTAGTAGTAGTTTTACCTTCGCCATCAGTGATAGTCAGTGTGAGTGCCATCTTTGTTGTCTTTAACATTAGCTTTAGCATTCTTACCATCTGCACCAGTGTCACCTTTCGCACCAGTTGCACCATCTTTAACGATAGTGGTTGTAGTATTACCGTTACCATCTTTAATGGTTACTGTATGAGTGCCGTTACCATTGTCTTTAACTTCAGCTTCTGCATTCTTACCGTCTGCACCAGTTGCACTATCTTTAACAATAGTAGTTGGGTATTACCGTTACCGTCTTTAATGGTTACTGTATGAGTGCCATTGTTGTCTTTAACATCAGCTTCTGCATTCTTACCGTCTGCACCAGTATCACCTTTCGCACCTACTGCACCAGTGTCACCTTTTGCACCAGTTGCACCATCTTTAACGATAGTAGTTGTGGTATTACCGTTACCGTCTTTAATGGTTACTGTATGAGTGCTGTTACGCGTTGTCTTTAACTTCAGCTTCAGCATTCTTACCATCTTTAACAGTTGCTGTTGTGGTAGAGATACACACTGCTGTCCCTTTATCTAGGTTGTTGATTGTAAATTGTTGATTCACCTTTAGTGTCATCACGCTCAACTTTACCTTCTGTAGACTTACCGTCTTTACCATCTTTAACAGTCGCTGTTGTGGTAGAGATAACATTGCCGTCTTTATCTAGGTTCTTGATTGTAATTGTTGATTCACCTTTATTGTTATCACGCTCAACTTTACCTTCTGTAGACTTACTGTCTTTTACCTGCTGCACCAGTCGCACCATCTTTCACGATAGTTGAAGTGGTTTGACCGTTACCATCACGATAGTGACCGTGTGGGTACCGTTGTTGTTATTTACAACTGTCGCTTCTGCATTTTTACCTGCAGCACCAGTATCACCTTTCGCACCAGTATCACCTTTCGCACCAGTTGCACCATCTTTCACGATAGTTGAAGTGGTTTGACCGTTACCATCTACGATAGTTACTGTGTGCGTACCGTTGTTGTTATCTACAACTTTAGCTTCTGCATTTTTACCGTCTTTACCTGCTGCACCGGTTGCACCGTCTTTAACAACAGTTGAAGTGGTTTGACCGTTACCATCTACGATAGTTACTGGTGTACCATTGTTGTTATCTGCAACTTAGCTTCTGCATTTTTACCCGCAGCACCAGTTGCAACTGTCTCTTTACCGTCTTTACCGTCTTTAATGATAGTTGTAGTCATTGAACCATCAGCCTGATTTGTAACAGTAAGAGTATGAGTACCATCATTGTTATTTACAACTTCAGCTGTAACACCTGCACCAGTATCACCTTTTTCACCAGTGTCACCTTTCGCACCTGCTGCACCAGTCGCACCATCTTTCACGATAGTTGAAGTGGTTTGACCGTTACCATCTACGATAGTTACTGTGTGTGTACCGTTGTTGTTATCTACAACTTTAGCTTCTGCGTTCTTACCGTCTTTACCTGCTGCACCGGTTGCACCGTCTTTAACAACAGTTGAAGTGGTTTGACCGTTACCATCAACGATAGTTACTGTGTGTGTACCATTGCTGTTATTCACAACTTTAGCTTCTGCATTTTTACCCGCAGCACCAGCTGCACTCAGTGTCACCTTTCGCACCAGTTGCAACCATCTTTCACGATAGTTGAAGTGGTTTGACCGTCACCATCTCACGATAGTTACTGTGTGCGTACCGTTGTTGTTATCTCACAACTTTAGCTTCTGCATTTTTACTGTCTTTACCTGCTCGCACCGGTTGCACCTGTCTTTATCAACAGTTGAAGTGGTTTGACCGTTACCATCTACGATAGTTACTGTGTGTGTACCATTGTTGTTATCTACAACTTTAGCTTCTGCATTTTTACCTGCAGCACCAGTTGCACCGTCTTTACCGTCTTTACCGTCTTTAATGATAGTTGTAGTCATTGAACCATCAGCCTGATTTGAAACAGTAAGAGTATGAGTACCATCATTGTTATTTTCACAACTTCAGCTGCAACACCTGCACCTAGTATCACCTTTTTCACCAGTGTCACTTCGCACCTGCTGCACCAGTCGCACCATCTTCACGATAGTTGAAGTGGTTTGACCGTTACCATCTACGATAGTTACTGTGTGTGTACCGTTGTTGTTATCTACAACTTTAGCTTCTGCGTTCTTACCGTCTTTACCTGCTGCACCGGTTGCACCGTCTTTAACAACAGTTGAAGTGGTTTGACCGTTACCATCAACGATTGTCACAGTATGGGTACCATTGTTGTTATCTCACAACTTTAGCTTCTGCATTTTTACTCTGCAGCACCAGTTGCACCAGTGTCACCTTTCGCACCTGCTGCACCAGTCGCACCATCTTCACGATAGCTGAAGTCGTTTGACCGTTACCATCTCACGATAGTTACTCGTGTGTACCGTTGTTGTTATCTCACAACTTTAGCTTCTGCGTTCTTACCGTCTTTACCTGCTGCACCGGTTGCACCGTCTTTAACAACAGTTGAAGTGGTTTTGACCGTTACCATCAACGATTGTCACAGTATGGGTACCGTTGTTGTTATCTACAACTTTAGCTTCTGCATTTTTACCCGGCAGCACCAGTTGCACCAGTGTCACCTTTGCACCCTGCTGCACCAGTCGCACCATCTTTCACGATAGTTGAAGTGGTTTGACCGTTGCTCATCAACGATTGTCACAGTATGGGTACCGTCTGTTGCTATCCACAACTTTAGCTTCTGCATTTTTTACCGTCTCATTCGCTGCACCGGTTGCACCGTCTTTAACAACAGTTGAAGTGGTTTGACCGTTACCATCTACGATAGTGACCGTGTGTACCATTGTTGCTATTCACAACTTTAGCTTCGTGCATTTTACCCGCGGTACCAGTATCACCTTTCGCACCTGCTGCACCAGTATCACCTTTCGCACCTGTTGCACCATCTCTTTCACGATAGTTGAAGTGGTTTGACCGTTACCATCTACGATAGTTACTGTGTGTGTACCATTGTTGTTATCTCACAACCTTTAGCTTCTGCATTTTACCATCTTTTACCTGCTGCAATCGGTTGCACCATCTTTCACGATAGTTGAAGTGGTTTGACCGTTACCATCTCACGATAGTTACCGTGTGTGTACCATTGTTGTTATCTCACAACTTTAGCTTTCTGCATTTTTACCTGCAGCACTCAGTTGCACCAGTGTCACCTTTCTCAAACTGCTGCACCAGTTGCACCATCTTTCACGATAGTTGAAGTGGTTTGATCCGTTACCATCTCACGATAGTTACGTGTGTGTACCCATTGTTGTTATCTCACAACTCTTAGCTTCTGCATTCTTACCATCTTTACCTGCTGCACCGGTTGCACCCATCTTCACGATAGTTGAAGTGGTTTGACCGTTACCATCTACGATAGTTACCGTGTGGGTACCATTGTTGTTATCTACAACTTTAGCTTCGTATTTTTACCTGCAGCACCAGTTGCATCCAGTGTCACCTTTCGCACCTGCTGCACCAGTCGCACCATCTTTCACGATAGTTGAAGTGGTTTGACCGTTACCATCTACGATAGTTACTGTGTGTGTACCGTTGTTGTTATCTACAACTTTAGCTTCTGCGTTCTTACCGTCTTTACCTGCTGCACCGGTTGCACCATCTTTCACGATAGTTGAAGTGGTTTGACCGTTACCATCAACGATTGTCACAGTATGGGTACCGTTGTTGTTATCTACAACTTTAGCTTCTGCATTTTTACCTGCAGCACCAGTATCACCTTTCGCACCTGTTGCACCATCTTTCACGATAGTTGAAGTGGTTTGACCGTTACCATCAACGATAGTCACTGTGTGGGTACCATTGTTGTTATCTACAACTTTAGCTTCTGCATTTTTACCTGCAGCACCAGTGTCACCTTTCGCACCAGTTGCAACCGTCTTTAACAACAGTTGAAGTGGTTTGACTGTTACCATCAACGATAGTTACTGTGTGTGTACCATTGTTGTTATCTACAACTTTAGCTTCTGCATTTTTACCTGCAGCACCAGTATCACCTTTCGCACCTGCTGCACCAGTGTCACCTTTCGCACCTGTTGCACCATCTTTCACGATAGTTGAAGTGGTTTGACCGTTACCATCTACGATAGTGATCGTGTCGTACCGTTGTTGTTATCTACAACTTTAGCTTCTGCATTTTTACCTGCAGCACCAGTCGCACCAGTAGCACCATCTTTACCGTTTTTACCATCTTTAATGATAGTTGTAGTCATTGAACCATCACCTAGATTTGTAACGGTAAGTGTGTGAGTTCCATTGTTATTATTTACAACTTCAGCTGTAACACTCGTACCCTGCTTCACCAGTATCACCTTTCGCACCAGTCGCACCATCTTTACCGTCTTTACCGTCTTTACCATCTTTAATGACAGTTGTAGTCATTGAACCATCACCTAGATTTGTAACGGTAAGTGTGTGAGTCCCATTGTTATTATTTACAACTTCAGCTGTAACACCTGTACCCGCTTCACCAGTGTCACCTTTCGCACCAGTCGCACCAGTATCACCTTTCGCACCAGTTGCACCAGTATCACCTTTCGCACCAGCTGTTGAGCTAATTTCAATGGTATTACCGTTACGTTTTGATTGCAATGTTGTCACCCGCATTAATGTTTTACGGTATTTGATGCACGAACATTTGAAGCTTCAGCATCACTACCAGCAACAAGTTTCACCGTTTGTTCCCGATACCGCTTCAGAATTCAAAATGCCAGAAACATTATTCACGATATTTGCTTACGGCACTTACGTTAGTTAAACGAGAACCATAATTACCACTCGCCGCATTGTCACCCATCTTTATCATAGGTAGCTGCACCCTGCGGTTGTAGTAGAAATATCACCTGTTTTTACACTTACATTGTAAGTTGTTACATTATTTGCTGTTGAATTCGTTACAGTTAATGCATTTGGAGAACCAGTGATCACTTCTGCAGTAGTATCTGTACCACCAGATACTTTCGCATTAATTTTAACTGAACCATCAGCGTTATATACTACTGGTATTATCGCCATTTACGATATTCGCATTATATTGAACAACAGTTTTTACCAGCTTGACCTAAACTCTTATTCGCTGGAGTATTAACTACAGTTGCAGTTGTACCTTTACCATTTTGGAATTCAACGACATCTTTGTGATAAACATTTGATTCTTTAGGTTGAGCATTAACCGTGCTATTACCACTTACAAACCCAGTGATGATTATTAATTTTGTCATTCAAATCATTTGCTGCAGGTAAAGCTGTGAACCGTTGATCGCATCAGTTGAAGTTTTAGTAATCGACCAGCCGCTGTTTTGAATTTGACGCTCGCTACCCGCTTTTTACCCTACAGATACAACTGAACCCGCGTTATTATTCAACGCACTGGTATTACCAGCAAAAACCACTATAAGTATAGAACCAACTGTTGCATTGTCAGTTGGAACAAATGCACTAGTCTCTCGAATCTGCACCCTAATGCAACAGAATCATTGATATTCGCTCTTGAATGAGCACCAATCGCTACTGAGTTAACTCCTGAAGCTTCTGAATCTGGCGCACCTGCAAAGCTGTATTTCGCTGTAGCTCTTGAACCACTACCTAAAGCCGTAGCAGATTCACCGCTTGCCGCTGCTGCACGACCTAATGCCGCTGATGCTGCACCACTTGCATTTGCCTTTGCTACCTACAGCAGTCGCACCATTTGCTGTTGCATTTGCGCGTTCACCTCATCGCACTTGCTGCAATACCCGTTGCGTTTGCTTTCGCACCAACTGCAGCAGCCGTACCTGCAGTGTTATCTGCAGTGTTAGATGCGCCATTTGGTCTATCTACACCATCAGCGATCGCACCTGTACCGATTGCAATATCACCTTGTTGTTTTGATGTAGCTGCAGTACCTGCTTTATTACTTAAAGTACCATCTTGTGCACCACCGATAGCCACAGAGTTAGCACCTAGTGCGTGAGCAGATGCACCACCAGCGAATGAACCCGCGCCATTAGCTTGTGATAACACACCTACCGCTGTAGCACGTGCTGCAGTTGATTCAGCATAAGCACCGATACCAATTGCGTTATCGCCTCTAGAAACCGTTTTAGTACCGATAGAAATAGCGTTATAGTTAGTTGCCGTCGCAGTTTGACCCACAGCAACAGAGTTTGATTCAGCGGCAGTCGCATTAGAACCTACAGCAATTGCAGCTTTTATTTGCCTGAGCGTAGCGACCAACAGCAACAGTTAAATTACCTGCCGCTTTAGTATAAGAACCCACACCAACTGATTGAACACCTGATGCATTCGCGCTCGTACCGGTTGCAATCGCGTGATCTTGGCTTGCTACAGAATCTTTACCTACTGCAATCGCATTAGTCCATGCACCACTCGCATTATTACCAATCGCAATAGAATCCTGATGTGAAGCATTTGCGTGTGTACCTACTGCCACAGCGGCTGCAGAAGCGTGAGAGTTATCACCGATAGCAGTTGCGAATTGCGCTGATGCATTTGCACGGTTACCGAATGCACTTGCAGAATCTTGAGTCGCAGTTGCACGGTTACCTACCGCAGTTGAACGAATTTGAGTTGCTTGCGCTACGTTACCGATAGCAACAGAAGCTTCGCCACTTGCAACAGAGCTTACACCCATTGCAGTCGATGCACCGCCGGTTGCGATATTGTTATTACCCACAGCCAATGCTGCGTTTGCAGTCGCAGTGTTATTAGCACCGTAAGCAATCGTACCATCTTCACCACTTGCTGTATTTTGATAACCCACTACAACAGAGTTCACACCTACGTTTCTGTTAGAACCGTTGTAAGTACCATCTGGAGTAATATTAACTGCAGAATGTCTTAAATCCACAGAGGCATCAGCCACTTGCGAAACACCTAATGCAGTTACAACAGCACCTGCAAGTGCGGTTAATTTCACGATTTTTTTAGATTTGGTTTTACCCTTAGCATGCCCAAGTTCAGAAACAGCTGTCCACGTTTGTGTCGCATGATTCCAAACTAACTTTTAAACACTTTTGTTCATATAAAATTATTCCTTTTATTAGATGATTAAGAAGCTGTCACTCATGCAACAGCGCTGAAAAATTCAACGTCAGAAAGTGCGACGACCACAAATTTTGACCACAGTTCCTTCCTTTCTGGTCGGAACAGCTCATTTTTAAGCGAACTCTGTACAAAAAGAAAGCAATAAAAAGAATTTACCAAAAATTACAATTAATTAAGATAAAATTCGAGTTATGTAAATCTATGTAAAGATTTCTGGACAAATTTTTATGAAAAACTTAAAGAAGTGTAAATTTTGTATGAAAATGATCTATTTTAGAGGGCGAGCGTAAAATTCCTCTTATTTTCTACTTCGTCAAATCATAGTCCAATCGAGCAATTTAAAAATTTTTCGCTTTCACGCCATGATCTCAACAAAATTGTCAGCTAGCGTGTTATGTTCATGTGATAGGCAGGCAAAAAGGCGGAGATTGTCGCAAAATACTCACCATATCAGGCGGGCATTTAAGATTGATAAAACTGTTTCCTTCTTCTTTTAAACCCAGTTTCGTCTTTAGCACTTTTTGCGATAAGGGCATACCATTTTCTTTTTGCATTACTGTGGCGCAAGATCGCATAGTCCGGAAATTTTTGCCCAAAGGTATTCGGGCTGTGTGCATAGTGATTCACCGCGTAATCCATTATCTGTTGTGCTTATGCATAGCTTGTTCTTTTATATTGCAAAGTGCGGTCACTTTTTGGCTTTAAATTAATTCACGTTTCTACTTGGTATGGGTAATTTTTCTACTTCCTTTTCACCAAGAATCACTTCGAAAATTGCCGCCCAGTGCTTGGGTGGTTTTCCGCACTAATCCAATACTCTCCTCTTTTAATTTGATATGGTTTTTGTGTTGAGCTGTTTGATTTCCATAATGTTGCGTGACATAACGTTCAGCTAGCTGTAAAGCTTGTTCTTCCGTCACAAGTTGCGTTTGGCTATCTGCACTTACTGCTAAAGAGGAATACGTTAAAAACACCAGCAAGAAACAAATTCTGTATTTTCATTTTTGACTAACCTTTGAGATATTTTTTCAATCTAATCATACCACGTAAAAACATGACACGACATTCGTACAATAATCCTCTTTTTATTAGAATAACACTCGCTTTAAAGTGCGGTCAAAATTTAAAAGAAATTACACCCTAAAAACCTGACCGCACTTTTTGTCTTTTCTTTACTTTAGTCACGGCTAGTAAGATAATAAATGAAAACTATTATCAAAATACAAGTATTAGACTTGTTTCATTATAAGGAGATAACCATGACAATGAATAGACGTGATGAAGAATGAGTGCTGCACTTACGGCAGCGGGTATGTCGCCTTCTCTTTGCGGCAACAAAAGAACAATTTACCATTTATGGTGCACCAGCGATGCCAAGTGTGACCATTGCAGGGCAGCAGCACAAGGTAAATTAGCCAAACAAGCAGATGTCGCATTAGAGATTTGGCGTTCGCCTGATCAGTTGCGTGCGGGTGCAGGCGGACAATTTAGTGATGATGAGCCCAAGTAATGTGGGCGTGAATTTACGTAATCAGGGGCAATAAGTTGGCATGGTGAATATTCTCACCAATGGCATTACGCAGTTGATGTGTAAAGGTGGGGCTATTACTTCACCGCAAGAATTAGTGGGTAAAAATCCTTGTGCCATTTAAAAACGATATGCCAGACATCGTGTTGCAAGCTTTTACTGAAAAACTGAATATTGATATGAATAAAGTGGAGATCACCGATGCAGCCACACAACTGAGGCAATTGGTTTGTTCTTACTGAAAGATTTGCGCAGCCATCTTGCCGGAACCAATGGCGAGCGCCGTTGTGCAGAAAGCTAAAAATTGTCGGTACAGAGATTGTGCGGCTTTGATTTAGTGAAAAATGGGGACAAGTGTTTAATACCAAACCTCTTATTCCAATGGCGGGCATTATTGCTAACGAAGAATACTTCCATGCACACAAGGCGGAGTTTGATCTACTTCACCAAGATTTAAGTGATGCGTTAAACTGGATTATGGCTAACCGTAAAAGTGCGGCTGAAATTGGCGCTAATTATCTACCAGCACCAGAAGCCGCTATTGAAATGGGCTTTAGACGGTGCGCGCTTAATCGGTAACCAAAGCCAGTGAACTGAAAAATGAAATCATGCAATTTATGAAAACCTTAATGGAGTTCAATCCAAAACCTTAGGTGGTAAATTACCAGATGATAAATTCTTCTGGCTTAATTTGAAACTGAATCACATAACATGATTAAAACTGACAAAATCCGTAAAACCACAACTCTGTCCTGTTTTACATCATCGACTATCTCTGGAGCGGCTTTACCGGCTTAAGTGTGGCGATGATGGTAGTTGCCTTGGGGCAGCGCGGTATTTGGTGAATTTATGCTGCTCGCTCCTCGGATGTTTTTCAAAAAGTCCTTGATTTGCTCGAGCATTTCCAACAAAACGAAATCGGTATTTCATTATATGTTCTGTAGTGGTATTGCCATTGCATTAGTCGCAGGCTTAGCTGCAGGGTTGATTGCGGCAGCTTTTGAAAACGGCTATGGCATTGCTTAAACCCGTCATTACGATTTTTGTTAGCCATGCCGCCAATTATTTGGGTTGTGATGGCTTTATTTTTGGTTTGGCTTTGGCAAACCCTGCGTGCTATTTACCATTATCGTATTAGTCGCCCTGTTGACCTTTCTGCCAGTGCTATGGTATGGCAAGTGTAAACAAACAACATGAAGAATTGTTTTGATGCGTACAAACTCGGATTGTGAAGAAAATCCGCTATTTGTATGTTCCCCATCCACGGGCTATGTAATTTCCAGCATTGGCGTGCGGTTGCTGATGGGGAGTGAAAGTGGCACTATGGCAGAGCTTTTTAGGTGCCAATGAGGGTGGGAGCACAGATTGCCGATGCCAGAGCCATGTTAGATACGTCAACGGTCATGGCTTATGTGCTGTTAGTGATTGTATTTGTTTCCTTTGAATATTTGATTACCAAGCCATTGGAAACTTGTTTATGCTGTGAGAAGATAATGCTGAGTTTAAAAATGTGCGTTTTGAAATTCTCCGCGATCCCATCGTGCGCGATTTCAGTATGGGATTTCACAACCAGGCGAAGTGAAAAACCTTATTCGGCCCAAGTGGTTGTGGCAAGACCACTGTGCTGCGTTTAATTTCAGGTTTGGAAACACCAAAATCGGGCGAAATCAATAATACATTTCGTAAAACGGGCTTTCTGTTTCAAGAAAATCGTCTATTAGAAAATCTCACCGCCATGCAGAATATCGCTATTTTTATGATGATCCTAATGAAATGAAATCACTGCGCTGGCAGAAAAAGATCGGGCTTTTTCGCGATTTGAATAAATACCCGACCGAATTATCGGCGGAATGGCAAAACGCGTAGCATTTTTGCGTCTATTACTATGCGGCTGTGATTTAGCCTTATTGGACGAACCTTTTGTCGGTTTGGATCGCGATTTACGTGATATTTTAGCCGCTATGTTAGTAGAAAAAATTGAGCAACAAGGCATAGCTTGCATTTTTAGTGACGCACGATCGTTTTGAAGCCGCTCGATTAAGCCGAGAGATTATGCAGCTTTCTCCAAAAGGGATGGATGTGCAAAATGTGATTACTTTACCAACGCCATTATCCGAACGCAATTCAACCTTTGAAGAAACCGTAGTCGCACGCGAATTTCAAGGAATCCATTACTATGAATAATTTCTTACCCATCCGATGCGACCCTTCTTGTTGGTGCAGCCATTCTTGCGATTGTTGGTGCATTGAGCTTTTTCATCAGCCCCGATGATCTCATCCTACACCGCAAAATATTCTTAGAATTTATGCTACCAGCCGCATACGGTGGTTTTCTGACAGCCTCATGCTCGAATGGACAAATTACAAAGGCAATTTAAAACCTATTGCAACGATTTTAGCGGTGCTCTTGCTTGCAGGATTGGTGTTACTGCCATTTTCCCGCAAACCTCCTCGTTTTTTTAGTGGCGGCTTATTGGCTCGCGTTACTCTTTTTGTGCTTGGCTGTTTTGGTTGATCGCAACACTGACAATTTTACTTTACTGATGTTACTTGCAGCATTTATGGTTTGTCAGACTCGTTTACGCCATGACTGATAGTCTGAAATTATTGCGGCACAGGTGCATTTGAATATGGCGGCAGTGATGTTTGTATCAATTCGAGTCAGCATTCTATTAGGTGCAGAGGCACTGAAAGAAAGTACGTTAAAAGATCCCGTATTTATCCTGAATGTCGTGATAAAAATATCGCAATTACATTTTTATTACTTCATACCGCAGCAGAGCTTTTGTTGCCTGCGCAAACAGCCGCTTTTACAGCCCTTTTGCCGTTGGTTTTATCTTGCTTGCCAGTTACGCGAATTACATCATCACGAACTGCTACTGCAAACATTACATACGCACTTATTATTTCCTTCAATTGTTCGCCGCGATTGGCTATTTGTGGATTGGCATAACAAATTAATTGATGAGCCTACCGCCGATCCATTACACATGGTGACACTCGGCGGCATTCTCGGCAGTATGATGATGATTTGCTCACTGCGGATTATGGCATAGTGGCTTTTACGAAACTGGATTACCCAAAAACTCTGCCGCCTTGCCGTGCTTTGTCTTTTCACGGCAGCACTTTCCCGAGCTTGTTTAATGTATGTGGATGAGCTGTTTTTTATCACGGTTCCGGCTATTTTAATTGCCATTGTGTTTGTACTTTATCTCGCAACCTTTGTGCCGATATTCCGAAACAACGCGTTTACGGATGATCCGGAATAATGACCAATCTGCACATCAATGTGCGGATTTTTGATATTTTTAGACCGCACTTAATAGGCTTTTAATTGGGCCATGGCTTTACAATCAGCAGTTTGATGATCATCTTCGGTAATTAAACTTTGTAGGAAATGTTTAATTTCAGTCAGTTCGGCAATTTTTTCTTCGACTGAAAACCAAATGTTTTGCCAACATACTCATCCACTTCACAATGTTGAGATTGCTGCGTTTTCATCTCATTGAAAAATTTAATTTCGGCCAAGCTAAAAATCTAACGCTCGGCATGTTTTTAATAAACTTTAATTGTTTTCAAACTGGCTTTCACTCATAATCTCGATAACCATTTGCCAGCCGTTTAGGCCCGGGCATTAAACCCATTTTTCATAATAACGAATGGTTTCAAATGAATACCGCTTTTGTTTACTGAGTTCGTGAATTTTTCATTTTTCTAAACCAAGTCTTTGACCTTTGTAGTTGCTACGGACTTTATACTTTATCCTGTTAATCCAACACACAATAAGGAAACAATATGTCTCACCATCATTTTCATGAACACCACGAGCACGCCTCATGAGCATCACGACCATATTCCACAAAATAAAAATTTTTGGCATTTAGTTTTATCGTCATTACAGGCTTTTATGATCATTGAATTTCTTGGGGGTATTGGTTTAACAGCTTATATTAATGGCTGATGCGGGGCATATGGCAAAATGATAGCCTGTCATTATTTTTTTAGCGTTGTTGGCACTTTTTCTTATCCGCTCAAAACAACGCTATATCGCCATACTCAATAGTGGCTCATTGATCGTCGTCGCATTAATGATTTTGTTTGAAGCAATTCAACGTTGCAGCATCCAACCGAAATGTTGGTATTACTCAATGCTTGTCGTAGCATCTCTAGGATTATTGGTGAATCTTTTCGTTGCAAAGATAATGTTGAACAGCGATCGCGATAATCTCAATATTAAAGCAGCGTATCTACATGCTACTCACCGATTTATTTGTTCCATTATTGCTATACTTTTCGGGTCTCAGTACCTATTTTTCGATGGCTATGGGTTGACCCATTGGCAAGTATGATATTAAGCATGCTAGTATTAAAAAGCGGAATTGGAGCATTGCTTGGCATTAAAACACTTTCAAAAAATTAACCGCACTTTGGTTTGATATTTCAAATTGCGGGTCAATTTTCAGCGATTATTTCAACTCACCGCGCTCTACAATGATCCCCACATTACTTGCTTGAGCAACCGCTTTGGGTTTGCTTAATTTGAGACATAACCATGAAATCCCAAAACGTTGTTGTAATTGTTCTGCTACTCATAGCTACCGTTCAATCAATAAAAATGGCTTTAGCTTGGACATAATCTAAAAATAAATTGACTCACTTCCGCATAATTGAGGCAGTATTGCACATCATCTGTTTCTGCGGCTTTTTGACAATCCCCACGCCATTTCCAAATCAAAAACAAGCTTTTTGTTTAATTTGTTGTTCCCAGTCATACACGCCAATTTAGTGCGAAGACGACTAATTCTTCAATAAAAATACGATCCATCTCTCATTCCTGTAAAAATATAGTGGGCTTATGCTATCAAGTTTGGTTAAAAATAACGAACAAGTTTTTCAAATACAATCAAGATTGTGGAGCACAAAATGAGTTTTATTTGCCCTTTTTATATGATTTTTGCTTATTTACCGGGTTCGATTTGCGTGCAATTTTGATTTGTAGGGTAGCAGGCTTGCCTGACCCACGAAAAACGGCTCTCATAACCCTGGTGCAAACCAATGTATTGCGTATTGGCGGACGTTGGGCGGCGCTCGCGGTATTAATTTGCGATATTTTTGAAAAGGGATGTTACCAGTCTAGTGGGTTATTATTTAGGGCTCACGCAATTTGAATTAGGCATGGTTGCCTTTGGCTGCGTGTTTAGGACATATCTTCCCTATTTTCTTTCAATTTAAAGGTGGAAAGGTGTAGCGACCGCATTCGGTGCCATTGCGCCCATCTCTGGGGCGTCGCTGGTTCAACGCTTAGCACTTGCTGTTAGTCTTCTTAATTAGTCGTTATTCCTCATTAGTGCGTGGTTATCACTGCACTTTGTACCGTTTTATGTTTGGTGGCTTAAACCAGAATTTACCTTCCCGTTGCCTTAGTTTGCTGTTTGCTGATTTATCGCCACCACGACAATATTCAGCGTTTATGGCGAGGCCAAGAAGATAAAATGTGGGAAAATCCAAAAGAATAATAAAAACCCGTCGATAATCGACAGGTTTTCTTTTTGTCAAATGGCTTTAGAAATCAACCGCACTTTTAAGTAGTAGCGTTTGCTTCAGCTGGCGAATACGTTCTGCAGACACATTATATTTTGCTGCAAGATCATGAAGGGTGGCTTTATCATCATCTAACCAACGTGCTTTGATAATATCTTACTATGTTCATCAAGATTGGCTAAAGCTGTACCTAACTCTTTTCTGTTGCTTGTTCTTCAAAAGTTTTCGCTTTCAAGCTCTGCCGCAAAGTTTGAGCTTTTATCTTCTAAATATAAAAGAAGGGTGCATAAGCTTTGTCATCATCGTCTGTTGGCAAATCAAAGCTTCACATCAGCCCCTCGTCATACGGGATTCCATCTGATGACATCTTCTTTGACACACCAAGCTCATTCGCCACCATATCCACTTCGTTTTTTCATTGAACCAACCTCAAACGTTGTTTAGTTTTACGTAGGTTAAAGAACAATTTACGTTGTGCTGTGGTAGCAACTTTCACAATACGCCAGTTGCGAAGGACATATTCATGGATTTCAGCTTTGATCCAATGCACCGCAAAAGGACACAAGGCGAACACCCACTCCGGATTAAAAACGTTTTACCGCTTTTCATTAATCCAATATTACCTTCTGATTAAATCTGCTTGCGGTAATCCATAACCTGAATAACCACGCGCAACATGAATAACAAAACGTAGGTGTGATAAAACTAACTTTTTCGCTGCTTCAATATCACCGTCATAATACAAACGTTCTGCTAAGTTTTTCTTCCTCTGCAGTCAGCATCGGATATTCGTTTGCTGCTCGAATATAACCTTCGATGCTACCTTGAGGTACTAACATCATTTGAGTTTCTTTATTCATACTTCCCTCACAGCATGCGGAGCTAAGCTCCAACTTATTAATCGTTCAGTTATAGCACAATATTTAAAAATTATTGTAGCTTTAATTTGTTCTATTTTGACAGTTTTTAGTGATTAAAAGTTCAAATTTATTACGATAAATTTATCAAACTATTTTAATGGAATGAGTGAATAATTCAATTCTTCCGCAACGACTTTGAACAATAAGTCGATATTTGGGTGCTTGCCTCGATTTTTGTTTCGCATCTTTCTACATGCTCTGCAAAACCATTCAATGCCTTGTTGTGCAGAAGTGCGGTCTAATTTCCCGTTAAATTTTTCTGCTAACGCATGATAAAGATCGAAGCGAGCCAAGTTTGCCTGGTGCAGCAGGGAATATGATGAATCACGGTTTTACCGTTTAATACGTCTAAACCTGTTAAATGATCAATGCTTGGTAAAGTCTCTAAAATGTCTTTAAAGTTCATGATTGCTTTCCTCTATAAATTAACTAATGGCTTGCTCTGAATTCACTTCGCCATTTGCGCCCATAAAGCGTACCTCTGGCTGTAAACACACACCAAATTTATCCGCTACGGTTTGACGGATATGATGTGCTAGCTTAACAACATCCTGCCCAGTGGCATTACCTTTATTAATCAGTACTAACGCTTGTTGTTGATGAACCGCCGCACCACCGATTTGAAAACCTTTTAAATGGCATTGATCGATTAACCAACCCGCTGCAAGTTTCACAGAGCCATCCGGCTGTGGGAAAAGCGGTAGATTTTCGACCTGTTTTTGAATTTTCGCAAATTGCCCTGCACTCACCACAGGATTTTTGAAGAAACCGCCCGCGTTGCCAAACCTTTTGGATCGGGCACTTTATCATGCGAATATGGCATACCCTCATCAAAACACTTGTTTTTGCCGTTACAGTTTGAGTGATCAAAATTCACCAATGAGCCATATTTTAAAAATCGGCTGCCAATTTTTGGCTAATTTTCAATCCAACCGCTGTAATCACATAACCTTGCGCATAGCGATGTTTGAAAATACTTTCACGATAACCAAATTCACATTCGTTAGCCTGTAAGCGGAATTGTTCGCTCAGTGCAGATTCAGCACATCCACATAATCACACACATCTTTAACTCTACGCCATACGCACCAATATTTTTGAATCGGCGCTGAGCCGGCACAACCTGGAATGAGTGCGAGATTTTCTAAGCCGTCAATCCCTTTGAGAGAGCGACCATTCCACTAACTGATGCCAATTTTCGCCACCATTAACATGCAAATAATGGTAATCACTATCTTCTGTATATTGAATACCCGATAAACGGTTAACAATTACAACACCTTGAAATCGTCTAAAAACATGCATATTGCTGCCTTGTCCTAAAAATAAGACAGGGAGATTTTCAGCTTGTGCTTTTGCCGCTTTTGTTGGATTTGTTCAATCGATGTGGCTTCAATAATTTCACGTGCATTTGCTGGAATATTGAAGGTGTGAAAACGGCTGTAAACTTTGGTATTAACTTTCCTTAAAAACGTGAGGAAGCGTGATTTTTAACGATAGTACCACCTGCTCCCCTTTGAAATACTGAACTGAGCATTTAATTGTCGACTGCGCTCAGTCATGATATTTAAAACCATAATGCCCTTTCTGGTTTCGTCTCATGGTAGGAACTCTACGCCATTATCTTTAGTACGAGGATTTCGTATTCGCCCTCAGCATTAATATGGGCTTTTACCTCAATACGTGTACCTTTGGAGTGCTTAATCGCATTTAACGCTGCCTTCACGTACAATTTGCAGAACGTGCACTCACCCTTTTGTGGATTTAAACTTACGATGGCAAACTACATTCTACGGTCATTTGCATCTTCGTTTGCAGAACGCAAACTTCAATAACTTGTTCCAAGCTAACCTGTAAATTGGCTTTCTTGCACCGTTAAACGGAAGGTCGCCACAATCCTCGTAATTGAGAATAACCATCTGATAAGGTTTGTTCAAATTCACCAATGATGGCAATACTTTTTCTTTTGATCTCTTCATCTTCTTCTTCAAATTATGCTTTAACAACGTTAATTGAATTTGTAAGAAAGATAGTACTTGTGCCAACGAGTCATGCAATTCTCGGCAATACTGACCGCTCTTCCATCAATAAGAGTTGCTCTTTGCTGGCGTTGCGTTTTGTGTGAATACAACGCTTTAGCCACCATTTGCCCTAAGTTTTTCATCATGTGAGGGTCAGGCAAGGTAAACCGGCTTGCCATGAGAGCACTGCTAAGTTTTCATTTTCAATGGAAAGTTCTTCGACTTGAAGTGATTGTTTAGGATCTTTGACCAAAAGAAATTTCCCAATCGTTCTGATCCGAAAAATTTCTAACTCAATGTAGCGCAAATGTTCGCTGATCACGAATATGATTGATCACTTGACTGAGAATTTTATCATTAATCTTCGTGGGCGTGGCAACTGTGAGCTTTTGATAAAGTGTCGTTAAAGAGCGGTTAGTTTGGTGTACTTTTTGCGTTTGCTCATTTACCGCATCTTCTAAACGCGAATAAAGTCGCCCTAACTCTGATGACATTTGGGTAAACACTTTGCCAAAAACACCAGCTCTCGTTACCACTTTTCTGTATCAAGCTGATATGTTTAAACTGTCCCCATTTGCACTTCTGTATACTGGCTTTTAGTCATCTGCTCTAAAGGCTTCACAACTTCGCGCTTCATATACCAAATGACATAAGACACCATCGCAAGGATCAATAGCATTGAAACACATAGCACAGAAACCGCACTAATCCATTTTTTTGTTCAGCAGCGTTGCAGTTCCAACACGAAATCATCGACATCTTGTACATAACTTTTCAGTTCAGCATGATATTTTTCGATTTGATGTGCACGAGCGAAACTCAGACATCACTGCCCAGCGTTTTTAGAATTTTTGATAGGATTCTCACCCCTGAAGGTGCAAAAAGCTGATTTTGTACCGTCAGCAAAGCATCAGCATTGAGACTAGCGTTGATAACGTATTAAATTCTGTTCGACCGTATCCGGCGAACGTTCCATTTCCGTTATTAGGCGATAACTTTGCATACGCAAAGAACCGGAGATATTACATGGCTTCCGCATCCGATTTATTACTGGCCATCACGAGTAAACTCAACGAGCTAATAATGCCCATGAAGATAACGACCACAACAAATATTTAGCAATACGAGTAGAAACTGAACGTTTAGCGTACACGATACTCCTTCAAAAATTGGTAAAAGTGACCATAGTTTAGCACAGTGCGGTTGAAATTGGCCGATTATTTCGAATAAAAACATCGGCTTTGACACCGATGTTTTCAAAAACTTAAATTTTTGACCGCACTTTAGCTCAATTCTTTGCCTTTAATTCTGGCACTAAGAAGACCGTCGCACCATGTCGATCGCACATAAATCACCGCCAAGAAAGCAATCGTACGCTGAATGAATACGCGGATACAATCGCCCCTGACAACAACTGGTCCGAAACCACCAACTGCACGACCCTAGGTTAAACAACACATTTTGTGCCGTTGCACGAGCTTGCTGATAAGCTTTCGCCATTATGCGCCATAACCGCCCATCATGCCGTTTACGAACATCCCTAAGAATGCACCAGCCACCAACATAAAGCGGTTGATCAGCTAATTGAGAGGGTGATGATGCTGATCACAGCACCAAGTTGGAATAATAAGCAGTCTTGGTTTACGTCCGATTTTATCCGCTAAGCTGACCAAAAATCCAAATCCTCACATCATGCCGCATACGGTAACAGCTGTCCATAAACCTGATTTCGTTAAACCAAAGCCGTTGTTTAGATAAGAAGTTTGCATCCAAATCATAATGCCGTAGTAACCGAAGCTTTTGTACAGACGTTAAAACCACATACCATAGGGCTTACTTTTTGTAGTTGCTTTTACCTTTTACTAAGAGTTTGAAAGATTCCAGCTCGATATGGGCTGAAAGTTCGGTCTGTTTTTTGTGAGAAAATTTCAGGTGTCGTGTAAACGAGTACTGTAAAGTACTAGGCCACAAATGCCGGGAAAATACACCACTACGAACATGCCGCGCCAGCCGACTATGTGGAAGCAATACAGGGGTGAGTAACGCAGCCACAACACACCAACTTTGCCAACCTAACGCCAATAGGAAGCAGCTGGTGCACGGTGTTTTGCTGGACACGCTCATCGGCTAATGCCATACCGATACCAAATTCACCGCCTCAAACCGATACCCGCGATAGTGCGATAAATTAATAACCTCAATAGCCTTGTGCGATTGCACATAAAACCGGTGAATGCAGCGAAGAGAACGATTGTCCAAGTCAGCACGCGCACACGCCCATAACGATCGCTTAATGCACCAAATACACACCGCCCACCACGGCACCCAATAAGTGTCCAGGTGACTACTGAGCCAGATTGTGCGGGAGTTAAACTAAGATCCGCCGAAATGGCACTAAGCATAAATCCAAGAATAAGAAGATCGAATCCATCCATCGCGTAGCCGACAGCTGATCCAACCAAGGCTTTCCAGCTATATTGATTGACGTTTGTCATGATTGAGGTCCCTTTTGCTACTCACCGGTAGCGTTTAGTGAAAAATGATGAGGAAAGAAATTTTCCGACGCGTAGTTTAGAGAAATTGACGGGAATTTTGCAAGAATAAGAAAAAGCAAAGTGCGGTTGATTTTATCTCAAGCTTTTTATTTTTCAATAAAATTGAATTACTAGCGCAATGGCTGCCATCATCCACTCAAAAACCTCAATGGACCAAGTACCGCTTCAGGCAAAAATATCAATGGGACTGAACAAATAAATCAGAATGATGGCGATTTTTAATTAACTTCGTTTTATTCATAGTCATTGGACGAAAAGAAAAAGATCAGGTACTCTTTACAACTTATCCGAATGGTGAATCATCACAAAACGTTCCCTAAAGCTGCTCTTCGCTTTCTTGATGTTCAGGATCTCGCTTTGATGCAGTTTTGTAATCGGGCAAACTTTTTTGCAAGTTGGCGTGTCATAATGACCCAACACATTCCGTACAAAGTACAGGATCGATCATATAGATCCTCGCCGATTGAAATTGCTTCATTCGGACATTCGGGGAGACACATATCGTAGCTTTGTGCATTTATTTGTGATCAGTAACGCCATACCATTCCTTTATATGAGAAAGCGGCGAATTATAGTCGACAAAAGCAAAAATTGACAAAAATTTAAACAGGATTTTTATGAAAAACAGGTTTCACTCTTTCCTTATTGCCCTTGCTGCATTTTAGTATTTGGCAATATTTCACTGAACACAAAAAGACACCAAACCCGCCCCAAAAACCACCACACAACAAAGTCAAAGCGCGGTCAAAAATACCAAAGATTTTTGGGAATTATGATGTCATCATGCGTGATGATACCATTGGACAAAAACAAAAAAATGCTCCTGTTGATTACATATATGTTGACTTTATTCTTGGTCTCCAGTCATTCGTGAAAAACAACGTGAGCAATATGGCAATACTCATCTGATTCAGCACAATATCAATGGATATAAAAATCAATTTGGCTGGTAGTGCGGCTTATGGCCGCAAAATGCGAATGCACGCTCTGTTACGGATCACCCTCGTTTTTGTAAGGGTGATTTAGCGCCACTTCCAATTGAAACGCTCGAGCCTTACCTTTCAATCTCACCAGGCGCAAAATTATTGCAAGGCGAATGGAAAAACACGGCAGCTGCGCTTTTGATTCAGCGGAAGCTTATTTCAAAACAAGAGAAAGCATTATTTGAATCACCTTTGCCAAACGAACAATTAAGCTCGTAAAGAATTATTTCAATGGATGAAGCAACATAATCCGCAATTAAAAGGCGCTTATTTAGGGGCGAGCCATAATGAACTATTCATTTGTTACAATCGCCAGTGGGAAGTAATCGATTGCCCTAAATAAGCATAATTCGCTTTTTTATTTGATCTACATCGTTACAACCTAGTAAGATTCAGGTATAATATCCCCGTTTAATTCTAACCAACCCAAGAGGAAAGCTATGTCAGTAATCAAAAATGACTGACTTAGATTTAGAAAGGTAAACGTGTTTATTCGCGCAGACTTAAACGTACCGGTAAAAAGATGGCAAAGTGACATCTGATGCGCGTATTCGTGCGACTATCCCTGACGTTAAACTGGCTTTAGAGAAAGGCGCAAAAGTGATGGTTACCTCTCACTTAGGTCGTCCAACTGAAGGTGAATTCAAACCCTGAAGACTCTTTACAACCTGTTGTTGATTACTTAAAAACGCAGGCTTCAATGTGCGTTTAGAACAAGACTACTTTAAACGGTGTGGATGTTAAAGAAGTCGAAATCGTTGTTTTAGAAAACGTACGCGTGAACAAAGGTGAGAAGAAAAACGATCCTGAATTAGGTAAAAATATGCCGCACTTTGTGATGTATTCGTGATGGATGCATTCTGGTACCGCTCACCGTGCGCAAGTCATCAACTTTACGGCGTAGCGTGAGTTTGCACCGGTTGCTTTGTGCAGGTCCATTACTTGCAGCAGAATTAGATGCGTTAGGTAGCATTAAAAGAACCTGCTCGTCCAATGGTCGCGATCGTAGGCGGTTCAAAAGTTTCACTAAATTAGAAGTATTAAACTCTTCAAAAATTGCTGACCAAATTATCGTGCGGTGGTATTGCAAATACGTTCATCGCGGCAGCAGGTCACAATGTGGGCAACTTTACATGAAGCTGATTTAATTCCAGTTGCGAAAAGAATTAGCCGCAAGCACAGATATTCCTGTTCCAGTTGATGTACGTAAATGGTTTAGAGTTCACTGAAACGGCAGCAGCAAACAGAAAAATCAGTCACTGAAGTAAAAGATGATGAATCTATCTTCGATATCGGTGATAAATCTGCAGAACACCAGCTGAAATCATCAAAAATGCAAAAACTGTTTTTATGGAATGGTCCTGTTAGTGTGTTTGAATTCTCTAACTTCCGTAAAGGGACTGAAATCATTTTCACGCGATTGCAAACAGCGATGCATTCTTCATCGCAGGGGCGGTGATACTTTTAGCAGCTATCGATTTATTCGGTATTGCAGATAAAATCTTACATCTCAACCGGTGGCGGTGCATTCTAGAATTTCGTTGAAGGTAAAAGTATTACCTGCAGAAATTCTTGAAAACGTGCGAACGGTTAATTAGTCGAGTTTTCATCCCTCTGCACAGAGGGATAAATATTGATTCTTCAAACGGAGGATTTGTCCTCCAAAACAAAAAGGAAACACAACTATGGCTAAATTATTAGATATCGTAAACCTGGCAGTAGTAACAGGTGAAGATGTTCAAAATTTTGCTTATGCCAGCAACAACTTCACGATCCCTGCAGTAAACTGCGTGGGCTCTGACCTGCAAATGCTGTATTGGAAACCGCTGCACGTGAAAGCGCCAGTAATTATCCACCTCAAACGGTGGTGCAGCTTCACGCAGGTAAAGGTATAAACCAACAAGCGGTGCACGTCCAGACGTTTTAGGTGCAATCGCAGGTGCGAAACACGTTCATACTTTAGCCAAAGAATACGGTGTTCTGTTAGTTCTTCATACTGACCATGCAGCGAAAAATTACTCCATGGATCGATGGGTTACTTCTGAAGCGGGTGAAAAACACTTTCAGAAACTGGCCGTCCATTATTCTCTTCTCACATGCTTGATTTATCTGAAGAGCCACTGGAAGAAAACATAGGGCAATCTGCCGTGAATACCTGCTCGTATGGACAAGCTAGGTACGACCCTTGAAATCGAAATCGGTATTACCGGTGGTGAAGAAGACTGTGGATAACTCAGATGTAGATGAATCTCGCTTTATATACCCAACCTTCTGATGTGCTTTATGTTTACGACCACATTAAATCCAGTAAGCTCCCTAACTTTACTGTTGCTGCAGTATTCGGTAACGTACACGGTGTTTGACAAACCAGGTAACGTAAAATTAAAACCATCTATTTTTAGGGTGCATCACAAGAGTTCGTTGCAAAAAGAACGCAATCTCCTGCTAAAACCAATCAACTTCGTCTTCCACGGTGGTTCAGGTTCTAGCCGCGAAGAAACCAGTGAAGCACTAGTTATGGCGCAATCAAAATGAATATCGATACGGATACCAATGGCTGCATGGAATGGTATCTTTAAGTTTCTATAAGCAAACGAAGCATACCTCCAAGGTCAATTAGGTAACCCTGAAGGCCCTGATGTACCAAACAAAAATACTACGACCCACGTGTTTGGTTACGTAAAATGGAAGAATCAATGTCTAAACGCTTAGAACAATCTTTTCGAAGACTTAAACTGCGTTGATGTTTTTATAATCCATAAAAATAGACTAAAATGAAACCGCACTTTGTTAGTGCGGTTTTTTATTTTACATAATCTAAACATCGGCCATTATCTATGCAAATAACAAAACAAAATTGGTTAGCCACCCTAATAAACTTTGCGGTAACGCTTTTCTTTCTTTCGATATTTATTGTCAGCATGTGATATAATGCTGCGCCTGCTCTATTGATGTTAATCGGTTTAGGTTATGATGTTTATGCTTTTGATCAAGAAAACCACTTTTAAACTTATCGAAAGTTGATAAATGGTTAATTTATAGCTACCTTTATTTTCTTACATTTGTACTTTCCCTCTACATTAGCGGGGGAAAAATGATGATCTCAGATACGGCAAGTCGCGTTGTTTTCTTAATTCCTGTTTTACTTTTATTATTAAAATATCCAATCAAAACCTGTGTATTGAGTTACCTATCCCCTGGTGGTATTGTTTCTGTCTGTATCGCGCTTTTATGATAAATTTATCTTGAATCTTAATCCGGATCAAAATCCTCGAATTATGTATATTCAAGGCGGTGACATTTCTATGTCATTAGGCATTTTGAGCTCTGATTATTGCTCTCATATGCTTTATCAGAAAAAGAGAGGTGAAACTGACCGCTCTTAGTGTGATAGGGTGGCTTTATGTGGCATCGTAGGAAGTTTGCTTTCACCGCTCGAGAGGCGGGTGGGTTGCACTCACCGATCTTACTTTATTGTTATCCTCTGATTTATCGCCATTCTCTTCAAAACGTTTTTCCTGACTTTCTTTTGGAATTATTGCTGAGCAAGCGTTGGCATTAGCCAAATGCCCAATAACCGAATTATGGAACGGATTGACGTTGCACGAAAAAGATATCCAACTTTACTTGATAACAAGGATGGCAATACTTTCTAGGTGCGCGTTTTTGAAATGTGAAAAGTGCACTGAAATGGTAAAAGAAAACCCTATTTGGCTGGGGTATCTGCAAGTCAAACAGAAAAACGTAAACAAGAAACAAAAAGAAAAATTGCCACAGGTAATATTGGACAATTTACTCATGCCCATAACCAATATTTAGACGACCTATCCAAACGAGGAATTGTTGATTGCTCGCCTACTTTGCTGTTTTATTTATTCTCTCACGTAGCTTAGGAAAAACCTGAAAAACAGCAAATAATGAGATCAAGCTTATTGCAACGTTAGGCATTGCCCATATTTTTATCAGTGATGATTTATGCTGGCTTAAGGTTTCTTGGTACATAATTCAGGTACTATTTTTTACTTTTTTTCTAACGATTGTGTTTTATACCGCAATACGAACACGGCAAAAAGGCAGAATAATGAAAAATTTTTAGTCATTCGTAACGATAAACTGGGGATTTTTGTTCAGGCGTTTCCAGCATTTTGCGATGCTGAAAGCCTCAAATCCTGAGCTAAAACTGACCGCACTTGTGCCAGCTTATACAGCCCCATTGGCTCAAATTTGTCCCTATTTAGATGATGTCATCATTGATAGTGCCAAGAACGACAAAGCGGATTTTACTCGTCTTGTTAAAGAAATCAAAGAGCAGCAATTTGATGGCATGATTAGCTTTTTTCCAATACCCATAACGGTAAATTAGCATGGAAAAAGTGGGATTCTTTATCGTCTTGCACCCGCAACAAAATGTAACTCCTTTATAACCATCGTTTGACACAACGCCGCTCACGCTCAGAAAAATCTGAAGCAGAATACAATCAAGATCTGGCTCGGGCGTTCTTAAAGAAACACAACATGCCAATTGAGGAACCTAAACCGCCTTACCTTTCACTTCCTGAAAGTGCGGTTAAAATCAACGTGTTTTTCTGCAAGAACAATTCGGTTTATCGGCAGATAAAAATGGGTATTTTGTGCATAGCGGAACAGGTGGTTCAGCAACAAAGTCTCTCATTGTCGCAATATGCTCAATTGATACAAGGCTTGTTGCTGAATTTGATTGTCAGATTATCTTAACGGCAGGACCAGGTGAAAGTGAAAAAGCCCATGAGTTAGCAGCAAAAATCGATAGCACAAAATGTGGTTGTTTACGATAAGAATAAAGGATTGGTTGATTTTTGCACACTTCTGGCTTGTGCGGATTTATTCATTGCTGGTTCTACTGGACCGTTGCATTTAAGCAGTGCATTCAATGTGCCAACAATCGGATTCTATCCAAAACAGTCGTTCATCTCAGCCCTGTCGTTGGAAACCGATTAACGATGCTGACAAACACCTTGCTTTCTGCCCGCCAAAAAGGAAAGACGAAAATGAACTTAGGTTTGATTTTCATTGATGATGCCTTAGTGGACATTATCCCCTTCGTGTGGGAAATGTGGCAAGCGGGCAATTGAGTTTAGCATAACTCGCACAATCCAACCCATTGCGGCGGCAAAAACAACGGTACCAATTCTGACTGTGCCGCTGAGAATATAACCCAACACACAAACCGATACTTCAAGGATTGTTCTCACAATCCCTACTTTTAAATGAAGTCGTTGACAAAGCTCCCCACCATTAAACCATCCTCGCGGGCCTGCCCCCTGATGACAGGTTAAATACAATGCCGTCCCTAATCCATAAAGCAAAAATCCCAATTCCACCGAATAAAAATTGGCTAAAAATGTGGTTGGTTCTGGCACAATTTTCGTGGTTAAGCCAAGGAAAAAGGCAATCACAATAATATTCAGAATGATGCTGCCCAAGCCTTAATTTTAGGGGAATCCAGGCTAACATCACCAAACAGCTAATCCAAAATGATGACCAACCGATACTCACCTTAGCTTGTAATGCCACACCTTGAGAAAGCACAGTCCCAAGGTGAAGAACCCAAATTAGCGAGCACAATCAAGCTTTCATCTCCACGCCCAGTATTGCCAATGCAAATAAGAGCATCGACATCTGTTTTACCTTTCGACTGACCATAGCGATTTGGCTGCCCAACTCAGTGTGGGAATCACCCTGTGCTCATATTATTCCTCATTTATTTAACGCCGACATCATAATGGGAAACCCGATAAAACCCAAACATTTTTAACGTCATATGATATAACTGAATTGACTGATAAATATCATAAATGTGATGCAGATCACATTGTCAAAATTGTCATCACTCATTCACTGACTTAAAATAAGCTACCCTTTTTAATCAGGACATTATTATGCTTGCATCTCTTCAAGATATTTTGATACCGTAAAATCCAACACGCTCACCTATCAACAAAAAAACTCATGTGTTTAGGCAATATTGCCGAGCGATTATTTGACCCTCGTGAATTATTAGGTTACACGGATGAAGAATGGCAAATTCCTTCAAAATCAAATGATCTCAGGATTTAAATGAAGGCTGTGCGATTTATCGTCCCTCGCTATATTTTTGCCGGATTACAATGTGTATATTAAAAAGGCTGAATTCTTGAATTGCCCGCGCCAAAAAGATCTTGATGAAGCATTAGATGGCTTTATTGATTTTATATTCTCACGTGCCATCAATTACCACATTCCCGGTTTACATTGGGCGCTTAGACATGCTACTTTGACCCTGTTTATTACCGATGAAGAAACAAGACTACATCAAAATTAAACGTTTTCAAATCATGTAGATAAAACCAAAAGTGCTAGATTCATCTCCCGTCATGCCAATATTGGGCCTCATGGACACCAAAAGCAGGGCGTCTGATTTTAAAAAGCGGTGATTGAGTCGAAGCGCCAACACCCAATATGACCATTCGTTACGATAAGAGTAAACAAGCCGTGAATTTGCAGAATTAGCAGCAAAAGCCTGCTCATTGGTTTCTAAACCGTCTTTGCTAACGATGCTTACTACATTTTCGACTTAGGCGAACAATATGGTATTGCGCTGCCATAACGCACTGCCTGAATGCGGCGGAGCTATATACTCACTCGTTTGCGTGCTTAGGCACTATCGCGCGCGCCTGTAAAACTGTGGATGAAATGGTCAATGAACTTTTACTCGCGTAGCAAAATGTGCACTCTCCACTATGGATAAACGCCATAAATTTGTCGTAGAAGAAAGCAGCAATCTCTTCAACACCTCATTCTCGAAAAGAAGGTTTTATCAAACGGACCAATCTTTTGACGGAATGTTTGCCATTGTTGGTCTCGCAGATGCGGGCAAAATCATTTTATTGCAACAAGAAGGTTTAAATGAAACCTTGCAAAAAGCCAACGCGGTGATGAAATTGCGACCTAATGCGGATAAATTGAAAGAAGTCACGGATAACCATGAAGGCGTAGTATGCCGAAACGCACGGGCAACCGTTATTTATTACATGCGCAAGGGTGCAAAAGGCAATCATGAAGAAGATAAAACGTAATGCGCCACGCATCGTATTCGTGTGGGTGAAGAACCAACTATTAGCTCATTTAAAACAATCGGCGCCATTCCATAAGTACTTCCCATCAGGTACGGAGATTTGTTTGCCTTTTTGACCAAAACCTATGTCGGGATCATTTAGATGCCGTCGCTGATATTATCGATGGTTCATCAGCACAAGGTTACCGCTATATCACCACTTACCTTAAAAACACCGATTTGATTCGGTAACGGGTTTGTTTGTGAAGTAAAGCGAAGTGGAAAAATACCGTAAAGGCAGAAGTGGCATTACGTGATACCACTTGGTATGGTTCGGGTACCGATGATTGTGCACAAGCGCTTTGACCGTCAATTACGCGATGAACAAGATGTAAGTGCAAGTAGAAAAAGTGCGGTCGAAAAATTTTGTTTTTGACCGCGCTTATTCTTTTTCTGCTCTTTTCTAAAATTCGCTTTTGTGCCTCGAATCAATGCCATAAACGGCTGCCCAAAGTGTTCTAATTTGATCGCGCCCACCCCATTAATTTGTAACATTTCAATATTACTTGTAGGTCATATATTGCGCTATTTCCCGCAACGTCGCATCGTTAAAGACTAATATACGGCGGAATATTTTCTTTATCCGCAAGTTGCCTTTAAGAAACGCAAACGAGCAAACAGATCTTTATCGTAATTTACTACCGTATTTTTATGAGACGTATGCATCAATTTTTATTAATGGATGAAATGGCTGGCATCGCTAATTCAAGCGTGAGCACTGCCTTTTAAAACAGGGGAAGTGAGCACTTTCTGTGAGCTGAAGCGTTGCACTTATTAAACTCACCAAGCACTTGTTGAATAAAACCAAGCATGAATCAGTTGGCGAAACTGACAGATTCGCCATCACGCCTCTTTTGCTTTATCTTTACCAATGCCATAAACACTTAACTTATCATGTTGTGCGTTCTACAATTTTTTGATTATGCATCCTCGCAATACTGCAATCACATATTGCACACCGAAACATTGACCCCACACGATAAATCGTCGACATCACTTTTTGCGCATCAATTAAGCCATCATATTTCTTCGGCGGGTCAGACAAATATCGCAGTTTTGGACAAGGGTCTGACGGTATTCACCAAAAATAATTTGAGTAACACTAAACCATGGCAAGTTTGACTTTCTGCAAATTCCCACCAATGGCTTCCCAATTTATGTTGCTCAATTCTGACGTTGTGGCGTCTTCTGGCTTTCTTTCAGCAGAATTTTCTCTGTAACCGCATAATCAGCCGGTTCGTAGAAAAAGTACCGCTTCCGCAGGTAAATCATCTCGCCCCGGCACGACCGGTCTTTGGTAATATGATTCAACGCTTCTCGGCAAATCAAATGGGCGACAAAACGCACATTAGATGTATTAATGCCCATGCCAAACGCAATCGTCGCGAACCACAATTTGAACATTGTCTCGTTGGAAATCTTGCTGAACGCGTTCACGTAGTGCAGTTTCCATTCTCGCATCGATACGCCGCAGCCAGACACGCCTTTATTTTCGCAAAGTTTCGGCTATACGTTCCACTTTCGAGCGACTATTGCACACACACATGCCACTTTTGCCTTTTTGAGCTAACACAAAACGCGTGAGCTGCTCCATCGGCTTAAACTTTTTCTTCCAACGTATAACGAATATTCGACGGTCAAAACTGCCAATGTATTTGTGAGGATTGTCTAATTTAAGATGAGTGAGAATATCCCTGTCTTGTCGCGTAATCCGCTGTCGCCGTTAATGCCATAATTGGCGCATTTGAAACGCCGCTTTTAAGCCGCCAAGCTGGGCATATTCAGGGCGAAAAATCATGGCCCCACTCAGAAATGCAATGAGCTTCATCAATGGCGATAAAGGAAATTTGAGCATAAGAAATCAGCTGAAAAAGCTCGTTTGTCATCACTTTTTCAGGTGAAACATATAATAATCTTAATTGACCTGAAATCAGCTGTATTTTCAACTTGCTGTTGTTGTTCTGGCGTCTCGACTAGAGTTTAGAAAATCGGCTTCAATGCTGTTTGCTTTGGAGTTGATCCACCTGATCTTTCATTAAAGAAATCAAAGGCGAAATCACTAATGCGAGACCAGGAAAACAAAGTGCTGGGATTTCGATAACACAAGGATTTGCCATTTCCTGTGGCCATCACCACGATATCCTGATCGCTAACGCAGCATGAATCACTCTTCCTGCCCTTTGCGGAAAGATTGGTAACTGAAAAACAGACCGCAACGGGCGAAGTGCGGTCGTTTTAAGTCTGTTTTTGCGGGGCATGTTCCGCGAGTTCGGCCATTAGAATGTCACTGCTTTTTCCGTGAGCGCACCGCCTCGGTTAAACAATCCCAAAAGCGTTTGCCATCATTTGCTACCCAATCATTGTTTTTTATAGGCAAAATGAAATCCACCTAAGCTGCTCGCAAGCCAAAGTCAAGAAGGGTTCTTGTTTATTGATAACACTTGTGAGCGGTCATCAAATGTGATCGTATACTGAACCTTGCGTTTTCGCAATCCACATCGCAATCTTGATTCTCTAACGTTTCTTCAATTTTTGCCAAACCTGTTCAATATTTTTGCGAAATTCTGCAACATTCATAAAATTTTCCGATTAAATCTGATAGAATGTCAGAATTATCAAAGCTCTGCCTCGTTGGCAAAGGCAGATTTTCACTTATTAGAGGATTGGAAAAATGAAAAAATTACTTATTTTGTTATTAGGTGCATTCTGTACTTTAGCGACGGGTTGCGGTGTAAAGGGCCATTATACTCTCTTCTGAAAAAGAACAACCACAAAACACGCAAAAAACACAATAAAAACTGACCGCACTTAAAGGATTCCTCATGGATCCAATATAAAACGAGCAACTTTATGTTGAAGATTTGCCCGTCAAACAACTCGCTGAAGAATTTGGCACACCGCTTTATATTTATTCGCGCCACGCTTGAGCGCGACATTGGCATGCCTTTGATTCAGCCTTAGGAGAGCATCCAGCACTTAATTTGCTATGCTGCAAAAGCCAACTCCAATATTGGTATATGAAATGTACGGCAAAATTAGGCTCAGGCTTTGATATTGTTTTCACAGGCGAATTAGAAATCGAGTCTCAGCAGCTGGCGAGAGCTTCAAAAGTGGTCTTTTTCTGGCTGGCAAAATCTCGCGCCGAAATTATGCGTGCATAGTAGTAGGCATTCGTTGTTTTTAATGTGGAATCTGTTGCGGAATTACGATCATATCAACCAAATTGCTGGCGAAATGGGCAAATAGTCTCCTATTTCTTTACGTGTAAAACCCCGATGTCGATGCCCATACACACCCTCTACATTTCCACCGGATTGAAAAGAAAAATAAATTTGGTGAGCGTAGATGAGCGCGTGAGGTCTATAAATTAGCAGCAACCTTACCCCATGTAAAAATTACCGGTATGGATTAGTTATTGGCTCAGCTTTACGGAATTACAACCCTCTAGATGCAACTGATCGCCTTATTCGTTTAATAGAACAGTTAAAAGAAGATGGCATCACGTTAAAACACTTTAGATCCTCGGCGGTGGTTTAGGCGTAACTTATACTGATGAAACACCTCCACATCCAAGTGATTATGCCGCTGCGTTACTGAATAAATTAAAAGGCTATGGCAAAATCTCGAAATTATTCTCAGAACCGGTCGAGCGATCGCGGCGAATGCGGGGATTTAGTAGCAAAGTTCAATACCTAAAAAGTAATGAAAGCCGCAACTTCGTCGATTACCGATACCGGCATGAACGATATGATTCGCCCATCACTCTATGAAGCTTTATATGAACATCACTGAAATTGACCGCACTTAGAGCGTGAAAGCCATTTATGATGTTGTTGGCCCAGTATGTGAGACCTCTGATTTCTTAGGTAAACAGCGTGAGCTCGCCATTGCTGAAGGTGATTATATTGCTCAACGCTCTGCAGGAGCTTATGGCAAGCATGTCTCAAACCACAATTCTCGTCCACGTACGGCAGAAGTGTTAGTGGATGGAGACAAAGCTCACTTTAATACGTCGCAGAGAAAGTCTCGAATTATGGGCTATTAGAAAGCATCGGAAATAACAGATTGAGAAAGAAACGGTCAAGATATAAGTCTTGACCGTTTTTGTATGACTAAACAATTGGAGAGAATTGTTGTCGTCTTTGCCGCCGTCTGAATAAGTATCAAAGCATAAGCAAATACATGGATTAATAATCGACCTTTAGGCGAAACTTGTAGCTCGTTTTCGTTTCAGAAATTAATCCATCTTCAAGTAATGGCTGTAATAACTGTAAAATCTTCAGCAGTGTTTTTGAAATCACTATTATATTGTTTTTCAATGGTGCAAAATCGCTTTAAAGTTACAAATCACCGCTTAATCACATCACGACGTAAGCAATCTTCTCTTCTGTCATCAAACCTTTATGCAGTGCAATACCTGAATTTTTCACATCATGATAATAATGTTTTAATTCTTTTTGGTTTTGAGCATATGTATCACCTAATAAACCAATAGTTGATACACCTAAACCGAGCAAATCACATTCTTCTTGCGTGGTATAGTTTTGGAAATTTCGGTAATACACCTTTCTGAGCACTGCTAATTCATCATCTGGTTTAGCAAAAAGTGATCCATACCGATAAACTTATAGCCTGTATTGCCTCAAGGTTTCGATCGTTTTCTGTAAGATTTCTAATTTTGTTTCCGGTGACGGTAATTGATCTTCTTTAATTTTTGCTTGTCCCGCAAATCGACTCTGGTAAATGAGCATAGTTGAAAGATACTCTAAACGATCTGATTCAATTCAATCACTATGTACGTGAACATAAACTTTCTACATTTTGAAGTGGCAATCCATAAATTAAATCAAGATTAGTCGATTGGAAAACCTAACTCGACGAGCACGAACAAGTAATGCATTCACAAACTCTTCATCTTGTTCACGGTTTACCGCTTTTTGAACCGCTTTATTGAAATCTTGTACACCCATACTGATTCGGTTAAACCAATATTGCGTAAATGATCGCCATATCGAGTCTCAATTTCGCGGGTCCATTTCAATACTGACTTCTGTATTATCCGCAATCGTAAAATGGTCTTTAGCATCTTCATCAAACGAGCAGATTGTTCTTCTGTCAACAAGTCGGTGTACCACCGCCCCAATGCACTTTGGAGTCGCAACACGATTTTTGAATACCCTGAACGCGCTTTGATTTCTTTTTCAAGGTAATCAAGATAAATATCTGCCTTATGTTGATGACGAGTAATCACCTTATTACAGCCACAGAAATAGCAAAGTTTTGTGACAAAACGGAATGTGGTACTGTAAGGAAAGTGGTCTTTCCGGATAACGATTAGCTGCCGCACAAAATCTTCGTTTGTGTAACTTTCATTAAATTCTAATGCAGTTGGATAAGATGTATAACGAGGTCCGATTGGTTATATTTTTGAATTAACGCAAGATCCCAAATAATTTCAGACATTAAGCTTCCCCAAATTTCTACGTCATTTAAAACCGACGTAACTCCAACATAATTTCTTCTTCAAATTTTTGCTTTCTGCACTTTCTCGCTCAAGATCGAGTTTCATTCTTTCTTTTAACAATGCTTTTCCGAGCTTCTATGCGTAGGCATACAATATTATAAAGTGCATACATCGCTTGATATGGCTGGCAAAGATTGTCCAAAAGGGAGTAAAGCATTGATAAACGAATCAATTCCTTCTGAATGGTTACAATCTCCATTTTGCATCGCTTTTAGCGATACTCACCATACTCTTTTTAGGCGTTTTGTCACGTGCTATTTAGTCTGTTTATCGAGAATGTTTTGCTCGCGTAACTTCCTAAGTAATTTGGAAAGCATAGAATGACACGCTAGCACAATTCCTCAGCAATAATACTTAAAATAATCGCCACATGACAATTATCTGAATTGGTTGATATCAATCTTCTCGAAGCGTTCGATAGAGATCATCCTCTGTCTCTTCTTCATCTTGAATACCTAATTTCTTCCATTAACTGAGCAATACGATTCAAAACATTTCATCCACAAATTGTTGATCAGCTTTACTAATAGTTTTACCTTCATCTACAGGCATCCAACAATTCATTTAGAATTTCATTATTTTCAAACGTTCTAACTCAACCTCAGGCGCAAGTTTTTCGGTTCTTTGACCGCTGGAATTGTCATCCCTTTCTCAGGCTTATTCACAAATTCAACAATCAGTGGAACCTTTTTACGGCTACCAATACGCGGATCTGTTCAATGACTTGATTATGCTTATTTTGTTCAGGTTACTATGACGAGAACCGATGCTAAACCTTATGTTTACGTTTTTCTTATCTTCTCGCTCAGCGTCTCAATTCATAACGGTTAATTTCACCTGATAGCTTCGGTGCTCATAGGTTTCTTATCTGATTTACGAATTGGCACAATATCGCTAATTTTACGACTTTTCTTTTTACGAGCCATTTGTGTTATTTATCCCTATAAAAAATTTTTGGTGATTGTACCATTCATCTCTATTTTCTCATTAAAAGATTTAAACATCTTTTAATAAAAACTCTTCTGATTTTTGACCGAACTTTATATTGTCAAAGCAACTTAACAAAACTCATAAACAAAAACCCCAAGCTCTTCAGCTCGGGAGTTCTACATTCAGTACCTGGCGGTCTCTACTCACATGGGGAAACCCCATCACCATCGGCGCATCGGCGTTTCACTTCTGAGTTCGGTATGGGGTCAGGTGACCACCGCTCTATCGCCGCCAGGATTATTCCTTTAATAACTCTATATTCTCTCTTCCGCTATCTCTAGCGCCTCACAACCAAACAAGCTGATAACCTTCAAAAACTTTCTTTCTTCTTTCTTCCTGAGTTTGTTTCATCTTTCCTCAACACCCAAAACCCCTGAGCGTTGTATAGTTGTTCTCGGCACTAGTACATGTTAGCTCAACGGCTCGCACCGCTCACACACCATGCCCATTCTACGTCTTAGTCTTAAACAACCCTTACAGATTTTAAATCTGGGAGAACTCATCTCTGGCAAGTTTCGTGCTTAGATGCTTTCAGCACTTATCTCTTCCGCACTTAGTTACCTGGCAATGCGTCTGGCGACACAACTGAACACCAGTGGTGCGTCCACTCCGGTCCCTCTCGTACCAGGAGCAGCCCCAACTCAATTCTCCAACGCCCACGGCAGATAGGGACCGAACTGTCTCACGACGTTCTAAAACCCAGCTCGCGTACCACCTTTAAATGGCGAACAGCCATACCCTTGGGACCTACTTTCAGCCCCAGGATGGATGAGCTGACATCGAGGTGCCAAACACCGCCGTCGATATGAACCTTGGGCGGTATCAGCCTGTTATCCCTGGAGTACTTTTATCCGTTGAGCGATGGCCCTTCCATTCAGGAACCACCGGATCACTATGACCATTTTCGTATCTGCTCGACTTGTATGTCTCGCAGTTAGCTTTTGCTTTTATACCATTGCACTAACCTGACGATGTCCGACCGTCATTAGCAAACCTTTCGTGCCCTCCGTTACTCTTTGGGAGGAGACCGCCCCAGTCAAACCACCCACCAGACACTGTCCGAGACCACGTTTCGTAATCTTCGTTAGAACATCAAACGTTAAAGCGTGGTATTTCAAGGACGACTCCACAATCACTGGCGTGACTGCTTCAAAGTCTCCCACCTATCCTACACATCAAAAATTCAATGTTCAGTGTCAAGCTATAGTAAAGGTTCACGGGGTCTCTTCCGTCTCAGCTGCGGGTACACCGCATCTTCACGGTGATTTCAATTTCCCACTGAGTCTCGGGTGGAGACAGCCTGGCCATCATTATGCTATTCGTGCAGGTCGGAACTTACCCTGACAAGGAATTTTCGCTACCTTAGGACTGTTATAGTTATGGCCGCCGTTTACTGGGGCTTCGATCAGAGCTTCTCTTTCGATTACACCATCAATTAACCTTCCAGCACTGGGCAGGCATCACACCATACGTCCACTTTCTCGTGTTTGCAGAGTGCTGTTTTTAATAAACAGTTGCAGCCAGCTGGTATCTTTCGGACCGGTTCAACCTTCGCCCGCAAGGACTGACATCTACGCCGGCGCACCTTCTCCCGAAGTTACGGTGCTATTTTTGCCTAGTTCCTTCACCCGAGTTCTCCTAGCGCCTGAGTATTCTGCTACCTGACCACCCTGTGTCGGTTTTCAGTACGGTTTAGATAAACCCTGAAGCTTAGTGGCTTTTTCCTGAAGTGTGGTATCGGTTACTCAGCTCCGCAGAGCCTCGTCATCATCTCTCAGTGTTGAATAGAAGTCCGGATTTGCCTCAAACTCCCACCTCACTAAAACTTAAAACGCACATATCCAACAGTGCGATAACCTAACCTGCTCCGTCCCCACATCGCAGTTTATCCAAGTACGGAATATTAAACCTGCTTCCCATCGACTACGCTTTTCAGCCCTCGCCTTAGGGGCTGACCCACCCTGCCCCTGATTAACGTTGGACAGGAAACCCTTGGTCTTCCGGCGAACGGGTTTTTTTCACCCGTTTTATCGTTACTATGTCAGCATTCGCACTTCTGATACGTCCAGCAAACCTCTTGATTCACCTTCATCCGCTTACAGAACGCCCTCACCCAACAGACTTTCGTCTGATGCCGCAGCTTCGGTGCTATATTTGAGCCCTGTTACATCTTCCGCGCAGGCCGACCTCGACTAGTGAGCTATTACGCTTTTTTAAATGATGGCCGCTTCTGCCAACATCCCAGCTGTCTCAAGCCTTCCCACTTCTGCTCTCACTTAATATAGACTTTGGGACCTTAGCTGGCGGTCTGGGTTGTCTCTCTCCACGACGGACGTTAGCACCCGCCGTGTCTCCTGAGTATCACTCTCGGTATTCTGTAGTTTGCATCGGGTTGGTAATCCGGGATGGACCCCAGCCGAAACAGTGCTCTACCCCTGAAGGTGTCCGCTCAAGGCTCTACCTAACAGATTTCGGGGAGAACCAGCTATCTCCCGGTTTGATTGGCCTTTCACCCCCAGCCACAAGTCATCCGCTAATTTTTCAACATTAGTCGGTTCGGTCCTCCAGTTAGTGTTACCCAACCTTCAACCTGCCCATGGCTAGATCACCGGGTTTCGGTCATACCTGCAACTATTCGCCCAGTTAAGACTCGGTTTCCTTCGGCCCCTATTCGGTTAACCTGCACAAAACATATAAGTCGCTGACCCATTATACAAAGGTACGCAGTCACCCAAAAAGGGCTCCCACTGCTTGTAATGCACAAGGTTCAGGTCTCTATTTTCACTCTCACCGTTCTTTTCGCCTTCCTTCGCAGTACCGGTTCACTCATCGGTCAATCAGAGTATTTAGCCCTGGAGATGATCCCATCTTCAAACAGGATATCACGTGTCCCGCCCTACTTGTCGTTAGCTTAGTACCATGACCTGGACTTCGAGTACGGGGCTATCACCCTGTATCGCCAAGCTTCCCAGCTTGTTCCTCTGTCTCTGCCATTATCACTAACAGGTCCTCTTTCGCAGTGCTCGCCGCCACCAACGAAATCTCGTTGATTTTTTCCTCGGCACTTAGATGTCTCAGTTCTCCCGGTTTGCCTCACTACCTATGCGTATTCAGTAAGTGATAGTAGATTTTCATCTCACTGGGTTTCTATCGGACATCTTGATTAAACGCCTCTATCGACCTCATCCAAGCTTTTTCGCAGATTAGCACGTCCTCATCGCTGCTCTGATTGCCAAGGGCATCCACCTTGTACGCTTAGTCACTTAACTATACAACCTCAAAAATTCTTGATGTTGCGTTTTCAACTAAACACTTGATTGCTTTTGTTCAATCAAGATTTTCTTCTTACTCAGACTTTTTCTTATCCTTTAAAAGGACCTTGAAAGTTCTTCAGTTTTTCAGCTTGTTTCTGGTTGTCAAAGAACAGAAGATATAGTTATCTTTATTTGGCGTCCCACGGGATTCGAACCCCGGTTACCGCCGTGAAAGGGCGATGTCCTAGGCCTCTAGACGATGGGGACAAACAAACAAAAAGATACTCTATCTTCATTTTGCTTACGCATCTTTCTCTTCATTCATTTTCACAATATATCAACCAACTGTGTGGACACTATTGTTCTCGTTTTTGGCAAGGAGGTGATCCAACCGCAGTGTCCCTACGGTTACCTTGTTACGACTTCACCCCAGTCATGAATCATACCGTGGTAAACGCCTCCGAAGGTTAAGCTATCTACTTGGTACAACCCACTCCCCACAGGTGACGGGGCGGTGTACAAGGCCTGGGAACGTATTCACCGCAAACTATTCTGATTTTGCGATTACTAGCGATTCCGACTTCATGGAGTCGAGTTGCAGACTCATCCGACTCCTAGACGTACTTTTGTCAGAGATTCGCCCAGCTCGCACTATCGCTTCCCCTGTATACGCCATTGTAGCACGTGTGTACTCACTGTAGGGCCAGGATGACTTTGACGTCATCCCCACCTTCCTCCGGTCATCACCGGCAGTCTCCCTTTGAGTTCCTGACCAAATCGCTGGCAACAAAGGATGAGGCAGGGCTGCTCGTTGCGGACTTAACCCAACATTTCACAACACGAGCTGACGACAGCCATGCAGCACCTGTCTCAGAGTTCCCGAAGGCACCAATCCATTCTGGAATGTTCTCTGGATGTCAAGAGTAGGTAAGGTCTCGCAAGCTGCATCGAATTAAACCACATGCTCCACCGCTTGTGTGCGCCCCCGTCAATTATTTGAGTTTAATCTGCGGCCGTACTCCCAGGCGGTCGATTTATCAGTAGCTACGGGCGCCAAAACTTAAAAGTTCAACCCCAAATCGACATCGCTGTTAAGCGTGACCACCAGGGTATTCTAATCCTGTTTGCTCCCCACGCTTTCGCACATGAGCGTCAGTACATTCCCAGGGCTGCCTTCGCCTTCGGTATTCCTCCACATCTCACGCATTTCACCGCTACACGTGGAATTCTACCTCCCTTAAAAGTACTGTAGCGACCCAGTATGAAATGCAATCCCCGGTGTTGCCCGGGCCACACCACTTAAGTCACCGCCTGCGTGCCCTTTTACGCCCAGTTATTCCGGATTAACGCTCGCACCCTCCGTATTACCGCTGCTGGCACGGAGTTAGCCGGTGCTTCTTCTGTAGTTAACGTCAATCACCTAGTCATATTAAACTCCGCGCCTTCTCGCTACCGAAAGAACTTTCACAACCCGAAGGCTTCTTTCATTCACGCGGCATGGCTGCGTCAGGGTTGCCCTCGATTGTGCAATATTCCCCACTGCTGCCTCCCGGTGAGTCTGGGCCGTGTCTCGTCCCAGTGTGGCTGGTCATCCTCCAGACCAGCTAGAGATCGTCGGCTTGGTGAGCCTTTACTCACCGCTACCTCAACCCTACCTGGGCTCATCTCTATAGCATGTGGCCCGAAGGTCCCACACTTTAATTTCTTTCGATATTACGCGGTATTAGCGCAGTTCTCGTAGTTATCCCCTCCATGCTTTAGACTCTCAAGCATTACCACCCGTCCGCCACTCGTCATCAAAGAAGCAAGCTTTTGCAGTTACCGCGTTCGACTTGCAGTGTTAAGCTCTGCCAGCGTTCAATCTGAGCCATGATCAAACTCTTCAATCGTTCAATCGCTCAATACTGCTAGACATAAAATGTCACTACTTAAAAAGTATTATGAATTTCTAGTTAGAAATTTATTAAGACTTCAAAAATTAAAAATATATATAAAACAAGTCAATCAACAAGCTCCACACAGATTGTCTGATATGTTGTTGAAGAGCAAAAACAACGACGCATCTGGTTTTTCTAAGATTCACAACAGCGTCGTTGTGTGGGGCGTATTATAGGCATTTCAGACGCCTTGCAAGATCTTTTTGTAAAAATGTAAATCTGGTTGAAGATCTCGCCTATTCGGTCATAGATATTGTTACTTAATTAATCGTTTTACTATTCTTGGCAAAATCTGCAATAGAATCCAAAACATAATCAGCAAGGTTCTCCTCTTCTGTAATAGGTTTGCCTGTTCACAGTAAATATTTGCATTTCACTTTGCGCCAATGCTGCTTTAAGATCTTCAACTTATCGCCAACCATAATAGATT